>OGCI01000015.1_pt1 | contig 196470 bp, 158 predicted proteins | sample 1570021 | NCBI WGS metagenome assembly OGCI01 (sample SAMN06264664, study PRJEB24512) | hot springs metagenome | isolation source: Hot spring water | place: South Africa: Tshipise | collected 2015-06-21 | reverse complement strand
GGAACCTCGTTCGGGTTTGCCATTGAGATAAGGGTTTCAAATCCCCAGTCGCTCGAGCCCTCGGCGAGGTAGTGGATGCTTCCCGGCTCCGGGGCGGGTTCCTGTCTTGTCTTTACGGTGAAATTCACGCCGTTACTCGTTCCGGCAGGCGTTTTAACCAGTACAGGTCCGCTCTTTGCGCCCTTGGGAACTTTGCACTTAATGAGATTGGCGCTCCAATAAGTGTATTGAGAAGACCTAACTCCGTTGAAAGTAACAGAAGAAGTGCCTCTTGTGCTGCCGAAATTCTTGCCGAGTATAGAGACTTGAGATTCTGGATATCCCGAGGATGGAGAAATGGAATCTATATGTGGTATTCCCTTGTCTATTTTTAAAGCCCCAACGAGCAGATCGGGAACATCATCATCTGTCACCACGTTCACGTCCCTTTTCCCGGTCGGCGCAACTTGTGACACGGTTATGTTCGCCCTTACGCGGGATGCAGACTCCACAGTGGTGGAGTTGACTTTAACGCCACTTCCGCTTATGACAACCCTACTTCTTCCGGCAATGAAGTTTGTGTTCTCGCCCCAGACCACAAGATCGAACGTCTCGCCCTGTCTTGCCGATTTTGGAGTTATATGATCTATTCTTGGCCGTATTACCGTGAATGCTCCTTCAAGCGCCCTGGGTACCTCACCGCCTGTTGTGACGTTCACCGGTCTTGAGCCCGCTTGAGCACCTGAAGAAATGGAAATGCGCGCGGTGGCGCTCGTTGAAGAAGTAACAGTGGTTTGTGACACGCTTATTCCCGCTCCGAAACTCGCGGAGCTCAATCCATTCAGGAAAGATGTTTCAATGCCGGTTATCGAAACGTCAAGAGTCTGCCCCCTCTTTCCGCTCGAGGGGCTGCAGTTTATGATCGTGGGGATTTTAGTGGCGCTTGCACGCCTCACCCCTCCGCCCTGAACGCTTGCGTAAAGCAGGTTGGAACTTGCATCAAGAATCAGGGAGCGGGCGACCTTGCCGGAGACCTCACCCCCCGTGTCAAGCCAGACAGTGTCAGCGTCAGGATTGACGCCGCGCCAAACTCCGTTTCCCGAAGTGCCCGCGAAAAGTATGTTGTTCACGCCATCATAGACAAGAGAACGGACGATCTTATCACCAACATCCCCTCCTGTCTTCGCCCAAGAATCCGGATCGCTCGGGTCCGTGCAGCGCCACACTCCCTGCAGTCCCGCATAGAGTATGCCCCGGGAAGAATCGAAAGCCAGGCTAAAGGCTGAAATGCCTGCCATCTTATCGGAGCTTATGTTAGTCCAGGTGGGGGAACCAGACGCGGGATTTGTGCAGCGCCATACACCCCTGGATGACACCGCCGCGTAGAGATTGGACCCATCAAATAGAAGAGCGTTTATACTGTTAGAGGCAAGCGCGCCGCTTACATCCACCCAGTTGAAAGAAGCAGAACCCCCCGGATTTGAGCAACGCCAAATACCCTTCCCCAGAAGGCCAGCATAAAGATTGGAGCCGTCACTTGAAAGAGAAAGTATGGTCTCATCTCCGATATTAGGCGTCCCACCGCCGCCCACACCAACACAAATCTTGGACCATGAAGGGCTTGTTATCGGGTTAGAGCACCGCCATACCCCGTCGCCCGCAGTTCCAGCAAACAAATAAGCGCCGTCATAAAGAACAGAATGTACGGTTCTTTCAGCTATCTCTTCCCCTATCTGCTCCCACAAAGGCGTCGAGGATGGCGAGGTGCATTTATATACTCCTTTGAAGCCTTCTGCTCCCGCAAATAGGGTGCCGGTCACTGGATCGCGCGCGAGGCTTGTCGCCGTGAAATTACCAACCCCGCCAGCGGTAGCGCTCCAATCAGGAAATATCGCGCTCGGATTATCGCACCTCAAGACTCCTCTCCCGGCCGCCCCCGCATATATCCTCGTGCCGTCAAACACAACGGAGTTGACCGTCCTCGGCTGATCAAGTATCGGGCTCCAAAGGGGTGACACACTGCCAGGGTTGGCGCAACGCCAGGCACCCCTCGTCCCGAACCCGACATACAGGGTAGTCCCGGCGGCGTTCGCCGTGATCGACTGTACCGCGAGCCCTTCCTCGAGACCCCAGATAGTGGTCCACGTGCCGGATGATGAGGGGTTATCATTTCTCACTATCTCATATGCACCGGCATAAAGCCTGTTGTTTGCGGTGTCGTAGTAGAGCGAGTAGAACTGTCTGAATGGGAACTCCCCGACTCTCGACCAATAGGGCAAGAACCATGCCCACGTGTCCCAGCGCCAAATACCGTCAGCATTGGTTGCAGCGTAGAGATAGCGCGTGCCGTCATAAGCAAGCGCGTTGATAGCATATCCTTTGACGGGGTCGTTGATTATCCCCGCGAGCTCCCCCCAGTCGCTGGAGGTATCGGGGTTATCGCACTGCCAGACCCCGCGCCCAAGCGTGCCCGCGTATAGCCTGTTCCGCCAGTTTGAACTATCATACTGGAGCGCCCCAATCCCGTATGACCTGAGATGCGTGCCGCTCATGTTTGTCCAAGAGGGCGATGTATTGGGATTCGTGCAACGCCAAACTCCGTTGGCTCTCGTTCCCGCATAAAGTATGTTTCTCGAGGAATCAAAAGCGAGTGAAAGAACCTCGTATGCTCCGATAGTGCCGCCAAGAAAAGTCCATTTGGGGTTGTTGGTGCTGGGTGTTTCGCAGCGCCACACGCCACGACTGCTTGTCGCAGCGTAAAGGATGTTCCTCGATGAATCCCTTATCATCGCGGTAATCGTGTAGGTGGACAGGCCTCCCCCCGTGGATATCCATGAAGGCGAAGACGTCGGGTCGGAGCAGGACCAAACACCGTAACAGGAAGTGCCGGCGTATATCGTTGAACCCGCTCCTGCCTCAAGGGAATAAACGGTGTAGTTATCGATGCCGTGCGCGACTTTATTCCAGCCTGGACCCGTTGCAGAAGGGTTATCAGTCCTTGAAACGCCCGAGGCTGATAGTCCAGCATATAACCTTCCCCCTTGAACAAGCAACGAAAGCACCGTCTGGCTGCTGCTCCATATATCCGCCCACGAGGGAGACGCCGAATTCGGGTCGGAGCATCTCCAGACCCCCTTCCCGTCCAATCCGGCAAAAAGCCTCAGCCCATCGTGCGTAAGCGCGTTAACAGTATGACTTGCTATCGAACCCCCGATGCTCGCCCAGGCGGGTGAGCTCCCGGAGGGATTTGCGCAGCGCCAGACACCTTTTGAACGGGTCCCGGCGAAAAGCCTCGTCCCATCGGAGACAAGACTGTTGACGGTTAACCTTACCTCAGAGGGAGGATCGCCCTCAGTGTATGAGGGACCTCCCGTGTACACCCAAACCGGGGTCAGACCCTCCGGGTTATCGCACCGCCATACACCTGAACCTGAAGTACCAGCATAAAGGCGCGCACCGTCAAAATAGAGTGAATAAACGGTGAATCCGGTGAAATCTCCTTCATCAATGCATGTCCAAGAAGGAGCGGTATTCGGATTCTGACAACGCCATACCCCGCCTCCCTCGGTACCGGCGAAGATAACGTTACTGCTCGCATTCATGGCAAGTGAAAGAACTGTCTTATCTGGGGGGCCGCCCGTGTAGGTCCAGACAGTTCCATCGAGTCTCCACACGCCCCGATTGGATGTTCCTCTGTATAACTTAGCCCGCGTTGAATCGTAGAGCAAAGCTCTCGCGTCGCCGTCCCCCGGACCACCCACATCAACCCAAGTGTAATCAGCAAAAGCCAGGCGGATAGCTCCGAAGAAAAGCGCAGCGAAAAGAATAAAGCTAACTGAAATGAAAAAACAGGCACGCCGCCGCGGGCAGAAACCGGTCATTGCCAACCTCCTATCCAGCACTTCTCTCAAGAAGCCGGAAAAAAGACAGCTCACTTGAGTACACAATATGCTCATCAGATTAAGGACAGTCTCAATGCAGACTACTTTCGATTACACACTTTATAAGGCAATGGGCTTTTACAGCGCAGTCTTCGACTAATTATACGTGAATTGACAACCTCCTTCCTTCTCGCAAGCCCAATTACCTTAATTGCCATCTTCAAATTAATAAAACGCATGTGGATTTCAAGAGATACCAAAACAAAAGCTGTCTTAAGCTATAGCTAAAGGTTCATCCTCCAAACAGATAATTATGACCGCGAAATTTTCCCTTACAATTATTAAGTCCTCTTATAGACATTTGTAATATCCATTAGAAGATACTAAAATATCAAAGACAAAAAATTTTGGCATTGCCGGTTGCATTTAACGTCGCTCGATTTCAGATCAAGCGATCATGTGGAAGTCTTACCATGAGTTTCCGTTAGCGCCGGAGAATTTCATGCTTTTGAACCAAACAAAAAATCACGCTTATTTCAAAGAAGAAAAGCTCGGTAAAATCGTTGCTTTTAAAGGAACGAAAGGAGGAGTTGGAACGACAACGCTTGCGGTGGAGTTTTGTGCCCTCGCCGTATCCCTCGGTTATAAGACCGCCGCTATCGACCTTGACTATATCTGCGGAGACTTACCGGTCAGGCTCAATATCGAGCCTGCGAAAATGATTTTCAACCTTGCCGACCTTGCCGATTTGGAGGATGAGCTCGACCCGCGAATTTTCTACAAGACCGCCGCGATTAACAGTGAGGGCATCATGGTATTCGGTCTTCACGACGGGCAGGTTCCCATAAGTAGGCTGAGCCAGCACAAAGCCGCCAGAGTTTTTGAATCCGCCATAAAGGCTTTTGATTATACGGTCGTTGACTTACCACCCACTGCGGATGATTTCCCGTCAAGTCTTGCGAATCTGTCAGGTTGCACGATTTTGATAACAACACCTGAGGTCTCATCAATTTTGCGCGCGAGACAATTCCTCGAAGCGCAAAGCGCAAAAGGTATGAGAAACACACTGATTTTGATCAACCGCTCTCTCAGGAAAAGAGACTCAATTACCACAAGCGAAATAGAGCGCTACATCGGCTTGAGTCCGATAGGAGTTATCTCAGAAAAGACTTTCCATTTCAGGCTCGCTGCAAACACTGGCGAATATCTGATCAACGACACGGGAAAAATAAGCAGGGAAATACGCGGCGCCTTGGGAAAAATATTCCAATTTTTTCTAAGCGCCCGCTAAGCGTCACGTTGTAATTCTCCGACCTGGACAACCCTTGTAAAAATACTTCAATGTTCTCAGAGCGCCCTCTAAAGCATCGACTGCCCTTGTCCCCAGCTTGTGCCTACAACGCCGTAAAACGGTTAAGGTATGTCACAGGAAAAGGAAAGCGAACAGAATCAGGCAAGCACAAGACTGGCAATCCGGGGGTTAATCGCTCCCGATAATGACTTCTCAATCCGCCCAGTACTTAAATATTTTCTAACCATTCTTTATGGCCAGTTGACTGCTTGTATTGCTTGCCATATAATGCTTGTATTGCTTGGCACATTCTCACTGAGATGAAATCGAAGATTCAAAGGGAAGCAGAAATCGAAAAACTCTTAAACGGCAAACTTAAAGAAAGAATCATATCCAGATTGCTCGAGGACCCTAATTGCTCGGGATTCAGCGGCTTCGATTTGAAAGAGATCGAAGATAGAATCCTTGACTTACTCCTTTCAGAAGGGCAAATAAAGCCAAAAAAATTCATCTCGGCTCTTGCGAAAAACATCCACGATGAGATATTCGGTTTTGGACCCCTCGAAGAAAACATGAAATCCCCTGAAATAACCGAAATAATGATCAACGGTCCGGCTAACGTATTCATTGAGCAAGACGGAATCATCAAGAGGACGGGGATTTCCTTTGAATCGCCAGAGAAAGTCGTTCAGTTTGTAAGGAGAATTATAGCGCCGTTGAACCTGCGTCTCGACGAAACCAGCCCCATGGTTGACGCTCGACTGCCGGACGGGTCAAGACTGAACGCCGTTATACCTCCTTTATGCCTTAACGGACCCACCGTAACCATAAGAAGATTCAGGGGAAAGCGCTACGACGCTAAAGACCTCGTCGCCTGCGGAACAATGAACCAGGAAATATGCGATTTTCTTAAAGAATCCGTAACAAAACGCGCAAACATTCTGATTTCAGGCGGCGCGTCAAGCGGCAAGACAACGATGCTAAACGCTTTATGCGCATACATTCCACCGGAAGAGAGAATCATCACAATCGAGGACACCGCCGAACTGCAAATACCCCACGACCACGTCATATCACTCGAGAGCCGTCCGCCGAACATCGAAGGTCGCGGAGCTGTCACGGTCAGAGACCTTGTGAGAAATGCGCTCAGAATGCGACCTGACAGAATAATCGTTGGAGAAGTTCGAGGCGCTGAGGCGCTCGATATGCTTCAAGCGATGAACACCGGACACCCGGGCTCAATCTCAACCGCGCACGCGAACTCGCCGGCGGATTTGATTCATAGACTCGAGATCATGGTAATGATGTCAGATTTAGACCTGAACTTAGAGGCGGTAAGGCGGCAGATAGGCTCGGCCATCGACTTAATAATTCACATGGAAAGAGAGGCGGGAGGAAAGCGAATCCTTAAAGAAATTTGCGGGGTTTCGCTCGAGGGAGACGGCAGAATACGCGTGGAGCAAATCTGCACACGGGCGAACCCTCAGATTCAGATTAACGAGAATTTCGATGGGTCAGATAAAATGAGGGGTGAGGAAGGATGATGAAGCTCTTAGCGGCTTCCACGATATTCCTGCTTGCCACCTATTTGATACTGAAGGCAATTCTTCCAGACTCAAGTCTTAAAACAAAGAAGAAGATGGAAATTTTCAAGTTGATTAATTCTATAGATGATCACACGGCAGAACCGCGCGCGAAAAAATTGTCTTTTCTAAAAGCATTTCAAACGTTCATGTCTCTAAGATTCGACAGTTCCTTGTATGGACAAAGGCTGAAAATGTATTTTGAGCAAAACATAAAAAACATCAGCTGGAGCAGTTTCAGAACCATCGTGATCGCCTCTTTACTGCTCCTACCTCCCGCTTCTGCTTTTATAACCTCTGAGCCAGCGGTGATACCTCTCTCAACATTAGCTGCCACTTTAACACCCTTCGCGCTGATAAAGCATCTCGGGGAAAGAGAACAAGCCGTAAGATTAAGACATGCCGAAAGGGTCGCCTCCGAGGTCTCCATATATCTAAAATGCGGGGTGACCCTGAGTGACGCAATCAGGATGTGTTTTTGCGACCTTGAAAATCTCTGCCCCAGTTCATTTCGTTTGCTTACAAACATGCTCTCCTCGGGCAAATCCCCCGAAGAAGCTTTTCTGGCTTACGCGCTTAAAATAGGCTCGCGGGACCTCGAATTGATCGCGCGGACATGTCTTGTTTCACTTAATACCGGCTCGGAGTTGTCAAATGTGATGAGCGCTATCGGGGAAGCCGTGCGCGAAAGGTCAAGTTTGAGAAGGGAGCTGGAGACCGCCACCCTTCAGGGAAGGCTTTCAGGATTAATCGTCGCTCTCCTCCCTTTCATGTTCCTTGCTCTTTCCATTGCCCTTACAAAAAATACCGCGCATGTCATTTTCGCAACGCCGGCAGGGCTGCTGATGCTCACCGCTGCGACCGCTCTCGATACCGCCGGATTTTTGTGGATACGAAAAATTCTTCACATAAGGATGTGAAAAAGGTGATGTTAACTTGCTAAGGATATACTTGATGCTGACCACGGGTTTGATCGTGCTTTTTTTATCTTTCTTTCCCCGCAGAAAGAAAGCGCTACTTCGCCTTAAGAAAATGTCCTCTCATAAGGACCCGGTAAGTAGCCCAAAATCGCGGGTTCTGTCGCAAATTGGGAAATATTCCTCCGAGCTCTCCTCAAGAATTGGAAAGATAATTTTAGGAAAACAAAAAAAGATAATAGCCTTAATAAAAGATAAGCTTCCCGAGCTCGAGATTGACGAAAACAAGTTGTGCGGAACAATTTTTATATGCGCCCTGATATCCGGCTTGGCGGTATTGCTTATTTTAAAGGTAACCCCAGCGGGAATATTCTTATCCTCAGGGGCATCGTTTCTCGGAGGCATAATTCCCATAATCAACTTAAAAAGAAAAAGCGAACGACTCAACGAGCAAATGCTTACAGCTCTTCCTCACACAAGCGACCTTCTTCATTCTTTCATCCTGGGCGGGCATAACATCGACCAGGCCTTCAGGTCAGCGGCCGAGCTCTCCCCTGAACCACTGAAATCGGTTCTTATGCGAGCAGTCGCTGAAATACAAATGGGTGTCGCGAGGAGCACCGCATTTGAGAGAATCGAAAAGAGATACAAAATCCCTGAGCTCTCTTTTCTTCTCCGCTTCATTGCCGATTCGGAGGAGCGCGGATATCCGTTATCTTACGCGCTCGGGGTAATATCCCAACAGATAAGAGCCGTAACCAGAGATCAGCTCAAATCAAGAGTCGCAAAGGCGCCGTTAAAAATGCTCGCTCCCCTCGTTTTCTTGATATTGCCAGCCTCGGTGATATTGACCGTTGGTCCAACTGTGCTGTTGGTGCTTGACAAAGGCTTTTGAGATTCCCCCGGGCAAGCTCATTCCTAATGGGTGCTCTGAAATCTATTACCCGTAGGTTATATCGAATTAACCACAAAAAAGAAAAAAGCGTTTTCACGCCGGGAATCAAGACAAAACAAGGATCAAGGATTGCCTAAATTCTATTCTCTTCCACAGAGAGAGTGTCATAATCTCCCGCAATGAAGTGGCGGCTCATCATGATGCTTTTATGAAACTCGATGAGATTATCCACTCCCTCTATTTCAAACTCATCAAGCGCCTGCCGCATAAGTCTAATTGCCTCTTCCCTTGAATCACCGTGCACGATGAGTTTTGCAAGAAGCGAGTCATAAGCGGGCGTTATCCTGTAACCCGCATAACAGTGGGAATCGACTCTTACATGGGGACCGGAAGGAGGATTCCACTTTTCAATAAGTCCCGGGGAAGGGAGGAACTCTTTGGTATGGTCTTCGGCATTTATCCTGCACTCGATGGAGTGCCCCCGCAAAGTAATGTCTTCCTGCTTGAAAGGTAGCTTCTCCCCCATGGCGATTTTTATTTGCTGGGAAACTATGTCCACCCCAGTTACCATTTCAGTTATCGGGTGTTCAACCTGAATGCGGGCATTGAACTCCATAAAGTAGAAATTTCCTTTCGAATCCACGAGAAATTCCATAGTCCCCGCGCCCGTATATCCAATGGAGAGGGCGCCCTTCACCGCCGCTTCGCCCATGCTTTTCCTCAACTCAGGCGTTACCATCGGAGAAGGCACTTCCTCTACGAGCTTCTGATTCCTCCGCTGAATTGAGCAGTCTCTCTCAAAAAGATGCAGCATATTGCCGTGCTTATCGCCCAGCAACTGAATCTCGATGTGTCTTGCGCGCCCTATGAATTTCTCAATGTATATTTCATCGGAGCCGAACGCCGCTTTAGCTTCTGCCTTGACAATGGGCAGCGCGGCAACCAGCTCCTGCTTGTTGTTAACCACTCTCATACCCTTGCCGCCGCCACCCAGAGAAGCTTTAAGCAACACCGGAAACCCTATCTTTTCCGCTTCCCTTAAGGCGGTGGATTCATCAATGTCAACGGAAGAAAAACCAGGTATTACGGGAACCCCAGCATTAGCCATTGCCTCTTTTGCTTCCGCCTTGTTTCCCGTCAGGGCAATAGCCTCCGGCGAGGGACCGATTAAGATGATATCGTTGTCTGCGCAAGCTTTGGCGAAATCTTCATTTTCCGCAAGGAAACCGTACCCTGGGTGAATGGCCTGAGCACCCGTAATCTCGGTGGCACCGATTATATTCTCTATGTTGAGGTAGGATTCACGGCTCGCAGAGGGACCTATGCAGATAGTCTCGTCTGCGAACTTTAGATGCAGGCTGTCTGAATCCGCCTTTGAATAAACCCCGACGGTCTCGAGCCCGAGGAGTTTGCAAGCGCGCAGAACCCTTATGGCGATCTCACCCCTGTTGGCTATAAGCACTTTCCTAAACAATGCTTATTCCCCCAGGGGTTCGAGTTCCATCAGGAGTTGATCGTATTCAACTCCCTGGCCGTGCTCAACATGAATCTTCCTCACTATTCCTTTTGTTGGAGAGGGAATTTCATTGAAGAGCTTCATCACTTCTATTATGCAGAGCGGCTGCCCCTCCTCCACAACGGAACCTTCCTCAACGAAAGGCGGGGAACCGGGAGAGGACGTGATATAGAAGGTCCCCACCATCGGCGCTCTAACAGCCAATAATCCAGGCTCAGGCTCCTCACTTTTGCGTTCCACCGGTACCTGAGCTTGGTGCACCGACGATGATTGCGCGGAGCCCCCGAATGAGACGGTCACGTTCAGCTGCTGTATAACGCTTGCGATGCCTTCGGTGATACGCTCTGTGAGCCGCTCAACAAGTTCTTCAATCGAAGTCTCCTGAGCATACTTCGCCTCTCTTTTTTCCATCAGTTTCCCGGGCGCCTCTTCCTCGTCGAAAACGGGATTACGTCTCCAGTGAAAAAATTTCAGCGCAAGGTCCGGGAAGATCGCGTAGCTTACGTAATCCTCTTCTCTTTGAACGAGCTCCGGATCCAGTTCCTTCTTTGCTTTCGGCAGTTCCGACTCCAAAAGGTCAGCCGGTCTGCAAGTGATTGGTTCCTCGCCCTTCAATACCCTCCGCTTTAATTCCTCGGAAATTAGTCCTGGAGGCCGCCCGTAATATCCTTTGACATAATTCTCAATTTCCCGCGGTACAATCCTGTACCTCTCACCAAGCAAAACGTTGAATACCGCCTGTGTGCCCACTATTTGACTTGTGGGAGTTACCAGAGGTGGGTAACCGAGGTCCGTTCTCACCTTCGGCACCTCTTCGAGCACTTCTTCCATTTTATCGAGCGCATTCTGCTGCTCGAGCTGCGCTATGAGGTTCGTTGCCATGCCACCAGGAATCTGGTGGGAAATTACCGTCACGTCAATAAGCGGTTGCTCCTGCCCCATGAGCCTGCGCTTCTTTGATACAACCTCGAAATACTCGGAAACATCCCTTATGGCATCAAAGTCCAAGTCGAGTTCGTAAGGAGTTCCGCGCAATGAAGCAACCATCGTCTCAACCGCAGGCTGACTTGTGTAAAGCGAAAGAGGGGCAGCGGCGCAGTCTATGATATCCGCGCCCGCTTCAATAGCCTTGACGTAGGAGTTCGACGCCATCCCTGTTGAGGCGTGGCAGTGAAGCTGAATGGGCACATCAACCTCTTCCTTAAGTCTTTTGACTAGGTCGTAGGCAATAAAGGGAGCAAGTATCCCGGACATGTCCTTGATCGCGATGGAGTCTGACCCGAGTTCAACAAGCTGCTTGGCCACACTAACGAAGTGGTCCATATCATGAACGGGACTGATGGTATAGCATATAGTGCCCTGCGCGTGAGCACCCTCCCTCTTTGTCACCTCAATTGACTTTTCAAGGTTCCTCACGTCATTTAGAGCGTCAAATATACGGATTATGTCGATTCCGCCAGCAACTGCTCTCTTGATGAACTCCTCGACGAGGTCGTCGGCGTAATTTCGATATCCGACAAGGTTTTGACCCCTGAGAAGCATTTGAAGCTTTGTTCTTTTGAACTTTTCCCTGATCCGATAGAGCCTGTCCCAGGGATCTTCGTTTAAGAAGCGCATGCAGACATCAAAAGTCGCACCGCCCCAGACTTCCACAGAGTGGTATCCGATGTCATCGATTCGCTCAGCTATTGGCAGAATGTCGGTCAATCGCATTCTTGTCGCCCACAGAGACTGATGGGCGTCCCTGAGGGTCGTGTCTGTTACCATTACCCGGCGTTTCTTTGCGCTCAAAATTCCCTCCAAGCAGCAAGATATAAGCCTCTACCGAGAAACACGAAACGTGAGAAACTTGGCGAACGCGACGGCTAAGAGTCCTTTCAACGCGTCAACGGCCAGAAACGGTCTGACGCCAAGCTCAAACGCCCTCCAGGGGCTTGCGTTATTCAACCTAAGCCACTGGGCAAGCCAGGCAGCCCCTAAGCAGTAGATTGCGGCGATTCCGGCAAAAACGGCCGCAATCACCGTGAACTTCGAAAGCCTTGTAGTTTCCTTCCAAGATAAGTATCCGGTGATCCATGAAGCAAAAACAAATCCCAATATATACCCTCCTGTGGGACCCAATAAAACAGCGGGTCCGGAGTGCGGGAAAGCGGCAAAGAATGGCGCTCCGGCAATGCCCCCCGAGATATACGCTATCTGGCTTAACGGGCCGTAAACCGGACCGAGGACAAGCCCGGAAAGCAATACAAACATCACCTGCATGGTCACGGGAACAGGAGTGAGGGGAAGCCTCGCGAATGCTCCCGCCGCTGTCAGAAGGGAGAAAAGCGCGACAGCGAGCGCAATTCTTACCCTTTCAATCGCTATATTACCTTTATGTGTGAATTCCAACAAGTTATTACCTCCGTTTGTTGTTTTTGCTTTTTTTACAGCAACAGGGACTATCAGTCAATAGAATTTGCCGTATCAAATCCGCCGATCAAAAATATACCTGGCTCCGGTTCTTTGACCTTTACCGAGAGCAGCCTAAGTTTAAATAATTAAAATTAGTGATGAACCGGGAGGGCGTTTTGTCCGAGATCAAATGGCGTTTTAGACATTATCAGTTGCTCGATTCCACGAACGAGGAAGCGAAAAGGCTTATCGATTCCGGAGAAACCGAATTCCTCGTAGTTTCCACCGAACACCAAACCCGGGGTCGAGGCAGAAGAGACAACGCTTGGTATGATGCTGCGGGAAAGAGCCTTCTGTTATCTGTTGTCCTGAAAGATGATTTTTTTCCTATTAACCCCTCTCTATGCGTCCCTGTAGGATGCGTCATGGCTTTGAAAAACCTCGGAGCGAAGGGTCCAAAGATTAAATGGACAAACGACCTTGTTTACGGACGAAAGAAAGTGGGCGGAATACTCATCGAAAAGGTCGCAAGAAACAGGGGCGTATTTCTAATTGTGGGCATAGGTATAAACATGGATTATACAGACGGAGAGCTTCCAAAAACACCTGGTCTTCCTCCAACCGCAATCGCTATTGAGGAAGGGCGCAGCTGTGAAAAATCGGAAATCATTGAGGCGGTTTTGAACTCATTTGAGTCAATGAAGGAAATGACAGACGAACAGCTACTCCTATGCTACAGAAGACACCTTGCCTTTTTGGGCGAAAAAGTGAGGGTTAAATCACCTGTAAGATATCCGCCGTTGGCAAGACCAGAGAGTGAGGTCCACGGCATCTTGGAAGGCGTGGACGAACAGGGAAAGCTTATCCTTAAGGAAAGTAACGGTGGAATTGTTCTCCTGATTGATGGGAGGCTCCTTCCCGCTGATTTAGAAAATCCGCGTCTTCGGGAGTAAAACAAAAAGATTTGACGACCGACCCTGTATTCTCTGGGTTTCCCCACCTTTATCCCATTTAAGAAAATAAATTTCCACTCATCAAATTTATTGACTTGCTTGTATTGCTTATGCTAATATTTGCCTGTATTGCTTTACCCCTCATGTTGTCCGGTATCTAACGAAGGAGGACCCATGAATCTTCTGAAAAGACTTATCCACGAAGAGGAAGCTCAAACAACGGCCGAATACGCTCTCGTCATTCTGGGAGCAGCCGCTATCGCTGGCGCCCTTATCGCATGGGCTGCGGGAGGAGGAGCAATAAAGAAGTTCTTCACCAAAGTTTTTGAAAAACTCACCGGAAGTTTCTGATGGAAACCATCAAAACTCTAATCCCCCTGTTGCTGCTTGTCATAATCTGTCTTGAGGCAATCAGAGAAGACATCAAAGGAGGTAAGATTTCAAACACTCTTTGCGCGGTCGGAGTCGCCCTGGGAATTTCCGCAAGCGTGGCGACGGGTGGCATAAGCAAATTGGTAGAAAACTCCATCGGCTTAGTCCTCGGTATCTTGCTTTTGATAATTCCTTTTAGCGCGCGTATGGTGGGTGGAGGTGATGTCAAACTCCTCGGTTGCATAGGATCGATCTTGGGATGGAAGCTTCTTTTGCCCTCTTTCTTCGTTGGCGCGGCAATCGGTGGAGCAATAGGAGCAATCCTCATATTTTTAAGCGAAAGGTCTCTGGAGAAGATCCGCTGTCGGATTGTCCTTGCTCGAGCCGGAGTCTTTAAAATGCCTCAAGGATATGAAAAATTGTCGCATCTGCACCCGAACTCATCAAAAAGGGGAAAGAATGCTATCGGTAGTCGTTACTCGAATCCCGAGCGCATGCACTATTCAATCCCGCTCTCCTTCGGGGCGTTCGCCGTAACATTCTTCCAATTTGCAAAGCACTTAAATTAATTAACGGAGCGGTCGGTCATGGCGCTTCCCTGTCATTTCTTTTTTCAACCGAATCAAAAAAAGGCTCAAGCCACGGTTGAGTTTGCGATATTGGTACCCCTTATGCTCATTTTGATTGTTGCCCTTGTTTACATTGCGCTCGCTTTCAACTGCTATCTGACAATTTCCACCGCTAGCAGGGAGGGGGCAAGGGAAGGCGCAAGATCTAATAGCGAAGTGAACGCGAACCGTGCCGCATTGTCTTCCCTCAAAAATCTTCATGGAGGTGATAAGAGAGTAGTCGTGTCTTTTCCGGAAGGTCGCAGCAAAGGAAAGCCAATATCAGTAACCGTATCTTATAAAATGCCTTCCCCGCTCCCTTTTCTCTCGAGAATTCTCCCCCGTTTGGCGTTTTCAAGAACAACGACAATGATTCTCGAGAGAGACCCTTAGCGGCGCGAACTGATCATCACGAAAAAGACGTTTCTGGACAAATAATTTCAGTAGTGACTGAAGGTATGTGTATGCGAGTTGGTCGAGAAAAATGAATACAGCGTAATTTCATATCACCTACCAGTAAGCAAAGAATCTCATTTTCGCGCATTCGCGCACAAAGAGCATGGAAATGTGACGATATTTTTCGTGTTCTTCTTGTTTGCGCTGTTTTCGCTTTTCATTCTCGCGTCTGATATTGCCGCGTTTTTTGACGCGCGACTTAAAGCTGAAGACGGGGCTGACGCGGCAGTGCTCGCGGCGGTGAGCGAAGCGTTTCCTCTTTCTTCCACAGGGAAAGACCCGGAAGCTGTGGCAAGGAAAGTAGCCAAAATGAATCGGTGTGAAGTAAAAAATGTCCGAATATCAGAGAGTTTGGACAAAGCGACTGTAACGGTAGTTATCTCACCGAAACTGATGGTGGCGAGCAGGATCGCCACGGGAAACGCTGTGGTTGTAACTTCCTCAGCGGAAATTGACTATGAGGCTCTCATCGCGGGCGGCTATCTTTTGGACGTATTTTACCGCGCCGGACTCTCATTTCAGAAAATCCCGTCTTTTTGTGAAATTTCAAAAGGGAACTTCCACTCTGGAACAAGCGCGGCCCTGCTCGCTCTCCATCAAATCGGCAAACCCTATGTATGGGGCTCAGAGGGACCCTTTAGCTTTGACTGCAGCGGGCTTGTTTACTATGTATATAGAGCTTTGGGCGTTAGGCTACCGAGAGTCAGCTATGCTCAAGCAAAATGCGGCATAGCAATCATGCCTTCCCAGCTCGCGCCGGGGGACCTTGTCTTTTTCAGGGGAAACGCTCACGTTGGAATATACATAGGCGCCGGGTGCTTCGTTCACGCTCCTCACCGAGGCGATGTGGTGCGCATTTCATCTTTGACAGGAAGAAGACTTTCCGCTTGCAGAAGGATTTTTATAAATAACTGAAACGAAAAATGAGGCAAACTCAAAAGGAAGCAAGAACACTAATGAAATACAACTTAGACTACCACGCGCAGGACTTCCTCTATTGAGGTTATACCCTCCCTTACTTTGAGCCACCCGTCCTGACGCATTGTTTTCATCCCCTGCTCGATCGCAACCCTCTTTATTTCAGCGGTCGGCGCTTCCTCAATAGTGAGCTGCTCGATCTCCGGGCTCATCCTCATCAATTCAACCAGGGCGATCCTTCCTTTATACCCGGTGCCGGCACACCTTGAACATCCCTCCGGATTAGGCCTGTAAAGGACAACCCTCTCGCCCTCCTTGAAGAGGAATTCGAGTCTTTCGAGCAACTCAGCGCTCGGCTCATAGGGAACCTTGCATGAGCAAAGCCTTCTGGCAAGCCTTTGTGCGAGGACGCAGACAATTCCAGAAGCGGTAAGGAACGGCTCGATTCCCATTTCGGTCAATCTGGATATCGCCCCGGGAGCGTCGTTTGTGTGCAGGGTGCTGAAAACAAGATGCCCTGTCAGCGCCGACTCTATTGCTATTCGCGCGGTTTCAAGGTCGCGGATCTCTCCAACCATTATTATGTCGGGTGAAGTTCTTAAAATTGACCGCAAGGCGTTGGAAAACATTAATCCGGCTTTAGGATTCACCTGAATCTGGTTTATTCCAGGAAGTCTGTATTCAACCGGGTCTTCAACTGTGGTTATATTTTTCGTCTCGTCATTTAGAACATTCAATGTGGCATAAAGCGTTGTCGATTTTCCGCTACCAGTCGGACCGGTAACGAGGATAGCGCCGCTCGGTCTCCTGAAGGCTTCCTCGTATTTTTCGAGAGTCTCTCCTGTAAAACCAAGGTCATTCAACTTCAAAAGTATGCTTGATTTGTCAAGAATTCGAAGTACTATCTTCTCCCCGAAAACGGTTGGAAGTATCGCTACCCTAAAATCAATCGCCTTGCCTCCAACCTTCTTCTCATAATGTCCGTCCTGAGGAACCCTCCTCTCAGCAATGTTCAAATCCGACATTATCTTCACGCGTGAAGCCAAAGACGACAAAGCCCTTATCGGCAAGCTCTTTACATCGTGAAGAACGCCATCTATGCGATAACGGACAACTATATCCTTTTCCTGGGCATCGAAATGGATATCGCTTGCGCCCTTGCTCACCGCCTCGTTAATCACGTAATTGATAAACCTCACCATCGGGGCATCCTCGAAAGCCACACCGATGGCCGCCGCAAGCTCCCTGTCATCCATTTCGCCAGAGTCTATTTCGTCAAGCTCGGTATCAACTTCGTTCAGGTCGCGATAATATGTGCGTATGGCATCTTCTAAATCCTGCTTTGTGGCGACGACGGGTCTTATCTGGTGGGCTGTGTACATTTTCACATCATCGAGGGCGAATATGTTCGTTGGATCGGCCATTGCGACAATAAGGGTATCTCTGTCAAAGCCAATAGGCAGAGCCAGGTGCCTGCTTGCCACTTTCTCATCTAAAAGTGCGACAGCAGTCACGTCCACCCGGTAATTCGCGAGGTCCACAAACTCGAGCCCGAGATGCTGCGCGATAACCTCCGTTAGCTTAGACTCATCAACAAATCCCAGTTCGATGAGCGTGCGCGCAAGAGACTTCCCGGTCTTTTTCTTAACCTCGAGCGCCTCGAGAAGCTGCTCCTGGGTTACAAGACCGTCTTCGATTAGTACGTGGGTAAGCGATTTCGCCCTTTTCGTTGCTTCTGCCAAGTTCTTCCCTCCGATACTTAAATCGGATGCCACGCAGTTGTACTAAAGTTAGATTCTTGAACATTTTCATATCCAATTATACGACGGATATTAACCTTGGAATATCGGGAAAAAGAAATAAGATAAAAAATCTTATTCCGCACTACCCAGGTTATTGCCAGGTGGTGTTTTTGTTTCGATTTTGCGGGGATGTCAAACAATCTTATTGCGCACGGCCCTGGGTACAAGATATCGGGCGAACAATCAGTTCGGATTCGCCTCATGTCAAAAAATCTTATGGCGCACCATCCAGGGTACTGCCAGGGCGTAGAAAAATGAAAAATGGTGAAAAAATCTTATTGCGAGTTTATATTTAGCAGTCGGGTTTAGGATAGGAAACTTGGTGGTCAGCCCATAGGTCTTTTGTCCACCACGCGTAGTTCTTTTATTCCCCCCATGCCCCCTTGAGAGCCCAGCCTCTCCTCGATTGCTTTCAGTGGCAGGAAATGTATGGTATTTGGCTTAATATCGGTGGCTTTCAATATCTGGTCCTCTATTTCTTCCCTCAAATCATCAAGGTTTGTTCCCTCCGCGGGTGAAACGAAAACATCCACCACGTCCACATCAAAAGGATCGTCATGCGCTTTTCTGATTTCCACCTGCCACTCAACCACCCGCGGGTTTGAGTTCAAAACGGAACCGAAAGAGCCCAGATCCACCAGGGTGCCTTTAACTTTGGAAAGGGAAAAACCTTTCTCCCTGCCTGACCTCATTATGTCACTTCCCAATCTGGGCACTTTTCTCCCGCACGATGGACATGGCTCGTAAACAATGCCGCCTCGAACAAAATCACCTGTCCTGAATCTGAGCACGCATGTGCCCTGACCCTCCAGGCAAGTGTAAACGAGTTCCCCGTCTTCACCCTCCCCAACAGGCTCCTCGGTTTGCGGGTCAACGATCTCGAAATAGTCCATATCGGGAAATATGTGATATCCTGTATTGCCTTCCGGAGAACACTCGGAGTATGCCTTTCTTGCCTCTGTGAACCCGAGTGCACCGAGCACGGAAACGTCTTTGGCTCCCATCGTCTCAAGGAATTGTCTAATCTTTTCCTTCATTCCGTAAGGAATGCGCTCACCCGCTACAAGCACCAGCCTGACTGAGCTGAAATCCCTTTCCTCCTCGGTTGCCGTTCTGAGGAGGTGATAAACATATCCGGGCATTCCGACAATACCAGTTGCCCTGAGCATCTCGATTGCGGCTATGATGCGCTCCGTCCCGAGGATTCTTCCGCCACCGGTGTTGAACGAGAGAATACCCGCACGTTCGAGCATATATGAAACCATCCAAAATCCGAGATGCGGGGCGAATGGCATCACGTTTACGACAAGGGAGCCGACGCGGCGATCAATGTCACCGTAGCCGACAAGCTGGATAATCCTTCTTCCGGCCTCAATCATACGCTCAACGTCGTCTGCTGCATATATAATGGGGGTTGGCAGTCCAGTTGTACCTGTCGTGAACTGCATGTGAACCGGAGCGAAATTCCTGTGAAGAGCTTTCCTAAAGGTCTTTTCGCCTTTGAGGAAACGTTCAAGTCTCATCTTTCTGTACTCGGCTTTAGGCAAATACTTTGACATGGACTCCTCATCAGGCTGCAAGACGAAATCCTTATACCTCATAGGATTTTCGGGGGTCGGTGCTATATCCGCTTTATACGTGAAGGGAATTCTTCTCAAATCCTCAACTCTTCGGATTTGCTCGGGCTTTATGCCATTTTCATCAAAAACCCTCCGGTAAAAAGGGCTGTAAGGATAAAGCTGGGTCCTTATGAAGTGGGAGAGCTTCTGGTTTCTGTACTCTCTTTGCTCCTCAAAAGACATACTATCCCAGTTATTGGAATAAATTTCCCTTCTCATTTATCCTCCGCTTATGAGAAAACCTTTATCCAGCAATGAGCAAGGGCGCTTGCGCGAATCTCGCTCATTACCATGTCATCGTTTTTCAATTTGTATTATTTCATGAAAGGACCATAATTCAAGACCGATTGCGTCAATCTGTTTTGATAACCGCTCGTTTCTAAAACAAAAAATTTGTAGAGGGATACACAGAAAGATAACGATTCAACTGTTTTCCTAACCGCTCGTCTCTGAAACAAAAATACGGCATTCGAGGGAAGGCATGTCCTCTCTTTGCGGAAATAGCTAAAAAAGCATTAGAGAAACCACGGTGTAGGTTAACGCGTAACACTATCTGAACGGTGTCCTCTTATGCCATCTTGGGAACGGAAAGGAGCCGGCTGAATTTCATCATACCAACCGGATGAGAAGCCAGTCCTTTTATCTTAAGGTCACCTGACCGTATTTTACTTATGAGCTCCTTACCTTCGGGCGTCTGCAAGAACTTGAGAGCCTCAAGGCCGGAGCCCATCTGAGACATCTTCATTAGAACTTCCAGCTCACAAATAATATGAACATCTGGTTGCCCCACAACACCCGGCTCAATTACCGCGTAACCATCCGAAAAAGTCATCGTTACAGCCGTCTCCGGGGCTTCCTTCGGCTCTATTGAAACGATGAGATTTAAAGTGTTGAGAATATCCAATTTCGCTGGGTCCTGCAGTAGTTGAGAGAGGAGAGCTTTCATTATTTCCCCGAGCCCGCTGAGTCTTTCAGAGTCCCTTACGATAAGCCTTTCTTCAGGACCTCCCGCGGGTATACAGGGTACGCGCTTGCCGCGCTTGGAAAACGCGTATGCGGCTCCAGCACCGCAGGCGATTAAAAAAAGCCATCTGAAAATCCTCCTCTTTTTCTTTTCCTCGAATTCTTTTGTCTCCACTTCAAATCCCCCCTAAAGCACGGAACCTAAACGAATCCCTGCCCTGCTGATGAGATAAATTTAGCACCTCCCTTTTATAAAGGACACTAACCTCAAATATGTCACGTATGAAGAAACCTATCCAATCAAAGTAAACACAGGCTCTTTCGGCAAATTATTTAAGGCACAGAAAATTACAGTGCCCAGCGCGGCTTGCCGGTGCCAAGTAAGGCATCCGCGGCCAAAAAACCGCTTGCGACCGCTCCTTCAACGGTGGGTGCATATGACCAGTCCCCCGCGAAGCCCAACCCTTCTATTCCTGTCCGGCCTGACCACAACTCCGCTATTTTCCTCGAATGTCCGGGAAATACAATAGGTCTTCCGAAATTGTGTTTGTGTACCTTCGAATGAATAACCTCTATTTCGGCCTGATATATCTCCTCAAGCAAAGAGACCGTTTTGCGCACGATATTCTCCTTCTTTTCCCCTAATAAAGCCCGTGCGTTCTGACCCACATAGACCGCCGTTGCCTCTTTCTGCCCCACTTGAGCGCAATCCACCTTATTTCTGAGAGAGACGCGGCAAAATTCAAAACCAGGTCTTTGACCACTCGAATTCAGGATTATCTTAGGTAGCGCAGGCAGCTTATTTTCAAACCCGAGGCAGACAACCATATGCGGTGAATATTTGCATTCCTCTAAGATTAGCCGCAATTTTCCTTGAATATCAGGAGCGATTCTCGAAATCTCGCAGGCAGGGACGGCGCATATGACCCTTCTGGCTTTCAGGACTTTCTCTTTCCCATCATCTTCCTCTTTAACGATCAAACCTGAGACTTTATTTTTTTCGACAACTACCCTTTCGACTGAAACCCCTCGCACACATTCAATCTTCCCCCCATAAGCCTCGGCCAGCTGACCCATCCCGCCGGCGAAATAGCCAGGTCGATCAAGGAAGAGCATCCGAAGGGCAACGTAAAAAGCCGGTACAGATACCTCGCTTAAATCCGAACCCAGAGCGAATCGAACGATAGGTTCGGCAAAATCACCTGCCAGTTCAATTCCGATTTTCCGTTTCAAATATCCGAAGGCGTTCTCGTCTGAAGACCAGGTCCAGCGACCGGGAAAACGGACATCGTACTTCCTGTAATCTCTGGCAAGCCTCAGGGCCAGAGACAACATTCCGCCGAACTCAGAAGGTCGCGCGTTGAAGAGGGGAAAAGCTCCGAGACATGCAAGGTCTCTCGGTTGGAAAACGTGCAGTCGCCCGCGAGAATATAACCCCACGGGCTCTTTGGGAATTCTTAGCTCCGGACCAAGACCTAAGGAGATCGCGGTCTTCAAGGTGGAATCGTAAGAATCTCGGAAGAACTGAGCGCCTTCGTCAAAAAGAAATCCCCCGATATTTGAGGTCGCGCATCTCCCTCCGAGTCTTTGAGCCTTTTCAAAGACCGTAACCTGTTCCCCAAAAGCGGAGAGTCGGTACGCTGCGGATAACCCGCCGAGCCCACCACCCACCACTATGACCTTCATGGATTCACTCTTGGAAAACATGGCATCGCCAGCCGTAAAAACAAAACCGTCATAAGTTCAGCATGTCAGCCAGACGACCGAGATTAAGGGATTCAAGCTTCTCCCTGGATGGCTTTCCCTCGGAATCGAGTCCCCTATACTCGTAATATTCCCTTTTCATCAAATCAAAATCCGGAACGGAACCGGCGTGCGGTCCTTCCTCAACAGGTCTCAAAAGCCTCGGGTGGATAACATCCTCCCTCCCGTCAGAACCAAAAAGAATCTGAAGACCCCTCTTTATAAACCATATCCTCTCGCCAACCGCCATCAATGTATCAAGGTCATAATCGAAACCCGTCACCGAGTTGACCGCCTCGACTATCATATCCTCGTCCCAACTTATGGCGGTAAAAAGACAGACCACACAAGAATTGAAAATCTGAGCAAGTTCCTGCGCTCTCGCTGTTAAATATGCTTTTCCAACGCTCGACTGCTCATCGTAAGGTCCTCCAAGGTTTAACTTCAAAAGAGGCACATTGCTTCCCTGCTCCAGATAAAGATTGGTGCTTGCGCAGTGGCAAGCGCCCCTGACGGACGTAGCGTAAGCAAGAGCAAATCCATGAAATCCCCGCGGGTCATGGGCGGGAAGTTCAAGCCCGCGAACCTGGACGGCTGCATCCATGGCGTCTCCACCGATTGAAAGAGCGAGCGCTTTGCTTCCCTCAGCCATGCGGGCGCCAAAGCCCTTCTTCAAGGCGGTCATCTCAACAAGTCTGAGTATGCTCGCTGAATCGCCCCAACTGACAGCCACCCCGTCGCATTCCTCGACAGAAAGAATTCCTTTCTCCTGGCACTCGATGACAACGGCGATGGTTTGACCCACGCTGATAGTGTCAATGCCATAGCGATTGCAGAGCTCATTCGCTTTAGCCACACTGTTCAAGTTGTCATTTAGAAGATTCACGCCGAGCATGCACACCGTCTCATATTCAGGACCAGGACCCTCGGCCACTACATAGGGCTCATCGTCAACTTTAACTATCCTCTTGCACCCAACTGGGCAACCCCAGCAAGCGTGCGCCTTCACAAGTATGGTGTCTGAATAGGTGGGTCCGTTCAGGGCCGAGATCCCCTCATCCCATTCACCAATCTGCCAGTTCTTGATGGGGACATCACCAAGCATTGACCCCACCTCGAGATTCGCGTTCGTTCCAAAAGCACGGAGCGACTCGACAACGATAGAGTCGGAATATATCTCCATGACCTTGTCACGCCACTCTTTCAGGTGATCCGGGTCAGCGACTTCCACCTTATTCCCTGCCCCAACAACGGAAACTGCTTTTAGATTTTTCGAGCCCATCACGGCTCCCATTCCAGTCCTTCCCGCTATGTGTCCTTTATCATGCACGATCGAAGCCATTTTCACTCCAATTTCCCCGGAGGGACCAATCGCGATCACCCGTGATTTCTTGCCTGTTTCTTCTCTGGACCTTTCCCAGAGAATATCGATGGTTTCGTAGGTGTCTTTACCCCACAAATCAGACGCATCGCGAATCTCGACCTTATCCCCATTTATCCATAGATAAACGGGTTTCTCAGAGGCGCCCGTGAATATAATCCCGTCATAACCGGCTGACTTAAGTTCAGGACCAAAGTATCCGCCCGTGGAAGCCTCCCCCCAGTGTCCAGTTAGCGGGGACCTTGCGCAAACCCCGAATCTATTGCCGCCTGGAACTCTTGTGCCGGTAAGTGGACCAGTAAGAATTATAAGCAGGTTTTCCGGAGCAAGCGGGTCAATATCACCCGAAAAGCGGTCAAGAAAGATCTTCGCGCCCATTCCTGTACCACCTAAATACTCCCTGCAAACCTCTTGACTTATCGGAATTTTTTCAATCTGACCGGTCGAAAGGTTGATATCGAGAATTGTTCCAACATAACCTTTCATATCTACCTCCGATCTTTCCTGCCGCAGCACATAATCAACAGTGAACGAATAATATCAACGGTGAAATTGCTCTGCAATACCGAGCAAGAGCAAAAATAATAGCGCTCGGAAGTTTGCACGGTGTGTCTTTCAAACGGATGTTACTGCAAGTATTAGCTGAAAAATCCAAACGCGTCCCGATCCCGAAGCAAAGATGACCTCCTACTTCCAAAGAATCTGAATTCAAAGTAAGATTCACGAGCCAAGAACGTGGGCATTTCTGAATTTCCCCCTCCTTATTTGTATAACTCGAATCCTGGAATTCTGCCTGCGTTGCCGAACGGAGATTTTCCACACGATATGAGCTTATTTTGCATATACCCTGAATCGTACGCTTTCCTCCCCTTTTCGCGGTGAGCTCGCTCGACCATTGACACTACCTTCCTTGATGCACATAAGGAAATCCGAGGTATTTTGTTTTCTGTTAACCCAGACGAGTTTCTTCGCCTTGGGCCGCTCACGCAACGGTTTGAGGAAATCTGAGGGATTTCGTTTTCTTTTAACCCGGACGGAAAGTTAATACTTAAGCGTTGCAAACAAACTTGTTCCGAGTTCAAAAACAACATACAGTTTTCACGCGCAAAAGGTCACAGAAGAGAATCTATTGAATTTTCTGCTATATTTAGATGCGACTGCCTTATCCTAAAAACGTTATCCTGATAGGATTTCTTGGAGGGGAACAATGAAAAGGTGTGAACGAAGAATGTCAAAAATCATACTGATTTTTCTTCTTGTATGCGCCGCCTCTTTCGGCATGGCAATTTCAGGATGCGCGAAAAAACCCGGAAAGCCAACCCTTATTAGCTTTACCGGGAAAGGGAAAGGGCAGGAGTCTGCGGAAAAAATGAAGCCAATCATCTCGAAGCTGAAGAAAAAATACCGTGGAAAAGTGATCTTCCGCGATGTTGATATGGACGACCCTGCCAATAAAGACGAACTCAAGAAATATTACGTGACAATGAACCCCACCTTCGTTGTTCTCGACGCCGAAGGAAAGATAAAGCACACTTTTCTCGGGGCCGCGCACGAGGAAATGCTTGAGAGCGCAATATCAGGATATCTTCCCGCACTGTCACGGGAAAAAGAAGGCAGCTCTTCCGCGGAACCGTCAAATCCGAGCCCGGAATACTCTCCGCAAGAGAGTCAAGACAACACCGAGCAAAACCCGTAAATTCTTTCAGTATAGTTTTTATTCAAATACGGGAGGAAAGTTCAAAATGCTTGGAATCAAACCGAACCGAACCATGCGGTGGAGGGAATGGATAATACTCGTTTCCCTGCTCTTCATCCTTACTGTTCTCGCTATTGCCGCACTTCTCGGGGGATTTAGCTCAATCCTTACAAACGGAAGGACGTTATGTCTGGATTGCATCGGAATCTTTTAAGGACTGGATATCGCCGCGTTTTTCAAATCGCGGGAGTCATAGTCGCAAACCCATGGTTTCCTTACATAACAACAAGAAAGATTTATCAGGGAAAAGCAAAAGGCTTTTGCGTTCCAGCCCTGAACTGCTACGCATGCCCGTTTGCGCTCTTTTCCTGCCCGATCGGTTCCTTGCAGCACTCTTTCGGGCTTTTCCATCGCGGGCGCGAACTGCTGGAAAAAGCGCTTCCCTCTCTTTTTTACGCGGGTGGGATTCTCCTGCTCACTGGCATGATCAGCGGAAGACTCACTTGCGGCTGGATCTGTCCTTTTGGTTTCCTCCAGGACCTTCTTTATAAAATACCGGGACGGAAAATCAGAATTCCGGAGAAAATGAAACCCCTTAGATATGTGACTCTTCTTGTCTTGGTCTTTTTCCTTCCTCTACTAACCGGGGTGCATTGGTTTTCGCGACTCTGCCCCGCTGGTAGTCTTGAAGGGGCAATTCCGCTTTTGATCTTGAAGCCAGCGTCAGGATTGCCGCCGCTTGGCGCGTTCTTCTGGTTTAAGATATCGATACTTGCCGCAATCCTGGCCTGGATGGTTTTCACGAGCCGGCCATTCTGCAGGACTCTTTGCCCTCTCGGAGCCCTATACGGACTGTTTAACCGGATAAGTCTTTACAGATTGGATGTCTTAAATGAAACGTGCACAGGCTGTGGAAAGTGTGTTTCGGTATGTCCGGTGGAGATAGATATAACGCAAGACCCAAACTCAACGGAATGCATACGCTGCCTCGAGTGCAAAAGGGCATGCCCGACGGAAGCAATTAGATTTGGTTTCGGTTCAAGTTATCCAAGAAACAAGGAGCAATCAAAAGAATCAGTTGGAGATTATCCTGAGAATTAAGAAACTGGAACCTGCCGAGAGTGCTATAAAGCCGATATATGCCACAATTCCCTTACGGTAGCCCATCTTCGGGGCATAATCGAAGAAAAAATGGCATAGACTCAAAGCAATGATTAAAACACAACCAATAACAAAAAAAATGATCCCCACTGTTCTGTTGGCGCCGAAAGCCTTAAAAAGGCTCAATCCCTTTATATAGAAAAAGAGACCAGAACCGCCGAGAAGCATTAGGATAAGGGTTTCCTTAAGCTCCCTTCTGGGATTCTTCCTCTCACCTGGTGCGCTTTTCGGGTAGGTGCCTTTCATTTTCAACCTCCACTCTCTTCGAAAAACCAAATGAGGTTCAATGTTCCGCTTCCTGTTCAATGCTTCCAAAAATCGTCTTGTTTCCAAAAACATTCTTAAAAACATACCTGTAACCTGAACCCACGCCCTTTCCGAGCATTTTCATGCTTACCTTAGCGACCAGCCGCTTTAACCACCTCCCGGACACATTTCCAAACAACTTCACTCTGTCAAGCAAACCGCCTATGCCTTGACCCCCAAAAGAAAGGGAGATCACGCCGATGGTCAAACCGGTGCAAAACGCCGCAAGAAGATTCGAAACCCTTACAGGCGTGCGGGTTATCGCGCAGATTGATATGTGGAGACCGGCGCTTAAAGAACCCGAGAAAAACATATACCCTATCTTTGCGCCCCTTGATATTATGATTTGACCACCGGCTGATGTGAGATTTTTCACATAGCCGATTCCCGCGACCGCGACGGACTTAATTCTTTCCCAGAATCCAATAGAGTGTGCGGCGCAATCGGCGAATCTCAGTAGTCTGTCAGTGGACCTTATGCCATGAAGAAGCGTCTTTCCGAGAAAGCCTGTTATCGCCCCACTTGAAAAAGCTATTAAAATTGCGCGAAGCGTTATATGTCCTGTTGTGAGGTACTGCCAGCTTACGTCAAAAATCACAGAAAAACTCCCACTGAAGAAGCTCGACTTGATAATTCCAAAAGCACCAAGGCGAACAATGCCGGTAGAAAACGCGCCGCCAAGGGAGGCGAGGCTGCCAAAGAAACACGAAGCGACGCAGCCAGCGGATAAGCAAAACCAGAAGCATCGGGAAAAATTGAACCCTCCCTTTTGGCAAAAGGCGAAGAAAACAGCCCCTCCGAGACTCGCCACAACCCCCGCAACAGCGGCGGTTATCCCTGCTGCAATCGCGACGCCAAAAGTCACAACCGAAAGAGCAACCCCTAAAACGACAACGACCGCAGCCAAAATTCCCGCGGTAAGGGCTTTGACCCACTTGTTTGACCAGGCAAAACGGGCCGCTTTACAAATTAGTCTCCATGCGCTTTTCAGAAATGGAAGGACAGTTTTAGACCATGAGGAACAAACGTAACGCAAGATTCCCCAAACCGCTCCTTTAGCTTTTTTGACGATAAAACCGGCAGTTTTGGTGATGACATTTCCTATCTTGCGCCGCGAATTTGAACCCTCAGGCTCCTTTTTGTTATTCGGGTATCTAAACTTACGCGTCTTTCCTTGATACAAGTATTCATTTCGAGCACCAATGCCACCGATTTCATTGTCTGACCGGTTCGGACAGAGTCTCACAAACGATTCAAATTCCTTAGAATCAAGAATTACCTCCGGGTCCAGCGGTATTCCGTTCAAGTAGGTCCCGAAATGAAGATGTGGTTGGTCTGAAGAGTCATCGAGGAGACCTGAAAGGCTCCCTATTACTTGCCCCTTCCTTATAAGGTCTTTACGCCTTACTCTTATATTTTCTAATCCAAGATAAACCGTCTTTATTCCGCCGGGATGTGCGACTGAAACGAATTTTCCTCTCGGGACCTGCCCGACCCACACAACAACACCATCTGCGCAAGCACAGACAGGGGTGCCAGGACGGGCAGCTATATCGACCCCTTGATGTCCCCCTTCCCCGTAATGTCCAGTAGGCGCGCGGAAACCGACGATTACTTCTCCATCAACCGGGGGAATAAAACCTGGGCGCGGTTTTGCGGTTACTCTTTCTGAAAAGAGGATAAATGACCCTAAGAAGACAATTAAGGCAAGCGCCGCAAGAATTGCTCTTTTATCTTTGGTCTTTGAAGCTGAAAACACGTACATCGGGTGTAATCACAAGTCTGTCAAACGATGGAGAAACTATGACAGCAATGCAAGCAAAATTATAAGAGGAAAGGGTAAGCAAGTCAAGCAAATTCATGTGGTCGTTTCGGATTCTTGCTTGATCAAGCTTTTAGCGCGCCTTTGTAACGCGAGATAAAGGAAAGAAATAACTGTGAAAAGATGAGTCAACTTATGAAATCACGGATCCCAGAGGGCAGGATATCTACGAGGACATTCTAAGCTGGTGAAACGGTGCGTCAACTTATGAAATCACGGATCCAGTCGGCGATGATATCAATCGATCTCGGGTCTCTTCTCAAGTGATGAGTTCCACGTTCGATAATCTTAAGGTACTTGGGCTCTCTTGCCCGCTCGAAAAGACGTCTTGCGTGTTCAACGGGTATGAGTTCATCATCATCCCCGTGGACAATCAAAATTGGCACCGGACTAATATCGGAAATAAAATCCTCGGCGCTGAATTCTTCCAGCTCGTCGAAAAACCGCATGGGATCAGGAGGGAATTCGAGGTCTTTAATTATCCCTATTTCCCTGGCAAGTTCAATAAAAGCAAAGATTTCACCGCGACCGAAAATCTCAGTGAATCTCGCCGGCGAAGCAAAGGCGATGACTCCGCTTACGCCGCCGTGTTCAGAAACATACTTCAACGCGATGGACGCTCCAGCCGAGAAACCCACCACGAACAGCGAGTCGCATTCCTTTCCGATCCCTTTCAAGACATAATCCATCACATTGATCACATCACTGTGCCACCCAGCCATGGAGAAATTGCCTTCAGAGTCCCCAGTGCCGCGAAGGTTGCAGAAAACGGTCGCGATGCCACGTTGGTTCAATCGCGCGCACAGCTCCGGGTAGCCCTTATCGTTTGGATCCGGTCTTGACATTGGGATTCCGTGTATAAGAACAAGAAGAGTCTTTGAGTCGCGAGGCTTACTGTACTCGCCTTTTAAAAGATACCCATCGGAACGAATAGATATCTCGCTGGTGAGGAAATCTTCACGCTTGTTCATCTTCGACATCCTTCCACATTCATAGCTTTCAGGCACTCGCCCATCCCATAGTATAGACAACAACCTGCAATAAACACACTTATTCATCAAAACAACTTTTAATTAACCGGAACCCGATTCGCCTATTGAACAGATAACGTCCGCTCTATTACCCTAAATCACAAACGGTTTTTCGAGCCCAAATTAAACATAAAACAGAAAAGAAATAGTATCATCGACGCGTGAGCTATCGCAGTTCGAACTGGTTGATAAGAGGACAACCGACATGCGAAACATTGGTTGATCGGGAAAAGGAGAGGGGTATGGGGAAAAACGAAGTGTCCCTCGTGTCATGCGAAAGTTATGAAAGGACGAAAGTCGAGGAGGCAGTCGAAAAAGCGTTTGATCTACTTGGGGGACCTGAGCGGATAATAGAACCTTCGAGTTCGGTTTTCATAAAAACGAACGCGCTGCTACCTTCGGCGCCCGAGAATTGCGTAGTCACCCATCCCGAAGTTGTCAGAGCTGTCATAAGGCAAGTGATGAGGGTGACAAGAAAGGTTCTCATAGGTGATTGCCCGGGCGGAGGGAATAGTTCCGTTTTTCTCAAGCGCGTCTATGCAAGAAACGGCCTGGAGGATGTAGCCGCGGAGACCGGCGCAGCTCTTAATTATGATACATCGACGGTTGACGTGACTGTTAAAGAAGGGCGCAAAGTAAAAAGCGTCACGATTTCAGGACCCATGGCACAATCTGATGTCCTCATATCCCTTCCAAAGTTCAAGACACACGAACTCGTGGGAATAACAGCGGCAATAAAGAACCTTTTCGGAGTTGTGCCCGGAATGACAAAGTTCGCTTATCACTCGAGGTTCAATCACGCAGACGAGTTCGCGGACCTGCTCGTGGACATCTGTCTTGCGGCCAGGGCGAGGTTTCACATTGTTGATGCGGTGGAATCTATGCACGGGGATGGTCCGAGGCGCGGAGACAAAATCATGACGAAATTTATCCTCGCCGGAGAAGACCCGTTCGCGGTCGATTTTCTTCTGATGAATCTGATCGGAAAAGACTACCGGGCAAACAGGGCACTTCATTTCGCGGTGGAAAGGGGTCTGTTCTCCAGAAGATTGGAAGACATCTCGATTTTAGGCGAGAGCGTAAGTAACCTCGCTGTAAAGGATTTCAGGCTTCCGCCCGGGAAAGAAAAAAGCGCCGCTGTGCCGCAATCCTTGATGAACAGATTCAGCCGCCTTCTCACTTCCAAACCGAAGATCGCGCCGGAGGTTTGCACCCGATGCGGAAAATGCGTGGAAATATGCCCGAGGGGCGCCATCACCATGGATGAGGAAGCCGCGAAGATTAAGAGCGGAAAGTGCATCAGGTGCTATTGCTGTCATGAAATATGCGAGTTTGACGCGGTTATCCTCCACCGACCCGTCCCGCTTCGCATCGCAAGAAAAATAGGCTTCTAACGCCAAACTCCTTTCGGTGGCGCCCGCAGTGTCACCGGAGTTTCACCGGTAGGAAAAATTCAGAACGGCGCCTCTATGGAAACAGGTTCATCGAAATCGAAGAACTCGAAAGTGATAACCGTTTTCATGAATCTTTTCGATAAGTCAGACGCTTGACCATCTTGTTTGATTCTTAATTTATTTACAAGAAAACTATTTTTGTCCACCCAGACCTCAATATCAGCGGTCGCGCCCCTGGGCAGCCCTGTTTTTTCATCACCCGAAGAAAACCCCGATTTGACCTTGCTCAAGTCAACCCTGAAAGAAATGTGATAGTCCTTTTTCGTCGCCCCTTTAAGATTTAACGCCTTTGTCAATCTTAGAAGGCTCGATATGCTCCTCACGGTTGCCGCGACGCTCTCTGAGCCAGTGGCTCTTTTCTCAATCCAGCCTTCCTTTGCAGTCCTAACGTAAGATTTATCCCCAATGGTTATAACCTCAGTCAGGTTAGGGCCGGATTTCGTCACCATCCTTGACCTGTCCGGGCTTTCGTATTCACCCCTGCCGGTAACCGACCTTGACATTAGCTCTTTTCCATTCGGGGAATCGAACAATTTTACCTCGACCCTCAGGTGAACCTTCACGCTTTTTAACCGCTTTTGAGCAGAATAAGCTTGTTTCAGTATCTCTGCAGGATTTGTCTTGACGGGCGCCCTGCATCCCGCAAAAAGGGGAAGGGCTAAAATCGCCAAGAAAGAAAACAGTACGGAATAAAAAATCAGGAACTCCCGTGCCTTTGAGGGGTTCTTACCGCGCTTCACGGATACCTTCATATTTCTCATCACCGAATTTCAGCTAAAAACTTACTTCATTCGCAAGGGCGCACATCCGAAATGAATATCAAAACCCACCGGACCAAATGTGGAATTAGATAGGAAGAAATCTTAAAATCATCCCCGCGGGATCCTTGAACTATCGAATTCGAAATCCAGCTCCCATTTACCACATCTCCCTCCCCAGCAGGCGAGGGTCTTCTTCCCCACCTTTATCCTCACCACCTCACAGTTATTAGAGCATCCGGAGCAGAAAAAAGACGAAGTGGAATAATCGAATTCGCTCAGCGAAAAACCTCTGAACTTGCTTTTAGAATTGGAGTTCATCTGCTCCATTGTCAGCAGCGCGACACCGATCGCTCCCATGACATCATGATGCTCGGGTACGGTTATCTCAAAACCTAAAGCTTCCTCGAAAGCGCGTTTCATCCCGGCGTTTGCCGCAACCCCACCCTGAAAAACGACGGGTGGTAAAAGCTTCCTTCCTTTCGCAAGGTTGTTGAGGTAATTGCGCACAAGGGCGCGGCACAGCCCCAGGACTATTTCCTCAACAGGGTAACCCATCTGCTGCTTGTGAATCATGTCCGATTCGGCAAACACTGAGCATCTTCCGGCAATCTGTACACCGTTTTTCGCTCTGAGCGCAAGGCCGCCAAACTCCTCGACAGGAATGGATAGCCTCGCGGACTGATGGTCCAGGAAAGAACCCGTGCCCGCTGCGCAAACCGTGTTCATGGCGAAATCAGTGACCATGCCGTCATTGAGCAAAATAAGTTTCGAATCCTGCCCGCCTATCTCAATGACAGTCCTCACTTCCGGAACAACGTGCGCTGCCGCGACAGCATGGGAAGTGATTTCATTTTTAATCAGGTCCGCGCCCGCAACCACTGCCGTGAGGTAACGCGCGCTCCCCGTGGCGCCCACTCCGCGCACATCGACTTCTCCACAGATCCTTTCGCGGAGAAGCGCGATGCCTTTCTGCACAGCTTTGATGGGATTTCCACCAGTCCTCAGATAGACAGCGGCAAGGATTTCCTTACTGTCATTGAGAGCGACAAGATTTGTTGAGACCGATCCGACGTCAATCCCGATGAAAGTTTTTGCCGGGGAAGGGCTGACGGATTTTTTCACGACATCACACAAATTTAATTCATTCCTCATTAAGCATTATCAAAACGCCCCAGCGCCGGAGGTCTTAGATATTTTAGATGTAGATTCCTTCCTCTGTCGGCATATGTTCGAACGTAGCATACTGTCCAATCCAGGAAAGTTTGAATTTTCCTGTCTCTCCATTTCTATGCTTCGCAACGTTAACCTCAGCTATGCCCCAGAGTTCTTTGTTGTGCTTGTCATCAACCTCCGGGCGGTACAGCAGTATAACCACGTCAGCGTTCTGTTCGATGCCTCCGGATTCCTTCAGGTCCTCGAGGCTCGGCTCTTTCCTCGCGATATTTGAGGGGACCCTCCTCAACTGCGAGACAGCAATTACCGGGACCTCAAGGTCCATCGCCATTACCTTCAGGTCCCGAGCAATCTTTGAAACCTCCTGCGCCCTCGACTCGTACCTGCGCCCATCAGCTCTACCAGCGTACATGAGTTGGATGTAATCAACAATCACAAGGTCTATCTGCTTCTTGGACCTAAGCTGCCTGGCGATGGTCCTCATCTCGAGCAAAGTCAGGTCACCCGTGTCATCTATATAGATTGGCGCTTCGCTGAGTTTCCCAGCGGCCTCAACCACTCTGCTGAACTCGTAGTCGTCTAGGTCGCCCCTTCTGTACTTGGAGCTGTCCACGCGGGCATGGCTTACGATTAGCCTGTCGGCCACTTCCATTTTGCTCATCTCGAGGCTGAAGATTAGAACACCTCTATTCTCGTTCACCGCCGCATGGTGCGCAATGTTAAGGGCGAAACTTGTTTTTCCCATGGAGGTCCTTCCGCCGATGACGATCAGGTTGGAAGGTTGCAATCCGTTTGTGAGCTTGTCAAGCTGTTTGAAACCTGTCGGCACTCCCGTGAACTTGCCTGGCGATTCCCTGCTTTCCGACATCTTGGTGAAACTGTTGAAGACAAGGTCCCTTATATGCGCGAGTCCCTCGCGCCTCATCCTCTTGCCTATCTGGAAGAGGACTCCTTCAGCTCGATCATAAATGTCCTCCACATCGTCTGCGGTTTCATAGCACATGCTCGCGATGCTGTAACCGACATCTATCAAGTTTCTCCTCAAGGCTGAATCGCGCACAATTTCGGCGTAATGCTTGATGTTGTGGGGGTTTGGCACTGAGTCAACGAGGGTGTGAATATATTCTCTGTCGCCAACCTCCTCAAGAATCCCCCTGTTTTTCAACTCCTCCGAGAGAACGACCGGATCGGTTGGCATACTGTTCGAATAAAGATCAACAAGCACCTCGAAAATTTTTCGGTTAGCCTCGCGGTAGAAATCTTCAGGGCGAAGAATGTCAATCGCCACGGCTACCGCCGGGTGGGAAAGTATCATCGAACCGAGCACGCACTCCTCGGCCTCGAGGTTATGCGGGGGAATTCTGTCAAAGCCTGTGGATGAATCCCCGTTCAATCATCTCACCCCTACGCGGGCTCTGAACCAGTCTCAGAATCCGCCGGAGTTTCTTCCAAGCTTCCAGACTTCTCCACCATCTCTTCTTTTGAGACTTCCTCTTCAGAAGCTGTCGCTTCTTCGACAACCTCTTCGGGTTCAAACCCTTCACCTTCGACCTCGAATTCAAGGTCGAACTCGATATCGGGATGGAGTCTTATATGTGCATTGTAAGTTCCTACGGTCCTAATTCTTTCGTTTATCAAAATTTTGTGACGGTCTATTTCGTGTCCCGTGTGTTCCTGAATCTCTTTGGCAAGCTGCCGATTCGTGATTGAACCGAAGAGTTTGCCTCTCGCGCTGCACCTTGCCTTGATTATAATCTTTTCAGACTTCAGCCTTTCGGCCACCTCTTCAAGGGTTTGCCTGAGCCGCTCAGCCTTCGCTTTAAGGACCTTGCGCCTTTCCTCTATTTCCCTTACGCTGCCACGGGTTACGCCGACCGCCAGACCTTTGGGAATGAGATAGTTTCTGGCGTAACCTCTGGCCACATCAACTATATCTCCCATTCGACCCAAATTCTCAACGTCCTGATTTAGCAGTACCTTCAAATCGCAACACCTACCATAGATCGAATCTGCCGCGCCCGCGAAAAGACTACTTACGTGGATATGGAAGAAGAGCCACTTCGCGAGCGTTCTTGATAGCTTTTCCAAGCTCCACTTGATGCTGCCTGCAGTTCCCGGTTACCCTGCGCGGTCTTATTTTCCCTTTTTCAGAAAGAAACTTTTTTAGGGTGGCGATATCTTTGTAATCTATCCTCTCAATTTTTTCTTTGCAGAAGTAACATATTTTGCGCTTCTGCTTTCTCTGGAATACCGCGCCCTTTTTTTCCTCCTCGTTCTTCTGCGCTGCTATTTTTTACGCCCTCCTTACTCCGTCCTGAAACCAATACATTGAAAACTCCCAACGTCAACAATATGTTACCAGGGTGAGTTATCCCCGCCCTCGATGGGTGGAATGTCCGTGTCGATGAAATCAATTTCCTCAGGGGAAGGAACTTCTTCGGTAGGCTCGACCCCTCTCGGCAAAAATTGAACGTTTTGAGCGACCACTTCCACAGTGTAACGCCTCTGACCATCCGGAGTCTCCCAGCTGCGGGACCTCAACCTGCCGTCAACCGCCACGCCCCGTCCTTTCCGCAGGTACTGATAAGTGGTTTCAGCCTGCCTGCCGAAGACAATGACGTTGAAATAATCCACGCCCTCTACTCTTTCACCCTGTTCATTCACATAAGGACTTCTGTTGACCGCTATTCCGAAACGCGCCACGGCTTTCCCTGCAGGTGTCTGGCGAAACTCTGGGTCCCTTGTCAGGTTGCCGACAAGCACGACTCTGTTCAAGCTAGCCATCTCAGTCACCCTCTATCAAGATAGTCTTCGTTCTAAGCACTTCATCTTTGATTTTCATCACCCGCTCGATTTCCTTGATTGCAGAGCCTCCACCTTCGAAGTTTACCACAGCGTAGCGACCTTTTTCCTCCCGCTTAATCGGGTATTCGAGCCTTCTCACGCCCCAGTTGTCAACACCCGTAACCCTGCCACCTTGCTGAGAAATGATATTTTTCACTTCCTCTAACAACGACTTGAGGTCCTCTTCATCCACATCTGGCCTGATTATTAAAAGTGTTTCGTACTTACGCAAATCTACCTCCCGATTTCTTTGTGCGCGCCGCTCCAAACGCAGCACGAGGATTTATCAAACGGCTACTGGAGCAAACGGGATTATAGCATCGTAAGCCTTCGGTAGCAATCATGGATTTGGACACTGACGGAGGTCCCCGAAAGGCGGTCTTCCGTGAAGCCCTTCGCGCCGTTCCCACGGCGGAAGAAAGATATATAATGTTTTAGCCTGATGTGATGGGTTCCTCCTCTGTAATAAATTTTAATTCGAGGAAATAATGGGGTTGCGTTGAATGAAAGAGGATAAGAATTGGGCAGTTTCGACATTAAGAACTACATAGAAGAAGCTGTAGCAAATTACGTCAAGGAGGCAATAGAAAAAGACTCTGAATTTTGCAGATGCGACAAGTGCCGTCTTGACGTTATGGCAATTGCCTTAAACGATTTGAAACCCAAATACGTGGTTACCGACAAGGGCTATGTGTTTGCCAAAGCGAGCGAGCTTGAAGCACAGTTCCGCGCGGACACTGTCATCGCGGTAAACAAAGCGATGAACATTGTCAAAGAAAACCCCCAGCACGCTCCTTAACGGCAGTTTATCAGTGGAAGGTGACCCTTGGACCTCCCTGAAGACAGAAAATACAGGTATGAGGACTGCAAAATATGCGGCACATGCCTCATGTCATGCCCGGTCCTAAGACTCGACGGCGAAAGAGCCGTAATCGAGATAAGAAAGCTAAGAGCGGGTCAGGAAAGCTACGTATTGAGGAAGTGCACAAGCTGCCATGATTGTGATTTTGCATGCCCAAACGGTTGCAACCCGAGCGGTTTGATCTTACAAAGGTGGTCTGAGGTCTATTCGAGCAAAGGAATCCCCGCAAGAGCCAGGTATTTCCTACCCCATTCAAAGCCAAATTTTCGCACATACCTTATAGAAAGAATGACCCCCAGAGAGAAGGGAATCATAAGAGCATGGAGTGATTTGACTCCACATGAGCATGTCTGCTATCCAGGCTGCAACGTCATCGCCACTCCTTTACTTACGGATAATTCACTTTTCAAAGGCTTGGAAATCAGGGGGGCTTTGGAATACTGCTGTGGCGAGATGTACTACAGAATGGGAATGCTCGAGCAGGTTAGTCAGGTCGCCAAGAAAACCCAGGGGTATTTCGAGAAACTACGCGCCAGGAAAGTTACCGTACTGTGCACCGCTGGATACTACATGTTCACAAAAATCCTTCCGCAATTTGGTGCCAAATACGATTTCGAGATGGAATCCTACCTGCCCATGCTGCTCGAGAAGGTTCGAAACGGGAGTGTGAAATTCGCAAAACCGCTTAACCTCAAAGTCACCGTACAGGACTCATGCTACGGAAAACAGTTCGGAAGCAATTATCTAAACATCCCCCGGGAAATCATCTCAAAAACGGGCTGTGATATCGTCGAAATGAAATATTCAAGGGAATGTATGCTCTGCTGCGGAATAGGCGCGGGATTTAGCCCTTACAGTGCGTACAATCCATTCAGACTCCTTTCCTACACCTCAAGCGTAATAAGAGAAGCAAAAAAATCTGGAGCCGAAGCTATCGCCGTTTACTGTTCCGGTTGCCTTCAGATGTTCTCCACCTGCATGACCCTGTATAAGCCCTCCATACCCGTCTATCACGTAATTGAACTCATGCAGCTTGCACGCGGGGAGGAAATTGAAAATTTTCACTCGAGAGTGGGGAAACGGCTTCTTTTGGGCACTTTAAGGCACCAAACGCCGAGCTTACTCTCAAGAAAGAGAATCCCTCCGCCCGAGATTCTCTCGTGATTGAACCGGTGTCATTCTTCGATCTGAAGTGAGCCCCGCAAGAGATATCTATCATGAGCGAAAAGAGATTCGAAAAAAACATCAAGGTAACCTTCCAACCTGAAAACCGACAAGTAAGAGTGAGTTCAGACGCGACGGTATCCGACGCCGCGGTGATTGCCGGAATATTGCTCGATTTCCCTTGCGGCGGTGAAGGTAAGTGCGGAAAATGCGTCGTGCGTATAGAAGGTGGTGTATCTGCCCCCACTCGCAAAGAAATCGAAGTGCTGGGGAAAGATAGAATTTCAAGTGGTTTCCGCCTTGCCTGTCAGACACTAATCGAAGCCACATGCACGGTGTTCATTTTGGATATTCCGCAAATTGCTGATAAAAAAAGCGGCATCCTGTCAGGTGGTGATAGGAAAGTAGTTTTGCCCGAAGAGATAACTGGCATTTGCAGTGAGCCTTTGGGTGCCGCGATCGACATCGGAACGACAAATTTGAGCATCTCGATTCTCGACCTTGAAAACGGCAAGAGGCTTGCCGTTTCTTCCGCCGATAACCCGCAAAGGCAATTCGGGGCGGATGTAATAACGAGAATTTCGCGATGCATGAAAGACCCAAGAGCCGTTGAGGACATGCGGCGCATGGTCATTAGCGCTCTTAACGATTGCATAGAAAAAACTTGCGCACAATTTGGGTTTGACATAAATAGGATTGTGCGATTGGTCGCTGTTGGCAATACGGCGATGCTGTCGCTCGCGCTGGGCATCAATCCCACATCTCTGGGTCATTCGCCTTACACCCCTCCTTTCACCGGACCTCTATCAATTCCGGTTGCAGAAACTGGTTTGCTCGGTAACGAGCGCGCCCGCCTCGACGTTCCCCGCATAATATCCGGATTTCTTGGAGCAGACATCACATCAGGCTTGCTCTGGACGCGCATCCATGTGAGGAACAAAGCGTCGGCTCTCGTGGACCTCGGGACAAACGGAGAAATAGCGTTCGCCAGAAAAGGTAAGATAATGGCTTGCTCCACCGCCGCAGGTCCGGCTTTTGAGGGGAGTCAGATAAGCTGCGGGATGAGAGCTGTTCCAGGCGCTATAGAATATTTCAACAGGGATAAAGACCTTTCTCCCCATGTTCTCGGCGGGGGTGTTCCAAAGGGAATATGCGGCTCAGGGATACTTGACGCTTGCGCGCTTCTTCTCGACGCAAAACTCATTACACAACGGGGTAGACTGGTCTCGCCATCAGGGGGAGGAAAGCTCGCCAAAGAGAGGATCAGAGATTTCGATTCTTCTCGCGCTTTTGTCCTGTATCCAGGTTATGAACTGTTTCTGACTCAAGAGGACATCAGACAAGTTCAACTCGCAAAAAGCGCCATCGCCTCCGGGTTCAAAGTGCTCTCCGATGTTTTTCTTGAGAAAGAAGAAACTCTCGAGAAAATATGGATTGCCGGAGCATTCGGCAATTTCCTCAAACCGGACAGTGTCGTGAGAATAGGAATCATTCCCCGTCAATATCTGAGCAGGATGGCAATGGCAGGAAACGCGGCGCTCCTCGGCGCTGAAATGATGCTTGCCTCTACCCAGGCTTTTGAAGAAGCGAATGTAATAGCCTCAAACACAGCGCCGGTCGAGCTTTCCGGCAACCCACTTTTCGAAAAGGAGTTTTATAAAAACCTGTTGTTCCCTTAAGTAAACCAGTTCGCAAAAGAGCGCCTCTTTAATTTACGTGTTCGGGTCCGTAAAACCATCAGAAATTATTCAGAGCGCTTTCCAGTCAGCGCACTTAGCCACTCTGTGATCGCGCCCTTGATTTTACTTGAGGCAACAACGCGGGAGGGAAATGGCTGCGCGCCCTCCTCTGGCTCAATTCTTCCAAATTGATGGTCAAGTCCGTTAATTACTTTGAGAGAAGAAATCCTTCTTATTGATGGTTTGAGCCGCTCGAATATCGCCCTTCCATGTTCCGGAGAAGCGATCTTGTCCGAGGAACCATAAATCAACAGGACGGGAACCTCGATAACACCTGCAACATCCTCGACAACTGGAACGCTGAAAGAGCGCACCCATCCGAGAAAGGCAAGCTCCCCGTCAGCTGAGACATAATCCACCTGGATTTGTTTCGGGATGCTCTCAAGCCAGGAGATCTCGCTTTTCCAGAAAGATTCATCGTATCCATCCAAAAGCTCCTTTTCGCGCAGAAGACCGATTCTTCTTACAAAAGCGTCGGGAAACACGCGGTCTGCCGGCGTGCCGAGCATGATGATTCCCGATATATATGGATTCTTTACTGCGGCTTTTGCCGCCACATACCCACCCTCGCCGTATCCGAGGGCGAATATCCTCTCCGGGTCAATGTCACCGCGCAACAGGAGGAAATCAACCTGCGAGCATAGATCCGAAACAGCCGTATCAAGCGAATATTCTGGCTTGCCCTCGCTTTCCCCAGCTCCCCTTCTGTCAACGCACAAGACGGCAAACCCTTTTCTAACGAGTTCTTCAGCAAGGTCGACGAAAATTCCGCCGCCCGACCGGTCATAGCATCCAGTGTCGCAAGCCATTAACACCACAGGATAAGGGGGTGATTTATTAGGCCTGCATAGTAGTCCAGACAACTCAATGCCACCAGTTGTGGGAATTTTCACGGTTGTAAGCGAGCCGAAGCGAGGCAGCAAGGTCTTCTTAGGGAGAATTGACGAGCCCTCCTCGATTGAACAATCCTTTTTCAAAAGATTTATTGTTTTTATTAAGTGTTCGTCTTCATCAATATCAACGCGTGCCTCCATTAAACCGGGCAGCTTCACTTCGTACGAGGAATTTCCAGCCTTTGAGATCAATACCTCACGAAATATGAGACTTCTGTAGGGAAGAACGACGCTCATTTTCCGCGGCATGCCCCTGCTGCGCCACGCGTCGATCAGCAACTGGATCATAACCGCTGACTCAGCATCAAAGGGAAGGATTTCTTTCGGAACCTTGTCGGTTTCAATAAAAGAAAAGGTCAGAATATCGTTTTTAAAGTACTTGAAGGAGGAACCGACCCTCAAAAATCTTACGCGTTTCCGCACCCGGGCTTTCTCGGCGTACGAAAAATAAGCGCCTAACAAAAGGGATTTGCCAGTGAGCCTTGCGCTGCGATAAATACCGGTGTCTTGCGCTGAATAAGGGCGTTTGGCGCGCCCGATATAGACAACGCTGTCCCTGCCCCTGCGTATCGTGACCTCTTCCGTGCCAATTACCCTGCCATTCTTTTTGAAAACGAAGTTTCTCCTTTCTCCGGGCGCCCTGCCGCACCCGGCTATATGAACCGTCGCGATAAGCATACCCGTAATCAAAAGAATTATTGTGGCTTTTTCCTTAGCAGATAGCCTAAATTTGCCCGACATTCTGGCTTACCCTTCTACCGGATTGAACCCAATACCTGAAAAACTCGCGCATGACCTCGTCGTACCACTTTTCGTCAAAATACCTGAACATACAGTGATTTCCGGTCGGCAGCATCCATATATACACGTTAGGATTTCGCTTGGATATCTCAAAAAGACTGTCCATTTCAGAGGGTGGACAGATCGGGTCGTCAACGGAATGCACTATGAGAAGGGGAATTTCCACGTCTTCGAGATAATTTATGCAAGAGGAAAAGCGATACACATCATTGGCATCTACCCCGTAGTGTGGAGCCGAGATTTTCTCGATATAAGCGGAAAAATCCGCCTCTCTGAAAGGCTTGTAGAGATGCTCCCTCATCTCGGGGTCTCTTATGTAGGTCCGCATGTCAATCCTTCTTAAATAATGCATGCAGCGAAAAATGAGATAGACCGGAAAAAACGGGTTATCGAAAGCGGGTCGAGTGCTGATGTATTTGACCATTCTTTATGAGTCAGAATACCCGTTCCACGCTATTGCCCCACCGGTTAAATAGGGATAGTCGCGCGCCAAGTAGGCAGCCCGAATCACAGATCCCGCACCCATAGAGAAACCAGTCGCGCCGACTGTGGTGGTACATCCCGTCTCATACAAATAGCGCGCGGCCGCAATAATGTCCTCGCCTTCCTTCCATCCAGCAGCCGTCGGACTGTGAGATAACTCCTGACTCCTTCCAAAGTTCCTCAAATCCACAGCCATAACATTGAATCCCCAGCCGGCGAAAGCTTTCAGTGCGACGTCTATGACATAATGGTCGTTTTTCGAGCCCATAAATCCGTGAGAGATCACGATTCCGGGCCTTTTTTCACCTTCTGGATGTATTCCTAAAGCGCCAACGAGCGGCGTGCCGTCTAAACTCTCAAAAACCACTTCCTCGAATTCAGCCGGATAAGGATAAACTCTGCCAGCGGTGGCTCTGAGCGCATTCATCAGCGGGAGAAAAGAAGAGCACGCAACCGCCCTTGCCACTCCCAGCGTTTCCGGCTTCAATGGTCTAAACGGGACGCTTTTCAAGCGTTCGACAATCTCAGCCATATCACCGTTTAAGAACTCCTCATCGAATGTCGGAACAGTCCTTCGCCTGGTTTTGGATTCCTCGAGCATGAGAGCAAAGCGAATCCTCATCCGGACAAAAGCCGCGACTATGGGCAAAACACTCCAGGAAATAAACGAGAAAAGACCGAGTAGAAAGGCAGCCAAGAACTTTAAAAACTTTTTCATCCGGACTCCTTGCTAATAGAAACATTCCTGCGAACAAAAACCATTATAGCAGCGCCACTGAGAGCAACCTGATAAAAGAGTTAGTCAGACGCAATCCGCTCTGCGCTTAGGCAATCAAAGAGCCTCGAGTAGCACGCGCCTCGCTATCGGAGCTGCGGTCTTTCCGCCCTCCCCGCCGTTTTCCACAATTACGGCGAGGGCAACCTGGGGTTTATCAGCCGGGGCAAAGCAAATAAACCAGGAATGGGGGTTCGCTTTCTTCACCCCTGTCTCTGCCGTGCCGGTCTTTCCGGCAACTTCAACTCCCGATATTCTTGTCGCGGTACCGGTTCCCTGCCTGACAACCCTCACCATCATTCTCGTAAGCGTATCGGCCACCTTATGGCCGATGGCCTCCTCGTAAAGCGAGGGTCTAAACTGTTCGACCACTTTGCCGGAATATTCCTGTATCTCCCTTACGATATAAGGGCGGGGAACGGTTCCGCCGTTAGCGATTGCAGCGGCTATCAAAGCCATCTGCATCGGAGTGACGAGAACCCTCCCCTGTCCAATGCTGCTCGAGGCAACCTCAACTGGGTCCATGGATCCTGATTCCGGAATGGTGCTTTTCGCAACCGGAAGGTCGAATTCAACGTCTTTGTTTAAACCGAATTTCTCAGCGTAGCGCACCACCGTGGCTCCGCCGAGCTTGACGCCGACAGACGCAAAAGTCACGTTACAGGAAACCTCGAGGGCTTTTCTGAAGTCTATCTTTCCGTGAGCTTTCCCTCCGAAATCCCTTATGGTATACCCGTAAACCGGGAGACTCCCCCGGCACTCAAAGAACGTGTCGGGAGCCACCAATCCAGTTTCGAGGGCCGCAGCGGCAATCACTACCTTGAAAGAGGACCCGGGAGGATATAGACCCATCGTACACCTGTCTATAAGGGGTTTGTTTTCATCGGCATTCAGAGCCCTCCAGGGTGTTTCGGTATCTCTTCCGCCAAGCGGGACGGTAACATTAGGGTCAAACCTCGGACTCGTGACCATGGCGAGTATCTCACCGGTGGAAGGTCTTATAGCAACCACAGCTCCTCTTTGATTACCCAAAGCGTTCGCGGCCGCCTGTTGAATCCTCGAATCTATGGTAAGAACCAAGGAATATCCACGTTTTACCCCACCAAAAAGCCTGTTAACGAAATTTCTGAGAGAGTATTCCTTGGCCTGCCCGAGAAGCTCTCTATTGAACGTCTTCTCAAGACCGCTTCGCCCGTAGCGCCACGAGTCATAACCAGTAATGTTCGAATAAAGCCAACCCTGAGGATATTCGCGTTGAAAGCGATATTCGCTTCCGGTGTCAACGGTTCTTGCGATTTCGACACCGTCTGCGGTGTAAATGGCTCCTCTTTCTATGGAGTAATCTTTCAAAAGATGGCGTTTATTGTTTTGATTGGACGAGATACCTTCAGAGGAAAAAAACTGCAGGTTGGAAAGGTTCACGATAAGAATCAGGAAAAGTGCCGTAAAAACACCGAAGAGAATTTTTAACGAACGGTCCATCTGCCAGCACCTTCTCTGATGCTTGAAGGGTTCATGCTAAGCGATCTATGTGAAATCACAAGAAGCAACCCGGTCAATATAAAGTTAGCCACAAGAGAGCTGCCCCCATAACTCATGAATGGAAGAGTTATCCCCGTAAGCGGTATCAATCTGGTCACTCCGCCCATTATTATGAAAGACTGCAAAGCGATAATGCTCGTAAGGCCAGCCGCCAGACATTTCCCGAAATCATCCCGGGCGGAAATCCCAATTTTCATCCCTCTTGAAACGAAAATAAGGTAAAGAATGACAACAAAAACACTGCCCACAAGCCCGAGTTCCTCCCCCACGGCGCTGAATATGAAGTCCGTGCTAACCGCGGGTATCAGTAACGGATATCCCATGCCAAGCCCGGAACCGGCAATCTTTCCTGAAGAGAACGCGAAAAGCGACTGGGCGATTTGATAGGATTCCTTTTCAATAGTCGCCGGATTGAAGGGGTTTAGCCAGGATATGACCCTGATTTGAACATGCGAAAACCCCAGGTAACAAAGGTATGCCCCGACTAAAAAAAGAGCAAGCCCCACAAAGACATAAGATTTTCTCGAAGTTGAAGCATAGACCATGCAGATGAAAATCCCGAAAAACAGAAGCGATGAGCCTAAGTCTTTCTGGAAAATCATGAGAAGAACGGAAAGGCCCCACATGACCAAAAGTGGAATGAAGTACTTTAGTTCCGGTACCGGAAGGCCCATTAAGCGGTGAGTGGGGATGGACAAAAGCTCTCTCTTTTCGGCGAAAAACGCCGCGAGAAAAATGACGAGGAGAATCTTTGAGATCTCGGATGGTTGGAAGCTTAAAGGACCTATCTTAAGCCAGAGTTTCGCCCCGTTTATTTCCTTTCCAAACAGCATAGTCGAGGCAAGCAAGAGGAGCGCGATAAGCCCGAGGCTGTACTTGTAGGAGGCAAGCACTTCATATTTTCTTATGAAGATAATAACCAAAAGCATCAATGCCGAACCAATGCACAGCCACATCAGTTGCTCAAAAGCCAGGTTTGGTTGAAGCCTGTATATCATGACAAGACCCAGGGACGTTAGGGCCGCGGCGGTTGGGAAGATTATGAGATCGGCACGGGGAACCAAGCGCCTCAGGAATATGTGGACTGTTATAAAAATCAGGGCCGCCGAGCCCGGATAAAAAAGATGGTCATATACGGCCTTTCCCTGAATCGCGATATTCGTGGCGAAAAAGCCCGAAAAAAGAATTACCGCGATTAACAAGAGTAGAATTAGCTCCCTGTTCCTAACCCTTATCTTTCAGCACCCCCAATTCTTTTAACGGGATGAGATAAATCGTAAAAGATCACCTTTTTTGGCAAGACTTCATCCAAAAGAATTTCTACGGTTCGACCTTTTCCAAGCGCCGTTCCCGCCTTAGGCGTCTGGCTTTTCACTATCCTGTTCTTCAAGTCAGAAGGAGGAGGAGGTCCCTCGATTCTGGTTTTAAGACCCATCCTTTCTATTATCCTTTCCGCCATTTCCTTTTTTAAACCAACCACGTTCGGAACAATGACCGCCCTGTTCGCTTTTCGCCTGTAATATCTGAAATTCTCGAGCGCACCCTCGTAACTCAATTCAATCGGACCTCCGCTTGCAAGCTTTCTCTCATCCTCAATTGGAAGCAGCTCGAGTTTAATGTTCCAATCAGAGACTTTCCGAGCCAGACCCCAGAAGGGGAAACCCTGAAAAATGACCGCCCTGTTTTCGCTGATCCCAACGAAATGGCAATTCTTCCAAAGCAGCCACGCTCCGGCGCCCAAAATGATTATTAGTAAGGTTATCGAGGATAAGAAAATTATTGTGAACGAAACTCTCTTTTTGCGCATAGGTTTGGCGCCAGCCTCAACTGCGGCGGGAAAAGCCTCATCGGTTGCAGGCTCTGTGGTGATTTCATGCGTTTCCTCAAGAAAAGGTTGGTCGGGAGAGGCGGCGAATTCAACCATGACCACGGAAATGTTGTCGGTCCCACCCCTTGCGAGCGCTTCATCGGCAAGAGAACGCACCGCTTTATCAGGTTCCCGCTCATTTTGAACTATCTTTTCAATTTCCTCATCCTCAACAAGACCCGTAAGCCCATCAGTAGTCAGGATGAACTTATCACCGGGCTTGATTTCAACAGACGCGATCTCAACCTCAACCCGGGGCTCCAGACCGAGAGCGCGAAGGATTATATTTCTCTGAGGGTGTATTTTTGCTTCTTCCTCAGTGATGGCCCCCTCCTCTATAAGTTTTTGAATGAGGGAATGGTCAGTGGTAAGACGACGAAGCTTTCCTTCCCTGAAGAGATATGCTCTCGAGTCGCCAACGTGAGCGATGAATGCGGTGTCACCCTCACGGTAAAGTGCCGTGAGCGTTGTTCCCATCGAGCGAAACCTTTCGTCCGATTTTGATTTTCCGTAGATAACCGCGTTCGCGTTCTGCACCGCTTTCTTCATAAGCTTATCCCCGGAAAGCAAGCCTATCGAATCTTCCACGTACTGGCTTATAACTGAAAGGGCGAGCGAACTGGCTATCTCCCCAGCCTTATGTCCGCCCATTCCGTCCGCCACCACGTAGAGATTTCCGGACTCGAGCACGGCGTCCTCGTTTATTTCTCTTACCTTTCCGGTTTCGGTAATCGAAGCCGATCTTACCCTGTAGATATCAGGCACCCCCCTGAAACGCAGACAGGACTACGGCCTAAACTCGAACACGGTCTTTCCAATCTTTATGCGGTCTCTGGGACGCAGGCTCAGAGGATAGGCTATTTTCCTTCCGTTTACATAAGTGCCATTCGTGGAGCCGAGGTCCTCTATGAAGTAACCGTCTCCTTCCTTGAATATCCGGGCATGCTGCTGAGAAGCGTAAGTATCATCTATGGGGATATTGCAACCCGGACCCCTACCAACGACAACCTGACCCTCAATGGAGTATCGTGCCCCGATGTTTCTATCCGCTGCTACGACGACGAGTTCGGGCTTGTGGAATTTCTTTTTGTTTCTCGCTCGTGTTTCCGTTTGGAAATATGGATATTTAAGGTCCCTGTATAGCCCTCTGATGACTACGATCAGAAAGACATAGAGCAGGAAAAGAAAAAAGTACTGTAACCCTTTAACCGCTATTTCAGGTATCATTCCGGAGACCTCCGGAAGAGCAATCTCGTGCTTCCGAGCCTAATAATATCACCGTCTTTAAGCTTTGCCTCGGTGACCCTTTTCTCGTTCAAGTAAGTCCCGTTTGTGGAATCCAAATCGAGTATGAAGAAAGACTCGTTCCTCCGCTCGATCCTGGCGTGAACTCTGCTCACGTTGGGGTCCGGAAGCACGATATCATTAGCCTGAAGCCTCCCGATCTTTATCTCATCGCCTTCAAGCGGGAAAACGGGAGGAACGTCGCCTGCGTCCATCAGTTCGAGAGTGGGCTTTTCTAACCGCTCTTCGATTTCTTTCCGCTCGCCTTTCTTCTTTTTGCGCTGCGCGGGAGGGAGCTCTCCCTCAATCCAGGTGCGTATCCAGAACTCGCCTTCCCGTAGCCGATCCACTTCTCTGAAAGAGACTTCAGGTTTATCAACAACGCCGTAAGCATTTTCCTTGATATATGCTATAAGGAGGTTCTCAAACTCTGCCGCGAGAACTGACTGGAATGATTCGAAACGGGAGAAATCCTTTGGGGAAAGCCCAACCTCAAAGCGGTTCGGAGCGTATATTCTTGAGACGCCAATCGCCTTGTGGTCCTCAAGTTCCCTTATAAGCTTCTTCCCGATTTCAACAGGCTGTACTCCGCTTTTAAAAGCGCGAAGGAATACCCCTTCGAATAACTCCTCAAGTTTTTTTTCAAACTCCCTTAAAATGTTCATGCATAAATTATATAGACTCTACCGCTGGAAAACTCTACGCCGGGTCGTTAGCGAGAAAATTCCGAAAACAAAAGAACCGTCTAAACGGTCTCCACCGTTCACAGAATTTGAAATTTGCCGAAAGGCTCACTCAAACAAAACCGTGGCAATCTCAAATGGTCTTAAACCGATCTCGAAGCCTGATTCAGCCTGGGTTATTTCCCCGATTTTGTTTCCGAGCAAGTCCGTCTTAAAAGCGCTCGAATAATCCCATCCGGTGTCAATCTTTTGAATGCTTCCCTTGCCTGCGCACTCCCAGATTCTCGCGAAATAGCCATCTTGTTCCCTCTCGAAAGCGGTGACAAGAACATTTAAAGGATCAGCCTCCATCAAGCTTTTTTGAATGCCGCTGCGGGATAAAGACGCCCCAAAAGGACCCGGGAAAACCCTGGGAGGATTATTGTGGAGATAAGCCTCGAGGACCGAACCCGCGCGCGCCCAATCACCCCGATGGGGATAGACCGAATACTTGAAAAAATTATCCCCGAGGCCAAAACCGCCCGGACCGCTATCCCAAAGAAATATCTTATCCGTGCTCCTCAGAAGCGTCAGATAAAGTTTCCCGCTCCTGTCCGCTTTATTGCCGGGAATGCCAAAGTTTATTAGCGTCACGCCTATCCCGCCCTGAGTGATGTCAATGAAATTTTGAGCGGGCAACTCATATCGAGGTCTTTCAATAACCGCATAGGGAACCTCATGAAAGAGCCTGCCCGCAGAAAGTCCCGTCGGAAAGACGCACCTCAGCCTTGAGTACTTGTCCCTTAAGTTAACGTGTGTCCAAAAATCAATCCTCGGGGAACCATAATAAAGCGAGACGCGCTGTACAAAAGGAGATTTTCCAACTTTCCCGCTCACCTCGATTGTTCCCTTTAACGGACCGCGATCAACAATCCGAATGCCCGTGATTTTCCTCGGGTGGAGGAAATAGGTGCCAAAAGAGCGGCTCTCGTAAAGGTTGCCAAAATCCCTCTCGATGGTTAGCCTATTGCCACCCCGTAGATTGAACTCCGTCCCGTCTTTGAGCCGCACCCCATCCAACAGCCCAGTCTTGTCGCTCAGCTCGATTGAGAGCATCTCGTTTCTGATCTCAAGCCCGCTCACCACGACGCCTTCTGATTGGTCCGCGGAATCAGGGCGAGAGATGATTTCTAATATCCTGTAGCCCAAAGGCGGCAAAGCTGCCTTGATCGCCGCGCGTACCTTTTTAAGGCTTCCGTCACCGTAAGTCGTTGAATCGATTATCTGTGAGGGGATTATTTCTTTGCCGTCGCGAACCTCAAACGAGCGCCATCCAGGAGGGAAAAGGATATCAAATTCGAAAACCCTACAGATGGCAGCGCTTACCGGATTGAAAACGAGAATCGGCACGCGCGCTTGATCGCCCGGTAAAAGAAAACGACTCGATGAATCTTGAGAGCCACCACCTGAAAAAGAATTCATTTCTGGGGCGCTGGTCTCAGCGCTTACGATATGCGAGTTTATTATCCTTTCAGCCTGATTACTCATTATCTCATCGCAGCCTGCGAGAACCTCCTTCAGTCTGCTCTCCATTCCTTCTGCGACGGAATCGGTGCAGCAGCCGCAAATCTGATCGTGAAAGTGGTTGTCCATGAGAGTTTCCCACAATCTATCAAGGGTTTTGGGGAATTCCCCCACCCCAATAAGGGAGGCTATCGCGCTTATCTTTCCTGCGTCGAGCAGCGCGAACTCGCCCTTTCTGTTAAGCTGTTTGAGTTTTATCCTCGAACTGTAAGTTCCCCACAATTCCCTTTGGAACTCTCCTTTAAAGACTTCGAGTTTCTTCCGGTCAAGTGATTCGAAAAATCTTGATGGCAGCGAAAACATGAATTTCACATTTCTTACCTCTTCATTCCACGCCCTTATTGCCCGACCGTACGCTTCTTGAGGCCTTCCATGGTCAACCCCAGCAGGAAAGAAAACGTTTTCTCCCGTTGACCTTTCTCGCAAGTATTCATACCTTCTGTACATCTTTTTAAGCGCTCTGTCTTTTTCGGTCGGTATGGGATGACCGACGTTGTACATTTTGGGCATGTTCACAGCCACAACCTGAGAACCATCCGGTGCCTCCCATATGAACTCGGTCAGAGTTCCCTCAGGCGGTCTCGCGCGCGAGAAGGCAAAATACTCAACACCGGAAAGCGCGAATATTTGTGGAAGCTGGGCCGACATCCCGAATGAGTCTATAAGCCACCCCGTTTTGGACAAACATCCGAAATGCGCCCCGCAGTACCTTTGCCAGGAAACGGACTGCCTGACGAGAGACTCACCCGAAATGAGATTTGTGTCCGGCTCGGAATACATCCCGCTCACCGGTTCTATTCTTCCATTCTTTACGTGCTCAACTATCCTCGCGAAATCTTGCGGAAATTTTTTCCTGAAAGGTTCAAGCTGTGGAACCTGGTCGACAACGAAAGTCATCTCTCGGTCAGTCTCCATCAACCTCAAAGCCTCTCGAAGATTACCCGCGCCTATCTGCTCAAAAACATCCCTGGTTTTAAGCCATTCAACGTCGTAATGAACATGAGGAATGAAATGGGCTATCCCGGGTTTGAGTTCGCCTGGCGGCCAGGAAACCTCCGGCTCAAGTTTGTCAATGACAACCTCAAAATCCCCTTTTCCATCTCTCACGCTTATTGGAATAATCGGTATTATCTGCGAGGTTAGTTCCATGTGGAGAGTCATGCCCAACGCGTGAAAACCATCAGCAAGACAAAGACCTTCCGCGATTATTTCCATCGGTTCACCGGGGAGGAAATCAAGAGCCACAACCTCGCTTGCCCGCCTTTTACCTTCAGGCGATCTAAACAAAATTTTTTCCTGAGGTAACATCCTGCCGTCTATATGTAATTCAATGCCGGTTATTCTTTGGTCGAACCATGGATTTGTGACCGTGAGTCTGAAAGAATCCTCTTTACCGTCGCCGTCAAGATCAATGTTTCCAATGGCGTCTCTAAAGAAGAGGGAGTCGATTCCACCAAGAACCTCCCTTGCCAAAAGGTGTGAAAACCTTCGCGCACCTTCTTTGATTATGGCCTCAGTTAAGCGATCTAAAGGCCTTAAAGTTATGAGGCGGAAGATCGGCAGCAGCGGGCGGTGATTAAACACGGCACTCATCTCCTCTTTTTCACGAAAGACCCAAGAATTTTAATAGCACGCGCGATAAAATGCATTACCAAAGGAAATGATAACCCGCGAATTCAGAAAGACGTTTTCTTTTCAATCATAATTCAGCGTATTTTTATCATAATTCAACGTATATATTTTCCGCTAACGTTTTACGGTTCTTTTTTGTTTAGCATTGGAGACACATTAAAGCATCAAGCCATCGCTCAAGCGGCGGTAAAGATGGTTTGAAAACATACTTAGTGTTCCTTCTTGTAAAGCCGATACGCAGGGGGATGTGATGACCAAATCCCAAAGTGGATAATTCGGGATGGGTAAGGCCGATACAAACGGGAACGTAATGTTTCCTACAAAACTGACCTCGGACTGGTGAGAGTAAAACCGATACGCAAGGGGAGGTAATTCTTTCCGATGCGACAGCCGACCCTTCTTTCTCGTAAGGCCAATACACAAGGGGAGGTAATTCCCACATTTGTTCTAATAATTGACACAAGCAGGCAAACATGATCAAAGTTTTAGAGTCACTTTTTGCAAATTGATTAAACGTGCGTCACGTGGTTACGCTGGCCGCTCCGCGCTCGAGATGGAGGCGGGAAAGGTATTTGACCGATGTATGTCTTAACCACAGTGCTAATCGGATTTGCGGGCGCTTTACTGTCGGGGATGTTCGGAATAGGCGGCGCCGGGCTTACGACTCCGGCGCTGCGAGTGATCCTTCACTCCACACCTGAAATTGCGCTCGGAACTCCACTGCCCGTGGTTATCCCAACCGCCATTTCAGGGGCACTGACATACCACAAGAAAAAGCTCGTTGACTGGAAAGCTGCTTTTTACTTGAGCAGCGGCGGAATTACCGGAAGCGGTCTTGGAGCTTATATAACGCGCTATATCAACCTGCACTACCTCATGCTTCTCACCGGAGCGATTGTTTTATACATGGCGTATCTGTCTTTCAGGGAAGCGATAAGGTTTGAAAAACCCGCCGCGCTCGAGCAACAAACGGTGAGAGGCGGGGAAACCCAAAGCGCGGGAACTGAAAACAACGCGAACACTTGTGGCACAAAGAAAAGAGAGGACTTGAGTCTCTGGGTCTATGTCGCGGTAGGTTTCTTGAGCGGCTTTTACTCCGGACTGTTGGGTTTGGGAGGCGGTATAGTCCTTGTCCCCGCTTTGCTTTACATTCTGAAAATGCCAATAAAAAAAGCGTTTGGAACGTCACTGGCGGTGATCGCCGTTATCGCGATCCCGGGGACGATTATCCACTCACTTCTCGGTCACGTATCGGGAGCCACATTCATTTATCTCACCACTGGAGTTATTCCCGGTGCTTTTCTTGGGGCGAAGATAACCATTAAATCAAAAGAACGTTGGCTTTACTTCGGATTCGGTATTTTGGTCGCGGCATTCGGAATAATTTTCATTGTCAATGAGATAATTAGCATGATTCGATAAGGATTCTGCTCGAAAGACATATGTGCGCTTTATTGGAAGATAACATGCAAGAATCGATTTATCCGAACTACGCTAAAGGTTATAGGAGTTTCACGGGAAAGCTCTTCAGGCTATCCTCTGCTCTGCTCGCGGCGTACGCGCTGTCTTTCAGTGGTTTAATTCTAAAAGCGAACGCGTCTCAAGCAATACGGATAAAAAGCGACATCACGATAGAGTTGAGCAAAGATGCATGCTGGTACACTCTCGGCTCAGAAGGAAAAATATTTATCACACTGCGCAACGAAACAAAGGAACAAATCAAAGGCGTGACGCTACGCGTGAAATCCCACCGCCGTCTTTTCTCAAGAACCTCCATAAACAATTTTTTCCAAGGAAAAGAGAGCGGCGCTGTCAAAGCGGTGGAATATCAAGACACGAGGATTAAACTCATACCCGGGTCGAACAAGTTCACTGTGAATATAAGATTCGACGGGGCAAGATTTTCGCGTGGAATCTACCCGGTAACGGTCGAGGCGTTATCAAAGAACGGAGTAGAGGCGCAGGCAAGAACCGCTTTTGTTCTATTCTCGCAGGAAGAATTAGGCCAGTACCCGCCTTTGAACATTGTGACCGTCTTGGACATACATCCCTTCCCGAATTACAACCCCGACGGCGTTATTTCTCAGAAGACCATGCTCGAATGCTTATCAAAGGGAGGGGAGAGAGGATGGCTCTCTGCCCTCGTGGAGGGCGTACTTCAATTCCCCGATACGCGCCCTTCGATATGTATTGCGCCTTATCTTCTTGAAGAACTCGAAGAGTTCTCGAAATCCTTAGCAAGAAAGGAAAAAAAACCCTCCGATACCGGTCAGAAAGGAAAAGAAGTCGCGGAACTCCTTGAAAAAATGCGTTTTCTGGCAAGCAGGGGGGTTGGGCAGTTTCTACTTACGCCTTATGCGCTTCCGAATCTCGAGATACAGTGGAACATCGGCTGGCAAAAAGACGCGAAAGAGCAAATATCACTCGGTGCAAGCATTTTTTCAAGATGCCTTAAAATCCAGCCTGACAAGAAGTTCTTCTTTCCCCCGGGTTTGACAATCAACTCCGAGGTCGCAGCCGATTTGGGAGAAGGGTTGGGGGATGTTATTGTTCTTTCGAGTGAAGTTCGCAACCGCTCAAAGAAGCTTTTAAGCGCAATTGACGAGAACTCACCACAGTCTTCGTTCATGTTAAAAGCAGGAAAGAGAGAGGTTACCTGCTTCATTGCCGATAAGCTGATTTCAGGCCTTATAAACAGGGTGAGCAAAAGCAACAACGCCCACCAAGCCGCGCAGAGTATTGCCGCCGACCTTGCGGCACTTTTTCTTGAAAACCCCGGCAAAGCTCGTGTTTGCACCCTAGTCTGGTCAGTCCCGAAAGGCTCATCCGCCGATGTGATTTTAAGCCTGCTCGAGGTCCTCTCGAACGTTCCCTGGGTAAACAACCTGACACTGCAAGAGGCGAGCGCTTTGTATGAAAACCAGGAAAAGAAATCAATTGAAATACCATTAAAGAGAAGTCATGAGGAAATCTCGTATTTTCCGGAAGTTGGCGTCGCCCGCGAAGCGTTCTGGAAATTTTACAAAGCGCTTTCACCCAATGAGCGAATTATTAAACCCCTTCGCAGGAACCTTTTCATCGCTCAGAGTGATATATGGAGGCAATCGAACGCTAAGTTACGCGGGCTGGAGTATGCCAGCTATGTCAACAAAAGGATAAGAGAAGAAACTGCAAAAATATCTTTTGAGCAGACAGGAATGATAACGCTCACCGGTGGAAAACCGAGAATTCCCCTGACCGTTAGAAATTACACCGGATACAGGGTCAAAGCGATGCTTGAACTGTCCTGCGAGGGTATCTCATTCCCGGAGGGAAGCAAGATCAGCGTGACTCTTGAACCTAAGGAAAACTTATTTGAGATACCGGTCAGGATAATAAGAAAGGGGAAGCTCACTCTCCGGGCAGTATTGAATTCTGAAGGGCTTGAGTTTTCTAAGGTTGAGATACTCGTTCACACCGGCAGGTACAGTGTCTTCGCCATCGCCTTTTTGGGCGCTATTTTGTTTGCCTTGGCGCTTCTGTCGGCCATAAGGGTCGTGGCAAGAAGGAGGGCGGGAAAACATAAGAGCAAGAAAAGAAAGAAAGCAAGCGAGAACTGAAATTCAGGGCCTCCAGCCGGCGACATTCGCAAAAGGCGCATCCGTAATGACCCTCGGAACCGGCATAAGCAGGGTAACCGGTTTCATCAGGATGGCTCTTCTTGCCTCTGTTCTCGGCATGACGGCAAGGGAAATGGCGGACGCCTTCAATTTGGCGAACATCACGCCAAACATCGTCTATGACCTCATTTTGGGCGGCGTCCTTTCCTCCCTGTTCATTCCTGTCTTTATCGAGTACCTTTCAACCCGCGGCGAGGACGAAGCTCGTTACGTGGCTAACTCAGTGTTCAATATAACGCTGGTCATACTGACCGCGGTGTCCGTCGCGCTTTGTATCGCAGCGCCATACGTGATCAAGGCTCAAACTTTTCTTTCGAGGGGGCGCTCGGGAATGGAAGCGGAGGCAACTTTCCTGCTTCGCTTCTTCATTTTCGAGGTGATATTTTACGGCTTCTGCGCGATATACACAGGAATACTGAATTCTTACAGGCACTTCACCATACCCGCGTTCGCCCCCATCGCAAACAACATCGTCGTGATAACCACCGTAAGCATCTACAACTTCTACCCGAGCAGGTACGTGTTAGCTATCGGGGCGACGCTCGGCGTAGTGGCTATGGCGATGATACAGCTTCCCTGGGTGCGGAGAACAGGTTTCAGATACAGGTTCATTTTCGACGTGAAACACCCCGCCGTAAGAAAACTCGGCAAGTTGGCAATACCGGTTATAGGGTATGTGGTGATAAACCAACTGGGACTCTGGGTGGTAAACATACTCGCCGCGCAGGTGCGGGGAGGCATTTCCGCCTACCAGTATGGTTATATCTTTTTTCAACTACCCTACGGCATCGTTGCGGTCTCGATCATAACCGCTCTTTTCCCATCGCTTTCAGAGCAGTCGGTGAAAAAGAAGACCGATGAGATAATATCATCGGTGTCGCTCGGGACCAGGACCACGGCGTTCATAATAATCCCAGCATCCGTCGGATTCGCCGTGCTAAGCTCCCCGATTGTAAGGCTCCTGCTCGAAAGGTTGAGATTCGGCAAACAGGATACCGCTATGCTTTCATCTGTTGTTTTCTACTTCGTCATAGGACTGTTTTTCTTCTCCCTGTTCATGCTGGTATTGAAAGTCTTTTACTCAATGCAGGACACCCGCACGCCAATGATCATCGCCGCGATAATAATCGGCGTTAACATAGGCGTGGATTTCGTGTACTTCTACAGTTTCAAGTCAGATGTCATGAAAGTCTCAGCGCTCGCTCTCGGAAACACCACGGCATACGTCATAGGGGCAGCGGCGGTCTGGCTCGTGCTGAGGTCACGCCTCGGTGCGCTCGACGGAAAAAGAATAGCGGTATCAATCGCCAAGATATCCTGCGCTTCGGTTGTCATGGGAGTCTGCTGCTATTTCACTGCAAAACTTGTGGAAAAGACAGCAGGAGTCGAGGGTTTAGGCGGACAGCTACTACAGGTCTTCGGGTCGATACTTGTTGGCGCCACCGTTTACATCTGCGTAGTTTCCATCCTTAAATCAGAGGAAATGGATTCACTCAAAAGGCTCATCGCAAAAATGGTCAAACCCTCTAAAACAGGAGAAGGTGAAGGGACATCGCTTGGATAAAAATTATTTAAAAAGCGTCGGGTATCTTGCGCATTGTATTTTTGCGGCTTGAAAAATATCATATCTGTCATCAGGCAACCCGTAACGGATTTTATACGTGTGGAGAATCAAGTGTTTGCAAATGAACGCGGAGATATTGTCATCAGGCACGTGGTAAAAATCATTCTCATTGTGGTCCTCGTAATTTTTATTCTCTCCGAGCTCGGTCCCATAATCTGGTACAGATTTACAACCATGAACGAAGCCGAAGACATTGCGAACGCGATAGCCTTCGAGTACCGAAACTCAAAAGACATCCAAAAAGCGCTGAACACGGCGTCTCAGGAGATGATCATAAGGAACTACAGCGAAGAAGAAATCAGAAACTCGATAGTGCAATTTCTCCCTGAGGGAAACGTGCCCAAAGAAAAGCTGCGCCTCACAATCGTGAAGTTCGCAAACACGCTCTTCACCAAACATATAAAACCGCTTAAGCGCTTCGCAAGGGTTACCACCACAAGAGAGGTAAGCCTAACTGAAGCCATTCCGTGAAAAAAGCGCTTTTGATGATTGCATCACGCCAATAGCCTTTCCGCAAGGTGGTGCAATCTGTTTGAGACCGCAAGTTCGCCCACTGAAATTAAAAGTGAAGTGAGCATGACGGTTTTATGGTCAAAAAAGCTTTTGTTTCCAAACCTTTTCCCACCCAGGAGAATAACCAGCGCACTGTTCAAAAACATAAGCGTAATAATAATCGCCGAAACGAGAGCCAACGAAGCCAGAAGATAGGAAACATCCGGGAAATTTCTTAAGAGAAAAGCGGAAAGAATGACCGCCACGTAAAGCGTAAAAAGCATTTTGGCGAGCCTCTGAGCCGTTTTCGAGAAAAGCGGGTATTCTTTTGAATCGAATAAATCCTTGCGGCAAGACAGTATCAAGGACGCAATTCCAATCCCGGCGAGAAAACCGGTGACAAGCCTTACGCCGTTATTTGTATCCCTCAGCCCCAGATATGAAGTTGCGGCATCAAACAAAGCGGGCATAACCAGCATAGAAAGAAGAATCCGCGATTTTGTTGACCGGAAGGATTCTTGCCTCAGGAAAGCAAAAGCGAATAGAACAGCCAACCCGAAACCGACAAAGATCCCAGTATCCCGCGCGCACACCGGCAGTTGCCTCCCCGCGATAAAGAGGCTTCTTTCAGGTATCTGGTGGCATATCGAATACCCTATTTGTTTGACAAGACGCTCGACCACATCAGCAAAAGCCATGCATTAAATTTAAACTATCCCTGAACACGAGTCGAAAAAATTTGAAGCCTCAGGGAAATGAGAGCGTCTTATCAATCCTCGGCGCTTAACCGGTCAAAGCCAATGGTTTGTTTGCCAAGGCTCTGAAAATACACCCCGCAGCAATTTCTCAAACTCCGTTTTCACGATTAAAACGCCTTCGGTTCACGGTTTGACTGCCGCAAGATTTATAATTTCTATTGCTTTGTTTGGTTTCACGGTCACAAAAAACGTCGCAAACAATTCGCAAAGGAGACCAGCGATGGACGAGCCTCTGATTTTCAAGAAGTTCCCCGCGCTTAGAGATTACGTGGACTGGATATCTTTGGGTGAATTCCCAACGCCCGTGCAAAGAATGGACGGCATCTCTAAGGCCGAGGGGCTAAGTGATTTCTACGTCAAAAGGGATGATTTGAGCTCATCCATATACGGTGGGAATAAGGTTCGCAAACTCGAGTTCCTTCTCGCGCACGCAAAAGAAAAAGGACGAGACTGTCTTGTAACTTTCGGGGCCGCCGGTTCAAACCACGTAGTAGCGACCGTAATTCACGGAGGACGCCTGGGCATAAAGACAATCGCGGTAATGTTTGCTCAGCCTAACGCGGCATACGTACGCAAGAACTTGCTGCTCGACTACGTCAACGGGGTGGGTTTCAGCGTAGCCCCGACAATGGGGGCTCTTCCCGCCGCTTTCCTGAGAGCGCTACGCGAGGGTTTCGACAGAGAGAAAATGAAACCTCCTTACATAATACCGCCCGGTGGCTCAAACGCGAGAGGGTGTCTGGGGTATGTAAATTGTGCCCTTGAACTTAAACAGCAGATCGATGAGGGACTGCTCCCGGAGCCGGAGTTCATTTTCGTGACCCTTGGAAGTTCTGGAACCGCCGCCGGAATGATTCTCGGCGTGGAAATAGCGGGCTTGTCGAGCAGGGTGGTGCCCGTGAGGGTGGTGGAAAAGCCTGTTTGTAATCGAACCATTCTGAACTTTCACGTTAACAACACTCGGGCGTTCATCATGAGAAGGTCACCGTGGACGAAGATAAGAAAGTTCAGGAGAGAAGACATACTGCTCATCGATGATTTCGCCGGTGAGCGCTACGCCCAGTTCACGCCGGAAGCTGTTGAGGCGGTGAGAAAAGCCAGAGAACTTGACGGATTGAAACTCGAGTGCACATACACAGGAAAGACTCTAGCCGGCGCGCTCGATTTCATCCACAGAAACGGTCTTGAGAAAAGACCATCTCTGTTCATTAATACCTACAATTCAGTGGACCTTTACCCCGCAGTGAGTTCACAAGATTATCACGTGCTCCCGAAGGAACTTCATCATTATTTTGAATCTCCCTTACAGGAAGAGGAGCTCGGCTGTGAGATAGTTCACTGAGTCTTAATCACCAAAATACCCAGCGCAATCTTCTTGAAAAGATGGAAGTTATTGTAGAACAACGGGAATCCCTTAACGCCAAAGACGAAAGCGCTTAGAAACACCTAACCGCGTGGGCCACCAACCCAGCCGCCCGCCTCCATGCACGCCTCTTTTGCTCCGGGCACATCTCTTATCGCGCCTTTCTCATCAACGCCGCAATAAGTCACGCTTCTGTAATCACTTATCTCAAGCATCGCGAAAAAGTACTTGACGGTTTTCATCGCTGGGTCGAAAACGTCGTTTTTCTTCATGCCAGCCGCGGACAGCCACAAGCCCCTTCTCACCCGGCGCGCTTCATCTTTCGTCACGTTCTCTTTTAGGACATATTTAAGAGCCCAGAAACGCTGAAGGCGGTCGATCAATATTTTGGCCTGCGCCGCCAGGTTCATGCTGAATATAGGAGCTGCAAGCACTATACCCTCGTATTCGACAAGATCCGGGTAAAGAAGCTGCATATCATCGTCTTGAACGCATTTTCCCTCTTTGAAACAGGCGTTGCACGCGCGGCAGGGGTTCACGTTCAATTCAGGGACAACAATCTTCTTGACGGCGGCTTTAGATAATTTTGCTCCGGAAAGCGCCCAATCGAGCATTATCTCCGTGTTGCCTCCTCTTCTCGGAGAACAGGCAAGACCGAGCACTCTTATTTGCATTTGGCATTCCTTTCATAAAGCAGCAAAATGGTTCCGATAACGCTTTCATTATATCTTCTCGGGAAGATTCCGTTAGCAAGATTGATAGACCCGCCTGCGGGATTTCTCGTGAGATCCGACCGTGATATTCTTTCCTGTGATATGGCTTATCCTTATTGGAGGCGGTGCGCTTCATGCCGGGATACAGCCCGAGACGCGCAACTCAAAACAGTATGCGTTAAAAGGCGAACACGGGGGTAGCAATGAAAGAAAAAATCATCGTAGGCGCTGGTCTTTCCGGTTTGGTCGCGGCAATCAACCTCGCAAGGGAAGGTTTCAAGGTGCTCGTTCGCGAGAGAAGGGAGTGTGTGGGAGGTACCACTGATATCAAAGGACTTGAGGGTAAATATATAAACATAGGGGACGGAACACCCATTGACCCCGAAAGGATAAGAAACTACACATCGGTCGATATTTCTCCTGCCGCGGTTAGATTGAACAGAGTGACCAATCACCTTTACGGTAAGACGATCGAGCTGGAATTCCACAAAGATACTCCCGGGTATCTCCTCGAGCGGGGACCTCGAGAGACCTCTCTCGATGTGTATCTGTATAACCTCGCGGTATCGGAGGGAGTGGACTTTTCGTTCAACGACACCGTGACTGATTTTGATAGCCTCCCCCCTGATTCGATAATAGCCACGGGTCTATTCCCGGAAGGTTTTCGAGCGCTCGACGTTCCCTGCATCCCGGTCTTCGGATACCTCGCAATGGGCGAAACCGAGGACAAGAGCCCGAAAGTGATCCTTTACTTCGATGAGTTTACCCGTGATTACGCTTTCTATTCACAGGTCAATGGAGCGCGGGGCGCTGTCCTTTTCTCGAGGGGAAAACCTCTCGACCCGGCCGTGAAAGACCGTTTTTCCCGGATGCTCGAGGAAAACGACGGAATCGTTTTCGACTGGTGGCAGGCGGTCAACATCGGCCTCCTTCCGGTCAAACAGCCAGACAACCCGAGGCTGTTTGCCCGAAATCTCATTCTTGCCGGAACCCTCTCCGGAACCATGGATCCGTTAATGCTGTTCGGAGTTCACGGGGCGCTCCTCTCCGGCAAGATAGCGGCAATCGCGGTGACCGACCACCAGAAAGCGCTTGTTGAGCTCAAGAGGATAAACAGGTATTTCAAAATGGCATATTTCGTCTCGTGGTTTTTCAGAAACGCCCCCATTTTTATCATCAAGAGAATGGTCTGGGCAGGCGTGACCTCGTATCCTCGCATAGCGCCCGTTTTAGGGGACAGGCTTTTCATTCTGATCCCCGGTTTCGGAAGGATTTAATTACCTGCCAAGACGGGGCTCGGTTACGGGTATTGCTCGGAGATCGATTTGAGTATTAAACAAAATTCACTTCAATCAAGCCTTAAAGGACGCAGATGAGGGTGGCGCTCATAAACACGAACACATACACGTACCCTCCAACAATACCCGTTGGCATGGAATATCTTATTGCTCCGCTAAAAAGGGCGGGATACGAGGTCATCTGCCTTGATCTAACCTTCTCTTCAAATCCCGAAAATGATGTTTGCAAGTTCATGGAGGAGCATCGACCCGAATTCGCATGTTTTAGTATCAGGAATACCGACACGGCGCTTTTCATCAACAATCAATTCCTGCTGGAAACACCTGCAGCCATCGTACGGAAGGTAAAAGAATCCTTCGGCGTCCCCGCAATAGTCGGCGGCTCGGCTACTCTCTGCGCCGGCTCTGAGATAGCACGGTTGACCGGAGCAGACGCGCTGATAAGGGGTCCCGCGGAGGTAGCCCTTCCAAAACTCCTCGAACGAATGAAGAAGGGGCGCGTTCCGGAAAGCCCCATCGATGGCTATTCTTACGGCATAATCCCGGATATTGTACACGAGAGGGGAACTCACATAGACTACTCTCAATACCTAACCAAGGGGCATCCCGCCGGCATCGAGTTCAGAAAGGGGTGCGATTGGTCGTGCCCGTTTTGCGTTGAGCGCTCGCGCCCGATACTATCAAGGACAATAGAGGCGACGGTAAGCGAAATCAAATCCCTTGCTGATTCAGGCGTCAGGTCTCTTTTCTTCTGTGACAGCGAGTTCAACATTGACACGCATAATACTTCACTGTTGCTGGAAGCGATAAAAAGAGAGGGCTTCCCCACCGAGATAACAGGATATTTCCGCCCGGTACCCATGAACGGCCTGATGATGAAATTCCTCAGGGAATCCGGTTTCAGAAAAATAACTTTGTCCGTGAACAGTTGGGACCTATCCCCCGAAAATTCACCATACAAAGAAAATGACGTGGTGAATTTCATAAAGATGGCAAGGCAGGAAGGTATTCGCGTCGCCGTCGATCTCTTGGTTGGGTACCCGGGCGAGACAATCGATTCCGTTTTGAAGGCACTGGAAATTTTGAGAATCGCCGAACCTGATACGGTGGGAGTAAACCCTTATATCAGGATCTATGAGGGAACACCGGCGGTAAGAGACGCGCTGAAGTATGCAGGTCAGGGGGACGGAAAAGTGCTGGGGGAGGTTGAGGGAAACCCAGAGCTTGTAAGACCCGTTTTCTACCTGGGAATCAATCTTTCTAAACTCAAAGATGCAATCGATAAAGACAGCACTTTTGTGCTCGAGGGATCGAGCAAAACAGTCAATTATGAAAGGATTTGATTGAAAGCAATTATCTTTTTTCAAACTAAGGCTACATGGGGTATGTTTCTCCATCCTTGGGGAATTTCTCCCTTTTTAAGTCCGAGCACCATGTATTCCCAGTGCGTCTCGCCGCAAAGATTCAAAACCTCATCCCCACGCTTGATCGTTCCCTCGTAATCAGCAAGGAACCTGTAGTAAGCCGGCGCGGAGAGTAATTTCCCCATGATTTTGACGAGAGGTCCGGGGATTTTCTCGGCAAGGGTGTTGACCATCTCAAGCTCTTCTTTGAAAAGTATCCTGAAAGACCCGCTAATTTCACGCTCAGAGAAGTTAAACTCGAGTCTTCCCGGATACATCTGGAAACCTTGAGAGTCAAATCTGTACTCAGAAACCTCAAACCGAGCGTTCGCAGACTCAAGAACAATTCGGTCATCTATCGCAAGAAATATGACAGGAATCTTGTATTTACCGCATTTTTTCGACGTGCACACATCCGCGAAGATCATGTTAACCCGATCCGTGGCCAGACGCCCCCATACCCAGTGCGAAACATATGCTGGCAGGAAACCGTTGCCCCAGTTGTGGTCATGATAACCCGTTCCGCTTACCTTCCTTTCCTCTCCGTCAACCGTGAGGGTACCTGTTACACTCGCCTTGGGTTGGGCGACAACCCAGCCGAAAACCTGCTTTTTTTCAGGGTCGCCGAAGAGAACTTCGCCCGTTCCTCGCGTCCAGCCAGGCAAAAGATTTCTAAAAACAAGGTCACAAGCCAAGTTTTCGTGTTTGAAAGAAACATGGTATTCGGGGTAACCTCCCTTTATGGTATTCTCCCCTATGGCGACGTCACACGCTTCAGTCGAAGCCTTCCACATCGAACCTGGGAAAGGAACAATGTTGTTGTAAGCCCTTCCGTCCGGCAAATACACGTTGAAAAGCATCGCGCATTCATCGGCAAACATATTGACCAAATTCGGCGTTTGAAGTTCGAGTACGCAGCGGGAACCGTCATTAAAACTCGCGTCGAAGTACCACCACTCCCAGTAGAACCTCCCAGAATAATGATGCAAAGCATCATCTTCTGGTTTGATTCCCTTGTTCAACTCATCCTCGGGACGGCTCTGAAACATCCCCAAGGGTATGATCTGAACCGTTCGGTTCCACTGATACAATCTCTTCGCGGCAGCAAGCAGCAAAAGATTTTCCGCTGCGAGCATCAATAGTGATTTTTTCGTCCCCATAGAAGCCACCCCCTATTCAAAGCCAGCAATCCTGGCTTAAAGCCGCATCCATATCTGGTAAAGCGGTATCTCGTGAGGCGATATTAGAGTCGTGCTTAAGAGCGCGTTCACCTGGCGAATTAACAAAAGTACACCAACAGGCGCTCAATCGTAAGTCTATTTAGCGGAAGAGACCCCAGCAGCCCGCTTCTCTTGTTTACGGTTTTTCGCAGGAAAATTGTCCCTAATAAAGAGCTCTATCGCGAAGTTTATCATCTGGGGATTTTCAGCGGGGGTTGCGTGACTTCCGCCAGGTATCACCACGAGCCTGGACCCTTTTATCTTCTCATTTATTTCCAAGGCGATATCCATTGGCGCCCATGAGTCGTTGTCCCCGCAGATTATCAGTGTCGGGACTTTTATTGTGGGAAGAATGTCGCTCCCGTCATATCTTCCCATGGCGGAAAGCATCTTGAAACCGGCCTTCCAGTCCATTTTTGCTATGTAGTCGAAGTATAGGGTCATCTCCCGTTCGGGGCACATGGTAGGGTTAACCTCAACCTTCTTGGATATGGGGAAGTTTATCGGCAGGACCACAATCGGTCGAAACCATTCCAAAATCCAGGGTCTTTTGGAGAGGAAATCGAGGGTTGTCGTGATGAATTTCTGACCGGTTTCACTTTTGGTTACAAACTCAAAGCCTTGCTTGTAGGGACCGTTTATCGGAACAAGACCTAAAACCCTTCGGCTGAACTGCCGGTAGAAGTCAATGATGGTCATCACGCCCATGGAATGACCTGTGAGAACCGCTTTCTGGATGCCTGCGTCATCAAGTACCGCTTTTAAGTCCCTGGCGCAATTGGGGATATTGATGGATTCAAGGTCATCAGGGGTCTCGCTTGGCGCATGTCCCCTATAATCCCAGAAAATCATCCTGTGCCGTGGGGAGAAGAAATCCTTCATAAAGTGAAAAAACATATAAGATGTGAAGACTCCGGGACAATGCACAATTGGCGGATACCCCTCGCCCACGGACCGATACACGATTTTTGTGCCGTCGAAACTTTCAACCTCATGTATTTCGCAGTCGGAGAAAAGCCGAGAGATTGTTGTATCGTATTCGCAAACTTTTTTCTGAATCCACCACTTTCGTAGCAAAATTTTCTCCTTTCAAACATGGGTTAAAAATAACGACTCAAAAATAGATTTCTGCCATCATCCCGTTATTTTTCAATATAATACCACAATAGTCCAAACGACCGCCCGCTCTCACTTTCCTACAATCGGTACAGAGGTGTAACATCTGGTGGTTGTTCAGGCCAAACCGACGAAGAGTAGTTACTCTACCGTCTTACAAAAAGTAAACAAGTGTATCGCGGCGCGCCCAACCACTCCCGCGGAACACCTTCAAACCCGCATCCCTCTCCTTCGAAACCCCGTGAAACAAACGATAAAGAGGAGTGGAATGCTCATTCATACACGCTTATAATAACACTTGGTTCGGGGTGTAGCGCAGCCAGGTCAGCGCGCAGCGTTCGGGACGCTGAGGTCGCCGGTTCGAATCCGGCCACCCCGACCACTTTCGCTCATGGTTTAAGCTTCCTCAAACAGCAATGATTCGAATCGTCAGCAGGGTGATATTATTCAAATAAGGCGGACTGCCCAGTTGGATATACTCGCTTTTTGGGCACAGGTTGCTTTATTCCTAAAGGTTTGGGAACAATAAAGGAGACAGCGTAAGTGAAGCATATCCTTTTCTTGATCGTCGGATATCTGACCGGTTCCATACCTTTTGCGTACATAGCAGGAAAGCTCAAAGGCAAGGACCTGACGAAAGAGGGAAGCGGCAACCTTGGGACCAGCAACGTTTTCCACGAAGTTGGCAAAATAGCGGGTGTCACGGTTTTCTTTGCTGACTGCGCCAAGATAGGGCTATTGCTACTTGCAATGAGACTCGCCGGCGCCGGCATGTGGGAGGAATCCCTTGCGGCGGTTGGCGTGATTGCCGGACACAACTGGTCAATTTTCACGCGTTTTAAAGGTGGTAGGGGGATGACCGTAACCCTTATCGGGTCGGGAATTCTCATGCCGTGGGAAACCCTGATCATCTTAGGGATATTGGGTTTCGGTTTTTTCACCAGGACGCTCGCTTTATACTCCGGTGTTTCTCTTCTTACATGGCCTGTTCTCGCGGCGATTCACGGTCAGCATTTCTCCCGAATTTTCTTCGCTTTGGCGGCTCTTGCCCTCGGAGTGTTAAGGCGGCTTCAAGGAAGCCCTGGACTCGAAAAGCGGCCCTTTGCCGTGAGCAAAAAAGAATTAGTCATTAACCGCCTTCTGTTCGATCGGGAGCCGCCCGCAAAATCCGAATTCCCCTGAATAATTTTACCCGCGAAGGCTTTGACCAATTTGCGAGAAATTAGAATTGGGATTTTTGGAGAGGAAGAAATCAGTAAAAACTTGCGCCAACAAGCCCTGGACCGGTGTGAAGTCCCATGACCGGCGTGAACTCAGCGATAATGACCTCGCTGCATTCAGCCTGCGCAACGATTCTTTCCTTTAAAATCAAGGCTTCCTGCAGGGCTGTCGCGTGAAAAACCGCAAGGTTTATCGGTCCCTTCTCCTCGTACCGCTCACGGGCGAGACTCGCGATTTTCTCAAGCGCCCTTATCTTTGACCTCGTCCTCGCCGTGTACCTCACTTCACCCTGATATAGTTCGAAAACGGGCTTTATGCTAAGCGCCTCAGCGGTAAATGCTATTATCGAGTTAACCCTTCCGCTCCTTTTCAAAAACTCAAACGTCTCGATAGCCCCGAATAACCTAACCTCCGATGAGACCCGAACCGCCTCCTCTTTCGCCTCCTCGAAAGAGGCCCCCTCTTTTAAAGCCTTGGCCGCGGCAATCGCCACCTGCCCCAAACCGGTAGCGGCAGTGCCGGAATCTATGACTTCAATCCCCTTGCCGCCAAGCTCCCTGGCCGCGGATACTGCCGAATTGAAATCTCCGCTAACCCTCGAGGTTAACGCCAAGCATAGGATTGCCTCAGACTCAGATGAAAGGCTTTTAAAAACCTCAAGATACTGAGCTTGAGAGGGGGCGGAAGTAGAAATCCTTGATTTTCCCTCCTCAAGTATTTTGTAAAATTCGTCCGTGGAAATCTCGATGCCGTCCCTGTAGGGCACGTCATCAATAATTAGGGTAAGCGGAACGATTGTGATGTCGAGAATATCAGCCAACTCGCGAGGAATGCACGCGGCGCTGCAAGTTACCACTCCAACCCGACCCATTCTTCTCCTTTCACAAAGGGAAGGATGAGCAATCATTCAGCAGTTATCCCGTCACTCGATGCCCATTATAACAGTTGAGCCCGTTTCCCCCCCGTCAATCCAATCCAAAAGAATATCCTTGAATCTTTCCTTGAGAGCGATTTCTATTAAATTCGCGTCGCGCGTAGTTAGATCAGCGCCGGTCACAACCGTCAGAATTGAACCTTTCTTTCTTTTAAGAAGACCTTCGGCGACATTGAGGACAACGGGTACTATCTTATCACCGCAGGCAGCAAGATCGCCCTCGATCATCCCGATATACTGCCCTTTCCTCACCTTCACACCGCCAACATCAGCGTCTCTCACGGCGACCGTTACCCTTGCAGCCACAACTTTCAGGACTGCCTGCAGCATACACTCAACCAATTCGTCTTGCTTTCTGTCCTCTATATACTCATCGCACGCCGCGAGACCCTGCACGGGAGATTGCGTTGGAATAACTTCCGCGTTCTTCTCCGTAAGAGTTAAAGCCGTGCGCGCGGTGGGAATAAGGTCTCGGTCATTGGGAAGCACAACCACGAAATCACAATCCATTTCCTCCAATTTTTCGGCAATTTCACCGGCCGAAGGCTGCTTGCCCGGACCTCCCCTCATAACGTCTATACCCATCGAATCAAAAACTCGCCCAAGACCGTCTCCAAGGCAAATACTCAAAACCCTGACACGAAGCGATCGAGCCAGTTTATCTGCCTTCATTTTCTCTTCCGGCATAAGCTCAGACGTCGCTACGTTATACACCTTGCCATAAATTCTTGACATTCTCAGTATGTCAAAAGGGAAATCCGTGTGAATGTGAACCCTGTACGGGGAAGATGAGCCAGCGATTATCATAGAGTCACCAAGGTTTGCAATATCTTTCTTCAAATCCCTCAAAGCCGATGGTGAGCAGTCAATCATGAATCTAAGTCCTGATTTGGGAACCTTTATCTCCTTGTAATCAAACCGCTTGTAAAGAGTTTCCCAATTGATATTTTTAAGCGGAATGCCGAGAGATTTCGCTCCACCCTCAAGTGCGGCAACAACCCCCGCACCGCCTGCGTCCACCACTCCGGCTCTTTTTAAAGGCTCAAGAATTTTTGGAGTCTCCATAAGAGCCGTCACCGCGGCGCTGTGGGCTTTGATTATCATTTCCTTCAGGCCGAGATGTTTTTCTTGGTCAATCTCTTCCACCATCCTTCTAAGTACGGTAAGCATTGTTCCTTCGCGGGGTTCCAATAACGAACTGTAAGCCAAATCTACCCCTTTTCTAATACCGGTAATCAGGCTTTCGCTCGAGAACGCCCCTCTGGAAAGGATTTCGCATAAGCCGTTTATAAACTGACACAGGATAAACCCTGAATTACCTCTCGAGCCGGTTACAACGCCGCGCGCAAACCGCCTTACGGCTTCACTGAATAAATCGGTGCCGTCCCTTTTCATTTCAACAACACCGAAAAGAAGCGTAAGATACATGTTCGTTCCCGTATCCCCATCGGGAACAGGGAAAACATTGAGCCTGTTTATCAATTCTCTTCTTTCCCGAACTTCCTCAAGCGCACCGGTCGAGAAATTCAAGATGCATTCAATCTCGGAAAACATCTTCTCTGGCGCAATCCCCCACCGGAAACCTCGTCGATTATCCGTACACTTCAATTCATTCTTCTTTTTTGGAAATCCTACCGATAATACGGGTTGTAGATATGCCGTCCTCAAAGAGCGGGACGATGACGACATCCCCACCGTAAGACCTAACCAGAGGGGCTTCGGGAAGGGAATCCTCCGTATAATCTCCCCCTTTCGCGAAGATATGAGGCTTCAAAAGAGAAATCAGGTCGGCAGGAGAGTCCTCTTCAAAGATAGTAACGTAGTCAACAAACTCAAGAGCGGCAATAAGCTCCGCTCTTTGCTTCTCGTTAATAAGAGGTCTTTCAGGTCCCTTAAGCCTCCGCACCGAGGAATCCGAGTTTATCGCCACAATGAGCATATCCCCGAGATCTTTCGACGCTTTGAGATACCTTATGTGTCCAACGTGGAGTAAATCGAAACAGCCATTGGTAAAAACAACGGATTTGTTCCTTTTTTTGGCTTCCTCCACGACTTCTTTCAATCTTCTCCAACCGAGAATCTTTTCCCGCCCTCCGAGGGAATTCCTAACCTCATCAGGGAAGACAACGGAGGTCCCGAACTTGGAAACGGCTATACCAGCGGTCTCATTCGCAAAATATGCCGCGTCCAGAAGCGAATACCCGCTTGCGAGCGCAAGAGCCACGGAGGCGGTTACAGTATCACCCGCCCCGCTTACGTCATAAACTTCTCGGGCTCTGCTCTTGATGTGAACGACCTCACTTCCTGGTTCAGCCAAGTACATGCCGTTAGGACCATCAGTCACGATTGCCGGTCTTTCGAAACGTTCCATCACGGAAGACGCGACCGCGCCACCGTCAAGGCGCTCGGCGTTCACCATTCCAACCATCAGAGCGGCGTCAAGTTTCCCCGGCAGAAAGACGTCGCACTCTTTGCATAGATAATCGTTGGAGGGCTTCGGGTCCACAACAATCGGCAAACCCCTCTCCTTTAAGTGCGCGACCAATCCTGAAGCTGAGTTCGGCGTAAAGATGCCCAAAGCGTAATCGCTAAAAATTGCGCAATCAAAATGTCCAGTCTCCGAGCGCACCATTTCGGTTAGTCTTTCCGCCGTCTCACGACTGATTGGCCTTCTTAACTCGCGATCTACCCTTAAAAGCTGCTGATTCTTGTGAGCGAAGCGGATTTTTAGAGTAGTGGGTCTGTCGCTTTCGCTAATGTAACGGAACTCGATTCCTGCTTCAGAAAGGATTTGTTTGAGTGTTTTTCCCTCTAAATCCTCACCAACCAATCCCACAAGCACCGGTTCACCGCCGAGAGACTTAACGTTCATGGCGACGTTGGAAGCGCCCCCGCAAACATTAAGTTCCTCAGTTTTCTGGAGAACTGGGACGGGCGCTTCTCTCGATATGCGCGCGACATTGCCCATTACGTAGCGGTCCAATATCACGTCGCCAACAACAAGCACCCTTTTCCCTTTTATTCGGTCAAGAAGCTCAATAACTCTTGCTTGCTCCATGCCCCGCTCTCCTCAACCGCTCATCACACAACAACCACAACCGAACGGGAAAGCGATTTTCCATAGCATAGCTTATGCAAATATCTCACCCTAAGCGAGTAATTTCACGCAAGCCTCGTACACCGGTTCGACGCTAAGGTTCTCCATCGCCTTACACCTGTTATAATATCTGAGCCTCAAGCCCCAGGGTAACCACATATATCCCGGAAATCTCAGACAGCCAATGCAATCATCATCAGGGGTCACTATGATTTTCTTCTCGCAGAGCGGTCCGAAATTATTGGGGCTCGATGAAGCATAGATTCCCACAACCGGAACATTCATGCTCGCCGCGATCTGGATTGGGCCCGAATCATTTCCAACATAGAGAAGCGACCTTTTTATCACCGCTCCGGTCTCCCTCAACGACAATCTTCCGGCGAGTACGAGCGCTTTCCGAGTTATCTTGCTTTCAATCATTTCGCCGAGACTTGCATCTTCCTTTCCCCCGATGACGACAATTCCAAGATCGAAATCATCCGAAAGCCTTTCGCACAGTTTTATGAAATTTCCTATCGCCCACCTCTTGTTAGCGTTACATCTCGCGCCCGGGTGAACCGTGATAAACCTACCGCCGGCAAACCCCCCTAAGACCTCTTCGGCTTTTTGCTCATCATCGTAAGTCAGGAAAAGGTCATAACCTTTGCCGTCACGACCGAGAGAACCCAGAACTTTTTCTGCGGCACGGATGAAATGTTCGGAGGCGTGAAGGTCAATCCCGGAAGTATCCCTGTATGGAACAAACCACCAAAGCGCCCTTCGTCCGAAGCGACTTCTTTTTTCGATCCTCGAAAGCTTGAAAAACCACTGGGCAGGCTGTGAGAGTTCAATGCCAACATCAAAGCACCTTTCACGCGCCCACAATAATGATTCCCTCAGCCCGGAAAGCGTATAAACCGGCTTGTCAGGAAAGAAAATTTCGTCTATGTAGGGGTTAGTTTCCAGAAGCGGCTTTCCCGCGCCGCCAAAAAGAGAGCAAACGCTCAGCCTGCACCTAGGATAAGAACGCTTGATCAACCTTATTGCGGGCGTTGAAAACATGACATCGCCCAAGCCCGGCCAGATAGATATAAGGATGGAAATCTTTTCATCTCTCATGCGCTAAACTCCTGGGCTTCCTCGGAATCTCTCAACAGATTGTCAAGCGGCAAGCACAAAGCGACTCCACTCAAAAGCAAATAAGACCTCCACCATATTAAACCTTCCAATGATCCTTCATAAAATCCATGACGAACACCTTCTGCTTCGAGGCGACCTAAAGCAAGTCCCGCACAAAATCCATTACAAACACAGTTTTACAGTTTTAAGAAAATTAGTTTTTGGATTATTATTTACCACAAAGCAGTTTAAGCATGTGTTTATACTTGGAATTTGGAATCTCACGGGGAGGAAAAAATTGAAAGATGAGATGTTGTCAATGTTCCTCGAAAAATCAGAGTCCATTTACAGGGAGAGCTTGAGGCAAAGCTTTTCCCCGGTGAAGCTCGTGAAAGGAGAATATCTTTTCTTTGAGGGAGACAAGGCAACCAATTTCTACATTGTTGAGTCGGGAGTTCTCGAGGTAAACGCCGTTCAAAGCGAGGGCAGGGTTTACGTGTTCCATTTCCTGTTTCCCGGCGACATTACTGGCGAGGGATGTTTGTACGACCAGGACCGCTATCCGTTTTCAGTCACGGCGAGAAAGGACTCTCAAGTATGGAGAATTAAGAAAAGCCACCTTTTAGAAAACCTCAAAGAGAACCCCTCGCTTCTTAAACACCTGCTCTGGTCGGTCGGCTGCAAGCTCGAAAATGCCTACGCGAAAGCAAGATGCATAACGGGTGAGCGGGTTGAAAAGAGGATTGCTTGCGTGCTGTTGAGGCTCGCCGATGAGGCCGGAATCAGTCCGTTGTGCGGGGAAAGGTTCGACTCCAACCTTACAAACCGCGATATATCGGGATTGATTGGCTCCACGGAAGAAACAGTATCGAGGGTCATGAGCAACCTCAAAAAAGAGGGGGTAATCGCAACGAAGGGAAAAGAGCTTGTCATACTTGACAGGGAGAAATTGATGTTATTCTTCGGTTCGGCATAAGTTAGCCCGACCGGGCAATCACGATATCTTGTTTTCGACACGACCGAAGGAGGTCCCCAATGGCTGACGGAACGACAAACGAAAATCTACACAAGGCGTATGTGGGAGAAGCAAAAGCGAGCGTAAGGCTTAAGATATACGCGGAGAAAGCGGAAGAGGAAGGCTATCCGAGCGTGGCAAGGCTCTTCCGCGCAATCGCGGAATCGGAGACAATACACGCCAAGAACAATTTGAAGCTGCTCGGCGAAATCAAAGACACCGAGACAAACCTATCTGAATCGCTTGCCAGGGAGACAAAGATCGCCGGTGTTGCCTATGGAGATTTCATTGCCGAGGCCGAGCGAGAAGGTAACAGCAACGCCGCCCTCATGTTTAGCTGGGCCCGCGATGTTGAAGAAATCCACGCTAAACTTTATGAGAAAGCGCTCGAGCACCTCCTTGCAGAAGAAGAGCCGACATACTATATCTGCAGTGTTTGCGGTTATGTCTCCGATGGAAAAATTCCCGAAAAATGCCCCGTATGCGGAAGTCCATCTTCCACGTTTTTCGAATCTCCTCCGCCGCCAGTTTGCGAGAAGTGAGGAATTATCAGCCACCTCCATTCAAACCAGGCGTTAGGACGCGCAATTTACAAGCATCCGAGTGGCGTCACTCGGTCGCAGAAAACGACCGGTTTCCTACCCTTACGGTCCGATGACGAAAAACCCGATTCCGTAATGGTAAGGCCAGATTCGTAAGCGAAAAACATGCTTCACAAATGGTATTCCGTATGGAAACGGTATTGCTCCTTAAATCGTTTATTTTTTTGAAAAGAATAACATCCGCGTTCTTGCCAAAATTCTTCATAGGCAAGAACTTATTTGAAAAGCCGTGTAATATGAGGGATAAAGGATTCTTAAGCATTGTACCCATCCGTGGTGATATAATCGCAGTAATCACCGATAACGAAAGAAAAACCATTAAACATGATTGGACAAATACTAAACGATAGATATGAAATAAAAAGACAGGTCGGAACCGGCGGCATGGCTGATGTCTATATGGCGATAGACCGCCTGCTGGGACGGACTGTCGCCGTAAAAGTGCTTCACCCGCAGTTTTCCAGAGACCCGGTCTACATAGAGCGTTTCCGCCATGAAGCCCAGGCGGCGGCTAACATCACTCATCCGAACATCGTCAACGTTTACGACTGGGGTGTTGAAGGGGATCTCCATTACATAATCATGGAGTATGTCGAGGGAAAAAGCCTTAAAGACGTCATTCTCGAGAACGCTCCCCTCATGCCGGAGCGGGCGGTTGAAATCGCTATCTCGATATGCATGGCGCTCGAGGCGGCGCATTCACACGGAATAGTACACCGTGACATCAAGCCCCACAATGTCATCGTGACCAGAGACAACCAGATAAAAGTTATGGATTTCGGGATAGCGCGCACTTCCGGTGGTTCCTCGATAACGCAGACCGGGACAATAATAGGCACGGCGCAGTACATTTCGCCGGAGCAAGCGCAGGGAAGAACAGCTGACCCGAGATCCGACCTGTATTCACTCGGAATCGTCCTTTACGAACTGCTGACAGCCAAAGTCCCGTTCGATGGGGAAACGCCGGTGGCAATCGCTTACAAACATGTGAGAGAAGATCCACTCCCTCCGTCAATCTTGAACCCCGATATCTCGCCCGAGCTTGAGGCAATAGTGCTGAAAGCGCTTGCCAAAAATCCTCAAAACCGCTATCAGAGCGCGACTGAGATGAGAGCTGATCTGGAACGCTGCCTCGAGGGAACACCGGTTTACGCCACGCCAGTTTTGCCCCCGGAGGAAAAAACCACGGAAGCCACGAGAGTATATCCCGTGACATCACTTCCACAGAGAGGGAAATCAAGAAAATGGCCGTGGGTGGTACTTATCATCGTTGCCGCAATCGCCATCGCTTTCGGTGTCTGGGGAGTCTTGAGGGGAACTTCAGCCATAACCGTTCCCGACCTGACCGGAAAATCAGAAGCCGAGGCCAAGAAGATTCTTTCAGATGCCGGACTGCTGCTCGGCAACGTAACCAAGGATTATAGCGAGACGGTGCCGGAAGGGAAAATAATTTCCCAGAACCCAAAGGCGGGAAGCAAGATAACAAAGAACATGAAAGTCGATATAGTGGTAAGCAGAGGCGCCCCGCTCATCAGTGTACCTGACTGCAGGGGTCTAAGCCTCGATGAGGCAAAGGCAAGAATTCAAAGTGAGGGCTTGAAGGTGGGCAACGTGACCGAGGAGTTTTCTTCAAGTCAGCCAGCCGGAAAAGTATCCTCTCAAAATCCCGCTCCGGGAACAGACGTCAGGAAAGGGTCAAGCGTCGATCTTGCGGTAAGCAAGGGTCCGGAAATGGTCGCAGTCCCCCGCTTGATCGGGATGACCCGGGATGCCGCAACGAAGCTTCTTGAACAGAAAGGATTGACGACAAACGTAGAGGAGGCAACGACCACGGAGCACCCTGAAGGTTTGGTGTTCGAACAGACACCTAAGGAAGGAGAATCTGTGTCCAAAGGAACGTCCGTGACCATAAGGGTAGCGGTCCGACCAAAAAAGGTGACCGTTCCGAATGTGGTTGGGATGAGATTCAAAGACGCTAAGGACAAACTTCTAAACGCCAAGCTTAGCATCGGTTTTGATGGATCACCGAATGACAACACGATAGTAGCGGGGCAAAACCCCCGAGGCGGGACTCTTGTCGATGAGGGCACAGAGGTAAGGCTCGAATTCTGAGTTAGTAACCTCTTAATTGCATTCCCATCTTCCCAACTTAACCGCGCACATCAGTCAAGAGCATCCATCGTTTTACGCATCAGTCGTAATAGAGATTGCTTGACGCGCTGTATAGCGATCTGCTACTTGAAAAAAATGCGTGTGCACCGTTCTCCGCGTCACGCGGAATAGAGGTTCCGTGACGGGACTTAAAAATAACTCCGGCGAAATAACGGGAGACCAGCGCCTGTTTTAGACAGCCCGAAAAACCTGCAGAATTAAAAGAGAGTGGGAAAATCACCCACCGGCGAAAAACAAATCCACCCTCCTTCAAACGTTTTCGTATCCCTCGTTAATAAACCCCAAGACCCGGTTAGTGATAATATTTAGATGTAGACTCGTAAGCACCTGAAACATTCTTTCGGGTTTGCCTTTTACTGAAAGGAGAAAACGATGGAAAAGGCGATGCGGCTTAATCAACTTCTCGAACAGGGCAGGGAGGTGGAAACACCCGACGCCTTCGTTTTACAGAACAAAAAACTCCTCAAGGTAAACATGGCGTCAGCCAGGGGAAAGGTGATGGCCAAAGCCGGTTCGATGATCGCTTATCAGGGAGAGATGAGCTTTCAGAGAAAGGGAAGCGGCGGAATTGATAAATGGATTAAGAAGAAGATTTCCGGCGAGCAATTTACCCTGATGGAAGTGGCAGGCGAAGGGGACCTGTTTCTCGCAGACGCGGCAAATGACATCGTCCTGCTTTATCTTGAAAACGAAAGCCTGACGGTTGAAGCGCTTAACCTTCTTGCCTTCACCCAGGGAATCTCCTGGGACATAACGATGCTTAAGAGTCCCGCCGGGATCATCACGGGTGGGCTGTGGACGGTAGCTCTGTCCGGGACCGGCTACTTAGCCCTGATTTGCAAGGGAGAGCCGCTCACCTTGCAAGTAACTCCCGAGACGCCCACGTACACCGACCCGAATGCAACCGTGGCATGGTCTCAGGGGCTTGAGCCCACCATTCACGTTGACGCAAACCTCAAGAGCCTCGCCGGAATATTCGGCTCAACCCACGGTGAACTGTTCCAACTCGCTTTTCAGGGTAACGGGTACGTTATCGTCCAGCCGAGCGAGGAAGCCCCTAAAACAAGCCTTCAGTCACCCGGTGGGTCAACCGGCGGAGCGGGGGGCATTCTCGGGGGCATTCTCAAGACGTGAGCAATCAATCGCTAAGACAGGTTCGCAACCCCATACGAGGGGTCGAATGTCCCTTCGGGCTTTTATCAAGACAGATACAGGGTTTTTAAAAAACGGTGTTTATAGTTAATTTTCTGGCGGCGACCCGAAGTGAACAAGCCAGAGGGAAAGCCGCGGATATCTTCGTGCTCGGGTGGCGAAAGCGTTCTGCAGCCGCTGGAGGCGGCGATCGAAGAAGATATCTCTGCCCCGCGTGGCGAAAGCGAAGTTGAATTTTGAGAATGAGCTGTTTTGTAGGTACCTTCGCACCCGCATGGTGAAAGCATTTGGCGTCTCAAAATATCTTCTTAGCAAATAATTAGCATTTGAAATTTGAACCCAACTATGTTTAGAATTGCACGGTCGGAATCGTCGAGAGTATAAGCGGTGCACCTCAAAGGGTGCACTGAATTTTGTCGGTTTTCAGGACTGGAGTTGAAAATGGGCATCGAAGAAGGAACTTTTGTCAAGAAATACGACCTTTTAGGATGTATTCAGTGCGGCAGATGCACCGGCGGTTGTCCCGTTACCGTCAGGACCCCGCTGAATGTCAGAAAATTCGTCTACGAGGCGCTCAACGAGGAAATTCTCGAAGAACTTGCGGACAAGCCCGAGATCTGGGACTGCACCACCTGCAACACATGCGCGCTTCGTTGCCCTAAGGGTTTGGAGCCTTTCGAAGTTTTGATTGGGCTGAGAAGCATGAAGGCCGAGGAAGGCAACATAGAGCCCACGGCGCGAGACGCTTTAGAAAGCATGTTTAATAACGGAAATCCCTGGGGTAAGCCAGCCGCCAAACGCTGCGATTGGATGGATGGGATTGATGGAGTTGAAAAGGTGCGCATCCTTGAGGAGGGCGAAAAAGCCGACGTACTGATTCACGTATGCTGCACCGCCTGCTACGACCCTCGAATAATCCCGCTTGCCAGAAATCTCGTTCGGGTGCTCGAGAAAGCCGGCGTTGACTACGGATTCATCGGAACAGAGGAAAAACACTGCGGTAGTGAAGCAAGAAGGCTCGGCGAGGAAGGTCTTTTCGAATACTTTGACGAGGAAAACAGTGAACTTTTCTCAAGGTTTGACGTCAACAGGCTCGTGACCCTTTCGCCTCACTGCTTTAACACTTTCAAAAACGAGTACCAGAACCTTAACCTTCCCGTCATGCATTACACCCAATTGATAGCGGAAATGATTGAATCCGGAAGCCTCGAGTTGCCTGGGGAAATCGCCACGCAGGTCGTTTACCACGATCCTTGCTATTTGGGCAAGAAGAATCTTGTTTTCGATGAGCCCAGATACATTCTCGGCAAGATAAAGGGCGTGGAACTCGCTGAGTTTTTCAGGTCAAAGGAGAGAAGCCTTTGCTGCGAGGGCGGCGGCGGCAAGATGTGGGTTGAGTCCCAGTCGAAAGCCCCCAGACTTGCCGAGACAAGGGTCCTCGACGCGCAGGCGCTCGGTGCAAAGACTATCGCGGTTGCATGTCCCTTCTGCCTGCTAACACTCGAAGACGCGCTCAAAGTAAAGGGATTAGAGGAAGAGATGAGGGTCGCTGATATCCTCGAGTTGCTTGGCGAAGCAATTTAGTAGAATCTTTGCGGAAAAAGAGAGGTGAGTTCACAATGAACATTGTGGTCTGCGTCAAGCAGGTGCCGGACACTTCAGACCCCGACACCGAGGTCCACATTGACTCAACAGGTAGGGGTGTGGACCAGAGCAAGTTCAGTTTTGTGATCAACGAAGCTGACAACTACGGGGTGGAGGAAGCGATTCTCCTCAAGGAGAAGCACGGTGGGGAAGTAGTGATTGTCAGCATTGGTCCCGAAGCGGCCAACCAAGTGATCAGGATGGCGCTCGCAAAGGGCGGAGACAGAGCCATCAGGCTCGAAGACGAAGCGTTCGCGTTTTCCGATGTTTACGCTACCGCCAAAATTTTGCAGTCAGCCATAAAGGACATCGAATTTGACGTCGTCATGACCGGATGCATGGCTTCCGACGACGGATACGCGGCGACCGGACAGACTTTAGCGCAATTGCTTGGAGTGCCGCACGCTGCGTACGTAAAGAGCGTAGAAGTGATCGATGAAAAGACGCTTAAAGTCGGCAGAGAACTCGAGGGCGGATTGCTCGAGATGAGCGAGATAAAGATGCCCTGTGTTCTTACTATCCAGACCGGAATAAATGAGCCGAGATACGCTTCTTTTAAAGGCATTCGAGAAGCCTCAAAGAAAGAGATAAAAATCATGGATCTTGCGGCGACCGGACTTTCCTCAGATGAGGTCGGAGAGAACGGGTCACTCAGCGTGCTCAAAGGTTACTCCATGCCAGAAGTCGGTGAGCTCGCCGAGATTCTTGAGGGAGACGCTTCGGAGACTTCCACGAAACTCGCAACGATACTCAAAGAAAAGGGGCTGGTATAAATGAACGAAATATTTGTACTGGCAGAACACAGGCAGGGCGAACTCCGCGAGGTTTCGCTCGAACTTCTAACCTTGGCATCCAAACTCGGACCCAAAGTGACTGCAGTGCTCCTGGGAAGTGGCGTGGATGAATTCGCCAACAAACTTGCGTCTTACGCCGACAGGGTTCTCTACGTTGACGACTCGATGTACGCCAACTACGTGTGCTCAGCATACCAGGCAGCGCTTTCCGAACTAATAAAGAAGGAAAAGCCCGGTCTTGTGCTTATCGGCAACACCGGACAGGGCTCGGACCTCATTCCCTCTCTTGCGGTCGAACTGGGCTGTCCATTCACGACCGACGTAATTTCTCTCACCCTTGAAGGTGACAAGCCGGTTGCGGTTCGACAGTTTTACGGGGGTAAAATAAACGGTACTATCGAGTTCAAAGATGCCGAGACTTATTTGATAGGCGTGCGCGAGGCCGCCGTCCCGGCTGAAGAGCTCGGGAAGTCTGGAGAAATCCAGAAGATAGAAAACCCCATCACGACCGAAATAACAGTCCAGAAATTCCTCGAATACGTTGAGGCCGCGGTGGGCGAGGTTGACATCACCCAATCGGCGATGCTGGTCGCTGTCGGCAGAGGCATCCGCGAGGACAAAAACATGCCGATGATGGAAGAACTCGCTCAGGTGCTGGGAGCCGACCTCGCCGGAAGCCGCGCGGTCGTTGATGCCGGTTGGCTCCCGCCCGACAGGCAGGTTGGAATCTCGGGCAAGACGGTCAAGCCGAAACTGTACCTCGCCGTTGGAATAAGCGGGGCTTTCCAGCACGTGACGGGCATGAAGGGCTCTGAGCTTGTTGTCGCAATAAACAAAGACCCGGACGCTCCCATTTTCCAGTATGCCGATTACGGCATTGTCGATGACCTTTTCAAAGTGGTTCCGGCGCTGATTGAGAAAATAAAGGAATTGAAGGGTTAATTAAGCCCAGGGAGGGCGCAAGGAAATGATCAATTACAGGCCACGAATAGGTGTATATATTTGCCACTGCGGAATAAACATCGCTGCGGTTATTGACGTTAAAGCTGTCGTTGAACATGCCTCCAAACTTCCCGGCGTTGTCGTGGCAAGGGATTACTCCTATATGTGCTCCGACCCGGGTCAGGGGATGGTTCGCGAGGATATCGAAAAAGAGAAACTCAACCGCGTGGTAGTTGCTTCATGTTCACCAAGAATGCACGAACCGACCTTCCGCAACACGCTTAAAGATGCCGGTCTAAACCCATATTATTTGGAGATGGCTAACATACGGGAGCAGTGCTCCTGGGTACATGAAGACCCAGCCATAGCCACGGAAAAAGCGAAAAAACTCGTGGAGGCAGCCGTAGCCAAGGCGCTTCTGCTCGAGGCTTTGGAGGAAAAGGAAGTCGATGTTACGCCAGCGTGCCTCATCATAGGCGCCGGGATTGCGGGAATCCAGGCCGCGCTCGACATTGCCGACGCTGGTTTCAAGGTCTATCTTGTGGAAAAGAACCCGTCAGTCGGCGGGCATATGGCGCAGCTTGATAAGACCTTCCCAACCCTTGACTGCTCCGCCTGCATCCTGACCCCCAAGATGGTTGATGTCGCGAATCATCCAAACATAGAACTCATGACCTACTCGCAGGTCGAGTCTATAGAGGGCTATGTGGGCAATTTCAAAGCGACAATCCGCAAGAAGGCAAGGTACGTTGATTTCGACAAGTGCACCGGATGCGGTATATGCGCGGAAAATTGCAGGCTTGCCGGCAGAATTCCCTCAGAGTTTGACGAGGGAATAGGATACCGCTCCGCGATATACATCCCCTTCCCGCAGGCCGTTCCGGCCAAATACACGATCGACCCCGAGCGTTGCTTGCAGCTGACCAAAGGCAAGTGCGGCAAAGAGGGTCCCGCTTGCGCCGCCGTATGCGACGCGAAAGCAATTAACTTCGAACAGCAAGACGAACTTGTCGAAATCGAGATTGGAACGATAATCGTGGCGACAGGCTACGACATCTTCGATCCAACCAGGAAACCGGAGTACGGTTACGCCGAGAATCCCAACGTCATGACAGGTCTTGAGTTTGAGAGACTCGTCTCCGCATCTGGACCAACCGGCGGAAAAATAATCGTTGGGCGTGACCGTAAAGGTGAAGGCGGGTTCGAGCCGAAAAAAATAGGCTTCATCCACTGCGTAGGTTCGAGAGATAAATCCGTCGGGAACGAGTATTGCTCGAGGGTGTGCTGCATGTATCTTGCCAAACAGGCGCACTTGATAAAAGACAAACTTCCCGACGCCGAGATTACCGTTTTCTATATGGATGTCCGCGCTTTTGGCAAAGGCTTCGAGGAGTTCTACGACAGAGTCCGCCGCGAGGGCATCCGCTACATAAGAGGCAACCCCTCGGAGATTTACAGAAAAGGCGACGACCACACGCTTATCATCAAAGTTGAGGACACCCTCACCGGCACCCCCATGGAATACGAGGCGGACCTGGTTGTGCTGGGTGTTGGTCTTGAGCCCAGAAAGGATGTGCGTGAGATCATAAACCTTTTCAAACTATCACAGTCAACCGACGGGTTCTTCCTTGAAGCGCATCCCAAACTCCGCCCAGTTGACACCGCATCTGACGGGATATTCCTTGCGGGATGCTGTCAAGGACCGAAAGACATCCCGGATACCGTAGCCCAGGCAAAAGGCGCCGCCTCGAGCGCGCTTATCCCGATGGCATCCGGAAAAGTCAAGGTGGAAGCGCAAATATCGGTGGTCAACAAGGACGAGTGCAGGGGCTGCGGCTTCTGCGTTGAAGTTTGCCCGTACTCGGCGATCGAACTTGTCGAAGAGAACCGTCAGGGCAACATCATTAAAGTCGCGAGCGTCAACGAGGCGCTTTGCAAGGGCTGCGGGAGTTGCGCCGCTGCGTGCCTGTCCGGGGCAATCCAGCCGAAGTCCTTCAAGGACGAGCAGATACTTCCGCAGATCGCAGTACTGGGAGTGAAGACAGAATGAGCAACGATTTCGAACCAAACATAATAGGCTTCCTTTGTAACTGGTGCTCTTATGCCGGAGCAGACCTTGCCGGCACTTCCCGAACCCACTACCTGCCAAACGTAAAGATAATAAGGGTCATGTGCTCAGGAAGGGTTAACCCCCTGTTCATAGTCAACGCTCTCCAACAGGGAGCCGACGGTGTTCTGATATCAGGCTGTCATCCAGGAGATTGCCATTACCTCGAGGGTAACTATTTCGCGAGGCGGCGATTCGTCTTGATGCATAAGCTCCTCGAACACGTCGGGGTTGACCCGCGTCGCGTGCAGATGAGTTGGGTGTCGGCTTCAGAGGGAGCAAAGTTCAAAGACGTTGTCGAGAAGATAGTCAGTGATGTCAAAGAAGCTGGTCCGATGGACCAATTCAGACGGAGGCAGTTAAATTGGTAGACGAAAACGTACTCAGGGATAAAGCAAAGGAAATTCTTTCTTCGGGCGAGGTAAGGCGTCTGATTGGCTGGAAACGCGGGACCTACGGGTACGAGGCGGCGCCCTGCGTGATAACTGATGCATCACAGGCGGATGACTTGATCTTTGACGCCACCTGTGTTCAGAATCCTGCCTCCTTCATCACGCTCGAGGAAAAACTCCCGGTTCCAAGAGGTCAACAGCCTGACACAAGAAAAATTGCCGTGATGGTAAAGGGCTGCGATTCGCGCGCCGTGGTTCAGCACCTGGTAGAGAAAGCCTACATCCGGGATGACGTTGTTATCTTGGGTATTCCCTGTAGAGGTGTCATAGACAGAAGAAAAGCCGAAAAGATTTTCGGTGAGGCACCCCAACCGGTCTTGGCCGTCGCCGAGAAAGACGGCGTCGTAATCAGGGTAAACGGCGAGGAGAAGAAGGTTTCACGTGAGGAAATTTTAGCGGACAAATGCCTGCGATGCAGGTATCCAAACCCTGTCATCTCCGATTACCCCCTCGGCGACGAGGTGGAGAAATGGGCAGATGACGATTTCTCCGACGTGAGCGAGTTTGAGAAGGAGTCCCCCGAAGAGAAATGGGCTTTCTGGGAGGAGGAATTCTCCAAGTGCATCAGGTGTTATGCCTGCCGAAACGTCTGCCCGATGTGCTACTGCGTGGAGTGCATTGTCACGAAGCTAAAGCCTCAGTGGACAAGAAGGTCAACCGACCTGAGCGAAAACACCGTCTATCATATCCAGCGGGCGTGGCACCTTGCCGGAAGATGCATAGAGTGCATGGAATGCCAGAGGGTGTGCCCTATGGACATACCGATAATGACGCTGAACCGCAAACTCACTAAGGACGTGAAAGAACTGTTCGATTATGAACCCGGGGTGGACGCGGAGGCTCAGCCGCTCCTTGCCAGTTACAATCCACAGGACCCCGAAGAATACATCATGTAGGTGGGTGAAAAGATGGGCGATTACAAAATCTTAAAGGAAAAGGTCCCTGATTTCATCAAGGCGCTTGATAAGTTTGAAGTGTTCGCGCCCGTGAAGAAAGGAGACACCGTAAGATTTGAAAAAATCGACGATCCTTCCCGGGCAACGCTCGATTTTTCAAACACGAACGTTCCCCCGAAAGAACTCATGTTCCCTGAAACGGAAACCCTTTTCCGCTACAGGGTTGTTTCTACCGAAATTGAGCCGAAAGTTCCCAGCGATGAAGAGAAGCGGGTTGTGCTCGGGATAAGACCGTGCGACGCGATGGCTTTTAGTATAGTCGACAGGCTTTTCGGCTGGGACTTCCCGGACCCCTACTATCAGAAGAGAAGAGAAAACTCCATACTTGTAGGGCTTGCCTGCGCCGAACCTTGTTCCAACTGTTTCTGCACTTCCCTGGGAGGCGGTCCGGCGAATGAAGAGCCGCTCGATGCGATTCTCTACGATCTCGGGGAGTTTTATTACCTAAAAACAATCACCGACAAATCCGAGGCATTCGTCTCGTCAGCCGGTGACGCGCTCGAGAGCGCGGGCGACTCGGAGCGCGCGCAGGCAACTGAGCTTGCGGGAAGCGCGGAAAAGAAGATAAAGAGAACCATCAAGACCGAGGGAATACCCGAGAAACTCCCGTCTCTTTACGATCACGAGTTCTGGACTCAGTATTCAAACAGATGCCTGGGATGCGGTATATGCACTTTCCTCTGCCCGACCTGCCACTGTTTCGACATACAGGACGAGATAGAGGCTTTCGACGGCAGGCGCGCCAGGATGTGGGACACCTGCATGTTTGCCGAGTACACCCTTCACGCTTCCGGTCATAACCCCAGGCCGACGAGAAAGGAAAGAACAAGGAACAGGATAAGCCACAAGTATTCCTATTTCCCGACCAAGTTCGGCGTTATCGCGTGCGTGGGGTGCGGCAGATGCATAAACTTCTGTCCTGTCAACATTGACATAATAGATGTTCTTCAAAAGTCAAAAGAAGTTTGATTCCAGGGAGGATTGAAAAGCGATGATGGACGATAGCAACCCCTACCTTCCATATATAGCCAAAATTGAGGAAACCTGGTATGAGACCCCGGGAGATAGATGCATAAAGACGTTCAAGGTCAACTTCGCGGATGAGAAAGTGTGGGAGACCTGGAGCCATAAACCCGGTCAATGCGCCATGGTTGGTCGCCTGGGCGTTGGTGAATCGATGTTCTGCATTTCATCATCTCCCACGGAAAAGGATTACTTGAGATTTTCCATCATGAAGATGGGAAAGGTGACGAACGCTCTGCACGAGCTTGAGGCGGGTGACTACATCACCGTTAGGGGACCGCTCGGGAACTGGTTTCCCCTTGAGGAGTGGGAGGGGAAGAATATCGTGACAATCGGCGGGGGAATAGGGCAGGCGCCTTTAAGACCGGTAATAAACTACATAAGGGCAAACAAGGAAAAATACAGAAACCTTACGGTTCTCTACGGGGCAAGGACAAGGGATGACCTCTGCTTTCAGCCCGAGCTTCAGTGCTTCCTGGAAGAAGAAGAAACAACATGCCGCCTGAGCGTTGACGTATGCGAGGATAAGGACTGGGAGCACTTTGTCGGGTTTGTCCCCGATCTATTGATGGAAGTCTCCCCCAGTCCCGAAAACACGATTGCGGTAACCTGCGGTCCGCCCATAATGATAAAGTTTGTTATTCAGAACCTCGAAAAACTCGGGTTTAAGCCCGATCAGATATATACCACCCTTGAGAACAGGATGAAGTGCGGGATCGGCAAATGCGGAAGGTGCAACGTGGGGCACCTCTACGTTTGCAAAGACGGACCGGTCTTCAGTTACGAGACATTGAAGGACATACCCGAGGCTTTCGCCTGATCAAACCGCGCTCCCGGACCGATTTTTAAAGGGAAAATCCTCATTGCGTCGCCGCATTATCCCCAAACGCGGTCATCAAAAAAGCAAATGTCAGCCGATTTTACGGCTGCTGAAAAAGAGTATCGAGTTTATTTTTTTCGTGATTATCCTGTTGAAATTCCTCTTTTCCAGTTCTTCGATGAATCTCTCCTCGGTGAAGAGAGGACGGGTAAACCAGCCGAAAGATGCGGCGATTCCCCCCACGATTATGTCAGTCAAAAGCCTTTCTCCTTTCGCATAGAAAGACCCGGCAAGTTTTCCACCTGGCTTTAGCACACGGGCGAACTCATCGAGCACCCTTTCCTTATCGGGGAACGCGCAGATCCCGTTCATAGTGAGGATTCCGGAAAACGAATTGTCAGAGAACGGGAGTTTACGCGCGTCCGCGCGCATTAGCATCACGTTGCCAAAGTCCTGGGAGCGAACTTTCTCAAGCGCGCTTTCGAGCATTCCACGATTGTAGTCAGCAGCGATGAAATCGAAATTAGGCTGACGGCTGTATTCGCCAGCCGTGAAAACGCCGGTGCCAACAGGGATATCAAGAAAGAATCCGGGTTCACAATCCTCTGTGACGCTTTCAAGCATCTCAAACAGTAGGGGTATAAAGCGAGTAGTCCCCCACAGTGTTTGGTTGATAATACGGGCAAAGCGGGTGGCTCCAGTTGCGATTTCCTCGTACCGCCTTCCCGCTATCCATGAAAAAGCCCTGTTAACCTTTCCCTGCTTGCCCTCCTCTTCCCCGCAAACAAAATCGACGATTTCGTTTTTCACCGGAAACGCGTGAAGAATCGCGCCTTCGCAAACATATGCCAAAGCGCGCGACCTGTATCTTGTGACGCTTCCACATATCGGACACTTAAGGATTCTGGCGAGGCGATCGTGGTTCACTCTTCTTTACCCTTTTTACTCGGCGAGGTTTGAGTTAAGGTTTCCCCGAGAAAAATCCTCACTCCTTATCTTCCCGCATCCGAGCCCCGGCTTGCATATTCGCGCAAGAAGCTTGCCAAAAACACCTTTCTCCAAAAGAGATTTCACCGCTTTGATTCGTATCTCATTCTCATTTCTCATTTTCGTACGCCCGCGTTCTTCTATTCTCCAATGCATGCCGCCACGCTTCATAAAACAAAAGGGCGCTAAATACCATGGATGCTACCCCCAAAAGGAGCGCCTGAATCTCTGAACGCGTGAAATACCTGCAAACCATGAACACCCCAACCCCTATCAGCCCCACCCCCGCGCCGGCATAAACTGCCATTTTCCACTTTATTTTGCCCGGTTTCTCATAACGACTGCTCTGATCGCTCAAGCCAACACCACCCGCATAAATAAATTACAGCCGCGGGATTTTAAAACCTTCAAATTCCCACTGAATTAAGAAGGTACTTTCGGTTTTTGTATAATTTCTTTCTATGCAGTACTCGTCAATAACTGAAACGCTTAAAACAGAATTCATCGAAATATGGCAAAAGATGGTCCAGCTGGGACCCAGATGGGTTGTCGCCATTGCCATACTAATTATCACCTGGGCTGTAGCAAGGCTGTTAAGAAGAACCGTTCAGAAAATAATCAGCAAAACGAGCACCCAGGGCCACATAGACATTCTCATTTCTCGTGGCGTTTCAGCTGTTTTAATCGGTATAGGTGTCGTGCTCGCACTAAGTATCCTCGGAATGAGCCTTTCCGCGGCGCTCGCGACAATAGGACTTGCCTCGGTGGGAATAGGGTTCGCACTCCAGGACATATTAAGCAACCTCTTCGCGGGGGTGATTCTACTCCTTCAACACCCTTTCACGATAGGAGACCAGGTGCGCGTCGGGGATTTGGAAGGTGTAGTGGAAAACGTCAGAGTGCGGGACACCCAGATTCTCACCTACAACGGCGAAAGGATATACATACCGAACAAAGTTGTTTTCAACGGACCAATAATTAACTACACGAGCACCCAGACATTAAGGGTTGACCTACCTATCAAAATAAAGCATGCGGAGGATATTGACCTTGCGAAAAAAACCGCAAAGGGAGTTTTGCGAGGCTTTCCGGGAATTATGAAACAGCCGGTCCCTGTAGTGCTCGTGAAATCCGAAAGCAAGGAAGTAGAACTCATACTGAGATTCTGGATTGATTCCGACAGAAACAAAAGCCAGAGGCTCCGCTCCGATGTGACCGAGGCGGTTTTAAACGAGCTACGCGAAAAAGGCATTCCCACGATCCACGAGCCCCGTGAGGCTCCTCTGCCCAAGAGCCCTGAAGACGAAGAGGTAAAAAGGGAACTTGCCCCTACAGTTCCGATGGAAACCATAGAGGATGACTTCGAATCGGATTGATGTTATTTTGAAGACTGCCAAAACAGTTTCGCTAGGATTTGAAATTCAAATGCTTCCTTACCTTCTATAATCCCGATTAACCATCAGTGTTAGCACCAAGTTCACACCGATGATAAAAGATACTCACGCGCCTTTTGGGCATTCTTCCAGCCGAAGGTGACAACTTCTTTGGATTCAAGCCTCTTATAGGTCAGGAAAAACTCCTCTACCTCCAACAGGAGGTGCTGGGGGATATCGGAGATATTCTCTGCGTAATTCCAAAGAGGGTCACCCGTTGGAACACCGAGTACCTTGTTGTCCGGTCCCTTTTCGTCCTCCATCATAAGGATTCCGATCGGCTTTGCTTCCATAAGGCAGCCTGAAAATGTCGGCTCGTCGATCAAGACGAGTATGTCCACCTCGTCCCCGTCCTCCGCTTTGGTTCCTGGAATGTACCCGTAGTCCGCTGGATAGTGCACCGAACTCATCAAAACGCGATTTAGTTTTATTCTTCCCGATTCATGGTCGAATTCGTATTTATTTCTCGAACCCTTCGGGACTTCGACAACCACATTCACAACATCCGGGAATTTTTTGTCCAGCATCTTCGGCTCCTCGTTCAATAAACACAAGTTGGCAACTGATTTTATTACATCAACTCCTCGCGCACCAACACGCATCATCCGGCAGAATCGATACATACACCAGCACATCGCTCCATTTAAGGATAATATTTTTTTGGAGCACGAAAACGTCTTAGGTAAACAAGTGAGTGACAATCTTCTCGAGAAGATAAGATGGAATTTCCTCAAACGAGGCGAAAATGATTGAACTGCCAACCGTGAGGGAAGCCAGGTTGTATGAAAGAAAAAACGGCTTGATTGAATGCCTCCTTTGCGCGCAGAACTGCAAGATACCATTGAGAAAACGGGGCTTTTGCAACACCAGGCTAAACGAGGAGGGGAAGCTCTACACCCTGATATATGGGGACATAGTCGCCTGCGAAAGCAGACCCATGGAAATAAAACCCTTCTTTCATTTCTATCCTGGAAAAACCACCATGACTTTCTGCGCGCCTTCCTGCAATCTGCGGTGCCAGTGGTGCCAGAACAATCATCTCTCCAGGCGTGAGCCCCGCCCGCTGAAAGCGAGGCATGTCCCGCCAGAGGAGATCCTCACAGCCGCGGAAGCTTGCGGGGATATAGGGGTTTGCGCAAGCTTCACGGAGCCGACGCTGCTCTTCGAGTACTTGCTTGACCTTTTTCCCATAACCAAAGAGCGTGATATGGTCAACACGATGGTCTCAAACGGTTACATGAGCGCCCGGGCGCTCGAAATGCTTGTCAACGCCGGGCTTGACGCGATTAACGTTGACGTCAAAGGCTCGGATGAGGTTTATAGGAAATACTGTTCGGCCAGGAAAGGTGATTCTCCGCCCTGGGAAACGATAAGGCATGCGCTCAATCTTGGCGTCCATGTGGAGGTCGTTCACCTCGTGGTCACAGGTTTGAACGACAATGTCCGGGCGATAAAAGAAGTGTGTGAAAAACATCTCCGGTTCGCGAGTCCGGATGTTCCCCTTCATATCACGGCGTACTTTCCCGCCTGTAAATATAACGAGCCTCCCACAAGCGTCGATTTTCTGAAAAGCGCCTGGCACATAGCGAAATCAGCGGGGATAAAGTTTGCATACATGGGAAACGTTGGCATGCCTCCATTTGAGAACACTTACTGCCCCAACTGCGGAGCGCTTTTGATTAAAAGGTCCGCATTCAGGGTTTTAAGTAACAGACTCAAAGAGCGGAAATGTCCCTCCTGCTCCTCAGCGATAAACATAGTCTTATGAGCATGAGCGCCGCTGTCCCGGGCATAACAAGCGAAAGGCAGAAAACCAAAGCCCAGGTCGTGTAAATCAGCAGCAAAACAAACCCAGCGCGTTAGCGCTATTAATCCCAAACAGTACGCCAAACAGCCTGACCAACCCTCACATCATAAGAGCACAATGACTAAGGATTATTAAAGCTTCAGAAAATCAGTCACTCTCAGGCGGGGATGACTCCACCAGAGCCGCTGATTTCTATATAATCCCATTATGCACTACGAGGTGGTTATAGTCGGGGCAGGACCAGCCGGCTCGACCTGCGCCTATTACCTGGCCGTTCACGGCGTTAACGTTCTGCTAATCGACAAGGAAAATTTCCCGAGAGAAAAAGTATGCGGTGACGGAATAGCCCCAAGGGCGGTAAGAAGCCTATATAAAATGGGGCTTCAGGACCGCTTTGATGGGCACTTCAACAAATTTCACTCATTTCTCTTCGCCGGAGCCGGCAAATCCGTGGTATATAACCCAATCCCGCCAACACCGAGATTCCCCGACCACGGCTACATCATCAAAAGACACGACCTTGATAAGATACTGCTGGACCACGCAAGAGAGCGCGGAGCGGAAATCCTTGAGAACTGCGAGGTGAAAGAACCTCTCGTCGAAGGCGGAAGGGTGGTGGGGGTCTTAGCCGAGCGTGAAGGGGGGCGCCTTGAAATAACCGCGGATGTGGTTGTTGGGGCGGATGGAGCTCGCTCGACTCTCGGCTCATCTCTAAACCTCATTTCAAACGATCCCAGATACATCGGAGTATCTATAAGGCAGTATTTCGAGGGAGTTGAAGAGATCGGCGACTGTCTGGAGGTCTATCCGGAGAGGGTAATAAGCCCCGCAAGCGGCTGGATATTTCCTTTGGGGGAGGGAATCGCAAACGTCGGCGTTGGGGCGATGCTTTATCACATAAAACAGAAAAACATAAACTTAAGGGAGTATCTTGACAGGTTCATAAATGATTCATCGCACGCTTCCGGAAAACTTAAGCGCGCCAAGCCCATCTCTCCGCTTAAAGGCGCGATCCTTCGGGTTGGCCTTGGAGGAAGCAAGATAGAGTGCCCAGGGCTGATTCTGATCGGCGACGCGGCAAGTGCGACAAATCCGGTAAGCGGAGAAGGAATAACTTACGCGCTTGAGACAGGCGAGATGGCGGCGGAGCATATACTGGAGAGCAGGATGAGCGGGCGAGGCTACCATCACGTCCCACGGGAGGACTCCTTTCGCGAGAAACTCATTTCAAGATACGGCAATTATTTTAGGAAGGGGTGGCGCTGCATCAGGTGGGGGAACAGACCCATGTTCATGAAACCCCTGCTTTACGTGATGTCGAGGAGCAAGGAAAGACGGGAATACATGGTGAGGGCGCTTATGTATCTTCGCCATTGATGAGTTTTCCGAAGAAATTCTTACTCTCAGGCAGCCTGAGCAGCATCAGCGGCTCTTAATCGAGACGATGCCAGAAAAAGCAAATAGACGAAAGCGTTAAAAGACTTAAGCGACCAGCAAAAGGGATTCGAAAATGCGAATAACTTTCATATATCCGGATTTTTTCCAGTTTCCAGACGGCTCGTTTCTGCCAGAAGGAAGGATATACCTCGGGATTGGCTATCTTTCCGCGGTTTTGAAAAAAGCTGGTCACGACGTATCACTCATCCATCTTGTCGCTCCACCTGGCAGGGACGAACTTATCCAAGCCGTAAAATCTCAAAACCCCGACTTGATAGGCTTTTCAAGCACGACCCACATGTTCAGACATACCGCGCGTGTCGCCAGCTGGACAGCCGAACTTAAAATCCCTTCAATCTGCGGAGGGGTACACCCAACGATTGCGCCAATTGAAGCGCTCCAAACCCGAGGAATTGACATGGTCTGCATAGGCGAGGGAGAAGAGGCGCTACTGGAACTGTGCGACGCTATAGAAGCGGGCAAAGATTATTCACGAATCGATAATATTTGGGTAAAGCGCGGCGATTCAATCATAAGAAACAGAGTACGACCTTTAATCGAGGACCTTGATCAAATTCCCTTTCCGGACCGGCAGATATTCGATCGTAGACTGCTTTGCCCCGACCAGATACCCAGGGGAACAGTGATGGCATCCCGTGGATGCCCGTTCAACTGCACCTATTGCTCAAACCACGCGCAAAAGTCGGTCTATCCCAATCCAGAGCGCTACGTCAGGTTTAGGTCACCCGAGAATGTAATTGCCGAGATCGAGGAACTCATAAGAAGCGATCCGGACATCAAGTTCATAAGGTTTGACGATGACATACTCACACTCGATGTCCGTTGGCTTGAAAACCTTTCTAACCTTTACAAGAAGAGAATCAGTATGCCGTTCATATGCAATTCACGCGTTAATTTCATAAACGAGAAAACCGCCGAGTTGCTTGCTGATATGGGCTGCCTGGTCGTTTGTATGGGAATTGAAAGTGGAAACGAGTGGCTAAGAAGCAAGGTGCTAAACAGACACATGAGCAACAGGCAAATCGTCAGAGCTTTCAAACTCTGCAAAGAATACGGCATGAAGACCGTCTCCACTAACATGGTGGGGCTTCCTTACGAGACAACCGAAATGGTGCTCGACACCATAAAGATAAACGCGGAATGCAGGCCCGACACAATCCAGGTCTCGACATTTATCCCTTACCCTGGAACGGAACTTCACTCGCTTTGCGAGAGGGAGGGCCTGCTTGTAAACGAGCGCGTTGACTCAATCTTCGAGGGGCGCTCGCCTTTAAAAAAGGTTGATAACAGTTGGGAGAACCGAGCCGCCAGGATGCACTTCCATACCCTTGCATACACTTTTTCTCACCTTTACCCAAAGAAACCCGCAGCGCTCGGGAAAATTACCGTGGGCGCCATTGAAGCTGCGCTGACAAATAAGAAAATCCCTCAGAGCGTCAGGCGCAAATTTTTCGAGTCTTTCATAAAGAGGAACGCGGGGAAACATGAACCAGAATGGATAAAATACTGAAAGCCAGAGAGTTATGCGCTCCATTACTTATATGGCGAAGCGGTTTGAACCAAGCGTTACAAACCCCTGCTTCAAATGCGTGAGGTTGATGGGAGGTATCTAACATGCCTGAAACGATAATTATCGGAGGTGGAACGAGCGGTCTTGCCGCAGCTTATACGCTACAACGGTCCGGATGCGATTGTCTTGTGCTTGAGAAGAGAGATGAGACGGGTGGAAGAATCGCCGGGAAAAAGCGCGATGGATTCATAATCGACGCAGGCGCTCAGTTCTTTTTCACAAGATACGCGACAACTTTCAGGCTTATGGAATCCTTAGAAATAAAAGACAAACTCATCAGGTTTGCCAAACCGATTGGTATCTTGAAAAAAGGAAAAGTGCACCTGGTTGACCCGGACATAAAAAAAATGCTCAAATCTCCCCGCTCTCTTTTTAATGCAAGATTCCTTTCTTTTCCGGGAACACTGAAGGCGGCGAAACTGGGGCTCGATCTGGCCCGCCGTTGGAAAAATCTTCATTTTGTTGAGGCGGAAAAGGCACTCGACTTAGATACATGGAGCGCGTCCGATTACGCCCGCCGAAACTACGGAGAAGAAGTTCTTGAATACGCTGTGCAGCCTCTGGTAAGCGCTCTCACCCTCGGCGAGCCTGAGGAAATCTCTGCCGCCTACGCGCTCTCGCTTATCAGCTGGGGGGTCCCGGGTCTTCTGACCACCAGGGACGGGATCGGTCTTCTCGCGGACTCACTCTCAGTCAAAGTCAAAAACATCCTCACAGGCGCGCGTGTGGAGAAAATCATCGTAGAGAACAATCGCGTCAAGGGCGTAAGAGTGAATATAAAAAGGAAAAAAGAATCGATTCAGGCGAAGAACGTCATTTGCTGCGTTACGGCAACCGAGGCAGCGAAAATCTTAAACGGCGTTCATCCTCTCATAACGGATAACTTGTCTCGAACAACTTACAGTTCCTGCGTTCATGTCATATTCGCTCTTCCTCACAAAATCATGGGTGAGACTTATGCCATCGCCGTGCCGAGGAAGGAAGGGCTCGTTTTCTGCGGACTTACCGATAATTCCAACAAGGTGGAAACATACGCTCCGGAAGGCTGTTCGCTTCTCCATGTTTACACTTACGGGAAATACGCCAAAGAACTTTTGAATAAAAAGGAAAGCGAGGTAATAAACAGAGTAGCAGCTGATTTAGTTTCAGTTTTGCCTTCGTTTGGAGAAGAGCGCATTTTCTCGGAGGTGGTAAGATGGGAGGAGGCGGTATGCCTTTCTCCTCCGGGAAAAATCGTCGCGGCTAAGAGAGCGGCTGAAGCCGCGCAGGGATACCGCGGGCTTTATTTGGCCGGGGAGTTCATGGGGATGCCTTCGGTTGAGGCGGCTCTCGCAAGCGGGATAAAAGCGGCAGGGGACGTTCTCGAACGCGCCTAACCGCGCGACAATCGAGCTTCTGTATGAGAAAAGAAGTTTACTTAAACAGGCTCTCTGGTATTTCACGTCTTGCGTAAATAAAAATAAATGAAGACGCGGCGTCAACAAGCAAAGAAAACACTCCACGACGTAAATGTCCCTAATATCGGAATACGCGCTTCAAAAGACTAAAGTCGCTCGGTTAAAGTATCGATTCTTTGAAAGAAATATTTGAGCAAGAAACTTTTACATGAGGACATCATAATGTTAGACTCTTTTCAAGCTAATGCGACAGCTTGTTCCTTTTGTCAAGATTGTTTCCATTTTTGCTAACCTTAAATCGTGGTCAGGAGATCGATTTTGAAAGATGAAAGACATAAATGAGAATTCTCTTAAAAAAGGGAAATTGAAAGGATTGATTATTTCAGATAAGCCGGAGCTTTCCAGTGTGATGGCATCTTTGCTCTCTGATGCTTTCGATATTGACCTTGAAACGCTCAATGACCTGTCTGAAGCCATCGCTAAAAAGGAACAAAAACCGATCACCGATTTTGACCTGATCACGATATATGGGAAAGAAATCAATGAAACCTTAATAGGATATGTAAACGAGGTCTCGAAAAATCCTTATCACCCCTCTTTAATATTGGTCGTGCAGGAAATTTCAAAAAAAGCCTACCATCCCGATTTAAATTTATTCAAGGGAAAAAGAGTCTATGTTGTAGAAGAGAATCGAATCGCCTCCCTCATTCCAACAATTGCCGAGAAAGCGATATGGGAAAACCCTCTATCCTCTTCGAGAGTGGAACTTTTGAGAAATAATATACTTTTTGAGAAAACGTTGAACGCCCTTCCGGATATTTTCGCCGTTGTTGATATCACCACAAAACTTTTAATCTGGAACAGGCGCCTCGAGGATTTGACCGGTTACACTTCCAAAGAACTGGAAAATATGCATGTTTATGATTTCATTGAAGAATCATCAATGGATTTGTTCTGGCTGGGAACAACCGCCATGCTTGAAGGAAAAGAGGGAATAGCCGATTTGCTACTCGTCAAAAAGGATGGCAGGGTCTTCGCTGCCGAGCTGAGGGGGCGCGCGGTTAGAAACGATAGGGGTGAAATCATAGGCTTCAGCGGAACCGCGCGCGACGTGACGGCAAGGTCAAAGAAAGAGAAAGGGTTAATCGAGAGAATCGAGAGGGAACGGCAAATTTCCGGTGAGAGAGCAACCCTTTTGAAGGAGCTAAACACCTACCTTAAGAGTCAGGTAAGAGAGCGCGAACAGATTGAAAAAGAACTTCGCGAAAGCAGGAAGTTTCACTCATCGATTCTCGATAACATAAGGGACTACATCCTTGTCATCTCACGCGATGGTTCTTTGCTTTACGCAAATCCGGCTGCCCGGCGCTATTTCGGAATCGAGCCTGGTCAGTTCGACTTATACAATTTTCGAACCTACATTCACCCTGAGGACTTAAAATTAGCGCTGAAAGCATGGGCTCAAATAATAGATACCGGAAGCCTCTCCAAACCCCTCGAGCTAAGAATTCATCAAAGTGACAGTTCCTGGAGAACGCTGGAAATTGTGGGACAACGCTTCCAAGACACGGAGGGTGAATCCAAGATCATAATAAACTCCAGGGACGTCACAGAAAGAAAAGCGGCGGAGGAAGAGTTACGGGAGAAGTCGAAGACTTTGCGCGCTTTTTTGGACGCTACATCAGAGGTCGCGGTTCTTTTCGATAGTGAAAAGAGGATTGTCACCGCAAATAAAGTGCTTGCCGAAAGGTTGGGAAAGAATATCGATGAACTCTTGGGAGCGAGGCTATACGAGTCTGGCTTGCTTGATCCACAAGTGGCCAAACTCAGAGAAGAGAAGGTGGATGAGGTTCTTCAAACGGGCAAGCCGGTGAAATTCGAGGACTTTCACCGTGGAACGCATTTCGAGCACAGGCTTTATCCCGTATTCGGAAAGAACGGGGAAGTGGAAAAAGTTGCCTTCTTTTCAACAGACATCACCGAGCACAAGAAAGCGGAAAAAGAAATAAGGAAATTCGAAACCATATACGAGAGAGCGAACTTCGGGATTTCGATTGTCTCACTTTCTGAGGAGATACTTTACGTCAACCCATATTTCGCATCCGTCCACGGCTTCAATCAGGAAGAACTTAAAGGAAAGCCCGTTGACATCTTACACTCCGCCGACCAGATGCCCCGCGTGAGAGAACTTTTAGATAAGTTGAAAAAAGAGGGCTCATTCGATGCAGAAGTGGTATGGCATGCGAAAAAAGACGGTAAGCGGTTCCCCATGCTAATGAACGGCATCCTCATAAGAGATGAAAACAACCAGCCGAGCTATATGGCGGCGACCGCGATCGACATAACTGAGCTTACCCATGCGCAGGAAGCTTTGAAGGAAAGCGAGGAAAAATACAGATCATACTTCGAGAACGCTTTCGATGTGATAATCTTTGTCAATTCCTCCTTCACCGTCTCAAGCGTCTCTCCCTCGATAGAAAACATTACTGGCTACAAGCCTGAGGAAATTGTTGGTAGAAATTTCACCGACTTAAAAGTAATCTCTCCCCAATCCATTGAAAGGGTCATAAATGACCTCGTAAGGGTTATAAGTGGTGAGAAAATAACCGCTGAATACCTTATTTACACAAAGAGCGGGGAAACCAAGACAATCGAAGTCAATGAATCTCCGCTTTCATCTGAAGGTCGAATCATCGGGGCTCTTTGCACCGCGCGAGATATCACCGACAGAAAAGAAGCGGAAGAAGAGTTAAGAAGGCTCAACAAGGAACTCGAGACTTACGCTCAGACTGTTTCACACGACCTTAAAAGACCACTTTCAGCCATTAAACTTTCCGCTGAGAACCTAATTAAAATCTGGGCAATGCGAGACAACCTTAGTGCATCGGAAATAGACAAGGACATAGTAAGAGCAGTTGAAATAATCCAGGAAGGGGTCTCAAAAGCCAACGCGCTCATTGATGATTTGCTTTCTCTGGCCTACGCCGGACAGAAACCAAAAGACGTGGAAGAGATCGACATTGGCCTGCTGGTTGCGGAGATCATCAATGAAAGAAACGCATTGATTTCCTCGAGAGGCGCGAAAGTTAACCACAACCGCGACCTCGGAATCGTTGTCGCAAGCCCGACCCATATGTACCAGATTTTCTCCAACCTCATTGAGAACGCTATCGTGCACAACCCATCCGAACACCCAGGTGTTTCGATTAAATACCTTGGATGGGACCGAGTGACCGGACACCATTACATCGTTCAGGACAATGGTCCGGGAATCCCACCGGAATTGACAGAAGCGGTCTTCCAGCCCTTTTTTAGGGGAAAGAACGGTAAGACCGGGATAGGGCTTGCGATCGTTGACAAAATCGTCAATCTCTACGGGGGGAATATAAGCATCAAAAACAGAAATGGCGCGGTGTTCGAATTCTTCATCAAAGATTTCACCGGAAGGTAATAAGGGCGCCTCAATCAGCCCGTTCTTTGGTCACCCTCGCGAGATCCAGTCTCAACAAAGCCGATATCGCCGGCAGTTCAGCAACCAGGGTAACCACGAAGGTGGCAATCACGATAACGAGAATTGTCATCGGTGTTATTACGCAGTCAGGAGCGATGCGACCCGACATCAAAATTTTGTCGATCAAGAGCCATTCGAGAAACCTACCGGCCGCGATGCCGGGGACAAGCCCCAAGAGCACAACAAACAAGGTTTCTACTGTCAAGAATGAAAAAATCTTGCCCTTTCCCGCTCCCAGAGTTCGCAACGTCGCGACTTCCCTTCTCCTTTCTAAGGCAGTAACCGTTACCATAGAGAAAAGAATTGAAAACCCCATCGCGAAGGCCATCAGATAAAAGACGTAGAAAAGGCTCTTGATACCGCGCACAAGTTGACTGAATGTCTTGAGCATACCGCTCTTTGTCACGACATACCCGTCGGATGAAACGCGTTCAACATCCCTTAAGACACCGGGCAAGAAGGGGGCTTTTGCTTTGATTATTATGGCGTTATAAAATTCAGTATCCTTTTGAATATCCTCGGTGTTAAAAGAGGCGCCGAACCATTCGCTTCCCGTTCCGGATTTCCCCATTTCAAGGATCTTACGTAAAGTTTCCTTGATCAGGATATCTTTTGAAACGCGCTCCGAAAAGACATTCTTTTGTCCTTGAATGTATCTCTCATGATCGTTTAAGAAACTCGATGCGAGAAACTGAATATATGAATAACTCACATAGCAGACTCCACCAAAAGGTTCGGACACGAAACTCCTTACCCTGAAAGGAAGAGACCCAACCACAGTTTGAACGGTCACGGTGTCACCCTTCTTTATGGAAAGCTCTTTGCCGACACCCCTGTTTAAGAGAACCTCACCAAAGCCGGGACGAGCGGACTTCCCTGAGACAGGGTGGAGCCGGTGAAGGTCTGTTTCATCTTTATAAGCGTTTAACTGGAGGTCAAGAGAGCGTCCCTCCACATAAAGGGAAACAGGGAGATCGATGAGCGGTTCCGCTTTAATAACATTGGGTATCTTTCTAACCTCGCCGAGAATTTCCTCGTCCACAGGTTTTTCCCATAATATCGCCACGTCCCATTTCAGAATTTCCTCAGAATACTTCTTTACGGCGTAATCGAGCGAGTCTTTGCCTCCACTCGCCGTTGTCATCAGGCAGACCGTGGCCGCGACCCCCACTGCGGTAAGAAACGTTCTCCTCCAGTTTCTTGCTATGTTACGAACTGATAGAACCAGCAACCTTGACCCAACGGGCTTTTTGCGCGTGGGAATTAAAGACTTTTTCCAGGCTCCGCGAGATTTTGCGGCGCCCGTCCTCGATGATAAGCCCCCGTTCCCGTTTCGCATAGCTTCGGCAGGTTTCATCCTGACCGCCTGCCTCGCCGGAAAAAATGACCCCGCAATGGAGAAAAGCGAACCTACGAGAATGCCCAAAAACGCAACCAGCGGTGAAAAAGACGTTCTGATAAACGGTAGGTCGAAAATGTCAGAATATATCTTTATGAAAAGAATTGAGAGGAGGTATCCCGCTGTAAGACCAATTAGAGAGCCGGTGAATCCTAGAAATATTCCGTAGAGAAAGTAGTGCGTGACCACACTGCGCTGGCTATAACCCAAAGCCCTTATGACGCCGATCTCCCTCTGTTGTGAGCGCACTACCCGGGTCATGGTGATATAAATCGAAAGAGAAGAGACAAGCAAAATGAGAACAGTGAAGAAAGCCGCGATCTTCCCGATATCGGAGACCTCATCATCAAGTGCTGCCGCTTGCGGCTTATCCCTGCCCCTGCTCATTCCGACAATGCCGTAACCCTCAAGGATTTTCTTTGCCCGCTCCATCACTCGGCGCAAACCGCGCACATTTGAGACCCTGAAAGCGACGTCATTTATGACATCGGCCTTGCCATATAAGCCTGAGGCCACGCTATAATCAGTGAAAACGACCCCAAAAGATTTCGGATCAGTCACATACTCAGAACTGCTGCGCAAAAGGCGCAAGTATTCGGGAGAAACGCAGACGCCAGAAATTCTTAGCGTTCGCGTTTTGCCGGAATATGAAACCTCCATCGTTTCGCCGAGCTTGAGACCGAAGGCGCGAGCAAGCTGATGGGCGGCCATGAACTCGCCGGTGGAAGCCCCCAAAGGATACCGACCCTTCAGAATTTTTGGCCTGTTTACTTGCGGCGGACCATTCTCAGGCAACGAGATTATTCTCACGATTATTTTTCTACCATCGACTTTGGCGTGCGAGTCGAAAGTAAGCCTTCCCTCAACCGCGACAAGCCCGTCTATTCTTTTCAATTTCCTCAAAACTGAACGCTCGGCACCAGATATGCGTATTGAGAAATCCTCATACAGAGTTTCCGCGTAGATACGGTTTATGGATTCTCCCAGGTCCTTCTGCGCGTGCAGAGGACCAGTGAACATGACTATCCCGAGGGATAGCACCCCTAAAATCGCGATTACCTGGTGCCAGTAGTTGGCTATGTCCCTCAGTATCTTCTTGTTAAACGGATTCAACTTTCTAACCTCGGTGCAAAGCGAACCTTACCGAAGCCTGCAATCACCCATCGTCAAAATATACGTGGTTAAAAACCAGAGCATACCAAGTATCGACGCAAATGCCGACGTAATTCACCAGATAACATCAGCCGGCACAAGACCAAAGCTTTCCAATATCTAAAAGCCTCATACCTAATACTTCGTTATTTGAAAATATCTTCGCTCTTGCCTTCATTGTTCCCTATAATCTAACGATGTCAGGTAATTTCAGTATCAATGGAGGGTGCGAAGATGGAGACTTTCGATGCTATACAGAAAAGAAGAAGCATCAGGCAATACAAACAAGAGCAGATTCCCCGAAAGACGCTTTTAAAACTCATGGAAGCGGCAAGGCTTGCGCCCTCGTCAAGCAACACGCAGTCATGGGGTTTTAAAATCATAACCGACCCATCCGTGAAAAGAAAACTCAGAGAGGCATGCTATAACCAGGATTTCGTCGAAGAATGCGGCGTCGTTATCGCCTGTTGCGTTGACCTTGACCAGTTCAAACTAAAGGGGGAAAGGACAAAAGAGCTCGTTATGATTGGCGCGGTACGCCCGAGCCCTGAAATGATAATGCGGGCGCTTAAAGGCGGGAGCGATCGAGACTACGAGGAGGAGAGAAGTTTCATCAACGGAATAATAAACGTTGCCATTGCAGCAGAGCATATCGTCCTTATGGCTACGGATTTGGGCATCGGTTCCTGCTGGGTAAGGGCTTTCGAGCACAAAAAAGTAACCGAAATAGTAAATCCACCGGAAAACCAGGTTGTTTTATGCCTTCTCACCTTAGGATATCCAAACGAAGACCCCCCGCAAAGACCGCGACGCTCTCTGGAAGAAATCATCTTCGATTAACCGTCAGTAAGGCTCTTTGCACGTCAATGGTGAAATGCGGTAACAAGGTAAGCTTCTATACACCCAGTTCACGTTACGGACCTACCACAAACCCTGGTTCTCAACGCGCTTAAGCCTAGCTCTCTATTTCCCTGTACAGTTCTTTTTTCATGACCTTGCCCAGAGGGGTTAATGGAAGCGAGTCGCGGAACTCGATGTATTTGGGTACCTTGTATCCCGCGAGACGCTCGCGGCACCATTCTTTGAGCTCTTCCTCGGTGGGTTTTTCAACCCCGGGCTGGGGCACGATGAAAGCCTTGCCCTCCTCGCCCATAACCTCATCAGGAACCCCGATGACCGCGGCGAAAAGAACCTTCGGGTGTTTTTGAAGGACCTCTTCAACCTCCGGAGGATATACGTTTTCCCCGCCTCTGATGTACATTTCCTTCTTCCGACCGAGTATGTAAACGTAGCCGTCCTCGTCCATCTTCCCGATATCACCCGTGCGGAAGAACCCATCTGGTGTCATCACTAGAGCGGTCTCTTCGGGCCTCTTGTAATAACCCTTCATGACCGCATCCCCTCTGATGCAGATCTCGCCCTCGCTTCCCACCGGAAAGTCGTTGCCCTCGCTATCCTTTATCCTTATCTCAATCCCCTCGTTAGGCTTTCCAATGCTTCTCGAAATTCGCTCGAAGGAATCCTCATCAACTCTTGTGAAAGTAACCGCCCCGGAGACCTCGGACAGGCCGTAGCCGTTAGTAAGATAAATGCCGAACTTTTCCTTGGCTTGTTTGAAAACCTCAGGTGGGCAAGGCGCCGCAGAAACAACCCCTATGCGGAGCGAAGAAAGGTCATATTTATCAAAATCAGGCACCATCATCAAAAGAATGTACTGAGCGGGAACCTGGCCCATGATCGTGATTCTCTCTTTTTCAACTGTCCTTAAGACCTCATCGGGCACAAACGCATCGAGCATTACGAGCGTCCCGCCCACATAAAGCATTGACATTATCGCCATAACCCCACCGCCAACGTGGTTTACCGGGATATCCAAAAGAAGTCTGTCATCGGATGTGACATCCGAGGCGGCTATCTGACCTTTAACATAGGAAATCAGGTTTTTGTGCGTAAGCATCGCCGCTTTGGGAACGCCGGTGGTGCCAGAGGTATAGACCATGAAAGCGGTGTCATCTTCTTCGACAAGCGAACGCGCTTCCTCCAGTCTTTTTTGTTCCTCATCGCTTGAAGGCTTGAATAGAATGTTTCCCGAAACAGCGCCCTCTATCTTTGCGACATCCTTGTCTTCTCCGATAATGACAACCTTCTCAAGTTTCGGGCAATTTGGTATGAATTGCTTTGCCACATCTATGAAATCGGCTTCCCCATAGCGTGGAACCATAATAAGGAAGCGCGAATCAGAGTTATCTACGACAAATCCTGCTTCCTGCGCGGCGAATCTCGTAGCAACGGGAACTGCGGCAGCGCCTATTGAATTCGCCGCAATGTAGCAGTACATAAACTCTGGCATGTTACCGATATACAGGGCAACGTGATCCCCTCTCTTAACGCCTAAAGAGAGCATGCCGTTTGCCACGCGGTTAACGTTATCCCAGTACTCCGCATAAGTCACTCTTCTTTCTCTCAGGACAAGCGCTTCCTTATCCGGAGCCTCCTTAGCGTGCCTCTCGAGCAATTCGTGGATAAGCATTGCCATCACCTCTCTCTTTCCCCTTTCTATTTCTTGGAGTTTTCCATAATTCCCACACTGATTGATAAGCGAGGTATCAAGATTCCGTCCCGCAGGAAATAACTGGCTTATCATGTGAATCAGACGACAGCCGGCGCGAAGAAAAAATCATCAACTTACCTTCCCGCCACCACAATGTCTTTGACAACAATGGATGGTGCGCCTATCCCGCCACGCAAAGGGATAAACCTCAAGTCATTGCCGATGGCGATCAAGCCTTTGAGAAAATCTTCCATTTTTCCTGCGACCGTGACCTCACGGACTCCCTTATCCGGTTTACCGTTCCTGATGAAGATGCCCTTCACGCCAACAGAAATTTCCCCTGTGACAGGATTCAAACCAACGTGGACGCCCTGAAGCTCGGTAACCTCAAGACCGTTTTCGATTCCGGCGCGGAGCTCTTCAAAACTTGAGCCACCGGCGGGAATGTAGAGATTGGTAGGAGAAACCCCGATGTTGTCACGGAAAGAAGCCCTGCTTGCGTTCCCGGTAAGCGCGCAGCCCATTCGTGATGCCGTGTAGCAGTTGTGAAGAAACCCTTTTAAAACACCCCTTTCTATTAGCGTCTTCCTTGTCATTCTAACGCCCTCATCATCAAAAGGCGCGGTGCCGAAACCGCCTTTGATTGTTCCATCGTCCTCTAAATTCAAAAGGTCAGAGCCAACGCTTTCGCCGATTCTATCCGCGAGATACGACCTACCCTTCACAACCGCATCCGCGGAAAGGGCAAACGCTACCGCGGCGATTATTTCCGCCGCCGGAAGATTTCTCAATATCAAAGGCATTTTTTTTGTTTCAATCGCGCTTGAGCCCAAAAGACTAACCGCAAGCCCCGCGGCTTCTTCCGAGGCGGCGTCTCCTTCGAGGCGGGAAAACCTGCGCGCCGCGGTGAAACCAAAACCCGTCTGGAATTCCCCGTCTTCCTCAGCAATGGCGATAAGATAACCGTAAAAGGATGATGTCCGATATCCCGCCCTGAAACCGAGGCTGTTAGCAATAACGATATTAGAAGCAGAATCAGAATAAAAAGCGGTTTCGACGCCTTTTACTCTGGGGTCAAATGCGCGGGCATTGCGCTCGAGGTTGAGAGTGAACTCGATCTTCTCCTCTGCGGAAATGTCGTCCGGGTCCTCCTGCCATATGTCCAATTCACTTCCAAGCTCTCCGCCCTCTCTGGCACCCTTAGGACAGTATGAATCTTCAGGCAGACGAATGTGTAGATCGGGCTCGGAAATATCCGCGCTTGCTATCGCATTTTCGACAGCCTGTATTAAAGCCCCCTCGGAGACATCGGTAGTGTATGAACGTCCAATCTTATCGCCCTTGAATACCCTGATTCCCACGCCTGCATGCTCGGAGCGTCGAAACGATTCAAGATTCAAATCGAAGACTTTTATCGACGTGCCATACGAGGTAACAAAGAAGGCTTCGGATTGAGGTGCGCCGTGCCGCTCGCATATCTCAACCACCCGCTCGGCAACAGTAATTCCTAAAGAAGGATTCTCCACAAATTACCCCTCCTCCACTAACAGCATTCAACCCATCCGTCAGATAAATAAAAAACAAAAACTATGACAAAAGCAAGGTTTAAACCACTTCAAAAAGAAAATGCAAGAAATCAAATCTTTAGCGCCGGACCAAGTTTTAAGCTAAATTTAATCCCTAATAGAACAAGAAACACTTTGCGATCCCTCTCTTGTAATTTAAACAACAAGGCGTAAATTCACTTTGCTCGCAAATTGAGCCATGAAAAGGGTCCATGAATCAGCGCATCTGATATTATTCTTGTGTCACGCTGAATCGGGAGGATGAATGGGAGAGATTTTCTACGTAACGACACCTATTTATTACGTTAACGATATGCCGCACATTGGCACCGCTTACACCACAGTCGCCGCTGACGCGGTGGCAAGATACCAACGCTTAAAAGGCAGAAAAGTTTTCTTTCTCACCGGGACAGATGAACATGGTCAAAAAGTGGCGCAGGCAGCCGCGGAAAGGAACCAGAACCCCCAAGTCTGGGCGGACTCTATGGTCCCCCATTTCAAGGAGACATGGCGTATTTTGAACATCAGCAACGATGACTTCATCCGCACCACGGACAACCGACACACAAGAGTCGCGCAAATTTTCATACAAAAATTAAAGGATAAGGGTGACATATATCTCGGGACCTACGAAGGCTGGTACTGTGTTCATGATGAATCTTTCCTGCTTTCAAGCCAACTTGTGGATGGCAATTGTCCCGAGTGCCGGCGTCCAGTTGAATGGGTAAAAGAGGAGAACTACTTCTTCAAGCTATCGAAATACGCCCATGCGGTCCTTAAGCACATTGAGGAAAACCCCGAATTCGTCCAGCCCGAGACAAGACGAAACGAGGTGATAAGTTTCATCAAAAGCGGTCTTTCAGACCAAAGCATTTCGCGAACGAGTTTCACATGGGGCATCCCTCTACCCTTTGACGCGAGACATGTGATGTACGTGTGGTTTGACGCGCTATTAAACTACATAAGCGCCATAGACTACGGATCAGACATGAAAAGGTTTGTACAGACATGGCCTGCTGATCTCCATCTTGTGGGCAAGGAAATACTTAGGTTTCACGCCATCATATGGCCCGCGATGCTCTTCGCCGCGGAACTCCCTCTCCCGAAAAGGATATTCGCCCACGGGTGGCTTACCGTCGAGGGTCAAAAAATGTCAAAATCCCTTGGAAATGTCATCTCTCCAAAGGAACTTGTTGTCGAGTACGGTACCGACGCCTACCGCTACTATTTCCTGAGGGAGTTTTCGTTTGGGATTGACGGAAACTTCTCGAGAAGAACTCTGCTTGGAAGATACAACGCCGAACTCGCAAACGACCTTGGGAATCTCGTAAGTCGAGTGCTGACCATGGTCAAGAAATACCGCAATGGCACGGTGCCCGAGCCTGATACCCCGGGCGCCGAAGAGAATGGGGTTATCGAGACAGTACCGCTCGTTCTTTCTGAACTGGATGAGAAGATGTCTGAGCTTGCTTTCAACGAGGCTTTATCCTCCGTGTGGGACCTCGTTCACGCTCTAAACCGTTATGTTGACATTCGCGCTCCCTGGTCAATCGCTTCCGACCCGTCAAGGGAAAGAGAACTCGACACAATTCTTTACACAAGTTTGGAGGGTTTGAGAATCATCGCCCTTTTGATACTGCCCTTCATGCCGGAGACAGCGGAAAAGATATGGATGAGGACGGGAATGACGGATAAGATATCGGATATGAAACTTGACGAGGCGGCAAAATGGGGAATGCTCCCCCACGGCTCGAAAACCGTCTCAGGCGATGCGCTTTTCCCGAGAAAACCAGAATGACCTCAAAGCGTAAGGAACCGGATTTTCTATGTCAGCCTTTCCCATGATACCGGACACTCACGCCCATTTGGACTTGATCGATGAGGACGCAAGAAATGTCGTCGAAAGGGCGCGCGAACATGACGTTTCCCCCATCATAACCGTAGGCATTGACCTAAGCTCAAGCCGTCTTGCGGCTAAACATGCTGAGACAATAGCCGGGGTATTCGCAAGTGTAGGAATACACCCAAACAGCACTCAAGATTTAAAGCCTGATACGTTTGATCTGTTAAAGGAAATCATAAGCGGGAAAAAGAACGTCGTCGCGATTGGGGAAACCGGTCTTGATTATTACAGGAAAGCAGCCCAAAAAGAATCTCAAGAGAAATCATTCAGGGCTCACATTAGATTAGCTAAGGAGCTCAGCAAGACCCTGATAATCCATGACAGGGACGCCCACCTTGATGTTTTGCGCACTCTCGATGAGGAGCGACCTGAATTTCCGGTTGTGATGCACTGTTTTTCCGGGGATGAGGATTTCTTAAGTCAATGTCTTCGGCGAGGCTTTTACATATCATTTGCCGGACCGCTCACGTTTCCTAACGCCCAGCGAACGAGGGAAATCGCCTCCTGCGTCCCACTCAAATCCGTGCTTGTCGAAACAGACGCGCCATTTCTCTCCCCTCACCCTTTTAGAGGAAAGAAAAATCTCCCGGAAAGGGCAAGACTCGTGGCGGAGGCACTCTCCTCCATTCACCGCGTTGACCCAACAGAGATGTCTGCCATTCTTCGGGAAAACACAGGCGCCGCGTTCCTGGTCGACATATGAGACAAACCAGCTTATCCGGCATATTTTGAAAAAGTGAACAAAAACCTTTCGTCTCGATTTAAAAACGCAAAAGATAATCTTAAGAGGATGAAAGACCCAAACAAGATGAATGAAGACCGCATGAGGCTGCTGTCTCCCTCATATCTAAGAGAAGTCTTGAGAGAATATGGCGTAAAACCAAGAAGCTCGCTTGGTCAGAATTTCCTCATAGACCCCAATGTCTTAAAGATTATCGGGAAGAGCGCGGGACTCAAAAGCGACGACATCGTGATCGAAGTGGGCGCGGGGGCTGGGGCTTTGACCCAGGTTCTCGCGAAGAAATGCGCCCGCGTGATAGCAATCGAAGTGGACCCTGGTCTTTCGAATTTCTTGAAGACTGAGTTCGGAAGAGAGAAGAATGTGAACATTATCCGGGGTGACGCCTTGAAAATCTCGCCGGCAAAATTGTTTGCGGAGATTCCAGAAAGAGCGAAAATGGTCTCCAACCTTCCCTACGGCATAGCGGCGACTCTTGTCCTTTCATGGCTCAGGGACCACCCCTGGATCACGGAGTATACCATTATGGTTCAGCGGGAAGTCGCACAAAGGTTCATAGCAAAACCGCGCAGCAAAGATTATTCCCAGGCGACCGTGAAAATAAATTACTACTCAAAAGTTGAAAAGATAGCCTCGGTCTCATCCAACTGCTTCTTCCCGAAACCGAGAGTCGAGACGGCAATACTTCGCCTTCAGAGGTACGACTTCGGCATCAGAAGAACTCGTCTGGCACCCAAAGCGAAGGATGAAAAGCTGTTTGATTTGGTCGTCTCAGCCGGTTTCCAGCAGCGCAGAAAAAAGTTTGCGAACTCGCTTTCGGCTCACCCAAAAATTAACATCGAGCAGAAAAGAATAAGGGACGCTCTACTTGAAATATGCGGAAACGAGGACGCCAGGGCGGAGGATTTGAGTGTGTTAGAATTCGTCAAGTTATCTAACCTTCTCTGTGAGCGGGATGACCCTTTAAGACGCCGAACGAAACCCGAAACGCGAAATTACGCTCGCGTTTCACCAGGGAAACGGAAAAATCAAATTGAGCAGAATGATTGACAGGCGGGAAATGACGGAACAGGAAAATAACACTCAAAATCAAACCCTTGAGGAAATTGCTGGAACGCCGTGGCACGCCCTTGATTTCAGTGAGGCTCTCTCGCGCCTAAGGACGGATGCGCAAAATGGGCTGACGGTCGATGAGGTCCGTAGAAGGTTAATGTTATACGGATCAAACACGATCGAGGAGCGTAAGGGAAAAAATCGAATTTTTCTGTTTTTCTCACAGTTCAACGATTTTATAATCTGGGTTCTTCTCGCCGCCGCGGTGCTAAGCGGGTTCGTGCTCAGAGAGTACGTGGACGCCTCCGTAATAATGGCGATTGTCATCCTCAATGCCGTTCTCGGCTACGCGCAAGAATCACGCGCCGAAAAAGCCTTAAGAGAGATCAGGAAAATGGCGGCACCGACGGCTAACGTTATTCGCTCAAGCGAAGAGTTCGTGATTTCGGCTGAGCAGATTGTTCCGGGCGACCTGCTCGTTCTCGAAGTGGGTGACATAGTCCCAGCCGATGCGCGTCTTGTAACCTCCGTCAACCTACGCACGAACGAATCGAGGCTGACCGGAGAATCAACCTCAATAGACAAGGACGCCAACGCGCTCGTGGAAGGCGACTGTCCCGTGGCAGACAGGATAAACATGGTCTTCACGGGAACGCACATCGACTACGGCAGGGGGATTGCGGTAGTTACCACGACAGGAAAATATACTGAACTGGGGAAAATTGCATCCATTCTTGAAGAGGCAAAAGAGCCTCTGACACCTCTGCAGGTAAGTATTAAGGAATTCGGCAAGAGGGTCGTCTACGCATGCCTGATTATCGCTTGCGCGGTTTTCGTTCTGGGGCTTTTACGTGGCAACAAGTTCGTGGCAATGCTTCTTTTCGCGGTAAGCCTCGCGGTTGCGGCTATACCGGAAGGGCTTCCGGCGGTGCTTACCGTAACGCTTGCCATGGGAACCCAGGCAATGGCCAAGAGAAACGCCATAATCAGAAGGCTTCCGGCAGTTGAAACCCTCGGCTGCGCGAGTTACATCTGCTCGGACAAGACGGGAACGCTCACCGAAAATCACATGACCGTTGTCAAAGCTATCACAGCCAACGGAGAGAGTCTCGCGTTTAAGGACTACATAGCGGAAAGCCCTCTTTCAACCAAAGAAAAAGAGTTGCTGCTTATGGCTGTCTCCCTTTGCAACGACGCCAGAGAAGACCACGCCGGAGGCGCGATTGGAGACCCGACCGAAACCGCCCTTGTAGAGGCAGCTAAAGCGGCCGGCCTGAACAGGGAAGAAGTGAACGTGAAATTCCCGAGGATTGCGGAGATCCCCTTTGATTCGGAACGCAAGATGATGACAACCATCCACCGCGACCTGAATAACTCATCACTTGGTAAAGCAATAATGCTTTCGAAAGGAGCTACAGAAAGCGTGCTCAAGGCGTGTTCGACCGCTATGGTAGGCGATAATATGGTTACCCTCGACAGGGAATTGAGAAACAGAATACTTGAAACGGTCGAGCGGGAGGGAAACTCAGGTTTAAGATCAATCGCGGCAGCATACAGGTATCTTCCAGATTTTTCAGAACAAGGCAAATTCATAAGCCTTGAAAGCGACATGACCTTCCTCGGGGCTCTCTCCATGATAGACCCACCGAGACCGGAGGCAAAAGAGGCGCTCCAGACATGCAGGAAAGCGCACATAGAAGTTGCGATGATTACGGGGGACCATCTCGCCACAGCGGTCGCAATAGCACGGGAACTGGGAATACTCAACGGGAAAAGCGAATTCATCGATGGAACCGCGCTGGAGGAAATGAGCGCTCAAGAACTTGCCAAAAAAGTTGAGAAAATTGGTGTTTACGCCCGGGTCTCACCTCTACACAAGGTTAAAATCATCGAGGCCTTGAAGTCCAAAAATCATATAGTGGCGATGACTGGCGACGGAGTCAACGACGCCCCAGCCCTTAAGAAAGCGGATATAGGCGTGGCTATGGGAGTCACGGGAACCGAAGTAGCAAAAGAAGCGAGCGACATGATACTTGCAGATGACAATTTCGCAACCATTGTTGCCGCCGTGAGGGAAGGCAGAATCATATACGCTAATCTTAAGAAGTTCATCTACTATCTTCTCTCCACGAACATCGGAATCGTGTTTTCATTGTTCATAGCGATGCTCATCGGATACCCCCTACCACTTCTTCCGGTGCAGGTTCTCTGGATAAACCTTGTGACTAACGGCATGCCAGCGCTCGCGCTGGGTTTCGAGCCTCCCGAGCCGCATATCATGGAGGAACCTCCGCGATCACCCGATGAGAACATACTCTCGCTTTCAAGACTCGCAAGACTACTTTGGCAAGGATGCGCGCTCACGATTGGCGCTGTCGCCGCTATGCTCGCCACAAGGTATCTTCTCGGTTTCTCATGGAATACTGCCAGTGGGCTTGAAGCTCACAGGACTGTCCTTTTCACCACGATTGTCGTCTCCGATGTCTTGCACTCCTTTAACTGGAGATTTGAAAGGCGCTCATTTTTGCGAACGGTTCCCTGGGAAAACATCTATCTCCTGCTTGCGCTAATCGTATCGCTCCTGCTGCAGATTTCCGTGCTCTATATCCCGCCGATGCAGCAAGCCTTCCACACAATCGCGCCCTCGGCTTCTATGTGGGGGGTTATCCTGATTTGTTCAACCGCGGCGGTTCTCACGATCGACCGTGTGAAAGTGTGGTTTTACCGCTCGCACAAGCCTGCATAAAGGAAGGTCTCCATATAATCCCTCTATGATGAATCCCGCATCCTCAATTTCGCGCTCGACCTGACCTGTAAGCACCTCCCTGGCGTGGCTTGGCTCAAAGAATTTCAAGAAAAAACGCGCCGCTGCTTTTTGCGCGGGAGTTTTTCCCTCTCCGTAATCAGCCACAAGCAGTACTCCGCCGCTTTTGAGTATCCTCATGCTCTCCCCAATTATCATCCTTCTATCATGGCTCTTATTCTCATGAAGCCCGAAAGAAATGTTTACGACATCTGCAAAATCAGCCTGAAAGGGTAGCTCCCTCGCGTCGGCAACGACCATTTCAATATTCGAAACCCCCGCTCTTCGAGCCCTCATCCGCACAAAATCCAGAACACCTGGATCAAGATCGACCGCGATAACTCGAGCGCTCGGACAGCGGCGCGCAAACTCGATCGCGGCAGACCCAATCCCTGACAAGAGGTCCACAACGAGTTTCGGCTTCCCTCCAGCAAACGAAGCAATCTTCTTTCTTAAGCCGGGAGCGAAAAGAGCGAGAGGGACCTCCACTATGTCAACCTTGAACAAGAAACGTATGAAATCAACGTGATAGGCAAGTTTGTGAGAATGTGATTTTTGAAACAATCCCCGCTTCATCTCGGATTTGAAAATGGTCTTGAAGCTTTGCGCAAAAATGCTGTGATCCGCTCGAAAGCGAATACAAGAACACCTGCGGGGGCGAGCATGACGGAGAGGAAAAATTCGGCAAGTCCTTTTATGGGCTTTCGGTCCTCAAGCAAACGCGTGGCTCCGTTGACCGCAAACGAGCCGGAAAGAGCGATCATATTAATGCCAAGCGCTCCCCGTCTGCGCCCCTTAGGTTTGAAACTGCCCCTGGGTCCCACGGGAATTGAGGCGGCATCCCAGCATCCAAATGGACCTATCCTCAACCCACGCCATATCTTGTCAAGCTCTTCTCCCGTTATCTCCTCGCGAATTCCCCATGGATTATATATGCCTAATCTAAAACCATCCTCGGCATTCCTGTATGATAGCGCCACTATATAGTGGAAATGGAAAGGGTTATATGGTTCGTCAGGGCGAGTATCAACCAACAATATCACCGGCACCCCAATATCGAGGTAATAAGTGAGCTCCTCACGTGATGTTCGGTTGAGGAATGCGCTCGCGTAACCTTTCCTGCGGGCAAACCAGACAAGCAGGTCGGGCGAGGAATAAATATTGAACTTTCTGATCTCTTTATCTATTTGATCAAAGGTTATTCGCGTACCGAAGAAATTCATTATGGCGGAAAGTGAGCACGTGCCGCAGGAGTTGCCTTTCTGCGCCAAGACGCCCCCGTGCGGAAGGTCCCCGACTGAAAGAAGTGCGCTATCACCTTCAATGGGCCTGCCAGCTCCAAGACCCATATAACATCACCCCAAAATCACATAAACGCAAGTCCCGTATAGAAAGGCGGCAAGAAAAACGCCCATCGTAATTCATTACAACCAAAACAGTTAATGAGCCTGCCGATGTTAAGATATCAGGATTTAGTTGAATCGACGGAAACCCAACGTAATAGTTTCCTCCTAAGAGGATATCCTATGACCGAACTTCTTTTCCCAGGCATCGAGCGTGGAAATAGCGGTCTCAGCCGTGAGCATCTCGTAGCACCTGTTAAGCGCTTTTGAAGCCTCCTCGGCGGTTAAATTAGGATGATTGAAAACAAGATGCTGATGGTCATAATGGGACCAATTCCTGTCTGTTATGATGTCTTGCCAATCTTTCCAGATAAGCGTACCCGGAAAAGGAGTTATTATCATCGCCTGGAAATAGGGAATACCCAGGGATGAAATGCGCTCCAGATCGCGCTCGATGCTCTCCGGCGTGTAATCTTCCCAGCCCAGCATATAAGTTGTCATAAACCAAATGTCGTTCTCCTTCAACTCATTTATGCAAGACAATATCTGCTTGGTTGTCTCCCTTTTCCTCGATGAATCAAGGTCCTGTTGCCTGAGCGACTCCACGCCCATGCAAATGCCGAAAAGTCCTTTTTCCGCAAGTTCGTGAACTTTTCCCAAGATGTCATCAGCCCTGCACTCAAACCAGAAAGGTATCTGCCTTTCGTGGAGAAGGTCCACCACCCTGCGCGCATGCTCGCTTCTGACCGAAAAATTGTCGTCGTAGAGAAGAACTCCTGCCACCCCGTTTTCCACATATATGTCAAGCACCCTCTCAATTTCGGCGATATCAACCTCTACCCTCTTAGGCATATAGGTGGTGGCGTGACAGAAAGTGCAACCCATATTGCACCCCATACTCGAAATCAGATACCCGATTTTGAACTCGTAGAATCCTACCTTGGCTTCCATGATAAATACGGGATGTCTTTTATTCATTCTCGCGTTGCCGGTGAGCAGTAGGCTTACCTTTTCCTCGCCGTGACCCCTGATTAGCCTGTCGAAATAACGTTCAAGTCCCGCGGGCGTGTCAACCCCGTATCCACCTCCCCACACCTCCTTAACCCCGCACTCCTTTGCTTCCTTCGCCATTAGGAGAGCTTCATACGTTTTGAAGGTCATAAAAGATATGCCAACTATGTCATACCCGCTTTCCAGGGCGAGTCTGTATTCCTTCCGGGTTGGATACTCTAAAACGTCAATCGGATAATCCACGGACTCTTTGATAAACCTGAGCCCAAAAGCCGGGGTGGGCACATAAAAGAAATCCGAAATGTCCGGAAGTTCGGCAAAATAAGGCAGGTAACCCAAAGCGCTCGGATACCGCTTCTTCAGACCTTCCGCATCACGCGTCAGCTCGTTGGAAAAAATGCCGCGGGAGGCATTTGGGTCTTCAGCGCACTTCTGGATAAATCGCGTATCATCGAAAGTGCCCTCAATGCTACCCCGCTCGTCTCCAGGCGTAAATGAGACAGGCTCCCTTCGGGATATGACCTGCTCAATCTTAGTAGAGGCGGGAAGTCTTAAACCTTCCCCCTCCGAAAATGTGGTTGTGAGAAGAACCTTCTTCCTGTTTTTCACCCGAGCCTCTCAAGGTAATCTTCTGGGACGGGATAATTACATGCCAGTTCTCCAAGACCATATTCGCGGACGATCTCCCCGCGTGCTTTAATGTAAGCCTTCTGAAGGTACGGCACAACCGCCAGGAATCTTATGGCGTCACCAAGCGGACCGTGGATCTTTACTCGCTTTTGCAGGAAAGCTACAGCCGGCGGGACTCTCGTGGTCATCATATCATCGAATGTCAGCGCGTCCGCGACATATTTCATTCCGGATTCACGCATGGAATTCCAATGGATTATACAATCACCATCATCGGTCACTCCCGCCTGGAAGGATATGCCAATGTCGCTTATCTCATATGTGAAGAAACGATTCTTGTCCTTGAATGTTTTTGCTATAACCTCTCTTGCCTCGGAAACATAATATCTCATCATTCTTTCTATAAACTCTCGAAATATCTCGTTCGTAACACCGGGCAGACCTGAGATTTCCCTGTCCATCTCCCCCACCAAATTGACCACATTCAAACAAATGACATTTAAACAAACATCTACCAGTAGTCCTTGGTGAACACTTCTAAAATCCGCTTTTTGTCGCCGGACCTCAATGCATGGACAATCTCGGAATACACTGCGCCAGCATCAACACCCCACGCGTCAACAGACCTGCGGACCACCCCTCTGGACCTGTCAACAGTGTACAAACCGAACCGCGGCTCGTAAGAGCCCCATTCATAATTATCCGTTAAAGTCCAGTAGAAATATCCTTTAAGAGGCACTCCATCTTTCAGCGCCCTCATGGCCTCGAATATAAAGGACTGAAGAAACTTATCTCTTGTCGCCCCGTCCTCCCTTGCCGAAACTTTGCCGTCGCGAACCTTATAAGCCATCCCGTTTTCGAGAATCATTATTGGAAGGTCTTTCGAGTTTATGCATTCCGCCTTCAAGAAGTGGTAAAGCGCCTTTGGGTTGAGAACCCACTGCCAATGCTCCGCATGGAGGTTCGCGCGTCTCTCTTTGATGTCCTCAATAGAGGGCAATCTCACGGCGTTTCTGAAGAACGGGTCGTAGAAATCAACGGAGAGAAAGTCGAGTTTCTTCGGCTCCGGAGACGAATATACGGCTTTTATGCCGTTCTCGAAATCGGAAAGGTCGAAGAAGAACTCCGTTCCCTTCTCAAGAACCTTCTCCATGAAAACGGTCAGCACAGGCGCCTTTCGCGCATGCTCACATTTTGAGATTTCCTCATCCCACTTTTTTTTGCCCTCTTTTAGGTATTCGCTTAATTCACCTTTCTCAATCCCGTTAATTCTCGCGTTCAGAAGATCAACCATTACTTTCTCAAGATAGTAAATGGATTGCTGAGTAGTGTTGCAGCTTACCTGCGGCTCATCCCAACCGTGGTCCCGGTAAACCCCGTGAAGTATGTCATAAGCGCGCGAATGAGCATCGATCATATTCCCCCATGCTCTTCCAGCCCATTTTATTCCCCATTTCTTGTGAGGCATTGCCCCCACGAGGTACGTCCCCAGAGCAAAAGCATTGGGCTCGTTCAAAGTAATCCAGTACTTTATCGGATGGAGGCTGTGTTTCTCTATCAGGATTGAATTTAACCTTTCCGCAATCGTCTCGACATACTTCTCGAAAAGAGGCATCTTTTCATCCTCGAGCCAGAAATCAACTCCCGCCCAAACTGGATGGGTGAAATGATGAAGAGTTATGACGGGTTCCATTCCTGCTTTCATAACGCAGGCCGCGATATTAGCGTAATGTTCGATTGCCTCGCGATCGAACGGGGGAATTTGGCCGGAGCGCATGAGAGTCGAGGGCTGGACCCTCGCCCATTCAATGCCCATTCTAAAAGCATTCAAGCCAATACCGCTTGCGGTCCTCACGTCTTGCTCGTACTCGTCCCAGAAACGGATACCCTCTCCGGACCTTTCAACCTTTCCCGATCTTTCAAGCTGAGCCCAGTTATTGAGCGGCTCTCCTGGTCCGTTGAAGCCACCCTCAACCTGAAAACCTGAATTAGCCACACCAAACAGGAAATCTTCCGGCAACTTGAAACCTTCAGAGAAAACCTCCTCGAGATTTTTCCTGGTAAAATGTCTTTCGAATCCCATGGCCGCCTCCCGCCATAGCAAAAACCGCGCCGTCCCTTTCTTAACTCAGCACGATAACGCCGGCATAAATTTAAACCCCAAGAAATCTTAACTTTAAAATATTATCATTAAGCGAATATATTTTCTTTAACTGATTGAGTCTTTCACACAATCCCCGGTGGCCATATTTTTTCCGGCGGCGCATGCGAAACGCGCACAAGTTGAATCAAATTTCAAAAGCGTCAGGGATTGATTTGGGAGTTTGTCAATGTTTTCTCAAGTCATCCTGGTCCAACAACAAAAAGATATGAATTTCTTCTTTACATGCATTGTAGCGCGCTCCTGCGCGTCTTAATTTTCGATGGTAAATCATGCCCCTGATGTGGGCTTGGACGATGAGGGATTCTTTCGTTCGGATTTGAGCTCAAATTCAGAGCGGCGCTGCCTCAACAGCGCCGCTCACCCCTTCTCCCCGGGTTTTTCGATTTCCCGGAGATCACCATAGGTCCCGCCGTCTCGGACCAAACTTACTTATTTCTTATGACCCTTATAGAGTCGTAGGCCACGAATGTAGTACCGTCCATAAGTCTTCCTGAAACGGTTATAACCACATTGTTGCCCGTAGGGACGTTCACGAGATCCTGCCGGTAGAATTTCACCACGAGCCGGCTGGATGCGACATTGCACTCAATCCCGATTGCCCCACTGCATCTCAGAGACGTCATGTCCGTGTCCGCAACGTTTCTTCCCTGGGGAAAGGTTATGTATACCGTGAACAGCCCCTGACTTGCGAGGTTCAGAGTTTCAGGCTCGACCCTCACTATCGTCGCAAGGAAACTAGCCGGCGGCTGATCAGGCGGTTCAGAAACCCCTGGGTCTCCGGGCTCCCCCGGATTGCCCGGTTCTCCCGGATCACCAGGAGTGCCAGGGTCTCCCGGGTTTACCGGTTCGTCGGGAGGGTCGGGTGTTACCGGCTCATCGCCCTCCGAGCCCCCTTCACCGTCTTCGTACTCAGGAGGCTCCGCAGGCTCCTCTTCGGAAGGGTCGCCCTCTTGGGTTCCATCCCCGGGGTTACCGCGACCATTTTCCCAAGCAAAACTGCCGCCAGCGATTTTCTTTCCGAGATTCAACACAATATAGTGGGCAGTTCCAGACTTTTCTAAAACTATGAGCGTAACGTATTTGTTATCCGGGTTGGGCTTCCATTCGTTTTCCCAGTAATAATCAGTCACAACCCCTACTTTGTGCGCAAGCAGCGACCAATTCCTTGAATCCTCGCTTCCTTTATCAAGCCTCGTGCCCGCAAGCCATACCGCCTTTATTCTGAAGCCCTCCGGCGCTGCGGCGATCCCGAGCCCCTCGACATAAGCACTCGCGATTGGTTCAGAGCCTTCACTAACCTCGAGGTCTGCCCATCCTATCTTCGGCTCCTCGAGGCTCATGTAATACCCGTCCACGGGAATCCATCCGTTTGCCTGGAATTCTGGTTTGGCTTTCAGGGCTTCAGGCGGGTCATAATCGCGATAGGCATCCTTTCCCTGAATTGCAAGTCTCGAATACCAGATAGCGTCGTAACACTTCTCACCGATTTTAATGTTTGCCATCGCGGTAGTCTTATCAGCGCTCTTTGCCCTGCCCATGAAAACAGGAACGCATATTCCCACAAGTATTGAAAGCACAAGAATAGTTATCATAAGTTCAAGAAGGTTGAACCCATCTTTTTTGCCCGTCTTTTTCATAATATTCGTTAGAATTTGGAACTTTCGCTCCCTCATTTGACCTCGTCTTCTTTATCAATTTATTGCCGAGGCATATTTGCTCTCAAAATCGTTATCGGAATAAATAGAGCGCTCAATAGTGGTCAAGATTATGATTTCCTTCTCACCATGACTAGCGCAGTATTAGCCCAAAAGCGGGACGATAAACATCAGCCACATGGACAATCCATGCCAGCTATATCGATTTTTCCCATTTCAAACACACTCAAGAACAGTGAAAGTCAGTTTGCATTTTGCATTCATTCTCCTGTTTAACGCGAACGGTTCGAGCAGAAACGCCATCTCTTCATTTTTCCCTCAGGGGTGTTCCAGTGAAAAAAGGAGCCAAAGATATCTTTGCGGTAGCTGGGGAAGCGAGACCCCCCGCGCGGCGACTCATTAGTATCGACAGATACCCCTGCGAGGGCGGGGTGAGTGTTCAAAGGGTTGCCACTTTATCATGCCATCACAATATATCACTGCGGGGGCGGGGGAATTGAAAACTTCTGAAGTAAGGAGGGAATATTAAAAACATATCCCTGCGGGGGGCGGGGCAAGTAGATCATGCTCCAATTGATTTGGATACTCGGATATACTCTTTATCTCGGCTCTGAAATTCGTGACGCCGCTAAGAAAGAAGGCAAATGAAAAACGAGAAAAACACGAGAAAACCGGTGAAACGACCGAGAGGAAAGAAAAATCTTGCGCAGTTTCTTTTAATCCTCGTGACGGTCGTGTGGGGACTCACGTTTTCGCTCGTAAAGATGAGCCTCAAGTTCATGGGACCATTCACGTTCTTGTCATGGCGATTTATTATCGCCTCTGTCGCTATGACCGCCATTGGCGCAGCGAATCTGAAAACCGCGCGCAGGAAAGCGCTTCTGGCTGGCGTCATCCTCGGAGTTATCTTATACGCCTCCTACACTTTCCAGACTGTGGGATTAAAATACACCACCGCGGGAAACGCCGGGTTTATAACCGGGCTTTTTATCGTTTTCGTTCCAATACTCTCGTTTCTCGCCCTCAAGCAAAAGCCGGATGTCAAATCGGTGTTTTCCGTTATTATCGCACTTACTGGTCTTGGTTTCCTCTCAATCCAAAACGGTTTCCATATTAAAATAGGGGATTTGCTTGTTCTTGCCTGCGCTTTCAGCTATTCAGTGCACATAATCCTTTTAGACAGATACGTGAAAAAGCACGATTTAATCATTTTGACCATGACCCAGATGTGGGTGCTTGCGATTTGCAGCCTGATATGCGCCTCTCTTTTCGAGAATCTAAGGGCTCCAAAAACACAGATTGTTTGGATTTCCCTCATAATCTGCGGGATTTTTGCGTCAGCCGTGGCGTTCTACATACAGGGATACGCACAACGAGTGTTCTCACCGGTGAAGACCGCGATGGTTCTCATTATGGAGCCGGTCTTCTCTGTAGGATTCGGCATGCTCCTGCTCGCAGAAAGACTCTCGGCACGGGGTTGGCTTGGGTGCGCGTTGATATTTGCCGGAATGCTATTGACCGAATTGCCCGGAGAAGGCGCGGAGTCTGGTGCCCCGCGAAAAGCGGATATGGAGGCGGCAGGTCTTGAAAATCTTAAGAGGGGTGGCACCGGCAAGGATCAATGACCTGGGCGGATGGACCGACACGTGGTTTGCGGGCTTCGGCTCAGTGCTTTCGGTATCGGTCCAGCCGGGAATTGAATGCTTGCTGGTGGTAGAGGATACCGGGGATATTTCCAAAGGCGGGGTCGCGATAAAGATAAAAACAACCGGTGAATCCTTCTATGTTGATCCGAACGAACTCACCTTCAAGAAAAACCCCATAATCGAGGCAGTGATTTTCTCAGAGGGCGTCCCAAAAGATTTCCACACAGAAATATCAGTGCGCTCGGCTATGCCGTTTGGCGCTGGTACCGGCACATCGGCATCGCTCGCTGTCGCCCTCCTCGGCACTCTCCGAAAGCTCAAAAGCGCCGATTGCTCTCCCGCTTCTCTCTGGCGTGAAGCACACAGGATAGAAACGGAGGTCCTGGGGCTTGAGTCCGGCATTCAGGACCAGATATGCGCCTCTTACGGGGGAATTTGTTTCATAGAAATACCTCAGTACCCCGACGCGAAAATAAGCCGTGTATCTCTGCCGGAAGAAATTGTAAAGAACCTCGACCGAACTTTGCTTTTAGTCTTTCTGGGGTCCGCTCATCAGTCAAGCGAAGTCCACACGAGGGTGATAGAAAAACTCAAGTCGGAGGGTTTGGATACGCCTGAGATCGAAACCTTGAGGAAGACAGCTTTCAAAGGGTTACAAGCGCTTCTTTTAGGCGACCTTGAGCTTTACGGCTCTGTGATGATAGAAAACAACGAAGCTCAGAGAAGCCTTCACCCAGAGCTGATCCCAAAAGAGGCAGACCTCGTCATCGAGATAGCAAAGCGGAACGACGCTTTGGGCTGGAAAGTGAACGGAGCGGGAGGGAGCGGTGGATCCATGACCGTCCTTCTCCCAGACGAACCGCAAACCATAGAGGATTTCAAAAAAGAGATAAACGAGCTTGGTCTCACCGATAAGCGCGCGATGGGAATTCGGATTGTGGAAACTAAGCTTGATCCAGACGGGTTCAGGGTTGAGTTCGTCAGCGAGGAGAACATTTGAACCTCGCTTTTGATTTTCGGTTGGCGTGCAGACGAGAAATCATTCGAAAAATGGTGGAGGTAGGCGGGATCGAACCGCCGACCTCGGGCGTGCAAAGCCCGCGCTCTCCCGACTGAGCTATACCCCCATGTGGATACTATGAAATTATCGCTTGGCAGCGGGCGCTGTCAACGCCCGTCTTCTGGGTGTGCAAGTACCGTTGAGACAAACTCATACCAGGGAAGACAGAGGAAAAACACACGTCAAGCGTGCGCTGATGCTATGTTCGAGACAACACAGTGCCTAACCAGTTTTAGTAGTTTTCATTCTTGCATTTACCCTTCTTCATCGACGCTTATTTCGCAAAGAAGATAAATATATTAAAAGCGCGCCATTTTCTGAATAGTTTTAAAATCCGCTGGAATTTGTTCAATTCTTAAAGCTTCGACAAGCGCTTTAGCCTAAGAGGATATGATCTACGACAAGTTGGCAGGATAACGTGGGCCCTGATGAGACTGAAAAGTTAAGAAACGTTCAAACATGGCCGATAGAAATATTCTTTCGGAGCAAATTGATCCGAAGTGTAGCATCATGTCGCTTACAAAAGGTAACAAACGGCATCTGGTGGCGGCCGCGTTTTTGGTCATTCTGACGCTGATAACGATTATTTCAGTCGGGCGTGGGGGCCAAGAAGGCTGAAGAAGAAAGAACCGTTGATAGGGGCAAAAAGGAGCCAAACTCGCTTGAATGATCAGCCGTTTACTACGACAATCAGCGCACCGGAAGAAGCCCTCTAAGCGGTCCGAGCGCAGCGAATATAATGTGTACCTATTCGGGCGGCACAAAATCGATGTCCTCGTGGGTAGTCATAGGAAAAGACGGCAACGCCCTTGCTGGATTTCCGGATAAAGTTGTCAGCATCAACGCCACGGACGGGACCGTCGCTTGGGAGTTTCTCTTGAGCGCTTCCACGGTTTCATCGTGCCGCGTGGCGGAGGACGGCACTATATACGTGTGCGCGGACAACAAGGTGGTCGCCCTTTCCCCCAGGGGAAACAAAAGTGGACTTATGATGTGGGAAGCACTACTGATGATCCCGCGCTTTCCGAGGACGGAACGATTCACGTAGGAAGCACAGGCGGAAGGATAGTTGCCCTTTCCGATGAAGGTAATCCGAAGTGGGAGTTCAATATATCGGGCAACATCCGCTCCCCATCAATCGACAAAAGCGGAAATCTCTACTGCGGCGCCTCGACCCTTGTTCTCTAATGCCTGGATAAAAATGGGAACAAAAAGTGGGAATTCAAGCCGGCTGGCGATCTCCCTTAGTATCAAGGTCTCAGTAATTGGTCCAACACCCTGGAAACCCCCTCCATAGGAGATGACGGCACGATTTACGCTGTTAGCCCGGTCACGCCGGGAATAACCAGCACCTGGCAGCAGATACCAAACTATTCGGTGCCTCTGCAGACAAAGATATACGCGGTCACACCGGACGGAAAGCTAAAGTGGGAGTACACCCGTTCAGGCGGACAGATGTACATGATACACACCCCAACCATTGGTCGCGACGGAACCATTTATGCCGGGACTTCTCGATGGGTAGTGGTCGCGCTTGATCCGACAGGAAAGCAGTTCTGGGAGTTCACCACGGACGAAGAAACCAACGAGTGCTCATCGGTATACAGTCCCACGATTGGAAAAGACGGCTTGCTCTACGTGGCCACAACGAAATCGAGAATCTTCTGCTTAACGCCGGAAGGGTAGGAAAATGGCGCTACGACGCGAACAACCCCTGGCTTCCATGGACGGAAGGCAGCCGATGCTTGGAGGCTCGAAGAACTTCACCCCGCCCGCGATCGCCAAGGACGGAACCCTCTTTTCACTTTTGGAAGAGGGTAAGGTTTACGTCTTCAAGACACCGTGAATGTGTGAAAAAGGAGATTTCGGCCAATGGAACTTGGCGTATCTGATAACATTTAGCGCCCCTTGCGCCATTTAGCCTCCGAACAAGTTTTGAATTGGTGGTTCTGGGATAAAACAGGCGCCCTTTTAAGGGTAAGAAATATTCGGTTGAGCGTTATGCCGTTACCAAGATTGAAAGGTGCCACACAGTCGGTTAACCAGAGCGCTAACATCTTCAAAATCCAGAAGGCGCAAGAGGTTAAAGCTTTAGTTCTCAAAGCACAGGGATAAACATGACCGTGCAGTATGTGATCCTTGAAGGAAATTCACCCGCAGATACGCGTGAATTGCCCCAAGACACGTCTGTCCACCTTCGCGCGGAACGCTTTTCCCGACTCCAAATAATATTTTTTCCGTGCCCGTCTAACCCTAAGGGAAAGGATTCGGCAATCCGTTGTAACGCCCACCAGCACCGTGGTCCGCTAAAACCGACTGCCCTCGCAGCGGGGTGCGTGTAAAAAGATTTTGGGAAGAAAGAAGAGAGAAAACGCTGACCCATGGAAAGCTCGCAAAGGCAAATTTCCTCAACAGCCTTACCGCCGCCACCAGAAAGCCACATGACTTATTCAGTTTCGCGCTATGAGCTTACCGGCACCAGGCAGAGCTCCACCTTCCTCGTACCCGTAAAGAATTGCGCTTTTGTAGGCGCTATTACTTTCGAGTTTTCCCAAGAGCACCCACCTTCCTTAAACCCGAAATGAATTTCGCTTTTGTGCTCAGTCGAAAACCTCCACCTTCACCGAGCATTTGCTCGGCATGATGTTCATATAATATGTGCCGGGCTCAAGATATATGGTTTTTTTATGGAGACCGGCTTCGAAAGCGTTTGCGCCCGCCCGCATCTTCCCATCGGGATGCAAGTGTACAGTTATTGTGACGCTGGCGTCGTCTCCCCCCTCAACGTTGTAGGACAGCTCCTGTGAGGTGGTCTTGACCGTGAAGGTGCCAGTTTTGGTATCCTCGCTCACGGTTGTGGAAAACACGCAGTTCTGAGACTGCCCCGTCTGCGTGGTGGGCTCCTCCTTTGCGCCGGATTTTGCGCTTTTTTCCGTCTCCGTGGCACCTTTCTTCTCCCCGGAACCACAACCGCAGACATTCACCACTGCGAAGGCCGAGAAGAGTAAGACAACAATGATTAGGGACACCACTTGCTTTCTATACGCCATTTCACACCTCCTTGAAAAAAATCCAGCCGCGATTTTAAAGCATATATCTCATCTTGGGCAAGAAGCCCCTTGCCCCTTCCTGGACTAAAACGCCTTATCCGTCAGGTAAAACAAATGATATGCGAAAATGCTTAATCAGCACGCGCTTTACAAAACGACAAAGGATTGCCGTGTTTAATTGTTTGAGTTTCAGGTCAAATTACGCGAAGAAGAATATTTCGTGGAAATATCGTTAATGTGAGGCGGTGAATAATTCCGGTAATACAAAACACTGGTATACTCACCCATGATTTAACCAAGATGAGCAACCATGAGAAGAATCCAGCAGAAAAGCTTGGATAACTGAAGGGCGTTAAAGCGGCTAAACCGCCGTCCGTGCCTTTAAGATGAAGATTTGAGCGCTCAGGTTTTGAGCCATCGCGGCTTATGGCTAGATTTACTATTAAACGCTAACGCTCAATCCCTGCTTCAATCAAGGGTTCCCATGATTATCGGCCAGATTACTACAAATGCATGTTTTCACCTAATTCTAATTATCAGGCTCTGGCGCTAAAGAGAATCGCGAATCCGGCGCGAATATCTATTACGTAACCTCACAAAACGATTTTTCAACCTTTATCTGCCGGTATCGTTCTCTATTCCCTGTGCGGATAACGAATTTTTCTCGCGTTTTCGCGCATTAGCGAGCAACAAAAATGGTTTTATCTTCGCCATGAGCCTGGATAACTACTCTTTCTCGCGTTTTCACTCCGCCCTGTGTGCCATGATGTTTCCGCACGCTCAGTCGCGGAGGCGCTAATAAAAGATGTTGTGAAACTCCACCATCTTAGGGCAGAGCAAAATCAAAGGCTTTGCCGGTTTTGGATAGAGTTCTTGTGGTGGAGTAAGCAGCGTCAAGCCACACCTCTAAAGCGCGAAAGGTCCGCGCCAGAACGAGCAATACCGCCTTTGTGGGTTCGTCAGGAATCCTCTTCAAATGTAGTAAAAACAGCAAGTAGGGAAGCGAATAAAAATATACTGGAGCTTTACCCCGAAGAGTCTTGCGGAAGAATTTTTCCATATCCGCAATCACAAAGTAACCCGAAAGCGCCCGAATGAATAGCGAAAACCAGGCTAACCGATGAACAAGAATGGTCCGTTCAAAACCCCACAGCCGTTTTCATGTCAGCGGCGCGTTCTCGAAGTATGAATAACGGATCGCTTCAGCTCGACGCCAGAGGGCTTCAGCCCTCTTTTTCCATGAATAAAATTGAGCCGGGTGCTCTGGATAGTTTTCATAGTGCTTCCTCAGGGCGGACCCGAGAAACCCCGAAAATATTATCTCCCCTATCAGACGCGGACTAATCTTCCGCGAGGCGATGCAGCGCGCAAGATATGAAAGGGCATTGAGATCCAGAGAGCCGCCACCAGTCTCATAATCGCGCTGAAGCGCGATAGATGACTCGGCGGTCATGAAACCGGGGGTCTTGAGCAGATAATTCATTTCATCTTCGGTGGCTTTCATCGTCGCGGGAACGGTAGCCATGATTTGAGCGAATTTCGCGCCTTGTCCTGAGAAGTAAAGCCTGTTGTAATCCCAGAGAGATTCTCGGGTTACATCGTCTTTCTCAAGAGCGGAATAAGCGACATCGGCGACTATCTGACACGCGGTAAAAGCGGAAGTCACGCCCTCGCCGGAAAACGGCTTGTTTTGAAACGCCGCATCCCCCGCCACCATAACCCCGTTATCAACCAATGAAAACGGCGGTCTTCGGTAGGGAATCCTTCCATTCGTGCTCGAAAGTACTTTTCCCTTGAGCCCAACCTTCTCGACGAACCTCCGGTGACGTTCCCTTGCCGCTTCGCTGCTTCCCGCCATTCCGATTCCCACAATAGTGGTATCGCCGGGTCCGGGAGCGCACCAGGCCTGATAATGGATAAAACTATTAAAGCCAAGATTGAGCCTTCCTTGGATATCTTCCCATGTTTCCATGTAAACAAAAATCGTGTCTTTATCGGAAATCCTATCGTTTTCAAACCAGGGTGAGCCTGGCATGGCGCACCTTAGAACACCCTCTATGCCCGATGCGTCAATGAGGATTTTGGCTTTGATGTGGAATTTTTCCGGTGAGCCCTCGGCTTCTTTTACCGCGATTACCCCCGATGGGATTCCCTTTTCCCAAATAATGCTTTCAAAGGAGGTTTCCTCTAAAATTTCTGCCCCGGCATCTTTCGCGTACTCAGCAAACCTTCTTATGAAATGGGGCTTATCGAGAACCAGTGTGGGGAACTCGAACTCTACCACGGCATCCCCGCCCGGGGACCAGGTCGTGCTGTTCTTCTCGATGTGAAGGATCTCCTCATCAGGAGGGTAAGGAAGCCCAAATCTTTCCAGAGCCACTTCCTCTACGTGAAAAGGTCCGATCGCTCTCCCCAGAGATTCAATTTTTTCCTTCTCGACAATCACGCACCTGACGCCTTTCTTGCCAAGGAGCCAAGAGGTGTATGAACCGCTGGTACTTGCCCCGATTATCACAACGTCTGTTTCAATCGTTTCCATCTGCCCCCACCCCTTTTGATAATATAGCGCGACGCCTTGAACCCTTTTAACTAATTAAATTTTCTAACTGACACATCTGGGGCAAAAAGATGGTTAACATTCTTTGACGGTTTTCAATTCCTCGGACGCTAACTTGAAATCGACAAAAACAAAAAATGGTGGAGGTAGGCGGGATCGAACCGCCGACCTCGGGCGTGCAAAGCCCGCGCTCTCCCGACTGAGCTATACCCCCTTTGCAAGTCCAATAAGAATTATCCTTAATCCGGCGAAAACATCAAGTATCAAGGAAAAGAAAAACAATTTAAGATTCGCGAAGCCTCTAATTTAGCATAGTCTGAAAACATCCTGATTTGGTCAAACTACGGGTCAATAACCAAGAGGGATGCGGGAGGTAGAATAATGCCTGGATCAAGACATGGGATTCGCCCTCACCTCAAAGATGCCTTCTCAAAATATAAATAACGAATCGCATCAGCCCGGCCCTACAAAGCTTGTGCACTCTCCTTCATGCAAGAAAAATCAACAGGGTGCTCGGGGATAATCCTCCATATGCTTCCTCAGTAAAACTGCGCCCCCGGTGTACGAAAATACTTTTCGCCGCTTACATATGGGATAATCCTCCCCGTACTTCCTCAGTAAAACTCCGAGCGTTTTGGCAAATACACTCTCCCCGAAAAGCTGCGAAAGAATCTTCCGCGATGCCACACCTTGCAAGATATAACCGAGCGCCTCAAGATTCGCCAATCCTTGTCCCATTTCATAATTTAGCCCGAGCGCAACGGAGGATTCCGCGCTCTCAAGCCTGGGGGAGCCCCGCAAGGTAATCGATCTCATCTGTGGTAGCCTTCAACGCAACCGGGTAAGTCGCCACGATTTGCGCGAACCTGCCACAAGCCTAACATGGTCAGTCCCGAAATGTATATTTTCGACCGGATAAGTCGCCATGATTTACTAGAACTTGACACCCTTGTCGGAGAAATTAAGCTTGTCGTAGTCCCATAGGGCGCAAACCTTAAATCATTCGAGAGGGGTTAAGTCACTTGTTAAATAAATTGGAACCGTCATAGTCCCGTAGGGGTTCACGGGTTACGTAGTCTTTCTCAAGCGAGCTCCGGACGACATCGGCAAATATTTTGTAAGGGATAAAACCTGAAGTAACCCATCTGGCCCAAATACGCCTTGTTTTGAAACGCAGTATCGCCGACTGTCATTATCCAGTTATCGAAAAGAGAAAGGTTGTCCTCTATAGGTTATCCTTCCGTTCGTGATTGAAGAAACCTTACTCTTAGGAGCAAATTTTTTCACAAACCTTTGATGCCGCCTTCTTGCGGCTTCGCTACTTTTGGCCATTCCCATTTTCACAATTGTCGTTTAACGGTGACACTGCGCAAATCATCCCTGATAATTCACGAAATCGTTTATCCCTGAAATTTGCCTCTCTTCAACATCCTCCCATGTTTCCATGCAGACAAAAATCGTGTCTTTCGACCCGTTCATGTCATTTTCATACCCTCGAATTTTGGGCTGGACACACCCCAAGGCGCCATCTATGCCTGAGGGGTCAATAAAAAATCTTTCCGCGGACCTGGATCTATTCAGAACCGCTTTGGCTATTTGCTGTCGCCACCACACCACACCGAATCCCTCGCCACAAGAGTATGTCCTTAAAAGTGGTCTTCTCCAGAAGTTCCGCGCCAGCGTCTTTCTATTACCCGGCAAACCTTCTTATGGACAGCAGTCTATCAGGCACGCAGGTGGAGAAAATTTAAAGATTCAACCGCCTCCCCGCGGGAGACTATGTTGTAAAATCTTCCTCTCTGTGGGTGATCTCCTCATCGGGAGGGTAAGAAATCCGAATCCTTCTAAAGTCACTTCTTAAAAGTAAAAAGGTCCGATCTTCTTCCCGAGAGACTCGACCTTCTCCTTTTCAAGGATTGCGCATCTGATGCCTTTTTCTCAAGAAGCCAAGCTGTATCTGAACCGCTTGTGCGCCTTTGATTCTCACCACATCGGTTCAGACGCTCTTTGCTGTCACTCTCACCATGATCCGCAGAACATTATCGCGGAACTTTATTACTTATCGATGAGAAGAGAAATAGGGTGCCTGCCGCAAGACCGAATTTATTCAATTATCATTAACATATGCGCCGCAGTCCAGTCTTCAATTATCCAGCGAAATGAACTTGGCCTCCCAAGGGTATAATCTTACAGGTGTTATATCATATTCACGTCATAAGCGGACAAGCGAGAAAATATGGAAGTCATCAAAACTGAAGGTTTAACCAAATACTACGGGAAGGTTACCGGGGTCCGTGATCTTAACTTGAGCATTCACTCAGGCGAAATATTCGGTTTTCTTGGTCCGAACGGTGCGGGGAAGACAACTACAATGAGGCTTCTCGTTGGACTTCTTCGCCCGAGCGCTGGTAAAGCATACGTGCTTGGAAAGGACTCCTGGTCCAAGCGGGTTGAAATAGCAAGAGATACGGGCTATCTGCCCGGTGAAACCAGGCTTTACGCAAGGCTCACAGGTATCGAGCATATCAATTTCGTGGCGGGTTTCGGTCATGCCGACCGTTCTTTTGCCTTGAAACTCGCCTCCCGTTTCGAACTTGACCTTAACCGCCGCACGGAGGAGTATTCAAGGGGGATGAAACAGCAGCTCGCGCTCATACTCGCGCTGATGAAAAGGCCAAGAATTCTGATTATGGACGAGCCGACAAGCGGTCTTGACCCGCTGATGCAGTATCTTCTTTACGAAATACTAAATGATTTCCGTGATAACGGCACTACTATAATGCTTTCCTCTCATAATCTGCCGGAGGTGGAGCGAGTCTGCAACCGCGTGGGAATCATAAAGGACGGAAGCCTTGTCGCGGTGGAGTCGATCGAAGACTTGCGGAACAAGCGAATCAGAAACATCGAGGTTACCTTTGAGAATGGGATACCACCCCAACTGGAAACAATCGCTGGGATCATCGAAATTGAAATGAGCGCCAATCGAGCGAGGATTAAGACAAGCGGCAATCTGAATCCCCTTATCGCTTTACTTTCAAAACATCGCATCAGCGATCTTAGTATCTCTCACGCAAGCCTTGAGGACGTTTTCATTGAATTCTACGAGAAGGGTCGGGATGAACCCTATGTTTAATTGGAACATTGCGAAGAAAACGATAAAAGACAAGTGGAAATCGACTCTGTACTACATTACCGGCGTATGCTCGTATATGCTAATGCTTTCCGCTATATTCCCATCATTTAAGAAGATGAAGGGTATAGAAGAACTCATAGAAAGCTATCCCAAGGAAATCCTCAAACTGTTCGGCGCCTCAGAAATAAACATTGCGGATTTCAACAACTACGTCACTATAGAGTTCCTCGGTCTTATCGCAATAGTGATTATCGGCGCTTACGTTTTTAGCTTCACGCGAGGCATAATATCCGGTGAATTGAAAGAAGGGACTCTGGAAATTCTTCTCTCCCAGCCTGTGGAGCGCTGGAAGGTTATATCCACTCAAGTTCTCGTAATGCTTGCCGGGATCATCTCGATCGTGGTTTCTATTGTGCTTTCCACATTCGTCTTTGGCGCAATATTTAAACTGAGCGTCTCTTTCCTTGGTTTCGCCGCGTACATTCCCGTCGCCTTTTCGCTTTTTTTCTGCATCGGCGGCTATACTCTGCTTTTGACGTCCGTACTTCCGAAGCATGGAACGATGGCGGCAATAGGATTGACCCTTGTTTTTTACATGGTCAAATTCGCGACGGACGTCGCTGAACCCATCCACCGACTGAGGTTCATCTCCATTTTCAACTTCTATGATCCTGCCAAAGTGTTGAAGACGGGTACTCCTCCAGCAACGGATGTTCTTGTTTTGATCGCGGTGGGAGCTGTGTGCTACTTTGTGGCGACAATCCAGTTTGAGAGAATGAACGTTGCGCCGTAAGCTCATGCCAAATTTCCCGGCTCAACGCCTCATCACGGTCTACCACTTCCGTCATCCCATCCAGGATCTCTGAACGTGCCTGATTTCAATATATCACCAGTGCGATATGTCGCCCAGTATGTTTCTCCGTTTTTGGTGACTACAAGCGTCATGAGATGCCGGTACCTATTATTTTGCGCTCCAGCGTCGTTCCTTCTGTAGGACTCGCTTTCGGGGTCCCAGTAATGTACAAACGAAACGCCTATCATCTTGTAAATCAGATTCCAGTCGCTCACCGGATCTTCCCAGGTGCCTGTTCCGGGGATAAGTCTGCCGTCTATATAAACACCTGCGATCATGAAACGATTTCCCACTCTTTTGGCTTGCCAGAACTTAACCCTTGGCTCAACGGCGGAAAGGTACTCCGCATCCACGTCTGCCGGGGCTGTGAAACCCTCGGGAGGCTTCGGGTCGCGGTATCTGTCCCCTCCGTTTCCCGTAATTCTCAACCAGACCGACTGCAGAAGGCTTTATCCGATCCTGTCGTTAGCCTTAGCGACGGTCCTCTCAGCCTTATCGGTTGGCCTCATCATCACGAGAACAGCAATGCTAACCAGAAAGCTTATTATGAGCAATACAATCATGAGTTCAAAAAGGGAAAAACCGCATGGTCCTCCCAAAAATTTTTTTATTCGCTCTTTCATAAGGACCACCCCGAAAATCCGCTTCTCTATTAGCGGAATCGACATTATGCGGTGCATTCTTTAGAAAGAAAAATGAAAGATTCGACAGGTATTTTTTGACGCAGGCGAGGCGAAAACGGGCTTTGGGGAAATAAGATGGAAAGTGCTTTAAAGCGGTGGATAACAGGAAATCCGTCTTACCTGCCAAGGATTTCGTCGAGAATTCTTTTTCTGAGGCTTATTATTGCTGGAATAAGCCCTGAGGCAATCGCCACCAACACCACCGCCACAGCACGGGAAATAAAATCTGCGGGAACAACCGCAAGCTTGACATCCCCTATCGGGATTATGAAAGGTTTCCACCTGAAATAGGGCATGATTATCCCGAAAAATAAGCCCGCGCCGACCATGACGCCGAACAGCGAGTACACAATCGTCTGGAGAACAAAGGTTGTCGCTATAATATGAGACTTTATCCCAAGAGCACGTAATATGCCGATTTCAAGTCTCTTGTGAGTGATATCAACATACATGATTATGAAAATGGTCACCGCGGCTATCATAAAACCCACAGACGTAAGAAGAGCGTTTATCGTGACAAAGCTTTCGGTAAGGGACTCAGAGCGCTCGGAAGCCTCCTGCCACGTCACGAATTTGCCAGGCAGCCCGGTGTTTTTGAGTTTTTTAACAAGTTCTTCCTCGCCGCCCCTTTTGGCAGCCTTGATAATAATCCGAGTTGCTTTATCCCGATATTCGGGAAACATGTCTTCAATGACGCTACGCGGTAGGTAAGCCCTGCTGTCAGCGTAATCAGAAAGCGTTTCAAAAACGCCCAATACCGGCAGCTCAATACTTTCCCCGGCGATTTGCAGCGCCACCGATTTGCTCTCTTTTACAATAAGAGACCTTCCGCCAGGCTTTTCGTCATACGCGATTCTTTTACCTATCAAAATCCCAGGCTCATTATCTCTTCTGAAGTAGTAACCGGAAATAACCTTCTCGTGTATCACGGTAACCCTTTTCTCCCTGGATGGATTCACCGCCCAAACCTCGATATTTTTTCTGGATTCCTCGCGCTCAATCACGGCTGGGAGAACAATCTGGTCCGAGACACCTGTTATTCCTTCCACTCTCGAGATCTTTGCCACGGCATCCTCGACCCCTCCGAAGAGCGCCCCCTCCTCCCTGGGAGAAAGCATAATGTTGCCCGTTGTGGTGCTGATAAGCTGCCTGTGGTCTGTCTCTATCACTCCCTGAAAGAGCGAGTTTATGAAAACGAGGTTTATGAAAGCCACCGACATGAGAAAAATTATAAACGCGAGCGTCCACTTATTCGTTCGCTTGAGATGTCTCAAGATAAGGAAGAACGGAATTCTCGCCTCTTTCTTGAACTCAGCTTTGAGAATTTTTTGTCAATCGAGACTTGGGTAAAGCCAAACATTTCTTCTCCGATGCTTAAAGAAAAGCGCTCCCCGCTGTTTCGCTTACAATCCTGCCATCTGAAAGCTTGATTACCCTGTTTCCGTAAACAGTCTCCTCCTGCTCATGAGTCACCATCACGATTGTGTGGTTTCCTCGAGAATTGAGCATGCGGAAAATTTCGAGGACTTCAGCGGCTGACACGCTGTCAAGGTTTGCCGTGGGTTCATCGGCGAGTATCAGGGAAGGGTCGTTCATCAGAGCGCGAGCGATTGCCACTTTCTGCTGCTCACCGCCGGACAACTGGGAGGGGAGATGGTCCCTTAAAGATGCCATCTCGAGCATTTCGAGAATCGCAAGCGCCCTCTTTTTGCAGCTGGCGGTGCCATCAAGCATCATCGCGGGCAACATCACGTTTTCCAGCGCCGTAAGCTCGCTTATGAGAGCGAATTCCTGGAAAATGTAGCCAAGGTCCCGTAAGCGAATTTCAGCCCTCATTCTCTCATGCATGCTTGTCACGTCTCTGCCCCTAAGGAAAATGCGACCGGTATCAGGGCGATCGAGAAGCCCGAGCTGGTGCAGGAAGGTCGATTTCCCGGAGCCATTTCTGCCAGTGATGATCAGAAAATCGCCTTCATTCACGGTAAGGGAAACACCTCTGAGTGCTGGCACCCGCACTTCACCCATCAAATAAGTTCTGCTTATATCCTCAACCCTTATGACCTCGCCCATCTTCAAAAAACCTCAACAAAGCGGCAATGAACAACCGACCAAAATTTAGTAAATACCTACTTCCCCTTGAAATCAGGCTTTCTCTTCTCCAGAAACGCGGTGATTCCCTCAAGGACATCAGAAGTCCCAACGGCTATTCCCTGGTACGTCCCTTCCCTGTCCAAAGCGCTTTCAAGGTCAGACTCAAAAGACCGGTTGAGCATGATTTTCGTCATGCCGATCGCGCGTGTAGGTCCTTCCGCGAGCCTCCTTGCGACCGCCATCGCCTCATCCATCAATCTGTCGGGAGGAACCACCCGGTATATCGCGCCCAGCCTATATGCCTCTTCCGCTTTTAGTGGCTCTGCAAAAAACATCAGCTCTTTTGCCTTGGCAAGCCCGACAAGTCTCGGGAGCAGAAAAGTCCCCCCGCTGTCCGCGACGAGTCCTCGCCTGGCGAAAACCTGGATGAACTCTGCTTTTTCTGAAGCAACGATAATGTCGCAGGACAGGGCGAAGTTGCACCCGCCGCCTGCGGCAATCCCGTTGATTGCTCCCACTATCGGCTTTTCAAGATCCCACATAGCTCTTATCATCCGGGAATACATCCGCGCGGACAAACGCATTCCCGGTGGGGTGGCGGCATCCTCCCTACCTCCGGCGCCCCCCAGGTCAGCGCCCGCGGAAAAGGCTTCCCCATTAGCTGTCAGGAGAACGGCGCGAACATCATCCTCGTACTGGATTTCCGTGAAACGGTCACCGAGCGCCTTTACCATCTGGTAACTGAGCGCGTTCATCTTTTCGGGTCGGTTCAGGGTGATTATCTCTACGTTACCATCCCTTTTGAAATTCACTTCCTCCATCTTTTCTCCTCCCGTCTTGCATTCTGGTTTCAGGTAAAGCCTGACAAACGAACCGGTTAGCCTCTCTTAATTTCAACAAAATTGAACTTACTGGCTAATAATCGCTATTTTATCAACACAATTGAAAGATTACTTTGCTCCTTGCATCCGATAAGCTTTCGCTTCTTATGTCGCATAAAGCATGTCCAAAGATGGATTGACCCCGCCGTTTACTCCATCGTTGCCCACTCGACCCGCTCAGTTTCACCTTTAGACAGACCCTTTCCATTTCACTGGCTTTCCACAGCCAGGAAGTAAGTCTAACGCTTGAGACCGAGGGTTATGTAGAATCTATTTGTGTAAAAGAAGCAGGCAAGAAACATGAGCAGGAGGGTCGTATCACCATGAGTTTGTTCAAAAGAAGCATAGAAATAGAGGTTGAGGAAACAGGCGATTCTGACCTCTTGGTAAAGGGAAAACTCAAGGACATCCGTGAGGGAGAAACGCTCCATGAGATCGAGGCCGAGATGGTCGTCTCGGTGTTCGACGGAAAAATCAAAGATATAATTGGAGCAATGCCCACAATACCCCTAAAAGAGTGTCATCTCGGTCTTAAATCAATCGAGCAGTTAAACGGTGCCACGATAAAACCGGGATTCACGGAAATGGTGCGACAGGCCGTCGGCTCGAGCGCGGGTTGCACTCATCTTGCATCTCTTGTGGTCAACATGGGAAACGTGAGCGTCCAGGGCAGGGGAGCGTATATGCGGAAGCACTTTCCCGAATACTCCATAGAAAACGAAGCCGTTAGGAAGGTGATGGAAATAGGCATGAGGGAGCTCGGGTTGTTTAACAGTTGCGTCTGCTGGACAGAGGACGGTCCCATTCTCTCACGCCTGAGGAAGGGTGGAAAGGAAGAATAAATTTAGAATCAATTTAGAATTTCACAAGTATCTCCTCATGTGCGCGTACTCTTCCATTAAGGCTTTTGTTATCTTTAAGCTCTGCCCAGTGGAGGCGCTAAATGAAATAAGGAGAAATATTCCTTTAACATAAGAGGAAAACAACCTCACGAAGCCATGAAGCTTTCAAAGATTTTTACCGCTTCGACAGCTTCGCGTCCAAGCGCGTCAACTCTCATTCGTCTCGCCAGTTCCTCCGTGGTGCATGCCCCTCCAATCGCGATCTTTACCTTATCCCTCAACTCAGCACGCTCCAGAGCTTTCACCACGTCACCGATGGAGTCAACCATCGAGGTCAGCAGTGCAGACAAACCGATGCCCCTTGCATCGTGTTCTCTGACCGCATCAACAATCCTGTCCTCGTGAACATCAACGCCAAGATCAATTACTTTGAAACCAGCGCTCGAAAGCATGGTGCCTACGAGATTCTTGCCGATGTCGTGTATATCGCCCTTCACGGTGCAGATGACCACCGTTCCCTTCGCGCCCATACTCTCCGGCTTCAAGTGCGGCTCCAAAACCTTTACCCCTTCCTTCATAACCTCACCGGCGAGAACAAGGTCAGCAAGAAAGTATTCGCCACGCTCAAAGAGCTCACCCACCTTTGTCATGCCCGCCGACATACCCCGCAGAATCTCAAGAGGGTCAACGCCCCCCTCGAGCGCCTCGCCGATAAGACCTGAGATGCTCTCGAGCTCAAGGTCTGACACAGCCTTCTCTATTTTTTCCGTGTAATCCCCCATTTCAACCCCCTCTCAGACAAGTACAACGCTTAAGCGTCATTTCGTTTTAAAACGTCCCCAACACTCCGTTAAAGTGACTGGATTTTCAGAGGGTAGTAGCCGTATTCTTCCACAGCCTCAAGCATCCATCTCAGCCTGTCAATAGACATATCCTCATGGCTGTTCGTTGGAGCAAGAATATAACCGCCGCCCTCACCTGCGGCTTTGATGCTTTGCTTCACCGCCTCGAATACCTCATCCCGCGAGGCATCAACAAGGATATGGGTTATGTCAATGTTTCCTACAATACATAGTCGGTCACCAACCATCTCTTTCACTTTTCCAAGTTCAATTCCAGCCGTGGGTTCCAAAGCGTGAACACCGTCAAACCCGCATTCGGCAAACCATTCGAGTAGCGGATAAACGTTCCCGCATGAGTGAACGACGATTTTCATGCCGAGTTTGTGCGCCGTCTCCGTGATTCGCTGGAAGGATTCGGTATAGAGTTCCTTGTGGATTTTGGGACTGATCATCGTGCCTGATCGGAACGCTTGATCGTCGGTGTATATGGCGCCGGGCACGTCCGCGTCAGCCCAGGCTTCGAGCATCATGCAAAAGTGATCCTCGTAGAACTTAATCACCCGCTTTAGAAACTGCTTTTCCGCTCTTATTGCGACAGCGAACCTCTCAAAACCGAGAGGCTGCCAAGAATTTTCGAAAAGCCCGAACAGGAAACCGGCGAAGACAAATATTTTGTCGCCGAAATCCTTCTGTATTCTTTTGAAAGCCTTGTTAGTCCTTTCCGGGAACTTAAAGAGGTCGCTTTTGTCCCAGGCCTTCCAATCGTCCGGACTTTTTATCAACCCACCTTTATACATGGGCGTGCTTAAGTTCCCCTTCTTATCGAAAACCACTTCATAGTACCGACCGTAAATGTCAGTCGCGGTCCGTGAGTCCGAAAACTTCCATATCGGAACGTGCATGACCCAGGTTGCGTCATATCCCATTTTCACCGAAGCCGCCGTCCTGTCGTATGAGAAACGGTCCATCTCCCTATTCATCAATCCTGAGCGGTTTACCAGGTTAGCGACGCGATCAATAATCTTTCGCGCGTAGGGATTGGAGAAAAGCGCGCCCAGAGGGAGGGGCTTTTTACCCAGGATTGCGTATATATTGGAGTACTCTTCCATCACGTCCATCACCGGAACACGATCGGGAACCCTTAATTCAAGCGCGTCAACAACCCTTTTCAATTTAGAGTCCATGGTATCCCTCCAGTTCCTTCAAGCTTAATTTATGTCAAATAGAGATGGGGAAAAACAAGCCTTAAGTAATCACAACGAAACGCATAAACCCCAGAAGGCGACGTCGGGGCTTCTTTCGATCAATCAATAGAAACTTACGGGCAACCCCTTATCCACTAAAATAAACTCATCGTCCCATTGGCCTTTTATCATTTTTTTCAAAAGGCGCCTGGATCCTTCAATCTCCTCGAGAGCAAGCCCCAAGAAAGCCGCCATCTCCGAGGCAAACCGACGGCTCTCATCAAGCTCATAGTTGCCGGTGTTTATAAGGACGATCCTTTTGTAATTCGCGAAAATCGCTCCCACGACCCTCCTGGCACGGTACTCACCGTACTTTTCCAAAATTCTTGAATACTCCTCGAGCGCATTCCCCTGAGCGATTACCCATCCCTTCGTGAGGTAGTAAGTACCAGGTTCCTCGCGCTGCACCCGGAGGTATTCCTCCTGAGAGCCGAGGAATATAGCAATGCAATCCTCGACTCTCGGAACAATAAGCTTGTGAGTACGTGAACTTAGCCCTTCAAGCGCGTTCGAGCACTTCCCGTAACCGAGTATTATGTCGCAATCCCCTTCTGTGTTATCTATCTCCTCCTGCAACCTCTGCCGAAGCTTCTGTGGTTCCACATGAAGGGCAAAATCCAGCACCTTCATATGTTCTTGGGGAAACCCCATATGAATTAACTCTTCGGCAACTGTTGCGCAGGCAATTATTCTCATTCGCCGAACCGCTCGATCTTTTTGTTTTGAGAACTCAGCGCCCCGCAAACCTTTGAGAGCGCCGGGTATATCATTTTGAATCCTTCGTAAAGATTATCAAAAAGCGAAAACAACGAACTATCAGGTTCGAGGAAGCTTCTCACCCGTACCGCTTTCTTTATCTGTGAATAAACGGAAAACGCTCCCACCCCCGCAGCGGCCGCGAGCGCCACTCCAACCGCACCTGCGTCCTGAGGATTCGATACCGCCTCTATTCTCTTTTTTGTGACATCGGCCACTATCTTCAGCCATACGTCACTTTTCGCGCCTCCGCCGATTGCCCTTAAAGCTTCAATTTTGAAGCCTTTCTTTTCGGCAGCCTCAATCATCCACCTCAAGTTGAAGGCCACACCCTCGTAAATCGCGCGGAGCATGTGTTTTGCCGTGTGCTCAAAGGAAAGGCCAATGAATGAGGCGCGAACCCGGGTATCCGTCACCGGAGACCGCTCCCCGAAAAGCCAAGGGGTGAAAATAACTCCTTTCGCACCCGGCTCGGCTTCATCGACCATCCTATCAAGTTCTTCATAGATATCCGCGGGAAGAGTCGAACCGTAACCTCGATCCGGCAGGCACAGTTTTCTTAAGAACCATTCGATACACATACCCGCCGTCTCAGACTCGCCGAGTATCATAAACATTGAAGGGTCTGGCGAGGCTATCGAGACCATCCCATGTCTCCCGATATTTGCGGGCTTTGAAGATGATACGCAAAGCCAGCTTGAAGTCCCGAGATAGAAGTGAGCATCCCCATCCTCTAAAGCGCCGGAGCCAGTCGCCGCAGCGGGAATATCAGACATGCCGGCGATCACCGGAATGCCGGAGCGAAGACCCATCTGTAAAGCCGCGTCATCATTCAGAAATCCGGCAGTATCAGTGCATTTTCTGACCGGAGGAAATTTATCAACAGGGAAAGAGGTCATCCGCGAAAGTAGCGCATTCCACTGGCGCTTTTTAATATCGAATAAGCCCGTGCCCGATGCGGCTGTCTCATCAAACACGAAATTTCCTGTCGCGCGAAAAACAAGCCAGGCTGTGGAATCCAGGACATATTTTGCTTTGGCGAAAATATCAGGCTTTTTTTCTTTAAGCCATTGAAGCTTGCAGACTATGTCCTTCCCTGAGGGAAGAGCGCCGGCGAGCGCGCGGATCACGCTTTCTCCCCCGAGCCTTCTTATCATTCTTTCAGCCTGTTCATCCGCCCTGGAGTCGAGCCATGTTATAGCATTCATCAAATGCTCGCCTTTAGCATCAACGGGAAGAATTGTTATCATTTGTCCGGCGAATCCCACCGCGGAGATTTTCGCCGCGTCAATTCGAGACTCATCCATCATGCGCGTCGTGTTCACGCATACGGCATGCCACCAATCCAGCGGGTCCTGCTCAGCGAAGGCTCTCGATGGATACAGAGTCTCGTAAGGGTGGAAACTCGAAGCCAGAATTTCACCTGAACCGGAAACGATAACAGATTTGGTCCCGCCCGTTCCGACATCATGTCCGATAAAGAAGCGCTCTTTTTCCATTCCTTGATCAAACTCCATAACCGCGCGGCAACTAAACCTTCAGTATCGCTCTTTTGCATAAAACCAATTTGTCGGGAAGCATTGCGGCAAAAACTTAAAATCCGCTCTTTTTTAGATTTTGAAATCGACCATCTCCACCGTTCCGTCTGGTAGCACATGCTCAATATCCATGGGGAGTTTCGCGCCCATTCCAGCGCCCTTTATCACGCGCGAAGCAAGTTCGAGAAGCTCAGTCGGTCGGATGGCAGCTTCCGGCGGAAAGACCCCTTTTCTGTCGATCTTTCCCTCGGCAATGAGCATGGCTCCCAGCGCGGCGGGAATCCCCGTGCCTTCACCCGCGCCGGCCTGTGTTGAATACATCGAGAAGATATAGCGGTGGTCTTCCCCGTCTTTTTTCCCGCCAATCTGAATTCTCAGGCAGCCCATCGGTTCAGTGAGCCCAGCCGCCTCTAGGAGCGCCGGTCTTCTTGAGAGAATAAAGGAGATCGCAAAATCCAAAGCAGCGACCTTTTGGTCCCCCACCAAAATCTTCTCGTCTGTGCATATACCAAGCCTGACAGCGTCCATTATCATCTTGAAATACTCCGGGGGCAGCACAAAGCCTTTGTTCGTTACTCTCTTAATACCCGGGAAATATCTCGGGATGGTTATAGTCTCGGGATGAGGATAAGGATAGACGGGGTATCTGCCAACGCCCTTGAACTCAACTTCCTCAACGTGCTCCATGCCGGTTTCCTCAAGCATCCTCACGTTTATGAATTCCCCGTCGATGAAAAGCGGTATGTCAGTTGTCATCGCGTGAATTCTATGCTTGATGACCGCCGGACCCTCATCCGGCTCGCCTCCGTGTATGTGGAAAATGTCAACGCTTTCAAGTTCGGTGAGCATGCTTTCCGCGCTGAAACTCACAAGGACATTGGCAAGACCCGGGGAGTTGCCCATCCCGATGAGGGCGGACACCCCCGCCTGGCTTGCCCCTTTATCGAGCAAAAGCATTTGCTCGGTGGCATCAAGGTCGTCGCACACATCCACATAATCTATCCCCGCCTCTATGACGGCTTTCAAAACCGTTGGCCCATGACGATAAAATGGACCAACGCAGTTCACCACCACTTGCGATCCCTCAATTACCTCTTTGATGGATTCCGGATCGGAGGCGTCAAAATCGGCGGCTCTGACGCCCTGCCTGTCGATTGCCTTGGCAAGTTCGCAGGCAAGGTCATATCTGTAGTCCGCGACCACAACCTCATCGAAATGACCGGTGGAAGCCACCGTGCGCGCGGCAACTTCACCAACGGTCCCGCATCCCCCCAAAACTGTCACTTTCATTACTTAACGCCTCCCTCTATTATCAAACCTTTGAAATATTCAATCTCTTAAGACTCCTATAGCATATCGCGAATTCTATTTGGTGTAACGAAAACACAAACGCTACCTCTCACATTATCAATCTACGCCGGGTGGAAAACATCCAGATTCCTTTTGCCACCATTGTTCCCCGAGAAGTCAAAGCCGCGTTAGGGCGGAAGATATTCCTTGAGCCGTGGGAAGAAGCAAAAAGTGTTTGTAAAAGCCACGCACGGGTGGAAGACATTGAAGTGTGAAAGACTATCCCGAAGATACGTTATGAATAGGGTTGTGCGCTTCTGAAAGTGGGACAGATTTTAGAGCTATTTTTTCGTGAACTGCGCCAGAACTGTTAAGACTTTAATGATGGTGAGGATAACTCTTTCAAGTAATGTTAAACTTCCTTTTTCTATATATAATAGGTATAAAACCAGTGAATAATCTCGTGGATTCGGGTTCCACCAAGTTGAACGCCCGGAGGAAACATGAACAAAAACGAAGCGATGTTCAGGGAAGACGCCGAGAACCTTGCTCGACAGATACAGGAAGAGGACCCCATGGTTGAGGTGGTTGACATTAAACTCGACCCATCAATAGGCGGATACGTGATTACCGTTTACGACCACAGCACAGAAGAGGAATACACAATCAATCACTTCGACACCTGGGACAGGATAAAAAGCGAGATCAGGGAAGCTGACATACCAAGTCTGATGGTTGAGAAGGTAAGGGAAAAGCGAGGCAAGAGAACCGCGTTCATGCGAGGCAACTGGACCACCCTCCGGCACAAGGATATTCCTGATTTCCTCGCCGCTGAACTAGAAAGAGGCGATGTTCCTGGCGAACCCCTGACAATCATCGAGCCCTCTTTGGAAGATTTCGATTTCATATATCCGGGTCACGGCTCCCCTCACGAGTACAGCGTCACCGGCAATTTCCTCATCTGGAGGCGAGGCGGTACCACAAAGATATGGCGCAGGATCATTAAGCTTGCGAACTTCACTCAGAACGACCAGTCGGACCTTTCCAGGGACTGGCTCGAACTGGGTTTCAGAATATCCCCTGAACCGCTCGCGCCGTCGCAAGAAGAGATCTCACAGATGACGGAGGAAGAAATTCTCGAGGAAGTAAAAGACAGGCTGTTTGATCTGAGTGAACGCGGTTTTGAGGCAATTCTCGTCGATGGGCCGGCAAGTTTCACCGCCTATGTCTGGCTCATGGCGGGCATGATGGGACTTAAGGTGATTACAGCCTGGACCAAGAAAGAAACAAAGAAGAGCGCGGGATACTCGATGCTTTGCTACAGCGAACTTTTGAACTTCAGGATGGTGGAAGATTCACTCGGGACATAAACCTTCGCGTTCCCCCTCAAGTCAGGCAACCTTTATCTCCTCTCATAAACGCTGAATTTTTTGAATCTCTCGAAGGCTCTGTCCCATGCGGATACATCTAAGGGCCTGTATTTCTCAACCGGAAAAGAGCGCCCGACAACGGCGCGCATTTCCTCTAAGTCATCCACAAGACCGACAGAGACTGCCTGCGCCATGATATTTCCCACAACTGTCGCCTCATACGGACCTGAAAGAACCTCAAGCCCGGTGGCGTCCGCTGTGAACTGATTAAGGAGACGGTTTTTCCCCCCACCTCCCACTATGTGAACTCTTCTTACCTTTCCGGGAAAGATACTGTCAATCTCTTCGAGTACGTATCTGTACTTCAAAGCGAGGCTTTCGAGAATCACCCTCACGTACTGACCGGGAGAGTCCGGAACGTCCTGCCCCGTTTCGCGACAGAAATCGCCTATTGCCCCTGTCATGGAATAAGGATTGTAAAACCTCGGGTCGTCAGGGTTGATAAGTGAAAGGAAAGGCTTTGAGATTTTCGCCATTTCGATGATGTCGTCGTAAGAAAATCCTTTTCCCTCCCGCAACCATTCATCCCTGCATCTCCTCAACAGCCAAAGCCCGCAGATGTTTTTAAGGAACCTGAATCTTCCTCCCATTCCCCCTTCATTGGTGAAATTGTGTTTCAGAGACACTTCGCTGATACAGGGCTTATCAAGTTCTATACCCATAAGTGACCAAGTCCCCGAACTTATATAGGCCCAGGATTCTCCGGAAGCGGGAACGGCGGCGACAGCCGAGGCAGTATCATGGCTCGCGACCGCGACAACCCGGACGTCCCCCAAATCCAGCTCCCTATCACAGGAAGGTCCAATCCCTCCAATCACGGTCGCGGGAGGAATGATTTCCTGAAAAATCTTCCTCGATATCCCTAAAGCGCTCAAAATTTCATCCTCCCAGGTTGCCTTTTTGGGATTGTACAATTGGGAAGTTGTGGCGAAAGTGAACTCTGTTGCCTTCCGTCCGGTGAGGAAATAGTTGAATATGTCAGGCATGAAAAGCAAATCTTCCGCTTGGCTTAGGAAATCGGGATTCCATTTCGAGCACGCGTACATCTGGAACACGCTGTTAAAGGGCATTATCTGTATTCCCGTTAGATCATAGAGTCTCTCTCTGGGAAAGACCTTAAGGAACTCATCCATTGCCAGCTGGTTTCGCTCATCCCTGTAGCAGAAAGGTTTCTCAACCAGTTTGCCAATGGCATCGAAAAGCCCGAAATCCACACCCCAGGTATCAATGCCGATTGTCCTCGGGGCAAACCCCTTTTTTGAGATCATAAGGAGGGCTTCTTTTATCCTTTCGAACATGGTTTCGACATCCCAGTGGAGAACTCCCCCCATCTCAACGGGACTGTTGGGATGACGAAAAACCTCATCGATCCTTAGCGTTTTATCGCCGAGGAAACCGGTAAACACCCTCAGGCTTTCGGCACCAAGGTCTATCCCCACAAACACATTGCTATCAACGCCAGCAGACATGCCCCGGTTTCTCATGCGCGCTCACGGTCAACAAAAACGTAAATTAATATGCATTGGAATCTTTAGCCACCGCAACCTTCACCGTGAATCAAAAACGAGAAAATCCCTCAAAACGGCTTCCAACAGTACACAGGATTGTCTTCGAGAGGCATAAGTCACAGTCATGAATCATTCAATCTCCCACTTTTCGCATGGGACGCCGCAATCTATTATCCACGGTTCAATCGGGAGTTTGGATAGCAGTTCATTTCCATCCTCTGTGATAAGCAGCGGCCTTTCAAGCCTGAAACCGGCCACTCCCGGTCGGTTGCAAACGACCGCCACCATCTGTATATAACCCGGTTCGAGAACGTAGTCTGGCTCGTTATTTCCCGGAGACTCAGCCTCGGCGACACACGGATACCATTCGTGACCGAAGTGCCCGATACCGTGACCAAAACCGGGCAGGACCCACTCGGTCCACCCGTTTTCCTGAACGAAAGCGTTTACGTTTCTGGCGACCTCACCGAGCATCTTCCCCGGTTTCATCTCCTCGATAACCTTATAGCATGTAGCGACATAAGCCTCGATAACTTCCTCCTGATCGGGGGTCGGCTGTCCCATTATCGCGTTGTGAGCGACATCACCGAGCATGAGCCAGTACATTCCGTGAAGGTCTATCATGATGGGATCCCCGCACTGCACGATTTTATCGGTGGCTGGAGTGCAGCCTCCCCAGAACCACCAAGTCCTGTAACCGGACGCAATCTCCTGACCGCCGGTGAATGTCCAGGCGAACTCGCTGCCAAGTTCTCTCATGACCGCTTCCGCTATTCCAGCGATCTGCTTCTCGGTAACGCCCACCCTTAAAAACTCCCTTACCTCTTCGTGGGCGGCGTCACAGATCGCGGTCGCCTGCCTCATGAGTTTTATCTCTTCGGGTTCCTTGACGAGCGTGAAGCGGTCCATAAGGGAAACAGCGTTCACGAACTGGGCTTCGGGGAACTGCTCCTTGAGCATCTCATATTCGTAGAGGGTGATGAAACCATCGGGCAGATAGTTGGATGTCCCGCTCTCGATACCGATAACCCCTTTCTCACAACCCAGTTCTCTTACTCTCGCCGAGATCATTTCGATGAACTGCATTCCCGGAAGAGCACCATAGGCCACAACGTTATCCAGCCAGCTCTCCTCTTTAAGTCTTGCCGCGTCAAGAGCGGACGTGATCAACTGAATCTCGCTTCTGGCCGGAACGACCACGCAGCTCCTCCACGGAACAAAGCCGCCCGAAAGGTGGGTTATAGTCTTTAACTTTGTGCCGATGAGCACATCGATTCCTTCTTTCTCAACAAGCGCCTGGAATTTCTCGATTCGCTTCCTGAAATCAATATGCACCATCATCTTCGATCACTCCCTTTCAGGGCACCCGGTCCAATACTTTCGACCGGAAACGGCAAACCGGATAAAACGCACTCGGAGAATACGCTTGCACCGCTTCTGATTGACGTTCCGTCCGCAAGTCCTAAGGACAAGAAAACAATTGCTTAACTCACCAAAGTCCCGAGATTCATGGCAAATCCCATGTCTCCATCGATCTTCAATCTGTTAGTCATAAAAGCGGTAACTCCCGACAGTTCTCCCGTGCTTATCTGTTTCCAGTCATCAAGAGAGGTCATGAATATAGCGGTTGGTGAATCGGCGCCGTTGAAAACAATCTTTAACGAGACATTTTCGCCCTCCGTCCTGGAAAGGTCTAAAAGGAGAGTTCCTGAAATGGATTTGAGTTGCTCGTAACGGGAGCGCGTTGAAAGTCTTCCGAGGTCAGTGAACATTTCAACCGCCCCCGGAATCTTGCCTGTAACTGCCTGTCTCCATGTATCTTCGGAGATTTCAAGCCTGATGATGGGCTTTTCAATAGGGCCCTGTTTTACCTCGAGGGTTTTGGCATCCCTTACGATAACGCTGTAAGTCTTTAAGACCTCTCCCTGTATATCAAACTGCAGCGTGAACTCAGTTCCCTCCATGCCTTCGAGCATTACCTTTCCCAGCTGCTCGGAAAAAACGTCCGGCACCACTTTTTCAAAATACTCCTCAACTGTTATGTCATCACTTATCTCAGACACTTACACCACCACCCTTCCGTAATGAGTCACCTTAAACCTTTTAACCGAAGATAGGATACATTGTTTTGACCGTTCTCTCCACAAGAGTTTTGAAATCAGGTAAGAGCAACCGTTTAAAACTACATACGAAGCTAAACTTAGACTTATAATCAACGAGAAGTGGGGGAACGGAAATAAAAAATTCGGTGTCTTAAGAAGAAAAAATTATGCGTGCGAAGGTAAATACGCGTGCCCCATCAGACATTCTTGACCTTGGGCTATTCATTTGACGACAAGCGCGAGGTGCTAAAGATATGCGAATTCTTCTCATAAGCGAAAACAGAAGCGTGGAAAACATAATACCTTACCCTCTCGGCCTTGCCTACGTCGCTTCCGCAGCCAGAAAGGCGGGTCATGCCATTCGCTGCCTTGACCTGATGTTTAGCCAATCCCCGCTTGAGGACATTGAAGGAGAAATCAAAGATTTCAAACCAGACGTTATTGGGGTCTCGGTGAGAAACATAGACAATCAGGAAATGCACTCCACCGTTTTCTATGTTGAAGAGGTTGATGCGATTATCCGCACGGTAAAGCAAACCACCGACTCTCCCGTGGTGCTTGGTGGCTCTGGATTTTCGATTTTCCCTCTCGAATGCCTTGAACGCTTCGACATAAAGCTCGGCATCGTGGGCGACGGCGAGAAAGCGTTTGTCGCCCTCCTTGACTGCATTAAGGAAGGGGGCGAGCCGCTTTCCCTGGCGGGTGTGGCTTTCAGGAATGAGAAAATAGCGAGAGTCAATCCACCATGTCACAGGCATGATATCCAGTCGCTTGGCGCTCCAGCACGCGATTGCCCGGACGCGTTGAGGTATAGATCCGCGCCCTTCGAGGAACCGGCATTTATGGCGAACATCCAGTCGCGAAGAGGCTGTCACATGAAATGCATCTACTGCTCATCTCCCCTCATCGAGGGAAAACAAATGAGACTGAGGGATCCAGAATCAGTAGCCGATGAACTGGAATCGCTCGAAAAAGACCACGGTGTCATGTTCGCCGCGTTCACCGACTCCCTGTTCAATTTCCCGGGTGAATACACGCACCGCATATGTGCGGAAATCGCGAAAAGAAAATTAAAAATACGATGGCTCGCGAACATCAACCCCTGCTTTCACGAAAAGAGACTATCCGAAGCTATGGCAAAGGCAGGGTGCGTATCGGTAAGCATTGGAAATGAGTCTGGAAGTGAATACATGTTGGAGCGCCTCCGAAAAGGCTTTTCAAAATCACAAGTGGTCAGGGCAGTGAGGGACGCGAAATCCTCCGGCATGCGGGTAAACTGCTTCCTTCTTCTGGGCGGACCGGGAGAAACGGAAAATAGCGTGAAAGAAAGCATAGAACTCATGGACTCTCTTGAGCCAGACGCCGTGAGGGTTACGGTTGGAATCAGAATCTTTCCCCAATGCGAGATGTATGATATCGCCTTGAAACAAGGCGTCATTAAGCCCGGTCAGAATCTGCTGTATCCGATTTTCTACATCGAACCGGAGGTTAGTGGCTGGCTTTATGAGTTCATGCTGGAGGTTTGCGGCGAAAGACCCGGATGGTTCATTTGATACTCGATGGGCCTGAAGATTAAGCGTTGACGCAGTCCTGCCAGCTTCCTATCCGTGATCTCCATTACGTGTTACCTATCTGCGCCTATCTGCTCGTTACCCTCTCTGGAGCAACCCGGCGATACGCACCGAGTGCCTCAACAAAAACCGGTAAAACCCTCTGCTTAATCTGTAAACGAAATCCCCAAGGTAAACCTCTCGACCAACCTTGATGATTGCCCTGTTTTTCTCAATCCCTTTCAATATCGCTTTTGCCACCCGCTCCGGAGGCATTCCACGCTTCTTAAAAAATTCGTCAACTTTCTGCGCGAAATCCCCGTCTTTTGAAGACTTACCTTTTGACCTGATCCTGCCGTGCTCGATGATATTCGTCGCCACCACGCCGGGACAAACCGCCGCGACCCGCACCCCGCGCGCTGCAGCCTCCTCTCTTAAAACTTCCGAAAAAGAGACAACCGCAGACTTCGTTGCGCAATAAGCGCTCATTATGGGCAGAGGCACGAGAGAAGCCCCACTTGAAACGTTCACAATGTAACTCGTTCCATTCTGTTCAATCATCTTAGGGTAAAAATAATGGCAGCAGTGCAAGACGCCCCAAATGTTAGCGTTTATGATCCATTCAAGGTCCTCGAGCGTAAGGGTCTCGAAGAAGCCGCCCATGCCAACACCGGCGCAGTTGACAAGAATGTCAACGCGCCCGAAAGCTTTCAAAACCTCGCCGGCAAACTCTTCAACCTGCCACGCTTTGGACACATCCACCACGCGAGTAAAGAGTTCTTTTCCGTTTCGTCCAGTTTCCTCAGCAAGAGTCCTTAACCCTTCGCCCTCTATATCGCAAAGGGCAAGGCTGGCTCCCCTTGAAGCCAGTTCAAGGGCTAACGCTCTGCCAATTCCGCTTCCCGCTCCGGTTATGACAACAACTTTGCCGTTAAATTCCATTTCCCCCTCTCCGTTATGCCTTATTCACTTTCACCCGTGTAACGGGCTTAAGAGCGCGGAAGGTCCATTCCATTCCTGAAATCCATATTTCGCTCAAAAGCCTCCCTTGCACAGGTCCCTGCCCGCAGCCCGCTGGGATGCGACCCTTTCCGGGAAAATTCCCACAATATCAAGCAATTCCTCCTGCTCAGCCTTGGGATAAGATTGACAGTACTTTGCCTCCCTCATCAGCCTCTCCGTGCCGTAATCGCGCATGTAACCGTATCCGCCATGTATCTGAACACCGTTAAGCGCCGAGCTCATCGCAAACCGGGAAGCGGCGCACTTTGCCGCTTTGCACGCAGAAAGTGCCTGCCCCCTCTTCATCCAGACATCTTTTGCGTGCTGAATCGCCGCATCTGAAATCTGGATACCGAGCGCCATCTCCGCCAAATAAATTCTCATCTGTTCATGCCCTATAATGTAATCACCACCCTGGTAGCGCTCCTTGGCATACGAATGGGAAACATCAAGGGCGCGCCTTGTAATTCCACTCGCCACAGAAGCAAGTCCCAGAAGAAGCGCGCACTGGAGCGTCTCCGAGAACTCACTCGAAATTTCCGTTCCCCCCTCAACATGTTGCGCGACAGAAAGCCAGGCGCGCGCCGGAAGAGATGCCCTGAAGCCTAAAGGATTTTCAATCTTCTCGAGCTTGAGGCGGGCATCCGTTTTCTCCACGGGATAAACGAAAGCGTCATCGAAAACATGAAACACTATTACATCAGCATTCCAACCCCCCGGCACGATCCCCGCCTCAAGCGTACCTTCACCCTTAAGAATGGAGGCAGCGAAAGCCGCTCTCTTCTCGCCGCGCCCGAAAGCCCCGAGGTCAGCGTCCTTGCTAGTATGCTCCAACGCAAGAAGAGCCACATTGTGGGAAAGAATCAATACCGCAAAACCGGGCGAGGCATACGCGATTTCCCTTAAACCGAGCGTCAGCTCACTGAGACCCGCACTCGCTCCACCGGACGCACACGACAGGCAGGAGCACATACCGATTGACGCTGCGCTTTTGAACAGGTCTGAAATCTTTTCAGGCTCCGGGGTTTCGTCAATCTCCAAAGCAACATTCTCAAGTTCCTTTTTCCGAAACTGTGAAACGGTCTCAAGAATCGCTCTTTCTTCTTCGGTCAAAAGCTCATCTCCCAAACCCATACGTCTTCACCCTTTCTCGCGTTTATACGTGCCGCTCTTTTAATTTACCCATCTCCACCCTCAAGTTTTTTCCGATCTCCGCGGCGAATAAAGTGAGCATGTTTAATTGATTCGTCCCCTCATAAATCTGGGTTAGCTTCGCGTCCCTGAAAGCCTTCTCGATCCAGAGGCGCTCCTCGCAAATATCAGACCCGAGCTGCTCCAGAGCAAGAGACGTAACATGCATGGCTGTATCCCCGCCAACCGCTTTCGCCAGGGAGGCGAACGCCAGTGCGCGGGTTATTTCATCCTCTCTGGCGTACAAGGAAAGAATGCTCCCGCTTACTCGTTTGCCCAGGCGTGAATTGAAAAGATTCAGGTAGATTTCGCTTGTTCTTATGGAATCGGGAATTAGCCCGAGCGAGCGAAGTAGGGTGCTTGACATCGCGCGCCCCATGGAGGAGTCAAAACTCATCGCCGCATTCAGGTATGTCCAGCGGGAGACCTGTATCCTCGTTTTCATTTCCGCAAGAGCCATCTGGACCCTCTGCCGGGAAGCGGGCTTAACCCCATTTCTTGACTTGTTTGCCCATCTCAAAAACCATTCGTATGCTCCCCTGGCTATTCCGGTGGCGATGGCGCCGACCGGAGCGCGCGAGGCCGCAAGCAGAAGAAGGGTTCCCGGCTGCATTCCGGTACCCTCAAACGAGAGAACATTTTCCTCAGGAACGAAGCAATCCTCGAATGAAAGCTCAGCCGCGGGACAGACGCGTTGACCCATCTTTATCTCCACGCGGGGCACCGTAAAGCCGTCCATGCCCTTTTGAATGATGAAGGTCGTCCAGGTTTCAAGCGGACGGGATTTGTCCGTCGCGGAGCAGAGCACAATGTATTTTGCCACCGAACCGTTTGATATGAAGCACTTTCTACCGTTTAACACATAGCCGCCCTTAACCTTTTTCGCGCTCATGGTAAGCCTTGCGGTCTTCAAAAAATTTGGCTCCTCCACATCCGTCCCGGCGGAAGGCTCCGTGACAGCAGCAGCCATAAGCACCGGATTCCCTTTCTTCTCCTCACAGACTATCTCCCGTAGGATTTTCTCCCAGTAAGTAATAGAACCGCACACTAATAGCGGTGCTATACCCAGAGCATGCGCGCCGATTATGTTTCCAACCCCTGGGCAGTACGCACACAGTTCCTCCATCGCAAGGGAAAAAAGAACCGCAAGACCCCCCTGGCCGCCGACAATCTTCGGGATTATCAGGGACAAAAGCCGGTAAGGGAGAGCGGCTCGCACAAGCTCCCATGGAAAATAATCATGCTCATCTTTCAATTTCTCATCGAGTCTGAGAGCCACAGGTAAAATGTGCCTGCGTCCATAGTCGGCACATGCTTTTACCGTTTTCGCGATGTTCTCAAAAGCCTTCGAATTTGAGCGATTGAAGTGCTCGAGCATTGGAAACTCACTGAGAATTCTTTCTCCTGCCAATCTGATTTCGCCGCTCGGGATTTCCATGGCAATCTTCCCCCTGCGTTATCCCTGCAGAACACCATTTGAGCGTGTCCCTCTAAAAACCGCGCGCCCATTCTACCTGAATAATCTTATCTTTGCCGGTGCTCATTTTGCTTATCGCGAAAGGCAAAACTTACAGGGTGTCAAACCTCCTGTTTCTAACCTCCTTCTTTCTTCGGATGGGTCTTTATTCTAATAGTTCTACTTATTCATTAAATTAAATATCCTGAAAAGACGAGAACGTGGCCAAACGCTTTTCCCTCCGCAATCTTGAAAGTGTCCGGTCAATTTATCCAGTCAATTGTATCTATGTTTGAGAGCCGTCTTCACCATCGCTTGCACGTTCTCGAGTCTCGCGTTCTGTGGCACCTCGCACCCGGAGGAAAGGATGAAGCGAGCGTTTGCGCCCACTTCTTCAATCAGGCGCGTACAATATCGCCTTACCTCATGGGATTCGCCAAAAGCAAGCATTGTAGCCGGAACGTCGCCCATGATAGTAAATCTATCACCGAGGATTCTTCTTGCCCTGAAAATATCCGTTCTTCCATCGAACTGGAAAAAACAGTTCTCCGGGAGGTCTGAGAGTATCTCGAGGCTTCGGTCCCAGTTCCCGTCGTTGTGCATTCCAAAGTAGATGCCCTTTTTGGTGAGGTAATCCGCGATATATCTTATTGAAGAATATGCGTACCGTTCAAACTGATCGGGGGATATGAAATCATTCGAGGAGCGGTGAAGAAGGAGTAGAAACCGGTTCGTGCCCGTTGCTCGGCAGGCAAGAAGCGCAATGCGGGCAAGACTCTTCCCGAGTCTCAGCGAGGCTTCCGCTATTTCATCCGGGCGGCGGCGAAGATCGATCGAGAAACCCACAAGTCCTCGAGCCATGCTGAAAGTGTCGAAAGGCGCCTCGAGGCTGAAACTCGAAAAGAACCCCACGCCGCGCTTGTCCCACCGCTTTAGTTCTCTTATCCACCTAATCCCGAGCCTTACGCCTCCCCGCATAAAATCATTGACCCAAACCCGTGCGCCCTGCGGCTTGTTCTTGTAGCGTGAAATGAGTTCAACCATGAAACGAAGCAATGGGTGTAAGGGGGTGTAAAAACGATAGGAGAGTATTTTTTGGTAATCGTCCTCATTCATCAGATACTCAGATTCGGTCGCCTCGAGCACTTTACTGAAAGCATCGCCACCGAGAGCAATCCCCGGCTTCATACCAAGACCTGCCCCCCATGTCATGTCGTATCGAGGAGCATCGAAGGTAAAAGGAAGAGTATATATTGCGTCCCACGGCCCAGCTTGCTCGAAACAAATATCAAGCGCATTTTGGAAAACCCTCACGTCTTTCAGAAAGACCTCGTTCGGCACTCCCGCGACCTCCGCTGCGAAGTAGTAAACAAGCGGTACCACGGGAACCCTGTCGGGTATCCCGCCCCGGAGCACAGTATCAATCCTTTCCTCGCCCGTCATCAAATCACCCACAGCCCCAACGCCATAAGGACAAGTGACTTCCAGCAGCCTATAAGCTATGCGATTCCCCAAGCATTATTACCCCGGCTAACTTAATAAATTTGTCACCAGTGACCGCCGGGTCCTACGGCTTTGCCTCCAAAATGCCGCCCGTAATTATGAACGCCTGGTTTCTATCTTCCATACGGTTAGCGTCCTCAAGACTAAGCCCGTTGAGCGCTGCGTTGAAGGCGTCCTTCGTGAGTTTCAGACCGAGCCTGTTTTTGGAACACATATTGGCGGCCATTGCTTTAGCCTTTGGAAGCAAATCTTCGCGTGAATATATATGATTCACAAGCCCTATTCTGTAAGCTTCATCCGCATAAACGCGGTCGCCTGTAAGGCACATCTCCGCCGCCTTGCCCCAGCCCACGATTTTCGGAAGGAAAAAACTCGAGCCCATATCCGCCCCGCCCGTTCCGATGTTAATGTACTGGGCGCAGAAGAATGCATCCTCGCTTGCAAGCCTGACATCCGAAGCGAGTGCCATCGACAAACCGGCCCCCATCGCAGGTCCGTGAACAGCGGCGATTATCGGCTGAGGGCAGTAGCGCATGAGCCTTATCACGTTTGAGAAAGCCCGCTGCGAATTATAAATGTTGTAAGCCGACATCCCTCCGGGAATATCCATTGCCGCTTTGAGGTCAAGACCGGAGCAGAATCCCTTCTCGCCAGCGCCCCTTACGATGAGCACCCTCACACTTTCGTCCGTCTGCCGTTGGGTCCAGAAATCATTGAGCTCTGTAAGCATCGTATAGTCAATGGCGTTCACGATCTCGGGACGGTTGAGGGTCAGAATGCCGGTCTCCCCCTCCACTTCATATAAAAGGGTCTCATACTCCATCACTTACCTCCTGTCCGCTCTCTCTTCTTAGATTCAAGTTCCACCCACGCTTAGATTATCACCCAAGATAATTATGCATGGCAAAGAAAACCCCTCATGAGCCTGGCAGCCAAGAAAGGGGTAAGAATCATGGAAATTAATTTTCTCACCGGACTCAAGCATTGATTTGAATCATAGACCGTTCGCCATCACAGGTATACAATCAGACACTATCCCGCCGCACTTAAAACAAAAGGAGTGGTACCGATGGAAGAGATGAGAATCTCCTATCACGAGTCAGTCCGCAAAGCATATGCCCAGAGAATAAAGCCGAAGCAAATAACGAACGTCTGGGACCGTTACGAGGCGCAGGGGATGGGCGGTGATGCAGACAGAAGGTGTCCGTTCTGCATGGCGGGAACAAGATGCGACCTCTGCTCCAACGGACCTTGCCGAGCGGATGCGGAAAAGGACAAGAGGGGCGTATGCGGCATCACGGCTGACGGAATGGCTATGAGAATGATGCTTCTTCGAAACGTCATGGGCGCGTCAACCTACCAGTACCATACGAGCCAGACCATAAAGACCTTAAGGGCAACAGCGGAAGGCAAGACCCCTTTCTCTTTAAGAGAGCCCGAGAAGTTGAAATGGTTTTCCGAGCGATTGTGTCTTGCCGCTCGGCAATCCCCGAAAGATTCGGCACTTGCCCTGTGCGACTTCCTTGAGAAAGAGTTCTCAAAAGACACAGATGAGCCGAGTTCGATCGTGGAGGCGCTCGCGACCCCGGAACGAAAAGACACCTGGAAAAGACTTGACATATTCCCTGGTGGGATCTATCCGGAGATGATGAGGGCGGCAAGTTCGTGCCTCACGAACGTTGATGGGTTTTACCAGAGCCTCGCCCTGAAAGCCCTGAGACTCGGTATCGCCATGGCTTACCAAAGCCAGATCGTAAACGAATACTGCCAGGACATATTATTTGGTACCCCTCGCCCGCACAAGATGCGCGTCGATTTAGGGGTTTTGGACCCCGATTACGTGAACGTCCTTCCAAACGGACATGAACCTTTCCTGGGCTTCGCGCTCATTGACCTTGCCAAAGACCCCTCCTGGCAGGAGAAAGCCCGTGCAGCCGGCGCGAAGGGTCTTAGGATTATCGCCAACATAGAAACTGGTCAGGAAATCATTCAGAGATGGGCGATGGACGAAGTCCTGTGGGGCTTTACAGGAAACTGGATCATGCAGGAGGCGGTGCTGTCTTCAGGCTGCGTTGATCTCTTCGCGTGCGACATGAACTGTTCCATGCCGATTGATCCGATTTACGCCGAAAATTTTGTTTTCAGGCTCGTTCCGGTAAGCGACCTTGTTGCTTTCGAGGGAGTCACCGACAGGATCAACTACCATCCTGAAAGGGCATCCAAACAGGCAGCCGATTTGCTCGACATGGCGATAGAAAACTTCAAGGACCGCAAATTAAGGGTTCAACCGGCGACCGGATACCCGCTTGGGGAAGCCATCGTCGGGTTTTCGAGCGAAAGCATAATTGAGGCTCTCGGGGGCACGCTCGACCCTCTCATCGAGGCGATCAAAAGCGGGAAAATAAGAGGGGTCGCAGGTCTTGTCTCGTGTACGACTCTGCGCGATACCGGGCAGGATGTCCATAGCGTGGCTGTCGCAAAAGAACTCATAGCAAGGGACGTGCTCATTCTTTCCATGGGATGCGGAAATGCCGCCATGCAAGTCTGTGGTCTTTGCAGCCTTTCGAGCATATCGCTCGCGGGGGAAAGCCTGAAAGAGGTATGCGAAAGCCTGGGAATACCCCCGGTTTTGAGTTACGGCACCTGCACTGATACAGGAAGGCTTGCCGACCTTCTCGCCTCCCTTTCAACCGCGCTCGGAGATGTCCCGATTTACGACCTTCCGGTAGTGGCGGCGGCCCCAGAATACATGGAGCAGAAAGCAACGATAGACGCGCTCTTCGCCCTCGCCCTCGGGCTCTATACCTACGTTAATCCGGTGCCGAGCGTGACCGGGGCGCCGAATCTGGTGAAGCTGCTTACAGAGGACCTTCCAGGGATAACGGGCGGTGTGCTGAGCCTTGAAAAAGACGCCTCTAAAGCAGCTGAAAAGATGCTTGAGCACATCGAATCCAGGAGAGAAAAGCTCGGGATTTAGAACGCCTCAAATATGGATTTTTTTGGGGAGTTTTTCTTCAGCCGGATCAGTCGCGTTCGATTTTGCCGGCAAGGATCTCCTTGATGGAGAGAGCTTCGATTAATTTCTTTTTAGCAAATTCACCTGGCCACACGCCAAAGGAAAAATCCCGCAAATTAATGCCCGTGTGAATTCAAATGCTCTTTCCACCAATTTCGCCATTTTTTGCTCCAGTCCAACCGAGCAAAAAAATTCCCCGTCAACCGCGGTCTTTGCCTTTCGTTGACTTCCATAGCGTACGCTGGTAACTTGATTTTAAGAACCGTTTTCCTCGACGCGGGCAGGGGCAAAGATGTCCAACATCACCATCTTTAAGACAATTAAAGGAAATCTCACGCGTTACGCAATATCCGTTACCGTTGCAGTTCTGTTCACGTTCGCGCAAGTTTGCGCCGCGCTCGCCTCCGGGCCGTGCCGGCCAGACTCAAAATCCGCTCACATCCCGACTTACGGAGCCAGCCCATCTTCCTACCGCGCCTCCCACATGTTCGTTTTTGCCCATCAAGATGATGAAATAGCCTACTTCGCGATGATGAAAAGGCTTGCAGAAAGCGGAAAGAAAATAAAGATTCTTTGGATAACCGATGGAGGTGCATCCGCGCCCCCGGAGGTAAGAAGAGATGAATCAAGAAAAGCGCTTGGGCTTATTGGCATAAGAGAAGATTCCCTTATCTTCTGGAACTACCCCGATGGGAAATCGATATACCACGCAAAAGAAATCGCGGACCGCCTTGCCGCCTTGATGCGCAAGATAAACCCCCGCGCCCTCTTCGTTCCCGCCTACGAAGGCGGACACCCTGACCATGACTTCGCGCATTTCGCGGCGGTTAACGCTGCGATGAAAATGAAGCGTCCCCCGAAGATATTTGAGGCGCCCTTATACAACAAATACAACGCTTTGATAGTCGCGTTCAACCAGTTCATCCCGGCGAAAACCCCCACGCTATACACACACATGACGCGGTGCGAGGTTTTTCTAAAACTGCGGGCGTTTTTGACCTACAGAAGTCAGTTCTGGGGAACGGTGCTGCCCGCTTTGATATTTGGCGGTCCGCGCCTTTTCGAGCCTAAAGAACCCTACAGAAAGAAGCCTTCATGGGATTATTTGAAGCCGCCTCACCCAGGAGACCTCTACTATGAAAGTTTCCCCATGAAATACACGCTTGGGATTACCTTCGAAGATTTCAGAGAGGCAGTCCTTAAAGTGCTCTCTGGTTGAGGGAAAGAGTAGAAATCTCCAAGTTTTCCGCCTGCTCTTGTGCCTAAGCCTTATTCCTCCTCATAAGATTCTTCATCATAATCTCCATAAACAAAAGGCCACCGTGAAACCTGCAAACAAGTCTTATCTCTTTCAAGAAAGCTTTTCTCAAAACAATCCGGTTAAAAAAGTTATTATAAGAAACCGATTCAGCGGCTTGAACCCATGTTTATGAATCTCACTTTCCGCTCAAAAGCGAAAATGTCACACCCCTATCTTAAACTCAACCTACAAGCTTCAGTGGCAATTCAAGGAGGTCAAAATGATCGAGCCTGGGAGCACTTGTTACATAAAAAGGGATATATACGCGGGTGGAGCGCTGCTATTCAAGGAGGGAGAAATCGTAATCATCGAGAAAGTAGGCCCTCATCCCCAGCGGCCCGAATATAAGTACCTAACCTTCTCGGCAAGAGCGAAAAAATATTTTCTGCTTTCAGACAGAGACTTGGAGCTTGAAACTGAAGATATTAAAGATGCAAAGGAAGAAGTGAATAACACGAAAATTATTACGCCAACACCCCCGGGCAAACCACCTGGCGCCGCGGCAACCGATAAAGAGAAGACATCTTACGCTCCGCTTGAACGCACCGGCATGCCGATCGGGCGCGCTCGATCAGGCAAAAAGAATGTTATTCAAAAAGTGGCAGGGTCAAATATGAGCAAAATCAAAAAGGTTTTGGTCGTGCTTTTTATTTCCTTCGTTTTGTTAAGCGCATTCTCCGTCTTTCTTTATTACAACCTAAAAGAAAAAACGCCCAAGGAGGAAACGGTCTCGGAAGAAACATCAGAAATGAGTACACAGACCGAGCTGGAGCCCTTTGAAGAAGAGGTGTCATTTGAGGAACTCATCTCAATTGAAAATTTGGTTGAAGGGCAGCAGATGACTGCGGGAAAATATACTGTCTCAGGCAGAGCGCTTCAAACCTGCTCGCTAGATTTAAATGGTGTACCGGTGGAAATCCTACAAGGTACCGGTGAGTTTCACCACCCCGTCACAATAAATGAAGGGGAAAACACGCTTTCATTTATCGCCACCGACGAAAACGGTGAACTAATCTCAAAAGAGATAAGGGTAACGGGTGTGGTCACCCCCCAGATGTACAAGGCATCCTGCCCGCCGGGTCCTCCCTATAAAGTGCTTGAAAAGAACGCTGATGCTTACATAGGGACGCGTTGTTACTATAAGGGGAAGGTGGCTCAGGCTATGGAATCAAGTGGGATCACGATGCTCAGGGTTAACATCACCCACAAGGGTTACGATATCTGGGATGACACTATTTACGTGACGCTTGAAGGCTCAACTCCCGCGGTTGAGGACAGCATGGTAATTGTTTACGGGGACATAGCCGGAAGCTACACCTACGAGTCAATTGCGGGATGGATCATAACCCTACCTTGGATCATGGCTGAATATGTTGACGTCGTGGGATGAGCAGACCTTTTTTGATGAGTGGACCTTTCCAAGAGCGCAAAACTCGGTAAAGCAGGGCATGACCCCCGCAAGGTCGCAAAAAGCGCACCAAACGTTTGCGCTTTCATCCGGTTAAGCACCTTGAAAGTACTTATCCATTTTTAATATAGACCAGGACCACAGACGCAGGAACTTAAGAGCGTATCATTACCCATAAAAGGCGCGGGAATCTTTTGCGCTTCCAATAGCATCACACTGCTTGTCTTCCCATAAAGTGACGTCAAAAGCATGACCTTCGCGCCGGTCTCTTAAGTTGAGAAAACCTATTCAAATGATGGTATCGCTTTCGACATTAAGTCTTACCTTTCGCAGGTCAGCTTCATGGTGTTGAAGAGTGTTGAATTTTTTCGCAAATGATGACTAAATGTTCTCTACGAGATATGCGAAAAATCTTAAATAGCCCGAAAGGAGCAAGATCATGGGACCTCGACAAGTTCGAATTTTAACGCTTGCCGTGACCGCCGCAATAGTTTCCTTGCTTTTGTTATCTCCTGTTTCAGGCTGCAGGAAGAAAAGTGAAAAACCAACAAAGAAAGAAACAACAACGGAGGAGCTAAGGGAGACCATCGCTGCTGAAACTGGTCAATACTTCGAGGTCTTTCTCGAATCGAATCCAACTACTGGCTATAAGTGGAATACGGTTCAGGCACCAGATGAGAACGTGGTGAAACTCACCGGAAGCGGTTTTATCGCGCCCTCGGGCGAGAAAAAACTAGGGGCTCCGGGTCAGGAAATATTTCGTTTTCTCGCTGTTGGTCCAGGATCCACCACGGTAATGCTTGAGTACACCAGAGGCTGGGAGAAAGATAAGCCACCCGCCAAAAGATATATGCTCACAGCCAACGTCACGCAGGCTGACAGACAGATAACAAGCGCGATTACGGTCGTAGCGGGTCAAGAATTTGACCTCACAGTGGATACCGAACCAGCCGCCGGGTTTTCCTGGGTTCTCGCAAAGAAGCCGGATGAAAATACCTTTAAACCCTTAAGCAGTGATGTCACGCCCGGCGAGGCTGTTGGCGCACCCGCAAAACAGAACTGGAAATTCCTTGCCGTCAATCAAGGCAACACGTCACTTGTTCTCGAATACCGGGGACCGGGGGAGACCTCAAGTTTCGAAAAGAGACACACCATCAACGTAACCGTGACCCCTGCCCCGTCAAAACCATCGAGCACGGGGGGCAAATCAAAGTAGAGATTCATATGCCCGCGCTGTCAGGTTAAGCGATCTTCAACAACTTAATCACCGGAAAAAAATTCGCAAGGGAAATCGCTCTATGAATTGAGCGGGTGAAAACAAGGCTTAAGCGAAACAGCCGTTTCTTCGCGCGCGTGGACTTAAAGCTCTTTGCTGTTCGTTTGGTCAAACCGGGTTCGCCGCTTATTCGTGCGCGTGAACTTAAAAGTTGGGACGAGATGCTCACCTGCTCATCTTCTCTTTGATGAATGCCTGATTTGAGAACGTAGCGCCTTTCAGCTCCCAAATTTGACAAACGTTCAAAGCGAGATTTCCGCTAGCAATCCTGCCGTATGCGTCCGGGCCGCAAAACTCCAATGACTTAAGAGAGGAATTGCGCATTCCCTGCGGAAAAAAATCATTCATTTACTTATAATCGAAGCAAGAGGCAACAAAAGGAGCGGATCAATATGGAACTCAAAAGCATGCTTTTTTACGAGTCTTTGCGGTTTTTCCTCGGTCCGCTTTTTTCGTTCCGCCTCCACCTTAAAGTCGAGGGAAAAGAGAACGTGCCGGATGAAGGGGGCGTTCTCGTTGTGGCAAACCACAGGTGTTATCTTGACCCTTTCGTGCTCGGTTGCTCGATTGAACGTTTCATAAACTTCGGGGCGGGCTCGCACCTCTACCTTGTGCCCGGCACGCGCAAAATATTTGAACTTGCGGGCTTCTTTCCAATCCACATATACGGCGGCGAGGAAGGCGACAGAAGCCAAGATAGGGCAAGCGAGATCCTCTCTAACGGGGAAGTGGTTTGTATCTTTCCCGAAGGAATTGAGTCCTTTATGAGAATCGGTGAAGCGTCAAGGATTTCGGAGTTCAAAACAGGGTTCGTAAAAGTAGCCCTGCAAAGCAGGGTCCCTGTGCTTCCCGTCGCGATAGTACCCAGAATCGAAAAGGAATTCCCCACGATTCCATCTCTTTTCATAAGACCTTTCGTAAGGCACCCCAAAGTTGGGCAGGGTCTGCGCCTGATAACCTACCGGGATGTAACCTGTAGAATCGGACTGCCGGTTGACCTCTCTGCGTTTTACGAGGAGACCATATCCAAGGACCTCCTTGACAGGATCGCCGCCCGCATAAGAAGGATTGTTGTCTCGCTTTACGAGGGGAAGGATTTGGATAAGCTCATGCACGGAAACAGACCGTAAGATATTTCTTCCAAATGGATTTGACCTGCGCCAAAACCCGGCGCCATAGTTATCGGACGTTATATAATGAGTCGTTGCTTCCAAGAAACAGGCTTTGAGCAACCGGGGAGATAAAAGGAGCAGTGTGTTAAATGATATGCGATAAATGTGGCGCAGTGATTAAGGAGGGCTCTCTTTTCTGCGCATCCTGCGGCGCTTCACTTCCCCAAAGCGCATCCTTACATATGGAAACACAAGTCCCAAAAGAGTCTGAACAGACGGAAACGGAAGATTTAACCGAAGCGATTAAGGAACTTGGTAGATCCGAAGCTCCGCTTGAATCAGCGGAAGACCGTTTCGTAAAGACAGATTCTTGCGAAGAAAAGGAGAAAGAAAAGGTTGTAAAGGCTGGCAGGCAAGAGGTAGCGGTTTCCCCGGTTGCCGCAGAACATATCACCGGAAAACAAGACGTAAGCGCACCCGAGAAACAACCCGGAGCGCGCTGGAAACGTCTTTTTCTCATATTCGGGCTTGTTCTCGTTATTCTCGGCTGCGCCGCCGGAGGATTCTTCATATACAGATACATAAAGGATGCAAGCAAAAGAGAAGCAGCCAGGATAACGGTGAGCGGCGATCAGATGCTCGACTACTCCAAGACCGAGGCGGAGAACATTCGCGATCAAATAAACGCCGCCCTGAACGCGTTACTCAGCGGCGCGATCAAGTCGAGCGACGAGTTCAAATCTTACAGTGAAAGCATTCAAAAAAAGATAGACGAACTTTTACAAGACCTCGATCGCGGTAAGGAGATTTACGGGCAAGTATTAAGACTCAAAGACCTAAAACACTACAAATCCTACGCGCGCGCTCGAATAAACCAAATTGAGTGGTCCTCTAAAACCATCCAGACGGCAAAGAAACTAATGGTAAGAATAACAGAGATCCTCGCCGCGGCGGAAGCCAAAGTGCGCCTAAACAGGAAATTGATAGAGGACGAGATTGCCGGGTTCATAGCTCAAATGGCCGCATCAAGCAAGAAAGCGCAAGCTTTCAAAAAAGAAGCGGAAAAGATTAAGAAAACGAAGAAAATTTAGATTCACGCCTTCCGTGGCTTAAAGGACTCAATCCCAGCCTGCCTGCGCATGAAATTTGCGCTTCTTTCCATTGCCATCCTGGTACACTCAAAGAAAAACGCGGGAATGAAACCGTGGTAAGCGTGAGGATACCTCTCGAGGTCGAAGAAAAGGGTTTCGCATTCCACACCGTGCGACCCGAGCGCGCGAGCGAACCTCACGGATTCCGGATGAAGGTAATCCCTTTCGCTCGAACACACAAAACAGGGAGGATAATTCTTATCGACAAGCCTCAGCGGCGAGGCGAGCGCGGCTCTTTCTTTGTAGAGCTCTTCGTCCTCGCCCATGATTATGTGCGTTATGAAGTAGATATCAGGAAATCCTGTCTCCAGAACAGTCTCGAAATCATACACGCCGTAGAAGAGAAGAAGTCCCTTTATCGAATCCCGCTTTATGGTTTCCCCACCCAAGATTTCTTTCTCGACCTTAGGATGGATAGATGCGGCAGCATATAGAGCGGAAAGAGACGCTCCCGCAGATTCACCACCAAGAAAGATCCTCTCCGGGTCCCCCCCGAACCTCTCCGCGTTTTCGTAAACCCACCTAACCGCAAGATGAGTGTCCTCGAACTGCGCTGGAAAAACAAATTCCGGGGCAAGCCTGTAATTGAGGTTGAAAACCAGGAAGCCCTCCCGGGCATAGCATTTGCAAACCCTCGTTAGCAATTTCTTATCCCCTGAAAAAAAACCGCCGCCATGTATGAAAACCAAAATGGGATATGGTGGATTGTAAGGAGGGATGGCAATATCAAGTGAGCGCCATTTACCCCCGCCGGGGAGATACTCAATATTCTTAAAATATGCGCCTATTTTCGGGTGAAATCTGTTTAGGATAACGACCCTTGCCACAAACATTACCGCAGAGAAGGCCCATCTTCGCGCGAAAGCACCGATTTTGCTCAACAGTCAATCCCCCGAAGAAAACACAGAGATGAACAATCGTGATTCTTCATACCGCAAATTCTAACTTAAAGGCCCGTCCTCAAACAAAGTGTTTTTTGCTTTGAAACCCAGACCTCTTACTCGCCCGATTCCTCGGCAATCCTCTTGATCGGAAACTCCTCGGCGCGCCGGGATAGAAAAATCGTAGCGCCGAGAATGAGGAAGAAAGCGAGGATTCTTAAAGCGGACAAGTAAACGCTTTTCGGAAGGGGCTCTCTTAAAACAAGCATTCCCGCCAGAATGGGGACGGCCTGGTTTAAGCCTCCGACGACCGGACCCACGATCGAAGCAAGCCCCCTCTGGAACGCCGCCTGCATGATAACAATCCCCAGTATGTTCGCGACCGCGAGCGCAATAAGAAATACGCTCGAGAAAATTACCAATATTCCCTTTTCCTTCCACTGATTGGACCAATCAACAAGTAACAGTCGGGAGAAGACCGCCGCAAGACCGAACAAAAGCCCCGTGGAAACCGCGAGAATAGTCCCTTGTCTCGTCCCGCTTTTACCGAAAACAAAGGGAATCGCGCACGCTAGGAAAAACACGGTACCCGCAAACACCCAAAGTATGACGGCGTCATAGGGCTTGGGCGATGATACGCCTTCGGAAACGCTTATTCCGATCATCCCCACTCCCAGCACCGTGCACCCGATAGCGAAGAAATCGGAAAATCGCAGCCTTTCGCCAAGATTCCTGACGGCGAGATACACAAGAAGTGCAACTCCCGCGCTGACTATCGGCTGAACAATCGAAATCGGGGCAAGCGCAACCGCGACCGCGTAAAAGCCGCCGCCAATGACGCTCACAAGGTACGAGATTATCCAGGGCTTGTTCGTTATGAATGCCTTGAAAACGGTCCATGAGGGTTTTAATCCGACCCTCGGTAGCTTGTCAACCGCTTTCTTTTGTAAGAAACCCGCAACGTTGAAGAAAATCGCCGCGAATATCGCGCAGAACACCGCTGCGGTAGTCTTCACCGCTCCCCCATTCCAAGCATCAACTACCTTGGTGAATAATTTTTTAAACGTTTGGCTTTAAACAAAAAAGCGACTCTTGAACAATCGAAATGATATCAAATTTGGATAAGACGAACTTATACCAAATTATGATTCTACTTGTGGGCGGAAGGTTCTCCGGACGTTCGTGTATGAATCTTGTTAGGTACTATGATTCTACTTGTGGGCGGAAGGCTCGGTTTAGTATTCTTTTTACACATGAGTTTGCACATGGCACAAAGATTTTGCTACCTTTCTTCCGTCAAGACAATAAGCAAAGGTGATCATATGCAGGGCGAACGCAAAGAGGTGCAGCCAGAATACCTCTACCGCCAGATGGTAAGGGCAAGAAGATTCGAGGAGGCGCTTGCCTCGCTGTGGAGAAGAGGTCTGATCTCAGGAGAGCTGCACCTCGGAACAGGCGAAGAGGCGATTGCGGCAGGATTTGCCGCTCACCTTGAGGACGGCGACGCGATTGCCCTGGATCACCGCTCCACGCCCCCTCTCGTCTGCCGCGGCCTGCCGCTTGAACCCATAATCCTTGAGCTGATCGGGTCTGAAAAAGGTCTTTGCTCCGGCTGGGGCGGGCACATGCACCTGTTCTCCAGGGATTTTCTTGCCGCATCCTCCGGAATCGTCGGCTCCTCCGCTCCGCTCGCGCTGGGATTCGCGCTCGCGAACAAGCATCTTCGACAGGGAAAAGTTGCTGTGTGCTTTTTCGGCGAAGGGGCGATGAACCAGGGAATGGTGCTTGAGTCGCTGAACCTTGCCCGGGTATGGAAGCTGCCTGTAATCTTCGTTTGCAAAGATAACCGTTGGGCGATTACCACAAGGTCCAAAAATGTCACCGCGGGCTGTCTCACCAAGCGCGCAAGGGCTTATGATATGCCCGCCTGGAAAGTTAACGGCTTAAGAGTTGATGACGTTTGCAAAACCGCAAAGCGCGCTATCGAGAGGGCGCGCGAGGGCAGGGGACCCTCGTTCGTGCTCGCGAGATGCTCGAGGATTGACGGTCATTTTCTCGGGGACCCGCTTTTCAGAATATTTGAAGAGCCGCTCGAACAGGTAAAAACCATCACGCCACCGCTCATCCGTTCGGCGATTGCAAAACCCGGAGCACCGTCTGGCGCCAGGGCCAGAGCGCTTTTTTGCATCAGCAAAGCGATAGCGCTTGCCGGCGCCGACAAGCTGAAAAACTTTAAGGACCCACTTTTTATTTCGAAAAACCTCATACTAGAAGAAAAGCGCCTGGAGATCGAAAGGGAGGTCTTTGAGGAAATAGAGAAAGCGGTAAGAACATCGCTTGAGGTCGCTGGTCTGAAACGTTAGCGATAAAGCCGTATGGATGCAAAGATTTCAACGTATTTCGAACTCTTCAAACCCAGCGGACTCAATCGGGTCAGTGGCAAGATAAAAGTCAAAACCGAGGGGGTCAGATTTGAGGGTAAGTTTCGCGACGGCGATAGAAAAAGCCATAGAGCACGCTATGGCAGAGGATGAAAGAATCATCATATTCGGCGAAGACGTGCATCTTTTAAGAAACAATCTTTACGCCAGATTCGGACCGGAAAGAATTATTCCCGCGCCGATAAGCGAATCCGCTTTTCTTGGCGCCGCGGTTGGCGTCGCGATGGCGGGGTTAAAGCCGATCGTGGAGATAATGCTTGTCGATTTCATAGCCGTCGCCTTCGACGCGCTCTTGAATCAAGCATCCAAAGTTAAGGCTTTTTCCGGGGGAAAATGGAACGTGCCGGTGGTAATAAGATGTTCGTGCGGGGGCGGCTACGGTGATGCCGGTCAGCACGAGCAGTGTCTGTGGGGCTTGATTTCGAGCGTTCCCGGAATATCAGTCGTGGTGCCGTCAAATCCGCCGGACGCCGCCGGACTCATGCTCTCCGCGCTCAATGCGGAAGACCCCGTGGTTTATCTTGAGCACAAACTGCTTTCCGAATACTGGCTTGACTACCTTGGAGCTGGGGGAAGAAAAAACGTCGCGTTTGACATTCCCGAAAGCGGAGCTTCCGGAGAGATTGAAATACCGCCTAAAAACGTGGCAATAGGAAAAGCCTCATTTTTACGGGAAGGCTCTGATATCACGTTCATAAGCATAGGCGTGAGCGTCCACCGATGCCTTGAGGCTTCAAAAGCGCTCGAAAGAGAGGACGCCTCATCCTGCGTGCTGGATTTGAGAACAGCGACCCCGCTCGACAAGGAATCCATACTTGAGGCTTCCAGGACAGGGCGGGTGGTGGTCGTTGATGAGGACTATCTTTCTTTCGGCCTGTCTGGGGAGATAGCGGCGGTGCTTTCCGAATCGGGATACCGCGGGGCTTTCACTCGAGTGGGAAACACGGGAGTAATCCCGTATGCCAGACACCTCGAGGACAGGGCGCTTCCCTCGGTTGATTCCATTTACGAGGCTGCAAAAAAGATTCTCGGAACTTAAGGGAAGACATCTGCACACAAACGCGAACGCTCAATACTCATAAGCTCCAATATCCCATCGCTTGCCTCTGGGCCTTTTGCCACCGTCAAGGTCAATGAGGGGAACCCCTTTGTCTGAACCGGAGTCAATTGCAGGGCTTCCCTTCCTAAGATGATAATCCCCTTCTGTTCCCCACGCGCCTTTCACGAAAAGAGGATTCGAAACCTTATTTCCCTTTCCCAAATACCCTGACCTTATAGCCTTCGCGGAGTAATCCCTCCCTCTTGCGCGCACCTGAGCTTCTTGTCTTTTCATGCAAAAAAGACAATGCTCGCATACAAGCCTGACTGAGTCGCCGAAATAGGCGGGAGCGTATCCCCCGTAAACTATGTTGTTTTTGAAATCCAGATTCACTTTCGCTTTTTCCCCGTACTGCACGTAAAGAGGATACGCTTTCCTCTCGGGGTTGTCTGATATCGTTACATTCACCACCTTAAAAGTAGCGCCGCTTTCCCGTGTCTCTATCACGAGACCCGCCCAGGGCGAGGCACCCCCTGTGCCATCCCCGGTGCCGTATATCAGAGTATTCTCAAGCCTGCTTCCCCCTCCCCACAGCTTCACCCCATCGCAAGAATTGTTCGCGACTAAGCATTCGTAAATATAAGTGTTTGAGGCTTTCGAATCGATGCCGTCCCCCCTGTTGTGTTCGGAGACTGTTCTCTCTATCTCAACGGGACCAGCGCTTTCCTCTATACCGAAGCCGTCAGGGCGATCATACGGTGACGGGCCTCTTTTTCCCCTGTAGTAATGACCGCTGTAAGAAAGCCTTGAGCCTTTCACCTTCAAATGTCTTACTCCTCCCCTTCCTCCTTTCGGTCCTCCAATCCCGCCAAAACCGCAGTGCTCAAAACGGCAGTCCTCAATGGCCAATCCCTCTACGTCGCCTATGTTTACCGATATCTCGTCGATATGGTGGATATAAAGGTTTTTCAGGACAACAGATTTGACCGTTCTCTTCTCGCTTACGATCTCAACGCCGTCCCTGAAAGGCGCGCCGCCGTCGCTTGTTATCTCGAGGTTTTCAATTCGCACATATCCGGACGCGCTCAAATCAATCGCGGAAAGAAGATTCCCCCTGCCGGCAAGAACCACTCCCGCCTTTCTCTCACCCTTGATTGTTATCCACTTTTCGGGCGTGCCGGACCGCGGGGTGACCATGTCCTCGTAGTATTTATCCAGAACATACTTCCCCGCCCTGATGATAAGGGAATCGCCCGGCTTTAACCTCTTCGAACCGAATCCTACCGTTCTCCATGGTTTTAAGCATGTGCCAGGATTTTGGTCGTTCCCCTCAGGAGAAACATATTACGTGGAACCTTTTACCGCACCGTAATCCCCAACGTTCTTTCGCATTCGCTTCTCTTGATCTCTATTCTCTTTTGAAAAACCGCATCCGTATACCGCGATCGAAAGGAGAAGAAAACACACCGCGCAGGCTACAAGGGTTCTTTTTGCTGACATGAAAAAATCTTTCATCGGGACTGTCCCCTTGGAAATCGAAAAAACCTTTCCTTACTGAAGCGAAACCGCTTGAAAGACCGCAACGCAACTCTATCTTAGATGCGAGAATAGATACACATAACATCTTCAAAACCTTAGGGGTAAAAATTCCATCTCTATTTGTCTTGCGCGTGGGATGAACTTATGAGTAAATCTTTTGAGGAAGACCTGGGCGACTTGCATGGCGTGAGATATTTCCCGAGCCTTACTAAAGACGCCTGGTGCTAACAAGGTCCGCTCGAAAAAGCTCGAGCGGCCTGTTTACGGGGAAAGGGAGGGGAAATGAAAGAAAAACGGGCGGTTGTCGTGGGCGCAGGTCTGGGTGGTCTAACTGCGGCGGCTCTTCTTGCAAGAAACGGCTTTTCTGTCGATCTTTTTGAGAAAAATACGACGCCTGGAGGTTATGCCTGCAGTTTCGTGCGGGGGAGATTTGAGTTCGAAACTTCCCTGCATGAACTATCAGGTCTGGGACCACCTCAGAACAGAGGAAGTTGTTACCGCCTTCTCGAGGGCTGTGGGGTCGCGGATAAACTCACGTTTCTGCCAATAGCCGATTTCTACTCATCGGTGTTTCCTGATTTCCGGGTAACCATCCCACACGGATGGGAACAGGCCGAGGAGGCTTACGCAAAACAGTTCCCCGGTGAGAGGAAGGGGATAAAGGCACTTTTGAACTGGATGAGAAATATCTTCAAAGAATTCGAGTTTGTCGCCTCAAGTGAGAAAATAACCGATTTCATCCAAATACCGGCGAAAGCTACAAACCTTCTCGGGACTATCGGTCTGACGGTTGAAAAAGCGCTGTCAAGGGAAATAACAGACCCCAAACTTAAGGCGCTTTTTTGCGACATTTGGGGATACTACGGACTTCCACCTTCCCTTCTTTCGTTCACCCTGTTTGCGATCGCCAACGCTTCCTACATACAACACGGTCCGCATCACATAAAGGGAACATCTCAGGCACTTGCCGATGCCTTTGTGGAGTCGATCAGAGAAGCTGGCGGCAGGGTACATCTTAACAACGGGGTCAAAAAGATACTGATTGACGACATGAAAGTCAGGGGTGTGGTGACGGAACAAGGCGATGAGTACCTGGCAGACTACGTGATATGCAACGTGAACCCGGTCACGACATGCCTTGAGCTTATCGGCACTGAAAACGTTCCTGGGAAATATCTGGATTCCCTATGCAAGCAGAGGCATTCCCTTTCGACCTTCAACATTTACATGGGCATGGACTGCCCTGCCACACAACTCGGCTTAAGCGGTCATGAGCTTTTTATAAACGACGGTTACGACCAGGACGAACACTATCGCTGCACCTTCAAGATCGGAAGACAGAAATACTGGGTGATAACAAATTACAACCACGCCGATCCCGAATTCTCACCCCCCGGGACTTGCGTTCTGGTGATAACCGCGGTTGTTGATGGCCTTCCGTGGATGCGTATTCCACCAGATAAGTACTTTGATGAGAAAAACAGGATGGCCCGCGAAATGCTCGATGCCGCCGAGGAGGTAGTTGTGGGCCTTAAAGAACACATAGAGGTAATTGAAGTTTCCACCCCGCTCACAAACATAAGATACAGCAGCAACCCTTACGGCTCGATTGTCGGCTTCGATTACAGCTTGCTGGGCAGTCCAGTGTTCAAACTCTCAAACAGAGGACCCTTTAAAGGGCTCTACTTCGGCAGCGCCTGGGTGAGACCAGGGGGAGGATTTGAGGCGGCCATGTCTTCGGGTGCACTTGCGTTCAGGGAAGTTTTAAAAGACTCGAAACGCTCGGGCTGAAACCTCCCGAAGCATGCCTGTCAGACCCGGTATTGAGGTTTCCAGGAAGAGAAAGGATTAAGAATGTTCAAAGGGATAATCAAATCGACAAAAAACATGCTTGAGCTCGGGGCGCTCATTGGCAAGCTTGCTTTAAGGCAACCCACATCCACGATACCGGAACTCGATTATTCGCTCGGATCAGACATCATAGAAAAAATCCACCCCGAAAGCATACGGGTGAAGGTATCGAAAATAATCGAGGAGACTTCAAGCACTAAGACATTTAGGCTTATGCCGGTCAACGGATACCTTCCGCCCTTCAGAGCAGGGCAGTACATAAGCTTGAAACTCGAGATAAACGGGGTTCAAACCGCAAGACCATACAGCATCTCATCGCCTCCAACAAATACAGGCTACTTCGACATAACCGTTCGCTTCATGCCAGATGGTTTTGTCTCCAGGTACCTCTGCGAAAATGTTGGTGTGGGTGATGAGTTCGAAATATCAGGTCCGGCTGGCTCATTTCATTACGAACCCCTCACAGACACCAAAAGCCTCGTGTTCCTTGCGGGGGGAAGCGGGATCACGCCGTTTATCAGCATGATACGCGAACTGCGCGAGAAGAATCCCGGGATTGACGTTCACCTACTTTACGGAAACAGAACACCCGATGACATGATCTTCGAGGAGGAGCTCTCAGAAACCGCGTGCCAGGAAGACTGGTTTAAGATGCACATAGTCATAAGCGAGCCACCCGAGGGCTACACCGGCTACTGCGGGTTTCTCGATTCAAACACGATATCAGAAACCGTGGGAGACCTCTCGGGAAAGACTTTTTATGTGTGCGGTCCTATCGCGATGCACCATCTGTGCGGCTCTGAACTTGACAAACTGGGCGTGCCGTCAAGAAGAGTGAAAATAGAACTTGCCGGACCGCCTGCGGATATCACTCAGGTTGCGGGCTATCCACCCGATATAAACCCGAAAGAGGCGTTTAAAGTGCGGGTAACCTTCACCGGTAAGGAAAACAGCCCGATCTCGCTCCAGGCTTCGCCGCACGAGCCACTCTTAAACTCACTTGAGAGAAACAGGCTTAAGATTAATAACCTCTGTAGATCAGGCGAATGCGGTTTCTGCCGCGCGAAATTGGTCTCCGGAAAAGTCTTCGTTCCCCCGTGGGTTAAAATGAGGGCTTCTGATCTGATGATGTCCTACATCCACCCTTGTATCTCATACCCGATTACTGATATTGAGCTTCTCATATAAAGGTTTTCCCGGCCGAAAAAAGACTTGATAAAAGCCCCGTTAAAAGAGCTTTGGTCCCTATCCGGAACACTTTCAGGGACATTTTCCACTCACGAAAATTTGAGTAAACCCGCGATGCTCCGCTTCTAACCGGAAAGACCTTCTTCTCCAGTCTCACGCTGTTCGCGCCTTTCCCGGACCCTTTCAGCGCGGAAACCCAAAATCGATGGAAGAACAAAGAGCGCGGCAAGAAGCGCGAACAGGAGCGCCAGAGCGGTGATTCCCCCGAAGCGCCTTAAGTAACTGATATCGGAAATCGCGATGATGCCGAACGCTCCGGCGGTTGTCGCCGCGGCGGCGAGAAGAGCCCGCCCAACATTCACGACCGTCGAGCGAAGGGCGCTGTCAACGTCCACCGCGCCGTTCCGCCATTCCTCTCTGAAGCGATGCGTTATGTGAATACCGAAATCAATCCCCGCGCCAATAATCATTGAAGATACCATCACCGTCATGAAATCAAGCGGCCACCGCAGTATCGAAAGCGCCGCAAGCTCAAGCGAGATTCCCAGGAAAACAAGGCTCGCTGCAGCGAGACCGAAGAAAACAGATTTGAAGATAATGGATACAAGAAGGGTGCACAAAAGCAGCGCGAGCAGAGCGGTTTTTGCCTGGGTGGGAACGAGATTTCCAAGTAGATCGGTCATAAGAACCGGCATTCCGCCATGCAAAACCGTCAGACCTTTGAGAATCGAATCCTTCCGTCTTAAAACTTCGGTTATTTCTTTCATTTCATCCTGTGAGCCCCGAGCCACCCTCATGGATATGATAGCGACCTTGCCGTCTTCGCTTATGAGTTTGGAGACCGCTTGACCCATCATGCCGTTTTTCATCTGCTCCAACGCCAACTCTACATCACTTCTCCGCTCTGGAACCTTTCCTGTAGCGCGCACAAGAAGGTCGGCGACGCTCATGATTTTGTTTCTCTCAAAAATCCTCATCCCTTCTTGGGTAGTTCCGCGATAGGAGCTCACCTCGTTTTCGTACTCGAGCATCGCCCGGAGACTGGCAGGCTCAAGAACATCTCCCCTGACAAGAGTGTACGCTATTGACTGACCGCCGAAATAATCGTTTATTTTCTTCATTGCCACAAGGGAAGGCATGTCTTTCGGCATCATCCTCTCAAAATCAGCCTCTGTGGTTATCCGCGTTGCGAGGATTCCGCAGCAGAGAATGGTCACAAGCGTCAGCGCGAAAACTGTTTTTCGGTGGTGTTCGGCGAGAATGGATATTCGAGCCAGAACTCGATCCGCTAACCCCTCTCTATCCTTCGCCTGACGCTTCAGGATCTTCCTCTCCATCTTTAACCGCGCTTTCTCCCTTCTGTCGCGTATGAGCAATAGTGCGGGAAGAAGCGTTTCCGCAAGAATAAAACTGAAGACTACGCCCGAGACGCACAAAACGCCAAACTGCCTTATGGGTGGCATGTTTGAGATCCCGAAGGAGGCAAAGCCGAACGCGGTGGTCATCGCCGTCAGAAACACCGCGACGCCAACCGTCCTGACAGACTTTAGGGAGGCGGAATCAGGGTCGAGTCCCCTCCTCCTTTCCTCGTAGTACCTGGAAAGCACGTGAATAGCGTATGCGATGTTTATTCCAAGCATCAGCGGCATGATGGCGGTGCTCTGATAGGTGAAGGGGAAACCAAGCCAGCCTCCAAGCCCCATCACCCAGAGAACCGCGATGAGTACAACTCCGAGCGTAAAAAGGACGTCTGACAGACCTCCGAAGGTAACGAACAGAACGAAAAGTATAAAAAGAAACGCGAGCATAAAAAGGATTCTCGTATCCTTCATGGTTCTCTTGTTTGAGTCGCTGCTCATTGTGGCTGGACCGCCGATATATATCTTCACTCCGCTTAATACACTGAAATATCGCGTGGCGTCGTTCACGAAAACATCGGCGAGACCCATCTGCCTCTGAGGGTCCGTTTTCGTGTTTAAGCTTGCCATTATGAGAAAAAGCTTTCCATCCGGCGTGACCGTTGCCTGCATTCCGGATGACATGGAATTACCCTGGTTGCCCGTCATTTGAAGATTCATCTTAACCTGCTCAACGAGTTCCTCATCGCTCAAATGCCTAGCTGCAGAGGAAAGAGAAATCCCCGCGTTGTAAGCAATGGTGGAAGGTTGCCCCGACTGCAAAGAATCGTCAGATGGGGCCTTTTGACCGGGCATGATTTCAGACGCCCCATTGACTGAGGGCAAGAAGCCTTTGGGTATGTATGACATCTGATCAAGAGGGGTTGTGACATCCCTTATGAAAGGTCCGTAGATGTTCTTTTTGGACATAAGGTGTTCGGGATACGTGGCAAGTTTTCTTAAGAATTTTCCGTTGAGGTCTCCGGAAAGCTCAAGAAGTATCTGCTCTTCGGCGGTTCCGCCGAAGAGCTTTTCAGCCTCTTTCAAAGCGCGAACGGATTCAGCGCTCTTCGGGAGCATGGATTCGTAGCCGAACTCCCTGGTGGTTCGCGTAATTCCCAAGACGGCTACTATCGATATGACGGCAACAATCGCAAGCATTACGAGGGGTCTTCTGTAAAACCACTTGATAAAATCTTTCAATCCCGCCATTTCACCTCCAGAGTTCACGATTTCACGACCCAGCAATCAGAAAAAATTATCATCGGAAGAGCTGGTTATATGCCCTTAATCCCGAGCACCCTACCGGCTTGTTCGAGGATTACACAACCGAACGGCGCTAATGAAGCATCGGTAGCACATTCTATCATAGGCGCCTTCCCTTATACTCTTTCTAAACGCTTAATTTCATCCGGTAGACAGCCCTCACCCTTTCGGATGCAAACCCACACACCGCTTACGAAAGCATGCCATCCTTCCGCTAACAATCGTCAGGTAAAATAAGCAGAACCCATCTTGCGCCTTTACTGAAAGCAGGTTCCCGCACTTAAAGAGCATTATTCCCCTTGGCCTTGCGGATATCCACTATGGGTTTTAACCTTTAACCTCACCGCTTTAAGCCGCCATCAAGAAATCCGCCATTCAATATGAAGCGCAGAAAGAAAGAGTCCTTTCTCTCGCGCTTACAGGGAATATATGGGCCCTCATCTGGAAGTGGGTTGGTTAAATACTATAAAATCATATAGCAGGGAAGAAGAGGGAACAAAGGGGGCAAAAATGGGACGCAAGAAGAAAGAGGAAAAGCCGAAGTGGAAATTCTTCTGGAAAAACGTGGGTCCTCTGGGGATGCTCTGGAGGATCGCGTTAGGGATCGGCCTTGTTATGGCAGCCCGTAACATGAAAGACGACACCACAAAATCCATGGCCATGACAATCGCGGGTGTTTTTGTGGCAATCGAAGGCTTGATGAGATGGTGTTCGCTCAGGGCAATCTTTCGCCGCCCGACGAAGAGAGCTTTCTTGAGGCATTATCCCGAAACCGCCGAATAGCAACTAAAAGTTCCACCTGAAAGAACCAGCCAGGCTGAAAACCCTGACCCGTTTGAAGAGTCGGGGTTTTTTCTTTTAGGTTTCCAGCAACCGGGATCGGAAGCGGAGCCTCCGGAGGAGCTCGCCTGACCCGTTTTAAGAGTCGGTTTTTCCATCAGGTTTCCAGAGGCGCAGGAAGGTTGGGCAATAGCGTAAATTACCTGCCTTGCAGGATAAGTATCGCTTATCAAACTTCACATAAACCCTTGACGTAACTACCAAATGCATTTATCATTTATATGTAAATGACATATAGATTTAATTTTACAATAGTGCGGAATAGAGCGGGGTTGAGTCTTTTGCCCGCAGAGCCCCCAAAGGTATGGGATGGGAGCGCGGAATCCCTTAAGGGACTCAAGTATGGATTCTGATGCGGAGGTAAATGGTTTGGCTTCAAACAGGGGAAAAACGGAAAGCGGCATGGGAGATTATGAGTGGTTTGTCCGAGAGGGTCCGAGAAAGAGATTCATAGAACCACGCGTGCTTTACTTGCTTACTCTCGGTCCCGCACACGGTTACAGAATAATTGATGCTATCGGCAATCTTCCCTTCCCAGGACCTAAACCAGACTCCGCGGCTGTTTACAGAGCGCTACGCGAGCTCGAGCAGTCAGGATTCATAAGATCAAGATGGGAGGGCGGAGAGAAAGGTCCGGCCAAAAGGGTATATACGATCACGCCAGCAGGCAGGAAAAGGCTTTCCTTATGGGTTGACTCGTTCAAAGAAAGGGTCAAGCTTCTGGAGGCTTTCATCAGATTGTGCGAGAAAAGGAAAACTTAAGATGTCAATAACCGCGATAATCATCAATTCGATTGTTGCCGTATGCCTTGCGCTCTCCCTTTTGAAAAGCAGAGAAAAGACGCTTCTTGCGCTCAAGGTAGCATTCAATGCCGCAAAGCGAATAGGACTTGAGGTGCTCGCTTTGATAATAATAATCGGCATCATCACCGGCTTTCTGCCGAACCGCTCTGTCGCCGCGTTAATCGGGAGCGAGCGCGGCTTGCTCGGTGTGGTGATAGCCGCCGTGCTGGGCTCCGTGCTCTTTATGCCCGCTATAATCGCTTTCCCTCTGGCAAGTACACTCAAATCGATGGGCGCCTCCACGATGGCAATCACGGCATTCATAACAACGTTAACGATGATAGGCTTTGTCTTTCTCCCTCTTGAGATAAAGGAACTTGGCAAACGTTTCGCTTTCCTGCGCAACGGACTCAGTTTCGTCGTGGCTATTGTGATTGCGGTTATTATCGGTGTGATCTTGGGATAAAAGAGGATGAAAATGTCTGAAGAACAAGCGGCTAATTCCGTTAACGCTGAAAATGCTCAGGCTCAGAATCGAAAGCGAACATTTCAGTGGCTCAGAAAAGTTAATGCTAAAGTCAGGACCGGTTACTCTCTTCTCGCCGGATCAATTCTGGCCGCGGTTGTCCTTAGCATGATGTTTCCACCAAAACGCGGCAAATTCGTTAAATCGTCAGCAATGTTTTTCAAAGAGATGATAACCGTCCTGCCCTCGGTCCTCGTGCTCATGGGCCTTTTCACCGTATGGGTCAAACGTGAAACGGTCGTTCGCTTTCTGGGACAAGGGTCGGGTATTTCTGGCATTCTTATCGGGATATTCCTCGGAACACTTCCAACGGGACCTCTCTATATCGCTTTTCCTCTCGCGTCCATGCTTTTAAGAAAGGGCGCGCGCATCGCAACGGTAATGGCCTTCCTTTCCGCCTGGGCATGCATAAAAATTCCTCAGGAACTTATGGAGATACAGTTTTTGGGAATAAGGTTCACGCTGCTCAGGCTGACCGCCACTATTGTTCTCTTGATTCCTATGGTGCTATTCGCGGAGGCCATGCACGACCGAAAAAAGGAAGAAAAACGCCAGGGCGACACGGTTCAGCGAAAAAACATTTTCAATTGAGGAGAACTCCCCCGAACCGCAGCGCGAGCCGAAAGCGCTGCCTGAGCGATCAGAAGGCCCGCCTTTTCTTTCTCTTTTTCTCGAGGATATTCAAAAGTGACGGGAGAAGCGTAATCGCCGAGATCAGGGCGAAGCTGATGCCGATCACTGACGCAACGCCCAAATTGGCAAGACCGCGGTATCTTGCAAGGGTTAGAGCCGCGAAAGCGGCGATCACCGTAAGACCCGAAACGAGAATTGCCCGGCCCGTTGAAGCAAGGACATCGGGAACCGTCTCGCCAGGCTGGGCGTGTTCCTCGGTGTATCTGTGCAGCATATATACGCCGTAGTCAACGCCGATTCCAAGGATTATGGGCGTTACGGCGATGTTGATGATATTGAACTTCATCCCTATCAAGTTTATCGCTCCGACCATCCAGACAAGACTTAGGACGAGCGGCATGAATGCAAGAAGCGTGGGCACAATCCTCTGGAAATCAATTATGACCATCAAAACAACCGCAATCGCGCTCAAAATTGTCGTCTCGTTTAAGCCTCTTCTCGTGGATTCGAGGATGTCCTGGATAATCGCTGGGAAGCCAGTCGCCTCCGGTGAAATCTTCCCGAGCTCTTCGAGGAACTCGGTGACATTCTTTTCTTCATACATGTTTTTCTTGGGATAGACATAAGTAGCGTAAGTGCCATCCGGCGCCTTGTACTTCCTTAAAACATCGCCAGGGATTTTGCTCTCAGTTAGCATGTCTGAACCTATCTCGGTGAAAATGCTGAGCATCTCAGGGGGAACATATCCCAACCACGAAGGGTCTATCTCCTCTATTCTCTTCTTTATTCGCGCCATGATGAAGAGTTTTTCCTCTTGATCCGAAGGAATGAGAGTGGCAAGCGACTCAACCCCGCGCACCGTTTTTAGAGTCTGCGCTTTCGAGGTGACATCCCTCATGGCGGCCTCGTTGTTCGAGATGACAATGACGTATTCCGGACCGATCCCGAACCTTTTCGCGAGCACATCCTCTGCTCTGTAAACCTCCAGACCGCTCGGCTCAATTTTACGTAGGTTGCTCTCGAACTTAATGAACGCCGCGCTTACCCCAAGTCCGACTGTGATAACAAGCCCCGCGATTAGATAAATTAGCGAGTGATTCCTGACCGATATACCAAGTCTCCTGGTCACCCTCGATTCCCCCACCCTCTTGCGCTTTTTGTATGGTCTTATTCTTTCTTTAAGAGCAACCAGGGCGGGGAGAAGGAAGATATTGGCAAGAAGGGAGCATAAAACCCCTACGCCGAGCACAAGACCCAAGTCTCTCATTGCGCGGAAATCCGAAAAACTTATGGCGAAAAAAGCCACGGCGGTGGTGAGGGCGCCCGTTAGCACCGCCTTACCGGTCATAGAGAGGGCGTTTGCGAATGCTTGCTCACCGGAAAATCCTTTCTCTCTTTCCTCCCCGTATCTTGAGATTATGGCGATTCCGTACTCGATGCCGATTCCCATCAAGACCGCTGCGAAGATCGAGGAAAGGGTGTTGAGCTGCCCGACCATTACGCGCGCAAGCCCCAGGGTCAGAATAATACCGCAACCCAGAGCGCCCATCGAAAGAAACGGTGTGCTCACGCTTCGGAACGCAATCGCGAGGATAATGATTATTATTACAAGCGCGGCAAGTGCGACAACGAGAATGTCAACGTTAACAACCCGCCTCTGCTCGTACTGAAACATGTAGTTACCCGCAAGCAAAACATCGCTTCCCGGATTGGACCTTTCCACATCGAGCGCGATTTTTTTGACCCTTTTTGCAAAGGGGATGGTCTTCTCAAGCTCATCTGCGGAAAATGTCGGCTTCGCTATCAAGAATGCGAATTTTTCCTCCTCGTCCATGAAGTAGCCGTCCTCGGTTACGTTGAATCCGCCCGATGCCATCCTCGAGATTTCTTCCTTCAGTGCGAGAAAAGAGGCAGCAAGAAGGGTGAGCTCTTCGAATTTCCTTTCGTAAAGAAACGTGTCTATTTTTTTCAGGGTTTTAAGGTCAAGATACAAAAGCCCGTATTTGCTGAAACTTTTGATGTCAGCGCGGCTCTGGATATACTCTAGTTCCGATTCTTTCCTGAGCCTTTCGGCAACCTCATCAATCATGCGCTTCGTCTGATTGGTGTCTCGCCCCTCCACAATGACAAACAGGTAATCGGTTCCCCCGAATTTGCTCAGGACGCGGAAGTAATTCTTCACCGCCGGGTGGTCCTGGGGTAGGAGATCTACGTACCTTGTGGAAATGTCAAGACCAAACGTGGAGAAGATGGCAAGCCCGAGCAGTACAGCCGTGACTGCAAGAACCACCTTATAGTGGCGATAAACCGCACTTCCTGTCCACTTCAGTGCTCTTTCCCTTAACAACCGGTCCTCCGTGTTTAAGAGATTAAGTGTTTACGTCTAAGAGCGCGCGAACCACAGCGCGATGAATCAATCTTAAGCGCTAATCTCCTCTTTCTGCAGCTGGTGATGGTGCTTTTCCCTTTTGATTAAGAAACCCGCAAACAAAAGCGCGGCACCGAAAAGAATCGACCCGTAGAGCACGTATTTTTTGATAATGATTATTGTATTCTTACGTGAATGCGCTTCTTTAACAATTTTTTCAACCGAACCCGAAGTCCATTTCTCCTCAATCGCGCATAGCTTCTTCGGCTCTAAAACATTCTGCTGCTCAACCTGGCTCATGTACTTTGAAACGATGGGGTCATCCGACCTTGATGCAAATATTTGAAGAAGAGGCATCAGCGCGCTCGGGTCAGGGTTCACGTAGATCTTCATCCTGCTCTTGATGACTTCCACGACAGTCCCCGAAACCGGCTCAACCGCTGCTTCCCACTCAACATCCGCTAAGTAATCGAGCCTTATTTTCATGGAATCGGAAAAGGAATCAAGCGTTGCCTTTTCCTTCTCCGTAAGTCTGGTGTAGGCGGCTTTGACCATTTCGTCAACCGGTACCCCGGCGCCTGCAAGTTCCCTCTTTAGCGAGCCGAAGGTGGTCCAGCGCGGAAGCCGGCGCGCCTCAAGGCTCGAATCTACAAGCGGTCTTCCCTTGAAACCCCCCTTAAAGAGAAAGACCCCAAGATTGAATCTCTTGCTTTCGCCCTTGAAGTTTGCGGGAAAGGATGAATCCGTGTCCGGACAGAAAACCTCGTAACTGTCCTTCCTTGTTCCGACGGGAAAAACCGGATAAACCGCTCCGGTCCTGTCAACAACCTTCCCGTTGGAAGTGGAAAGGCGGCTCTTTATCCCGCGCGCGTCGATTCTGTCGAAAACATACCTGCTTTCAAGTGAAGTGAGAACCCCGGGCTCGCCGAGAGCGTCTTGGACTTTGATCGATTCGAGCACAACGGCAGCTTTCTTCGTGTATGAAGCATCCTCCGAGCGAAAGCGAATCACGCCGGCGTAACTTACCTTTGGAGGTTCTGATAATTTCTGGATTCCGTGAGTCATCGAAAAACGCGTGTATTTGCCCTCAAAACTAACCTTTCTTTCAAACCGCGCTGGAAACTTTACAAGCGTCTTTATGCCAAAAGACCACCACAGTAGCCCGAAAATTAGGAAGGTGGCACCCACAGCCGCAAGGATGGTGCCCGCTATGTCTCTCGGTTCTCTCGAGCTCTTTTCATAGGCCATTGCTTCCGCCTTCAGAAATTTTTCAACTTGACGTTATCGCTGGGCGCCCGGCCTTCCTCAAAGCCAGAAATCTTCATTAACAGATGCGTTTTTTACAGAGCTTCTCACGCGCATGTTGCTTAAAAGCGTATATTACTTTAATAGAATCACATCAAAAAACATACAAAACGGAAATTAACCCTTGTCTCACCATGCGCTCAAACTCCGCTTTTATCACCCGGAACAAGCCTTGAATGCAAACAATATCGGAATATCGTTAGAAAAACTCTCAAGCGACCGTTCTTATGCGCTTTTATTTCAATATTGAAAGATTATATCCAAATGATTAAGAGAAATACCTTGATGAACCGGACCTCTTCCTTGAGGGTGGCAATAATTCTTATTTTCTTATCTTTGCCTTCTTGCGGAATTAACCGGGAGTGGCGCTCTTCTTCGAGGCTCCTTAACGAAACGGGCATTTCATACAAGTTGGCTGTTAGATTCAGGTGGTATATAATCCGATTGCTCACGCTGTCTTTCAGGTTTTTATCAACATGTATGGAGGGCTTATGGGCTTCGCAATACTTGGACTCGGCCCGCTCGAACTTGTAATCATTATCCTCATAATCATTGTGCTGTTCTTCCCTGCCATTTTGCCCAAACTCATTAAGCGTCTATCCCAGAGTGTCTCAACGATTCGGCAGATCGCAGATGAAGAGATTGGCACTGACAAAAAGGAAAAGGAAGAAGAGTAACAAGGGCAGTCCGGTTAATATGTTCAAAAATGTATCCGCCAATATTTTCTAATAAGGCCTGCCAACCCTTTTTGAGTAATTTTCCCTTGAGCAAGGAGGAGGGATGAGCGACGATCTTTTCACCCCGGAGCATGAGATTTTCAGGCAAACACTGAGGCAATTCATCGAAAACGAACTCGCCCCACATGCCGAGGAGTGGGAGGAGGCGGGTGAAGTCCCCCGCGAGGTTTTCCTGCGGATGGGTGAGCTTGGCTATCTGGGTATGCGCTACCCTGAGAAGTATGGTGGTGGCGGCGACCTGTTGGCGGAAGCCATATTTCACGAAGAGATGTGCCGCTGCAGGTCAGGCGGCGTTGCCGCTGATATCGGGGCGCATATAGCGTTAGCGATGCCTCATATACTTGTTTACGGAACCGAAGAGCAGAAACAAAAATATCTTGTCCCCGGAATCAAAGGTGAAAAGATTGGCTGCCTTGCCATAACCGAGCCGGATGCCGGAAGCGATGTCGCAGGAATAAAAACTAAAGCGGTCAGGGACGGGGATGAGTGGGTCATAAACGGATCGAAGACTTTCATCACGAACGGGGCGCGCTGCGATTTCATGGTGCTTGCTGCCAAAACTGACCCCGATAAAGGTCATGCCGGCATTTCCATGTTCGTGGTGGACACAGACAACCCCGGTTTCTCCGTGACCAAAAGACTCGACAAGCTCGGCTGGCGGGCATCCAGCACGGGAGAACTCGCTTTTACCGACATGCGCGTTCCAGCTGACGCGCTGGTCGGGGAACTCAACAGGGGGTTTTATCAGATCATGGGGATGTTCGCCTGGGAGCGCATCACCATGGCTTTAGGCGCGATCGGAGCCGCGCAAATTTCTATGGAGGCAGCGATTGCCTACGCGAAAGAACGCAAGGCTTTCGGCAGAAGCATAATCAGTTTTCAGGTAATCGCCCATTATTTCGCTGATATGGCAACCCAGATAGAAGCGGGAAGAAGGCTTGTCTATCACGCCCTAAAGCTTTACGCCAGAGGCGAGAATCCCATTAAAGAAGTCGCGATGACAAAACTCTTCTGCTGCCGCGTTGCCGCCGAAGTCGTTGACCGCTGTCTCCAGATCTACGGGGGATACGGCTACATGGAGGAATACGACATCGCACGCGCCTATCGCGATATCCGCATATTGCCCATTGGCGGGGGCACGGACGAGATAATGAGGGAAATAATAAGCAGAACGATGGGTATCCGTTAGAGATTCGACGCTTTCTCAAAAAATAAGATTGCCCGCCAAGAGGAGGGTTTGTCTCTATCTTCGGGCAAGGGCTTCCGCGAAACTCCGCACTTTCGCTTTAAGTTCGCTTAAGTAGTCGCCGCCACGCATCACAACCTGCATCAGCGCGCTTCCCACAACGACACCATCGGCAACTTCCCCCACAGCCTCGCACTGCTGGGCGTTTGAAATGCCGATTCCAACAACCACGGGCTTCGTGGAACAGGACTTAACCATCCTCACAAGCTGGAAAACATCCTTTGAAAGCTCGTCCCTCACGCCGGTGGTGCCGAGAAGCGATAAGCAATATATGAATCCGGTCGAAAGATCGCAAGCTTTTCTTATTCGTAAGGGATTCGCGTTCACCGAGCAGAAGGTCACGGTGTTGATGCCCTTTGAAGAAAGCGCGCTCCTCCAAGGCTCTATTTCATCTATCGGCAGATCCGGAATAAGAATCCCGTCAACGCCGCACTCCCGCGCATCGGAGGCAAACCTCTCAGTACCGTACCGGTATATAGGATTACAGTATCCCATGAGAAGCAAAGGCTTTTCGGTTCGCTCCCTGATCCTCTCGCATAGCCTTAAGACCTTGCCCAGAGTTGCCCCGCGCTCGAGCGCTATGGAGGAAGTTTGCTGTATTACCTTCCCATCGAGAATGGGATCGGAGAAGGGAATACCTATTTCGAGCGCGTCCGAACCGCACTCGAGCATGGCGATGGCAATCCTATAGCTTTGCTCTTCGTCGGGATAAAAGGCGGTAAAATACGTTATGAGCGCCGCCCTTTTGCCTTTAAGTTCCCCGAACATCTCCTGGATTCTACCCATCGCCCAAGCACTCTCCCCCCAATCCTGGATAATGTCTTTCTATTATCTCGAGGTCCTTGTCTCCCCTGCCTGACAAACAGACGACAATGTACTCATCTTTCTCCATCTTCTCAGCTTGAGAAAAAGCCCAAGCAAGGGCGTGCGCGCTTTCAAGAGCCGGAATTATGCCCTCAACCCGCGAAAGGAAAAGAGCAGCGCTTAAGGCATCCTCGTCTCTTACGCTGGTGTAATGCGCGAGTCCCTCTCTCTTAAGGTATGCGTGCTCAGGTCCGACTCCGGGATAGTCCAAGCCAGCGCTTACGGAGTGAGTGGTGCAAATCTGTCCGTCAGGATTCTGAAGCACATAACTTTTCATGCCGTGGAAAATCCCCACTTCTCCACTGCGAAGAGTGCTTGAGTGCATTCCAGGTTCTATGCCGATGCCGCCCGCCTCAACACCGATGAGTCTGGGTCCTCGCCCGATGAAAGGATAAAACATGCCTATGGAATTGCTCCCGCCGCCAACGCAAGCGACAATCATATCGGGAAGCCTTTCTTCGAGCTCCATGCACTGCCGGATTGTCTCTTCGCCTATTACTGACTGCAGGCTCCTTACAATCATCGGAAAAGGATGGGGTCCCACCGCTGAGCCTAGGCAATAGTGAGTTGTTTTGAGGTTAGTAACCCAGTCCCTGAAAGCCTCGTTTACCGCGTCCTTAAGCGTTCTACTGCCGGATGAGACCGGTACCACCTTAGCGCCGAGCAGCCTCATTTTGGAGACGTTAACGCTCTGCCTCTCCATGTCGATCTCCCCCATGTAAACCTCGCAGCGAAGACCCGTCAGAGCCGCGGCAGTGGCGCAGGCAACCCCGTGCTGACCGGCGCCGGTTTCCGCGATGACGCGCTCCTTTTCCATTCTTCTGGCTAACAGACACTGACCAACCGTGTTATTGACCTTGTGCGAGCCGGTATGACAAAGGTCCTCTCTTTTCAAATAAATCCTTGCCCCGCCGAGAATCTCTGAGGCGTTCTTCGCGAGATAAAGGGGCGTTGGTCTTCCGGCGTAACGCTTCAGAACGTTAGTGAGTTCCTCCCGAAAACTTGAGTCCGAAAACGCTTCGATGAAAGCGTCCTCGAGTTCCTCGAGCGCGGGAATCAGCGGCTCGGGGACAAAACGACCGCCGTACTCCCCGAAGTACCCCGCCCGGTCCGGGACCGACAGAAGCGCTTCTGCCTTTCTGCTTATACCGTTCGACGGATTTAAATCTTCCTCCATAAATCAATCTTCCTTTCTCTATTACCTCATCACTCAAAGACCCCTAACCCGCGGTGAGGGCGTACTCCGTCTTTCTTGCCCGCTCAATGAACTCATACATCAGGGCATGGCTCTTCACGCCGGGACGCTCCTCTATGCCGCTTGAAACATCCACGCCGTAAGGTCTTGCCTCTTTAATGACCCTGGAAATATTTGCGGGATTAAGCCCTCCCGCCACAATCACCGGCTTTTCATAACCCATGAATCTAACCAGTTTCCAGTCGAAGTAATGTATGTCGCTTTCCGCGACTTGGGCTTCCTTTCTCTCGAGAAGAAGAGCTTTGCAAGGGTAAGGGGGGATATTGAATATATCCTCCCAAGAGGTGGCTTTAACCGCCTTAATAATTTCCCCGCCCAAAGCCAAACAGTAATCGGCGCTTTCCTCCCCGTGAAGCTGTACGAGGTCAAGCCCGCACTTCGCTTTTATTCTTTCCACTTCCCGCAGCGGGGAATTTACGAAAACGCCCACGCGAGCTATGTCAGATTTCACTTTAAGCGATATTTTCTTTGCCTCTTCGGGAGAAATCCTGCGGGGGCTTTCCGCAAAGATAAACCCGATCGCGTCCGCACCGAATCGCGCAGCGGCAACCGCGTCTGAAAGCCTCGTGATACCGCAGATCTTGATCCACATTAGAATCACCCCCTAAGGCTTATTTCGGCTTTCGCCGTACAACTAAATCCGGCTGGGAGCCTGCATTCGCGCAGGAACGCAAAATGATTTCAGAAATAAAATCAGAGAGCGCTCTTTCAGGGTCTTCAGCTCTCATGAGAGCCTCTCCTATCAGAAGAGCGTCAACGCCGAGCATCTCCATCCTCCGCGCATCATCAGATGTTTTAATGCCGCTTTCGCTTACGACCGCGAACCCTTCGGGAATGTGCCGGATCAACCTCTCGGTCGTGGAAAGGTCCACCTCGAGCGTTTTCAAATCCCTGTTGTTAATGCCAATGATTTCCGCTCCGCAGAACAGCGCTTTTGCCAATGCGTCGTATGTGTGCACCTCAACAAGAGGCTCAAGATCAATGCTTAGGGCCAAAGCTATAAGTCTTTTTAACTCTTTCTCCTCAAGGGCATCGGAGATCAGAAGAACTGATGACGCTCCGAAAGCTCTCGACTCAAGAACCTGGTAGGGATTGGATACGAAATCCTTTCGCAAGATTGGGAACGCTTCCACATTGGACGCGCTTTTGAGGTCTTCGAGTGACCCTTCAAAATAACGTCCGCAGGTTATTATGGAGGCGGCGGCTGCGCCTGCCCTGCGGTACCCGTCAACAAGAGAGTAAGGGTCGACCTCGCCCCGTATTCTCCCGGCAGACGGGGAAGCTCTCTTCACCTCGGCTATGACCTTCAATACTCCCCCCTTGCGGGAGAGAGCGGCGCCAAATGACGGAGGAGCGGGTCTATCATCAATTAGCCTCTCGAGATTCTCGACCGGAAGCATTCTCTTCCTTTCCTCTGCTTCTCTCTTTGAAATCACCATCATTCGGTCAAGAAAATTCAATCGAACCTCCCGGATGCGAACGACGCAAAGCACTTAAACCGATTCAAAGCCTCACCACAGATAATCGCCTGCCGAGCAATTTCGACTCCCTCGCCCGGCGTTTTCGCTATACCTGAGGCGACGAGCGCGAGTGCGGCGTTGGCCACAACAGCATCCATCCTTGCGCCGCCTTTTCCCTGCAGTATTTCCATGAATATGAGCGCGTTTGTCCTCGCGTCCCCACCCTGAAGCTCATCAGCACGATAGCGGGAAATTCCTATGTCCTCGGGAGCAAGTGTGTAGGTCTTTGTCTTGCCGTCACTCACCTCGCAGATTATCGATTCGCAAGTAATGGTGAACTCATCCATCCCGTCACACCCGTGAACCACGAACGCTTTTTTCACTCCCAGACTGGAAAGCGCCTTACCAATGAGCGGGACAAGGTCAGCCCTGTTGACGCCCAGAACTTGCCCTTGCGCGCGTGCGGGATTGGCAAGCGGTCCCAGGATGTTGAACACCGTGGGAAAGCCGAGCGCCCTCCTTACGGGCATGACCCTCCCGAGCGAAGGATTGAATCGCGGTGCGAAAAGGAAACCCACTCCGGTTTCCCTTATGCACTCCCGCACGCGGTCCGGTTCGATGTCGATATCAACTCCAAGTTCGGCAAGGAGGTCTGCGCTTCCGCAGAGGGAAGAAACGCTTCTGTTTCCGTGCTTCGCCACATACACTCCGCAGGCGGCCACCACGAAAGCGGTCGTCGTGGATATGTTGAAGGTGCCCTTTCTATCCCCGCCTGTGCCGCAAGTGTCAACAACCGGGGCAACACCGGGATTCACGGTTATTTGCGCATCCCTTACCGCCTGGGCGAAACCAACAATCTCATCCGCGGTCTCGCCTTTCATCTTAAGCGCGGTAAGAATGGAGGCGGTGACCGGCTCGTCAAGCCTGCCATCCAGAATAGATTTCATGAGATTTCGCGCTTCGTCTTTTGACAGGTCTTCGCCCTGAACCAATCTCTCAAGCGCCCGCGATTCCATGTTCGACCCCTTCCATTGAAGACAATCTCAGAAAATTCGAGACAATCTGACTCCCTGATTGTGTGAGAATCGACTCTGGATGGAACTGAACCCCCTCAACGGGAAATGACCTGTGTCTTATGCTCATCACAACACCGTCTTCGGTGATGCTCGAAACCTCAAGACAAGGGGGAATACTTGAGGGCTCAACAACAAGTGAGTGGTAGCGCATTACCTTAAGTGGATTTTCAATTCCCTGGAAAATCGTTTTTGAATCGTGGCGGATACAGGATGTCTTTCCGTGAACCGGTCTTGGTCCTCTGACAACACGAGCTCCGAATACATCAGCAATGACCTGATGCCCGAGGCAAACGCCGAGAATCGGGATTTCTCCGGCCATTCTCGAGACGATGTTAGGACATACGCCCGCGCTTTGAGGACCTCCCGGACCTGGAGAAATAACTATGTGCGTAGCTCCCATACTCAAGACCGTCTCCAGACATACCTCATCATTCCTGTAAGTGGAAACAAGGCAGCCGAGTTCCTCCAAAAGGTGCACGAGGTTGTAGGTGAACGAATCGTAGTTGTCAATGAGCAAAACGTTAGGCTTCATTACTTCCTGCCTCCTTCCCCCTGGCGGAATAAACCGCCCGGAGCACCGCCTTAGCCTTGTTTCTCACCTCTTCCCATTCCCTTTCCGGAACAGAATCCGCAACGATTCCGGCGCCCGCTTGAACGATCGCGGTTTTTTGATGGAGCGCAACCATCCTGATCGCGATGCATAAATCCATATCCCCCGAATAACTCAAATAACCCACAGCTCCGGCATACGGTCCCCTCGCTTCGGGCTCAAGTTCACTTATGATCTGGCAGGCTCTTATCTTCGGCGCCCCGCTTACCGTCCCCGCGGGAAAAGAAGCCTTTAAAAGCTCAAAGCAACCAACGTTTTGTTTTAAAGTGCCTTCCACCTGGCTGACAAGGTGCATAACGTGAGAGTAGCGCTCCACAGTCATGAGTTTCGTCACCTTTACCGTTCCCGAACGGCACACCCTCGAAAGGTCGTTGCGGGCAAGGTCCACAAGCATTACGTGCTCGGCTCTTTCCTTCGGATCAGACTTCAGTTCTTGTTCAAGCAGGAGGTCTTCCTCAGCGCCAGCCCCCCTCGGTCTGGTGCCCGCAATCGGTCTTATGAGCGCGCGATCACCCCTTTTGGTAACCATGGGCTCAGGGGAGGAACCAACAAGAGTAAGATCCGGAAACTCGAGATAGAACATGTAGGGGGAGGGATTTCCCCTTCTAAGAGCGCGATATATCGAGAACGGGTCTTTCCTAAATGACGTCTTGAAATTCACGGAGAGCACGACCTGAAATATCTCTCCATCGAGTATCATTCGCTTTGCTTTCGATACCATGTCCTCGAAATCACCCTTGGATAAGTTGCTCTGAAGGGATTCCTCACCAACTTCGGTTTGCTTTTTTAAGTCTTCAATTCCCTCTCGTCTGATGTGCGAATCAAGCCCGTTGAGCATGTTTTGGATTTTCCCGCAGGCTTTTTCATATTCGCGCGCAAGGTCTTTTTCACTTGTCGTAAGCTTCGCGACCGCGCACAAACTCATTTTCCCGAGGAAGTGGTCAAAGACTATGAATCTATCGGGAATGATAAACATCGCCTCGGGAATGCTCGCTGATTTTCGACGCTCGCCGAGCCTGTATTTATCCAGGTGCTTCAAAATTTCAAACCCGAAATAACCGACCGCCCCGCCGGTGAAAGGAAGGTCCCTGCGGCATCCGAAAACGCGTGTGCCCTGCGCGAGCTTGAAAACCGCACGAATTGGGTTTGCGCAAGTGGAGGACATTTGAAGATCGTCGTCATAATTCAACCTGGCTTTCTCCAGTTTGACCGGCGCCGTTGACCCGAAACCGAGAATCGAATACCTTCCCCATCTCTCACCCTGTTCCGCGCTCTCAAGCAGGAAACAGGGGTAGTCGCCCCGCAGCTTTAAGAATGCCGAAACTGGCGTCTCGAGATCGGACGGGAAATCCGCCGAAATGACTGCCTGATCATATAGACCGGCAAGCTTGCGAAAATCCTCATACCTGATTGAGAAAAATTCCCAGCTTAACTCTCTCTTTAAATAATCCCTTGCCGTCTTGCCCATAACGCTTCCCTCGTTTTACGAACCGCAAACGTAAGCCAAATAGACACCCAAAAAGAAAAACCGCGACTTATGTCGCGGTTCAAAAAAACCGCGACCCTCAAACCTGTGAGGGTCGCTGCCCTTTTGCTTCTTTAAGTCAAATCAGCGCGCTAAGGCGAGGACCCTCTATTGAGAGCCCCACCAAAAAAATCGTCTTACCAGAGCGCGCTTACTTTTCATAGTGTGATGATAATAACTTCATAAGCTCAATGTGTCAAGTGAGAGAATCAAACGTGATAATCAAGGATACGTGGTAATAAAGGCCACCCGAAAGCGAACAATTAACGACCGGCTCTTTGGAAATGCGGGATTCGAGGGCTGATAAAATCCCTCTTTCGTAATTTTTTAAGCGCACTCTCCTCTGGCGCAGGCGAACGCTTTTTGCCAAATACTGGTTGCACCTTTTTCCGGTTTGTATTAGCCTCAAATATCAGTTATCAAATCACGTTTCGTTTAACACCGCTTATAGCCTGACACCTGTGATGGAATGATTGAATTTATTAACGAAGAGATCGCAACCGAAGTGATTAAAGAGGCCGCTTCTCACGGCGCGGATTTCGCCGAGGTTTTCTGCCAGTACAGAACCGTCACCCAGATCCGCTTTGAGGAGGGGAAAGTTCAGGATATCTCAAGCGGGATCGACTGCGGCGCGGGGGTTCGTGCGGTGAAAGGCGATCTGGCCGCATTCGCGCACACGGACATACTCGAGAGGGCACAACTGTTAAAAGCAGCAAGCGCTGTCTCCGAAGCACTCAAATACGCGACCGGAAGCGTGGCGATAAGCCCACAATCAAGCAGCGTCACACCACCGGTCGTCAAGGAAACGGGCACCGGAAACCATGACCCTCGCAAAGTGGTCGAAATACTGCGCCAATGCGACGAAGAGGCGCGCTCTCAGGGGAAAGAAATCAAACAGGTAACGGTTGTCCACGCGGAGGCAACCGAGCATTTTCTAATTGCCAACTCCCTGGGGGAGATAACAAGGGACGCGGTGGAAAGGACAAGATTCGTCATACAAGTTATCGCTTCCCGGGATGGAGAAAATCAAACAGGTCAGGAAACGGCGGGCTCTCTTCTCGGTAGGGCATTTTACGACAGCGTAGATGTAGTAAGACTTGCCCGGGAAGCCGCCACAAGAGCACTCACGATGCTCGATGCCAAGCCATCGCCAGCAGGACGCATGCCGGTAGTGGTAAACGCCGGGACGGGCGGTGTCCTGATACATGAGGCTTGCGGCCACGGAATGGAACTTGACCAAGTCCTGAAGGGCGCCTCCGTGTACGCCGGAAAAGAAGGACAGAAAGTCGCCTCGAGCCTTGTGACAGTCGCAGACGACCCCACCATTTTCGGGCTGTGGGGCTCATATTCTCTCGACGATGAGGGCACCCCATCAAGCGAAACTATCCTTATAGAAAACGGCAGGCTCGTTGGTTTTCTCTCTGGAAGACATGAGGCGATGAGAAGCGGCAGGATAAGCAGCGGTAACGGACGCAGGCAATCTTACAAGCATGTCCCGATTCCCCGAATGAGCAACACCTTCATAAAAGCCGGTACGGCTACACATGATGAGATTATAAGTTCAACAAGAAAAGGGATTTTCGCGCGGAAACTCGGCGGTGGACAGGTCGATCCCGTTACCGGGGACTATGTATTTTCGGTGATGGAAGGATACACTATTGAGAAAGGCGAATTGGGCTACCCGGTTAGAGGCGCGGTGCTTATCGGTAACGGACCCAGAACGCTTGAGATGATGGAAGCCGTGGGAAACAATCTTTCATGGGAGATCGGCACTTGTGGAAAGGACGGACAGTCAGTTCCCGTCGGGACTGGCTGCCCCACGCTTCGAATCGCCGAGCTCACGGTGGGCGGTACCGAAACTTAGGAGGAATAAAAGGAGAGGAAAATGATTAAGAGAATAGATAGCCTCGGAAGAGTGGTTGTGCCTAAAGGTTACAGGATTATGCTCGGACTGAAACCCGGGGATCCGCTCGACATACAAATAGACGGAGGAAAACTCACGATGAGGCCGCACAAGTCAAGCTGCACCTTCTGCGGAAGCCAGAAAGTTTCTTCCGCGTACATGGGAAAGGGTTTGTGCGCCGAATGCCTCAAAGCAATTAAATCTCTTCGGGGGGCTTGATCTCCCTTAACGCAAGATCATAGAGCCTCTTCTTTTGAACCCCCTCTTCAAGGGTCGTAACGATCTTTACCGACTCGCTCAACGAATACCCTTCAGATAAAAGCCTTTTAACCTTTTCGAGTTCTTTATACATATCAGGCTGCCGCTCACCGGCGGGGTTGCCCTCGAGAACTATCACAAACTCGCCCTTTTCGGGCAAATCCTTTAACTCTTCCATCACCTCAGATATCCTTCCCCTCAAGACGGTCTCGAACCTCTTGGTCAGTTCCTTGGCGACAGCAACCCTTCTGTCACCCAGCACCTCGAGCATGTCCCGAAGAGTTGCCACCAGGCGCAGCGGCGATTCATGGAAAATTAGCGTTCGCTTTTCTCGTGAGATTTCCCGCAGATACTTCTCTCTCGCGCTCTCCTTTTTGGGAAGGAAACCCTCGAAAGCGAAGCGGTCGGTCGGAAGACCAGACAAGACAAGCGCGGCAAGCGCGGCGTTTGCCCCGGGAACAACTCGCACCTCGATGTCCCGCTCGATGCATCTTTTCACCAGATCCGCGCCAGGGTCGGAAACGCCGGGCATTCCGGCATCTGAGACCAGCGCGACACTTCTGCCCTCCATAAGCATGCTGATTATCCTCGCGCCCGCTTTCTGGCTGTTGGCTTCCCGGTAACTTAAAAGAGGTTTTGAGATTTTGTAGGCGGAAAAAAGCTTTCTGGTCTGTCGCGTATCCTCACAGGCAACCGCATCAACCGAGCCCAGAGTATCAATAACCCGAAGGGTAATGTCTCGCATGTTCCCTATGGGAGTCGCGCACAAATACAAAATCCCTTTCTTTTTCGGGGATTCCTTCATCTTTTCTCCGCGGGGCTTGAGGTCTTAAGCTTTATCATGGTCCTTATGCCCGGCGCCCTTTGCGTGAAGGCTTTCTCCCACAGGGTGCTGACGGGAAAAAGCCCCCGCGCGCTCTCCGCTCCAACGCACTTATTTAACGATCGAGAAATACATTGCCCGCTCGCAAACGACCGGCAAGCTTCCTGTTAAAGCTGTCGAAAACTCAGTGTTTTCCATTCCCTCGACCGCATCCACGTGAATCGTGTAGCGGCTGTGGGGCTTAACCTGATGCCTCTGGATTTTGACCCCACCGTTTGTAAGCAGATAATTTACGTCAACATCAACCTCCCGGTCATTGGGATTTAAAATCAGTATGTAAGTATCAAACTCCCCGCCGGTGTAGCCCTCAGCAAGATACCAGTACTCAGCCGGGGAGCTCACGCCGGGAGCGTCGCTTCCACCTGGTCTGCCGTAACTTTCGAAGTACATCGCCCGCTCGCAGACAATTTCCACATCTGACTCGACAAACGCCGATACCTCGCAGGACTCAAGACCCGGAATATCATCCACGCGGATGGTGAGCCTCGAGCACGGAAGGAGTTCGTACTGTCCTTGAATGACCTCGCCGTCTTCTCTCATGAAGCTCACGGTTGCAAAACCGGGAGTGTTTAAAGGATTCTGGATAAGGATGTACTCATCGAATTCCCCAGCAGTGTATCCCTCTGCCAGATACCATGTTCTCGACAACTCATTGACCCCCACAGAGGCGTTGCCGTCGTCTTTGCCTGCGTATTTGAAATACTGCGCGCGCTCAACAATAACACCGACATTCGACTCCACCATCGTGGAGACGTCCTTCCCTGCTAATTCCGGCACGTCGTTCACCTTAAGGGTAAACCTCGACTTGAGATTTATCGTGAAAACCTTTTTCACCTTCGTGCCGTCTTTAAGCATGAATGTCACGCGCGCCCTCGCTTCCTGCCCGGTTGGGTTTTGGAAAAGTAGGTACTCATCAAAATCTCTACCAGTATAGCCCTCGGCCAGATACCATTTGAGAGAAGGGCTTGTAACACCGCATGAAGCGCTGCCTCCTTTTCTTCCCATATACTCGAAGTACATCGCGCGTTCAGCCGCGATCGGTATGTTGCTGTGAAGGTGCGTGGAAACTTCCACGCCTGAAAGACCCGAGACCTTGTTCAAATGGATGGTGTAACGCGAAAACGGTCTTACCGGGTACCTCGAGAGGATTATGGATCCATCCGGTCTCATAAACTCAGCGTCAACCACCGCCTCCTCGTGGTTCGGGTTCATGATCAGGATAAATGTGTTGAAATCCCCGCCCGTATATCCTTCGGCAAAATACCAGTCTTTCGAAAGCCCGCTTATCCCCTTGCTACCGTGACCGCCCTTGATCTTCGGAGGCTCGGGAGGAGGTTGGGGTGGCATGAAAGCCTGAGGGATAATGTCTATTCTCGTGCCATCGGGAGCCCACTTGTAAGCCCATTCCGCGTCAGCAACCGCCTGTCTGACACATCCATGGGAGGCTTTTTTTCCAAGCATTGACGCGCCAGTCCACGTTTTTGTCCTCGGGTTGTAGGGAATCGCGTGCATACCCGTATCAGGCGCAAATCCCATCCACCAGTAGCAGTAGACGCCACCGTAGCGCTCAGAGATGAGCAAATACTGATGATAGAGGACCTTGAACACACCAAGAGGGGTGGGGTGCGAATCGACACCGGTCGAACAGAGATGGGAGCGCACCAGAACCTCGTCCTCGAGGAAATATATCCTCTGCTCGGCTATTGATATGACGATCCTCTTACCCCTGTAGGCTGAAGGCTTGTAGGAATTTTTGTCGGGAAGATCAAATGAGGCTGTGTTGGTTTTCCCGATGGAAACACCGTTTACGTCAAAATGCTCAACGAAATAATAGTAGCGATTCCCAGGGGTCAGCCCCGCATCAACGAAATCCATCAGATTGCCGCCACGCATGTTGACCGGCGATGAATAAACGCATCGAAATGATTTTGGTTGTCCCTCAGCGCGATACAGCTTGTAGCGCGCCACGTCTTGCGGCAAATCCACATTCCACCTTAGCAGAATACAGGTGCCGTCACTTGAGTCAGGCTCGCCTACGCTCAAGTTATACGGGGCTGCGCCTCTTGATGATGCTGCAATCGAAAGCGGTACCGCACTCACCTTCACCGCGAGAACTAAAATCAAGAATAAGACAAGGGCGGCGCAGGTTGCGGAGCGTCTGGAGCGCGTTGCTGCAAGCGAGCCACCGACCCTCCTTACCCTTTCACTTTTTTCTCCTGAAAACCTCCCGTAAAACAACAAGTCCACCTCCGGTGGGTTCTCATGGTTTTTCCATCCCTGTGAATAGCATATCCACTCTACCGTTTAATAATAACGTAAATGAATAATTTTAGGTATTATTTTTCGCTTCAAAAAGGCGCTCAAGCTCGGTTTGCGAAAGGGTTCCACACGCGCTTGGACGTACAACCGTATGAAGCAAGGAAAAGGACGGAATACCACCGGGAAAAGGTGTGCCTTTTAATCCTGAAGTGGGGCTGTTGTGCGCCGCCCGCCTTGGGGGTCTTGATGTTGTCGACGTAAGCGAAACCGAATCCACCGCGCAAAACTCGGCTTGAACGCTACTTTGGAAAAACTTCGTAGAAAACAATCGCCGCTGAAGGTTCGCTTATGACCACTTTCCCGGACCTGCCGAAAGCGATCTCGTACAGCGCGGCGGCTGTGCCACCCAGAATGTATTTTTCGTAAGGATTGTGAATATGAATCTGAAGCTTGCCTTCTTTGACGCGCACTAACGTTGGATTGCCGTGACCGAGCACCGGAAGAATTCCCAGGGCTTCCAGTAGCGCTCGCTCAAGTTCTCTGCCTTCGAGCGATCTTAGGTTTTTTGTAAGACCCACTTCACCGAAGTGAGAGAGCATCCACGCTCTCTGCGCTCCTATTACGATTTCTTCCGCATCCTCACCCAGTTCTTTTGCGAGTTCCCTGAAAACCGTCAACAGCATGTATCCGTCGAGCAGCACGACCCTCCCTCCGAAACGGCGCCCGGTTATTGTGCCTTCATCTTCATTCCATATGAAGTCGGAAATCCACCTCGGAACCCTGCATTTTGTGCACCTATCGTGCTCCACCATCCCCGGCTTGGTCGCGGGCATGTCGATTTTCAGCCGCTCGGAAAGATCGCCCGCGCTCCCCGAGGGCTCAACGCAGATCAGGTAGGTGTTCTCGCTTTCTTTCTCCCAAGTAAACTCGTATGGAATCTGTTCGAGCGCCTCGAAAGCGCCGGCGACGTTTGCCCCGACCAGGTCAAGGTCAAACGGGTTTCTTATTCTGCCGATTCCCCGCACCCCCGGTATGTATTCCACTGTATCAGACCTGCAGTGCCCGCAAAGCATGCCGACCTGGTGGAAGGACTTCACCTGGAGGTGTTTCATGAAATCAAACCTGAAGGCGATTCGCGCGCCTGGCATCCTGTCAAAAATTGTGTCAAAAACGGCTCTGCTTGCGTTCTTCTGAGCCTCTCTTGCGATGTGGTCAACCGATATCCCTAAGCGGGTTGAAATGTTATTGAAAATATCCCTTATAAAGCCCGAGGGAAGGATGACCACCCGAAACTCTGGGTTGAAAAACTGAGTTATCGTACCGTTTGAATTCCAGCGGATGAGGCTCGCTATTCTTTTCGGCACGCCGCACGATGGACACCTTTTTAAGTGCATTCCTTACCCCAATTACCAAGAATCTTAAACGAATATAATTACGATCAGAAAAATCTCAATTAACTTCCCTCTCTCCCAAAATAATGAGCGATAACCCAATATCCCCTTTTAAAATGAGTTTAAGACATGCTCAAGTAAAAAGCCCCCTTCAGTTTTATTTTACTTTGTTTATACCGCTTTTCCTTCACTGATGGGAACCCAGAGCGATAGCGCGACTACTTTCATGTTAATCCGTTAGCGAAAAATGCGCTTCCGGACATACGTGCCGAATCCTAATTCTCTCTCAAGTCAAGACCCCGTAGGCTGGTCTGTTCTCAAAAGGGTTTCGCGGCTGCCTCTTGGATTCAAGCCATTCGTTCGGTATGGTATCCCAAATAATTAATCTCATAATGGAAGCATCGAGTTTATACCCAACCTCAAGTAATTTATCTGGTTGGTGGTTTTTAAGTGATAACCGTGTCGCCGCGAGAAAACCGGGCGCTGGGACCGGCCGGAAGCGACATCTCGGACAGCTCCTGTTGAAAACCAGGGTCGAGAAATTTTCGAGGGCAACATGGGTTCATGTCGCGAACATATCCGCGCGGCGTTCCACGGTGCTGGGAAAGTCGAGAAATCCCCGAGAATAAAAGATGAGTATGCTTGGGAAATTGCGACGCTAACTACTGGTGCCGCGAAAGTTGAGAAATCCTCGGTAACAATATGGGTTCATGTCGCTACGCATCATTTACGGGGCTTCTTAAATTAAGGGCGTGAAATCCTGGGCGAAAATCGTGTATCCTACATCCGGAGCGTGATTTCGCTGTCCTGAACAGATGGCTTCCTTTCAAAAGGCGTTAAAAGGATAAGAGGGGGTGATGGGTTTGCCGGTTGATGCGATAAGAAAAAGAAGAAGCGTTAGAAAATACCAGGAGACGCCCATCTCTGATGAGCATTTGAAGGAAATCCTGGATGTGGCAAGGTATGCGCCATCGTGGGCGAACCAGCAAGGATGGGAAATCCTCATTGTGAAGGATAAAGAAAAAAGGGAGAAGGTCTCAGAGATTCTTGAGGGAAACCCCGCGCAAAGAGCGGTCGCGCAGGCGCCCGTTCTTCTTGTCATATGCGGCGATCCCGGAAAATCGGGAAAGCAGGTTGACAAGGAGTATTACATCGCCGACGCCTCCTTGCTTTTGGACCACATAATGCTTGAGGCAGCGGAGGCGGGACTGGGAACGGTTTACATCGGACTTTTCGACGAGGAAAAGGTCCGAGAGGTCCTGGGGGTTCCCCAACCGTACAGGATAGTTGGAATGACCCCGCTTGGAATCCCCGAAAAAATGCCGAAGGAGCGCCCGCGAAGGGAACTCGATGAGATGCTGCACTGGGATGCCTGGTAGAAAACCCCGGGAAGAAACGAGTGGGAGGAGCTTCGGGCAAGCAAAAATAGAGTCTGGATGAGGCTAGATTTCTGTGCGGTCAATTAGAGCATAATGAGGCGTGCGGTTAACAATCGAATCGTTTCGTATGTGCTCATTTGACCGATGCGGTGGATAATTGGTGGCGGACCATTGTCAAAATGTCTTTATGATTGTGATTGCAGGCGCGATTGCGCGCGATCCAATTGACGCAGACGGTTGAATAAGAGAAAGTTTTTGGGTTCTTAAAGCTTAAGGTTTTCTGAGGTTCGGTTTCCTTTAGAAGTATTTTGACTAGTTTGACCGTGGCGCTCCCAAAATATGGTTCGGTTTTCGGCGGAAGCATGAAACGCTTGAGAGTTATTGCGAGAAGTGTTTGAAACTAAGAATTTTCAAGGGGTGGATTTGGCTTGGAGATAACCTTCATCGAAGCGCGCGACATCCCTGATGCCTGGTTTCAGTGCCTTTATGAGGTGATGGAAAAGGGCAGGGAATACGTGATCGATCGCGGCTCTTACAAGGGACAGAAGAGGCGCGAGTTCGAGTTTGTTGTGATAAGAATCACCCATCCAGAGGTACGCCCGTTAATCCCCACCATGCCGGAGGGCTCTAATCTCCCCCCGCCCACTGACATGGATTTCGTCAACAACTACCTTGAAAAACTCGTCTGCGCCTACTCAAAAGCAGAACGCGAGGACTACACCTACGGGCAGTATCTCGAGCCCCAGATAGGCGAAGTCATCAGAATGTATAAGGAGGAGGGATTCGGGACAAATCAGGCTTGCATGGCGGTCTGCGACCCGAGGAGCATATTCCTTACCGACCCCCCCTGCCTAAGACAGATAGACACAAGAATCTATCCCGATGAGAAGAGGCTCCATTTCATCCTCTACTTCCGCTCCTGGGACCTCTGGGGAGGCTTCCCCTCCAACCTTGCGGGAATCCAACTGCTAAAAGAGTTCATGGCTGACGAAATAGGGCATGGAGTCAAACCAGGCGAGACAATCGCCCTCTCAAAAGGCTTGCATCTTTATGACATGTACTTCGAGGTCGCAAACTTGAGGCTCGGGCGAAGCGGAGATAAGCCTTCCGAATAAGGAAACGCTCCCGTTTACTTATGTGTTTTTTATCTTCAAAACGAACCAGACGAAACGCTTTCGCCCCTGCTTCGGATTTTCACTCTGAAAAAATTCACGCTTGCGGGGACTTAAAAACAGCTGAGTTTGCATAATACTCCTTTTTTAAGAGATGCAAAGCGTAAAGTCGATGAGCATCTAAGAGAGATTCCTTAAGCTCACGTTTGCTAAAACCAGATCATTAAGTGATGAGTTCAACCCTTGTCTATTTATTTTTTTCCTCATATTCTTTAGCCAAAACTTCTAACTCGCCGGGTTGCGTCACGGCCTCCCGGACAGAATCGGCTCCATAAGTGTTATGGTTTCTGCTTCCTGACGGTCGCCCCGTT
>OGCI01000013.1_pt1 | contig 202982 bp, 167 predicted proteins | sample 1570021 | NCBI WGS metagenome assembly OGCI01 (sample SAMN06264664, study PRJEB24512) | hot springs metagenome | isolation source: Hot spring water | place: South Africa: Tshipise | collected 2015-06-21 | reverse complement strand
CTCCCGTAGGAGTCTGGGCCGTATCTCAGTCCCAGTGTGGCCGGACACCCTCTCAGGCCGGCTACCCATCGTCGCCTCGGTGAGCCGTTACCTCACCGACTAGCTAATGGGCCGCGGGCCCATCCTGAAGCGGAAGGAAAAAAACCAACCTTTTCTGCCGATGCCATGCGGGAAAGGCAGTTTATCCGGTATTAGCACGGGTTTCCCCGTGTTATCCCGGTCTCCAGGGTAGGTTACCCACGTGTTACTCACCCGTTCGCCACTAGATCTGCATTGTAGCAAGCTACAAGCGCAGATCCCGTTCGACTTACATGTGTTAGGCACGCCGCCAGCGTTCGTCCTGAGCCAGGATCAAACTCTCCGTCGAAAACTGATTCATCGGAGTAATCGGTCACAGGCCGCCCACTGTTCAGTTTTCAAGGTGCTCCATCGTAAAGATAATTACATCATAAAAAAGCCGCTGAACCCAAAAGTCTTTACGCTTTTGAACGCGCGAGACAATCGGTTCCAGCCGCACAAAGCTACATTGTCAAGTTAGTTTTGGTTATCAAGGATTTCTTGTAATAATTTAGCACCCTTATACGACGTTGTCAATTAGAAAAATACATACAAAACTAAATAAATTGTCCCGGAATTTATATCGCATTATTTGTGTTCGACCTTTACAAATTTTCTCCTCCCTTTCTGGATAATTTTTCCTTTGAGCTCTTCCGGATCTATCTCCATGTTAACGTCTTCAACCAGCTCCCCATCTACGCTTATGCCGCCTTCCGCAATTAGCCTCCGCGCCTCGCTTCTCGTCGCGGCAAAATTAACCCTCACGAGCAAATCCACTATCCATACTCTTCTCCCCTGCCTGTCGCCTAAATCGAGATAATAGACCGGGACCTCCGAGGGTATCTTTCGTTCTCTAAATATCCTTTTGAACTCAGAAGCCGCCGCCCGCGCTTCTTTTTCGCCGTGATATCTTGTGACTATCTCAATCGCCAGTCTCTCCTTGGCATCGCGAGGGTTTATCTCTCCATCCTCAACACCTGACTTTATATCCTCTATCTCCCGCGGAGAAAGCCCCGAAACAAGCGCGTAGTAATCCCACATGACCTCGTCAGGAATTGACATGACTTTTCCAAACATCTCGTCCGGCGAATCAGTTAAGCCTATATCATTGAACAGACTCTTGCTCATTTTCTGCACGCCGTCAGTTCCAACAAGAAGGGGTAGGGTTATGATGCATTGAGGAGATTTTCCAAGCGATCTCTGAAGATTTCTCCCGGCAAGAAGATTGAATTTCTGGTCCGTTCCGCCTATTTCCACGTCCGCGTCAAGCGCGACCGAGTCGTATGCTTGCATGAGCGGATACAAAAACTCATGAAGACCGAGAGGTTTATTCTCTTTAAGCCTCCTGCTGAAATCATCTCGCTCCATTATCCGTGCAACCGTAAATTTGCTCGCCAGTTCAATAACATCCCCGAAAGAGAGAGGAGCAAGCCACTCACTGTTCCTCACTATCCTTGCGGTTTTGGTATCTATTATTTTCGAAGCCTGTTCCACGTAAGTTCTTGCGTTTCTTTCAACATCCTCAGGCGTGAGAACCGGTCTCGTCTCGTCCTGTTCGCTCGGGTCGCCAATGAGGGCGGTGAAGTCGCCGATTATAAGAACCACTTGATGCCCCAGCTGTTGGAAATGCCTGAGTTTGGTGAGGGGAACCGAATGACCCAGATGAAGATCAGGCCTGGTGGGATCCACGCCGAGCTTCACGGTGAGAGGTTTTGAAGTCTCCACCGAACGCCTGATCTTCTCCCTGAGTTCATCAAGCGGAATTATTTCCACGGTACCCATGGATATCAGTTCCATCTGTTCATTTACGACTCTTTCTACATCCACTCGTATCTCACACCTTCGTTAAAGATAATCAACGCGTATTATAGCCCACAATAACCTTTTTATTGCAGGAATTTTGCGTGCGCCTGAAAGTATTATCACTTGAATATGTAAGCCGGAAAAAACATAAGGAAGAACCAACTCGGGCTCGTAAGCATGCATACAGATTGCCTCAGGAAACAGAGGCGAAGAGAAGTTCCATGCGACATGAAACAGAACAGTTCCCGTAGCAAAGAGAGCGAATTATAACTGTCAGGGGATTTCAATTTGAGACCGTCTAGAGTTGTCGGAGCAAAGAGAGTAAATAAGCAGCCCCGGTAAACCGGAGAATCTCTTTTAAAATGGAACTTGAAAGCTTATACTTTTCTGAAAACCATTCGCATTGCCGGTATCTCTCAACGCAAGGGGGGGTAGGTCATGGAGAAATTGTGGCTTAAACACTACGATTATTTTGTGCCTGAAACAATAAGATACCCGGAAATACCTCTTTTTGAGCTGCTCGAGCTTGCTTGCATCAGATACGAAGACCATATCGCAACCATATTCTTCGATCAAAAGATGAAATATCTCGAACTTAGGGACCATGTGCGAAGGCTTGCAACCGCATTGAAAGATATGGGCGTATCAAAAGGTGACAGGGTCGCCGTTATGCTCCCGAACTGCCCGCAAATGATTATCTCATACTACGGAATTCTCGAGGCGGGTGGAATAGTCACGAATATCAGCCCTCTGCATGTGGAAAGAGAAATCGAATACGAGTTGAATGACTCCGGTGCTGAGACAATAATCTATCTTGACCTTTTTCACTCAAGAATAGAGGCGGTAAAAGCCAGCACGCCGCTTAAGAGGCAAATAGTCACCAGTATCACCGATTACATGGAGACCCCGGGAGAGGTCGCCTGCGAAAAGGGCAATGGGATTTATCTATTCCGTGAGGTCATATCTTCCTCGAGTCCCGAACCCCCGGATGTCGAGATCGACCCACGCAAGGACATAGCGGCGCTTCAGTACACCGGAGGCACAACCGGCATAGCCAAAGGCGTGATGCTAACCCACTACAACCTTGTCTCAAACGTTTTGCAGATAACAATGTGGGGCAAGGAGTTTATTCAGAGGGGTCAGGATGTGTTCCTCTGCATCATACCGTTTTTCCATTCCTACGGACAGACGGTCGCCATGAACAACGCTTTGTTTAACGCCGCAACCATGATTTTGATTCCGCAGTTCGAGATAAACATGATGCTTCAGTCCATACAGAAATACCGCCCCAATTTCTTTCCGGGTGTTCCCACTTTGTACGTGGCGATCCTCAATCACCCGGAGGCGCTTAACTACGGTGTGGACAAAATCAAGCTTTGCAACTCAGGATCAGCGCCGCTGCCCGTTGAAGTGCACAGGCAGTTTAGCAGGATATCCGGCGGTATCTTCTGCGAGGGATACGGGCTTACCGAGGCGTCGCCAGTCACGCACTCAAATCCCATTATTGGAAAGAAAAAGATAGGCTCTATAGGCATCCCGATACCCGACACTGAAGCTAAGATAGTTGACGTTGAAGAGGGTAAGGAGGAAATGCCCATCGGGGAATCCGGCGAACTTATCATCAGGGGTCCACAGGTAATGAAGGGCTATTGGAACAGACCCGATGAGACCGAATCCACGCTCAGAGATGGATGGCTCTACACGGGCGATATTTGCACAATGGACGAAGAAGGGTATTTCTACGTCGTTGACCGAAAGAAAGACATGATCATCGCTGGAGGGTTCAACATCTATCCGCGTGAGATCGACGAAGTGCTCTTTGAGCATCCAAAGATACAGGAAGCCGTAGCTGTGGGTGTTCCTGACGAATACCGGGGTGAAACCGTCAAGGCTTTCGTGGTCCTGAAGCCCGGTGAGCAGGCCACCGGAGAAGAAATAATTAGTTTCTGCAGGGAAAGGCTTGCCCCATACAAGGTCCCGAGGATAGTCGAGTTCAGGGAATTCCTGCCGAAATCTATGGTTGGAAAGGTCCTGAGAAGGGCGCTCCTTGAGGAGGAACTCTCCAAGAGAAACGAACAAGGCTAAAAACAGAAAACCGTTAATACGGCCTGCCTGCATACCCGCGAGCAGGGATTCTTTCCGAAGCGCACTTTTGAAACTGGCTCTGCCGACAGCGGACCATTTTTCTTTATCCCCCATGGAGGATATGCAACTTGACTCGTGAAAATAATTTACGGTCCGAGTTTTGAGCTATTTTATGTAAGTGCGCGTTCAGAAGGCGTGATTTTCATGAGGGTGACCTATAGGATCATCTTAGTGATAGTGGCATGCGTGATACTCGCGGTTGGAGGGCTAGTGCTCTGGTTCTACTTGGGTATAGGTCTTCCCAAACTTTCTGCCCTGAAGGAGTACCGTGCGGCCCAGAACACTAAGGTATTTTCTTCAAACGGGCGTTTGCTAACCGAACTTCACGGGGAGGAAAACAGGGAAATCATTTCGCTCGAACAAATTCCCAAAGCGTTACGCGACGCTGTTATCGCTATCGAGGACAGCGATTTCTACCGTCACAGCGGGATCAACTGGAAAGCGGTAATACGCGCTCTCTGGGCGAACCTCGTGAAGGGAACCGTCGTACAGGGCGGAAGCACGATTCCTCAACAGTACGTGAAAAATGCTTACGTCGGCGCAAGAAGGACACTTTTCAGAAAAATTCAGGAGGCTCATCTCGCCTATCAGCTATCAAAAAAGTATTCAAAAAACAAAATACTTGAGCTGTATCTCAATGACATCTACTTCGGTCAGGGGTGTTACGGAATATACACCGCCGCAAGAAAATATTTCAATAAAGACCCAAGGGATTTAAGTTTAAGCGAATGCGCGATGTTAGCCGGACTCATAAACTCCCCCAGCTATTATGACCCATATCAGCGACCTCAGGCCGTAATCGAGCGCAGAAATCATGTTCTCAGAAGAATGGCTCGTCTCGGATACATTTCCGTCCAGGAGTCCGAAGCGGCTCAGCGTGAGCCACTGAACGTTGCTCCTATCGTCTCAACATACACTCCCCCTCCGGCGCCGTATTTCTGCGACTACATAACCAAACTTCTGAGGAAAACTTACGGGGACCAAAAGGTATTCAGAGGAGGATTGAGAGTTTACACGACCATAGATTTAAGGATGCAAGAGATCGCGGAAAGGACCCTTCTCAAATACCTTAAACCCGAAAGCGGTCCGGATGCCGCGATTGTCGCCATAGACCCGAGGACAGGCTATATAAAGGCAATGGTCGGCGGAAAGAACTACTACAAAAGCCAATTTAACGTCGCGGCGGAGGGTGGTCGTCAGGCAGGTTCCGCGTTCAAAGTCTTCGTCCTCACCAGAGCTCTCGCCGATGGAATATCCCCGGAAACCACATATGACGCGAGTTCTCCCAAAGTGATTCGCCTCCCCGATGGCGGTAAGTGGGTGGTTAGGAACTATGACGGTCACGGAAGCGGTAGCATGACGATAAGAACCGCAACCATACATTCGGTAAACGTTGTCTTCGCGCAACTCATCATGTATGTCGGTCCAGCAAGAGTTGCTGATCTTGCCATGAAAATGGGCATATTGCGGGAAGTCGAAAGTAATCCGGCAATTGCGCTCGGAGGGTTGAGAAACGGAGTTACCCCTCTGGATATGGCTTCCGCCTATTCAACTCTCGCGAACAACGGGGTCCATGCGATACCGAGGTCCATTTATAAAGTAACAGACGCAGACGGAAACGTGATCGACGAGTTCCAACCTCAGACAAACACCGTATTGGACCCGAAAGTCGCCGCCAGAGTGAACCAGATTCTTAAGCAGGTCGTCTCAAGCGGGACTGGAACGGGCGCCCGTATCGGAAGACCGCAGGCGGGAAAGACCGGAACGACCGAAGACCACGCCGACGCCTGGTTTGTTGGATATACCCCTGACCTTGTCGCAGCCGTCTGGGTCGGCTACCCGCAGGGCAGAATCTCCATGCCTGGCATGTGCGGTGGAGACCTTCCAGCGACATTATGGCGCTTCTTCGCAAGCCAGGCTCTAAAAGACGTCCCGCCCACAGATTTTCCATCAACTTCAGAAAGCGTTGTCCCACAGGAGGAAGAGGAGGAAAGAGAAGAGGAAACCATAACGGTGAGAATATGCGAGGATTCAGGACTTCTCGCCACACCATACTGTCCGAGGACAAGAAATAAAGAATTTGTGCGCGGGGAAGAGCCAACCACGTTCTGCAACATGCATACCGGACCCGCAGAGACAAAAGTTCCAAACGTTGTTGGCATGACCGAGTCAGAGGCGAAGGCTGCTCTTTCGCAGGCAGGATATGAATGCCTGGTAGTCAAGAAGCCAAGCCAGACTACGCCCTCAGGTGTGGTCATCTCCCAAACCCCGGAAGGGGGAACAAGGTACACACCCGGCAATCCGGTCACAATAGTGGTTTCATCGGGCAGAATCGAGGTGGTTGTCCCCAATGTCGTTGGGTTAACTGAGACGGCCGCTCGTGCAAGACTGAGTCTTGCCGGGCTCAGGGCGAGTGTCGCGTATATTTCCGGCACGCCAAGTGGAATTGTTCTCAGTCAGAATCCCGGGGCAGGCACGGTCGTCTTTGTTGGATCCACCGTGGAGATCGGGGTCGCGCGGTGATTCAGAGCGATTGGCTTGAAAAACGCGCGGCGGGATAATCGACGCAGTTAGGCGCATTGAAGAATATTACCGGAGTCAAAACATTTAAGCCTCGTTTTTTAGAAAGTGACCTTTGTGTGCTTTAATTGCTATTCTTGACCCTGGACACCCTTTCATGGCCCGAGAAAGCAAGGCAGGTAACGCCCTTCTTTTCCAGTGGGTCAAGAAAGAGATTCAAACCGAGACTGTCGGAAGCAATATGACCAGCTATAACAACGTTTACGTGCTGTTTTTCTGCTTCATTGCGGAGCTTGTCTCCCATGTGCATTGCCACGATGGTACCCACGCCTGCGGCGGCCAGTTTCTCAATCGCCTCCACCGGTCCCTCGGTTCCACCTGTCATGTCAACGAAAACATTTCCAGCCCTGTTCTTTTTATCGCCAACAAACACGGTCGGTCCAACGCCCAGGGATGCCGAAAAAGCGTATTCTTTTATCTCAAGGAGTATGTCCACTACGTCACCCACCAACCTCGGTTTCTTTCTCGCGAAAAGACGGGTCAGAAAATCGGTAACGAGATTATCAGCCGGGGTATGGACGCACATGAAAGGGATGCCAAGCAGTTGCGCCGCCTGAACGGGTCGCATGTGGTTTTGCGGAAGGAAAGTCCGCCTGATCTCGGCCATCCTCTCAGATATTAACGCATCCCCTATGTTTACGGGAACACCGAATCGGGCCCATACATCCGCCTGAATTTTCATCACCTCTGAAAGCGCGGCGAGAGCCCTACCTTCGGGATGATGCGCAATGCATAAATCTATCTTCTCGCCTTTCTGCCTCAAACGGTCAATCAATATGAGCTCGGGTGCTTCAACGTCTATCCCTACTATCACAGTCTTTACCTCAAGATCAGGATTACCGTAAAGTATCCTCGTGTCCGAGAACGGATTCTTGAGTTTCTCCCTGTCATAGAAGCGTCTTTCGGGATCCTTAAGCGATTCGTATTCCTTACGCGCCTCTTCGAGCACCTGTTTAATACCCTCTTTTCCTCTCGGGTCCTTTTCAATGCCAACCCTGACAGCAAGTTCGTATATCTCTTTGAGTTTCATATACATTTCTCCTTTCTTGCAGCAATTAATCTCTCAAAGCGTTAAGGATTTCAAGCTCATGAACCGGAAATCTGACCATCTTTTCTTGAGAAAATCTCAAACGCGAAAAAGTTCGTCCTGTTCCGAGGATGATTCCTCACCGGAAAATATTTGTCTTATTCTCCTCTCGATTTCGTCAAGATCAAGGGCGCATTCCTCTTTGATGGACCTGCGGAGCATCGGTCCGACCCTCTGTATGTCCTCGAGAACCCTTTCGAGAAGTTGCAACGCCATCTCGCCCTCGAACTGCCCTGGTCCTGACCTTGTCATATCCTTAAGCATTGTCTCCTCGGTCCTACTGGCAATCACGGGCTCACTTAACCCATCGATATAAACGTAAGTGCGCCGCGCCGGACCCCTGTTTGCCTCGATAGGCACGAACCCGACAATCTTGTCAGAGACGAAATACTTCCCGTACCCTAGCGGAACTATGACGCCTTTTCTGACTTCCACCTGAAACGCCCCCTTTAGAAAAATCAAAGCAGGAAAAATACTGGATTTTCGCCTCCAACAACCATGGGGCCGAACCCAAGGGGAACGCTACCCCACAAAAGAGGATATTAACACAGTCGCTTGAGCCTTTCTTGAACAAAGCTTTCGAGCTTTTGTATCTGCATGAGGCATTCATCCCTATTGCAGGCGCCTTTAACCACTTTTCGTTCCACAGCCCCCCGAGGATCTAACCAACCCGCAACAGTTTCGTCAAACAGATTGGAGAAATTCTTAAGCTCATCTATCGAAATGTCACGAAGCCCTTTGTTCCTGCTAACACAAAAGGAGACTACCTCCCCGGCAATTCTGTGGGCCTGAGGGAAATCGAGTCCTTTTGAGACGAGGAACTCGGCGAGGTCCGTTGCCGTAATGAATGGGGCATCAAGAATTTCAGCGGCACGTGATTGGTTGAATTTCATCGTGGAAACAGTTCCCTCCATCACTACGAGTGAACTTTTGAGGGTCTCCAGAGCGTCAAAAAGAGGCTCTTTATCCTCCTGAAGGTCTCTATTGTAAGCTAAGGGAAGCGACTTTAAACAAACGAGAAGGGAAACAAGACTTCCAATCGCCCTTCCGGTCTTGCCCCTCACCAATTCCATGCCATCCGGGTTTTTCTTTTGAGGCATCAGGCTTGAACCGGTTGACCAAGCATCATCAAGCTCGAGCAGGCCGAACTCATCCGAGCACCACAAAATTATCTGCTCGGCAAGACGACTTAAATGAACCATAGTCACAGACACGGCAAAAAGGGTATCAAGAACAAAGTCCCTATCGCTCACCGCGTCCGCGCTGTTATCCGAAACGGATGAAAAACCGAGGACCTGAGCGATATAATCCCTGTCTACGGGTATGCTTGTCCCTGCGAAAGCCCCCGCACCAAGCGGAAGTACGTCCGCGCTCCGTCTGGCTTCCTCAAACCTCATTGAATCGCGCTTGAGCATAAAGCCGAAAGCGAGCAGAAGATGCGCAAGCCTCACCGGTTGAGCCTGCTGCAGGTGGGTGTGTCCTGGGATTATTACATCGATATTCGAGCGGGAGACTTCCAGGATAGCTTCTATCAGTTTCAATATCCTGCCGATTACGTCCAGGCACTCATCCATTACATACAATCTCAAGTCAGTTGCGATCTGGTCATTTCTGCTTCTGCCAGTTCTCATCTTCCCGCCGAGATCACCGACAAGTTCACGCACCCTTCTTTCTACCGCCGTGTGTATATCCTCGTCAGTCTCGACAAACTCAAACACCCCTTCGTCCATCTCGCTTTTAACACGCTCAAGAGCTTCTAAGATGCTTGCCTGCTCTTCTTGAGTTATTACCCCGGCTTTGCTGAGACCCCGAACCCATGCGCTTGAGCACTTTATGTCGTAGGGATACAGGCGTTTGTCAAAAGAAAGCGAAGACGTAAACGCCATGAAAGCAGGGTCTGAATCATCTGTGAATCTCCCGCCCCACATCCTCATGGAGACCGTTCTCCTTTCTCCTTCTCGCTTTTGGCCCAAATCTTCATATGAAGACCCCAGAGGCTTATGAAGCCTTTGGCAGCGGTGTGATCGAAAGCATCGGCGCTGTCGTAGGTGGCAAGGGCATAATCGTAAAGCGAGGTGGGCGAGCGCCTGCCTACCACAGTCGCGTTTCCCTTGAAAAGTTTCACGCGCACTATACCGTTTACTCTCTCTGATAACACCTGATTGAAAGCCTGTATAGCCTTGTTAAGAGGACTGAACCACATGCCCTCGTAGGCCATGCGGGCAACCTCATCTTCAAGCGGTCTTTTCCCACGAAGCGCGTCTTTCGTCAGCGTAAGGCTTTCAAGGGACCTGTGCGCCTCTATCAGTATCACCGCGGCGGGAGCTTCGTATATTTCCCTGGATTTTATTCCCACCACCCTGTCTTCAATAACGTCAATTCTGCCGACGCCGTGCAAGCCACCTATAGAATTAAGTTTCAAAATAAGGTCAACGATGCCCATCCGCTCGCCGTCAAGAGACACGGGAATACCCCTCTCAAAACCTATCTCCACGTATTCGGGATTATCCGGAGCGTTCTGTGGAGAGGATGTCCAGGCGAAAGCGTCCTCTGGGGGCTCAACCCAGGGGTCTTCCAGTACGCCGCATTCACAAGACCTCCCCCAAAGGTTTTCATCCACGCTATACGGCGATTCCACCGTTACGGAAACCGGTATTCCTCTGGATTTTGCATATTCTATTTCATCCTCCCTCGACATGGACCATTCCCGCACCGGTGCGAGCACCTCAAGTGATGGATCAATCGCCGCGGCGGCGACTTCGAACCTTACCTGGTCGTTACCTTTGCCGGTGCAGCCATGCGCGATCTTTCTCGCGCCGTAGCGCCAGGCGGTCTCAACTTGTATTTTCGCTATTAAGGGTCGGGCCAGCGCGGTAGCAAGCGGATACTTACCCTGATAGAGGGCATTGGCAAGTATGGCGGGAACGATGTATTCCTCGGCAAACTCCCTTCTCGCGTCAACCAGTTCGCTTGCCACAGCTCCGATCTTAAGCGCTTTCTCCCTTATCGCCTCGAGGTCCCCGGGTTGACCAACGTTAACAATCAAGGCTATGACATCAAGCCCCATCTCCTCCATCAGCCACCTGACAAGCACGCTGGTGTCAAGACCGCCCGAGTAAGCGAGGACAACCCGCTTCTCGTTTCCCGATTCGTTGCTGCCTTTCAAGTCAAATCACCTCTTAAGTTCGGCATATCCAAAAATGATGTCTCTAATCTCGCGGCTGTTAGCTCCCTCGGAACATACAACTATTATGGTGTCGTCACCCGCAACCGTCCCCGCAATGCCACCTATCTGCGCGGAATCGATAGCCCACGCAAGACCCTGAGCATTACCGGGAGAAGTTTTCAGGACCAAAAGATTATACGCAGTCTCCGCGCTTATAAGCACTTGTGGAGCGAGGCTTGCAAGGGCGCGGTCGCTTCCGGCGCGGTCGCCCACACTGTTGGGCTCAGCGTAAGCGATAACACCGTTAAGTTTTCTGACTTTGATGAGCCCGAGTTCCTTTATGTCCCTTGAAACGGTTGTTTGACTGACCTTAAACCCCTCAGAGGAGAGGATGTCCACAAGTTCGCGCTGGCTTTTTATATCGCTGTCACCCACTTTCTTGATTATTAAAGCCTGTCTTCTTTTCTTCATAGCCCAGACCTTAACCGTAAATCATGTCGAGCAGAGCTATCTGAGCGTGCAGACGGTTTTCCGCTTGGTCCCAGACGGCCGAATGACTGCCGTCAAGAACGTCATCTGTTATCTCCTCCCCCCTGTTAGCGGGGAGACAGTGCATCACCATGACGTCTTCCGCGGCCATCGAGACTTTCTCCTCATTAATCTGGAAGCCTTTGAACAGTGAGGCAGCTTCTTCTGACTCACCCTCTTTGCCCATGCTCACCCAGACATCGGTGTACAGAACATCGGCGCCGCTCGCGGCGCGTTCAGGATCATTGGTTACCGTCAAAGAACCGCCGTAAATTTCGCTGTACTCGTTGCATTCCTCAACAATATCCTTGCGCGGTTCACGCCCCGCGGGCGTAGCGATCCATACATCCATTGCCAGTTTTGTCCCCGCTCTCATAAGCGAGTGCGCCACATTGTTCCCGTCACCGAGATAAGCGAGTTTTAAGCCCTCAAGTGCGTCTCTGTACTCGAGGATGGTGAGCATATCCGCAAGTGCCTGACACGGGTGAGATTCATCGGTTAACGCGTTTATCACCGGAACGTTCGAAACCTGGGCGAGCTTTACCAGGCGCTCGTGGGAAAAAGTCCTCAGTATTATCCCGTCCAGATAGTGGGATAGAACCCTGCCCGTATCCTCTATCGTTTCCCCACGCTTTAGTTGAAGTTCGGAGCCGGAAAGGTATATCGGGTGCCCTCCCAGCCGCAGAACGGCAACCTCAAAGGAAACGCGTGTTCTCGTTGACGGTTTCTCAAAAAGAAGCCCTATAGCTTTACCGGCAAGAGGCCTTATTCCCTTCGTTCCCTCGCGTTTGAGTTTAAGCGCGAACCTTATAAAATCCTCAAGTTCGTCCTTGGTAAGCAGCGAAAGATCAAGAAAATCAATACCCTTCAACTTGCTTTTGACCATTTCCACCTTCATTCATTGCTTCCCTTGTGCCCGAGCGGCTTTTAGGCTCCCTGTCGGTAAGCTGGTGTTGCTTGTGTGCGCGCTGCCCGCTTTGTGCACCCGCTTCCCCATCCCAAGACACAGCCTTTCCGCGTCGCTTCCTGAAAAAATATGAGACTCAAACATTCCTTAACACTTCTTCTTTAACACTTCTTCGAGTATCCCGATACCGTGTGAGACCTCTTCCAGAGTAATGGTCAACGGCGGCAGTAGCCTCACGCTGGAGGGATTCACGTCATTTACGATGACCCCTCGCTTAAGGCATTCAACGACAACTTCTCGAGAAACCTCCATCTCGAGTTGGAGCGCGAGCATCAATCCAAGTCCACGGATGCCGGTGACGACAGGGATTTCCCTTTTGATGCGCTCGAGCTCATCCCACAAAAAAGTGCCGACTTCTCTCACGTGATCGGTCAAGTTTTTGCCGATTATGTAATTCAGCGTGGCGATCCCCGCAGCGCAGGCAAGAAACCCGCCCCCAAAAGTGGATCCGTGGTCACCCGCCTTGAGAGCGAAAGCGCACTTTTCGGATGCGATGAACGCCCCGATCGGTACTCCGTTGCCCAAACCTTTTGCCAACGTCATCACGTCAGGAAGGATTCCGTAATGCTCGTAGGCGAACATCTTTCCGGTTCTCGCAATACCTGTTTGCACTTCATCAAGCACAAGAAGAGCCCCCGTCGAATCGCAGATGCTCCGTGCCGCTTTGAGGTATTCGACCGTGGCGGGGTACACGCCCGACTCACCCTGAATCGGCTCGAGGAAAACAGCGCAGGTGTCAGCGTCAACTTCCCTTTCCAGAGCATCTGTATCGTTCCACGGGACATGATGAAAGCCGGGAACCACTGGTTTGAAAGGGTCCCATTTGGCTGGCTGGCCGGTGGCGGACAGCGTGGCGAAAGTACGCCCGTGAAAAGAACCGTAGGCACACACGTATTTTTCCCTCGTTTGTCCCTTCTCGAAATGGTATTTCCTGCAAAGCTTAAGGGCGCCCTCATTGGCTTCCGCCCCGGAATTGGCAAAAAAGCATTTTCCGGGAAACGAACTGTCCACGATCATTTTCGCCAGTTCCGCCTGCGGCTCTATGTAAAAAAGATTGGTGGTGTGGATAACCGTCTCCGCTTGCTTCTTAATCGCTTCCGTGACGTCCTGGTGACAGTGCCCCAGAGGAACCGCCCCGAGCCCCGAAACCATGTCGAGGTACTTATTCCCCGAAATATCGTACAGCCAGCAGCCAGAGCCTCTTACAAAAGCCACAGGTAGACGCCGGTATGTGCGCATGACGTATTGCTCATCAAGGTCTTTTATCCGCTCAAAACCTCCATCACTCACCTTGCCCTCCATTCGACAGAGGCATATCGGGCGCGCTTATCATCGTACCAACGCCTTCATCAGTGAAAACCTCGAGTAGCAGCGCGTGCTCGGTGGTTCCATCGATAATGTGCGCGCGGTTAACGCCGGATCGGAGCGCCCGAATACAGCTTTGCACTTTCGGAATCATTCCCCCGGTGATTTCGCCGCGATCAAGCATTTCCACGCACTCATCCGGGTCGAGTTTGCTTATAAGCTCTCCTTCCGGCGACATGATGCCCTTAACGTTTGTCAGGTAGATAATCTTATCCGCACGAATACTTGATGCGACCTCTCCTGCGACAATGTCGGCGTTTATGTTGTAACTGTTTCCCTCGAGGTCGCTGCCAACTGATGCGATGACCGGAATGAGCCCATTGTCGATTAGCTCCTGTATTATCACGGTGTTTATCGAAACTATCTCACCAACCCAGCCCAGGTCCTCTCCACAATCGCCTTTTTTCTTCCTCGCGATTATTAAATTACCGTCCTCTCCCGAAAGCCCCATCGAAAGCGTCCCGTGTCTGTTTATGAGCGAGACAATGTCCTTGTTAATCTTTCCCACAAGCACCATCTTTGCGAGCTCCATAGTCTGAGAGTCGGTGATGCGGTGACCGTTGACGAAACTTACTGGAATGTCGAGCCTCCTCATGTATTCGGTAATCTGGGGTCCGCCGCCGTGAACGATAACGGGGTTGATCCCGACGTATCTCATTAAGACAACATCGGAGGCGAAATTTTCCCTGGTTTCCTTTCTCTCCATGGCATTGCCGCCAAATTTAATAACCACCGTTTTTCCTCGGTGCAATTTAATGTAAGGAAGCACCTCGGTAAGAATGCGAGCTTTAATAGAAAACTCACCGCCCTGATCTTTGAAAACCATGAAAAAACACCCCGCTATGACTTCTGCTGTGAGTTGAATCTTACGTAATCCTCCGACAAATCACAGCTTAAGAAATAAGCCGAGCCGCTGCCTTCGCCAACATTTGCGGTTATCTCAAACTCATCCCTCGAAAGTAGGGTAAACAGCTCATCCATGTCCAAGTCAGCCGGCCGTCCGGCCTTGACCACAAGCTGGTCTCCAAGGTATATGTCTAGCTCTTCTGGCTTTACGTCAACACCGCTTGCGCCAATCGCGGCAGCTATCCTCCCCCACGCCGGCAGACCTCCGTGAAACGCGCACTTCACCAGATTCGAGTTGGCGATGCTCCTCGCGATTGAGACCGCCTCCCCGTCGCTTCGGGTGCCATTGACCACAATCCTTAGTATTTTTGTCGAGCCCTCACCGTCTTTCACTATTGCCATCGCAAGATTTCCGCAAAGCCAGCATAACGCTCTGAAAAAGAGCTCCTTTTCCTCGTTCGCCATTTCGTAACCCTCTGCGAAAGATGCTCCGTTGGCGAGCATTAGTACCGTGTCGTTCGTGGATTGGTCCCCGTCAACAGAGATCCTGTTGAATGACCACTCGCACGCTTGGGAAAGCCATTCCGAGAGAACCTTCGGCTCGATCAGCGCGTCGGTCGTTATGATGCAAATCATCGTAGCGAGATTCGGATGAATCATTCCGGCACCCTTGACCATCGCCCCGATTCTCACCATTCTGCCACCGATCTCCATTTCAACCGCGAGTTCTTTCGGATAAGTGTCAGTGGTCATTATCGCCTTCGCCGCGTCCGTATTCCCCCCGGGGCTTAGCTCCGCGGCGCATTCCCTGATCCCTTTCAACACTTTATCCATTGTCAGGTATTCGCCAATATATCCGGTCGAGGCAACAAGAGCCTGTCCTTCCGGAATCCCCAGGACCGATTCCGTCTCCGCCGCCATCGCAAGAGCGTCATTCAGTCCTCTGCTACCTGTCAAAGCGTTGGCGTTCCCGCTGTTGATCACAACTGCGCGGGCAATTCCCTTCATGACCCGCTCCCTTGTGACCAGCACCGGCGCGGCCGCGAGCTTGTTGGTGGTGAACACGCCCGCCACAGAGGCCGGAATTTTAGAGTACAGGAGCGCAAGGTCCATGCTCCCGTTGCCCTTTATACCGCAGGAGACACCCGAGGCAAGGTATCCGTCAGGAGCGCACACTCCGCCTAATACCCTCTCAAAACCAAAAGTCCGCATAGAGAATCACCGCCTACCCTCTTGGTGACAAATAAATCCACAAAGTGTTCATCTTTGAAAAACACCAAGTCTCAGGGGAAAAGACCCGAACGTCCAAGTCCCGCATTCTCGGGAATCCCGCACATCAAATTCATGTTTTGAACTGCCTGCCCGGAGGCACCTTTAACCAGGTTGTCGATCGCGCTCATTATGACGGCAATTTTACCGCCCTCTATCATTTCAGCAGAGATGTGACACATGTTGCTTCCCTGAACGGCTTTGGTCTCTGGATATACTCCAGCGGGAAGAATCTCCACGAAAGGCTCGTTCGCGTAGGCGTCCCGGTATATCTCGAATAGCTCGCCGCTCGTGCGCATGTCACCTACCGGAACGTACATTGTGCAAAGGATGCCCCTGTTCATCGGAGTAAGATGCGGGACAAACACTATATCGGCGCTTTTGCCGTTCGACAACTCGCTTAGAACATTTTCGATCTCCGGCGTGTGCCTGTGCTTCCCAACTGAATATGGGCTCATGTTTTCAGCCGCTTGAGGAAAATGCGTGGCCAGCGTCGTTTTACGCCCAGCGCCAGAAACTCCGCTTTTAGCGTCAATGACAATCCTTCCGGAAACAAGATTCTTCACGACTAGCGGCATAAGCCCGAGTATAGCAGCGGTTGGATAACAGCCTGGATTCGCCACCAACCGCGCCTTTGTTATTTTCTCCCTGTTGATCTCGGGTAATCCGTAGACCGCCTCATCGAGAAACGCGGGACAGGCGTGATCAACTCCGTACCATTTTCGATAGCTTTCTGCCTCTTTAAGACGGAAGTCTGCCGAAAGGTCCACAACTTTTTTCCCCATGTCCAGAATGTCGGGAATGTGCTTCATGCTCTCGCCATGCGGAAGACAGACAAACACTATATCGCAAAGTAAATCAATACGTGATGCGTCAAGCTTTTCGTATTCGAGATTGACCAGGCCAGCAAACGAAAGATAGAGATTGCTTACTTTTTCCCCAACGTACTTATTGGCTGACACATATGTCAGTTCAAACTCCGGATGGTCAAGTATAATTCGAATAAGTTCGGAGCCGGTATAACCTGAGGCTCCCAGTATTCCAGTTCTTATCATTTAATCTCCAAATCCTCGTAAACTTGAATGATGAATAATATTACATCTTAATGAATAATTATGCAATACCAATTTTCGGCAAAAACAAACGGGTCACTCCCTAATTTGCCCATAACCCCTGATTATGAACTTGGTGGTGGTCAATTCGGGAAGACTCATCGGACCTCTGGCGTGCAGCTTCTGGGTGCTGATGCCTATCTCTGCCCCCATTCCAAACTGCCCCCCATCGGTGAACCGGGTTGAAGCGTTCACATAAACGGCGGCGGAATCAACTCTTTCAGTGAAAATCCTGCTGTTCTCATAGCTGTTGGTGACGATCGCATCTGAATGTCCTGAACCGTATTTGTTTATGTGCCTGACCGCCTCGTCCAAGTCATCAACGACCTTAACCGCCAGAATCAAATCAAGATACTCACTATACCAGTCCTCTTCTGTCGCATCCTCGCAGTCGCCCAGAATCTCTTTCGTCACGGGACATCCCCGTAAACGTACGTTCTTTTTCCGCAATTCCGAAGCGGCAACCGGAAGGAATTCCCTGGCGATTTCCCCGTGAACGAGAAGAGTTTCGCAAGCGTTGCATACGCCCGGTCTTTGCGTCTTCGCATTTATCAGTATCCTCAAAGCCATCTGGATATTGGCATCCGAGTCCACATAAACGTGGCAGTTCCCAACCCCCGTCTCTATGACAGGCACGGTCGAGTTTTCCACAACTGTACGGATCAGACCCTCCCCTCCCCTCGGGATCAGCAAATCAACCAGACCGTGCATACGCATCAGTTCGCGAGCGGATTCCCTATCCGTTCGCCTAACAAGTTGAATCGAATCCTCTGGCAGACCAGTTTGAGCAGCCGCTTTAGAGATTATCTCCACGAGGATAGAGTTCGAATTTATGGCGTTAGAGCTTCCCCTCAAAATTACCGCGTTTCCGCTTTTGATACACAGCCCAGCCGCGTCAACAGTGACATTTGGCCGGGCCTCGTAGATTATGCCGATCACGCCTATGGGGACCCGGACCTTTTCGATGACAAGTCCGTTCGGCAACCTCCAACCTTCAACTATTTCACCTACCGGGTCCTTCAAATTAGCTACGTCCAAAAGACCGCGCGCCATCTCCTCCACCCGTGATGGGTTTAAATTTAACCTGTCAAGCAGCGCCGTGGAGATGCCCTGTTTCCTGCCCTCCTCAATGTCTTTTGAGTTTTCCTCAAGAATAACGTTCACCGAATCCATCAAAGCCCGAGCCATAGCCCTGAGGGCTTTGTTTTTCTGCTCGGTGCTCGCCTGGGCAATAGCCTCTTTAGCATCACGAGCCCTGCGCGCTATATCTTCAACACTCGTCATTCAAACCCCCTTGACGACAAACAACATCGAAAGCGAAACAACGAACTCAGACAGTCAGTAATTAAAAACGGTTGCCGAACATGAATCAACTTGCTTAACGGGAAGAGCGCTTTTCGCTTGATTTAGGCGAGCCCTTTGAATTGAAAACGACAAGACTGTCTCTATGTACAATCGCCTCTCCTCTCTCCCCTAAGAGCTCTCTTACACGATGACTTTTCATTCCTATGATCATATTTGCCTCAACGGAGTTATAGTTCGTGAGTCCCTTGCCTATGACCTGTCCATCTGACCGCACTATCTCCACGCAATCACCGACAGCGAAATCACCTCGGACATCAACAACCCCCGCCGGAAGAAGGCTCTTCCCTTTTTCGACAACCGCGCTCGCGGCTCCATCATCGACAATAAGTTTTCCTTTGGACTCTTTCGCGTAACCTATCCAGTGCTTCTTAAGCCTTATGCGCGTTGAAGAGGGAAAATAAGTGCCTGTTCGCTTTCCATCTATTATTTTCTTTAGCGTTCCTTTTTTCTTTCCGTTCGCAATCACGACAGGCACACCGGCGGATACAGCTATCCTTGCGGCTTGAATCTTAGATGACATCCCACCGGTTGCAAATTCCGAGCCTATCTCTCCAGCAGCCCTTTCAATGTCAGGAGTTATTTCATCCACCCTCGCGATCAGCACCGCTTCCCGAACCCGGCGGGGATCCGCAGTGTAGAGTCCGTCAATGTCCGTCAGCAAAACAAGCAAATCCGCCCTTATAAGAACGGCCACAAGTGCAGCCAGCATATCGTTGTCCCCAAATGTTATCTCCTCCGTAGCCACGGTATCATTCTCGTTTATCACGGGAACCACGCCCAATTTGAAAAGATTTTCTATGGTGGCACGGGCATTTAGATACTGTCTTCTGTGACTCATGTCCGACTGGGTCAACAGGATCTGACCGGTGTCGAGACCCCTCGATGACAGAAGGTCAGTGTACATCCTTATCAGCAAGCCCTGACCAACGGAGGCAATCGCCTGGAGTTCCTGGACCTCTCGTGGACGATTTCTTATTTTCAACCGTTCCATCCCGGCCGCTATCGCGCCCGATGAAACGAGGGCGATTTCTACCCCTTTTTCTTTAACGTAAGCGATCTGCTTAACGAGTTCTTCGAGTCGATCTCCGTCAATTCTGCCAGTCTTCTTCGTAATGACCGCCGTGCCAACTTTTACAACGGCTCTTTTAACCCCGCTCATCGTTTACCACCCCGGCGCTTTTCGCCTTTGCTCTTTTGAAAACTCAATTCATTCCCCTCGGGTATGAACTCGAATATCCTTCCGGCTATCTCCACCTCATCGCCGCCTTTGGCGCCAGCTTTAGCTAATGCATCCTCGACACCGGTTGACTTGAGCTTTCTTACAAGGTGATCGAGCGCGTCGTCCGAATTCCAATCAGTCATTAAAACCATTCTCTCGATGTGCGCATTCCTGACAACGAACCGCTCTCCTTCACGGAACACCTCAACCTCACCCGCTTTATTCTTGGGTCGAAAAACGGCGAACTCCTCGCGTGTGAAAAACCCCTCCCTTCTGTTTTTGAGAACGAGTTGCTCGAGGGCTCCCTTCAGATCTTCCACGCCATCACCGCGCATCGCGCTGATATCGTGGAACTGTATTCCCAGCTTCTCGGACTCCTTTGCCAGAGCGGTAAACCCATCCCGATTGAGGGGCAGGTCAATCTTGTTAGCAACCACCGCTTTGACTCGTTTGGCTATCCGGCTGTCGAAAATTTCTATTTCCCCTAAGACAGTTCTGAAATCCTCGACAGGGTCCCTCCCAGATTGAAGGGACACGTCAACGAGGCAAACAATTACGCATGCCCTGGTTATATGCCGTAAGAAATCCGTTCCCATTCCCTTTCCCCGGTGAGCTCCCTTCACCAAACCTGGCACATCCGTTACAACAAAATCGATCTCCTCGCCGTTCACGACACCCGGGTGCGGCTCAGTAGTGGTGAAGGGATAGTCGGCAACCTTGGGTCGGGCACGAGATATCTTTGAGATAAGGGTTGATTTCCCCGCGTTTGGAAGCCCAACAATAGCCACGTCGGCCACTATCCTAAGCTCAAGATGGATGTCTGACTCCTCCCCCGGCTCGCCCTTTTCCGCGAATCTCGGGAGCGGACCGGCCTCTTTCACCAAGGACGCATTGCCTCTTCCACCGCGCCCGCCCCTGGCCACGAGCACTTTTTGCCCAGGAGTGAGGAGGTCGGCTACTATGTCTCCCTTCTGGTTTCGGATAATCGTCCCGACAGGTACGTCGATGAACAAATCCTCCCCGTCCGCTCCGGTCTTGTTTTGAGAAGAGCCCCTTTTTCCTGGAGAAGCCCTGAAAAATTTTTTGGTGCGGTACTCAAGAAGAGTGGAACGGCCAGCCGAAGCTCTGACATAGACGTTTCCTCCATTTCCTCCGTCTCCCCCATCCGGACCCCCCCTCGGTCTGGATTTCTCTCTCCTGAAGGAAACGCAGCCGTCCCCCCCTTTTCCAGCTTTAACGTGAATACGAGCCTCGTCAATAAACATGGATTTCACCCGGATGAAATGCGAATCAAAACCCGAAGTGGATTATTCGGCGGTTTTCCGTCTCGCTTTTGAGAGATTTCTTAAGACCTCGAGCTTCTCTTTCTGCTTCTTGCGCTTCTCAAGTCTCTCCTCATAACTCCTGTCGAGCACAATCTTTATGACCTCGACGAGAAGTAGGGGGTTAAAAGGCTTGATTATGTATTCGTCAGCGCCCAGTTCCCACCCGCGTATGACATCACTGTCCTGAGTTTTTGCGGTGACAAGGATAACCGGAAGTTCCTTCGTTTCCTCCCTGCTTCTTATATTCTTCAACACCTGCCAGCCATCAACGCCAGGCATCATTATGTCGAGGACTACAAGGTCGAGAGGCTCTCGGGCTATTATTTCGAGCGCGCGTTCACCGGAAGTGGCTTCAAGGACCTCATAATCGTTGAGTTTCAAGTTCACGTTTATGAGCCGCACCATAGTAGGGTCATCATCTACCACAAGAATTTTCTTCCCGTTCAAATCAAGCCCTCCGCTCTGGTTCACACAAAAGACCAGTCGTAATTTGATTCGCCGGATTTGTCATTGCTACCTGCACTGAGCAGGAACTGTAAACAAGTACGTTTTCGCGGAATATGTAAAGGAAGTCAGAATATTCAGCTTGAGCTGCCGACGATAGCATCACCTTCCGGCACAACGCTTACAACAGATGCACTGCCACTCTTCCGGAACTGAACAAACCCGTCCCTCTTGGCGAAAAGCGTGTAGTCGCTTCCTACGCCCACATTATCACCCGGCTTTATTCTTGTGCCGCGCTGGCGGACGATAATGCTACCTCCAGTAACATACTGACCGCTGAACCCCTTAACGCCAAGGCGTTTCGAATGGCTGTCCCTTCCGTTTTTCGAACTGCCTACGCCTTTTTTGCTCGACATTACAACCTCCGCTACGTTGTTGAACTTATTGTAACCTTTTAAAAGACCGGTTGTTAAAAACCAAACGAAAAGATCAAGATGACGTTACCTTTCCACTCACCGACATTTAATCAATCTGTAAATATTATATCCTTAATCCTTATCTTAGTCAGTTGCTGGCGGTGTCCCTTTTTTCTCCTGTACCCCTTCTTGGGACGGTATTTGAAAACGATTATCTTTGCGCCCCTTCCCTGTTCGACAACTTCGCCTTTTACCTTTACCCTTCCCAAATCTTGATATTCAGTGATAATTTTCTTCCCGTCGTGAAAAAGCACAACGTCATCAAACTCGAGCTCTTCTCCAACCTCCCGTTGGAGTTTCTCAAGGGTTATTATGTCACCGGGTGAAACCCTGTATTGTTTTGAACCTGTTCTTATAACTGCGTACATAATCGTTCAAACCCCCGTTTTTTGAATGGGGATATTATATATCAAACAAATACATTCGGTTCAAATTGACTTCGCGAAAGCGAATGAGGCGAGCGCCGGAAAGGCAAAAAGCGCCGGCAGAAACGTAGGAAACGAGCCGGGTATGCCTTGCGAATGAGAAAGCGGTGAGAAGATTTAACCTTTAATAAAGGATAACCGGTTGAAAGCTTACTGCGGGCGGTGTTGCTTTTCAGATCTTGAAGAGAAGACCCTTGCCCTGACAGTTTTGACAGACTTTCCCGAGAACTCCGCTCAAGCCCTCGGTAACGTTTTTTCTTGTCATTTCCACCAGGCCAAGCGGGGAAAGCGTAACGATCTGCGTTTTCGTTCTATCGCGGGCAAGTTCTTTTTCTAAAGTATTCAAAACCTTTTCCCTGTTCATTGGATTTTGCATATCTATGAAGTCGATCACGATAATCCCCCCAATGTCCCTGAGCCTCAACTGTCGGACGATTTCAACAGCGGCTTCGAGATTAGTCCTCAGCACAGTATCCTCAAGGCTTTTCCTGCCAGTGAAGGAACCGGTGTTAACATCTATCGCTGTAAGTGCCTCCGCTTCATCGATAACTATATGACCCCCGGAAGGGAGCGCGACCTTTCTTTCGAGAGCCGCTCTTATCCCCTCATCTATCCTAAGCCTTTCGAAAAGCTCGCCATCTCCTTCGTAAATCCTTACCCTGTCCTTCATGTCGGGCGCGACCACGGAAAGATAGTCTATGATTCGTCGGTACTCCTCAACCGAATCCACAATTATGCTCTTGAAATCGCTCGTGAGCGCGTCCCTAATAACGCGTATTGCGACATCGGGCTCCTCGTAGACCAGCTTGGGCGGCCTGGCGTTCTTGATCTTTCTCTCTATTTGCTCCCACTGTCGGACAAGATATTCAAGGTCGGCTTCCAGTTCTTTTCTTTTCGCCTTGTTTGCGGCGGTTCTTATTATTGTGCTGCCGTGCTTGGGCTTTATTTTCGAAGCTATCTTTTTTAGGCGCTCCCTTTCCTTTTCGGGCAGTTTCCTGCTAACCCCAAACTTGCGCCCGCGCGGAAGATAGACCATTAATCGTCCGGGAACGCTCAAAAAAGTGGTGAGCCTTGCTCCTTTTCCCTGCATTGGGTCCTTTACGACCTGAACTACTATGGGGTCATTTTCTTTTAATGCCTGGGTTATTTTGGTTCGCTTGAGCTGGGTGCCGTCGTCAAGAGAAATCACATCCTGAAGATATAAAAGAGCGTTCCTGCCGGTCCCTATGTCCACGAACGCGGAGCTCATTCCCGGCAGCACGGTGGTGATTCTGCCAACGTACATGTTCCCGACAATTGACCCCTTTCTGCTCTTTTCAATGTAGATTTCGGCGAGTCCTCCGTTCTCCAAGATTGCGAGCCTCAGAGACTCGCCTTTCTTGCTTATAGCCATTTCTTTTTTAATTTTCTTCATTTCACGCCTTGCAAATCCAAAATCATCCGCCCCAGCGGGACCTGGCTCTCACTTCCATCGGGGAGATTAGCCTTCCACCCCTCATCTGGAAAAGCGCTTTCCTATGAATCCTTACCGTCTCAATGACATCCGGATCAGCTTTCACAACCCCAAGGAGATAGTCAACAACCTCCCTCGGCTTTATGGTTCCCCGGGTGCCGTCATCAACGACCATTGTTAGCAGACATTCTTTGACACTTTTCGCCTCTGCGACCTCAAGCCGGTGGACACCGCCTCTAATATTAATATCTCTAACGCTCCTGGGTTGGACTCTCCTAACATAAACTTCGGTAGAATTCAAAAAATCATTGACAGCTGAAACCAAATCTTTGGCCAAAGCATGTCCGCACTTCATCGTGGCGATGTATAGCGCAGTATCGATAAGCCTCCCAACCGGAGCGCTCCCCGAACCAATCACTTTTGATCTTAAGACCGTTATTCCCTCGGGAAGATTTAGCTGAAGCGTTCGCTGGGCTTCGGCAGGCGAAATGTAGTGTGATATGAAAAAATCTATTAGTTCGCACTCGCTCGTGAAGCCGATCGGAAGGGGTGGAGAGTATGATATCTTCATCCGCGACCTGTACTTACCCGTATAAACAAGCGGCAGGCCGCTCCTTTTTGCAGCCATCATAACTGTTCTCCAATACTCGGTATGGGAAAGATAGCGCAGCACGCCTTCTTTTGATAACTGCACTCTTAACTTCAAAGCTTCGCCGGCAGTCAAATCCGTTCACCCTTAAGCAAATGGGATTTCTTGTTGTTTTCGCAGGCGCCACACCCGTAACAATCCCCAAACCTGCAATCGACGGTTAGCTCGGAAGAGAGCGCCCTGCGGTATTCGCGGAAAAGGAAATCTTTGGACGGACCAAAATGGAGGTGGTCCCAAGGGAATATCTCATCCGGGTCCCGCTCTCTGTGTAGATAAAATTCGATATCAACACCATTTTCCAAACATGACTCTTCCCACACTGAAAACCTGAAGTGCTCGGACCAAGAGTCGAACTTTGCGCCCTTTCTCCAAGCTGTCTCAATCACTCTGCCCAATCGCCTATCCCCTCTGGAAAGAAGCCCCTCAACGGTGCTCATATACCTGTCGTGCCAGGAGAGATTAACGCCCCTGACCTGGAGAGCTGAACGTAGCATCCTCTGCTTTCCTTCAAGCGAGGCAAGCGTTTCCTGGGCGCACCACTGGAAAGGTGTGTGTGCCTTCGGCACAAAACTCGACACGCTTATGTTGAACGCGGGAGGCGCAAGACCTTCGGCGCGAATGGCGTCGCGGAGCCTGAAAATTAGTTTGGGTATTTCGGAAACGTCTTTGTCGGTTTCAGTTGGCAAGCCTATCATGAAATACAATTTAATCCTTCTTTTGCCGTGACGGACAGCTTTGACTACCGCCTCGATCATTTCCGCTTCGCCGATTGGCTTATTTAAGACCCTCCTTAAGCGCTCAGTCGCAGCCTCCGGCGCGAAGGTGATACTGCCTGCGGCGTTCAAACCCGATGCAATCTCAACTGAAAAACCATCCATCCTAAGCGACGGTAGGGTTATGTTGACCTGCATTCGCTTACAGATGTTCTTTAAATCACTTACGACTCGCTTGATTTCGGTGTAGTCCGTCGATGAAAGGGAACACAGAGAAACCTCATCATACCCGGTAATTTGAAGAGCCTCCTGGATCATCCGCTCCACAAGATGAGCCGAGCGCTCTCTTACCGGTCTGTAGACCATTCCGGCCTGGCAGAACCGGCAACCTCTCGTGCACCCGCGGAATATCTCAACGTTCAACCTGTCGTGAACCGCCTCACAAAACGGGACAATCGGTCTGGAAGGTCGAAGGTGCTTATCCAGATCAACAAGGCGTTTCTTTAAGCTTGCGTTTTCCCCTCCTCGAAAACGGACAGCCGCAATGCGCCCGTCCTCAAGGTAGGAAAACTCAAAATCTATAGGACGGTATATGCCGGGAATTTTGGAAGCCTCCTCGATAATTTCTTGCCTGCCCTTCTTCCCCTTTAGCGCTTTTACAAGCTCGACAAGCTCAGCAAAACTCTCCTCCGCTTCCCCGAGCACAAAAAGATCAAAGAAATCCGCTAGCGGCTCCGGGTTTACAGTACCGTAGCCGCCTCCCACAATAATTGGACCGTCTTCCCTTTCGGAAGCTCTGACGGGCAAATTAGCCAAATAAATTAGATTCAGTATGTTTGTATATGTAAGCTCATGGGGAATTGAAATGCCGAATATGTCGCAACTGCCGACGGGTCTGTGGGACTCAAGAGAGAAAAGCGGGATTTTCTCTTTCCTCAATTCCTCCTCCATGTCAGTCGAAGGAGAGAATACCCGCTCGCATGAAACGCCATCCAGTAGGTTTACTACCTCCTGGATTATCGCCAACCCGAGGTTACTAACGCCGACCTCGTAGATATCCGGATAAGCAACCACCACCCGGAAATCGCCTTCCTTCACCTTTGGCGCGTTCCACTCGCAACCCAAATACCTGCTGGGTCTTTCAACTCTCAGAAGAAGGGGTTCAATCTGATCCCACAAACTTCCTGCCATACTCCTGCTACTTGCCAATCTCTTATAAAGCCTCCACTCACGAAACATGCCTAATAAAGCCAGGAATCCTTTCAGTGCAAATCCACGCCACCTGAACCTTCCCGGCGCACTGCTTATCAATTTTTATCAAGCATTTTCCATTAACAGATTATAAATGAACATTAAAACGGAGGATAAACTTCAGGTTAACGGTTTCTCAAGAAAGTGGGTAGGTCAACGGCATCCACGGCGCGGAGGCGCGAGGGATTCCTTGATTTTTCCTCGTCGGGATATGTCTCAAGGGCAGGGTGTTTGAATCCCGCCGCGACAACAATCACCTTAATTTTTCCTTCCATTTTTTTGTTTACAACGGCGCCGAAAACCATATTCGCATCCGGGTCAACAGCCCCGGCGACTGTCTCGGCCACCTCATTGACCTCATAGAGAGTTAGATCGCTTCCGCCAAATACGTTCAATATAACCCTGTGCGCCCCATCGATAGAGGATTCCAGAAGCGGGCTTGTAATAGCGTTCTCGGCGGCGTTCTTCGCTCTGTTTTCACCCGACCCTAAACCGATACCTATAAGAGCGTTGCCCGAGCCTGAGAGAATGTTCTTTACATGTGCGAAGTCAACATTGATGAGGCCTGGCTCGGTAACAAGTTCCGTAATTGCCTGAACGGCCTGGCACAATATTCTGTCCGCAAGCCTCAACGCTTCAAGAACGGGCGCGTTTTCCTTTACCTCAAGGAGTTTGTCGTTCGATACTATGATGAGCGTATCTGTGACCTTTGCCATATTCTCAATACCGGATATCGCCTGCTCCATCTTTTTTTTGCCCTCAAAATAGAAAGGCTTGGTCACAACACCTATGGTCAAAGCGCTGAGTTCTTTCGCTATCCGCGCAACGACCGGCGCAGCCCCCGTTCCCGTTCCTCCTCCCTTGCCAGCTGTAACAAAGACGACGTCAGCCCCTTCTAGCACACTTCCAATCTGGCTTGAGCTTTCTTGCGCCGCGGCCATTCCAATCTCAGGGTCATTTCCGGCTCCTAATCCCTTGGTTATCGAAGACCCTATCGCCACTTTCCTGTCCGCAAGACAACCTTTCAGTGCCTGAATATCCGTATTTATGGCTATGAACTCAACGTTTCTTATGCCTTCCCTGATCATCGTGTTGAGCGCGTTATTCCCACCGCCACCTATTCCGACAACTTTAATCTTAACCTTAAATATAGGTTTAGCCTCATCCATCTTCAAATGGGCGCCTCCTTAACTCAATGATTTACTCAAGCGATCCATTGTGATATATAACTCAAAAATGACATTACCAATATAAAAATTTGAGGATTAAATATTAAGTTCATATTCACATTAAAATATAAAACCGGAGCTGGTGCTCCGGTTTATCCGGTTTATTTGGAATCAAGGAATTTTGCCATTTTCCAGACCATCATCTGTTCCTCAAAAACGGCGGAATGGTAATATCCTCTTCCTCGACCACTGTTCTTGATGGGCGTTCTCTCCTCTGCGGAAATTTTTTGGTCTCCTCTTCTGCCTCGATCTCTGTTCTACGTGTTGTGACACGAGGCTTTTCAAATCCCAATCTTCCAGGTTCTATTCCAGATGCGATAACGGTTACTTTGATCCTGTCCTTCATCGATGGATCGGTAATAATTCCAAAAATCAGTTCAACGTCCGGATCGCAAGCCTTCTTTATGATTTCTGCCGCTTCCTTTGCCTCCTGAAGCGTTAAATCCTCACTGCCCGTGATATTGACTATCACGCCCTTAGCCCCATCAATTGAAGACTCGAGAAGCGGAGAGGATATCGCGTTCTCGGCGGCTTTTTCCGCCCTGCCCTCCCCGCTTGCCTCTCCCACTCCGAGAAGGGCAGAACCCGGTATGGATAAAATTTTACGAACGTCCGCGAAGTCGAGATTTATTAAACCGGGTACGTTTATAAGGTCTGTTATTCCCTGAACGCCATAGCGCAAAACTTCATCCGCTTTACGGAAAGCTTCTTCGATGCTTATTTTTGAATCGGTCAGCTCAAAAAGCTTGTCGTTAGGAATGATTATCAGCGTATCCACTTTCTCCTGAAGTTCAAGTATTCCTTCCTCGGCTTGACGCCTTCTATATGTTCCCTCAAAGTCGAAAGGCTTAGTTACAACACCAATCGTGAGCGCTCCGAGCTCCTTTGCTATCTCCGCTACCACCGGGGCCGCACCCGTCCCCGTTCCTCCGCCCTCTCCCGCCGTGATAAAGACCATGTCGCTTCCTTTAAGAGCTTCTTTGATCTCGTCTCTGTGTTCCTCCGCCGCCTGTCTGCCAATCTCAGGCTGGTTGCCTGTCCCCAGAAAATGCGTCAGCTCTTCTCCTATGCTTATTTTCACGTCAGCATCACAGGCCAGAAGGTCCTGAGCGTCTGTGTTTATGGCGATGAAATCAACGCCTGTCATCCCGTCCCTTATCATACGGTTGATGGCGTTATTACCACCACCACCGACACCAACTACCTTTATAACCGCAAAGAACTGTTTGAGGTCTTCAGGCATGGCTATCCCCTTTCCTTCTAAATACTTGTTTGGGCGAGCACTTTTTGTCCAACCCCTCCGACCGCTCTTTATAAGATATAACCATCTTAGATATTATGTATGCTTAATGATACGTTTAGATTATAGAACAAAATTAGAATAAAGGTAAATAGTAACTTCATTTAACGTTTTAGTATACCATTATATTGAATCTTTTCAAGTAAATTACTCTCTAATCACCGGCGCTTCAGGTACCCTCACATCAACGTATTTCACTTTCCTCGAATTTGCTTCTATGTCGCTAATCACCGCAAGTAACATTTCATTTTTCAGCTTTGATTCCTCCGGTGTTCCGTATATGAGTTCGAACGCGCCCCAACCAAAATTGATCTTGAGGCAAGTTCCCTTAATAGTCGAAAAATACGCTTCCTTTATCACCTTTTTGATCGGGCCAGGTAATCCTGCAATAACTTGAAAGCATTTTCTTGCCTTACTGTCGGATATATAAGTTCCAACAGTGGGGGTTTTCACTGCTGCATTCTTGAGTGCGGGGTAACCTGCGTATTCTTTGTTCTTTTCTCTATCAAGCACATATCCTCCGCTATCCACTGCGAATCTAACCCCTTCAATATCAATCACCGCACACACGACTCTTTCATGGACTCTCACCCTTAGCGTATCGGGAAGGGCTCTTGAAATATCCGCTTTCTCAATCCAGGGATTCGTTTTGAGGTTGCTCTCGATTCTGTGAACATTTAGGGTAAAGATGCTTTGTTTCAAACCACTACCAGTAAGTTTTTTCACATAGTCTTTATCAAGGCGGGAAACTCCAGTCACATGAATCTTCTTAACCGTGAAAAAATCAGTAAAGAATACAAGATAGACAATCAGCGCAACAAAAATAACTGATAACACCAAGAGAAACACGCTGATCTTCCAGATGACACTTCTTGAATCAGGATGTCTTTTGAGCCTTTTCAAATAGCACCGCCACGAAGCATTCGAGCAAAGTTTGTGTCTTTTTCTCGGCAAATGCCTTCTTTTCCGCTCCTAAACCCAAGTGAGCTTAATCGCGCGCCGCCAGTATCAGCCACAAGATTAAACTGCGGCATGCAAGACCCAACAGCGGACTCAAACTGTATGTTGGAAGCTAACTTTCAACCTCGCTGACTTGAGAATTAAGTCAACAACATCTGTAAACTCCAACCCCACTGCGCGCGCCGCTTTAGGAAGAAGACTTGTCTGGGTCATTCCCGGAACCGTGTTTATTTCCAAAACGGCTATCTCTCGCGCGGCAGTCTCGTACATCATGTCAATCCTTGCCACGCCCTCGCACTGCAAAGCATGAAAAGATTTCAAGGCAATTTCCTTTGCGTGCTCCGAGGCATCATCACCTATTCTTGCCGGCACTTCATATTCCGAGCGCCCGGGTTCGTATTTCGCCTGAAAGTCGTAGAATCCATCCTTCACCTTTATCTCGAGCACCGGAAGCACTATCGGCTCATCACCGATGATTCCAACCGTTAGAAGTCTGCCATCTATATACTTCTCTATCAAAGCTTTATCATCACGAGCGAAAACTTCATCAAGAGCCTTGAGCAAACCACTTTCATTATCTACCCTCGTAACCCCAATGCTGCTCCCTTCGCGCGCGGGTTTGACCATAACAGGGTAGCGAAGTAATTCCTTCACTCTGCCTGTAACTTCGGATATCTCTATTTCCCTTTCGACAACAACATCATCAATGACCGGAATACCATGCCCTTTGAGAATCGTCTTCGTAACAACTTTGTCCATTGCGGCAGCGCTTGAGAAGACCCCGCTTCCGGTATAAGGAATTCTCATTATCTCCAAAAGCCCCTGAACGGTTCCGTCTTCACCGCCCCTACCGTGGAGAGCGATAAACACAACATCAGGTTTACTTTCCGACAGCACAAGGGGCAGATCGGATTTCACGTCAATGCTGAAAGCATCGTAACCAAGCTCTTCCAATGCCTCTAAAACGGCGCGACCCGAGACCAGTGAGATTTCACGCTCGGCGCTCATCCCGCCCATGAGCACAGCCACTCTCTCACTCAACCAACCACCTCCGAAGAAAATCCAACAAGCTGAACTTCCAATTCCAAGACAACGCCAAACCTTTCCGCCACCGCGGACCTTGCAAGTTCGATGAGAGCGTATATGTCGGAGGCGCTCGCGTCACCCGTGTTTATTATGAAATTCGCGTGCGTTTCAGATATCTTCGCGCCGCCGACTCTCTTCCCCTTCAATCCGCATTTCTCAATGAGCTCCCCCGCGAAAGCTGACTCGGGGTTTTTGAACACTGAGCCAGCTGTTGCCATTCCCCAAGGCTGAGTCTTCTTTCTTTTTGCCCTCACCTCATCAAGCCTCTTCTCCACTTTTTCTTTCGAATCCTTTATCATTTTGAAACTTGCACCGATAACGATCTCATCAGGAGGGATGAGAGGTTCTCTGTATCTCCCCGTAAAACTCTCATACATTTTTGTTCTGCCGTTCATGTCTAACGCTCTAATGTTTGCCAAAACATCCGACACGCGACCCGAGAAAGCTCCAGCGTTTGTCATTACACCCCCGCCTATGGTACCGGGAATCCCGAAAGCAAACTCGAGCCCGGAAAGACCCGAACGAGTCGCCTCGACAATAACTTGGCTCAGGAGAGCTCCTCCCCCCGCAAAGACTTCCTCTTCCCCGCATAACACTCTGGCGAGCTCACCGCTGAGCCTTATCACAACCCCCCTGAGACCAGAATCACTTACAAGCAGGTTTGATCCGTTCCCGATTACAAAGATAGGTGTTGAATTTTCCACAGTGATTTCTATCAACTCGAGGAGTGCCTTTTCCGAGCTTACCATAGCGAAGAATTCGGCGGGTCCGCCCACTTTCCATGTCGTGTATTTAGAAAGGGGAACGCTTTTCTCGTAACTCAAGAAATCGATTTTTTTCAAGAGCTTTTCGAGATCTGGCAATTTGTTCAAACTCCGGAATTTTTACTCTGAATATTTTCGAGGATCTCCCTTGAGCACTGGGTTATATCCCCTGCGCCCATGGTGATAATGATGTCTCCCTCTTCGAGATGAGAACAAACATTCGACGCGAGGGTGGCCCTTTCAGGATAATAAATTACGTGTTTGTTCGGGTTTTCGTTCTTTATGCTCTCCACTATAAGTTCGCCGGTGACACCTGGCTCAGGAATTTCATCCGCGCCGTAGACATCAGTCACTATGACCAGGTCGGCATCCTCGAAACACCGCCCGAAATCTTCTACGAGCGCATTGGTCCTCGAGTACCTATGTGGTTGAAAAACCACAACAACCCGATTAGGAAACATCTGCCTTGCCATTGATAGAACCGCCCTAACCTCTGTGGGATGGTGGGCGTAATCATCCAGCACTTTGAGACCGTTGATTTCACCAACAAGCTCAAATCTCCTTCTGACTCCGCTAAAGCTCTCAAGAGCGTTTATCACCTCATCTTTAGGTAGTCCGAGCCTTAAGCATACCGCAAAGGCTGCGAGTGCGTTGCACGCGTTATGAAATCCGGGAACACCGAGCCTCACTTTACCTAAGGACTTACCCTCTTCATAAACATCGAACTCGCAGCCACCAAGTTCACACCTGAAATTAGAGAACCTAAACACATTGTCGCCTTGAGTCCCGTAGAAAATCGTCTCAACCCCTTCTCTTGAAATGTTCTCACCCACCGACCTGGTAACGGAATCATCACCAAAAACTACGGCGAAACCATTTTCGGGAAGACGCTTTAAGAACTGCGCGAAAACAGACGCAACGTGTGAGATATCCCTGAAATAATCAAGGTGGTCAGTGTCAACGTTAGTCAGAATGGCGAAATCCGGCTCAAGAAAAAGAAGCGAACCATCACTTTCATCCGCTTCCGCGACAAGAAACCTTCCAGCCCCGAATCTGGCGTTACTTCCGGTCTCGTTGAGTTCGCCCCCGATCAGGTAAGCCGGGTCCTCCCCGCATTCAAGCAAAACTTTAGCCACAATTGAAGTTGTGGTGGTTTTACCGTGTGTCCCCGCAACCGCGATTGATTTCTTTGTTCTCATTATCGCTGCAAGCATCTCAGCCCTGCTAACAACGGGAATTTTTCGCTTTTTTGCCTCAGCAAGCTCCGGGTTGTGGTCTCCTACCGCCGAGGACTTTACCACAACCGAGGGTAAGGTAATGTTTTCCCGCCTATGCCCAATCCCTATAATGGCCCCGCGTGCCCGTAGCCTTCTAACGTTCGCTGATTCCTTTATATCGGATCCCGTCACCCCGATACCCATATCCAAAAGGACATTGGCAATCGCACTCATGCCGGCGCCGCCTATCCCAACGAGGTGGACCGGTTTATTTCTATTGAGTGTCTCTATCGATAAAACGCTTACTTCCATACTGGTTCGAAAGCCTTGTTACATCACGACTATAATTCACAAAACTTCTCTATGAATGGGATTATACTCTCTACTCCATCAGCCGGAGTAATTTCTAGCGCTTTATTCCTCATCTCGAAGATTTTATCCTCATTTTCAATCAATCTCAGCGCTTCGAAAATGGCCGGAGCGGCGGAATCCCCCTCCTGCTCAACCACACATGCCACCCCGGCTTTCTTCATCTTAAGAGCATTGATTCTCTGATGCCCCCCGGCCGCTCCCGGGAGAGGCACCAAAACGGCTGGAACGGCGGCGGAAAAAAGCTCGGCAACGGTAAGAGCGCCCGCCCGCGTCATCGCAAGGTCAGAAACCGCGTAAACGAGTTCCATTCTCTCAATGTAAGGAAAAACCCGGTATATTAGAGAGAACCCGTTGTTTGGAAGCTTTGATGAGACCGTCTCTTTTACTGACTCAAACTGCCCCCTGCCCGTTATATGGATGATTTGAAGGTCATCTCTTTCAGCCAGGCTTTCGAGAGCCTCTGATAGGGCTTTGTTGATTGCTCCTGCTCCCTGGCTTCCACCAAAAACGGCAAGCGTTTTACGGTTTTCCTCGAGCTGGAAAACCTCTAAAGCTTCCGTTCTGGCAGCGCTGAGAAAATCCGGTTCCCTCAATTTGCGAATCTCTTTTCTGACGACAAAACCGATTTGGACCAAATTGGCTTTAGCGGGCAAGTGCTTCTCAGTTTCACCGTGAACAACAGCGGTAACTTTCGCCCATCTTGACAAAATGCGCGTGACGGCGCCGGGTCTGATATTGACCTCTAATAAAACAAGAGGAATCCCCATGAAAAGCGCTCCCGCGCATGCTGGAGCTGACGCATAACCACCGGTTCCAACAACACAACAGGGGCGGTAATTTTTAACAATCTTCAGGCAACCACGTAAGGCGGCCAAGAACCGCGTTACGCCTGCCAGACGGTGTCTTATCCGCTTTCCAACAATGCCTGTAACTTCAAAACCCACAAAAGGAACGCCGAGTTTAGAACACGCATCCTCTTCCAATCCCCCCACTGATCCGATGAAAAGAAATTGACAGGTAGGATGTTTATCCTTGAGACCTTCGAGAATGGATACCGCCGGATAAATGTGACCGCCGGTGCCTCCACCTGTGATTATCAGACGCACCTTTAAACCCTGCCTCCCGTGAACTCCACCTGGCGAGCGACATTGAAAAGAATACCGAGGCAAGCCATGCATACGATCATGCTTGAACCGCCAGCGCTCACAAACGGAAGAGTCACCCCCGTCAACGGCATGATACCTGTCACACCACCCATATTAACGAGCGCTTGAATCACAAAAAAACTCGTTATGCCCGCAGCAAGAATCCTGCCCAGTTCATCCCGTGCATGCTCAGCTATTTTCATGCCAGCTATGGCGATAAGAACAAACATCGCTACAATTGCGAAGGTTCCCAGCAAACCAAACTCTTCCCCAATAATTGAGAACACGAAATCGTTATGCGCGTTCGGAAGATACAAAAATTTTTGCCTGCTCATACCAGGTCCGAGTCCCAAAATGCCCCCCGTTCCAAATGCCACGTACGATTGTATAAGCTGATAACCGTAACCCAGGGCGTCCTTCCAGGGGTTCAAAAACGCCATCAATCTTGCAAGCCTGTAGGGCTCTATACACATCGCAATAACGGCAAAAGAAGTGCCGCTTAAACCGATAATGGCGGTATGCGAAAGCCGCGCCTCAGATAGAGTCATGACAACCAGGACACAGACAAACAGAATTACCGCGCTTCCGAGATCAGGCTGGTAAAGAATCAAAAAGCAAGTCAACGCAAGTAAAACCAGCAGGGGAAAAAATAATTCTGAAAATTTCTTTATTCTTTCCCTTTTCGCGTGCAGCACATAAGCGGAAAAGAGAATCATGGAAAACTTCGCAAACTCAGAAGGTTGAAAATTTATGGGCCCGTAGATGTGAAGGCAACGTCTCGAACCAGAAGATTGAACCCCGAAGGGTAAAACGAGAACAAGCACTGTTACTGAGCATATGACAAAAAGGAGGGACAATTTCGCGACTATGCGGTAGTCGAGTTTAGATAACACAAATGCTGTAATGCAGCCGATCACAACCCATAGAAGTTGCATAAGAAACACGCCGTAACCGGTATCAGCGTACCCATCAACTGATGTGCCGGCGGAGAACACCGTCAAAAGACCGAACATCACGAGAACCGCAACCGCTATCATAATGAGGTGAGTCGAAATAGCAACTTCCCGAACTATTTCCGGATTAACACGATTCTCAAGCGTATGCGCAGGACTCAGTCCGGTGACCACCTTAAGGTCGCGTTTACTTTCCGGTCCTAGCTTTCTCTTCAGGCCCCCAGCCTCTTTAGCCGATATCTTAACGCTTGATGAAGGTCTTCCAACGGATTTAGCGGAGGAAGCGGATACTTTTCTCTTAGCCGAAGGTGAACTACTTATGCGAACGGCCCGGGTTGGAGAATTTTTCCCTGATGCAGCAAAGGACGGCGGAGAGGCTTTCTTCCGAGTATGCGATGGTGATACCCCTGCCCGGAGGAAGTTTTCCTGAGTTTTTCTTTTAGTATCACCGCGAGCAGCGGCGCTTCGTTGTGTTCCCATACCCAAAACTTACTGCTTAGAAAAACGCCTTCCCAAAGCAAAAACAGTTTCTTTGAATTTCAACCCGCGGTCCTTGTAGTCTTTGAACATATCAAAGGACGCAGCGGCAGGCGAGAAAAGAACCACACCCGGTTTCGGCACTTCAAGGGCTTTTTTAAGTGATTTCAACACAGCCTCTTCCAAGTCCTTTGCGCGCGAGATCCACACGGGTTTTCCTCCGGCGGAAGATTTCTGCAGGGACTCCTCCAGTTCGGCGGCGCACTCTCCCATCAACACGACTCCGGCAAGAATTCCCGCATCATTCACACGCACAAGCTCGCCTACGAGTTCACTGAAATCAAGACCCTTGTTCCTACCGCCGAGGATCACAACCATGGGGGTTTTAAATGATCGTACCGCATGGATCGTGGCGTGGGGATTGGTGGCTTTAGAATCGTTATAAAAAACGACTCCGCTGATCGTGGTTACGTACTCCATTCTATGCTCAAGACCCGTGAATGAAGAGACTTTATCTCTAATCGAACGAACGCTCTCGCCTATGGCAAGCGCAGCACCAACTGCCGCCATCGTATTCATGACCCCGTGAACGCCAGGAAGGGGGATTTCCTCGAGCGGCATGATTTTTTTTCTTCTGAAGAATGGCAATCCTGCGAACAACCACCCTTGCTCTGACCATATTCCATCATTTCCAATCGGGTCCAGACTGAAGGGCACTTTTTTCGATCGTGCTTTTGATGCTAAATCTGAGCAGTGCTTGTCCGAAGCGTTGTATATCACATAGTTTTCAACACCCTGGTTTTCCACGATCCTTGCTTTCGCGTTGAAATATTCCGCGAAATCTTTATGCCAGTCAAGGTGGTCAGATGCCACGTTCAAAACCACAGCCACATCTGGCTTGAAATCCTCGATGTTCTGTAGCTGAAAACTCGAGGCTTCCACCACGAGAAGCTCTCTGTCGGAAATTTTCCCGTTCAGGTCACAGAGCGGTGTCCCTATATTTCCGCAGGCGACCGCCGGCCTCTCTTTTTTCGAAAGAATTTCAGAAATCAATTTTGTGGTTGTTGTCTTTCCGTTTGTCCCGGTAACCGCGACCACCGGATTTGAAATTATCTTCCAGCCCAGTTCAAGTTCGCTTATGACCCTCAATCCCAGCCGCCTTGCTAAAACGAGCGCGGGAGCGAAAGGCGGAACGCCAGGGCTCGGCACAACAAGGTCGAACTCTTTCATTGATTCGGGTGTCTCAACCCCAAGAAGAACCGTTACTCCTTCGGCCGATATTTCAGCCGCTTTCGCTCGCAGTATGTCGGTATCATTCCTATCTATGGCAACGACGCGAGCTCCTCTTTTCAAAAGGACCCTTGAGGCGGCAACCCCGCTTAATCCAAGCCCGATTACTAAAACATTAGTACCTTCAAACATCACTTACCCGGAATTGGGACTCTGGAGACAAAATCAACATAGAAAAGCACAAACCCGATCAGAACGCAGAAACCGCATATTATCCAAAGACGCACCATCACCGTAAACTCCGACCAGCCACCGAGCTCAAAATGGTGATGAATAGGGGCCATCCGGAAAACTCTTTTTCCTCCTGTCAACTTGAAAACACCAACCTGAATTATCACAGAGAGAGCTTCTATAACAAAAAGTCCTCCGAGTATAACCAGAAGGAACTGCGTTCTCGTCATTATCGCTATGCCTGCCATAACCCCGCCCAGAGCAAGCGACCCCGTGTCTCCCATGAATATCCTCGCCGGCGCGGCGTTCCACCATAGAAAACCAACGCATGCTCCGAGCACAGCCCCCGAGATTATCGCCATATCAAGAGCGGCGCCTCCGCTGAATTCGTAGAATTTCGGATGCAGTGAGGTGGGGTGCCGAAACATTGTAAACGACATGAGCAGATAAGCAACCATGACAAGTATCATGGAGCCGGTCGCAAGACCGTCGAGACCATCGGTTAAATTCACCGCATTTGAGGAACTGCTTATCATAATGAATACCCAGATGAAGAAAAACCACCCCAGCGAGAATCCGAACTCACCGATGAAACTGAACTTCGGTGGAACATTACAGCGTTCTACCGCTACATAAGCAAAAACGAGCGCGATAATTATCTGTCCAAGGAACTTATAGGATGGTTTCAAGCCCAGGGAACGTTTCTTCCGGATCTGTATATAGTCATCTATGAAACCGAGGATTCCGCAGGCAATCATTGTCGCCACAACAAGCATACCATGCAGCGTTCTTCGAGACATGATGAAATAACCAGCTGCCGTGCCAAGAACAATGAGTATGCCCCCCATTGTAGGAGTGCCTTTCTTCACCGAGTGGGCAACCGGTCCGTCCTCCCTGATTATTTGCCCAACGCCCATTTTTCGCAGAATCCGGATGAGAAGAGGCGTGAAGGCAATACAGATAAATCCGGCGATCATCGCCGCACCCATCACGTTATACATTAGGGAGAACCTCCCGTGAGCTCATCTCGAAGCTGCCGTTTATCAGGGCCAGGGCTATTTCCTCAAACCCGGAGGCGCGGGACGCCTTCACTAATATCACATCGTTGGGCTCTATCAAGTCAGCCAGTATCCTCAAGGCTTGTTTCTTGTCTTTCGTGGGATAGACACTGCCCCTTGGCAAGCCTGATTCGAGCGCCCCTGCAACATAGTACTTTGCGTATCTGCCAGCCGCAACGAGTATGTCAGCACCCGCATTAACCGCGTCAGCCCCCACTTCCTTGTGGAACAAGGGGCTCATTTCACCGAGTTCCTCCATATCCCCCAGAACCACAATCGTTCTTCTTTTTTCGCCCAAAAGCCTTATGGTTTCAAAAGCAGCGCGCATCGAAGCGGGGTTCGCGTTATAAGCGTCATTTATCACGGTATATCCAGCTGGAACCTTTCTTATTTCACAGCGCCACTCGGAAATCCTTGCCTGTGATATACCCTTTTCAATAAATTCCCTCGAAATACCGAGGATATGCGCGCAGGATGCGGCCATGGCTGCGTTAAATATTAGGTGCTTCACCCGCAAGGGCACCCGCAAGTTCATGGATATATCCGGACCTTTAAGTGTAAACTCCGCTCCATTCTTACCCCTGGATGAAATATCTGTTATGAGGAAATCGGAATTCTTTTCGAAACCCACTCTCATAACCTTTGCCGAAGTCCTTTTCGATATCCATTCGCTCATATCGTCGTCGGAATTGAGAATCAATATTCCTTGCTGCGGAAGGGACTCGGCAAGTTCGGACTTGGCTTTCGCTATGTTCTTCCTGCTGCCGAATATCTCAATATGGGCGGTTCCTATATTGGTTATTATCCCCACGTGAGGCTTCGCGATACCGGAGAGGTATTTTATGTCCCCCTTGTGCCTTGCGCCGAGCTCAAGAATTATCACCTCGTCATCCGGGCTGGCGTTCAATACCGTAAGAGGAACCCCCACCTCGTTGTTGTAACTTCCAGGTGGGCTTGTTACCCGTTTCTCGCGCTTGACGCATGAGAAGAGATAATCCTTAGTGCATGTCTTCCCGGAGCTGCCTGTAATCCCAACAGCGATAACCCCGAGGCGTTCTCTGTACCAGCGAGCGATATCGCCGAGCGCAGCGAGCGTGTCATTTACCAAAATCAGCGGGAAACCCGGATAACTCGCACAAAACGAGTTTACGCAAGGGTTGGCAAAATCCACAATAGCCGCTGCGGCACCCGAGTTGGCCGCATCCGCAATAAAGGAGTGTCCGTCAAAATTCTCGCCTTCAAGCGCGATGAAGAGCTCTCTTGTCTTGATCTTTCTCGTATCGGTGGAAACTCCTCGTATCTCAAGGTCAGCGGGACCCTTCAATTGCCCTCTTACCGCTTTTGCGATGTCCGAAAGCTTAACTCTTACCACCCAAGACCTCCCTTATTGCCTCCCGCGCCACCTCACGGTCATCAAACGGTACAACCCTGTCAGAGAAAATCTGCCCCCTCTCGTGACCTTTGCCCGCGATCAAAACGAGGTCGCCAGGCTCAGCCTTCTTCACAGCCAAAAAAATAGCTTTTCTTCTGTCAGGCTCCACCACGTAGTTCTCTTCCGGACACTTGCCCTTTATGCCCTCTAATATCATCTCAATGATATCCATCGGGTCCTCGCTTCTCGGATTATCTGATGTGATCACGCATATGTCCGAAAGCCGGGCGCACACTTCCCCCATAATCGGGCGCTTTGATTTATCCCTGTCTCCACCGCACCCAAAAACGCAAATCACCCTCTTTTCAGTGACCTGCCTGGCTGCCTCGAGAACGTTCTTAAGACCGTCGGGAGTGTGAGCGTAATCAACGATTACCGCAAATTCTTGCCCGCATTCGATGTTTTCAAATCTTCCTGGAACTCCCTGGTACGTTTCTATTCCCCTTAGGATAACGTCTACATCCAAACCGAAACGATGGCACACGCAGAAAGCCGCAAGGCAGTTATAAACGTTGAATCCTCCTTTCAGAAGGGATCTTGCCTCGTACCTTTCGCCCTTGTGTTTAATAAAGAAACGATTTCCGGATGAGTCAATTTCAACGCCGCTTGCCCTGTAGTCAGCTGGAGACTCGACACCGTAAGAGAGTTTCTCGAGCTTTATTTCCTTGAAAATCCTCTTCCCGAAAGGGTCATCCGTGTTTATGAATGCTATTCTTCCGGTACCGTAATGCTCCTCAACGAAGAGTCTTCGCTTCGCGGCAAAGTAATCCTCAATCGAGAGGTGAAAATCGAGATGGTCAGTCGTCAGATTTGTAAAGACAACACCGTTGAACTCACATCCCAAAACTCGCCGAAGCTCAAGACCGTGTGAGGAGACTTCCATGGCGACGCACTCAACTTTTTCATCGACCATATCTTTAAGCATTTTCTGAAGATCAACGCTTTCCGGGGTAGTCCTGGTAACTGGCTCAACGCGGTCGCCTATTCTGTATTCAACGGTCCCGATCAGTCCTGTCTTCCTGCCTCCAAACCTCATGCAATTCTCGACGAGATAGGTTGTTGTGGTTTTGCCGTTTGTGCCAGTCACCCCTATAAGCGTAAGCTTCTTCGAAGGGTACCCGTAGAAATGTGCGGAACACAGAGCCATTGCGTACCTGGTATCCGGAACGTTCACGACCGGAATATCCTCTTTTAACTCATCGTCTAAAAGCCTCTCCGTGAAAATCGCCGCGGCTCCCTTTTCAACCGCTTCTGAAGCATAGTAATGTCCGTCAGTTACAAGTCCTTTGATGCAAAAAAACACATTGCCGGGAAGTAATGTTCTGCTGTCATACGCAATCCCCGTAATCTCGTGGTCGATGAAATTTTCGACACTTATGACATCAAGCACAGAGAGAATCTCACTTAGGCGCATCGCTCATAATCCTTTTTTACTCATGTTATACGTTATATAGAAATTCAATCATAGTCCTCAGGTGACCTTCATCATACCTTCAACGAGCTTGAACAAGAAGCGCCAGTGAATCCTTCGGCGGTTATCCTTAAGGTTTTTCACGCGAAAGGTTGGCGCTTCAATCTCCTTGACAGGCAAATGCCCATCCCGGCGGTCAACGCCATAAATTGTCCTATCCTAACGGCCAGCATTCCAGCTGGGAGCAATCCGCAAATGCTGAAGGCTGTACTCCATGATTTCCCTGAATACCGGCGCGGCTGTCTCACCACCCCAGATAGGAACAGGCTCGTCGAGGAAAACCGCACATACTAACTTGGGCTTCTCGGCTGGAGCGAACCCCACAAACGTTGACACATATCCAGAGTATCCCTTCCCGCCGGGAAGAGGCTTCGCTGCTGTACCAGTCTTACCGGCGGTGGAATAATACTTAACGGCGGCTTTCTGCCCTGTTCCCTTCGCGGAGGTCACGCCAACCATAATGTCTATTAGTTTCCTGCTTGCCTCTTCCGATATTATCTGATCTCCCAGTCCTCCTAACCCCGCGTCCACCATCTTGTTATCGGAAATTTTGGCTTTGAGCAAATGAGGGTAGATACTCCTTCCACCGTTGGCGACAGCACCTCCGAGACACGCAAGTTGAAGCGCGGTGATGGAAATGCCCTGTCCTATGCTTATGGTCGCCACGCTTGTTCCTGACCACTTGTACTTGTCGAGAACGATTCCCTCCACTTCACCGGGGTAATCAATACCCGTGCGGCACCCAAGACCGAATTTCTTGATGTATTCAAAAAGCTTATCTTTTCCAAGCTGGAGAGCAACCCTTATGGTTCCAACGTTCGAAGATTGGGCAATGACATCGGCGAAACTTAACTGACGCGAGGGTTTGACTTGCGCATCAGTGAAAAATTTGTCTGCTACAGCGAGCTTACTGGGAACAAATAACGGTGTTTGCGGTTCGACAATCTTTTCCTCGAGAGCTGCGGCAGCGGTTAATATCTTGAGTACGGAACCAGGCTCGAAAATGTCGGTCACGCATCTATTTCGCGTCCATTCAGGACGCAGATTATCCCTTTTGTTAGGATCGAATGTCGGGAAACTTCCCATGGCTATGATCTCGCCGTTAGTGCAGTCCATGACAAGGGAGGAAGCTGATTTTGCGTTATAGCGCGCCACCGCTTTCGCAATAGATTCCTCAAGCTTGGCCTGGATGTCCCTGTCGATTGTCAACTGAATATCGGAGCCATCTACCGGCGAAACCTTTTCTTTCTCGGTGCCGGGAATCGGTGAGCCCGCTGCATCTTTCTCGAAGAATATTTTTCCTGGACGACCTCCAAGGATATCCTGGTAATAGAGTTCAATGCCGCTCTGCCCCTTATTGTCTATGTCGACTAGACCGATGAGTTGTGAGCCAACCTTACCCATAGGATAAAAACGCCTGCTCTCCTCTATTGTTCCTATTCCGGATATTCTCAGCCTTTCGATCTTCTTTCCCGTAACTCTATCTATTTTCCTCGCGATGTAAACGAAACCAGAATCAGCGGATAGTTTTTCCTCTATCTCGTCGGTATCAGCGCCAAGAATGCGGGAAATCGATTCCGCAGCCTTCTTGGGATTCGCTACAAGGTAAGGTGTCGCATAGACCGTAACTGCGTCTTCGCTAATGGCGAGCACTTCTCCATCGCGGTCAAGGATCGTGCCCCTTTTCGGCACGACGTCAACCGAGGCTTCGCGCTGCTTCCTTGCCACATCTCTCAAATGGGATGAGTTTATCACCTGGAGATAGAACGTCTTGGAAAGAACCGCCATAAGACCAGCGCATAAAAGAATTAGAAGGATGTTCAGTTCCATCTTACCGAAATCTCTGCCCGAGCTTGTTGCAGTTCCCGCTCTCTTATTCCTCGTCTTCGCCATTCCCTGTCTCCATATAGGCATATGACTGAATATAGGGGGTTCTCACCGTCACCGTCGCCTGAGATGACATCTTTTCAAGCTTAGATTCAGAGATAAGTTGTCCGTCAGGTCTTTTCGCGTATCTCAAGAAAATAACCTTTTCCGGCTCGCGCATTCCGAGTTCGTCAACCGCTATCCTCGCGATTCTTTCCGGCGAACAAACCCGCGCAAGCTTTACTCTCAACTCCTTCTGCTTTTGAACCTCGCTTTTGATTCTTTCCTCAATTCTTCTCACGGAGATTTCATTTCTGTTGCTCAAATTGGTATAAAGCACAGACAAAGCGCACGCCGCGAAAAGGACGAATAACACGACCGCAATAAATCTGAAACTTGGAACTATCGGCGCTGGAACCTGTCTTGATCTCTTTTTCTTGCCTTTCGTTCTCTTTATCATTAATGATCCTCCAGCCTAACTGCCGCCCGCAGCTTGGCGCTTCTGCTCCTCGGGTTAATCTCCCGTTCTTCTTCGCTCGGCGTCACCGGCTTTTCGGTGAGAACTTTCAGAAGGGGCAGCGACAGGGATGTCGAGCCGGGCGGCGCTGGAATTCCTTTTGCCAGGGAAAGCAGAGTGCGTTTCACTATCCTGTCCTCAAGGGATTGATAGCTCAACACAACAATCCGCCCGGCTCTATCCAATGATTTGGCTGCCTCAAGAAGCGCAGTCCTTAAGCTCTCCAGCTCATTATTCACAGCAATCCGAAGCGCCTGAAAAGTCTTCCGCGCTGGATGTTTTCGACCCCTTCTTGCGCCCACAGGAATGGCATCCTCAATGATCTTCACGAGATCGGAGGTTGTGTAAATCCGCTTTCTTCTGCGGGCGCTTACCACAAACCGAGCGATCCGCCTTGACCATCTTTCCTCGCCGTAAACCCGAATGATTCTCTCAATTTCATTCTCGCTGTAGCTGTTCAATATGTCAGCCGCGGTAATCTTGATGCTCGGGTCCATCCTCATGTCGAGCGGACCATCATGCCTGAAGCTGAATCCCCTCGAAGCGTCTTCAAGTTGTAAGGATGAGACACCGAGGTCGAAAAGCACACCGTTCACCTGCTTCACGCCTTCCATATCGAGCACGGCGCATAAACCTCTGTAATTTTCCCTGTGAAAGCTGATCTCGACAGGAACCTTAGAAAGCCTCTCCTTCGCGACCTGGATAGCCTTCGGGTCCCTGTCAATAGCAATGATCCTCCCGCTCGGTCCGATCCGTTGCGCGATCGCTTCGGCATGTCCACCTCCACCAACGGTTGCGTCAACAATCACCCATCCCTTCTGGGGCTTTAGATAGAGCAAAACCTCGTCAAGCATCACCGGCTGATGCATCTCTTCCATTGAAAACCTGCGCTTCTCAAAGCACGCGAAAGTGGTCAGATACCCGTCTGGATCGCTGAGTTCTTATAGTCTTTGAGCTTCTCGGTTTGGAACTTCCCCCATGCCTCGGGGTTCCACAATTCGATCCTGTTACCAACACCGGCCACAATAACCTGGTTCTTAAGCGAGATGATCTTTCTGAGTTTCGCGGGTATCATGATTCGTCCCTGAGCATCGGGAACAAGAAAATATGCATTGGTGAAAAAGAAACGAACGAAGGTCCTGGAATCTTCGCTGGATTGGGGTAGCTGGTGGACTTTCTCCAAAATCTTTTCCCATTCCTCCGGAGTGTAGATTTCAAGACAGTCATCAAGACCCCTTGTAATAATGAGCCCCTCGGAGAAATAAGACTTAAACTCACGAGGAAGCATCATCCTTCCTTTGTGGTCAACGTTTCTCTCAAATTCACCGTAAAAGCCAAACCTCAATCTCGACATGATCTCATATTTTAATACCATTTCTTACCACTTTCAACCTTTTTATGGTCAATATAATTCTTAAAATTCCACAGATTACCACCTCAGGGTAGGAATCCACCGGAAATGCATAAATGTGGAAATGTGGAATATATTGTGGATTATTGAATTATAACCACAACATGTAGGAATTCAGACTGGAATTGCTTAATTTTTAAATCCTTCTTTTTCCTAATTGAAAACGATTTTTAAGATTTTTTCTTTTTCCACAAAGACCCACAAAAATGCTAAAGATTGGCTATTTTATGAGAAATACCTCTCCTTAAGGGACAAACCACGTGCCCGGGTTTGTCAGCGTTTGACAGATGAAAACACACTTCCATGCCAGAGAAATGCAGCAAACCGCGCAAACAAACAATCAAGCCTCATGGGAGCCTTTATCGACCCTTACATTCAATCAAACTTTCCAAGATACTTCGCGCAAGCCAAAGGATCTGGCCCTTTACTGTTTGAATGTAATTCCGCCCTATATCGGCATCCACCCCTGCATTCATCGAGAAAGGCGCAATCACATTCAAGCTCATCTATCACAATCTTCGGTAGGCGTCGCCAGGCTTCTCTTAAGCCCTCGCTTACATTCCCTCCGTTCCAGTCATCATAAAAGCCGCACTTGGTCAGCACCCCGCTTACCTTGACGCAAGCGAGGTGAGCACCGCAAGTATAGTTCCCGGTCGATTCGTGCTGTTCGGAGCCAAAAGAAAGATTCAAATATCTTATCGCCTCGCGCGCCTCGGGTATTATGAATTCTTCCTTGCCTTCAAGCCTTCCGGCGGAACAAGGAACGTCAAGCGCCCAGCCAATTACCCCGTAACTTCTTATGAATGACCCAAGAGCTTTTAGTTCGGTTAGATTCTTGCGATGAATCATCGTAGCCACTGAAACGGGCACCCCCGCTTCTCTGAGATGCTCCAAACCCTTGACGACCTGGTCGAAAGTTCCCCTGCCCCTTATAATTTCGTGTCCCTGACGCATACCATCTATGGAAACCTGAACTTCATCAAATTGAATCTCTGAAGCAATCTCGCAGTCAACCAGAGTACCGTTAGTAAGAAGAATCGACCTGAAATCCCTTCCCATCAACAATTGGTTTATTTCACCAAACCGCGGGTGAAGAAGCGGCTCGCCACCTGTGAGAATAAACCTCAAGCCCCCCATATTCTCGAATTCCTCCGCCAAAGCGCTCAGCATTCCAACATCCATGTCTTTTCCCTTTCCTTCGCCCACATAACAGTGCGCGCAAGAAAGGTTACATCTATCCGTCACCTCAACCATGAGGTACCTCAGGGAGGGAATTTCATTTCTCCCCACGCGTATTAGCTTCTTTGAAGGCAGGGTGTTCCTACGAAGGATTCCCTCGGTAAAGCAGAATTCCATGAAATCTCTTGTCATACGCACCGAAGACATTTCATAAGTTCCGTCGCAACGCGATAACTCCTCAAACCCTAAAGCGTCAACCTCGTAGAGCTCATCAGCCTCAGGTTTGTACACCGAGGGAAACTCAAGCTTTTTTAGGCAGACTCGACTATTCAAAGCAAGATAGGTCTCACTATTTGAGGGCATCGCTGATCTCTTTCAGTGTTATGTATCCACGGGTTATGAGTCTTTTAAGAATGAGAAAACAACCGCAACAAAGGTTTTCATCTTCGCCTGGCTTGAAGAAATCGCAATCCGAGCAAAGGAGCCTTTTGAATTCCACTTCGTCTTCTAAAGTGAGGCTTCCGTCGAGGAAAGCCCGTACCCTCTTTTGAAATTCAGGAAATTCCTTCATGTTGGACCTCCAGTGAAAAGTTATCCGCAGGAAGGTGCGAGCACCGTAATTCGGTCGGAAAACAATTAAGGATTTCAGCGCTCCGGCAAACCCTCAACTTATTACAAGATTCCCTCCTTAAACATCTTGGAGACAACGAACACTCTCAAACCGCAAAAAATCCTTTTGCAATGAAAATGTTAGCATCAGTTCCCGTTAGAAAACCATTGACCCTCTGAAAAGAGCCCGCGCTCTTTCCAGATATTCTCCTCCAAACGGCATAGCATGTAATTGAAGCACCGACTAAATTTATTGTTGTTTTTTTCTTCACACCGAACGGCTACGGTTGTAAAATTTAGATATCGAAGCCCATCCGAAAGGAGGAGAGCACGATGCGCATCGCGAAAGTTGCCAAGAAGGCATCAAGCACTTGTAAGTGCTCGAAGAGTTGCTAACCGAAAAAGCCCCGAAAGGGGCTTTTTCTATGTAAACTAGTTCCTGGACATTTCTCCTCGCTAAACAACGGGAGGCTCAATGGGAAGCAGTAAAATTTTAATCCTGTCACCTCTTGAAGAGAGTGTCGTCAAAAGCCTCATGGCAATTATAGGGGGAGCCGATACCGCCGAGAGCGTCGAATATGAGACATTTCGCGGTGAAGCAACCGAAGAGCTGAAAAAGGCTGTTTCCTCAGCTGATGTAATCCTGGCGGATTACACCAACAAGAACAAACTGACGGCGGAAGTTATTAGAAACGCTAACCGCTGTATTCTCATACAACAACCCTCTGTTGGTTATCAGGACATCGACATAGAAGAAGCAGCAAGTATGGGTATTCCCGTGGCAAACGTGGCGGGGACGAACTCCGTTCCAGTGGCTGAGCACACGGTAATGGTCGTGCTTGCTTGCCTTAAAAAACTTTTACTCGCACATGAAAAGACAAAAAGCGGAATATGGGCTCAGGATGAGATGGCAAGAATCGGTGTCTTTGAACTTAACGGGAAGACCGTTGGTATAGTCGGGATGGGAAGAATAGGCAAAGAGGTGAGTAAAAGGCTCAAACCCTTCGGTGTCAGAATGATCTATTACGACAAAGTGAAGCTGGATGGCGACACGGAAAAGGAGCTTGACCTCACCTACTGCAACCTTGACCAACTTGTGTCAACAGCAGACATTATTTCCCTTCATGTGCCCCTCACGGATGAAACGAGAAAAATGATAGACGCAAGGAGAATCTCCATGATGAAGCAAAACGCGATTCTGATTAATGTCGCCAGAGGAGGGGTAGTCGACGAGGACGCGCTTGCAAAATCTCTATCAGAAGGAAAAATAGCAGCCGCTGCGCTCGATGTTTTCAAAGAGGAGCCGCCTTCGATCTCAAGCCAGATAATCAGTGCGCCAAACGTTATTCTCACGCCTCACATAGCTGGCGCCACGAACGAGGCGAGACTCAGGATAATAACGGCTTCTCTTCAAAACATCAAAGCGGCACTTGAAGGAAACCCTGTATTGAATATCGTAAACGGTGTCGAGAAACCGGGTCTTACGCGTTAGCGAAAAAAGACCTGTATCCATTCGTTTCAGATAGTTCGCTTTTCTTTTCCGGTTTTTCTTCCTCTGTTCAAGGGAGAAGAATGAATAGGAATTTAAAGGGAGGAACGCGTCAAATGAGAGCCAAGGGAGCAAAAATTCTCGCAGAGACGCTGTACGCTCTGGGTACAAAAAGAGTTTACGGGATAATCGGAACATCAAACGTCGCTTTCGTTGATGCTTTATTCGACATGAGAGGAAGCATCCGATACATCTCCTGCCGTCACGAGCAAGTCGCAGCGAGTATGGCTGACGCTGAAGGGAGGCTTACCGGAAAGCCTGGTGTCGCGCTCGTCCATTCAGGACCGGGAGCTTGCAACGCTATGATATCTCTCGCAAACGCCTACAAAGACTCATCTCCGATGATTCTCTTGACGGGCGCGGTTAAAAGAAGACTGTCCGGCTGCGATGGAATGCTCGAACTTGACCACTGCGGCTTATTCTCCGGTCTGTGCAAAGGAACGTACAGAATCGAAAGCGCCGAGATGGTCTCAAGTACAGTGCGCGAGGCCTGGAAACGCGCTATAAGCGGTGCAAGGGGTCCAGTGGTAATAGAAATACCCGAAGATATCTGGCAAGAAGAAGCGGAGTGGGAAATGGACAAATCCCCGGTTGAACCGGAGAAATCAGCAGCACCAGCCCCTGACAGCGTAAAATCCGCATTAGATAGCCTGAAAGAAGCGAACCTCCCCCTGGTACTCTCTGGAGCAGGGGTGGCCTATTCAAGATCCGAGAAGATGCTTATCAGGTTAGCCCATAAACTTGAGATTCCCGTTATAACCACCGGCAACGGAAGAGGAACAATTCCCGAGGATGATGACTTTTGCTTTGGAAGAGTGGGCTTCGGGGGAGGAAACAGCGTCGCTGACTGTGCACTGGAAAATTGTGACGCGCTCCTCTGTCTGGGTGCCGGCTTGAGCGACATGACAACATATGAGTTCACCTTAATACCCCGAAACGCTAAAATCACCATAGTGAATATATCGAGAAAATCGATATCCCCGCTTTGCCCGGATTGTGTTTTCATCCAATGCGACGTCCGTGATTTTTTGAAATCAGCCCTTGATCTGGCGGAAGGTCCGGCTAAAGGAGCGCTCTCGAGATGGAACGATGTTTTAAGCCAAGCAAGAGATGATTGGAAGACAGCTTTAGAACTGGGCAGAAAGCCAGGCACGAGAGGGGTCTCGCCTGGTTTACTTGCGGAGAGCATCTCAAGCATTTATCCGTCAGACATGATATTAAGCGTTGGGGCTGGAATGCACCTGCTCTACCCGATGGCATATATAAAATGCCTTAAGCCTCTAACGTATCTCTCAGCCGTTAACTTTGGATCAATGGGCTTCGGGTTCCCCGCCTCAATGACAGCAAAACTCGTGCACCCGGATGTGATATCAGTTGCCGTTCTCGGCGACGGGGATTTCATGATGACGATGCAGGATCTTGAGACGGCCGTGCGCGAGAAGATACCCGTAAAGGTCTTTGTTTTTAACGACGGGATGTATAGAGTCCTGAATTTCCGTCAAAGGCTCCAGTTCGCAGGAAGGATCTACGGTACCGAGCACGGAAACCCGGATTTTGCCGAGACCGCGAAAGCATTCGGTGCGGCGGGCTACAGAATACAAAATGACTCAGAAATAGAGTGGGTGATTTCCGCTTCTCTTAAAATAAAAGGACCTGTGGTAGTTGACGCGCTCATTGACCCAGATAACGTGCCCCCGTTCAACGTGAGGGCAAGTCTCAGGATGTCCGTTTGAAAGATTGGGAAAAAATCTCAATCTACGCAGACCTTACCCGCTTTTAATTCTTCCCATCTCTTAATGAGATAATCCTTTTCCTTGACGAAAGACTTGAGATTCCCCTCAATAACATCCTCCGCGTCTTCATCGCTCAAATCCCGCGTCAGATTGGCGATCGAAGCGACCATTCCAAAATACAAAGGGGATGATAGATCTATGAGTTTGTGAGTATTTCCTTTCCAGCAGTTAAAAATAACGCAGATGTCATACACGATTCGCGCCCACAGATCTGAGGGTATGTGAAAATCGCAGTAACCCTCGGGAGTGCAGACTCGAGACCCAGCAATCATCTCAAGACTGCGAATATTCTCCTCTTTGAGGATTTCCCTGTAGAGCGGGGAAAAATGCTTCATGCCCATAACATATTCCTCGATTAGCCTCGTGACGCTTATAGGAATTGGCTCGGGGTCTGTGGGGACGGCTGTCCCTTTTACCTTCACCTCCTCAACAGCCACAACGGATTTCCATTTATCCTCGAACCTCGACATGGACCTCATAAGAGTTGAAAGCACCTGCATATACATAGGACCAAGGGAAAAAGCCGGGTCCTTCGCGTCATGAATTTTTGCCCCGAGGTTTGCCTGGCATATCTTCGCGCCTTCAGTGATAGCGCTGATAGTCATCCAAACGTCTATTCCAAACTGCTCGACATAACCGTCCCAGACCTTCTGCTTTCTGAACATCTCGAGCATTTTTCGAGAGAGCGCAAAATCACCGCCTATGGGTTGTCTCAACTTTTTGCCGTATAGCGAGGAAACAAGAGGATAAACGAGAAGATTTGTGATCGTTCCATCATACTTGTATCTCCTGTAGAAAGGAGCCACGAAATCGTAACCCTCGTAGATAACGGGATCGAGCAGATTGTTAACCCAGTCCGGGGTAATACTTCTCGTGTCAGCGTCAATCAGAGCGCATCCCTCAACCCCGAGCTCAATCGCAGCGTAAAACACCGCCCTCAAAGCATTTCCCTTTCCGGATGAGCCCCGGTATGTGCCAACTATCTTTTCGACCGTCAGTCCGATGTCGGTGGCGCGTGCCACGTTTTTGGTCTCGTCAAGCGATCCCCCTTCGCAAACGAAAAGAACGCATTTCCTGTCGCCGAAGAAGCTTGAAAGGCCGTCGGCTACAACTTGCATCACCCTGGAAATGGTTGATTCGTTGTTAAAGGAGGGAATCGCAACCATGATATCTGCGCTCCGTATCTCAGCGATTCTCCTTTTTATCTCCTCGGAGGCAGCCGGCTCAATGTCCATTTCATCTCCCCCTGGCTTGATGTTTTTGTCTACCAAACAGTAACACCCTTTCCATATATTTATCGGAGCGTTCGGTTTTAAGATGAACCGGGAATCGGGATATCGGTCCGAGCACGCCTTCGGGCAAATGTCTTCATCAGACGCTCTGGCTTTTAGCCTGGTTCCACCGCTGGATGAGATATCCCTTTAAAGCCTCAAAAACCTCCGCGCCCTGCTCCACATCAAGTTCCGCCTCAAAGGAGTTTTTCTCCGCTGTCCTCATAACAAAGTCAGCGGTCCTCGCGCAATAAAGAGGAAGCAGCGCCTTGACAACAAACGGGCCGTCTATGTGACTGTAATTATAAGCAACCGCGAAATCGTAAACCACCCTCGCCCACAATCCCGCCGAAAAAGGCAACATTTCCCTATCAAGTGATTCATAAATATCGGTAACTCTTGCGAAATTCTCTTCCCTCATAATGACGGACCAATAGCCGGAAAGCTCCTCATAACCTTTGGCGAAATGGTCGATCAGGTTCTCAAGCGAGATATCCCTTCCCTCAGGCTCTTCCTTTATCTCATCTCCCACCACCGGCGCTGGAGTAGACCCTTTGACGCTGAGCCATTTATCTTCATATGTCCTCATCATTTCAAAAACCGTCCCGCACACCTGACAAAACATTGAACCGAGGTCGCTGGATGGGTCTTTGTCATTATGGAGCTTGACGCCCATGCAAGCCTGGCAGACCCTGTAACCTTCGTTGAGTGCGAGGGTGGTCATCCATATGTCTATCCCGAAACGGGCAATGTCCGTATCCCACACATCACATCCAGCGTATTTCTCGGCGAGTTTCCCTGATATACCGAAATCACCACCGATTGGCTGCCTTATTCTCTTTCCGTAAAGAGCCCTCGTGAGGGGATATGCGATCGAATTTGTGATCGTTCCGTCGTACTTGTAGCGATGGTAGTGTGGAGCCACAAAATCGTACTCACGCTGCCAAACCGGCCAACCGAGGCGTTTTATCCAATCGGGAGTTATGCTGCGGAGATCTGAATCAACGACAATGCAGACTTCAACCCCGAGGCGGGATGCTATCTCGAATATGGTCTTGAAAGCGCTTCCCTTTCCAGCTATTCCGCGGTATGGCGTAACTATTTTGCTAACCTCTTTCGGAACCTCGGTTTCGAGCACGACTTCTCTCGTGCGGTCCGTTGACCCTCCATCAGCGTTTACCAAAACGGGCTTCATCCCGGGAAAATGCCTGACCATCCCGATGGATGCCTGACGCACGACGTGAGCGATGGTATCAGCGTTTCTAAATGAGGGAATGCCAACAAGAATGTCTGCTCTCTTTATCTTTTCAATCTGTTCAAGCACGGACTCTTCAAGAACTGTCATGGAATCGTACACTCACCTCCAAAAAATCTGAAATCGATAAATCAAGGTGAATTAAGGCAAAATCATGCGAACATTTCGCTCTCTGACAAGTAATTATCAATTCTAAAGCGTTATTGAGGGTGTTTCAGGCTCTCTCCAGCTCCCATATGGAGGAATCCTCACTTGAAAGATAAGCCATGAATATCTCCCACCGTGACTGAAACTCGATGAACCATATGAAGGGGTCGTGAACAGGAGGAGCATCAAAGCGAGCAAGATGTATGTTGCTCATGCTCTGTTCGAATCCAACCGCATCACCCTGACTTAAATAATGCAATCCCATCAGGACACTCGTCTTGAATATCAGGTCTTCTAAGTCATCCCTCATGCATTTTCCGGGATATGGGTCGAGTTCTTCTATCCGCACAACGCGCAGCCCCTCGAGGGGAACCTGTTTTTTTATCTTTTCGCGAGTGTATATGAATCGATAGATGTTCTCCCTGAAATGCCTCCAGGCGGGCACGTTGCTCTTTGGCGGGAGGTGCCTTATGGATAACTGGTTATCCAGAAGAAAGTCAATTCCAAAGAATTTGCAGTTAGTGAGATAGTCTATGTCCTCACCCCTTCTTACGTTCGGGTCAAAAGGAATCTTTCGGTAAACATCCCTGTGAATAACCATGTTCCCTCCAAACACAAAAGGGGTAGGCTTAAGTCTGGGTTCTTCGTCAATTATCTTAAAAGCCTCGTTCATTGCGGGAACCATCGGCCACTCGCTCATCCACCACTCTTCCGGTCTGGGAATCATGTACCCGCCCTCGGGTCGCAAGTAATATCCCGCAATGGCTCCTATGAACTGTCCGACATACTCCTGACCTATGTTCTCAAAAACCTTGTCCAGATAAAGCGGATCTTCGTAAACCTCGTCATCATCAAAAAGTACGGCGACATCGCAGGAAAGCAGCTCAGCTGAGATCAGGCACATATTTCTTATGTTCGAATAGCCGGTAAGGGAGATGATTTCGCTCTCGCTCTCGAGCGAATCTTCGCCCCTACGCTCCGCTATTATTTCCTTCATTCTTTTCTCGAAACTATGCGAAATAAAGGTGATGGGAAACATGCCTTTAAAATCGGAAATGATGCCCCTCACTTTGTTCTCGACGTCTCGGGCAATCTCGGGATTAGTTGCCGCCGCTATGACCACAACTTCAAAATTCTTATTTTTCAATACCTTTATGCTTTCCAGAGCCCTTGCGAGCGTCCCTTCTTGGTCAAGTGGCGTGGGGTGGTCATAGACAGCGTCAGCCGGATTGAACGGCTCATCTGAACTTCTACCCCAGTAAGTCGGTATCACTATCGTTGCTTTCACGCTAACCTCCGTTTCTCAATCGCTCTGCTGAAAATTGAACTCAAGTACCAAACAGGTGGGTGTTTTATGACCGAGTCACCCGCTTTTCACAATATTTCTGATTATCTCTATGACAAACTCATTCTCCTCGAGGGTTCCCACTGTCAGACGTGCATATCCTGGATATCCGAGCGAGTCTCCATCTCTTACGATTATTCCGCGCTCAAGCAAGAGCCTGCTTAAGTCCTTCACAACGCCATCAAAACGGAAGAGCAGGAAATTAGCCTCAGATGGAACCACTTCCATCCCGAGTTTAGAAAGCTCAGCCGACAAGAATTCTCTTCCCCTGCGGTTTACGCTTCTGCTCCTTTCTAAGTGTTCCTCATCTTCCAGAGCGGCAAGCGCCGCCGCCTGGGCAAGCCTGTTTACGTTGAAGGGAGGTCTTACCCTCTCGAGAACGTCCACAAGTTCTGGCGATGTTATCCCGTAGCCAACCCTCAAACCGGCAAGACCATATATCTTTGAAAATGTCCTCAGGATCAACATGTTGGGGAAATTTCCAAGATAAGATATGCTTTCGGGATATTCGGGGGACTCCACGTACTCCCGGTACGCCTCGTCCCAGACGAGTATGACTCCCTCGGGCAAACCGTTAAGAAGCTTCTCGAGGTCTTCACGCGTGCATATAGTCCCCGTTGGGTTATGAGGCGTGCCGACGAATACAGCCTTCGTCTTCTCGTCCACAGCGTTTAGCATCCCCACGATATCATGCTTGTAATCCACAAGCGGAACCATGGCGATATCAACATCCATAGCCATAGCCGACAAGAAGTACGACGAAAAGGTTGGATCGCCCATAACCACTTTGTCGCCCGGGTCAAAGAAGGCGTAGCATACAAGGTCGATTATCTCATCCGTGCCGTTCCCAAATATGAGCGATTCGACCTGGACCCCGAGACGCTCGGCTATCGCGAGTCGAAGAGTCGTGCATGCTCCGTCCGGATAAAGGGAGATTTTTTCCGCTTCGCGCAATATGGCGCTTACCGCCTTGGGAGAAGGTCCGAGGGGATTTTCGTTTGAGGCAAGTTTTATAACGCGCCCAAGCCCATACTTCCTCTTTACGTCATCAATATCAAGCCCGGGGCTGTAAACGGGTAAACCCGGCACCCTTCTCCTTGCTGTTTTTTTGAATATGCTCTCATTACTCATGTCGCTTTCCCGAAGCCCCCTCTCAAACTCGCAGATAAATCCTCATGTTCTTGATCTATCCTAAAAATTTTCTTTCTATTCTATTAAGCAGGATATTTTATAATAACATTCACTTCCGGTAAGCCACCGTCAAATCGGAAGAAAGCCCAAAAACAAGGGTATTTTGCCGTAAAAATCACGGGATTGCGTAGATTTTACCGCAACGAAATCACTTCTAAACGCGGTGAACGTCCTCTGCGGCTGTGAAACCGAAATCAATTTCGAGGACCCTTCCAGGTTTGTCCCTCGCGGCAATCGCATGCGGTGTTCCAGCCGGGATAACAAACTCATCCCCGGCTTTGGGGAAGTGCTTCTCGTCGCCAATCGTTAACTCGAGCCCATCATCTAAGATTATCCACATATCATCTCTTAGATTGTGATAGTGAAAACTTGTCGATTCTTGCGGAAAGACAAGTATCATTTTCACGGTGCATACCTGATTCAGGGTATATTCTTTTATGAGACCCCAGGACTTCTGAAGAATCACGACGCTCACTCCAAACGATTTGCTGAGACACTCCGATTAAATATAACTCGTTTAAAAAGAAAGAATTTTTCGAAGGCATTCTCTGCCGCTCTTACGCTCAAATCATATCCAAATCCGCCACGGCAAAACGTTCCCACACGGGATAAACTTTGATTCAATTATAACACGGGGTCGAGTATCCGGGGGTATCATGAGCCGAGAAGACTTGTTCAGAATATTTGCTCTTATGAGAGCAGGCATATATATCACCAGAAACAGAAGAAAACCGGGGGTGGCGTTCTCGCCTTACCAGATTTGCACGCCGGACGGAATCACGATTCACTGCATCCTCATGGGCAGCAATTCTAAGCAATGCGTGATTGTCGCACATTCGTTTGGCGTCGGTTCAATGTACAAAGATATTGTTGAACTCTCTGAGCTGCTTTCTGAAAAATATTCCGTGGTGAATTTCGACTTCAGGGGTCACGGCAGAAGTACGGGAGTATACAACCCCGGATTTGCGGGCGTTTGCCAAGACATGAAGACCGTGCTCAAAGACTTGCGAATTCGGGGATTTGAGAAGGTCGCCGTTGTGGGGTTTTCGCTCGGCGCCGCGGCAGCCGTACTTTCTGCGGCGGACGGGGAAGAACTCGACGCTCTAGTCTGCATAGGATGTCCTCCCCGTCTTCCAGAACCACCGGGCATGCGGACTGGCCATGTTATATCAAGAGCGTTCCTGCGTAAGATCGGCGTCAGGGTAGGCCAGGCAGTGGAAGACGGCCCCACCCCGGAAGAATGTGCTCCCACCCTTCCAGCTATCCCTAAGTTCTTCATATTCGGTGAAATTGAGGTCTTTCCCAGAGCCGACATAGAATCCTTCTTCGAGAAAATATCCGAGCCGAAAGAGATTCGCTTCACGCCCGGCGCCTGGCATGCGAGTCTTCAGGGAAATGAAGAGATCATAAGAGAATGGCTGGAGCGCCATTTCTGAAGCGGTGCGCGCCCATCAAAAGTGAGCTTTAGACCACAAGTTTAATTCTTGCTACTCTCAAGAAAAAGCGGCAAAAAATTAAGCGCTTTCAGGTATCATTATCATGTGGGTTTGGGTTTAGGAATTTGTATTCGACGCTTGAGATGAAATTTTATTCCGAAAAAGAGCTTGATCACTTTGATTACCCAAAGGAAGGGCAGCTCGGCTCAGGGCTCAAAAAAACCCGACCTCTCCGAGTTCTCAGAGGCTCTTCCGTATTGAAATGTTTTGCTTTGTTTTTCCTTGTGTTCATCCTACTCTCGTGTTTTCCAGCGTTCGCTATACCCACTTCCTCGAGAGTAAAGAGACTCGTAATCACGCTCCGCTGGGATTACGATGCGAATCTTGATCTGCAAGCGACGTTCTGCTTTGGATTTAACAGAATCTCAAGCATTAACAGTAATAACCCTTCTATATCAGGGCTTGGTAAGATAATTGCCGACAGTAAGAACTTAATATCAATGGTAGCTACCCCTCCCCCGGGGAGCACCTGCCACTTTCACGTTGCCGCGCCCAACACCACCAGAGACGAAGAAGCGGCAATCAACAGGAGCTTGAATGCGGAACTCAGTGTGTTTGAAAACGGTCGTTACCTCAAGACGTTTTTCCCGCCTGAAAACAACGGATGGGCTACATGGAGCGTCTTCTCATACTCAAGCGGGGACATCATCGAAATCAATAAAATCTTTGACAAGCGCTTCGAGAAAAACCCTTGCTCAGACCCTGAACTTGTGCTCATCCCCGGGGATATCCTCCTGGGGTCTATCGACGAAAGCCTCGTGCCGGGACGATGGAGTCATGTCGGTTTATACATCGGAAACGGGGAAGTAATCGAAGCTTTCTCAGCCGATGAGCCTGTCTCGATCCGTCCTACTCTGGAGTGGATTTCCCCCGAGATGAAATGGGTAACGTACTTGAGGGTTATTTCGGCAGACTCAGAGACGAGAAGAAAAGCCATTGATTTCGCGCTCAGCCAGTTTGAGAAACCCTACAACAAGAACATATTTTTCAAGAGATCAAAGGGGGACTCCTACTATTGCAGCGAGCTCGTGTGGGCCGCCTACATCAACGCAAGCAGGGGAAAGATAGACCTTGACGGACCCTCTTTCCCGTTGGGTGTCTATCCCTGGGAAATAGAAAAGAGCAGGCATGTAACCAATATAGGCGGTCATTATGAGTGCCCTCCGAAAAGGTCCTGGAAAGTCGCCTTGTATGCGATAAGGCTTATTGGCAGGGAAGGGTTTTTGTTTCTTTCAGCCGAATTGAAAGCACGACCGCTCCTGGTGGCATCTATTCCTCTCTACATCACGGGTATATTAATTGTAGTAAGCTTTATGATTACGCCCGAATGTGCCTTTATGCTTCGCGCGGGGATTAGGAAAAAGAGAATAAGGCGGTCCGGAAAGTGTAATCGAAATCCTTATGGGACATGAGTTATCCTGGCATGCCGCAACGATACCAACTTGCCCCTCTGGTATAGTCAAACCGAAATCCTTATAGGGCCTGATGATATTGATATCAGCGGTCTTCTCTTTACTTGATTATTGAACGGCATGCCTGGACGCACAAGAACCTAAAACCGTCTTGTTGCAATCTCAATTTTTCGATAATATCTTATAGGCGCTGGGGGATCGTCTAGCGGTAGGACACTGGACTCTGGATCCAGGAGCGAGGGTTCGAATCCTTCTCCCCCAGCCAGATAATTTCTCAATCGTGGCGCATTCGTCTAGTCAGGTCCAGGACGCCGCCCTCTCAAGGCGGTAACAGGGGTTCAAATCCCCTATGCGCCACCATTTTTAACCGAGAATTTCACTGCCTTTTGACGCGGAATCTTCATATGTGAACAGCAATTTTGGGCGATTTATTCTTCCCTGGACGCACAAAAGTCTGGGTTTGATACGTGTCCACGAGGCGGCGGATATATTTTTCCTTGGACGCGCGAAAGTCAGTTTAAAATCCAGGTATTCGAAAATTCCTTGAGCCAAAATCTTTTCTTGATGGATGGAAAACCAGACTGACAGCTACGCCCTCACCATGCCCGCGGATTTTTTCTTGTTAGATATATGCTTGTGTGCCGTTGAATCAAAAAGCCGGACACCAAAGCGGCAAAAGGCTGTCTTATAACGCTGTCAGGGGGATATGCGCAATACTTATCCCTGGCGTCTTAAAACCTTTCCGGGTTTGATTTGTGGGTCATATTTCCCATCTTTCAAAACAATCTTTCCGTTTATCATCACCATTTCGAGACCTTGGGGAAAGTGCTTGGGGTCGTCAAAGGTCGCCTTCGTTCTGAACGATTCAGGCTCGATTATGAGCATATCAGCATAGTAACCCTCTTTGATCAGCCCTCGATCGCGTATGTTGAGCTGCGCGGCAGGAAGGGAGGTAAATCTCTTGATTGCTTCCTCGAGACTTATTACCTTCATGTCATAAACGTATCTGCCCACGATCTTCGGAAAGCACCCATAGAAAAGGAAAGATGGCTTTCCAACACCGAGGAGCACGGCATCCGTCACTATTGAGATTGAAGAATCCAAAAGCGCAGGGATTATCTTCATTTTCTCGGTAAGCTCATCATCAGGTCTGCCGAGCGATGCGATCACGAGCACCCTTCCCTCCTCCTCCAACAGCAGGTCACACATGACGTCAAACGGGTCCCTTCCCTCTTCCCTCGCTATGTCAACAAAGCGCCTGCCCTCATATTTCCTGTTTTTCTCTGAGTGAACTGCCATTATCTGAACGGAACTCCATCCGAGTAGTTTGATGATATTTAGCGACCAGTCATTCCTACCCCGGTGGTCCCAGCGCGGTTCCCCTTCCTCGATATCTTTTTTCATCTGCGCCCTGAGCGCTGAATCAGCAAGCCTTTCCATAACGTCCTCTCTCGTGCCCTCGAGCGCCCACGGCGGGTAAAACGCGAGTAGATGGGTGAATCCACCAGTCACCGGCGTAAGGTCCGCACCTATGTCGAGTCCGGATTTTCTGTGTTCGTCTATTATTTTGAGGGTGTTGCTTGCGCCACTTAACAAAAGTGACTCGGGGAAAACCTTCACCGCCACGTCAGAATGGTTGGCAAGGAACCGCAGGGCATTCATGACCTGAACGTGAGCCCTTCCGAACCATGGAACGGTGTAAATGTGTGATATTTGCGCCTTGATCTGGTTTTCCCTTGCCACAGTCACAACTTCCTCAATTGCATTCGGAAGGGTGCTCTTAGTATACGACCTCATGTGGCTTACGAAAATTCCATCGTATTTCTTAAGGACTTTACCGAGTTCGACAAGCTCCCTTGTGTCAGAGCAGCTCCCCGGGAAATACTGCAGACCGGTCGAAAGACCGATAGCGCCCCCTTCCAGGCATTCCGCCAGTATATTCTGCATATCGGATAACTGCTCTGGCGAGGCAAGGGCGCGAGACAAATCCAGTGCGGAGATACGTATCATGCCGTGCGGCGCAAGCATGGCGGTATTCATGACTATACCGTCTTTCTCGAGATAGTCGAGGAAACTTGCCATGTCGCTCCATCGGACGTCCTTTTCGAACTCCATTTGAGTAAAAACCTCAAGATAAGTCTTCTGCCCCTCCCAGTTTTCTTTCGTCAGCGGGGCAAGCGCCATTCCGCAGTTTCCGCCCACGAAAGTTGTAATGCCCTGTCTGACAAGCGGTTCGAGCAAAGTGCTGTGGTCAGGCCTGAAATATGTGAGATCTGCGTGCGAGTGAACATCTATAAAGCCGGGGCAAACCGTTTTTCCATGAGCACGAATCCTGTCTTTAGCGCCATTTTCTGAGAAGTTCCCGATTGCCTCAATTCTGTCACCCTTGATTCCAATATCCGCCGAATAAGGACTACCTCCGCTTCCATCTATAACCTTTGCCCCTTCGATTATGATGTCAAACATATCTCTCCTTTCTGCAAAAATGTCATACCTTGTCTGTACCCAGGGTTACCCCACGATAAAGGCGAAGAATCCATATTTGTACGATGTCTTCAAACAAGCAAATTGCAGTACGTGACATTCCCAGCGAAAAAACACGAATCAAACTATATACTTAAGAATCAAAATCCTCAAGGTCATCGGCGAAAATAGGAAAAACACGCCGTCCATTTTTCAGGCGAGATAGAAATTAGAATTACAAATGATAAGAAAAGTCTTCACCTAACCGACACCATAACATGCGGTATTTTGTTGTATTATGTGAACATAAAAGCGCAAGGGGTGTTAAGGATGATCGAGTCAGAGCAGATGAAAACGGTTATGTTGCTCTGTGACTACGCAGAAACCATCAATGGAAAGCTATACATCATGGGGGGCGGCTGGACCGTATGCCCCCCGGGTCCGAGAAACATGGCGATCGCACTTAAGATAATCGTTCCCTGGACGCTTACAAACATAAAGCATAGGCTTTCTCTCATCCTGCAAGATGAATTTGGAAACACTGTCTCGCAGGGTGAGCCCCCCAGCGAGGTGAGGCAGGACGGGGAATTCGAAGTGGGCAGGCCCCCCGGCGTTCCCGCAGGCTCGGACCTCGATTTCGTTATCTCGTTTATCTTCATGGGCATAGTTCTCGAGCCGGATAGAAGATATAGGTGGCAGCTTGAACTTGACGGCGAACCAGTAGATTACGTGTCTTTCAGGACCGCGATCCCGGGAAAGTAACCTCAAAGACAAGAAACCACCGGTATTTTTATGTAAACCTTCACGAAACATAACGAGAGAAAATTTCTTTTTCTCACAATCCGCGCAATCAGAATCCTTCCATCAGAAGCCGCCCTTGTCGCGAAAAGAGTGCGGTCAAATAATAGTCCGGAATACAAGAAAGAAGTTTTTTCGGTACTTCGTTTTTCCGGGAAAACCAAAGCAAGAAATGCTGAACCAAATCCTGCCACAAGAACATGAACCGCGATTTTCCAACGGAGACTATCCAATAAGGAGGTTTTTCTCGAACGCAAGCAAGAGTTTATTTCTCGACTGTTCGAAAGCTAAGATTGTGACCGGGCGCTTTTCCCGATAAATTCAAAGACGCATGCGCTATTCCCCACTTCTTGTCAAAACTTCTGGGGCGGTCCAAACCTTTAAAGTATCTTCGGACAAGTTCGTCACTGAATTGATTTTCAACAAGCACAAGGTCCCATTTCGCACAAAATGACTCTATTTCGTTTTCGGCAAAATGGTTGATGCGGGCTTCACCTTTCCTCTCGAATCGTCTCTGCACCCACCTCTCAACTGGAGTTGACCTCAAATCGCTACCGCTTCCCGAAGGCTTGCATGAGTAGGTGAAAACGGCGCCGGTAGGTTTTTTGTTATTTCTGGATATACAGCCAAAGATCGAATCCACCGCGAGATCACTCAGGTAAGGCAAGACCCCTTCCAGTATAAAGAGACCCTCACACTCCCAGTCAAAGCCGCTTTCCCTCAATTTCTGCTCGAGCGAATCTCTTTCGAAATCCATCCCGACAAATCTCACGTGCGGCGGTATTGCTCCGAACGCATTTATAATCGCCATTATCTTGAACTCCTGGGTAGCTGGATGGTCTATTTCGAAAACAGTAATTCCGTCCTCCGGTAGCACCAAACGATAAGCCCTTGAGTCAAAGCCCGCTCCGAATATGACAAGCTCGCGAATGCCGCCTTGTACGTATTTGCTGACCAACGAATCTATGTAAGCGGTTCGGGCGACCACAGTGTTGTACGCAGGTCCGTGAGGGCTCAAACTTATCAACAATCTTGTAAGCTCTCTTAAAAACGGATTGATTGAGATTCTCTTTCTCGTCTCGTCGAGAAACAACAAAGCCACCGGATCGTAGCAGATTCTTTTATATTCAGGACGAGAACTTTCCAGCGCCCTGAAGAAGGTAACCGTTTTCGCAGACCAGGAAGGGATATCCTTTTTCATTCGCTTTTACCTAAGAAAAACCAGTTAAGTTTTCAGAAACCTTTGCATTCGCTCCGTTCCGGCGTGCCTTTCCCTCTAGTTTACAGGATTTAAGCATGCACGCCCGGTATTAGCGATCCAGGGAAGAGTCTTGCGGCGTCAAGGAATCGCACGCGGTGGGTCAATCACTCGGCTTTCGCAAAGACAAGTTTATTCAGCTTCCCGCCATCCGATTCCCTTCATGAGATCAATCCTCGTCACGACTCCCAGCACCCTGCTACCCTCCGCGACTATCACCAAAAACCTGGCTCCATCCGCGAACATCTTCGTTGTCGCCCGCTGAATCGAATCTTGGGGTCCAATTGTGAAGGGCGGCACGTGCATGATGTCCTTGACCCTGGTGCCCAGAAGCGCCGCGGGTTCGCGCTTCGTGAAAAGAGCGATTATGTCCGAGTCTCTCACCACCACAAACACTCTTCCCTCATTGTCCACTACGGGCATGCCATGATACTGGTGCTCGAAGAATAGCTTAACGAGATCAAAAATTGACTCCTCCTGATTTATTACCACAGGGTCTCGTGTCATTACATCCTCTACCTTTCCAGCAAGGTACGGCTGCATTATGCGCTCATCCATGGCTTCCCCCTAAACATTTGCCTCGCCTGCTTTCAGTACCGCGGTCCGGGTACAGGGTGGTCCAATGGTCTAAAACAGAAGAGAAGTAGCGGCGATGACACTCACAGCCATCACACCAAGCTCGACACCGGCCGGTCCATGTGCACCCGATCCAACGTTATCTTCCTCTGAATCGCCAGGCCTATTGCGACGCCCGCCTGGGAGAAGAGACAAAGCCCGAGGTACTTTTTAACTGGCTTCGAGGCATCCGAGGCAAGACCCCCGATATATGCGCCGGAGACTCTTCCGATCGATCTCAACGCGACATAAAGCAACCCAGAACGCCGAGGCTCGCGAGCTTGCCCACGTCCATTTGCGCCCCGACCAGAACAAAGAAAAGCACAAAAAAGGGCGGCGTCGTATCTCTCATTAGAGGGAAAAGGTCATCTCTTTTCCACCGTGTAAAGTTCACAACTGTGAAGCCAAAGGACATGTTTGCAAGTATCAAGGAGAAATTGAGGAGGTTCGCAACAGCTGTAATGAGAATGATGCTTCCCCACGTGGGCACGAGGGGTCCGCGTCTTATTGTGTAGTTTTTTATGAGGAAAAGAAAAAAAGACCGAATACCCCACCGAGAGCAAATGAACCCGCCACTTGACCCAGGGGCTTCAGGAGCGCATCGGCAAAGGAGACACCCTGCCCGGAGAGGATAGCCTTCGTTATTAGACTTGCGAACGCGTATATTATCACCGCGTAAGCATGTCTATTCCCACGACCGCGAAGGTTGTTGTGGTGAGTGGACCGGAAGCCTTGTACTCCCTGAGAACTTCCACGGTGGCGGCGGGAGCGGTCGCAGCTGCAAGGGCGCCGTACACCAACGCAATGTAGAGCTTCTTCGTGTAGAGATAAACCCCCAAGGCTATAAGAACGGTCGCCATTAAGGTTTCCATAAGCGAGATGCTCAGAATTGATTTTCCGAGTCTTTTTACCTTGTCCACTGCGAGTTCTCCGCCTATGTCAAATCCGATGCAGGCCAACCCGATGTAAGTTACGAAATTAAGTCCGGACAATGTCTTGTCGCTAAATAAAGCGAGCAGGGATTTTCCGAGAATGATTCCCACGATTATATACCCAACAACCATCGGTATTCTGAGGCGCCAACAAACCAGCCCTCCTCCCCAGCCGAACAAGAGCGACAGGGCAATGACGCGGGTTATAAGTTTGGGTCTTGCAGAAAACTACCTTTAATCAGTTCCATGCCTTTGGATACTAAGAGTTACTTCAGGTTGCACGCAAATCGGTTTCCATCACCGCTCTTTCCTCACAGTCATACAATCCTTTGCATATCATTTTGACCCTTCCATCTCGGAAAATGTTGGCGATCGCGGTTAAAGCGACTGCAACGCTTGTGGGATTTGTTTCAGAATAACAACGGCTACGCCAGTGGGGAAAGATTTAAAAACGTTACAGAAATCATAAACTGAAAGCTCGATATAACAATCTGGGCAATCAAAAGAGCAGCAAGCGCATGAATTACGCATGACTCCAGGTCTTGCTTCCAAGCTACGTTCTCCCGGCTGAACTCTTGGTCTTTTACTCGTCGAGGAGTATCCTGCCAAAACGGTGCCAGGCACCATTTTTGCATTGGTCTTTTACTCGTCGAGGAATATCCCGAGCGGATTGTTCTTGGAGAATCGAAGCGATATGAACGCGGCGAGACCTGCGAGGTCAACAATAATGACTAGCCAGCACGGTACCCCACTTCCCTGTTTCTCATCGAAGTGATGGTACCAGCCTACAGGAACGTTTGCCCGAAGGCTCTTGTTGAGCGCAGACCAAAATATGGCGGATGATATGTCCCATGTAAAACCGCAAATACCCAAAGTCGAAAGATACTTTCTGTCCCTTGTCATGAGAAACGAACCTACGGCTATGGTAGCCATCGCAAGATATCTTAACCCTATGCGCCGGAGTATCACCAGTTCCTTTTTCATGACATATTCGGATACCAGAAGCGCAGCGCCCAAAGCGACCACGACAGCACCGCTGCGCGAAAGCGCATCGTGTTTTTCCCTTGCCAGGCGTCTCAAACCGGGAAGAACTCCCGTGAAGAAAACAAGAAAGGAAGCCAAGGCAAGACGAGAGATGGGGATCTCTCTAAGGTGGGGGAAGAAATAAGCAACTTCCCCGCTCGGCGCGATGAAAAGGTACTGTTTCGCGGTGAGTGTATCCCCGAGCTTCTTCAATCTACCGAGGGCGGGTTCTATCATGGCAAGTGACAGGGCAACGAACGCGGCGTTAAGTGTCGGGCGCGGTTTTAACAGATGCGAAAACGCGGAATTCAGCGGCCTTCTTGCGGCATCCCCTTTATAATCTCGGTCACGCACTGCCAGACTCCATGCTCGTAACCTTTACCCAACTGAAACCCTCAATGTTCCGATATCCTCGATGGTCATCTCGATTACATCGCCTTTGTGCACCTGCCCAACCCCAGACGGAGTACCGGTAAGTATCACGTCGCCTGGATAAAGGGTCATCACCGAAGATATGAATGAGATCAACTTGGGAACGTTAAAAATCATGTTTGAGGTTCTTGAGGACTGCCGCACCTCGCCGTTGAGTCTCAGTTCTATCCAAAGGTCGCTCGGATCTGCCTCGGTCTCAACCCACGGTCCGAGTGGGCAGAACGTATCGAAGTTCTTCGAACGTGTCCATTGACCGTCAACCGCCTGAAGGTCCCTTGCGGTAATGTCCATCCCGCATGAATAACCGAGCACATAGGATGTGGCATCTTTCTCAGGCACGGATTTTGCATGCTTCCCAATCACAACAGCGAGCTCCGCCTCGTAATCGACCCTTTCAGATTGCTGCGGATATATAACAATGTCGCCATCCCCGATCAAAGTGTTCGGCGCTTTCAAAAACAGCACCGGCTCCTCAGGTATAGGCATGCCGAGCTCCTCCGCATGGTCCATGTAGTTAAGACCAACCGCAACGATTTTCGTCGGTTCCACGGGAGCGAGGATATTCACCTCGGATAAAGGAATCAAAAAGCTTTCTATGGGAGTCTCATAGAAGGGTTCCCATGCGACCGGCATTATCCCATCATCAGTGAGGAAACCAAACCCGCTCCTTCCGGAATAATCAAATCTTATTATCCTCATCTTTCTCCTCACGAGTATGCGGATGCTGCCTTTTGTGAATCAGCCCGTACTCAATGCTGTCGAGAAGAGCCTGCCAGCTCGCCTCTATTATGTTTTCGCTTACGCCGATGGTGCCCCAGCTCTTTTCTCCGTCGCTCGTCTCGATTAAGACCCTCGTTACCGCAGCGGTTCCTTTCTTCTCATCGAGCACCCTCACTTTGTAGTCTGTGAGTTCGATTTCCTTGAGCGCGGGGAACATCTTTTCTATGGCCTGTCTGATCGCCCTGTCCAGCGCGTTGACCGGTCCGTTTCCCTCGGCGGTCTCGATAATCCTCTTATCGCCGACATGCACCTTGACAGTCGCCTCGGTGACAAGTTTCCCATCCTCCCTTTTTTCCATTATGACCCTGAAGGACTCAAGCCTGAAGAACTCTTTGTGCATGCCGAGTTCCTTCCTGATGAGAATCTCGAATGAACCGTCTGCGGCTTCGAATTGATATCCTACGTGCTCGAGCTTCTTTATCCGCTTAAGGATGTTTACAAGTTTATCCGGTTGTTTCCCCAGATCCACTCCAATTTCCTTCGCCTTAAGTATAAGTGTTGACCTTCCGGAAAGCTCCGAGACCACAATCCGCTGGATGTTTCCTACAAGTTCTGGTCTGATGTGCTCATAAGTCCTCGACTCTCTTTTTACGGCGCTCGCATGCACCCCGCCTTTATGAGCGAAAGCGCTTATGCCCACGTAAGGCTGATGAGAATCGGGGACCACATTGGCCACCTCGCTGACATAATGTGAAAGCTCGGTCAGAGAGCTCAGCTTTTCCCTGCTTATGCAATCTATGTTCATCTTCAAGACAAGGTTCGGGATAATTGAAATAAGATTGGCGTTTCCGCAGCGCTCACCGTATCCGTTTATGGTGCCCTGCACCATCCTTGCGCCCTCTCGCACCGCCGCAATGCTGTTAGCAACCGCGCATTCGCAGTCGTTATGGGCGTGAATCCCAAGCGGCGTCCTCACGGTCGAGTGCACGTCGCGAACTACTGCCGCAATCTCTTGCGGGAGAGTGCCGCCATTCGTGTCACAAAGAACTATCCAGTCGGCACCGCCTGTCTCCGCAGCCTTGATTGCTTCCATAGCATAAGTGGGATTGTCCTTGTAACCATCAAAGAAGTGCTCTGCGTCGAAAATAACCTCGAGCTCTTTCTTTTTCAGATACCTCACCGACTCCTCGATCATGTAGATGTTCTCATCAAGCGCTATTCGCAGAGCGGCGGTTACCTGGAAATCCCATGCCTTCCCGAAAATGCAGACCGTCTTTGCTCCGGACGAAGTTAGAGCGCGAATATCCTTGTCTTTCGAGGTTGACATGAGCGCTCTTCTTGTGGAGCCAAAAGCGACCAGTTTGGAGTTCCTCAAACTCAAACGCGAAGCTTGCTCGAAGAATTCCTTGTCCTTCGGGTTTGAAGCCGGATATCCGCCTTCAACGTAGTGGATCCCGAACTCATCCAACCTCTTGAGAATCTTGATCTTGTCCTCAAGCGAAAAAGATATTCCCTCCCGAGCAGCTCCATCTCTTAGCGTTGTGTCGTAAACAAAAACCTCGGGCAAAACTTAAGCGCCTCCTTTATATGTTTAGTAAAAATATTACTCGAAAGCGTTGAGTTGCGAAATGTTTAAAAAAGACTGTGGATGCCTTGATCAGAACAAGCAGCAGACAAGAAACTCATCCGAGCAAGAATTTTATTCTCGGTTTACTTTTTTCTGATATCGGCGATTATAAATAATCTATTTCTGGAATTCGTTTCAATCTATGGGTACACCGTTATTTTCACGGAAATCCTTAAAAGCCTTCATGAGCCTGACTGTGACGGGACCTGGGGTGCCATCCGATATCGGGCGCTCGTCTATGTAAGTTATGGGCGCGATTTCCGCCGCAGTACCGGTAAGAAAACACTCATCCGCAGTGTAGCATTCAACTATGCTCAGATTCTCCTCCCTAATTTCCAGTCCGAGTTCGCCGCATAACTTGAAAACAACCTGCCTTGTTATGCCATTCAACGCACCAGCGTTAGTGGGGGGCGTATATATTACGCCCCCTTTAACCGCGAAGAAATTGTCAACGACGCATTCGGTAACGTATCCTTGATTGTTTAACATCAAGCCCTCGTCCGCACCGGCGTTTATCACCTCAAGATGAGCAAGTATGTGGTTGAGGTAGTTAAGAGATTTTATTTGCGGGCTCAAGGAATCGGGATTGTTTCTTCTGGTGGAGACCGTAACTACTTTAAGCCCTTTTTCGTAAACCTCATCTGGATATATCTTTATCGTGGAAGCTATTATAATCACGCTCGGATTTGAGCACTTAAAGGGGCTCAAGCCCAGGTCTCCCTTTCCTCTGGTCACCACGAGGCGCACGTATCCGTCAGAGATGTCATTTTTCCTTACTGTCTCCCTTACCCGCTCTTTCATCTCCTCAAACCCAAGCGGGATTTCCAGCCTGATTACCTTGGCGCCATCATACAACCTCTTTAAGTGCTCATCGAGCATGAAAGCCCTGCGGTTGTATATGCGAATGCCCTCAAATACCCCATCACCATAAAGAAGTCCATGGTCAAAGACGGAGATTTTGGCATCTTCTTCGGTAACGTACTCGCCGTCGATGTAAACGAGAAGACCCATCTTTTCCTCCTATTCGTCACGTGATAAACAAAACGCCGACGCAGATCGTGAAAATCGCGCCGTCAGCATTTCTTGACGAATCCCGCAACAAGGTCACCGACCTCGCTTGTGCTCAGCCCCATCTTTCCGGCAGAAAGACTCTTAATCTTGCCGGAGGTAAGGGCAAGCACCACCGCTTCCTCAACCTTCTTTGAAGCCTTTTCCTCCCCAAGAATCTCGAGCATCATCTGCAGCGCGCATATCGCGGCAAGGGGATTTATTACATTCTTACCTGTGTATTTGGGGGCGCTTCCCCCTATGGGCTCGAACATGGATGTCCCGGAAGGATTGATGTTCGCTCCCGCGGCAATGCCCATGCCGCCCTGTATGATCGCCCCCAGGTCCGTGATTATATCCCCGAACATGTTATCGGTCACCACAACATCGAACCACTCCGGGTTTTTCACAAACCACATACAGATCGCGTCAACGTGAGCATAATCGGTTGTTATGTCAGGGTATTCCGAGGCAACCTCATTGAAAACCCGCTCCCAGAGATCGTGAGCGTACGTCAAAACATTTGTCTTACCGCAAAGGGTGACCTTCTTCTTCCCGTTTCTGCGGCGGCAGTACTCAAAAGCGAACCTTATACACCGCTCAACTCCCATGCGTGTGTTTATGGACTCCTGAATAGCTATCTCGTGCGGCGTTCCCTTCCTGACAAACCCGCCGCAACCGACATAAAGCCCCTCGGTATTCTCACGCACAACAACCAGGTCTATGTCTTGCGGTCCCTTGTCTTTGAGGGGGCAATCCACCCCCGGATAAAGCTTTACCGGTCGCAGGTTTATGTACTGGTCAAGACCAAAACGGATTTTCAGAAGAATACCGTGCTCAAGTATTCCAGGCCTGACGTCGGGATGCCCAATCGCGCCGAGATAGATGGCGTCAAAATCCCGCAGCTCTTCCAGTGCGGAATCGGGAAGCGTCTCCCCTGTAGCCAAATATCTTTCCCCTCCGAAATCGTATGTGACGGTCTCGTACTCGAAATTCGCGTATTCAGCCGCAGCTTCGAGGACCTTCAAGCCCTCAGCCACCACCTCGGGTCCCGTGCCATCACCCGGAATAACTGCTATTTTGTACACTCAAAACCCCCCGTGAATTTCGTACAAACTAAACAGGGTCAGTCCATCTGTTTCTCAATCCTTTTTCTGACGAATTCTACCAGTCCTCCCGATGAGACTATCTCCCGCATGAAATCGGGATAAGGTTGCGCTCGAAACGTCTCCCCGGTTTCGGTGTTTCTTATTATCCCTTTCTCAAGATCAACGCTGATGAGCGCGCCGTCAGATATCCCCTCGTATGCCTCGGGACATTCAATAATGGGCAAACCGGTGTTTATTGCGTTCCTGAAAAAAATCCTTGCAAATGATGAGGCGATAACGCAGGAGACCCCCTTTCCCTTTATGGCAAGAGCGGCATGTTCCCTGCTTGATCCCGAACCGAAGTTCACACCCGCAAGAAGAATGTCCCCTTCATGGATACGTTTTGGATAGTCAGGGTCCAAACCCTCGAGCAGGTGCTCACCCAATTCAATCGGGTCCGAGGTAACAAGATATGTCGCGGGAATAATCAAGTCGGTGTTTACGTGGTCACCGAGTTTATGTACCCTACCCACTATTTCGATGCGCTCCACGCTCATATTATCTCTCCAGGATCAGTGATCGTTCCCGTCAGTGCGGATGCGGCAGCAACAGCGGGATTACATAGATAAACCTCGCTTCTGGCATGACCCATCCTTCCAACAAAATTCCTGTTTGTGGTGGACAGAGCCCTTTCCCCCGAGGCAAGCACGCCCATGTGCCCCCCGAGGCACGGACCGCAGGTCGGCGGCGAGATGATAGACCCGGCATCGAGAAAAATGTCGATCAAGCCCTCGCGTAAAGCCTCCTTATACACAGATGGCGAACCAGGGATAATGATGAGCCGCAAACTTGCAGCGACTTTTTTGTTTTTCAATATTTCCGCGGCAGTCCTTAAATCTTCAATTCTTCCGTTCGTGCATGAGCCAATCACGACTTGGTCGAGCTTGACCTTTGGAGCCTTCGAAACCGGAACAGCATTCGAAGGAAGCGGGGGAAGCGCAACCTGCGGTTCGAGCATGCTTAAATCAACAGTGAGTTCCGATACATAACCGTAGGGGTCCGGTTCAATCGTGAACGTTGAGGATTCTACTCCCACAGACTTCAGGTATTCGCGAGTTATCCGATCGACCGGAAAAATTCCGTTTTTCGCTCCCGCCTCGACCACCATATTGGCGACAGTCAGTCTCCCGTCAACACTCAGGCTTTCAAGACCGTCCCCAGTAAACTCCATTGAAAGATATGAGGCACCATCAACCCCGATCCTTGAAATCACATGTAAAATCAGGTCCTTGCCCCCAACCCACCCTCCGAAAGAACCACGGAGCTCAATTCTCATCGCGTCAGGGACCTTAAGCCATGTCTTTCCCGTAGCCATCGCCGCGGCTATATCGGTGGAGCCCATGCCCGTTGAGAAAGCACCGAGCGCTCCGTATGTACATGTATGGCTGTCGGCGCCAATTATCAGGCTTCTTGGTTTAACAAGTCCGAGCTCGGGAAGAATGACATGCTCGATCCCGGCCTGGCCGCCTTCGTAGAAGTGCTTCATGCCGCGCTCCCTTGCGAATTTACGCACGATTGCGCACTGTTCGGCAGAGGCAATATCCCTATTAGGGGTGAAATGGTCGAGAACAAAAACGACCTTGTCTGGATCGAAAAGCTCACGCGCCCCAAGCTTTTCGAATTCCTTGATCGCGAGGGGAGCCGTCACATCATTAGCCAGAATCAAACTGACATCGGCTTCAATGAACTCACCAGGCTTAAGCTTTTCTCTTCCGGTTATTTCGCTCAGTATCTTTCTCGATTCACTCAAGGCATCTCCCCGTTAAAAGCAAAGATTGCGAACAGAAATCAATTTGGAAACGGAAATAATTTGGCAAAGACCCTGAGGCTCAGCGTAAAACTTTATTTATTGCGTTCAAATACGCGCGGGCGCTTGCCTCCACGATGTCCGTAGAGACCCCTCTCCCCACCACACGTTTGCCTTCGACATCCAGCTGGATAGTCACGTCCCCGAGAGCATCCAAACCGCCGGTTATCGCCTCTACAGTGAAACTGATGAGCTTCGCGTTAACACCCAGGGCCGCGCGTATTGCCTTGCAGGCGGCATCCACCATACCGTCACCTATGGCTCTTTCCGTCCTCCTCTCTCCTTCTCTCTCAAGCGTTATGGTGGCACTCGGGGGGGCTTCTTTACCCCCAGAATGCACCTCGTACCCGGTAAGTTTCCACTCCTGACCCTGAGTGCGGATATATTCAAGCGCGATAGCCTCTATGTCCTTACCTGACAGCGAACCCTTCTTGTCGGCAAGTTCTTTGAACCTCTTGAAGGCCTGACCAAGCTCATCATCCTTTAGATAATACCCAAGCCTTTCCAGCTGTTCCTTCAAAGCGTGCCTGCCAGAATGCTTGCCCAAGACAATGTCACTTTCGACAAGACCAACGCTTGAGGCGTCCATTATTTCGTAGGTAGCTCGAGCTTTCAAAACACCATCCTGATGAATTCCCGACTCATGCGCGAAAGCGTTCTTCCCAACAATAGCCTTGTTCGGCTGGACGGGATAACCGGTAAGGAGGCTTACGAGCCTGCTCGCTCTGCTTATTTCTTCAGTCTTAACGCCAATTTCAAGACCGAATAGGTCCCTTCGCACTTTAAGAGCCATGATTATCTCTTCTGAACTGGCATTCCCCGCGCGCTCACCCAGACCGTTTATGGCGCATTCAACTTGTCTGGCTCCAGCTTTTAGAGCGGCAATCGAATTGGCAACCGCAAGTCCCAGGTCGTTGTGACAGTGCACACTGACGAGAACATCCTCAATGCCAGGCACTCTCTCCATCAGCGTGTGTATGAGTTCACCGAACTCATCGGGAATCGCGTATCCAACGGTGTCCGGTATGTTGACCACGGTCGCACCCTCTTTTATTACCGCCTCGAGCACCTCGCAGAGATAATCAATATCGCTCCTTGTCGCGTCCATAGGGGAAAACTCCACGTCACTCGTGTATCCTTTCGCCCTTCTGACCGCGGCTACCGCAAGTTCCTTAACCTCTCCGCGGGATTTTTTCAGTTGGTGCTCAAGATGTATATCGGATGTGCTTATGAACGTGTGTATTCGGGGATTCTCGGCATCCTTTATCGCTTCCCAAGCTCTGTCTATGTCATCCGGAAGCGCCCTCGCCAGAGCGCAGATAACGGGCTCCCGGACTTTTCTTGCTATCTCCCGTACCGCTTCAAAATCCCCCTGACTGGTGGCAGGAAAGCCCGCCTCGATCACATCGACCTTTAACCTCTCGAGCTGTTCGGCAATCTCAAGTTTTTCCCTGACTCCGAGGCTTATCCCGGGGGACTGTTCCCCGTCTCTAAGCGTTGTGTCAAATATATAAACTCTGTTCCCCAAATAATCTCACCCCGCACATATCAGAGTAATCACGAATATCAAAGTATTATCATTTTTACATCCTTTATGCCTTCTTCGCCAACGAGCGTGCTTACGAGCTCGCTTGTAATGGGCTTGTCAAGAGAGAGACCCATTGCGGCGTTACCTTCTATCTTTGCCCTTCCAACCTGAAGGCTTTCGATGTTTATGTCGTTTTCACCCAGCAATGTTCCGACCTTACCTATCATTCCCGGTCTGTCCTCATAAACCACAAAACACATGTATTTGGAAGGAGAAATCTCAATCTCATACTCGAGCACGTCCACGAACAACTCCTGGTTCTTGCCAAGAAGGGTCGCCGCCGCCGACACCTTCTTTGACTCATCGGCGGCAGTCGCCCTGATAAGATTCAAAAAGTCTTTCGACTGCTTGCTTTTGCTTTCCTTGATGTTTATCCCGCGCTCATCGGCTATGACCCTCGCGTTCACGTACGTCACAGGTTCGGTGGAAATTGCCTCCAGGAAACCCTTCACGAAGGCGACGGTCAGAAGAGAGGTATCGCTTTTGCTGATTTCTCCCATGAACTCCAGTTCTATCTCATCAACCGCTCCCTCAACCAGGCGATTTAAGAGTTTGCCAAGTTTTTCCACGAGCGGAAGGAAAGGCTGAAGCGTCTCGACCACCTCGCGATGAGGCATGGTGATGTTTACGGCGCCGCTGACGAACTCACCCTTGAGACCGGCAATGACCTGCTCGGCGATTGCTATCCCGGCCTTATACTGCGCTTCCTTCGTGCTCGCCCCCAGATGCGGAGTTGCAACAACCTGCGGCATCTGACAAAGCGGGCTTCCCCCAGGCGGTTCACATTCGAAAACATCCAACCCGGCTCCGGCGACGATTCCGTTTTCGATAGCCCAGACTAAAGCTTCCTCGTCAATAACGCCGCCGCGGGACACGTTTATTATCCTCACTCCCTTCTTCATCTTCTCAAATTGCTCTTTACCTATCATGTGGTAAGTTTCCTCGGATTTAGGAACATGCAACGTAATAAAATCGCTCTCGGAGAGCAGTTCGTCGAGAGTCGGTTTCGACTCCACCCCGAGCCTCTTGGCTTTTGCCGTAGCGACGAACGGATCGTAAGCTATAACCCTCATTCCAAACACCAGCGCGCGCTCTGCAACGAGTGTGCCTATACGCCCGAGTCCGATAATACCCAGTGTCTTGCCGTTTAGCTCAACCCCCTCATATTTCGAGCGCTCCCACTCTCCTTTGGCAAGAGAAACGTTGGCGGCTGGAATATTTCTTGCAAGCGCGAGCATAACCGCCATGGTATGCTCAGCAGCCGACACAATATTGCTCTCGGGCGCGTTGGCGACAAGGATTCCCTTCTTGGTCGCCGCCTCCACATCTATGTTGTCAACACCAATTCCCGCCCTTCCTATCATTTTGAGCTTGCGCGCCCTGCTGATCACCTCATCATTCACTTTTGTCCCGCTTCTCACTATTAGGGCGTCATACTCCCCGATGCGTTCAAGAAGCTCTGTCCTGTCAATTCGGTCATAGGCGTCAACTTCGAAATGCGACCTGAGTTTTTCCAGCCCCTGGGGAGCAAGTTTCTCCGCAACGAGAACTTTCATTTTTTCTCCTCTTTCCATGACCGCACCTCTTTCCTTCCGGAAATATCATATAAAGGCCCGTTAACAAAAAATAACGAAAAGGCAAAAATCGCATGCGTTACGAAGCAACATCAGACATACAGCGAGTCGCGGTTCTTTAGCCTTCGTGCAGAACTCTCATTGCCGCGGTTACGCCCGAGCCAAGCTCAATGTGATACCCGAGTTCTTTCAAGCCAAACTCAACCGCCGCAAGCTGGACTATGATGTCGTACCTGTCAAAATATCCGACGTGCCCCAGCCTGAATATTTTCCCTTTGAGTTTGCTTTGACCGCCAGCTATGAAAATCCCGTATCTGTTTCTAAGAAGCCGGACGAGATCTCCGCTGTTTATGTCTCCGGGTGAAACCACCGAAGTGACAACCGAGGCTCTGGAGACATCCTTTGCGAATAGCTCAAGACCGAGAGCTTCCACGCCCGCTCTCGTCGCTCTTGCGAATAGAGCATGCCTTGCCCAGACCTCCTCAAGCCCCTCTTCCTGTATCATCTTAATGGCCTCATCAAGAGCCTGCAGAAGCGTTATCGCCGGCGTGTATGGCGTTTGGGGCGGAGTCTTTGAAAACGATTTTCTTGCTGCTTTGAAGCAGAAATAGTATCTGGGGAGTTTAGCTTTTTCGACCACCTGCCACGCTTTCTCGCTCACCGACACAAATGCAAGCCCTGGCGGCGTCATCAAACCTTTCTGCGAACCTCCCACGGCGACGTCCACGCTCCACTCATCGGTCTTGAATGGCGCCGCGCAAAGACCGCTGATCGTATCGACAACAAACAACGCTTGAGTTTCCCCAACAATCTTCCCGAATGCCTCCACGTCGTTAACCACGCCGGTTGATGTCTCGCTATGGGTAAGCATTACTCCTTTAAGGTCAGGGTTCTCAGCCACAACCCTCTCACAGTCAGAAGGGTTAGCGCACTCACCCCATTCATATGCGACTTCTATTACGTCAAGACCAAAAAATTTGCTTATCTCTACAAATCTCTCGCCAAATTTCCCGCCGCTGAAAACGGCCACTTTATCGCCAGGAGAAAAGCAGTTTGCGACCGCAGCTTCCAGTCCGCCTGTGCCGCTGGAGGCGAACACCACAATATCGTTTTTGGTCTGGAAAGCGTACTTGAGCCCTTCGAGAACCCTTGAGAAGAGTTCACCGAAATCCGCCGAGCGGTGGTGAATCATCTTTGACTGCGCCATGCTGACCCTGTGTGGCACTGGCGTTGGTCCGGGTGTGAAGATATAGTCTTTCTTCAATTTAGGTCCTCCTTGATTGATAAAGCTGGACAAAGGGAAATCCAACGAGAACGATTTTTAAAATTATATACTCATGCAAAAAAAATCTAAAGATTTTAAAGCCATTTCATCATTGATCTGAGACGCTTTCCAACCTCCTCTATCGGGTGAGCGGCCTCCTTTTTCCTCATTGTCTCAAAAGATGCCCTATTGGCTTTATTCTCCAGTATCCACTCAGTGGCAAAAGCACCAGTCTGTATCTCGTCAAGAATCCTTTTCATTTCCTGCCTCGTGGCGGAAGTTATTATTCTTTTGCCCCTTGTCATATCTCCATACTCAGCGGTGTCGCTTATTCTCGCCCTCATGCCGCTGATACCCTCAGACTGTATCAGATCAACTATCAGTTTCAGTTCATGGAGACACTCAAAATAGGCAACCTCAGGCTGATACCCAGCCTCAACCAGAGTTTCAAAAGCCGCCTTAATGAGTTCGGTTGTGCCACCGCACAAGACAACCTGCTCGCCGAATAGGTCAGTTTCCGTTTCCTCTTTGAAAGTCGTCTGGATGACCCCCGCACGGGTAGCCCCTATTCCCCATGCGTATGCGAGCGCCCTGTCCAAAGCCCTTCCCGTAGAATCCTGCTCAACCGCAACTAAAGCGGGTACTCCATTTCCTTCCTTGTAAGATTCTCTCACGATGACACCCGGTCCCTTGGGAGCAATCATCATCACGTCAATGTAGTCAGGGGGAACGATCTGGTTGTAGTGTATGTTGAAACCGTGAGCGAAAAGCAGCGCGTTGCCTTCCTTCAAACCCGGCTTTATGAATTCATCATAGACGCCGGGCTGCCGGTCGTCAGGAATCAGAATCATAATCATGTCCGCTTGCTCGGAAGCCTCCTCGATCGGCAGAACGTTCAAGCCATCGGATTTCGCTGTCTCGATTCCGGGATCATCGCGCCTTAGCCCCACGATAACATCAAGACCGCTGTCCTTTAGATTCTGCGCGTGCGCATGCCCCTGATTCCCATAACCGATTACGGCTATTTTCTCGCCTCTTATAGCATCCGGATTGACATCATTTTCGTAATATACCTTTGCCATTTTGCCTCCCATCCTAACTCACGCCCAAAACCAAAAACGCTTTCATTTGAAAAATTCATGAGGGATTCGTCTAACCGCGCGGAAGCGCCACCATTCCCGTTCTTACAAGTTCGACGATTCCGTAGGATTTCATGAGATCTTCGAAAGCCCTAAGTTTGGTACCTGTGCCCGTTACCTCAATTGTGAGAGTGTCTTTCCCTACATCGACTATCTTCCCGCGAAAGATGTCGACAATCTCTATTATTTCCGCGCGGGATTTGGCGTCCGCTTTGACTTTTATGAGCACAAGTTCACGTATTACGCTGCCATCAGGGGGCAAATCAATAACCTTAAGCACGTTTATGAGCTTGTTAAGTTGTTTGTAAACCTGCTCGAGCGAGTGCTCCTCAACATCAACGACAACGGTTATCCTTGAAACGTCGTCGCGTTCAGTTACCCCGACCGCGAGGCTGTCTATGTTGAAACCCCTCCTGGAAAAAAGTCCCGCGACTCTCGCAAGAACTCCCGGCTTGTTCTCAACTAATACCGAAAGGGTGTGCTTCAACTCATTTACCCCCAATCATGTCATCGAGCGAGGCCCCCGGCGCCACCATCGGAAACACATTCTCCTCGGAATCCACTACAAAATCGATCAGGAAAGGACCTTCTTCCCTCATCGCTCTCAAGAGCGCGGGCTCGACCTCATCCGGCTCGGTTACTCTGATGCCCTTGGCGCAGTATGCCTCAGCGAGTTTCACGAAGTCTGGTGATTCGCCCCTTCTTAGGCACGTATGAGCGTACCTCTTGTTATAGAACAATTCCTGCCACTGTCTGACCATTCCCAGATACCCGTTGTTTATGACAGCCATTGTTATGGATACATTGTTCAGCACGGCAGTCGCGAGTTCCTGAACGGTCATCTGAAAGGATCCGTCCCCGGCTATGTGAATGACCCTATCTTTCGGTCTCCCTATCTTGGCTCCGATTGCTGCGGGAAGACCAAATCCCATGGTGCCAAGACCACCTGATGATATGAACTGCCTGGGTTTGGAAATTTTATAAAACTGCGCTGTCCACATCTGATGCTGACCAACATCAGTAACAACAAGCGCTTTCCCTTTGGTCACCCTGTAAATCGTGTCGATAACGAACTGGGGTTTGAGTCCGTCTGACGGGATAACCAAAGGGTATTCCTTCTTCCACTCGTCAATCTGTTTCAGCCACGGTCTTATATCAGGGCGCTCCGCAACAGAGGATGACCCTTTGAGCGCCGCCACTAGTTCCTTCAGGATTAACTTCGCATCACCCACAATCGGCACGTCTACCGCTACGTTCTTGCCTATCTCAGCGGGATCGATATCGATATGGATTACCCTCGCATGAGGGGCGAAAGTGTCAAGTCTGCCCGTTATCCTGTCGTCAAAACGAGCGCCCACGGCGATGATTAGGTCGGTTTTCATCATCACGTAGTTAGCATAAGAAGTGCCGTGCATTCCAAGCATCCCAAGCGACAGTCGGTGCGTTTCCGGAAACGCTCCCTTACCCATGAGAGTTGTTGTCACCGGTATATCGAGCATTTTGGCAAGAGTGGCAAGTTCAGCCGAGGCACCGGAAGCGATCACGCCGCCGCCGGTGTATATAACGGGTCTTGTCGCTTTCAATATGAGTTTTGCTGCTTCTTTTATCTGACGGGAGTGACCCTTCGTCGTGGGCTTGTAGCCAGGCAGGGATGTTCTTTTCTCCGGATACTTGAAATCAAGAGTTCCCCTCGATACGTCCACGGGCACGTCTATAAGAACCGGCCCCCGCCTGCCCGTCGAAGCAATAAGAAAAGCCTCCTGAATCACATAGGGTATCTCCCTCGGGTCTTTGAGGAGATAGTTGTGTTTGACAATCGGAAGTGTGATGCCCGTAGTGTCGGCTTCCTGAAAAGCGTCAGTGCCAATCATGTGAGTGGCGACCTGTCCGGTGATCGCGATGATCGGTTGCGAGTCCATGTGAGCGGTGGCTATACCGGTAACGAGATTCGTCGCCCCCGGCCCGCTTGTGGCCATGCAAACGCCAACTTTTCCAGTCGCCCTTGCATATCCATCCGCCGCATGAGCCGCTCCCTGCTCGTGCCTCGTGAGAATATGCCTTATCTTCGAGTCAATCAGGACATCATAAATGGGCAACATAACACCGCCGGGATAACCAAAAACAACTTCCACTCCCTCCAGTTCGAGGCTCTTGACGAGAGCCTGCGCACCTGTCATCTTCAATTAAGTACCTCCGTTCCAATCACCGGTAACACCGCCAAATCTTAAAAATCCGCCTGCTCAGCAACTCAGTCATCCGTCCTCAAAATAGCGCCAGTTGAAGCGCTTTCAACGAGCTTTTCGTAAACCGCGAGCACGCCCTTCAACTCTTTTCGGGGCGGACCAGCCCAAGCGCTGCGTCTTGCGTCAATCTCTTTTTCGTCCACCAGTATATCCAGTCTTCTTGAGTCAACATCTATCTGAATCGGGTCCCCCTCCTCCACGAAGGCGATTGGTCCACCGGCGGCGGCTTCAGGGGAAACATGACCGACAGCCCCTCCACGGGTGCCCCCCGAAAACCTGCCATCCGTTATGAGCAGAACTTCATCTGCAAGACCCATTCCGGCAATGGTGGCTGTCGGAAGAAGCATCTCCCTCATTCCAGGTCCGCCCTTCGGTCCTTCATATCTTATTATTATCACGTCGCCTTTGTTTATTTTTCCTCCCCTTATGGCGGCAATAGCATCTTCCTCTGAATCGAAAACTCTTGCCGGACCGCGATGTGACCGCATCTTCTCTCCCATCGCAGCATCCTTAACAACTGCGCCCTCCGGAGCTAAAGAACCCCTAAGAACCGCGAGACCCCCTTTCGGTGAGAACGGCTCGTTTGCGGTCCTGATGACTTGAATGTTGAGGCTGCGGGCACTACCAACAAGTTCCGAAAGTGTTTTGCCAGCCACGGTTGGAACATCCAAATCAACCGCTCCGATTTCGGCAAGCTCTCCCAAGACCGCCGGAATTCCGCCCGCCCTGTGTAAATCCTCCATGTGAAACTTGCTTCCGCCGGAAGGCGCTATCCTGCACAAGTTGGGAGTCTGCCAGCAGATGCGGTCAATTTCACCCAAGTCAAGCTTGATTCCAGCCTCGCGGGCGATCGCCGGCAGGTGAAGAAGCGAGTTTGTGGAGCCCCCTATTGCCATATCAACCGCCAGAGCGTTTCTGAAAGCTTTTTCGCTGAATATAGGCTCTACGGTTCTACCCTCCTTGACCATATGAGCAACAGCCTTTCCCGTTTCGCGCGCAAGTCTGATTCTCCCGGACTCAACCGCCGGCACCGTACCGTTGCCCGGAAGGGCGATGCCCAAAGCCTCCGACAGGCAATTCATGCTGTTCGCGGTAAACAGACCGGCGCAACAACCCGCGGTCGGACATGCAAGATCCTCGATCTCTTTTAAGTCCTCATCACTGAGCGAATCGTTGGCGGCGTATTCCATCACCCTGACAAGGTCGAGTTTTTCATCTCCGCAGATGCCGGCAAGCATTGGACCTCCGCTGACCAAAGCAGCAGGTACCTTCAGCCTTGCCGCAGCCATGAGCATCCCTGGAATGATTTTGTCGCAGTTGGGCACGAGCACAACCCCGTCAAGAGCGTGCGCCTGAACCATGATTTCGACCGTATAACTTATTATCTCCCTGGAGGGAAGAGAATACTTCATGCCTGCATGTCCCATGGTAAGACCGTCGCAAACACCGATCGTGTTGAAAATGACAGGTGTGCAGCCGCCGGCTATCAACCCCTCCGCGACGGCGCGGTTGATGGATTCAAGATGAATATGACCGGGAACTATGGAGTTCGCCGACCCGGCTATTCCCACGATGGGTTTGGATATCTCCTCATCACCAAGACCGAGTGCTTTCAGAAGTGAACGGTGTCCCGCTCTTTGTCTCCCGGATTTCATAACATCGCTTCTCAAGGTTAACACACCTCCAAAATTGCGCTCGCCCGCATAAAATTAATAACGGAAAGCACGCCTCGAAAACAGGCATCTTGCAAAGAATTCTATGACCTGCCGGCTTGCGCAGATGATTTTTCGATTTTCTCAATGATTGCCTTTCCCATCTCCTTCGTGCCCGCGCTCCCGCCGAGATCATACGTGACGTGTTTGCCCTCTTTTATGACCTGGCAGACGCCATCGAGCACTCTCTGGGCCACGTCACTCTGTCCTATATGTTTGAGCATCAAATACCCGGAAAGTATCTGAGCGGTGGGATTGACTTTGTCCAGACCCGTATATTTTGGAGCGCTTCCGTGTGCTGGCTCAAAAACGGCCAAATCGCCATCTCCCAGGTTTGAGCTCGGCGCGATTCCCAGACCACCTATTAAACCCGCGCAAAGATCGCTGATCAGGTCGCCGTAAAGGTTGGGCATTACCATGACGTCGTAGAGCTGAGGTTTTTGCACTAGCTGCATGCACATATTGTCAACTATTCGCTCCTCAAACTCCACATCGGGATATTCCGGAGCAATCTCGCGGGCTGTGTTCAGGAACAATCCGTCAGTAAGCTTCATGATATTAGCCTTGTGTACCACCGTCAGTTTCTTTCTACCGTTTTTTCGGACATATTCAAAAGCAAATCTTATGATACGCTCAGAACCCTTTCGAGTAATGACTTTCACGGATTCTGCGACTCCATCAACAACCATGTGCTCTATGCCCGCGTACAGGTCTTCCATGTTTTCCCTGACAACAACAAGATCAATATCTTTGTAAGGGCTTTTCACTCCCTCAATGTAAAAAGCGGGGCGTACGCAGGCGTAAAGTTCGAGCTCCTTCCTCAAAGCCACGTTGACGCTGCGGAATCCGCTCCCCACAGGGGTTGTGATGGGACCCTTGTAGGCTATTTTGTTTTCCCTTATGTTCTCGAGCACCTCGGAAGGAAGCGGCGTCCCGTACTTATCCATCACCGCTTCACCAGCTTGCATTACGTCCCATTCTATTGATGCGCCTGCCGCCTCAATCACGGCAACTGCTACCTCAACGAGGGAAGGTCCCACGCCATCCCCGGGTATTAAGGTCACTTTTCTCTTTGCCATTTAACCTCCGTCAGTTATCTAAGAATCAACTAACCCGACTCCTATCAAAACCCTTATTCTTTCTAATATAGGAAACAAGACCGCCTTCGTTTAAGATTTCCATCATGATCGGGGGAATAGACCTGGATTTAAGTTCGATTCCCCTTGTCACGTCCTTCACTGTACCCGCCATTGGGTCAACCTCAAGTAAATCCCCGTCCCGTATCTCACTGGTATCGCATATTAAAGCGAGAAGTCCGTTATTAATCGAGTTTCGGAAATAAATCCTCGCGAATGACTTGGCTATAACACCGGCTATCCCCGCGTGCTTCAGCGCGAGCGGCGCCTGTTCCCTTGAAGAGCCACACCCGAAGTTTCTGCCAGCCACGATGAAATCCCCGGGTTCGAGTTTCGAGTAAAACTCCGGGTCAAGGTCTTCCATTATGTGTCTGGCAAGTTCATCCATATCCAGAGTCTTGAACTTATACCTGCCGGATATTATGTAATCAGTGTTTATATCATCACCGAACTTATGAGCCTTTCCCCTCAAAATCATTTTCCCCTCGCTTACTAAAGCTCATCATTTAACTAAATCACAGCATGACCCTCGGGTCCGTTATTTTTCCTGTAACTGAGCTGGCCGCTACCGTCGCGGGTGAGGCAAGATATATGAAGGCCTCCGGGTTGCCCATCCTTCCCTTGAAATTGCGGTTTGCGGTTGAAATCACATTCTCTCCGTCACCGGGCACACCCTGATGAGTTCCCACGCAGGATGCGCATCCAGGCGGCACTATGCAAGCACCCGCCTCAACGAGAATATCAATTAGTCCCTCTTTCAAAGAACCGCCAAAGACCTCTCTGGAAGCCGGCGCCACGATAAGCCTGACCCCTCGAGCGACCTTCCTACCTTTCAAAATCCTTGCGGCGACCCTTATGTCCGAAAGCCTTCCATTGGTGCATGTCCCGATAAGACCCTGGCTGATCTTGATACCCTCGACACCCTCAACGGGCGAAACGTTATCCACCTGATGGGGGTAGGCGACCATCGGAGGGACTTCTGAGCAATCAATTATGACCTCATCTCTGTACGCGGCATCATCGTCCGGGAAAACAGGCTCGAAGCGTTCATCGGTCCGCCCTTTCAAGAAATCGAGCGTTCTTTCATCAGCAAGCATGAGACCGGTTTTTGCCCCAACCTCAACAGCCATATTGCTTATCGTAAGGCGTCCGTCAATATCCATTTCCTCGATAGCTTCTCCGGTTATCTCCAGCGCGAGGTAGCTTGCGCCGTCCGCACCGATTCGAGCCACCATCGCAAGCGCAAGGTCCTTGGCGAACACGCCCTCTTTGGGCTTACCCTTAAAACATACCTTGAGCGTCTCGGGGCACATAAACCACAGTTCACCTGTAAGCATGGCTGCAGCGAGATCCGTGGACCCTACCCCTGTTGAAAAGCAGTTGAGCGCCCCATACGTGCAGGTGTGAGAATCGGCACCTATCACGAGGCCGCCTGGAAACGCCTGACCGCTTTCAACCATCAGCTGATGGCATACCCCTTCTCCAATTTCGAACAATTTGATGTTGTGCTCTCTGGCAAAATCCCTCATTATCCCGTGAAGATTTGAGACAGCTCTCGATGGGCTTGGCGCGTTGTGGTCGATCACGAGAGAGATTCTCCGGGGATACTTCGGACTTGCGCCACCCATCTGTTGAAAGGACCTTATGGCAAGTGGAGCGGTCCCGTCTTGAGCCATCATCGAGTCGGGCTGGATAATTACAATTTCGCCGGCCGATACGTCGCGGCCGGCGTGAGCTGAAAATATCTTTTCGGATATGGTTTTGCCCACGCCCGGGTGCCTCCTCTTTCAGTAAAAAACATCACACACAATAGCCGCAGCTTTGATGAATAATTTTACCCGTTTTTAGCAAAGTTTGAATGATATGTTCAAACGTTTAAGTAAAAGCGATATGCAAAGCGGCGAAATTTCAAAGATTCCTCAGTCATATTCCCGCTCAGTTTGAACATAAATCCGCCTGTTAAGACCTTTTTGGGGAGACCTTATAACCTAAGGTATTTTCCAGTCCAACAACCAACCGATAACCAGAGGAACTGACCCTCTCAGATTCGTCCCGTAAATTACCGCGTTTGAGATATGATATTACAATCAATGCGAAGTTAGTTTAACTGAAGTGCTCAAACGCTTTACCCGCGGAGCCGGAATTTGGGCTTTTGTTTTTCTGTTGGCGGAAGCAATGGTTGAAAATTGCTATTGTTGCCGTGTCTGTGCGGTTTTTAATTGAAAAGTGCGTAAGCATTTGATATATTCCAAAAGATTTCATAAAGGAGGTATGGAGATGGAGAATTTCCCTGAGGACCTGAAGTATCACAAGGAACACATGTGGGTAAGAGAGGACGGTACAATCGGGATAACTGATTACGCCCAAGAACAGCTTGGAGAAATCGTTTTCATAGAGGTGCCCGATGGGGGTACCGCAATCGAAGCCGGAGAGCCTTTCGGCGAAATAGAGTCACGTAAATCTGTTGCCGATCTGTACGCACCTGTTTCCGGGACGATAAAAGAAGTCAATTCCGAGGTCGTTGATGCTCCCGAAATAATCAATGAAGACCCGTACGGCAAGGGATGGATCGCTGTGGTCGAAATTAGCGATCCGTCGGAACTCGACAACCTGCTTACGGCAGCTGAATACAAGGAACTCGTGGCTGGAGAAGAAAACAAATAAGCCCGGAAACAAAAACCCGTGAGGGCATTTTCAGAAATTAGCGCGGGTGCTGGGGCTGGAAATACTCTTCCTAAAAAACATTTCATCATTTTTGTCTGAGTTATGGCGAAACTTGATTAAACATTTTACGTATCAAGGCGGCATGAGGTAATAAAACTCAACTGCCGATTTGCTTTTCTTGCTTTTTTAAATCTCAAAAGAAAGACAAACTTTAACGGGTTATGTGCTATCCTCAAATACAGGCATTAGTGCGGAAGACTAAAGGCGCTTTAGCAATAGAATCTTTTGCCACGGGGGTCATATGGCTGAAAACGATTTTGTTCCGGAAAAAATTCCAAAATGCATGAGCACTCAACATCCCGACAACGTGCACACGCCGTTTTTTGCCGCCGATAATGTGCTGGGCGGTGAAGACGAGATCCAGGAAGCCTATTACGTATTTTCCCACCTCGGCTGCGATGAGCAGATGTGGGATTGTGAGGGCAAGGAAGTTGACAACTTTGTTGTGAAAAAACTCCTCACGAAATACGAGTCCTTTTTCAAAGAAAAAGTTTTGGGCAAAGATGTGTTCCTCACCCTGAGAGTGCCGAATCCAACCGTGGAAAAAGCCGAAGCCAAGATACTGCTCGAGACGCTCGAAAGCATACCGCGTTCATTTGACGCTGCGAAGATTTTCTATGGCGAGGATATTGCACCTGTTTTTGAAGTGATTCTCCCCATGACCGCTTCCTCCCTGTGCATAGACAGAGTTTACAGATACTACAGCGATTTTGTGGTAAGGAAACAGGAGATGCCTTTTCGCGAGGGTGATATCAGCATCAAAGAATGGATCGGGGAGTTTAAGCCTGACACGATTAACGTCATTCCGCTTTTCGAAGATATAGAACATATGCTTCACGCACCAGACATGGTTAAAGAGTACTTGAAAGACAAGGACGTCCCGTACCAGCGCGTCTTTCTCGCTAGGTCCGACCCGGCCCTAAACTACGGAATGCTTAGCGCGGTACTTTTGAACAAAATCGCGCTCTTTAAACTTGCGCAGCTGGAAGAAGAAATAGGCGTGAGAATATACCCCATTATAGGTGTCGGATCCGCGCCATTCAGGGGAAATCTCAAGCCAGACACGATTGAAAGAGTGATTCTGGACTACCCGAACGCACAGACTTTCACCATTCAATCGGCGTTTAAGTACGATCACCCACATGAGAAAGTGAGAGAGGCTGTCAATAAACTGATGTCGAGAAGTCCCGTGAAAGCCCGCCAGGTTGATGAGGAAAAGTGCCTAGAAATAGTAAAGCGTTACTCTAACGAATACAGAAATCAGGTGAGAGCGCTCGCGCCGGTGGTTAACAGGCTCACAAAATATATACCCAGCAGAAGGAAGCGCAAACTTCACATAGGGCTTTTCGGTTATTCGAGAAGTATGGGGGGTGTAGTATTGCCCAGAGCGATAACCTACACCGCAGCGCTTTACTCAATAGGGTTCCCGCCGGAAATAATAGCCATCAACGCTTTAAGGGAAGAAGATTTATCATTCATTACCGAGACTTACATCAATTTCTCTGAGGACCTGAAAGACGCGCTTGCTTTTTACAACCCCTCATCCTTAAAGATACTTCCCGAGGAAATCTCTTCGATCTACGAGAAATACGAGTTCCCCACAGGTTTCCAGACATGCGGTGTTCATCTCGAACTGACGGATTTCATAATAAAAAAGGTAAGAGATTCGGACACCGAAAACCTCGGCGAGCGTATCATTGAGGCTGCAAACGTAAGGAAGTTTCTCGGGTAGAAATCCACCTTCTCGCCCAATCCAATCATTCCCGCATCTTTAGCGCTTCTACCAACATCTCGGAAGCCATCTTAGGGTTCGCTTTACCGCGAGTGAGTTTCATCACCTGACCCATCAGGTACTTTAGCGCCTGCTCTTTCCCGTCAAGATAGTCGCTGACAGCTTGGGGATTCTCCTTGATAACCTGCTTGACAATGGCGAGTATCTCATTTGAATCGGCTATCTGGCTGAGACCCTTTCTGGATACAATTTGACGGGGACTTTCGCCGCTTTCGAAAGCTTCTTTCAAGACATCTTTGGCCATTCTCCCTGAAATCACACCGCTTTCAACAAGATGGACAAGCTCTGATACGCCACCAGGTCTAACGGGTGATAGATCTGCATCAATTGAAGCTTCGTTCAACAAACCCGCAAGATCTCCGGCAACCCACTTCGCTATCTCGATAGGATTTTCGCCTTTCCGAACAGTCTCTTCATAGAAATTGCCAAGTTTTTTGTCGTAAACGAGAACCTTCGCGATATCCTTCGGCAAACCGTACTCGCTTATGAACCTTCTCAGCCTTTCTGCGGGCATCTCGGGCAGACTCCTGCGCAGTTCTTCCACCCAAGGGGGATCGGGTTCAATCGGGACCAGATCGGGTTCGGGAAAGTACCGGTAGTCGAAAGCTTCCTCCTTTGTCCTTAAAGCGTGAGTGATTCCAGCTGCTTCGTCCCAATGCCTTGTCTCCTGCGTTACGATTCCGCCCTTTAAGAGAACATCTCTCTGCCTTTTCTCCTCAAATGAAAGAGCCCTTTGCAGCGCTCTGAATGAGTTCATGTTCTTTATCTCAACCTTTGTCCCCCTGCTTCCACCAACACCGACGGATATGTTGGCGTCGCATCTCAATGAGCCTTCTTCCATCTTGCAATCGCTTATGCCGAGATATTCAAGCACGGCGCGGAGCTCCATCATGAAATTACGAGCCTCCTCAGGACTCCTCAAATCCGGCTCGGTGACGATCTCCACGAGAGGAATGCCAGCTCTGTTGAAATCCTCTAAAGACCGTTCAGCTCCGTGAATGCGCCCGCTTTCGCCAACGTGGATGCTTTTCCCCGTGTCCTCTTCGAGGTGAACTCTTATTATTCCGACTCGTCTTTTGTACTCACCCATGTCGATCTCGAGAAATCCGTTCCTCGAAAGCGGTATGTCGTACTGCGAGATTTGATAATTCTTGGGCATGTCAGGGTAAAAGTAGTTCTTTCTATGGAATATCGAACGCTCGGCTATCTCGCAGTTGAGCGCAAGCCCGAGAAGAATAGCATACTCAATCGCCTTACGGTTCGCGACAGGAAGAGTGCCTGGGTGCCCAAGGCAAACGGGGCATGTCTTAGTGTTGGGCTCCCCGCCAAACACAGTTGAGCATCCGCAGAACATTTTTGATTTTGTCGAAAGCTCGGCGTGTATCTCAAGACCTATGATTGTCTCGAAATCCATTTCATTCATCTCCTGTGTCAGCCTAACAGAAAACCGTCGCGTAAAATTCCTTGCTCATGCAAAAGGTCCAATCATACCGGAGGGCGCATATCCAGGTTCAGCGATTGCTCCAGCGCGTAGGCCACATTCAGTATTCTTGCCTCTTCGAGCGGCGGACCCATTATCTGAAAACCCACCGGCAATCCCTTCGAAAAACCGCACGGAACAGAAATCGCCGGTATCCCAGCCAGATTTACCGGTATCGTGCAGATATCGGAAAGGTACATGGTCAGAGGGTCATCTATTTTCTCCCCAATCTTAAAAGCGGTCGTCGGTGAAGTCGGGGAGAGAAGAACGTCGAATTTATCCCAGGCTCTGTTATAGTCTCTTATGATCAAGGTCCTGATCTTCTGCGCCTGAGCGTAATAAGCCTCATAATAACCGGCCGAAAGCGCGTAAGTTCCGAGCATAATTCTCCTCTTTACCTCTCCCCCAAACCCTTCAGAGCGCGTCCGGTCATACATTTCCCATATGTCTGCGCAATCGCATTCCGTTCTGAACCCGTACCTGATGCCATCGAACCTGGCGAGATTGCTCGATGCCTCCGCGGGAGCGATTATGTAATAGGCAGACAGCGCGTATTCGAAACTTGGCAGCGTTACCTCCTCTACATGGACACCACATTCCTCGAGGGCACCGATTCCCTTGTAGAAACACGACAAGACATCCGGGTCTATTCCCTCGCCTGAAATCTCCTTAACCACCCCGGCTTTTAATCCACGGACATCACCGGTCAGTCCGGAAAGATACTCGTCGGGAGTGCGGGGAATGGAAGTTGAATCAAGCGGATCGTGACCCGCGATCAAACCCAGGAGCGCGGCGCAGTCTTTCACGTTTAAGGTCATAGGACCTACCTGATCCAAACTCGAGGCGAAAGCGACAAGCCCGTACCTGGAAACAAGACCGTAAGTCGGCTTCAGTCCGACAATTCCGCAGAGCGCCGCCGGTTGCCTTATGCTGCCTCCCGTATCAGAACCGAGCGCCCAAGGTGCCTCACGGGCAGCCACGGCAGCCGCGGAGCCTCCGCTTGAGCCTCCGGGAACCCGGTTTGTATCCCAGGGATTTCTCGTTACTCCGAAGTAGGAGTTTTCCGTCGATGAGCCCATGGCAAACTCATCCATGTTCGCCTTGCCTATCATCACGCACCCGGCGTTGAAAACTTTTCTTACCGCGGTGGCGTCATAGATAGGTATGAAATTTTCAAGCATCCTTGAGGCACAGGTTGTGTGGAAACTTTTCGTGGAAAGTACGTCCTTTATCGCAATCGGAACGCCAGCGTACCTGCCAGCTTCCTCGCCCCTGGATAATTTTTCATCTATTTCTAATGCCTGCTTGCGCGCCAGTTCTGCTGACAAGTTTATGAAAGCATGAATTACCGGCTCGACTTTTTCGATTCTGTTAAGGTATGCGTCAACGACCTCTTTTGATGAGACTTCCCTTTTTGATATCAATTTACTAAGGGTAAGAGCATCCTTCTCGGTCAGTTCCATTAAGTTCACATCCCCTTATATAATTTTTGGAACCGTGAAAGCACCGCCATCTGACCATGGGGCGTTCTTCGTCGCCTCCTCAACGGTAAGAGATTCACGAACCTCGTCCTCCCTAGTAACGTTGGATAGTGGAATCGCATGGCTTGTGGGTTCGACGGTGCTCGTGTCAACCTCAGATATTACGCGGGCGTGTTCCAACACGTCCGATAACTGCTTTCTAAACATTTCCTTTTCTTCCTCAGTCAAGTAAATTCGAGCAAGTTTTGCCACGTGCTCCACGTCTTCAATCGAGATAGCCAAATCGATTACCCCCTTGTGCTATGCATTGCTTGATTGAGACAAACCTTTATTGGTGACTGTTTTCAACATAAGCCAGAATATCCCATCAACCTTTCAGAGAAGCAATCTCAGGACGCTCCTTTGATCATCTCCTCAAACTCCTCCTCTGAAAGTGTCGGTATACCGAGGCTCAGTGCTTTCTCGTACTTTGAGCCAGGCTCCGAGCCCACAATCACATAATCAGTTTTCTTGCTCACTGACCCCGTCACTCTTCCTCCAAGCCTCTCGATAAGAGCAGTAACCTCATCTCTCGTGTATCTGCTTAAAGCTCCAGTAAGCACAAAGCTTTTGCCGGAAAGCGGAAGTTCCCTTTCCTCCTCTGCAACCTCATCGGACATCCTCACACCCGCCCGCTTAAGTTTATCAATAACCTTGAGATTTTCTTCCTGCTTGAAGAAATTGTGCACGCTTTCGGCAATTCGCTCTCCAACTCCCTCAACACTGAGCAACCCTTCCACGCTCGCGCTGGCGAGCTCATCGATGGAAAGGAAATGCGAGGTCAGAACTTTCGCCATATGGCTTCCCACATGCCTTATGCCCAGCCCAAAAACAAGGCGCCATAAAGGTCTGTCCTTCGCCGCTTCTATCGCGTTAAGCAGGTTAGAAACTGACTTGTCCTTGAAACCGGGTAGTTGATAGATCTGCTCACGCGTCAGATAGAAGATATCTGCGACGTCTTTCACGAATCCCCTTGAGAGCAACTCATTTACGGTGACGTCTCCCATTCCCTCGATATCCATCGCTCCCCTGGAAGCAAAATGCAGTATTCTCTCGAAATTCTGCGCCGGGCAAGCGATGTTCGTGCATCTTGCCACGGCTTCCCCTTCTTCCCTGACCACCTCAGCGCCGCACACCGGACACCTTGAGGGCATAACAAAGGGCTTTTCATCCCCTGTCCTTGCATCGGTAATGACTTTAACGATCTCCGGTATGACATCCCCCGCTTTGTGAACAAGCACTCTATCGCCTATTCTCACATCTTTTCGCCTTACTTCATCCTCGTTATGCAAAGTGGCATGCGAAACGGTAGAACCGGCGATTGAAAGGGGTTCCAGAACCGCAACCGGAGTGAGTGCACCAGTTCTTCCCACTCCAATCTTTATGTCTATCACCCTCGTGGTTTTTTCTTCGGGAGGGAATTTGTATGCTACTGCCCAACGGGGGCTTTTGGATGTGGCACCCAAAGCTCTCTGATATTCAAGGGAATTGACCTTTATCACAACACCGTCAATCTCATAGTCAAGTTCTTCCCTCCTGTCCTTCCAATTGTCGCAATACGCTATCGCGTCTTTCAGACCCCGAACCATTTCGCTATGTTCCCCGAGTCTGAAACCCATATCGCCTAGAAGTAAAAGCATTTCCCACTGTGTTCTTGGATACTCCCCGGTTGTATACCCGATAGAAAAAGTCACCATTGAAAGATTTCTTTCAGCAGTTATTTTTGGATCGAGCTGTCTGAGAGACCCGGCTGCGGCGTTCCTCGGGTTCGCAAACGGAGGCTCTCCCCTCTCAAGACGTTCCTTATTTAATCGCTCGAATGACTCTTTTGGCATATAAACCTCGCCAACCACTTCTATGAGCTCTGGAGGATTGTCAGCTAAGATACGCATTGGGACCGTTCGGATTGTCTTCAAGTTAGGGGTTATGTCTTCACCCACCTCACCGTCACCCCTCGTTGCGCTTTTCGTGAACAAGCCGTTCTCGTAGGTCAACGCCACCGCGGTGCCATCCATTTTCAGTTCGCAAACAAACTCTATTTCCTCGAGGGGGATGCCCAGAGCTTTTCTCACCCTCTCCCCGAAAGCAAGGAGCTCATCCGCATCAAACGCGTTGTCGAGACTCAGCATCCTTCCCCTGTGGCGCACGGGCGCAAAACCAACAGCGGGAGGCGGACCGACCCTCGTGGTCGGCGAATCGGGCTGGATGAGGTCTGGATGTTCCTCTTCAAGACGCAACAATTCCCTGTAGAGCTCATCGTATTCGGCATCGCTAATGACTGGGTCGTCAAGCGTGTAATACCTATATATGTGGTAATTTAGCTCTCTTACAAGTTGCTCAATCCTTTTCCTGATTTCATCTTTGTTCAGAGCACCGCCAGTCATTTTTCATCCTCTCTTTTCACGCTTAAGAGAAGACCAGACTCGTCCCATCATATGCCTTGCCATGATGGGAGAACCCAATCATGTCAAGATTTGGGGATTCACATGCCCGTTTCTGACGCATTTATAATTTTAGCAATAGCGATGGAAGAAGACGCGTTTTGCGGAAATCCAACGGAACAAAACTACCTGCCTGGCATAAGCCCGGCTAAGGTTTCCTTGATTCGCAGTGATTAAAAGTATGCCATATCTTCTACAGAGTCGAGATGTCCCCCGGAGGCCAAAATACGAAAACAGCGTGTCCTGTAATATTTTCAAGTGGCACGGGACCGAAAAACCTGCTGTCGTACGACTGGCTTTCGTTGTCGCCAAGAACAAAGACGGCGTTGTCCGGAAGAAGTGTGGTGAAATTTGATTTCACCCGGGTGCTCGAGCTGAAATAAGTGTACTTATCATTTACGATAATCCTTCGGTCGGTAAAAGTCAGCTTGTCACCACCGATAGCAATGACCCTCTTTACGAGAAACTCAGGATCCCCTTTGACATCCCTGAAAGTCACTATGTCGCCCCTGTTCGGAGTGTTACCGAAGCGGTATTTGACCACGAGAATCCTGTTACCGTCCTTCAGGGTAGGAAACATGGAATTGCCTTTGACGACATGTGGTCTCCCAACGACCACAAGAAGAACATAGAGCGACAAAAGTACCACGAGCGGAATAAATAGCAGGAAACCCCATCCTGGAAGACCTATCTTATCCCTGAGAAGTTCCCTGCGGGGTTGGGGCATTTCATAGTTATAAAAAGGGGAATGTCCGGGATAGTTAGGGATGCGATAATAAGGATAAACAGGTCGCTTATTTTTTTGACGGTTCACTTCTTCACATTCCTCAATAGCGAGCTCGAACGCTTTAGATCATTATTGCTTTATCCGAGTATACGTTTTGATTATACAATCAGTTCCCGACACGGACGCATGTGTTTACGCCATTTTTACGCTAGTTTATTACCCAATCCAGAATCCATGACGTGAATCAATATCTGGAAGTGACCCGTATATTTATCTGGTCTCAGGGCTGCAACTGCACCTCGCCTCTGATACCTATCTTTTCACCGGCAACGATTACAACAGCTCTGATCTCGGGATATTCAGAAGATTTCTCAAGCGCTTTCTGGATGTCCTCCGCAGAATGTATCATGTTACCGAGAAAAGTCGCGGCAGCGTCAGCAAGGGCACCAGTGTCGGCGACCACCGTCACAGCATCAGCAATTCCCAGAGAAACAGAAGGTCCTACGCTCGCGCTTGACGTGCAGATACCCACTCCGCTCTTGGTATCGGCAATATTGAGATGAAAGAGGGGATTTGCCCGCCCGGCAAATACGCGAACAGTTCTCTCCTTCTCTCCCGCGGAGAATATGTCTCCACCGTTTTCAACTATGACCTCATCGGATTCATCAAGTAGGTCTCTTCCCACGAAATCAGCTATCGCTCCGGCAACACATGCCATGGGACCAACATCAAAACGCTCAGCGGCACGAGTCATCTCGAGCACAATTGATGGAGCCGAAGCGGTAGCCGGAAGCGGCTTAAAGCTCAATGCGAAATTTGGATGAGTTTCGATGTAAATTTCCAGGTCAGTTCTGTATCTTTCAAGCGAATGGAAGGCGAGGTCCCTCAAATCAGATTTCGTGCATACGTAAAGGTCGCTTTCCCTTATGGAAACTCTGTAACATATGAGCCCTTTGGGAGATATGATTTTCCTATACTCTCTTGAGATGTAAGTGCTCTCCAAACGCTCTTCCGACCGCCTTTACCCACTCGGATGCTTTCGCGATATGAAGCTTACAATCAAAAAGCATCGATCAGAGGTTCTTTCTGGTTTGACCTTGCCTCTTTTTCGCTTTTACTTTGATCGCGCTTACCTTGAACTCGGGAATCTTGCACACAGGGTCTAGAGCCGAGGGGGTGAGTACATTGACCGGGGTCTCCGCATAATGGAACGGCACAAAAACAACCCCCGGATTTGCTCTTTCGCTTATGGTAGCCCTTACCTCGATCTTACCCCTTCGTGTCGCGATCTCTACAATGTCCCCTTCACCAATCCCGTATGCGGCAGCATCCGATTCATGGAACTCGGCAAGAGCCTCAGGCGCAATCTCTTCCAGAGGCGGGCACCTTCTCGTCATCGATCCGGCATGATAATGCGTGAGTATTCTGCCTGTTGTCAATACGAGAGGATAATCCTTCGTGGGCGACTCATGCGGTGGTTTATAGTGGACAGGCATAAACTTACCCTTACCCCTCGTGAACTTACCTACGTGAAGAATAGGCGTGCCGGGATGGTCCTCCTCGGGACAAGGCCACTGGATCCCGCACGCGGCACCGGCAATTGCATTGGGTGTGATACCTCGGTAACTCGGGGTCACTTTTGAGATCTCCCGGCTGATATCATAGACAGTTGAATACGACATCTTATATCCGAGAGCGCTTGAGACCTCCGAGATTATCTCCCAGTCTGGTCTTGCCTCGCCGGGGGGTTCTATAGCCTTGTGAATTCGCTGCACGCGCCTTTCGGTGTTCGTGAACGTGCCCTCTTTCTCGGCAAAACTCGCGCTCGGAAGTACTACGTCCGCAAACTCTGCAGTCTCGGTCATGAAGATATCCTGGACAACCAGAAACTCAAGGCTTTGGAAAGCTTTTATCGAATGGTTGAGGTCAGAATCGGTTATGACAGGGTTTTCCCCCATGACGTAAATTGCCTTGATATCACCACGCAGCGCGGCGTCAACCATCTCAGTGACTTTTAGGCCAGGTTTTGCTGGAAGGGGGACCCCCCATGCCTCTTCCATCATCCTGCGCGCTGCGTCATCGGTAACCTTCTGATATCCAGAATAAACGTCTGGAAGCGCCCCCATGTCGCAAGCTCCCTGAACGTTGTTCTGACCTCTAAGCGGATTCACCCCAGTGCCTGGTCTGCCAATATTACCCGTGAGCATTGCGAGGTTCGCGACCGCCATAACGTTATCTGTACCGGTTGTATGCTGTGTGATTCCCATGGCATAAATTATGTTCGCCCTGGGCGCTGAAGCGAACATTTCCGCGGCTCTCTTTATATCCTCTTTCGGAACCCCGGTGATTTTCTCGACTTTTTCGGGTGAGTATGCCGCAAGGCTTTTCTTAAATTCGTCAAAACCTTCGGTTCTCTCGGCAATAAAATCCTCATTATGCAGCTTCTTCTTCAAAATCCAGTGCATCATTCCATTAAGAAGCGCCACGTCCGTCCCTGGTTTCTGGTTCAGCACGATCTCAGCGAAGCTTGAGATCATTATGTTCCTCGGGTCGGCGACTATGAGTTTTTTTCTGCCAGCCTTCACGGCTTTGATTAACTCCATGCTTATTACCGGGTGAGCCTCGGTAGTGTTCGAACCTATGATGAAAGTGACATCGGCAAGTCCGATATCCTCAATGGAGTTCGTCATAGCACCAGAACCAAACGTTGTCGCCAGACCGGCGACGGTCGGGCTGTGTCACAATCGAGCGCAGTGATCGACGTTGTTCGTGCCGATCGCCGCGCGAATGAACTTCTGGAAAACGTAGTTTTCTTCGTTAGTGCACCTTGCGCTCGCAAGACCCGCTATCGAATCGGGACCGTACTGTTCCCTGATCCGAGCAAAATTTTCAGCGATATAGGACACCGCTTTTTTCCAGCTGACGCGCTTGAGACTGCCATCCCTCTGTCTGACAAGAGGGCTTTTGAGCCTGTCCGGAGAGTTCACAAATTGATATCCGAACCTCCCTTTGACACAGAGATCTCCTTTGTTGACACCCTTATCGATCGGCGCCGTGACGTTCACGATGCGGTTTTCTTTGGTCCAGAGGGTGATGGTGCAGCCAACTCCGCAGTACGGGCATATGGTGTCTGTCTTTTTAACGTCCCAATATCTACCTTTCCCTTTCGATATCTTTGAGGTTAATGCCCCCACGGGACACGCAGAAATGCATTGTCCACAGAAAAGACAGGGCGTATCCAACAGAGAGTGGTCGTAAGGCGTGCTCACTATCGCGTCAAACCCACGATTAACAAACCCATAGACACCCGCGCCAACAACTTCCTCACATATTCTCACGCACCTTCCGCACAGGACACACTTGTTAGGATCTCTCTCTATCAGCGGGTTGCCGTTCAATATTCCGTACTTATGGGTCTCCCCAGCATAAGGGCTTCTCTTAACACCGTAACGATAGGCAAGGTCTTGAAGCACGCAAGAACCGGCAGATTCGCAGGTCATGCAGTCATCGGGATGGTCTGAAAGAAGCAGTTCTATTACAGTCCTTCTAATCGATTCTATCCTTTTCGTTGAGGTTCTTACTTCCATGCCCTCGGTTATCTCAGTTGTGCAGGCTGGCAGGAGACCTCTTGCTCCCTTGACTTCCACGAGGCACAGCCGGCAGGCGCCGTAAGGTTCGAGCCGTTCGTCGTAGCAAAGAGTGGGAATCCATATTTCATTCCTCCGTGCGACTTCCAATATGGTCTCGCCTTTAAGACCGCTGCACGCCTTGCCGTCTATCTTTAATCTGATCTCGCCGGACATATCCCCTCCATATCAGAATCAAACGGTGTAAACCGCATCAAAGCGACAACGCCTGATGCATTCCCTGCACTTTATGCATTTATCTTCGTCGATTACGTGGGGCTTCTTTCTCTCCCCGGATATCGCGCCGCTCGGACAGTTTTTTAAACATACACCGCAACCGGTACATTTCTCAGGATCAATATGGAAAGTGACAAGATCAACGCAAAGTCCCGCCGGACACCTTTTATCCCTGATATGCGCAACATATTCATCTCTGAAGTACCTCAGTGTGGTAAGGACAGGATTAGGTGCGGTTCCTCCGAGTTGGCAAAGCGAGCCCTCTTTAATGTCAATCGCGAGTTTCTCGAGAAGATCAATATCCTCAGGCTTACCTTCTCCCTTGCAAATCCTTGTGAGTATTTCGAGCATTCTCTTAGTGCCGAGCCTGCACGGAACGCATTTGCCGCAAGACTCCATCTGGGTAAAAGTTAAAAAGTACTTGGCTAAGTCAACCATGCATGTCGTATCATCTACCACCACCATACCACCGGAGCCCATAATCGCACCGGCAGCCGGAAGTGAGTCGTAGTCAACCGGCGTGTCAAGAAGGGACTCGGGAAGGCAACCGCCCGAAGGTCCACCTATCTGAACCGCCTTGAACTTTCGCCCCTCTTTTATACCCCCGCCAACGCCAAATATGACTTCGCGGAGAGTAGTGCCCATCTCAACCTCGGCAAGCCCCCCTCTCCTTACTTTACCGGTGAGACAGAAGACCTTTGTGCCTTTGCTTCCGACAGTTCCCATCTTGGCGAATTTCTTTGCCCTGTTGCGAATAATCCAGGGGACATTGGCGAATGTCTCAACGTTATTTATGTTTGTCGGCATACCCCAGATACCTTTGTTGGCGGGAAACGGTGGGCGAGGACGGGGCATTCCTCTCTTCCCCTCGATGCTCGCTATCAGCGCCGTTTCCTCTCCGCAAACGAACGCGCCAGCACCTTCTTTGACAACGATGTCAAGAGAATACCCGCTGGAAAGAATGTTTTTTCCCAAAAAACCCCTCGACGTCGCGTCAGCAATTGCTTTTTTAAGCCTTCTTACAGCAAGGGGGTATTCGGCGCGGCAGTATATATAGCCATGGGTGGCGCCGATAGCGTAGCCCCCGATGATCATGCCTTCGATAACGGCGTGCGGGTCACCCTCAAGCACGCTCCTGTCCATGAAGGCACCAGGGTCACCTTCGTCGGCGTTGCAAACGATGTACTTATCCTTCCCTTGAGCCATGGCGCATAAGTTCCACTTCTGGCCTGTGGGAAAGCCAGCACCACCTCTGCCTCTCAAACCGGATGCGAGTATTTCTTCCCGCACCTGCTCAGGGGTCATGCCGCTCAATACCTTCTTCAATGCCTCGTAACCGCCGGTTGCTATATAGTCATCAATATTTTCCGGGTCAATAAGCCCGCAATTGGCAAGAACTATCCTCTTCTGCTTCTTGAGAAAATCCGCTTCGGGGGTTTTCCTGCCCTCGATGAGAAGCGCTTTATCCCTTAAGATTTTCCCTTCGATAAGATGGCCCTCCACAATGAGAGGCACATCGTTGGGTTTAACCTCGCCGTAAATGACTTTCGGCATTCCCGCTTTTTGGATTTCCACAAGAACCTCCGCAAAGCAGTAGCCGATACAGCCTGTCTCGGCAACTTCCACACCAAGATTGCGCTTTTTTATTTCTCTTCTGATCTCTTCCATAACGGAAACGCCGCCGGCTGCTATCCCGCAGGTCGCAAGACCGACAACAACTCTATCTTTTCCACTCAACGCATCTCGCCCCCACAATAGGATCTATCCAATCTGCCCGGATCGGCTCATTTCTTCTTTTGCGCCCTTTTTCCGGATCGAGCCCCACCACCGGAGCGCTCATTCTCTGATTTCTGGTAGCTTTTTATCACACTTCTTGCCTTGTCCGGATTCAGTCTGCCATGAGCCACACCATCAACAATCATTATCGGAGCCAGACTGCAGGCGCCTACGCAGACAACCTTTTCAACCGTGAACTCCATATCGCCCGTGGTGCCGCCTTCCTCGGGCAAGCCGAGGTGACCACACACAGCCGCGTCAATGTCATCCGCCCCTGCCACATGACAGGCGGTTCCATGGCATATCCTCACAAGATGCTTCCCTATGGGCTCCAGACGAAACTGCGCGTAGAATGTGGCAACACCGTAAACCTGGGCAAGCGTTCTTCCCGTTGCTTTCGCTATCTTTTTCAGAGTTTCTTCCGAAAGGTAACCGAGGGCTTCCTGCGCTTCTTGAAGCACGGGTATCAGCGCCCCTTCGCTACCTTTGTATTTCTTCAATATTTTCTCAAGAACGCGAGACTGCTCACCGTTGTCGCAAGCACCAGGAGAATAAGCAGACATCATCATCACCTTTTCAAAAACAGGGAAACAGGAATCCCGGTTTCTTCAATGGAACCTGAAGCGCGTTTCCTAAAGCTGCAAATATGAATCGGCGTAAAGGGTCTCCTCATGAAACAACTTGACAGTCTTATGGACAGCAAGCTGATCGGGGTCGGAAAGATCCAACTCGCCCTCCTTTAGACCCTCCGCTATAAGCGCCCATTCATACTCGGGACTTTCTTTCCGGGCAACAGCCATAAGCTTCTCATCGTTTGGATCAACAATGGCGGCGTCCATTCCATGACCCATCAGAACGGCAAGGTAAATCCTGTTCAGCAGGCTCTGAACCTCCGGGGCGCATTTGTTGCTTACGTTTGAAAGTCCGCAAATCAGCTGCGGTTTCTCCGGAAGCTCGCTGAACATCTTTGTGGCCTTTACGAGAGCGTGAACCTGGTCCTGCGCGACATTTATCGGGAGCACGATTGGGTCTATCCAGTAATCCTCCATCGGTATGAGTCTTTCCATCTCAACGAGGTCTGGTCTATCTCCGGCGAATACCATCATGAGGTTGTATCCGTTTTCAACCCTTTCGTTTTCATCACGGGGTACACCTGCTTCGCTCGTGCACAACCCAATCACTTTTGCGCCGTATTTCAGAGCGAGAGGAACGAGTCTCTTAATCCTTTCAGGAACATAGGAAATCGAGTTTATTATGGTGGGGTTTTTCGCTATCTGAAGACCAGCCTCTATCGCGTCCATGTTCATTGTGTCAAGCGAAAGGGGGAGATCTGTGACCTCCTCAATTGTCTGGACCATCCACTGCATCAGTTCGGGACCGTTCTTGGTGGCGGGGCCGAGATTTATGTCAATCGCATCGGGATTACCCTCGAGCTGCTTCTCGACCATCGCCTGAATCGGTTTCTTATCACGATTCTTCATGGCTTCCTTGATGCTCGTCGTGATTACATTAACCTTCTCGGCAATCGTAAACATATCGACCTCCTTGTCACCCTACGTTTTCCTCTTCTTCCTTTATATCGTTTTCTTGCTTTCCTATAGTCTTACTTCCTTTGAAAGCTTGCTCTGCCTTGTAGGAACTTCTCACAAAAGGTCCGGAGAATACGCAAGCAAATCCCATCTTATAACCCATCCGCTCTATATCCTCAAACTCCTTAAGGCTATAAAACATTTTGACCGGCACGCAATCCCTTTTCGGTTGCAAATATTGACCGACGGTAAGGGCCTGACATCCTGATTCTCTCAGGTCCAACAGGGTTTGTGTTATTTCCTCCTCGGTTTCACCCAAGCCAACCATTAAGCCGCTTTTGGTGAACAAACCACGCTCAGATGCGATGCGGAGAATATCCAGGGACCTGCGGTATGAAGCTTTCGGTCTAATGTCCGGATAAAGCCGTTCCACGGTCTCGATATTGTGGTTGAAAACATCTGGACGACCTTCCAAAACTTTTTGAACCGCCTTAAGGTCTCCATTGAAATCCGGCGTGAGAACCTCAACGGTTACGTCTTTGAGCTGTGTCCTTATGCTCCGGATGGTCTTTACGAAGTGCTCAGACCCGCCATCGGGCAAGTCGTCCCTCGTAACGGACGTGACCACGACGTGCTCGAGATTAAGATGCATGGAGGCTCTCGCAACGGCCTCAGGTTCATCTTCCCTCAAAGGCAGAGGTATGCCCGAATCAACAGCGCAGAAAGCGCAATTCCTGGTGCATATATTCCCCATGATCATGAACGTGGCGGTACCTGCCGAAAAGCACTCTCCACGATTCGGGCATCTTGCGCTCACGCAAACGGTGTTCAAAGCTTCAGCTGTCAGAACGGATGCAACACGCCCGAAATTGCTGCCGCCCGCAATTTTTCTCCTCAACCAGCTCGGCTTACTGTCGGTGATGCCCGCTTTACTCGCCACCATCCGGGAAATACCTCTCTTTCAATGCGAGCGCCGTACGCGCGGTCAAATCCATGGTCCGCTCCGCGACCTCAACAGAAGCCGAGCCGAGACCGCACGATGGGGTAACCATCGAATGAACGGCTATAAGCGTCCGATCCACGCCTCTCTTCTCGAGAGCTTCAAACGAACTCTCAATAACATCAACGAGTTGGTCCACATCGACATCGAAAACACGCTCATCATTTGGTACCACACCCCAGGCTATCGCCCCTCCCCGTTCAATATGCGAGGATATATGCGTGTGGTACGCCAAGAACCCCTCAAGGTAATCCCAAGCGTCGAAATTGACTATGTCAGGCTCTATCTCAAAGACGATAGACCAGTCGGTGTTCCCGCAGCAGTGAATTCCCTTAATATCCGCTCCGCATTCGCTCATCGATTCTCGGATATCGCTTATAACCTGCTCCCTGCTCAGGCTTATTAAGGCAGAGCCTACCGAAACAAGATACGGCTCATCGAAAAAAATTATCACTTTCGCATTCGGCGCGGCTTTCCTAAGCTTTTGAACCTGCCATGCAGCTTTGAGCGAAAGCGCTCTCACCACCACTTCCTCGAACGTCCCGTCGTAAATAACGGAGCGCTTTGCCTCATCCGTGACAGTTAGCCCGAACGAAATCGGTCCGGTAATCTGCCCTTTCACATAAGGCACATTCCTTAATTTCTCCTCAAATGAAGGGCTCAGAAACGCCGTAAGTCCCGAGGCGAACTGCTCGCTTATCGCGAACCTTTCTGCTTTCCGTCTTTCAACCGAAAGATAGAAATTTTCGAGCTCATCAACAAAAGCCCCACCGGACTCGAACCAAACTCTCCTGCCCTCTTCGTCGATGCGCACACCCGGCATGCCCTCGCAGAACTGAACGTACATGTTTTCAAGGTAACTCCGCGAAGGCAGTTGCGGCCATGGAGGCGCATCCGGAAAGGATTCAATCATCAGATTGCAAGCCACTTCCGCATCATGGTGTGGCAGGCTGCCTATTGCGGTCGCGAGAAACCGCGGCTTAAATTCCATGTCTTTATAGCCTGAATGTAGGTCTCTTATAGCTCGTTTATGTCGATCTCGGCTTCCTCGAGGATACGCGGCACAACGTCCTCTTTGCCAATCGCCATTATGTGGACGCCGTCTGCAAGACCTTGCTCTCTGATCTGCTTGATCTGACGCGCCATTATCTTGATGCCTACATCTATAGCCTTTCCCTTCTCTGCCGCCGCCAGCTCATTGATGAGTTTGTCCGGGACGAACACCCCTGGCACGTTCTTGTTCATGTATTTGGCCATCCCGGCCGATACGAGCAGGACGAGCCCTGCCTGTATCTTAACAGGATACTGCCTTGCGATCTTCATGAACTTGGCGAAATGCTCCATGTCGTAAATCGCCTGCGTCTGGAACCACTCAGCACCGGCTTCCACTTTTTTCTCAAATTTTAAAAGCTGCGGCTCGAGAGGGTTGGCCTCGGGAGTCACGATCGCGCCTTTGAAGAAATTGACCGGCTCGTTCAGCTCGTTGCCTCCGAGGTCCTTGCCCTCCTCGAGGGAACGAATGAGGTTAAGGAGCTGAATCGACTCAAGATCAAATACCGGCTTTGCGTCCTTGTGATCCCCGACGGGAATCGAGTCACCGGTGAGACAGAGAACCGAGCGTATCCCCCTCGTGTATGCGAAAAGCAAATCCGCTTCGATCGCAAGTCTATTCCTGTCCCTGCAGGTGACCTGCAGATTTGGCTCCCCTCCTCTTTCTTTGATAATAAGCGCAGTTGCAAGAGAAGGGTAGCGCATCACTGAGCTCTGGTTGTCCGTGACATTCATCGCGTGGACTTTGTCCTTGAGAAGATCGATGTGTTCGATCATCTCTGTGATATCCGGACCTTTCGGAGGGCCTATCTCACCCGTTACGAGAAATTTACCTGAGTCGAGTATTTCTTTTATCGATGGTTTTGCGTGCCTGACTTTGAGTTCCTCGAAGACCTTATCCATGTTACTCACTCGCATCACCGCCCTTCTTCCGCTCGATTACATGGCGTCCGGGCTTGAGGACGGCATTCCAGTTCTTTGGAGGCTGATAAGCTTTCATTTTCTCAAGCTTTCCCTCTTTCTCAAGCTGCTGGTATATAAGCGTCCACGCGCAATCCTTCTCCGGATCCACCTCGCACTTTCCGTCATTCGTGCCACCGCATGGACCGTTAAGAATCCCTTTATGGCACCTTGCTACCGGGCATATGGCGCCCGTCACATCGAGCAGGCAGTCACCGCAGAGGCGGCACTTTTCCTCAAACTGTCCGTACCTCAGAACATTACCGAGGAATAGGGAGTCGTTTGATGGAAAAACTGGCTTTTCCACTGCGGCGCGCGCCGATTGACAACCCGCACCGCAACTCATCACGAGAAGCGCGTCGGCCGACTCGATTTCATCTTTGTGAGCCCTAAACTCCTTTTTGGCATCGAGTTCATGGCAACCAACCTCGAGAAGAACCGAACCGGTTATTGTCTTACCTTCCGAGGAAAGCTTTTCCGCCATCTCCTTGACCTGGTCCTCTCCGCCGGTTTCACAGAGAGTCGCGCAGTCACCGCAACCCACTAAGAAGATTTTCTCCATGCCCTCGAGCTCTTTCAGTATAGCCTCGAAGGCTTTTTGTTTAGTTATTATCATCTGCCCCTCCTATCAGATCCTTTCTTATGAGCCAGCAGAAACGTAATTCCTCAGATACACAGGGATATCTGATGCTTCTCTCGGACCAATAAGAATCTCCCATTCGGGAAGCTCTTCATCGAGCTCACCTGATATTTGCGCAACATAACCGGGAATTATCAGTTTCCGATGGTTTACCTTCTCCGCTATTCCGCTCGTATTGATGAATTTCGCAATCGTCTCAGGCACAAACTTGCCCGCAGCCCATGCCGTCAAAACGGACTGACCCTCTGAGTCAACTATCCCGAGCCAGGAATCAACTTTGCTCGACTCGATTTCTCCTGAGACTATGAAGTACGTCAGAGAGAAATTCGTGGTCACGAGCACCGGTGAATCCGGTCCAGGTGTGCCTATCTCGTAGAACTTGCTGTCCACAGCCATTGGCTTCTGTGGGTCCGTGTAAATGTTTTGTATCTCCACCTGCAGCGGATAATGCATCCACGCTTCCGGATTAGAGAGTACAACTATATCTGCGTACTTGGCGATGTAGACCGCGGCGCTCGCCCCCTCAAAGAAAAGGTCATCAGTTTCTTCGCACGGGAGAGCTATCGTGGGGAAACCGAAAGGTTTGAATTTCGATATGAGCGCTGCGCGCCTGATCGCCGTCAGAGCCTCGAAAGTATCCTTGAGTTTCCTCGTGCCGGGATCGAGCACAAGGTCTTTCAGGTCCATAGCCATCGCTTTCTCAGAAATTTCAGCGAGACTTGACAACCCTTCTCCCCTGATAACAAGGGGAAGTCCTTTCTCTTTGGCAAGCGCTCCCATGGAATCGAGATTCTCCGCCGTCGCGCAATAGAGAAGAGGATTCAAATCGCCCACTACATCGACCGCAGCTTTCATGATCTCAGCATCATCGGTCATGAGCATTATCGCAAGGTCGCACATTCCCTTGATCGTCTCAAGACAACTTGTGAACTTGCCCGCCTCGCCTGTCTCGCATTTGACGGCGAGCAGTTTCACCTCAAGGCGCTGACCCACACGCTCCCAGGAATCGGATTTCGCCTTCTCCACCGCGCTTTTGAGTTCGTCTTCGGTCATCGCGTCAGAAACGCGAACTCCCATTGCGGTAGGATTGATAAACCTCTTCTCGTGCCTGAACAAAACTAGTTCTTCCCCAATTTTGAACTGCTTGTCCCCCTTGCCAACCGTAATTCCCCTGATGGGAGGTGCGGCCGCATCCGCAAGGGCAGCTTTCGCCTCGTCCGACACATACGGACAGTCCTCAAGTTTCGCCTGCCCGCCAGCAAGTTTCATCGCGAAGGCAAGGCAGGTGGGAAGGTTGCACTCTCCGCAGTTGGTCTTGGGGAGCAGTTTGAAAATATCAAGACCGCTCAGTGCCATCTTCCTTCTCCTTTCCTCATGCCAACATATAACAGGTTCCTATTTCCGATTCACTACATCATGGGTTCCATGGTGAGAGCCGGGTGTCCCTTTTCCTCAAGCCATGGAAGAATCTCTTCTTCGGTCACTCCAACGTCCTCATCCGCTATTTTTTCAATGAAATCCGGAGTTCCCAGTTCCTCAGCCCTTTTCTTGAGCTGCTCGGCCAACGTCTTCTTCAGTTCCTTCGGCATCCATACTATTCTGTGGAATCCGCCGTCGGCGCTGATGAACTTCTTGCTGGTTATGTAAACTTTTCCGATGCCCATGAAACCAGGTGTGACGTTCCCGCCGCCTACTGACCCGGCAAGAGTCGAGAACGTCATTCCGCACGGTGTCATACCAGCGAACTCGCGGTTCACAATCATTATCCCGTTGCACAGAGGCAGTAGCGCTATAATGCATTCGAAGCATCCGCATGAAGTCATCGGGTTTTCCATCATGGTATATAGATTTACCCTTTCAACTTTCCCACCGGATTTGGCTTTCACGTACTCGCTTACGTTGACAAACTCCCCCTTGACCATGTCAAGGCATTCACCCTTTTCAACAGGCTGGTTTGGACCGGTCGGGTCAATTTCGTAGGATGCTTTACAGTCAAGCCAGTTGTAAGCCCCGCAAAGACCAAGCCTTTCCGGAGTCACTATACACACGTGGGTAGGTGCGAATGACTGACAGAGAGTGCAGGAGTAGAAAATATCAACGCTCTCGTCGGTCATTCCCGCGGTCCTCTCATCCCTGTAATGGTATTTAGCCCTGGCTATCTCCTGCAGTTCAAGCACGTCTTTCTCAGTCGTGTATATCGTCACCTGCACTTTATCAACGATGGACGGGAAATCGCTCTTCAGTTTGGCATGGAGTATGGTCCCGTAGTCCTTTATCTTGAAACCTTTCTCCTTTGCCTTCTTGCTTATCCTTGTCCAGACGATATCCCTTTGACCCATGTGCCACACGCCCTCTGCGCCGTTTATAAGATAGTGACACTGACGCTCGAGAATCGACTCGAAATCCTCCTGCATCTTTCGACCGGCCACATGTACAACGATTCCGAGCGGAAGCGCAGATCCGGGTTCCACATCGTCGATTTCTGGACCTACCACTTCGATCTTCCCATCCGTGACCTCGTCCATTTCCTTCATCTCTACAAACTCAAAGACGGGCGTGATATTCCCTCCGAACTGCACATACATATCTTCTTTGCGAATCCTCTCGCCCTCAAACGCCGGACCGTACGCCACAGGAATGGGAACCTTTGTAATCTGTATCTTGAGACCTCTGACTTCGATCGCTTTTTGAACGATCTCATCGTGCGGAATGTTTGAAACCACGTGCTCGTATGTACATATACCCGTGGGGAGAATTTCCGGTATCGGAGTGTCGGCGATCGTCGGGAAACCGTAGTTAATGGCTCCAGCGGCGTTGGCATACCATTCGTCTGTCACTTCCCCGAGCGCTATGACGAACGCGAAAATCCTGTTCTTGTTGTAGAGAAGAACCTTGCGGTAATCTCCAGGTTTGGCTCCGCCGAAGCTCATTGCCGCGCGGGCGGCAAATCCGAGCGAATAGACCACAGAGCTAACCTCTCTACCGTACGGGACTATTCTTGTCTCCCACCCCAACTGAACCCCGAGGCTGTCGAGCTGTTCGGCCACCGTTGTTCCGTTGTGGTGGGCAGAAGTCCATATGTAGAGATTCTTCTCCTGAAGTTCTTTAACGATTTTTTCAGCTGTCTCAGGATCCGGCGCCGATCCAAGCAGAGCGCAGAATCCCGGAGCAGTTCCGTCAACGAACTCGACTCCTCTCTCCCTCATGATTACGTCATCCGCGGCGCCGAGCCATATGCCATCAACCGGATTGGGTCCGTCCACATACTTAATAGCCTCTTCTATCTCCTCCATGAAGAGAGTCGCCATACCCGCGTCAAGAGCAGGCCCGAGGTAAGGCGTCCACAGCCTATCCGAAGGTACAGGCGCCAGAAGATCTTCGGCAATTTTCATTATTTTCGGGCAATCGCCGAGCTTCTCCACTTTTTCACCGGTTATCCCGTAAATGATTGGAAGATAATAAGCGGTATTCGGGAATCCGATCTCCTGGTTTGGACCATACTTCTCCAAAGCCTGCTCAAGACGAGCAGATACTCTCTCATGTATGGCGTGCGCTCCCCTGATTGCAGCACTTGCGATGATCTTCGACATACAAACTCCTCCTTGGTCTTTCCGACTTCCTCAAGCCGAATTCTTTCCTACTCAATTCCAAGCTCACGCCTCATTGCCATGTCGTAAAGCACTCGCTCGCGTTTGGCGTGAATTCCAAGAGCCTCCCTTGCCATGTCAATCTTGTTGAGCAATTTTCCAACCATCTTTTCAGGGTCAGGCTCATGGTCCCAAGTGTTGCCGTAGAGGTCCAGCAATCCCTTGAACAAATAATCGGTGAGAGTCTGGCTACCGTATGTAGGCCACCTCGCGCCGAAAACGGTATACGCTCCTGAAGTCACGAAATAGTGACCTATTGCGACAGCTTTTTCGCTCATCCACTCAGGCGCGCACCCAGCAGCGGGAAGATCCGAGATGTCATTACCGAGTCCGCCTTCCTTAACCATGTTGGTCAAAGAGATCAGAATTCTGCTGTTGTCCACGCAAGACCCAGCGTGCAGTACCGGCGGTATTCCAACAGCCTCACAGATCTCCCTTAAACCTTTGGGCATTACGCCTTCTATGTAAGCGGCCTCCGGCGTCATGAGACCGGTCTTGGCAACCGCCTGAGCTGCGCACCCTGTCATTACAACCAAGCATCCATTTGCCACGAGTTCCTGAACCACGCGAGCGTGAACGGCTTCGTGAGGAACGCGGGGGTTGGAACAGCCAACAACACCAACAACACCCCTTATCCTTCCATCAATAACACCGTCATTCAGAGGTCTGTACGACGCCCTGAATCTGCCGCCGAGCATGTAGTTTATGTATTCGTGGTCATAGCCTGCTATGAACTCACTCGTCTTTTTGGGGATGTCCACCCTTCCTCTGTTTGGGTAGTTTTCAATTGCCATCTCCACAATCTTTTTGGCTATTGAAAGTCCATGCTCTTCGTGGAACTCCACATGTTCAGCAAGAGGCATCTTAGCCTTCGGGCTTGTAGTGACAATCTTCGTATGGAAGCATTGAGAAAGTTCTCCGATTGCCTGATACACGCACTGAACGTCCACGACCATCAGATCAACCGCACCTGTTATGATCGCGAGTTCCTGCTGAAGAACATTGCCGGCTATGGGTATTCCGTGCCTGGAAAGGATCTCGTTTGCGGTACAGCATATACCCGCGATATTTATGCCTTTCGCTCCCTTTTCTTTGGCTTTCTGAATCATGTCCTCGCTCTGGCTGGCAAGCAGTATCATCTCAGAAAGGATCGGCTCATGTCCGTGGACTATGATGTTGACCTGATCCTCCTCAAGAACACCCAGATTTATTTTTGACTTAAGGGGAGTCGGCGTCCCGAAAAGGATGTCCTGAAGCTCCGTTCCAATCATCGAACCGCCCCAGCCATCAGCCAGCGCGCAGCGGGAAGCCTGACGTATGATGTTTTCCATCTCCTGGTCAACACCTATCGAGGATCGATGCATCGCCTCCACTACCTCGCGGTCTATGCCCCTGGGAAAAACACCGAGTTTTCTCCATATCTCCTTTCTCGGCTCGGGCGCTCTCTGAGCGAAAGCCAACTCGCCCTCCTGCTGCCCGAACATGGCGAGGCATTTTTCGCCTACCTCAAGGGCTATCTCCTCATCGCTGCGGTCATCAACCCGAACACCCAAGTCTGCTGCAACCTCGAGCAGTTTTATCCTGTCCTTGATCTGGTAGCCCTCAGCCTCACCCTTTGCCGCAAGAACAAGTGTATGGGCGACAGCGCGTCCGTGGTCGGAGTGCGCCGCCGTTCCGGCCGCCACCATGCGCAAAAAGTTTCTCGCGGCTACCACCTCCGGCGTAACACCGCATATGCCTCTCTTTTCGGGTTCGCCTTCCTTCTTTGGAGGTGTCAACCTGCACGGACCCATAGAGCAGTTCTTGCAGCATATGCCGCTTGCCCCAATGGTGCATTCCTTCATGGTGTCAACCCTGCTGAAAGCGGTATCGTAGCTTTCTTCAGATGCTTTTTTGAGCATCTCTATGCTTGCTTCGCACGCAGTCTTTTCGCTGAAATCAACCACACTTCATCAACTCCTTGCCCTTCTTGAGCCTATCTTCCCCGGAAACTAGCCGGGGCTATGACAACATATTGTCAATAACTTTCCTTACTGCCTTTATGGCATCCGGGTGCCTCATTATTACAATGTCAGCTCCAGCCATGAGCAGCGCCGTGGCTGTCACTATCTCCCAGATCACGCCTCTCTTCTTCTCGTCTCCCCACAATGGTTCCTCACTTGCCGGAGTCTTCGCCTCTTTTGCTTTCCATACTTCGGTACCGACATCGGCAATAAGGGGCATCTGGGTCATCGAGTCATCTTGCCTCAGTGCGGCTATCTTAAGCCTTTCCATGACCGAGTATGTGTATTCAAGACCGTAGCCGAGCGCACCGGTTGTCGGGTCAATCAGGATCTTTTCAGTATCTACGCCGAGGTTCGAAAGCAGAATGTTTAGCTGTTTGGCAAGATTTACGTCAATCGGGGTCTTTGCGGCAACAGTATGATTGTATCCAATGGCCGCGGCGCCTATGGTCTTGTAATTATCCTCGAGCGCGGGTCCGATAATCACATTTTTGCCTTCGCATGCCGCTGCAACCGCCTTCATAACCTCGCCATCTTTTTCGACATCCTCAGACCCGTAGATCATCACCGGAATGTTCACAGCGTCAACGACAGCTTTAACGGTCTCGACTGCTTCTTCCAACGATCTGTCCATTCCCTTCGGATCAGTGCTCTTAAGCCTTAAGGCGATCAAATCAGCTCCCCACTCGTCCTGAGCCTTTTTCGCCCAGGCAACAGGATCAGAGAGCACGTCGGCAAGCGGTTCCTTAACCGCGTCAGACCATTCCTCGGGATAGTAGTCGTAAACCTCAACGGCTATGAGAGGGCGATTGGGCATCTCGCCCTCGAAGAGATGAAACGCAAGAACATTCTCTCCGCCTACCTTCAACTCTCCTGTCCCCAGGGCTACTTCCCTTATTCTTGACTCGGTTGTTTCCTTTACCGATTCAAAAGCCATATCTTCCACTTCCTTTCTACTCTTTTTGACTCAAGCGCTCATTGACATCCCTCAAGTTCAGCGAGTTGACCAAATCATTCAATTCCTGCCTGCATCTTAGCTGCGGTCAACGCGTTTTTAAGAAGCATCATATTGGTCACGGCGCCCACCCCACCCGGAACGGGCGTTATCGCCTTTACCTTTTCCTTCACGTTTTCGAAGTCCACGTCTCCAACAGTCTTAGTCTTAGGTTTTCCCTTCTCATCAAGCACCGGGTTACCCTCTTCATCGAGAACCTTCACCCTGTTAATCCCTACATCAATCACAACCGCGCCTTCCTTTACGAGGTCCGGGGTTATGAGTCCCGCCTTACCCGCAGCCACTATCAATATGTCGGCTCCGGTTGTGTGTTTCGCGAGATTCCCCGCCTGAGAGGTGAAAATATGCGTAACGGTGATAGTCGCGTTTCTGTTCAAGGCAAGAAGCGCTACCGGTTTGCCAACGATATTGCTGTGCCCGACGACAACTATTTCCGCACCCTCAAAATCAATTCCAACGCGCTCGAGCAACTCAATGCATGCCGAAGGGGTGCACGGCGCAAGGGTCGGCTCACCGAGAGTAAGCCTTCCCATATTGAACGGATGGAAGCAATCTATGTCTTTATCAACCCTTATCGTGTTTATCACCGCTGAGTCCGAAACATGGGGAGGAAATGGTCTGAGCGGTAGAATTCCACTCACGGCGGGATCGTCATTCAGCTCTTTGACGATATTTACCACTTCCTCCTCGGTGGTATCAGCTGGAAGGGATTTATCGAAATAGTTAAATCCGACCGACTGGCAGTTCTTCTCCACCTGCCCTCTATACATTCTGGCGCCGAAATCATCACCGACAAGAAGTGTTGCAATACCGGGTGTGATTCCTTTTGCCTTCAGTTTCTCGGTTTCCTCGATTATTTCCTTTTTGATTTCCTCGGCAACAGCGTTGCCATCAATAATTTGTGCCATTTTCATACCTCCTCAACCGAGTTTCTCGTACGTTATTTTCACAACCTTCTCTCGGAGCTCACCCAAATGCATTAGTATATCTTTTATCGCGCTCCATTTCTCGTCAACGAAGGCACTATCGTCAATACTTACCAGGTTTATTTTCACGTTCAAAGCCGCGCACTGACCCGCGGCCTCGGCAAGAATCGCCGCGACTCCCGCGTCGCTCACGGCGTTCAAGTTCCCGATTAGAGCGGCGGTCTCTGATAGTTCCGCAAGCTCAACAGAAGCCTGAGCAATCTCAAAGGGCACCATTGTTGCTTCCCTAAGTGCTAACTGGACCGCTTGCTTCCTTTCTTGTTTCTGTTCCTCGGTTTCCCTCGGCATCTTGAACGCCTTTGCGAGCACGGCGTAAACCTCGGTGTCTTTTTGAATCAGGTTCTGCAATCGAGCCCTTAAAGCTTCGCTCTGCCCAAGAACCTCCTCTATCCTGTGCTGAACGTCAGCATATTTCTCTTTTCCCAAAGTCAGATTTGCGACCATACTGACAAGCGCAGCCCCCAGCGCGCCGACCAAGGCGCTCACCGCGCCTCCGCCTGGTTCGGGAGAGCTTGATGCAAGTTTGTCCAGGAAATCAAGCATTCTTCCTTCAATATACATTCTTAATCACTCCCGCTGTCGTGCAAACAAAACAGTCCCGTCAAGTATCTCGCCAACAGCGGCTAGAGCCGCCGATTCCTTATCCAGCCCTTTAAGGGAAACACCGGAAGCATCAAGATCCGCGATCAACGGGTCATCAGGAACAATCCCCGCAAAATCCATCCTTGACTCTTCGATCACCTTCTCGAGTTCAAGACCTAAAGGCTCGCGTACTCTGGAAACCACCAGGTAAAATCTGCTCACGCCAATTTTCATCTCCATAGCGAGATCTCTTATTCTCATTGCGGTTTGTAGCCCTCTTGAAGAGGGGTCGCTTATCACGTACATGAAATCCACGCTTCTGGTAGTCCTTCTGCTTAAATGTTCCATACCGGCTTCATTGTCGATCACGACAAAGCTATATCTATCGGTCAACCTGTCCAAGAACAGCCTTAGCATGTTGTTTATCGCGCAGTAACATCCAGGACCCTCGGGACGACCCATGCTTATCAGGTCAAAATCGGGCGTCTCCACGAGCGCCTGCTCTATCTGCATCTCGAGCATATCCTGCTTGGATATGCCCGCAGGAAGCTCGCCTCTTTGAATTTTCTCAGACATCTCTTCCCTTACCGCACCGATGGTGAACGGAAGGTCCACCCCCAGCATGATGTGCAGGTTGCTGTTGGGGTCCGCGTCAACGGCGAGCACCGGTTTAAGCCCGTTTTCAACAAGGTGCATTACGGTTAACGCAGCAAAAGTGGTTTTACCAACCCCGCCTTTACCCGATACCCCGATAGTGGTGCTCAAGAGAGTTCACTTCCTCTCTCGAGCGGACCGAGTCCCGCAGCCGCCCTTGCCTCCTCAAGCCTTTGGAGAACTGTGGGAAACATCTCCTTGTGGGTGTGCGGGAGAAAGAGAGCGGAAACATACTGCTCCATGAAACGAGGATTGACCGATAACTCAAGATAGGTCATCATGTTGGCGATTCTGTCAGCTTCTTTTATAAGATTCTTGGAAAGCGCCATCAGGTAACTTCCCAGAAGTGAACCGTTACCTACAAACTTTATCTTTTCAGTGTCCACATCGGGAAGAAGCCCTATGATAATCGCCTTATCTATTTCGAGATATCTCCCGAAAGCGCCCGCAATGAGTATCTCCTCGACATCCTCGATTTTCATGCCCACTTCCTGAAGTAGTATTTGAATTCCCGCGTAAACGGCGGCTTTCGCCCTCATCAAATTGTCTATATCCGCTTCGGTAATTACTATGTCTCGATTCGTGCCGCTTTCATCGGCCCAGACAAGAACATACTCGCTGCCGCTTTCCCCAACCCTGGTGCGCGGGGTATCGAGGTCAACGTCAATCTTTCCCCTCTCATCTATCACACCTGTCAGGAAAAGTTCGGCCAAAAGATCAATCAACCCGGAACCGCATATCCCAATAGGACGCCTGTTGCCGATCGTTATGATCATGGGCTCCTTCGTGACTTCGTTTATCCTCACCTGTTCGATAGCGCCACGCGTGGCACGCATGCCGTGCTTGACCCCCGCACCTTCAAAAGCCGGTCCGGCCGAGCATGAACATGAGAGCATCCATTCCTTGTTCCCCAAAACCATCTCACCGTTGGTGCCAATATCTATATAGAGGGTGAGTTTCTCGGAGTTGAACATTCCTGAGGCAAGCACTCCGGCTACAATATCCCCACCAACATAGGAAGCCACGCACGGGGTACACCTTAAATATACGCCGCTTGCTATTCTTATCCCAATATTGCTCGCCTTTATCCAAGGAAAATGAGTGGCAGCTGGAATGTATGGGTCAACCCTTATGTAGCGCGGATCGAGACCGAGCAAAAGATGAATCATCGTCGTGTTTCCCGATATGCACAAATGCGTTATGCTGCAAAACTCTATACCGGTCTTCTCTACCATCTGCTGAATCAGGTTCCATATGGTGTTGACCGCCGCGGACTGAAGCTTGGCAAGCCCGGTCGAACGGGTGGAATAGATAATCCTCGTTATTACATCCTCGCCGTACGAAATCTGACCGTTGTAATCGGAAGCTTCGGCAATAACCCTGCCGGTTTGAAGGTCTATAAGTTGGGCCGAAACAGTTGTGGTTCCAAGGTCGATAGCGATGGCGGCCTGCCTCGGGGTAGTGTCTCCCTTCTCAAGCCTTACCGCCCTCTGCTCCATTCCGCGATCAAGGACCGTCACCGTGACATCAAAACTCGCCGCCCTTACCATGCTCGGCAACGCTGAAAGCATCGGATAATCAATAACGACGTCTTTAAGGTCGGCGAGTTTTGCGAGCCCCCGCTTAATTCTTTCCGCGTCACTGATGTTATCCTCCAAAGAAGGCTTATCGAGGATCAGGTGGAACTTGGCGGTTGGGGGATTAAGTTCCCACTGTGGCAGCCGCTCGGCCCAATCCTTAGCCGAAAGCGTGTAACCTTTGAGAGGAATCGGGGGTCTTCGTAACAGGACCCCTTTGTCTCCGATCTGGCTTTCTATGGGGATTCTAACATCAACATCTGACTCAACAGTCGAGCAGCAAGCAAGCGTGTATCCCTGCTTTATTTCTTCCTGAGAGAGTTTTACCTGGAGCCTCTGCTTTACCTCACCCTTCTCGATGATAACCCTGCACTTGCCGCAGTAACCCTCACCCCCGCAGGAAGCGTTTATGTGAACATCTGCTTTCATTGCCGCCCGGAGCAGATTTTCGCCTTTATCCACTTCTATGCATCTGTTCTCCGGATAGAAACAAACCCTAACTTTTTCTCGATCCATCTTCTTGTATCCTTTTTAACCGGCGACCGGCTTATAACCGGTCGCCGGTTCACTTACATTCATTAGAACAAACCAACAACCCTACCGTCGTCCGTAAGATCGACCTTGTTGCCCGCGGGCTCGCTCGGAAGTCCTGGCATGGTCCTCATGTCCCCGCACAGAGGATAGAGGAATCCCGCTCCAACAGATGGCCTGATGTCCCTTATTGGCAGGCGCCAGCCGGTCGGCGCTCCTTTAAGGTTTGGATCATGAGAAAGTGACAGGTGCGTCTTCGCCATGCATAGCGGCAGTTTATCGTACCCTGCCTCCGTGAACTTCTTTATCGCCTCCTCCGCGGCGGGACTGTAATCTACGCCGTCCGCTCCGTAAATCTGAGTGGCGACAATCTCTATCTTCTTCTTTATGGTGTCATTGAGATCATAGAGGTAGTGGAAGTTGTTCGGAAGTTCGCAAGCCTTGACAACAGCCTCGGCAGCAGCTATTCCGCCTTCTCCTCCCTTTGCCCAAACCTCTATGGGCTCGCAGAAATCGGCTCCTGCTTCAAGCGCTATGCCGTGGACCATCTCGATTTCTTTATCCCTATCGCTTGTTCGGCGATTGATCGTTACGACCACAGGAAGACCGAAAAGCTTCATGTTCTTGATATGTTTTATAAGGTTCGAGCAACCCTTCTCAAGAGCTTCATAGTTCTCTGCTGCTTGCACTTCCTCCGGAATCGGCTTTCCCGGGATTGCAGGGAATGCGCCGCCGTGCATCTTAAGGGCTCGTATCGTGCAGGTTATGACGACGCAGTCAGGTCTGATGCCGTATTTCTCCATCGCGCGGACCTTAATATGCATCATCTTCTCCGCGCCGCAGTCAGCACCGAAACCGCTCTCCGTTACCACGTAATCCGCAAGCTTAGAGGCAATAATGTCAGCTATGACCGAGTTGTTGCCCTGCGCAATGTTGGCGAAAGGTCCGGCGTGCATAAAGCACGGGTTGTGCTCAAGTGTCTGAATGAGGTTCGGTTTAAGCGCATCTTTCAGGAGAACCGCCATGGCGCCCGCGCATTTTAGGTCCTCAGCGTAAACCGGCTTCCCGTCGTACGTGTAGGCCACAAGTATTCTCTTCAGTCTCGCTTTAAGGTCCTGAAGGCTCTCGGCAAGAGCGAGTATAGCCATGACCTCAGACGCCACGGTGATATCGAAACCGGTCTGCCTCGGATAGCCATTCTGCTTTCCCCCAAGTCCGATGACAATCTCTCTGAGAGCGCGATCGCTAATATCTACAACTCTTCTCCATGAGACCGTGAGCGGATCGATGTTGAGACGGTTGCCGAGGAGAATGCTTGTGTCAATGTAAGCGGCAAGAAGATTGTTAGCCGCACCAACCGCATGAATATCGCCGGTAAAATGAAGGTTCAAGTCTTCCATGGGGACAACCTGGCTGTATCCACCGCCGGCCGCGCCGCCCTTGATCCCGAACACCGGACCCATGCTCGGTTCCCTGATGCAAACTATCGCTTTCTTACCAATTTTGTTGAGCGCCTCAGTCAGGCCTATCGTAGTTACTGTCTTCCCCTCTCCAAGAGGGGTTGGTGTTATAGCGGTAACGTCTATGTATTTCGCGTTTGGCCGGTCCTTAAACCTCTCGATAACGTCTAGATTGACCTTAGCCTTGTACTTACCGTACAACTCAAGATCGTCTTCCTCCAGCCCGATTTTCTTCGCTATCTCCACAATGGGCTCCATTTTTGTTGCTTGAGCGATTTCCAAGTCGCTTGGAACGTGTGCCATTTTCCCTCCTCTATCAAACACTTACAAATAAGACTGCCGTTCTTTCAAATACTTGATGATCCCTTGATCGAACAAACGCCTTTCTCACAGTTTTTTTAGACACAAATCTACCGCTTTAGCATCAACCCCCTTCATCATAGGATTTCACCAAGGAAAACGCTGGTGACTTCTCTGACTAACACAAATGTAGCCTCCTTTTGGAGGCACCTTCGTGATTATATTAAAACCTCGGTAAACTGACAAGTATGAACCACATGTATTCCATGTTTTACACCGCTGAACCTGAAAAGAACACCCGAAAGAAACACCTCCCTTATCAAACAGAGCCACCGTCTACCGCTGTGCACATATTTTCGGAAATAGCGTATCTTGTAAAACAACCGTACATGAAAAGACGCTTAGGCTCATCTGAAGAAAGGATTCTTTAAAAACGACACAAATGTCCTCATGAAAATTCCCTTTTCTTTTTCAAAAAGACTAACGATTACCAGGTCTTTAACCGCAGATTAATCATCTACTCCAAAGCGCGATTGAACTCGAATGTTTCCGTCAGTTATTTTTCGACGCGGTTATCTTGGTCTTTTCAGACCCGGTCCACCAAATTTAATGTCGTTTGAATCTGCAGCGAAATTTTCGATTCTCCCCCGCTGAATGCCCGTCTTTAAACATGAGTTTGACTCAAAAGCGTTCTTTGTTGGAGAATTATCGCGCCGTACCAAGATAATGACGCCAAAAGATAGAAGAAAGATAGTGACCAAGGAGGCAAAATGACTGATAAAGAGAGATACGACGTGGTGGTAATCGGCGCGGGACCGGGCGGATATCCTGCCGCGATAAGAGCCTCCCAAAAGGGAGCAAAAGTTGCCATCGTCGAAAAACAAAACGTTGGCGGCACTTGCCTGAATTGGGGCTGCATTCCCACAAAAACACTTCTTGCCTCAACCGAACTTGTTGCGCACGCGAAAGAAGCTGAGAAATTCGGGGTACGAATTGGAAGTATCGAACCTGACTGGAAAGCAATAATGGAACGCAAAGAGAACGTTATCAATACCTTGGCATCAGGCATCCTCTCCCTTCTAAAAGCAAATAGTATAGAGCTCATCAAAGGAAAAGGGTCCATAACCCCAGAGGGAAAAGTCACGGTTGAAAGCGAAGAAGGTAAAATCACCCTCGATGCCGGTAAGATCATCATCGCCACCGGGTCGGAACCGGCGGAGATTCCAGTTTTTGACTTCACTGAGCCTTCCGTGATGACCTCCACGGACGCGCTTGCGCTTGATAAGGTCCCGGAGAGTTTGATTATCGTTGGAAGCGGTGTCATCGGCAGCGAATTTGCTTGCATCTTCTCCACACTCGGAACGCAGATAGTCATGATTGAACTGATGGACAGAATGCTGCCGACCGAAGACAGCAGAATATCAAAACAGATGAGAAGCATATTCAAAAAGAGCGGAATAGAAATAAAGACGAAAACTACGGTGAATAAAGTGCTCGAGTATAAAGAAGACAGAATCAGCGTTGAACTTTCCACCGGCGAAACGGTTGAGGCCGAAAAGGTCCTCATCTCCATTGGCAGGAAGATGAACTCCCAAGGGCTCGGGCTTGAAGAAGCAGGTGTGGAAATCGATCAGCGCGGTTGCATTGTGGTGAATGAGCGGATGGAGACCACCAGACCAGGGATATACGCGATCGGTGACGTGATAGGGGGAATTCTGTTAGCTCATACCGCTACCTTTGAGGGACTCGTCGCAGCCGAAAACGCAACCGGTGGAAACGCGAAAATCGACTACAGCGTTGTGCCCGCGTGCATATTCACAACTCCCGAAATAGCGAGCGTGGGGCTCAACACTGATAAAGCGGCAGAACAGGGCAAGGAAATAAAGGTCAGCAGATTTTCATTCGGAGGACTCGGCAAAGCGCTGGCCATGGGCGAAGACCGGGGTTTTGTACAGCTGGTGATAGATCCCGCATCCGACAAAATTCTCGGCGCTCAAATAATGGGTCCGCATGCGTCCGATCTGATACACGAAGTCGCCGTGGCTATGAAACTGGGGGCTACCGCTGAGGAAATCGGCTCCACCATACACGCTCATCCTTCTCTACCCGAGGCGATAATGGAAGCCGCGGAGGCCGCCCATGGAAAAGCGATACACTTGTCCCCTTCAAGAAAATAAAGTGTGCGGATAGACCACACATTCAATTTGAGAGCAAGTAGCGCGGCAATGGCACGAGTCAATAACGCCTCTGTTATTGGTCGAGAAGACCGCAGGTTCTAAATATATCTACGACCAATTTGGAGACTTCCTCATCCTGGCCGAAAAGGAAATGGTCGGCTCCGGGTATCAGGTAGATGCGCTCCCTCTCTCGGTCGGATATGTTTTCAGCAAATTTGATCAGGAGTTGCGACGGGCAAAGGTCATCCCGATCACCAGCGAGATAATAGCGTAACCCAGGGGTCCGGGATAAATCCTTTGAAAAATCCATCCAGTCGATAACCGCGACCGGCGGCGATATCGCGACAATCAGAGCGGCTTTGAGTCCCTCCGAAACCGCGCGCAACGCCATGAGCGATCCGAATGACCAACCAGCGATTGCCATCCTCTCCGGAGGAATTCCAATGCTGGACCCAAGATACCCCGCGGCGGCTTTTACGTCAAATACCTCCTCTTTACCGTCAGTGAAATACCCGCCGCTGTTACCAACACCCCCGAAGTTAAACCTAAGCACAGTCACGCGGTTGGAAACAAGCAGGCGGGCTAGAGAAAAGAGAAGGGGAACATTCATGTTACCTCCACCCATTGGATGTGGGTGGCATAAAACAGCGCCCGAAAGGGGAAAACCATCAGGCTTGGATATTATCCCTTCAAGTTCGAAATCCGCGCTATTCCGCTGCGAGGGGAAAAAGATTCTGTCCTCGATCAAGGCAATTCCTCTAATCGAGCTTATTGTGTTCGTCTGAATTGTAAAAGTTTAAAAGTAAAACCGTAAAACCAAAGTGGCCTTCTTAAAAGCGCACCGATATTATTTTCAAGGGGCAGGCGTCAACGCAAAAACCGCAAAGAATGCACCTCTCCTTGTCCAGTTCGATTTTCCACTCCGGCGGCTCTATCTTAAGAGCTCTCGGCAGGCACACGGCTGTACACGCTCCGCAATCAATACAAAGTTCATCGTTCATATCGATGTCTTTTATCGCATCCTCTACAATCACGCCAAGTTCCTCGAGATATCTCATCGCGGCCCTGATAGCCGAGGGCTCAGCCTCCAGTTCCACGAGCATTCTACCAACCTCACCCTCCTGAACCTGAGCGCGAAGTATGTTCGTTAGAACATCGAACTCTTTAACCAGGGTCGCAACCACGGGTCTTTCCACCACTTCAGGTGGAAACGTCAGCACCAACCTCCTTTTAGCCATTTAACCCTCCCCCCGGTCTCTGATTTCCAGCGTATTGAGCGTCCCCTCAGTGGGAAGCTTCTGGACAGGCTCCGTAAGGAGAAATTCCCCGCTTTTTATCCAGTCTCTTAAGACCTGCGCAATTCTCTTTGCCATTCTGATACTGGATATGGGGGCGGTTATCGCTTTCTTGCCCATAATCTCCACGTTTCCGCTATGGAGCTCAGCGTAGCTAACCTTTTTAAGAGGTTTTCTTGATCTTGTTGGCTCACTGTAATCATAGATGTAGGTGTAAATCTCATCATCGCCAACGCCAGTAAAAGACGCCATCTCCTCATCGAGTATAGGGATGGGAACGCCAATACCAACGTATAGACTTACGCCATATCGGTGAAATCTCGCTGCCCTTATGAATTCATGGCTCATTTTCTTCATATCAGCGATAAGCGAAAGGGTTCCCCCAGGACCCACCGGTACGCCCCGGGGTGTGCGCTCGACCGAGGGTCTGTGTTGAGTCCCGTGCCAGGCGACGTAACCCGGCGCTCCCCCAAGAAATACCCTCGTTCCCACGCCTATGGTCCTGTAATAAGGGTCGTTTAAAAGCGGGCTTAAAGCCCCGGCGCTCGAATATGTAACGTTTCCATATCCAGGTATTAAGACCCCCATGTAGGTGTAGAGGGTCCTGTCTGAACCGTTTGTGGCGCACACGTAGTTCTGGTAAGCGTTTCTCGGGTTGAAGAGAAAGGCCTCATTCACGCTCTCAAGATTTATATATGTCTGTATCTCCCGGCGCGGATAACAGTCCGTCGGTATGGCGCTTGCCTTCAACCGCAGCCACTTTCCCTTTAAGAGGTCCTCTATTAGATGACCGCCACCATAGTTCATCCCCTCAGTATCGGATAAGGCAGTTGCTCCGATGTATATGTCAACGGCGGCAAGATCGGCGCAGACGGGAACATCATTCAACCAAACTCTATGCATCTTCATGGGTGGGTCGCTGTGTCCAAGGTTTATAAAAGCCCCGGAAGAACACATCGGACCGAAAGTACCGGTGGTGACCACATCCACCTTTTTTGAAGCCTGAGCGGCGCCCTCTTCCCTGACAAAACGAGTCATCTCATCAGCGGTGAGCACCACGGCTTCCCCTTTCTTTATTCGCTCGTTAATCTCCTCTATTGTTTTCGCCAAATATTCACCCCTCCCACACGTTCAAGCAACACAAATAGAATTATTGCACTTCCTTGCAAAAATTGCCCCCCTTAAGGCAATCATAAATCATAAACAAAAAATTTGGGGCAGGCGCTCCCTCGTTATGAAGACCAGAGCTTCAAACAAGCGTAAAGTATTAGAATGACAAAATAATGGTACAGGAATTTTTCGAATTCTTTCACGGACGCTTCGGTAAACATGGCGAGAAAAAAATTGGGAAAAAAGAAGAAGGTTGGGCTTGCCATTAGTGGAGGAGTGGATAGCACAGCCGCCGCTCTGCTCTTAAAGGAGGAGGGTTATGAGGTTTTGGGCCTAACGATGAGAGTGCCGACACTCGGGAATCTTGGTGGGCGAAAGGAACCCCCTATCCTCTCCTCTTCAAGAAAAATCGCAGAAGTGATAGGGATCAAACATTTGGTGGTTGATGTTTCTTACGAGTTTAAAGAGAAGGTAATTGCTCCTTTCATCAATGATTACGCTCAGGGGCTTACCCCCAACCCCTGCATCGTATGCAACCGAACAATGAAGTTCGGATTGCTATTTGAAGAGGCGCTGAAAAACGGATGCGAATTTTATGCCACCGGCCATTACGCGAGAAAAACCGAAGGTGTCCCTCACAAAATACTTAAGGGAGTTGATAAGGAAAAGGACCAGAGCTATGTCCTCTGGACACTCAACCAGGAAATATTAAGCCGCTTGATTTTTCCTTTGGGATTTCTAACCAAAAAAGAGGTCAACAAGATCGTGGAAAGCGCGGGATTAACTGAACTCATCCACCCGGAAAGCCAGGATATTTGTTTCATCGAAGGTCGCTCCCATGTGGAAATATTGAAAAAAAGAGTGCCCGATGCGTTCAGGCATGGCCCTATTCTTGACATTCGCGGAAGGAAACTGGGAAAACATGCCGGCATACCGCTTTACACAGTGGGTCAAAGAAGGGGGATCGGGCTCGAAAAAACAGGACCCTTCTACGTCATTAAGATTATCCCCGAGGAAAACGGGATAGTTGTGGGAAAGAACGGAGAATATTCGGTATCCGGTTTTTACGTTCGTGATGTCAACATAATCAGCGGACGTGAAAAGAAAGAGTTCGATTGCTTGGTGGTTACGCGTTACCGAGGCAACCCTCAGCCCGCATCCGTGAGTATCTACGGGAAAACCAGCGGAAAAATCACTTACGTTCAAACGGGGTCCCTCGCCTCCCCCGGACAATCCGCGGTTTTCTATCGAGACGATGAACTAATCGGTGGCGGAGTCATAACAGGAAACATCTTCGGCGAGAGCTTTTCAAATATCATGTCAAGCTAACAGCCCTCATGACCGTATGTATTGACCTTAAAAAATTATTCTCCGCTTTTAGTAAGTTAAGAAAACGGGCTTCATTCACACTACGCGTTTCAAGGAAAGAACATTTCGTTCTATGTCCGAGCCAGATCAAGCGGAAAGGCGAGAACCAGACTCCTGGATTCAAACCTTATTTAAACCAATGATTTATTAAAACCGTGCCTACATTTCTCAACCCTGGTAAGATAATATTTCTCTTTAGAAATCGGGCATAAAGCGGTCAGGCAGCAAAGAGGCAGTGATGTCATTCGCCGAATGGTTCGAATTTCAAGTCCCTGGAAAAATAATCTGCGGCGAAAAATGCGTTGAAACGGTGGGACTTGAGATTGAGAAAAAGGGAGGAAAGAGAGCGCTTATCGTTACGGATAAGCAGGTTGAGGATGCCGGCCTGGTCGATCTCGTCAAAAAGGGCATGGAGAGCGGGAAGTGCGAAATCGCGGGAATCTTTGACGAGGTACAGCCCCACTCGGAGATAAAAATCGTCCAAAAATGCTATGAGTTCGCCCTGGAAAACAAAGCCGACTGCATAATCTCCGTTGGAGGCGGATCAACAATTGACACCGCAAAGGCGGTAGCCATCCTCATGGTCGAGGGAGGACACATCTTAGACCACCAAAGTGCAATTTACATGCCGAGCGCACCCCTCCCCCTCCACATCTCAATTCCAACAACCGCGGGAACAGGCTCTGAATCAACATTTTCCGCATCCATTCTCGACGAGGAACAGAAACTGAAACTGACGTACAAAAGCCCTGAACTCGTGCCCTCTGTCGCGCTACTCGACCCCATTATGACAACAACCCTTCCGGCTCATCTCACTGCCTCCACAGGCATTGGCGCGCTTTCTCACTGCATAGAAGCGCTGCATTCCGAAAGCCGGCAACCCTTATGTGACAGCCTTGCTCACCAAGGAATACGGCTTATATCCCAGTATCTGCCTGTCGCTTTCGAAGAACCCGATAACCTCGTCGCGCGAGGTTATATGATTATCGCAGCCAACATCGGCGGAATTGTATTCGCTAATGTGTGCGGGGGGATGATACATGGAATAGCTAATGCTCTGGGCGGCAGGTTCAAAGTCCCCCACGGAATAGCAAATGCTATTCTCCTTCCGCTATGCGTGGAATTCAACATCGAAAATTGCCCCGAGAAAGTCGCGGGAGCCTCCAGAGGAATCGCTGAAGATTTTGGTACCGACACTCGGAAATATGACGATGTTGCCGCAGGAGAGAAAGCGTTAGATCATATAAGACATTTAATATCGGACCTGAAAGTTTCTGCGACCTTAAGCGAACAGGGAGTAAAGGCGGAAGCGCTCGAAGGGACCGCCAGGGACGCGATGGCGGATGGCTGCATGTCGAACAATCCTAAGGAACCAGACCTTGACGAGATAATGGAAATACTTAAAAGAGCTTTCTAACAATAGTCTTAATAAGGGTCGCGGGAATTAATCTTGACCCTGCGGGGGAGATGATCTGGCTTTAGTACCATTTATTTGAGGGGAGGAAATAGGAGTGGCACTGAAAGAGTATTACGAATTTTACACCCCGAAGAAAACCATCTACGGCGCGAATATGGCGGCCGAGATCGGGCAAGAAGCTGAGCAGATAGGCGGGACCAAAGCGATGATAATCACCGACAAAGGGGTCATGGAAGCCGGTCTTGCGGAAGACGTGAAAAAGAGCGTGGAGAAAAGCAGCGTGGAGCTTGTTGAAGTTTTCGCAGATGTTCCGGTTAATTCCGAAATTGAGGTATGCATTGAAATAGCCAAGATTGGGGCAGAAAAGGGTGTGGATATTCTCATCTCCGTGGGTGGCGGAAGCGTCATTGACACCGCAAAAGGCGCCAACATTCTCCTCGGGGTTGGAGGAGACCTCCTCGCAGACTGGCAGGGCACGAATCTTATTCCGGAGCCCTTGAAAAAGCATGTGGCCATACCCACTACCGCAGGAACGGGAGCTGAATCATCCCTCGGCGCGGTGATCAAGCATTCTCCCGGTAACCAGAAAATAACGTTCAACAGCCCCTATCTCATACCTGATGTCGCCATACTCGACCCATCTCTAACGGTATCCATGCCTCCATCTCTTACGGCCGCGACCGGGATTGACGCCCTGACCCATGCAATCGAGTCATTCTCGAGCCTCGAGCACGCCCTGCCCTCAGACGCCCTCTCTTTTTACACCGTAAAACTGATATATGAGAACCTGCCCATAGCGTTTGAGAATGGTGAGGATTTGGAAGCAAGGGGAGAGATGTTGATCGCTGCAAACCTCGCCGGTTCCGCAATATGCACGACCCTTTCCATTGGAGCGTGTCACGCAATGGCTCACGCCGCCGGCGGCTTAAGCCCGGTATCGCACGGAGTCGCAAACGCAATAATCCTCCCCGTAGTCATGGAGTACAACATTGATTATTGCCAGGACCGTTACGCTGAACTCGCCTCGGCAGTCGGAATAGAAACCAGCCAGATGAGCGAAGCCGAAGCCGCGCGCGCTTTTCTTGAAAGAATAAGGGATTTCATATGGTCTTTCGGTCTTCCCAAAAACCTCAAAGAAGCTGGAGCTGACCCTTCCCTTGCGGAGAAAATGGCTGATGAGGCAATGGGCGACGCCCAAATATACGCTAACCCGAGGGAGGCTGAATACGAGGAAATCCTTGGCTTGTTCAAATCCCTTCTCGAGTGAATCTGGCGGTTGTATTTGACAACAAGATTATCCTCGCGCGGCAGTTCATCTGGCTAAGATATTTTTCACGCTATTACCGTTAGCGCGTTATCTATTACTTCGGCAGCAACTGGTGCTTCGCCTATGAGCTCCCCGTCAGCATGAAGAAGAAGGATGTTGTCCGACAGCAATCGAACTTTCTTTGCTTTGAAAGAGAAAACCGATTCGTCATCCGGAAGAATTCCAGTGTACATCCGGGATATGCTTGAGATCGTCCTCAAACCATGAAAAATCTTTCCTAACCTTCCCCTCCGGGGAACGGGCTCCTCAGGCGGAAGATCAATGACCGGGCTTTGCCCACCTATTCCCGTTACAATTACATCAATCATTCCATCGTCAACTTCCGCGTTCGGCGCAACCCGCATCTTGCCCCCGAAATAGTTTCCGTTAGCGAGGAAAACCGAAACGGCGACAACCCTTGTGACTTTTTCGTCAAGATGCATTTCTATGTCTTTTTCTTTAAGTTTTCTGAGCGCTGGAACGAAGCTGGCGAAATAGGAAAGCCTGCCCCCCAACAAACTGAAAAGCGCGGGCTTAATCAGGTTGGCGTTCTTGACTATCTCGGAATCAAAGCCGACCCCGGCAATGTTCACAAAATACCCGTCCTTCAAACCATCGCCATCCATGTACTCTATCGAAACCACATCCACCTTCCTCTTCCTGCCTGAAGCGAGGAGGGAAACAGCAACCTGCCAGTCCGAGGGAATTCCAACGGAACTGGCGAAATCCGTCCCCCTGCCACATGGAATCAGGCCCAAAACCGGCATCTCGAGTGCATTAGAGCTCATCAGACCGTTGACGATCTCATATACCGTGCCGTCACCGCCAACGGCAACAACAGTTTTGTAACCTTCTTCTGCTGCTTTTCTCGCAAGCGATACAGCGTGTCTGGGATACTCGGTGAAACAATATTCAAAATCGAGGCGCAGGTCTTTTAGCGTCCGCTCGATATCCAACCATCTTCTCGAAGCCTCCCCCTGCCCAGAAACAGGGTTTACAATAACCATCATTCTTTGCTTCTTGTATGATTGAGCGCTTTTCTCCTCTCCCGAGGGCGTTTCCTTTCTTCTTGGCACATCCACCACCGCCTGTCCTCAAAATTTTCGCTAAATTCGGTCAAGCTTTCTTCCCCCGCAATAGCATTTTTCAAAAAAGAGATTAACTTTAAAACCTAAAAACCAGCACATAGATTATAAAACTTGAAATCCCGGCAAGCTCCAAAATTTAATGGGTTCAGGCGTCGTTTTTGAGCCCTGCAACAACGATGATTCGCCACTTTTCAGATATAATATAGCCTACGATCGCTACTGGGGAGGTCCTGATGAGTGCTCAAGTGATCGTTATAGGCGCGGGATACGGCGGTCTCACCACGGCGGCTATACTCGCCCACAACGGGGTTGAGGTAGAGGTTTTCGAAGCGACCGGACATTTGGGTGGAAGGGCGTCTTTCGACTTCAAAGACGGCTTCATCGTTGATTATGGAATACATGCAAACCGGTTCGGTAGAGAGGGCGCGGCGGCGTCCGCTTTAAAGGAAATCAATTATGAACTCGAGTTCGTTAGGATGGGCGAACCCCTTCTATATTACGAGGGCTCTTTCGTTAAGCTACCGACCGCCCCAGTTGATTTCATCAAGACGAAAATTCTTACGGCCGCGGACAAGGCGATTCTGATCGGGAACATGGTGAAACTGGTGGCAGGTAAACACCAGAATCTTGCCGATCGCAGTCTAGAAAGCATTCTCATCGGAAGAAACAGGAAAGCTATCCCTGAAATCTTTTCGATTCTCGCCGGCCTATGCCTTGTTGCGCCCGATATAAGCAAAACAAGCGCTGGTGAGATGGCACAATTCTTGAAGCGCGCGATGCGGGCAAAAGAAAACGTTGCTTACCCGAAAGGCGGAACTAGGCAAATCATAGAAGCGCTGGCATCAAAAATAGAGAAAAACGGGCACATCCGTACCGGCCACAGGGTTAAAGCTATTGAGATAGAGAACGGAAAGGTAAAATCAGTTCTTGTTAAGGGTGAGAAACATAAAGCAGAAGCAGTTGTTTTCGCCGTTCCCCTTCAGAGAATTCCCGATTTTCTTGAAAAAGGTTTGCCTCAGGATTTTATTGAGAAGTGCGCATCGATTGTCCCCACAGCGGGTATATCTGTTGACCTGTGTCTGTCGGATAAGGTCTCAGATATCGACGGTCTCGTTGTTACACCTAACCCGCTTACCATGGGTCAGTTCACATCCAACATCGACCCAGATGTCGCTCCCGAAGGCAAGCAACTTGCGACTTTCTATTATCCGCTCCCAGTTACTCTCCTGGACGATAAAGAGAACGCGGAGAAAGAAGAGGAAAAATTCCTGGATTTAATAGAGCAAATGTTCCCAGGGATAATGGAAAAAGTGGAGTGGCGAAGAATTCTCACTCTGAAGATGGTTGATGGGTTTGAACCACGGGTCGGTCAAAGCGCCAAACACCGCCCGGGCGTGAGAGCTCCCCAAGTGGAGAATCTATTTTTCGCCGGGGATGTTGTCAGCGCTCCAGGAAGCGGCGGGGATGTCGCTTTCTTTTCCGGCGTTGAAGCGGCCCGCCAAGTCCTTTCCTACCTTAAGTGAGCGTGATTGACACGTGAGGTCCGGCGCAGGAAACCTGAAACTCACCGGCGAGCGCACACTCCCTGGGATATCAAAAGAGAACTACTGGTTTAAAAGACACCTTGTTGCCTATGAATTTGCTCAATCGCGCGCAGTCGGAAAAGTCGTAATTGATATAGGATGCGGAGAAGGCTACGGACCGTATCTCCTGTCAAAATCCGCTAAAAGAGTGATCGGGATCGATATCGCCCCTGAGGTAATCGAGCACGCGAGGAAGAAATATAATTTCCCCAATCTTACCTTCGAGACCATGGATGTGAAAGAACTCAAATTTCCTGATGACTCGTCCGATCTCATAGTCTCACTGCAGGTAATCGAGCACCTACCTGAGGAGCTTCCTTTCTTAAAAGAAATAGCAAGGGTGTTAAAAAAAGATGGAGAGGCTGTACTTTCGACCCCGAACAGGAAAACCATTTCGCCCGGGAGCCTCAAACCAATAAATCCTTTTCACTTCAGAGAATACACCCCTTCAGAATTCCGAGAATTGCTTTCTGATTTCTTCGAGGATGTAAGTGTGGTAGGGGTTTTACACGCGGGAATCCTGCGCTTGAATGAAAGAATAGGAGCGGTAGATTTCATAAAGGTATATGAGATGAGCAAGCTTAATCCGAGACTCTGGCTGCACAGAATACTCTGCCCGCTCATCATGACGAAGGATTTCAAAATAACGGATGAGGACATAGATGACTGCCTCGATATCATAGCGGTCTGCAAAGGCAAGAGAAATTTTAGTTCAAAATGACCGGATATTTATGCCTGCATCTACATTCCCATATGCCTTACGTCAGGAAAAACGGAGTGTTCCCCGTAGGAGAGGACTGGCTCTATCAGGTCATTTCCGACACTTACCTTCCGCTGTACGATTTTCTCTCACGCTTGTCCGACCGGGGCGTTACTAACTGCCTTTCTCTTACGCTAACGCCAGTTTTATGCGAACAGCTTGCCGACACTTATGTGAAAACGAGGTTCTTGGAATACCTTGAAACAATGAAAGCGCGCTCGCTTTCTGACCGGGAAGATTTCATATACTTCGCCGATGAGAAGAGAAAAGAAATAGCCGAGCGTTATTACCATGACTTCGACTGGAAAAGACGCCTGTTCCAATCAATTGACGGCGATCTCGTAGGGGCTTACCGTGAGCTCGAGGAGAAGGACGTCATCGAAATTCTATCTTCGAGCGCAACGCACGCTTTCCTTCAGGGCTTCAATAATCCAGAAACCTTAAATTCCCAGATAATGACCGGTCTTCAGGCGCACAGACAACACTTCGGTCATCATCCCCACGGCTTTTGGCTTCCTGAGTGTGCTTACCGCAAGGGCATCGAAAAGATACTTCAGTCGGAAGGAATCGAATACGTTATTTTGGACTCCACGTCAATAAGCCCCAAAAGCACTCATTTCGCTTATCTAATTGGTGATTCAAAGGTAGCGGCGGTCGCTCGAAATGAGTTAGCCCACAGGCTCGTTTGGAATGAAAAATCGGGATACCCGTCATCTGATAATTATCTCGATTCTACGAAGTATTATCATTCTTCCGGACTCCGCTACTGGCGCGTGACCGGTCAGCAAGTCCCCATTGAAGAAAAGGATATCTATAACCCGGAGATAGCACTAAAGGACATAGATTTTCACGCATCTGATTTCCTTGCTCAGCTCACCATTGAAATGCAAAGAATTTCCGGGATTCGAGAAACCCCTTCTATAGAAGAGCGGTGGCAAAATCAAAGCGACTCACCGCCAAGGCGGCAATCCGTCGAAAAATATCATTTTCCGCCCGTAGTAAATGACGATTATAGAGGTGTGCCGTCAAAAGAACCTTTGGTGCTTGCCGCATACGATACCGAGCTTTTTGGGCACGGATGGCGTGAAGGAATTTTATGGATTCATTCGCTATTCAGACTTGCCGAAAAATATCCAGAAATCCGGTTCGCCACGCCGTACCACTATCTTGAGGTTAACCAACCGAGCGAAGCTATCCAACCCATTGAAACCACCTGGGGCACAAACAGAGACTCCTCGACATGGATAAACGAATCAACCTCATGGATGTGGGATGAGATAAACACAGCGAGGAAAAGACTCCAGGGAATTCTTCGTTTTGAGAAGCGCTCGGAGGAGGGAGTGGAATCTCGTTTCCTTAAACAAGCGGCGCGGGAGTTGCTCCTCTTGGAATCAAGCGATTGGCCTTACATGGTTGCAAAAAACAGAGCCAAGGAGTATGCTACACAAAGATTTCGCTCCCACCTTCAGAGATTTAACCTGTTAATCAAATCTCTCGAGGGTGGACTGGCGGATAATGCTGCCGAAAAGCTTGGGGACATTGAGGAAACCGACAAGATATTTATGTGGGCGGGCTTGGATCTCTTAAGCGGCGAAAGTCCGCGTAGTAAAGGGGGCCTGACTTGCGGGTACTAATGCTATCATGGGAGTACCCACCGCGAATAATCGGCGGCCTCGGCAGACATGTCTATCATCTTTCGACATCCCTTGCCTCGCTCGGCGTTAAAGTCCACGTTGTCACAAAAGACCACCCTGGCGCCCCGATGTATGAAGAATCCAAAGGAGTGCACATATACAGGGTAGTTAACTACCCGCCCGATATCCCTCAAGAAGACTGGGTTCCGTGGGTCTTGCAATTCAACGTGGCACTGCTTGAAAGAGCAGTCGGTCTGCTCAATGACATTAAGAATATCTCGGTAATCCACGCTCATGATTGGCTCGTGGCGCACGCTGCGGCGAGTTTGAAGCACGCTTACCGGATTCCTGTTGTAGCAACGATACACGCCACAGAGTACGGCAGACACCAAGGGCATCTTCCGGGACCCATGAACAGGATCATTCATCAGATCGAGTGGTGGCTCACGTTCGAGTCCTCGCGATCAATCTGCTGCAGCAAATACATGCACGATCAGATAACGGAGATATTTGAACTTCCTTGCGATAAAGTGGACATAATCCCCAACGGAATAGATGCCGAAAGCTTCAAAAAAGACATCAGCATAGACCTATACAGGAAGAAATACGCGCCACCCGGAAGCAAGCTTGTGTTTTTCGTGGGAAGGCTTGTTTATGAAAAGGGAGTGCAGACCGTCATTGAAGCCATGCCGTTGATCCTCGAAAAAATAGAGGACGTAAAGTTCGTTGTCGGAGGAAGCGGACCCCACATGAACCAGCTGATTTCACTCGTCCGAGAGCTCGGTCTTGAAGAGAGTGTAACTTTTACCGGTCACCTGGATACGGACGACCTTTTTGCCTTCTACAAGATAGCTGACCTCACGGTCGTCCCGAGCCTCTATGAACCTTTCGGTATGGTGGTTCTGGAGTCGATGGCGATGGGAACGCCGACCATAGTTGCCGACACCGGTGGCTTGAGCGAAATAGTGGTTCACGAGGAGACCGGACTCATGTTCGAACCTGGAAACCCGAAATCGCTTGCCGCCGCCATACTGCGCATCCTTTCAGATGAAAAGCTTGCAAAAAGGCTCAGTCGAGACGCGATGGCGTATCTTGGTGACAAATACAACTGGAACAGAATAGCAACACGCACGATCGAGGTATATCGAAGAGCCATAAGGGAATACGAATACCAACCAAGGACTTTAAAGCTCTGCCCGCCTATTCCAGATGAGGCGATAAGCTGACAAAGATTCGCGCCCGTTTAAATAACCTTTCGTAAAACCAGTGATTCTTCAAGCCGCGAGATTTTCCGGACTGACGCTCACCGAAAGATACTCAATTTTCTTATTCGGGCTTGAATCTTCTTCTTAAATATAAAATTAGCGGGCATCCCAGAAATAAGAGGGCGCTCAAACCCTGAAAGAAAAACGGAGCATTGGGATTTTCATGAAGCCTGAAAAATTCAACGAAAAACCTTACCAGGGCGTAAAGACTGATAGCGCAAAGAAGCACTTCCCACCCTTGAGAAAACCTCCTTACAAGCATTAACAAAACAAAGAAGGCGCAAATGTCCAAAATGAGTTCATATATTTGTGTTGGGTGCACCGCCTGGTCAGTCCCTGGAAATCTAACTGCCCATATAACAGAGGATGGTTTTCCACCGCAGCATCCGTTAAGAAAACAACCGATCCTCGCGATCGCCATAGAAGGGAGAAAAGCAAGCCCTCCGGCATTTGCCACCAACCCGGCCGGAAGCCTTCGCAACCTCACCATTAGATACCCGCAGGGAACCGCAAATATCAAACCGCCGTAAAAAACAAGACCTTTTGTCTCGAGATCGAAGACCTCTTTCCAGTTCCTCGCGAACTCGCTGAAGTGTCCGAGGACATAAAAAACCCTCGACCCGATTAACCCCGAAACTGCAACAACCGCCGCAATAAGGTAAACATTGTAGGGTTCTACACCCCTTTTGGATAGGTAAACTCTCGCGATCATTGTGCCCACAATGAATGCCGTAAGTATCATTAGGCCGTAAGAATATACGGGGTATGAGCCTATGCGGAAAAGAATCGGGCGCATCTTTTATCCCTCCACACTTGAGAACTCGTTCACTTTAAGGCTCAAACGCAAACTCGATATCTCTCATCAAGCCTCCCGAAGGCGCTTTGCACAACCTGAAAGTGTGCGCCTGAAATCAGGCCAGCTTAACTTAAGAGCTCCACCGCCCTCTCCGGAGCAGTGGGGTTTATCATTATCTGCGTACCTAACTCAAAGGCGCCCAGGGAGGAAATTCTCGGAAATACCTCGGCGTGCCAGTGGAAGTAGTGGTAGTCAGAACCATCGCATGGCGCTGTATGTATGAAGAAATTGTAGGAGGGATTTCCAAGTTTGCAATTGTAGGCTGATATGACTTTCGAGATGGTATGAGCAAGGTCCCCGATCTCGCCCTGTTTTACTGTCTCAAACGAGGGGGAATGCCGTTTTGGAAGCAACCATATCTCAAAAGGGAACCTTGAGGCAAACGGGGCAACAGCGAGAAAGTGGGTGTTTTCAAAAAGCACTCTTTGGCCTGTTTTCATCTCCTCCTCAAGCATCCAGCAGAAAACGCATCTTTCTTTGCTCTGGCTGAACCAAAGGGAACCGCCGAGTTCATCTTGCAAGCCTTCTGGCACGAGCGGCAATCCGAAAATCTGGGAATGTGCGTGTTCGAGTGAGGCTCCCGATTCCACACCGTGATTCACAATTATATGTACATACTTGATATTCGGGTCGCTGCCAATTTGAACACAGCGAAGCTTGTAAACCTCTATAAGTTTGACGAGACGTTCAACCGGCATAGCGGAAATTTCTTCATCATGCCTGGGAGAGTGTATAACGACTTCATGGTAACCGAATGCGGCTCTTTTTATAAATGAGTGAGAATCGTTTAACGGGGAAGGGTTCTGCGAAAAAGCTGGAAACTTATTCGGAACAACCCTGATCTGCCACCCTGGCTTGTCAGGCTCACTGTCCACATCACGAACGGCGTAAACTTCAGGGGGGGTCAAGTGCTCATTTCCAGGACAGAATGGGCACTCTTCTGCGGTAATACTTGGAAGAGGTTTTGGCGTTTGTTCATATTCCTTCGGGCGCTTGCCTCTTATCGGCGCAATGACCACCCATCTTCCGGTGACCGGGTCTTGCCTGAGTTCCTGCATCTAAAGACGTCCTTCGTCCCAAGCAACATCGAGCGGGGAACGTCTGTATTTTATTATCCTCGCTGGGACACCGCCAACCACGGCGTAATCAGGAACATCCTTCAAAACAAGCGTCATTGCCCCCACGACAGCACCCTCACCCACTTTCACACCCCTGAGAATCGCCGCCTTCTCTCCCACCCAAACGTTAGGTCCTATTATCACAGGCTCTTTCCTGATCCCCTGGGAGCGGATGGGAACGAAAGGGTCTATGTACCAGTGGTCAAAATCGACCACGTAGATGTTATCGGCGAAAAGACACTCGTCCCTCACCTCAACGCGCTCGTAACAATTGATGGTGTTCTTGCCTCCGAAAGTAACTTTCCTACCTATTATCAAGGTCCCCTCATGGGCCCTGAAAGCGCAACCTTCCCCTATCCAGACCCAAGCGCCTATCCTGAACTCCGCGTTTTTTCCTTTGCTAATGTCGTATTTTTTTGGTAGGAATACAAAGCCCTCGGTCTTTATACCTGGCCTAAGAATTTTGAATTTCACGAAACGGTAAAGATGCTTCCAGTAAAATGGCTTGTACAGCTTATTTTTTATGATGAAACGTATGTTCCTCCGAAAGAATCCTTTGGGCCTTTCCATCTTCATCTCGCTTTTTGCGCAAACCACTTAACCTTTTGAAATATCTTTACACTTCTTTACCATAAATCCCTCAAGTTCGACGCGTGATGCGCCGCTCGGACAGCTTATTTCTCAAGATAAAGAAGCATATTGTAGAACCATGACGATGGAAGATAAGAGTAGACCCTCTCGTCAAGCCTGCTTAACTTAAGATAAGTGTTGTAAGACCAGTAGCGCCATCTGAACGTGAGGTTTTCCTCCGCAAGCAGATTTTCAACAGTCCTTGTTATCCACCCCACAAAACTGGATATGAGCTCCTCCCCTTCGAACCTGACCACTTTAAACCCGACCGCCTTGGCGATCCTGCAAACCTCCCGGGGCCTGAAAGTATGTATATCGACAACGCTTTCAAGTTCTTTGACGTTCTGACTGTCATCTTCATTCTCGTATGATTTGAGCTTGGCTGGCATCCCACCGAAATACCCGCCCATTGAAACATAAAAACGGACAAATTTTTCTGTAAGCAGTCTTGCGACCTTACCAAGAGTGTCGCCGGTACTCGTGGGCTCACCAGCGAGCATGCAAATTCCACCAGGTTTTAGGACTCTGTGAATCTCTGACAATGCTTTTCTCACGTCAGGGATATGGTGAAGTATCGCATGTCCAACAACCATATCAAATTCACCAGCCTGGTAGTCGAGGTTCTCAAGCTCGGTGCGCTTAGCGTAAACCTTTATGCCGAGCTCTTCTGCGTTTTTCAAACAAGCATCGATCATTCCCTGACTTATGTCGCATGCGTGAAATTCATCAATCAATCCCTCATTCAAACATAAGTTGAGCCCAACATAGCCAGTACCGCATCCAACTTCAAGAAGCTTATGGACATGAGGGAAGGGATAGCCCAGCAGCTTCTCGAATTTTTTTCTTACCCTTGCCGCATTTTCCAGGTCGTATAATATGCCCCATTTGGAATCATATATGCGACTTTCGCAATCATGGAATATTTCGTTCGCTTTACGAAGATCAATGTCCAACAATTCCTCCACGCCCGCCAGACCGACTCAAATTGTTTATTTAAGCGCGCTCAACTCGAGAAAAGGCGCCGGAATCTGAAGAACAAATTCCGGCGCCTTGCGCTTCCCGATTACAATCTTAGACTTGCCTCAACTCTTTAATGCCCATCAGGTTGGCGGCGATAACGTAGCGCTGAATCTGGTTCGTGCCCTCGTAGATCTGCATTATCTTTGCGTCTCTCATGTACTTCTCAACGGGGTAGTCCTTCATGTAACCATAACCGCCGAGAATCTGCACGGCATTGGTGGTAACCTCCATAGCCATATCGCCGCAGAAAGCCTTTGCGATCGAAGAAGCCACAGAAAGCCTCCGGGACATCCTGCCTTCTGCCGCCATCTTGGTCGCGAGCCATCCTGCATAATAGTACAACCTGCGTCCCGCTTCGATCTTCATGAGCATGTCAGCAAGCATGAACGATATCGCCTGGTTGACGATTATCGGCTGACCAAACTGAACTCTTTGCTTTGCGTAAGCGAGAGCTTCCTCGAAAGCCGCCCTTGCCACGCCTACGGCGGCGGCGGCAACCCCCGCTCTGGTCATGTCGAGCGTCTGCATGACGATGACAAAAGCGCGCCCCGGCTCACCGAGAAGATCCTCAACGGGAACCTTCACATTGTCAAAGAAGACTTCTGCTGTGTGGGAAGCACGAATTCCCATTTTGTCCTCGTGCTTTCCCATGCTTACGCCCTCGTAGTCTCCCCCAACGATAAAACCTGTCAAACCCTCCTCAGTCTGGGCGAAAACGGTATAAACGTCTGATATTCCGCCATTGGTGATAAAGCATTTCTGCCCGTTTATCACATAATGGTCGCCTTCACGTTTCGCGGTCGTCTTGATACTCGAGACGTCGCTACCAGCCTCTGGCTCGGTAAGACAAAATCCAGCAAGCCTTGGCTTTCCGTCGCAAAGCATACCAAGCCAACGTTTTTTCTGATCTTCTGTGCCCGCAATCAATATTGGGGCGGTGGCGAGATTGTTCGCGCCGATTGATGTTGCAAGACCCGCGCATCCCCAGAAGAGCTCCTCGAAGACCATAGCGCTGGTAAGCTGGTCGAGCCCTCCACCTCCATATTCTTCCGGGATACCAGCGGTGGTGAAGCCGGCATCAACCGCCTTCTGGAGAATCAAGTCCTGGGGAAATTCGCCCTTCCTGTCCCACTCTCCCGCAATTGGACGCAGTTCGTTCAAAGCGAAATCATGCGCCATTTCCACTGCGGCTTTTTGTTCGTCAGTCAACTCAAAATCAACAACCACTTTGCCTCCTTTCAACCAAATCTCTTAGATTTGGTAAACAAACTTTACTTCCGAATAAAACATATTACCAGAAAACAATGGTTTTCATCTTTCGTATAGTCAAACCACCCTCCGATGCGAACATGTCAATACAGACAACATAACCCTATTATTTGCCCGTGAATTTAGCTTTGCCTGGACCCTCTTCGAGGAAAGTTTTCATTCCTATTTTTTGGTCCTCGGTCGAAAAGCAAAGCGCTATGGACTGCGCCTCCAAGGCCAATCCGTCGACGAGCGAACAGTTCAAACCGTTGTTGATCGAGCGCTTGGCCATTGCGAGCGCGAACGGCGGATACTTCGAGGCATAAATCTTAGCCACCTTCTGCGCTTCGGCAATCACATTCGCAGGGTCGCCTTCCACAACCTTATCAACTAATCCGTACTTCAGGCACGTTTGCGCATCGTAAAACCTTCCAGAGTAAATCATTTCCTTCGCTTTCGCCGGACCAATCAGCCTGGGCAGGCGCTGAGTACCTCCAGCGCCGGGTATAATTCCCAAAAGGATTTCAGGAAGCCCAATTTGAGCCGTTTCGCCTGCAAACCTCCAGTCGGCGGTTAGCGCCAATTCGCACCCACCACCTAATGCGTAACCATTTATGGCCGCTATCACAGGCTTAAGAACGTTTTCAAGCCTTGTTAACGCTTCCTGGGCGCCGCTTATTATTTTCGCCACCATGACCGGGGTTGCCTCAGCCATTTCCTTTATATCTGCGCCTGCGGCGAAAACCTTCTCGCCACCGGTGATAACGACAGCTCTCACGGAATCATCGTATTGAAGCTCAGTCGCGCATCTTCCGATTTCCGAAAAGACCTGGCTGTTCAGCGCATTTACTTTTGGTCTGTCGAGAAGCACCGTGGCAACCTGGTCTGAAATACTAACCTTAAGAAACTCAAAGTCATAAGCCAAGATTCACACCTCCTTTTCCTCTCACGGTCTCAAACCCTCCGCGCATTCGTTTCCTGCTGTTCTTGCACTAACAAACCTCGACAATTCTATTACACAATTACACAACCTGCCACGCCACCAATAAAAAACGACAGGCAAGCTCTAATTTGAGAGCGGCGATTCCACCTAAACATTTGGCAACCGGCGGTAGGTTGATCGAAAAGCAGCGGAAATCTATTTCTCATACCCTTCCGGCTCGGTTATCTTTTTTAAAGACTCATGTTCAGTCGAAAGCCGATACCGACCACTTCAGGCGCAAATTTCAGGAAGCGGGGGCTTGAGGTAATTTAGAGCATTAGGAATCGCTTAAAGGTCTCTTACAAAATCTATTATCTCGGAAATGGGGGTTCCTGGGGTGAATATCCTCATCACTCCCATATCCATTAGTTTAGGTACATCCTCGTCAGGTATTATTCCACCCCCGATAACCTTTATATCCCGGGCACCCGCCTCCTCAAGCAAGCTCAACACTTTCTTAAAAAGCGTCATATGGGCACCCGAAAGAATTGAAAGCCCTATTACGTCGACATCCTCATCTATGGCTGCCCTGACGATCTGCTCCGGGGTTTGATGCAAACCGAGGTATATGACTTCCATTCCCCCGTCGCGTAACGCTCTGGCCACTATCTTTGCACCGCGGTCATGACCGTCCAAACCAGGCTTTGCAATTAGAACCCTCTTCTCTGATTTCTCAGCAACCAATCTGGCTCCTTTTTACTTTTAAAATATGGGCTGTTCCCTGTATTCGCCGAATACGGACTTCAACTCGTTTATGATCTCCCCGATCGTGGCATGCGCCCGCGCGCAATCGAGTATAGCGGGCATCAAATTCTCAGAACCCTGAGCTCTTCGCTTTAATTCCTCAAGTGCGCGCTCCACTTCTGCGTTGCTTCTCTCCCTTTTTACTTTGGCCAGCTTCTCGATCTGCTTTTTCTCAACCGAAGGGTCGATTTTTAATATTTCGATTTCTATTTTCTCGTTCGCTCTCTTGAACCGGTTGACGCCAACCAGCACCCTTCTGCCCCGCTCTATCTCCATCTGGTAACGGTAAGCGGCATCCGCGATCTGTCTTTGAAAATAACCGTTCTCTATCGCTTTCAAAACCCCGCCCTGCTCCTCTATTTCCTCGATGTAATCCCACGCTTCCTTCTCAAGCTTGTTCGTGAGATGCTCAACGTAATATGACCCGGCCAGCGGATCGATTGTATTTGCGACGCCTGTTTCGTAGGCAAGAATTTGCTGCGTTCTCAAGGCTATCTCCACCGCCTTCTCGGTAGGGAGAGCCAGGACTTCATCCATAGAATTGGTATGTAGCGACTGCGTTCCACCCAAGACGGCGGCAAGTCCCTCGAACGCTGTGCGAATTATGTTGTTCTCTGGCTGCTGCGCAGTAAGCGAACACCCGGCTGTTTGAGTGTGAAAACGCATTAGAAGCGACTCTTTCTTCTTCGCGCCGAATCTCTCTTTCATTATTCTTGCCCACATTCTCCTTGCCGCTCTGTATTTGGCAATTTCCTCGAAAAAATCAATGTGGGCGTTAAAAAAGAAAGAAAGGCGCGGGGCAAAATCGTCAACGTCGAGACCAGCATCGATTCCAGCCTGTACGTATGTAATGCCATCCGCAATCGTAAAAGCCAGCTCCTGCGCGGCAGTCGAACCCGCCTCACGAATATGGTATCCACTGATACTTATTGTGTTCCACCGCGGAACTTCCCTTGAACAGAATTCCATTATGTCCGTTATTATTCTCAGCGAGGGACGGGGCGGGAAAATCCATGACTTCTGAGCGATGTACTCTTTTAAGATATCGTTTTGTATGGTGCCGCCCATCTGACTGAAACTGGCGCCCTGTCTTTCACCTGTCACCAGATAGAAAGCGAGAAGAACGCTTGCCGGAGCATTGGTTGTCATGGAAGTTGTGACCCTGCCAAGGGGGATGCCATCAAAAAGAGTCTGCATATCAACTACGGTATCTATGGCTACACCGCAGCGCCCCACCTCCCCCTCGCTTAAGGGGTCATCAGAATCCCTGCCCATAATTGTGGGCATATCGAAAGCAACAGAGAGACCTGTCTGCCCGCTCTCAAGTAAAAATTTGTATCGCCTGTTTGTTTCCTCCGCGGTTCCGAAACCGGAAAATTGCCTCATGGTCCACAGACGCCCGCGATACATGTTTCCTCTGATGCCCCTGGTGAACGGGTACTCACCGGGGAATCCCAAATCCCTCATGTAATCAAGGTCTTCAACGTCGGAAGGTCCGTATAGGAGATCGACAGGTTCCCCTGAGACGGTTACGAAATCAGCGTCCCTTTCCGAGGAGGCCGAATAGGTCTTTTCATACCACCTTTTCTTCTCCCTCTGGTAAGATTCAGATTCCATAATCAGTATTCGATTCCCTCCCTCATCTTTACTCCGGAATCATAGTAATGCTTCACGCATTTCATCTCGGTTACGAGGTCCGCTATTTCGAGAAACTCACTCGGAGCGTACCTGCCGGTAAGAACGAGCTCTATACCGGTGGGTTTATCTTTCACAAGAGGCAGCACATCATCAACCGAGAGGACCCCGAGTTCAATCGCCACGTTTACCTCATCAAGAATCACGATATCGTATTCACCGCTTCTTATCGCTTTTTCAGCCAAAGATAGCCCCCTGCGCGCAAGCCTTATGTCCTCGTCAGTCGGTTCCCCCTTCTTCACAAAACTATCCAGCCCGGATTGCACAATTGTTATCCTGTCTGCGAGTCTCTTGGCTGACTCAAGCTCTCCGTAAAACCTCCCTTTTAGAAACTGAACCATGAAAACTTTAAGACCTCTTCCGGCCGCCCTAAGAGCCAGTCCGAGCGCTGCGGTGGTCTTACCCTTACCGTCTCCCGTGTAAACCTGCACTAACCCTTTTTCCAATTGTCATCACCCTTGAAATCTGTTAAGGCCTGATCGGAATCAAACCGAAAACGATTACAATCTTTAATTTATTTCAGGCAATATGCCGAAGGGTAAGAAGCAAGAATCAACGTTACAAGACCGCAATCGTGTTCACCTCAACAAGAGTGTTTCATGTTCATCACGCACGTCTCTTTGCACCGGAAAATACATTTGTATGTTCAGTCAGTAACTCAAGGAATTCCAACCACTAAAATCCCCCTTCCGGGGAAATCCTCCGGGTCCTCAGGCACTTTACAAACGCTGTATGCCCGTTCAAGCCTATAAGAGTATACCAGAAACACGTTCAATTCTTGCCTTTTGCAACCCCAGGAAAATGGAGTAAACTCCAATTGAATATCTTGAAAAAAATCAGACTGATAACCCTGCTCATCAAAAATATCGGAATAAAACCAAAAGAAGCGAATCGCCTAAATTTACATGATACTTGCGCTTTCTAAAAATTCCCGTCCAAACGTTGAGGATTATACTTGAAATGAGACAAGTTCTTCCGCATAATCCATTTCTGGCATCGGACCGCATAAATCATTGGGAGGTACAAACAAGAGGACTTGAGCATCACTGAAAATTTCGGGAAAGACAAACAAAATAGAGGCCGTTTAAAAACCAAGAGACGTTTGGGGATTAAAAACCCGGAGCCCGGAAAAGCTATTATGGCAATAAGCGGCATGGTCTTCGCTTTGATTTTTTCCATGATTTTTGCCGGTCTACTCATCGAGGACATTGCAAACGCAGGAAAAATATCAAAGGGCGTGAAAATTGCCGGCATAGATGTGGGCGGATTGACCAAGGAAAAGGCTCAAAAAATAATCAGAGAGAAAATTTCCAACCCGCTGAAAAAGCCTCTCATCCTGTTGCTCGATTCAAAAAGAACGGAAATCACACCAAAGGAAATAAGACTATCAATCGATGAAAAGAAGATGGTCGAGGAAGCGTACTGGGCAGGACGGAAGCTAAATATTCTTGAAAGAATGTTAAGAAGTTTATCACGGAAACAAATCAGGAAATATATACCCGTTTCACTTGTTTACGATGAGGACAAGCTTTCCGAAAAAATTCATGAAATCGCGGTTAGCTTAAATCGCCAGGTTGTAAGCGCGAGCATTGATATGTCCAAAGGACGTCCGATAATAAGACCCTCACGCTATGGCCTTGTGGTTGATGAGGAACGTACGTTAATTGATGTTAAGAAAGTACTGGCAACAAAAGAAAGAATTGTGGAAATCAGGGCTTCGAGCGTCACGCCGGAAATAACTGAGGACGAAATCGGCAAAATTGTCGTGGTTAAATTAAGCGAGCACAAACTTTACCTCTACGACAAGGAAGAGTTGATTTATGAGTTTAAGGTCGCGGTGGGAAGCCCTCAATACCCAACGCCAACGGGTAAGTTCTCCATCATAAAGAAGAAGAAAAACCCTACGTGGTATCCACCTAAGTCTGACTGGGCCAAAGGCTTAAAACCCATCCCGCCTGGTCCAGGAAATCCCTTGGGGCCGTATTGGATGGAAATTGGAAACGGGGTGGGAATACACTCAACCCCAGATGTGGCCTCGCTCGGATACTCTGTTTCTCATGGGTGCATAAGAATGTCCGAGTGGGCCGCTATGCAACTGTTCAATGCGGTCACGGTGGGCACTCCAGTGTTCATTCTTCCCTGAGCGCTTGAAGATAGATAAGATTTGCCGATCACGGTTTACAACAATAATTTGAACAGGCCCAGAAGGTCTTTAACAACCGCAATCTCTTCCCGCAACGATCTGTGCGGCTATATTTGTCAGGGCCACGGCTCCAACGTATTCCTCTTTCGGACCCGCCCTTGAAGTGTCTGCGAGCGCAAGCTTCATCGGAAAATACAAAGCCCCGAAAGAAGCCCCGCCCCCGAGATGCACGAGGGTTCTGTATATCAAGTTCCCGGATATTCCATCCGGGGCAATGACGCAGTTTGCCCAGCGCAAGGCATCTTCAATGAGGATATGGTAATGCCTGGCGCCCGTTCTCCTCGATACTTCATCTCCCCTTCTTATGCTCTTGGCAACCTTTTTACTTCTTGAGATGTCCTCCTCTCTTCCACCGGAGAGCACGGCAATTTTGGCCTCCCACCCGAGAATGGAGGAGAATATCTTCGCGTAACTCACCATTTTTTCCATTTCAAGAATAGTGCCACCTTCGTCTATGCCAACCGGCCCGAAAACAAATGGTTTGCCCTCAGCGGTGGAAAGTAGAGCGAGCCTTCTGGGGCGGTGTCCAGTTGCTATCCTGAAGGCTTCAAGGAAAGGTGAGGCTGAAAGCGAGCCTCTTACCGCACCGTGAATCGACCCTTCCAAAAGCGCGCAGAAAATAGTCTCGCAATCGCGAAAGATTCTGACCTCGCAAAAGGAAAGGGATTTTAAAATTTCATCCTCTTTTTCGTCCGGAACGGGGCTACCAATACCAATCCTTATCGATTCTGATGTTCTTTGAATGAGCTGCTCGATAAACATTGCCAGAAATTTGTCTCTTAGGTGGAGTTCCAGATTTCAAACGATATCAAATTCCGGCTGTTGTTCTATGATTTGCTGTTAATCCTAGACTGCGAATAGAAATCCCTCAGGGCAGCCAAAACGGTGACGGCATCCTCAGGGGTCTCGAATATAGGATATGACATCCTGCGCTGAACGTTTTTCAAATAATCAGCCTGAGTAAGCAAACATAGGGCGATCGGCTTGTTATGTTTTTCCATAATCCTGCCTATGTCTGAGTATATCTCGCGCGAAAGCGCCGAGTAGGCGCCCGTGTATTTCGCGTCCGCTCTCCTCAGAAGCACCACCACCGCCCCGTCTATTTGCTCTTCCCCGAGCGCTCTATCCATGGCATAGACAATGGCGTCCGCAGAGTGTATATCGCCGAGGTCCAGCGGATTGGATAGCCTTATGACATCTGATCTCACATATGCCTTTAAACCCTCTATTGTCGAGGATGAAAAGCCCGGGAGCGCAAAGCCCTTTTTATACACCTCATCGGCAAGCAAAACCGTATATCCTCCTGCCTGGGATATGACCGCAACCCTGTTCCCTCTTATCGGCGGAAGGGCAAAGCCTCTTGCTGTCTCAATGAGCCGCTTAATGGTGTCAACCCTGATGATACCTGCCTGCCTGAAAACGCCGTTTAAAACCTCATCGTTATTGGCAAGAGCGGCGGTGTGGCTTGCCGCGGTCCTGGCGCCAAATTCGGTAACGTTTGCCTTGTAAACAATTATGGGCTTATCCACTCTTGAGGCGACTTCTAAAAATCTCCTTCCCTTTACGACACTCTCGAGGAACATGCAGATGACCTTGGTGCTTTCATCCTCTGCCAGATACTCGAGGAAATCGAGCTCATCCATGTTGACCTTGTTCCCAACCGAAATGAACTTGCTGAAGCCCACGCAGCTATTGTCGAGGAACATTATGAGACTTAATCCCACGCCACCACTTTGAGAAATTATTGAGATTGGACCGTATTCGCGTTTCTTAAGCGTTAAAAACGGCAGGCACAGACCGTTTTCCGTGTTGATTATCGTAAGGCCGTTCGGACCCACAAAGCGAATACTGTATTTTTCTGCCTTTTCTTTGATAACGCGAGTGAGTTCCTCTCCTTGAGGTCCGTACTCCGAGAAACCGCCGGAGGGAATCGCCATCCATTTGATTCCGCACTCCGCGCAACTATCCATTATCGCTGGCACCGCTTTTGCGGGAACAAAAGCGACAGCGAGGTCCACCCTTTCTCCGATTTCCGGAATGCTTCTATACCCTCTTAAGCCAAAAACATCTTCCCCTCGAGGGTTCACCGGAAAAATCTTTCCCTTATATCCCCAGTTGAGCAAATTCTCCACTATATTCTTCCCCATGTTCTTCTCGCCAGAAGAAGCGCCTACGACGGCTACACTCTCTGGATAAAAAAGTTCACGCATCTCCTCCCCTTTATGTGAACTCGCCTTTCCGTCAATTAAACATCTTTTGACATGATCTCTACCCTTATCGGGTATCTTTTCCTTGTAACCGCGCAAAGTATAACAGATAAAGGTGAAACCTCACATAGAAAAGAATCGAACAGAAGCAATGAATTTCAATGGTTGAACGGGGTCTGTCTTACGGGGTTTTTGAGGATTTAGCAGAGAAACTCGAGGTCTTAACTGCTCCGAGAAAGCGGGGGGCTGCTATACTGGAGTTTCTAAATATTTGCAGGGCAAATCAAACCGATGAAAGATCACCCCCGACCGAACGCCAAAGAATTTCCACGATGTCGAAAACCTCTATGCCGTAACTTGCGGCACTCGCTTCTCCGAGGTTCAGTTCGCAGAACGGACAGCAAGTGATAACGGCTTCCGCGCCTGCCTCAACGGCCTCCTCTATCCTCTCAGACGCAATCATATGCGCTATGTGGGGGTACCCCGTCCTCAAACCCCCTCCACCTCCACAACAGCGCCCATCGACCCCGGATCTCGGCATCTCAATAAACCTTAAACCAGGTATAAGCGAAAGGACCTCTCGCGGCTCTTTGGTGACCCCCGCGTGTCTTGCGAGATGACACGGATCGTGATATGTAACCGCCAAATCCAAAGGATGAAGCCGGTCGCGTCGTTCCATCAAAAGGCGAGAAAGAAACTCTACGATATGTAACACTTCCATATTCAGTTCCCCAAATTTGGGATACTCAAGCTTCATGATTCCGTAACAACCAGCACATGCTGTTACCATTACCCGCGCTTTAGAAGCGTTCAATCTCTCGATATTTCTCTCAGCCTGACGGATAAAGAAATCCCTCATTCCCACTCTCATTGATGTGCTTCCACAGCATATCTCATCTTTGCCCAGGATACCGAAATCTACTCCCAAAGCGTCAAGCAGCTTGGCGGCTGACACCGCCACGTTCTGGATAGCCGGGATGTAGGCCGCGGTACATCCAGGGTAATAAAGGAATTCCGCCTCTTCCCCCGGCACAACCTTCATTCTGACACGAGCCTTTTTTACCCATCTGTCTCTTTGCGCTCTGGGCTTCTGCCACGGGTTATCATAGTTTCTTACACTGCCTACAAGCTCTAAGTGAGGAGGCAAGGGACCTATTTGTCTATCAACCATTACGTTTCTCAGATCACGTATGACGTTTGTCACCTTGATTCCAGCGGGACACCTCATCGCGCACGAATAACAGGCGGAGCAGTAATAGAGGGCTTCCTGCCGCATGATTTCATCCTCATTCCCCAGCGAGATGAATCTCATTATTTGCCTCGGGGAAAGGCTCGAAAACCTCCAGACCGGACATGAAGCCGAGCACGCTCCGCACTGGAGACAAGAAAGGGCGTCTTCGGCGGTTTCAGAGATCAAGTGTTGCCTTTTGGAAACATCCGGTTTGAAGCATTCGTTACGGGACTTAATCGTTTGCTGATTTTTTCTTTCTTCCAATTGCTCACCAAACCCAAATATCGCTTAGACCCCACTTTCCTGAGTCGGATCTGTCCATAACGACCGGCTCTTTCCTGACGGTTAACATCTCAGGATAAAACATTCATTCCCGATCCCAAGAAAGAAACCAAAAAACCACATAAATGTAACGGTTTGCGGGAACAAAGCCACGTAAATCTTTCAACAAACGAATACCATCTTGCAATTTTGCGATCCACTTGCATTAAGGTGAAAACCTTTCGCTTATCAGTCTTGGCAGCAGAGATCCAGCCTCCTTTTCAGAAACTACCCCGGTCTGGGTGAGGAAATCCACGTACTCTTCAAGACCGTCCGAACGTAATTCCCAAGAAAAAACGATGCTTTTAAACGCAAGCGATAGGGTTTTCTCGTCACAACCCGTTTGAATCCTTGCAATATCAAGAACCTCGTACGGATTTTCCTTAATGTATCTCATTGAGGAGGCAAAAGCTTTTATGAATCTTTTCACAAGGTCCGCATTATTATCGTAAAAAGTTGAGTCAACCACGATTACATGGTGAGGAAAACCTTTAAGGATGTTTTTCGAGTAACAAAGAATAGATGCCTTTTCTTGCCTTAGGGCAATAGACGGTAGTGGTTCGGACGCAACGAACGCATCGATTCTTAAAGAGGAAATCGCTTCAATCATATCATCAGGTCTCATTACCACTATCCTTAATTCATCGATTCCGATCCTCTTTTTCCTGCATATCTCCCGCAAAAAGAAACACTCGAGGCTGGAAAGACTCGGGACTGCGACCTTACGACCGATGAGCCCGGATATACTGCGAACCCCCAGCTCCTTGCGCACAGCAAGAGCCATTCCGCCGCTGTTTACTTGAGCGGCTATCCTTACATCGGCCATTTTCCTCGAAAAGAACGTGATCACTGTATCTATACTTGCATATCCAATGTGAATTTCCCCTGCAGAGAAAGCTCCCATTTCCTCAGCCTCGGAATCGAATGTGACATCTCGGGTTGACTCCAGCCCCTCATCTGACAAAAAGCCTTTGTCCCTGGCAATTACAAACGGCAGGCCATAGATATCCCCCTGCAAATAACCGAAATTTACCCCCGGACTCCTCTCTTCTTTTTTCCCGCAGGATGACGGCAGGAAAGTTCCACACAGAAGCGTCATCAGCGCAACGAAGACCGCCCATGCGAAAGAAATGGCCCGCCGCCTTTCTCTTATGCAGGTTGAAGCTTCACGCTTTGGATTCCTCACTGACACATCCTTATCAATTCCAGAAGATTCGCGTGTTTGATTCATGCGATATGAACTACTTAAATCTTTTTTGCCTCCGAAATCTCCCTGAAAGCGCAAAGAGCTTTGATTTTTTCCAGTATCTGCTCATCATTCGATTCAGGTATGTTAATCGCGCCCGAAAAACAGGCAGCAACACATATGCCGCACCCGCGACAGACAGCTTCTTTAATGATTGCCTTTTTGTTATCACCAAACTCAACCGCTTCGAACGGGCAAACCAAAACACACATCCCGCAGCCCACGCATAAAGATTCATCGGTGCGGCACACAGGCCCATCAGCAGTCATGAAATCCGAACTCAGGATTTCAAGCGCCTTACCGGACGCCGCTTGCGCTTGAGCCACCGTGTCGGTTATGTCCTTAGGGGCCTGACAGCAACCCGCGAGCATTATGCCCTCAACATTCGTCTCCAAAGGATGCATCTTTGGGTGCATTTCCTGGAAGAAACCATCAGGATCTGTGTGAATCCTAAGTGTTTTTGCAAGTTTGCCAGTATCCTCAGGCGGGCGTAGCCCCGTTCCGAGCACAACCATGTCAACCGGCACCTCAATTACTTTGTCAATCAATGTGTCCTCCGCTATTACTTTCAGTTCACCCCTCAATTTGACAACTTCAGCTACCCTCCCCCTTACGAAAAGGACACCTTCCTGTCTTGCCCGCTTGTATAGATTTTGATGTCCTTTGCCGAAAGCGTTTATGTCTAGGTAAAACTCATAGACCATTGCGTCCAAAAGTTGTCGAGCACTTACTGCTTGTTTCATCAAGAACATGCAGCATGCCCTCGAGCAGTACTCATGGGTTCTTTCGTCTCTTGACCCAACGCAGTGTATGAAAGCTATCGACCGAGGCTCTTTCCCATCCGGCAGAAGAACGCGACCGTCTGTCGGACCGGAGGCTGAAAGCATTCTTTCGAACTGCAAAGCGTTGACTACCTCCGGATACCTCCCAAACCCGTAGCGGGGTATCTCACTTGCGTCGAAAATCGTAAAGCCAGTGGAGACAATCACCGCTCCTATTTCTATATCGATGACCTCCTCGGTCATGTCAAAATCTATCGCGCGACGGTCACATGCTTCCAAACAAGGCGAAGAACACTTGCCTTTGGCAAGAATCAGACAATTTTGAGGATCAACAACAGCCGCAGCGGGCTGCGCCTGGGCAAAGGGTATGTAAACAGCCGATCTTCTGTTCAATCCCAGATTGAATGAATCCGGTATCTTGTCTTTAAGAACACAGGCTTCCGCGCACTTCAAACAGCCGTCGCATCTCTCAATTCTCACGTACCTCGGCTTGCGCCTGATTCGAGCTCTAAAATTGCCTTTGAATCCCTCAAGTGAGTCAATCTCGCTCAAGGTGAATACATGAATCCTTGGATGATTGAATACATCGCTCATCAGAGGAGTGACTATACACGCGGCACAATCCATAGTGGGAAACGTCCTGTCAAGTTGAACCATATGCCCGCCTAATGTGGAGGAACGTTCAATCAGAAAGACTTCGTAGCCTGCGTTCGCGATTGCGATCGCACAATTCATCCCCGCGACGCCACCGCCTATCACAAGAGCAGATTGCGTCACCGGAAAAACCACCGGTGTAATTTCTTCTTTGTAAATCGAGCTTGAGACAGCCGCCCTTATAAGCGAAAGCGCCTTCTCTTGCGCCGCTGGTCCCCCTTCATGCACCCAGGAGCACTGCTCCCTGATGTTGGCAATTTCCAGGAAGTTCGGGTTTAACCCGGCTCGCTTAAGCGCCTCCCTGAACGTGGGTTCATGTAAGCGTGGTGAGCATGCAGCGACAACAACGCGCTCAAGCCTTTCATTCTTAATATCTCGCTCGATGGTCTTTTGTCCTTCCTCCGAACAAAGGTATGGAATTTCACACGCTATGCAGACGCTTTCAAGTTTCGAGGAGCGCTCCCGGAGAAATTCGCAATCCAAAACCCCTTGAATATTCATTCCGCAGTGACAGATATACACACCGACTCTCAAACCATATCCCCCTTCAATCCCAGTTGCTGATAATAATGCGCTCCAGCCCCATCAATAGAAAAAGGTCAGCACCTTAAATTATCCGTTGAGCGGCAGTCCACATTGGAACGAGTTTTTCAGTACCTCGAAGTATAGCGAAAGAAAAGCCACGGTAACTTTCTTCAGCTCACCAATAAGTGCTCGGACCTCAAGGTCTGAATCTGCGCCCTTTTCTATGAGAAAAAGCAAATTTTTCAATTCGGAAGTGATTCTCGAGTACATCTCTGTGATATTCTCGAGACGCTCGGTGTAAGAATCCCAAATCAAACGGCGGCTCATTGATGAAACTCTTACCCATGCGGTCTCTAAGAGCATCCTGATTTTCTCAGGCTCCCAAACCTTAAGCCCGATTTTCCATGCAACTGGCATTTTCTCAAGACCGTAGGCCACAATCCTTGCGTTACTCAAAACTCTTTTTAGAGAATAAATCACGTTCTTGAGGTTATTTTCACGACTCGAGGTGGAAGGCTGTTGTGCCCAGGGGTGTAGGTTTTTCGCTACCTCGAACACGCTTTCACTGTATTTCCACCCGCTGAAAAATTCAATTTCTGGAAACTGAACGTCATCCAAAAAACAGCCGCTTCTATAAACATTTAGGTGCGCGAAAAGCGCCTCCGCGATGACGCAGGAAGCGGCGGGATAAAGCGGATGTTCAAGATGTGGACCGCTGACAAAAACCAAACCGCTTCCGCAAGGCGCCGCGCACACGGCTGGTTTTCCCTCGAGAAACCTCGCCGCCTCCTGAAATTCCCACAGGAATGCTGCCCTCGTTCTCTTAATCCCATATAACGCGATAACATGGTCTTCAACGTAGGAATCAATCACCGGTCCGCCGAAAAGAGGTGCCTCTATTCCGTTTGAAATTTGGAAAATCAGCGGAACCTTTCCGGCTTCGCGCTTTTTTATCACAACCTCCCCGTAAACGGGATGAAACACATATCTGTCTCCATACGGCGCGGTGTACTTATGCTGAAGACAACGAGGCGGTGGTGGGTTTTTCATCACATTAAGCATATTCCCTGGAAACAGATTGAAAGGTTTGAAAGGACCATCGTCAACGCCTGACAGCACAAGATAAGCGCCCGCACACGAACCGTAATAGAAACCTCCATTTGCCACGAAATTTGAGATAAGTCTTGCGCCCTTTCCCCCTAGGGCGCAAGCCATTTCGAGCGTGTCGCCACCTCCTATGAAGAAAGCGTCCTTACCGTTAAGAGCACCGGAAAAAATATCAGTCTCGGATAAGAAAGAGATATCGTAAAGACAGAGCCTTTCAAAAAGGTCAGCAAACCATATCCACGAGTGGGACGCCCCGCTCCCTGTGTAAACCGCAATCCCTGGCGCCAGCAGGTTTCCATCCTTTAAAGCGCGCGCAAAGAGCTCTCTATATAAGGTAAACAGAGGGTATCTTGCGGCCCTTTCAAAACGAGAGCTCATAAGGATAAATCCCGCTATTAAATAAGCCGATTGATCGAGGCATCGACGCTTTCTTGGTCAAAATCAGTCTGGCATGCCAGACCGCTTAATCGGTAAAACTCGCTTATGTCTATTCCGGATTTGATGAGAAATATGGGGCAAATGCCAAGGGTGTAGGCGGCTCTATTCAGCGTTTCCCAAAATGCGCTGTTTTCCTCACCTGAATACCAGTTAGCAAACATTGCGGATGGCGCAATCGCAATTCTATTTTCTTTCTGGATTGTTTTCACGGTTTCGACTATGTTTTCAGATGCCTTTATGGCATCGGGCTCGATTACGCTTGAGAGGGCAATAGCCTCAAGCCCCATCTTCAAGCACGCCTCCAGAACGCCCATAGCCTCCTTGGGATTGAATCCCTTTTCCTTCAACAGTTTGAGAGCATGGTAAGCCGTAAGGAGAATGCCCGGCTCCTCCACCCCCTCTGAGGATAAAACCGATGGTTGCTCTCTGTATTTCAGAAAGGGAAAACAAGCCATCGGGCATCCGTAGCAGGAACGATATCTGTGCACAAGCGGCATGACCCACTCATCTATCTTTGCAGCTTGCTCATTCCAGAGCGCAAAGCCATTTTCGGGCTTGCATCTTTTAAGAAATTCAAGCGAACTTGAGAAAAAGGCATCGGGGTCTGCGGCGTCTATCATCCCGAGCCCCCTGATCGCCACCGCCTTCAGATTCTTCCTGAAAAATGAGGCGGCTACATGCCCCGGATCCAAGCTTCCCCAGTAGTTAATACTTGCGGATTTCGGGAATTGGTGACTATTGTCAAAAGGCCCGCAGGATATCACTTGCACCAGTCTGTCGCCCATTTCCGACCGGATCAAATCCGTCGTATTCCATGTGTCGGAAGAGGCAAAATTTGAGGCGTCTAACACGTCCGCCACACCGTCATGGAGCCATACATAAACCGGTGAGGAAGCATTACCGATAATTGCCACAGCGGAAAAGCCTGAAAACTTGACCTCAACGCCAGCGTAAAGATTTAACGGAACGGTGAATACCCTGTCGGAATCAGAATCTTTGGCAAGTACAAATCCAAGGCAGCTTGCCGGTACCGTCGTCCCGGTGAAAAGACCCGAACCGATTACGACTGGGTCAGATTCTTCATATTCTTTGAATACCGCAAGGCAAGAAGAAAAACCAGGACCGTAATCGTCAAGCTCGGTGAACTCGCGGAAATCCACCTCGCCCGACTCAAGGTCAATTATCGCCAGATCGCCTGAGTACATATAATCCATGGTGTAACCCTCACTCCACAAAAAGGACGTTGCGGGGACACGCTTTAACGCAAAGGGGACCTTCCTCTCTTCCCTCGCACATATCGCAGGATTCCCTGATCAGAATGGGTTTCGCGGAAGCGCCTCCACCTGCTTTCTGTAGTTCCCCGAGCTTCATGACCTGCTCGCCCTCAGGTCTGCCAACAAAGAGGTCTTCATCGGTCTTGACGATAACGGCAAAATAGTTCTTCTTTTCCTCCGCCCTATAAATCATCACGCTCGATGAAAGAAGAGAAAAAGCCTCATCCCTGTGATACCCACAGGCTATTTCGCAAAGACCGCAACCCGTGCACACAATCGCCCTTGCTTTAACCCTCAATCTCTCCCCCCGGTTAAACTTTCATGACGGGAATCATTGTCAGATTGTGTATCCTCCGTCAACCACAAATAACTGTCCCGTTATGTAAGAACCCTTCTCGACAAGAAAAACCACAAGGTCAGCCACTTCTTCCGGTTTTCCCCACCGTCGAATCGGTATTGTTCTCAAGATTTTTTCTCTGACCTCTTCGTTGACTTCATGGGACATATCGGTTTCTATGAATCCGGGCACAACGGCGTTAACGGTAATGTTCCATCTCACAAGTTCCTTGGCTAGCGCCTTGGTAAAACCAAATGCCGCCGCTTTGCTCGCCGCATAAACAGTATCCCCTGGGAAACCCGTAACCCCTATTACCGAGGATATGTTTACTATTCTGCCCCATTTCGACCTCTTCATGAAAGGAACAACCCTGGCCGCAAGATAAAATTGAGACTTCAGGTTGGTGGAAAGTATGTCCTCCAAAATCTTTGGCTCAACATCTTCTACTAAACTTGCCCGCCATATTCCCGCGTTATTTATAAGAATATCAATGGTTCCGAACTCCTCCACGACTCTCTCCACGAGCCCGGAGCACTCATCCGGATCGCTAACGTCAGCCCTGAAAACGCTTGCCCGACCGCCAGCTTCCTCAATCATCCATAGGGCCTCAAGCGCGAGGTCCTGGCGACTCTTAAAATTGATCGCCACATTAGAGCCTTGCGAGGCAAGTTCAATTGCGATCGCCCTCCCTATACCGCGCGACGCGCCGGTAACGAGAGCAACCGTCCCGGAAAGGTCTCTCATATTAACCCTTTCTCAAATAACCTGAAATACCGCCTTTGCGTAATGGTAATGATATCAAACAAAATATCAGAAACACCTTTCTTTTCAACATGCTTACTGTTATAAGCTGTTAGAAAGCCAACCCAATCTGACATTCACAGACTCTTTGCACCCCCAATACTTACGCGCCCATGAAAATATTGATCCAGTGCCCTCACATGCAGAATTGAGATAGCTCACGCCGAGAAATTTTGATCCAGAAAACCCTCGTGAAATTTGCAGGTTTCAAGCGTTACTTTTACTGCGAGCGAATCCACCTGAATAAAAAGCTTATGATTTTCGAGCAAGCGGATTTAAATTGTTAAAGATTACCGCTTACAATGCCGATACTGAAAACATAAAATGTAAGGACATCGGAAATCGCCAATAATTCGGCGTAAAGAGATTGATTTTGAGCACAATCTTTGGCGCGAAACGCAAAGAATGCCCCTAACCAACCTCTACATGGCCGCTGAACAAAAAGGCGAGGAAAGGGGTTGAGATGAAAAAGATGTTTAAAGGGGCGTGCGGTCTTGCGGTTATCTTTCTTTTCTTGCTTCTCACCACTCTATGTTTTCAAACTGCCTATCCCGCACCTGGGGACATCACTTGCGCGTCATCGAATGCTTCCGGACAACCGGGAAATAACCACAGTGGAGGGATTTGTATTTCCTCAGATGGAAGGTACGTCGCTTTCGGTTCCGCCGCCACCAACCTCGGGGTTGACCCTGGTTACTGTGCCCAAGTTTACAGAAAGGACATCACAACAGGGGAAATCCTCTGCTGCTCGACCAATAGCGGGGGGGAGGTCGGAGACGATGAGAGCGGTTTACCCGCGATTTCATCTGACGGGAGGTATGTGGCGTTTGCGTCGTGGGCCTACAACCTCGGGGTCGATCCTTTCGATGCGATGCAAGTTTACCGCAAGGACCTGGTAACGGGCGACATCGTCTGCTGCTCGAGTGAGGCAGCAGGCGTCCCCGGCAACAATGACAGCAGCGGGCCATCGATCTCGTCTGACGGAAGATACGTGGCATTCGAGTCGTGGGCAAGCAATTTCGGGATCGATAATCATGGAATGTCTCAAATTTACCGCAAGGACCTTGCAACAGGAGACATTGTCTGCTGCTCAATAGATTCACTCGGCGATCCGGGAAATGACGACAGCAACTGTCCATCAATATCCTCTGACGGGAGGTACGTCGCGTTTGAATCTTGGGCATCAAACTTCGGGGTAGACCCCGGCGGCATGCGCCAGGTTTACAGAAAGGATATGGAAACCGGCCAGATTCTTTGCTCATCCGCGACACAGACTGGAACGGTTGGGAGTTATCAATCCTTCGAACCCTCAATATCTTCGGATGGTTCATATGTGGCTTTCCACTCGTGGGCAACAAACCTTGGGGTGGATTCTGGCGGTTTCAGGCAGGTTTACCGTAAGAACCACAATACGGGTCAACTGATCTGCTGCTCGAGGTCCTCCGCGGGGACTGTGGGCAGAGGTTGCAGTTTCGGGGCTTCACTCTCCTCTGACGGTACCCGTGTGGCGTTCGGCTCATTTTCTACCAACTTTGGCGTCAATCCGGGAACCAACAAGACGCAGGTGTATCACAAAGATATCGCCACAGGTTACATCTCATGCTGTTCAACCACTGCTACGGGTGTCGTCGGAAACGATCATGCGTACGAAGCTTCTATCACGGGAAACAATGACTATGTTGCGTTCCCGTCCAGCGCAACAAATATCATAGGGGGCACCGGTGGCTATTTTCAGATCTACCGCAAGGAGCCTGCTCCTACCCCGATCCTGTCTTCAATCTCGCCCACATCAGGAATAAAAGATACAACCGTCACGTTGAGCGGGGGCGCCTTCGGCTCAAGCCGGGGCTCGTCTTACGTGAAGTTCGGGAGCGTAAAAGCCTCATCGTATGTTTCCTGGTCGAACCCCCAAATAAAGGTGAGGGTTCCATCAGGTGTATCAGGGAAGGTGAACGTGACAGTCACTACGCCGGGGGGGACATGTGGCGCGAAAAGTTTCAGCGTGAAGCCTAATATAACATCAACCTCGCCCACATCAGGAACACAGGGTTCGACCGTAACCTTAGGGGGGAGCGCCTTCGGCTCAAGCCGCGGCTCGTCTTACGTGAAGTTCGGGAGCGTAAAAGCCTCATCGTATGTTTCCTGGTCGAACACGCAAATAAAGGTGAAGGTTCCATCAGGTGTATCGGGGAAGGTGAACGTTACAGTGACCACATCTGGCGGTACGTCAGCCGCAAAAACCTTCAGCGTAAAACCCAACATATCATCCATCTCTCCGACATCCGGCAAGAAGGATACAACCGTCACGTTGAGCGGGAGCGCCTTCGGCTCAAGCCGCGGCTCGTCTTACGTGAAATTCGGGAGCGTAAAAGCCTCATCGTATGTTTCCTGGTCTAACACCCAAATAAAGGTGAAGGTTCCATCAGGTGTATCGGGGAAAGTGAACGTTACAGTAGCCACATCTGGCGGTACCTCTGCAGGAAAGAGTTTTACGGTCACTAAATAAGCAGGATGGTGGATTGAAAATACGGCAAGTGCGCGGGCGCTCTAATAAAGAGCGCCCGTTGCTTTCTTCCTTTACGAAGACCAAGGTATGTACAGAAAAAGCGGAAACGAGCCCACCCCTAAATGGACTCGACCATTTGCGCAGATTCTTTAAATACACCGTATCGCTCGCGATAAACGTCCCACACCTCTTCTAAAGTGGCATAAGCCATGACCGCTTCCATTGTTGGTTCAAAAAGGTTTTCGTCCCTGTAAGCCGACTGGCGAAGTTTATCAAGCGCACGGCGGCATTTATCGTTGTCACGTTTCTTCTTAAGTGAGGCTATCCTGCTCCTTTGAGCTTCTTCTATCTCATTTCCTATTTTCAGTATGTTTATCTCTGGTTCTTTCTCTTCAGCGTATTTGTTTACACCCACTATCACCTGAATTCCTTCTTCCACCGCCTTTTGATACTTCCACGCAGCCCTGGCAACCTCCCTTTGAACGTAACCCGTTTCCACAGCCTCGATCATGCCGCCGACCCCGTCGATCTTTTTTATGTATTCCCACGCTTCCTCTTCTATGTCGTTTGTGAGCTTCTCCACGAAATAGGAGCCCGCAAGGGGATCGACAGTGTTTGCCACCCCGCTTTCCTCAGCGATAATTTGTTGCGTCCTAACCGCAACTTTCAAGGATTCCTCCGTCGGAAGCGCAAGCGCCTCATCATAGGAGTCTGTGTGCAAGCTCTGGGTACCACCCAGTATCGCCGCAAGAGCCTGAATCGTGACCCTGACTATATTGTTGAGAGGTTGCTGAGCGGTCAGCGAGCATCCGGCTGTCTGCGTGTGGAATCTCATCATCATCGACCTCGGGTCCTTCGCCTTGAAACGCTCCTTCATAATGCGCGCCCACATCCTTCTTGCCGCTCTATATTTGGCAATTTCCTCGAAGAAATCATTATGAGCATTCCACATGAAGGTGAGCCTCAGGCCGAAACTGTCAATATCAAGACCTCTTGAAAGGAATGCGTTGACGAACTCGATCCCCTCACTTAAGGTAAAGGCTACTTCCTGAGCAGCGGTGCACCCTTTTTCCCTTATCTGATAGCCAACGATGCTTATCGGATACCAAAGCTGGACATTGAGAGTGCAATATTCAACGACATCTGCGCAAAGTTTGAGTTCCGCTCTACGCGGAAGTACCCTGACGTTCGCCGCGACATCACGGCAGATGCTATCGTTTTGGAAGGTTCCCCTGAGTTTACGAAAATCAGCCCCCTGCTTATATGCCAGAGCAAAGTACATTGAGGGAACAGGCGGATAGGCAATTACAAGAGATGTGCTTACCTGTTGGAGCGTTATCCCCGAAAAAAGCCTTTCCATGTCCTCAAGCGAATCGATAGGAACACCGTCTCTGCCCACCTCACCCCTCGCGAGGGGGTGATCGGAATTCAGACCGTGGATCGTTGGCAAATCGAAAGCCACATTAAGTCCGGGCGCGCCTTTCTCGATCAGGTATTTGAGCCTCCTGTTTGATACATCGGGGTCTGCAAAACCCATGAACTGTCGGATTGTCCAAAGCCGCCCTCGATACATCGATGGGTGGATACCCCTCGTAAAAGGGTATTCTCCGGGAAATCCCAGGTCCTTCATGTAATCGAGGTCCTCGATATCCCAAGGTCCGTACAGGCGTTCTATAACTCTTCCCGAAACCGTCTCGAATTTCTCCTTTCGTTCAGGAAGGACCTCGATCGATCGGGACAGGGTCTCTTTCTCCCATCTTTCCTTCTCGGCTCTCAAATTTTCCGTGTTATCGTTATGCCTGGTCATCTCTTTCGCACCCCTGAATCAGTAAAGTAAAGTATTTGCTCGGTCTGAACCGTTGAAATCCCAATGAGAACTTTCCCGCAGTTTACTTTCCTTTGAAATCCGGCTTTCTCTTCTCGATGAAGGCCCTAACCCCTTCAGAACAATCCTCCGTGCCCATGGTTATCGCGCATGAAAGAGCCTCATAGCCACCTCCAACCGGAAGAGAGCACTCCGTTGATGCGTTTAGCATCTCCTTTGCAAGCGCGACCGCTATGGGGGGTTTCTCTGCCAGCATTCCTGCGAGGCTCAACGCCTCATCAAGCAGCCTGTCATCCGGTATCACTTGAGACACAAGTCCTATTTGGTATGCCTCGCGTGCGTCAATCATCCTGCCGGTAAGAATCAGTTCTCGGGCCCTCCCGTAGCCAACGATCCTCGCGAGCCTCTGAGTCGCCCCCCATCCAGGTATGATCCCGTAATTTATCTCCAGCTGACCGAATTTAGCGCTCTCCGAGCATACCCTGATATCGCAGGCAAGGGCCACCTCGCATCCGCCTCCGAGGGCAAAACCGTTAACCGCCGCAATAACTGCTTTCTCCATCTCCTCGATTTCCCTGAGCACTCTGTGACCCGATTTCAAAGAAAAAGCTGCGCTTGTCGGGTCCATTTTTGGAAATTGGCTGACGTCTGCCCCGCCGATAAATGCCTTTCCCGTTCCGGTAACAACCACGCAGCGGACATTATCATCCATCCTTAATTCGTTAATCTTCTCACCCAACTCATAAATTTCATCCACAACAACAAGATTCAATGGTGGTTTATCGATCGTGAGAATTGCCACATTGTCCCTCTTTTCTATTTTCCAGACTTCCCCCATCAGTCCTCCTTTTGGTCAATTCACAAACCGGATGTTTACTCAAATGGTTCCGATGGAATACCCATCCGACCAGGGTTCATGATGTTCTTTTGATCAATCTTCTTCTTGAGGCTTTTCAACACTTCGTAATACGTGCCCAAAAGTGGTGTCTGTATCCACCCAAACCCCGAACCCTCCCCACCGTAGGGTCTGTCGAAGAAACCACCTTCGGCGCATATCATTTCAATGGCTTCCCTGGCAAGCGCTAGCCCCTTCTTGACCCCCTCAGGCTCACCTTGATTGGGGTAAGCGTCCATTTCGAGCATACCCGTCCTTCCGTATTCGAGTGGCTGAAGGTAAAAGGTGACTTCCTCGGGCGGAAAAGGACGGTCTGATTTCTCGGGATCGGCGGGCGCGAAATATTTTCTTACAAGTCTTTGAAAAGCGCGGGCAATTCCAGGCGCTTGATCCATAGATATATTGAACCAGAAAAGCTCGAAAGAACCGGTCATTCTCTGCACTCTCGGAGTAAGTTGAATTATCTTGAAGACCCTCCGCCAGGGAAGGAGTTCTTTCATTAATTCAAGCATCCCCTCCGGAGCGAGCTGTGCTCCGGTCTCCTTAATCACCTTGTCTATCTGGTCTCTTCTTATTTTCAGTTCCTCCTCGGTCTGACCTCCGTAAAAAATAATCGCGTTCTGCCTGGGAACCTGAATACTCAGTATCTCTGCGGCATCCTGGTTAGCCCCGAGTCCCATTCCAAGATAAGCATCCTGAAAGAGAAGGGTATCGAGGGTGCAGTTTTCACGTGCGATTCTTCTCAGGAATTCCTTAACACCTTCAAGGTCATCCTCGTCGAACTTGACAACGACCATGTCCTCATACGGATATAAGGGATAAAGCCTCGCTACCATTTGTGTGCAGATACCAAATGCGCCCATTGAGCCTTGAAATATTCCTGATATGTCAGGACCTGGTCCTTCGGCGCATATACTCCCGTATTTCTCATCGAAAAGGCTGCCTGTCCTCACTATTGAGCCATCAGGGAGAACGATTTCAAGTCCAAGTATCGAATCAGTGCCAACCCCATATCTGTTAGATATCTGGAATACTCCCTTGTCCAGGTAGTTTGACAGCATCGAGACTGATGCGGGAGCGCTCGGGCAAATGTTTCTTAAACCCCTCTTTTCCGCCTCAACGAAAACCCTGCCGAAGGTCACGCCAGGCTGGATGGTAACGGACATGTTCTCTTCATCGAAATCGACAATCTTGTCCATTCTTCTTAAGTCGCATATAATCCCTCCGCGCTGTGGAATACAACCTCCCCCTACATTCGCCCCGGTTGACCAGGGCGTCACGGGCACAGAATACGAATATGCGGTCTTGCAAATTGCGCTAACCTCCTCGGTTGTTTCAGGAAGCACCACGAGATTTGGGAACTTTGCAATCTCAAGACTCTGGTCTCTCGAATAAGCTATCAGGACGGCGTCGTCCCCCGAGACCCATTCCTTTCCGCATATCTTTTTGAGCTCCTCGGCAACTTCCTCATATACCCGCTTTATCGAGGTATCAAAAACGCGCCTTGCCATAAAAGCCTCCGCTACAGGTCTTTAAAACCTCAAGCCTGGGACATGGTATCCCTTACAAGAAGTATGAGGTCAACAACAGGGATTTTTCCTTGAGCAGCCTGTAAGAGATTTTGCTCGCAGAAAGGACATGCCGTTATGAGCAACTCAGCTCCCGTGCTCAACGCCTCCTCTACCCTCCGCTCGGCAACCCATAACGCATAATCAGGAAAAGCAATCCTGACACCCGCGCCAGCACCGCAGCAAAATGAGTTTTCCATGTTCCGAGGCATCTCCACAAGCTCAAGACCAGGAATTGCTCTGATTATTTCCCTGGGCGCGTCGAATATCCCGCAATACCTGCCCAAATGACACGGATCGTGGTAGGTAACCAACCTCTTTCTCCGCGCTTTCCGAGAGCGTTCGAAAACCAGCCTTTCTTCCCTCAAGAGGTCAGCTATAAACTCTACCGAGTGAAAAACCCGTGCCTTCAGATCTCCGATTTCCGGATAATCCTCTCTGAGGGTGGAATTGCAGCCCGCGCAGGAAGTAACAATCTTCTCCGTGGAAATCTTGTTCAGTATCCCGATGTTCTCATGGGCAAGCGCGCTGAAGCTTTCGAAATCACCAACCCTTAACATGGTGCTTCCACAACATGGCTCATTCTCCCCCAAAATACCCACTTTTAAATTAGCGGCTGAGAGAATTTCAACAGTCGCCTTCGCCGTCTCTTTTAATACAGGGTCATATGCCGTTGTGCAACCAGTGAAGTAAAGGAAATCAACCCTTTCCCTTGTGGCATCAAGTAAATTTAACCCCTTTGCCCACCTGTTCTTCCTGTAAGATGGCTGCTGCCACGGATTGCCGTAATTCCTCATAGAAGAGAAAAGCGGCTCATGCTCTTTAATGGGAGCGACTCCATCCCTGAATGCCTTCTCTCTTAAGGCAACAATAGTCTTTAATGGGTTCCTGTCGCATATATTTGAGCATATTGCTTGACATGCGCCACACTCGGTGCATGTGTAGAGTATGTGAAGCAGGCGTTCGGAATAATCTAAAGACCCATCAAGCAGCCCTCTGGCGATTTCCTGCTTTCCGGAGGCGTAATATGATTCGAACTTGAAACGAGAGCCGGAAGGGCAAATCTCAGCGAACTTAGAATCCCTCATAATGGAATGGTCTATCCATTTGCACAGCATACATTTGCCGCACCGGTAGGCATCCTTCTGGACCTGAAGCAAGGGATTATACGGGTTCCTTGTGATATCGGACACCTTATACCTCCAGGATTTGACCCGCATTCAGAATGGATAACGGATCTAAGACTTCCTTGATGCTTTTCACCAGATTCTTGTATTCAGGCTGCTTCCCGAGAATGTGAGAAGCAAGAGGTCCTGTTGGAGCCGGGAAGAAAGCGCCTTCATCCGCAAGTCGCCTCAAGAAAGGCTTTATTATCCTTTCAAAATCTTCGGCGGGGTTAATTATCTCAAAGTGCATAAAGCATGATGCACCACCTGATATCGGTATGACGGCAAGCGAAAGCTCCCCTGTCCTTTTTAACTTGTCTCTTACGAGATAATAGAAACGCTTTGCCGACCTCAAGTTCGTGTAAAACCCTAAGGAAAATCTTCCTGAATACCACGGTATCACCAGAGAGGAATCAAGTTTTTCCGAAATACGCTTCGGCACGTCCATCGTGCTTATGCCGAGAGACTCAATGAGTTCAAGGGTTCTCTTTTCATAATAGCTGACGAGAATTTCAGTTCCCTCAAGCCCAAGAAGCATGACCCAGGGAGGAGAATGATTTTCTCCCTCTTCGGAAATCCCGGCTTTCATAAGCGCTCTTGATCGGGAAAGAACGGCAATTTCTAAGGGAATCTCCCCTCTTGATATTCGAGCAGCCACTTTTAGCGCCCCGTCAATGGTGTTAAACCCGAACTGAAGAACCTTTCGAGCCTCGAAACGGGGATAAAGATATAGAAAAGCTCCCACAACTATCCCGAACGTGTTCCAAGAACCAAAGAATACTTTACTTATATTCGGGCCACCGTCCTCGCGCCAGTGAGCTGTTGAGGTGGGAAGAGCATCAGAACCGCTTCTGTAATCCCTGCCATCCGCCAGGATAGCATGAAACGTGGCTATTTGGCGCGTCTTGTGCGTTACGCTTGAGAGATAAACGCCCATGTTCATCGCGTAATCAAGAACGTATGGAGACATTGCGGCGGCGGGCAAAGCTATTCTTATATTTAGATTCTTCAAAGCATCCAGCGCCTGCTCCCAAGTTACACCTGGCTCTATTTCCATGAAAAGATTTCTTTCATCAATGCTCAAAATTCGGTTCATGAACCGGAAATCCAGAACACATCCCAGTCGAGGTGGGTTAAGTCCCCACGGCAGAGGAGTGCATATGGAAAACCCGAAAGATCCTGCGCAGGAGAGTATCAGTTTCACTTCCTCCACAGACCTTGGGAAGACCACAGCGAAAAGGTTTGGAAACTCGTTTCCCGGTTCGAGATAAGAAATGAGAACCTCCGGATCGTCACTAATTCTTGAAGGGTCAGCAACGATCTCCCTTAACGCTTTTTTCGCGTGTATTATCCAGGTACCGCTTGTAAGACTCATGCCGCATATTTCCTTAAGAGATTTACTGCGAAGCACCCTTTATTAGATACTTGGCTACCTGGTCCGCAGCGCTGTGAGGATCAATCTCTCTTTTTATGAGTCTGGTGAGGACCTCCCTGCATTTTGGATCTTCAGAGAGCGCCTTGCTTGCGGCAATTGAAACCTTTGAGTTCAGCACTTCTATTAACTCAGCTTTCATTCTTTCGGAGGTCTTTTCTTCAAGTTTTCCCGTTTCGTTAAGAAAGCGCCAGTGATTATCGAGCGCTTCGTGTAACTCATCAATTCCTTGACTGTTCGTAGCAACCGTCTGAATGACAGGTTGCTTCCATGGCGCTTCGTCAAATCCGGGCTTCATCTCGAGCATCATCTCGAGGTCGGCAACCGTACGGGAAGAGCCTTCTTTGTCCGCCTTGTTGACAACAAATATATCACCGATTTCAAGTATTCCCGCTTTTATCGCCTGGATTTCGTCCCCCCCGCCCGGCATTGTGACCACCACGCAGGTATGGGCGTACTTCACAATCTCAACCTCAACCTGCCCAGCACCAACAGTCTCCACGATGATAACATCCATTCCAAAAGCATCCAGGATATTGATCACGTCATTGGTAGCGGTGGCAAGACCGCCCAGAGCGCCTCTTGAGCCCATGCTCCTTATGAACACGCCTGGGTCTCCGGCCAGTTCCTGCATTCTTATTCTGTCCCCGAGAAGCGCGCCACCGGTGAAAGGGCTTGTGGGGTCAACGGCTATTATTCCAACGGTCTTGCCGTACTCCCTGTATTTCTTGGCAAGCCCGCAGGCAAGGGTGCTCTTACCAGAACCGGGAAGCCCGGTAAGCCCAACTATTTGCGCTTTTCCGGAGTGCCTGTGGAGTTCCTTCACGACTCCAATTGAGAGCGGGTCACCATTCTCAATCATTGTTATGAGTCGAGCGGCTGATCTTCTGTCCCCCTGAAGAAGTCCTCTGTACAGTGAATCAATAAGATCGCTCAAATTCTCTCACCTTTTACAATCTTTTCGATAAATTCCACTATCTCTTTGGTATCAGTCCCGGGCCCGAATACCGCCCTGACACCGTGTTTACTGACAAGTTCCTGCGCGTCATCTCTGGGTATTATGCCTCCCGCAATAACCTTGATATCCTCAGCGCCCCTGTCTTTGAGCATTTGGGTGATTATCGGAATCAGCGCCATATGAGCGCCAGAGAGAATGCTTATTCCGAGCACATCCACGTCTTCCTCAACTGCAGCCTCCACCACAGACTCGCAGGTCTGCTTAAGTCCCGTGTAAATAACCTCCATGCCGGCATCCCTTAAGGCTTGACCAACAATCAAGGCACCCCTGTCATGACCGTCAAGCCCCACTTTGGCAAGCAAAACCCTAATATTGTTTTTCGAACCAACCAAGACTTCCACCCGTCAAGAAGACGAAATTTATTAACTCAATCAGGGCAATTATATATTAAATCCCCGTCGGCAGATGAAACGAGGGTTACGGCATCTACGCAAACCGTTTCGCTTTTCGTACCGGTCAGAAAATCATGCCAGGTTGACCGCTTCGCGCTAACCACCGTTATAATATGAAATTCACAGGCCCCAAAATAGCAGGAAGATTGGTATACTTCGATTAAGACTTGAGAAAGGGACTTAGAAACAATGGCCAATAAACGTATAGAACTCGAGCAGTACAAATCATTCATAAACCTGATAGAAGAGGAACCGAACAGGAAAATGGTAAAAAGGGGTGCGACGATCGCTCTCATTATCTCAATTCTTGTGGCTCTTTTGCTGCTTGTGCTTGGTTTTATATCTGTCGAACTTGCGAGAAATCCCAAGAATATACTTGAGAAGCCGAGCCAGAGCAAAAAAAGTGCAATTCCAAGCGTGCTTTCGGATGAATCAAATGATTTTCCCGTTTTAGCGTCCGAAATTCCCACTTCCTTGGGTGCGGAGGAGAATAATTTAATTGCTCTTAACCAGAAAATCAAATTCCCGTCGATGGCTCCTTTATACCAGCAACCTGGAGAAGTGAAAATAACCCCGCAGAAGCCACAAACCGCACCCGAAGGGAAAGCATCGGAAGAAACGAAAACTGAGAAACAGAAGAAAAAGAAAAAGGTTCTCCCACTTCAGACGAAAGGCATAGGTAACCTTTCAAATCTTGCCAGATCAATAAGCCAAAGAGGATTTCAACTGTACCTTATTTTGCTCACAGCCGCAATAGCCATCATAGGCGGCATTGCTATCGGCCGAATACGCAGAGAGAGGAAAAGCCATTGAAAGCCAACACGATTGTATTTGACGCAAGTATGCTTATTCTCTTTCCCTTTTTTTACTACGGGTTGATCAGAACTCTGGGTAGAAGCCGAGCGCGTGCGTTCGCGTACGGCTCCTTCCTTTTCGGACTGGCGCTGGAGACAACGTTCGTCATTTGCGGTTTGAAGAACTATTACTGGTATTCGATTAACAATTACTATAAACATTATCCGCTCGGTGGCTACATTATATGGCTCGGTGTTGTTCCTCTCGCCGCGCTTATTCTGTGGACAATAACGGTGGCTTCTTCTTACATAATCGCTGAGTCAACCGCTGGTAAGCAGAATCCATATGTCCGATCATCGATAGCTGGCTGCATCGCGCTAATTTTCTACCTCCTCGCCGAGCCGGTCGGAATAACAAACCACTGGTGGGTGTGGAACGCAAAGAACTTCTACTTCCTCGATATTCCCGTTTTCAATCTTCTGTACGTATTCCTTGCCGTGTTTGTCTTCACGCTCGTCTACAGAGCCACAATAATGGAAAGAAAAGACACGCCCGCCCTTTCCACGCTCGAGCAAAGAACCCTTCGCAAATTCTTCGTGAAAAGTAAAAAAGCCACAAGGAATCTTACTTGGCCAGAACTGCGGAGGGTATTTCTTTTCAGATTAGCTCTTGGATGCGTAACCCTTGGAGCCGTGATGACGCCAATCATTACTGTTCTGTGGGCAGTCGCAAATCGTGGACATATCAAACCGGGCTGGTGAGTTTTTTCGCTAAGCGCCGAAGTGCCTGATCGCGGTAACGCTCTCTTTGCGGTAATCAACGAACACTTTCTCATCGCCAGAGAGGCTCAGGTAAAAAACCTTTTCTCTAATGACCTCTCCTATCGTCGCGCACGCGATATTGGAGTCATCAAAAATCCCTGATACCCGGTTTACCTCTTCGGGAGGGCAAGTGAGGACAAAGCCGTAAGAGGGATAAGCCTTCAACCACCAGTTAAGTTCCACGCCCTGTGGCACAGGTATCCTCTCAAGACAGACTCTTCCTCCGCAACTGGAAGCTTCAAGCAGCATCGCCAGCGTACCTATAATGCCCGGATTGGATATGTCCCTGCATGAAGTGCAAAGATGGTTCTTGGACACTTTGCTCAGCGCGGAGAGTTTACTTTGGGTTTCATCAGGCGAAGCTCCCATGACCGTATCCCAAGCGTAGTAGGAGGGGTGTTTTCTCCCGTCCAGGTCAACAGCGACAATTATTTCGTCTCCCGCCTTTGCACCATCACCTCTAAGTAAGTGCTTTCCGAGACCAACAATGGCAACCGCGGCAAAACGCTCTTCGCCCTCAGGGCTGGTATGCCCACCCAGAAGTGGCAGGGAATAATGCCTGAGCCCTGAAGAAAAGCCATCGATAAAGAGCCCCCTTGTCCTGTCGTCAAAACCGCCCGCATAGACAACGAGTAGGATGCCGAGCGGATGACCGCCCATGGCGTAGATATCATTCACGCACACAACAACAGAACAGAAACCCGCGAAATAAGGGTCATCGAAAAGCGGCGGAAAGATGGCTTCTGCTGAACATAATAGGTACTCGTCTCCAAATCTTACACCACCGGTGTCGTCCCCTATCGGTATGACATCCGCAAGAGGCATTTCACATGCTTTTTGAAGAAGACCGTTCACCCACTGTCCTATAACCCGCTTCCGTGTGTAACCAGGGTAGCTCTTCAAGTCTCTTATGATTGCTCCGATATCGCTTTCGCCTTCCATGAATATCCTCCCTGCAGAAAAGCCCAATGATTACTCGTAATGGCTTGCGGGTTATGGCATACCCTAAAATATCTCCTATCAAAATCAAAAAGTGTTTGAAGATTCCCGTTAGCTAAAAGCGGGGAGAACCATTTTTTTCTCCCCGCCTTATCATCGCCCGAAAAGAATCCTTCGAAAATTTCTCTTACGTTTTAAGAACCTAAAGACTGCTCAAGCTTTATCTGCTCGGCTTTCTCGAACGCGTCTTTGGCTTCCTTCTGTAGCCTTTGTATCTCAGGAACCTCACCTGACTGAATTGACTGGTCAACCGTGGATTTGAGCGCCTGAACGTTCCCCGCGGCGATCAATGGGTCGAGCTTCCCCAGAAATGTTATTCCCTTGTTGGTCGCCTCTTTCTGAATGTCAAGAGCCTTGATCATGGCTTTAGCGTATTGCACATAACTGTCAATACCCTTGTACTGCTCAATCTTAGGGTCAATAAGTTTTTGGTACTCCAGCTTCAAGGAATCGATATCCGGAAGTAAAGCTCTTCCTGAATCAGCAAGCCCCGGTGATTTGCCAGGCTCGAAACCGGAGAGATTACCCGAAAGCGCCGCCATTACCGCCTTCGTGTTTCCATCTTCCACCTTCGCTATTCGTTCTTTGAGGTCCTTCCATTTCACCTCCGCGCCGTTGAATATTCGTTTCGCTCTCTTAAGAAGGGTCTGGTACTCGCTCTCGCCCTTACCTCCACCACCACAGCCAACCAATAAGGCGACTGTGAAGAAACCTAAAAGAATTGCCATGGGAATTCTAAACCGTCTCATTTGCACCCCACCTCTCTAAAACTCCCAATTTCTCCGAAATATATTAGCATTTTACCGTTTTCCGTACACACCATGCTTAATCATTGCTGTCTTATAAACAATGTGAAGACTATTTTCAGGAAAAGCAAAAGCCTTAATCAAAATGCCGGCAGGAACAAGCGCCGAATTCACAATCTCCGAGTCGAGATGTCGAGTTTTGTAAGGCAACGCCAGATTTTCGCTTTCCATAGGTTTCGTGTAAAATGAGGTGACCCTTAATGACCGATCAGTCAACATTTGCGCCCTGCGGGATTCCGCTCGGAACGAGAAGAAACTGGGATGGAATGATATGAGTTCTGGACACAATTCGGCAAGAGAAGCGAAAAGAAAGAAAATACTCGAAGAAGCGATAAAAGAATTTGTGGCTAAAGGATTCACCGGGGCTAATATAAACAAGATTGCCGAGAACAGCGGGATTGGAAAAGGAACCATCTACCTGTACTTCAAAAGTAAGGAAGACTTATATGTTGAGGCACTTAACCAAAGCAATAAGCTCTGGATGGAAAAAGCCCGTGAAATCATTGATTCAAATCCAGATCCATATGAAGCCCTGAAAGAGATGCTTAAAGTAGATATCATCGTGAGCGTACGCCGAAAGGAACTCGCCCAGCTTTGGATAAACTCATTTTTCGCCGACAACAAGCGTTTTTCAGAGACCGCTGCTGCCGTATTCGAAGAGTATGTCAAACTTATACAAGACCTTGTCAAAGAATGCATAAAAAAAGGAATATTCAGGGAAGTAGATCCAAGGACAGCTGCTTACGTGCTTTTGGGTCTAAATGAACTGCTGATTGCTTTCTACGAGCCGCTTTTCAAATCCAAAGCGAGTCTTGATAACATTACGGGAACTATTCAAGACATGATATTTACCGGATTAGAGAAGAAATAAGGGGCAACCAGAAAGAAGGTTGCCCCGGAGACAATCGATAGTTTCTAAAACTAAATATTATCGCCTCTTAAAAGAATTCTGCGTTCTTCGGTTGGCAAATATCCCTTCCTGGTATTCCAGGCAAAATAAAGGGTCAACATGACTGCAATTATTACCCCCACGGCAAGCCATTCATAGCCGCTTAAGCCTCCTGGACTTAAGGGTGTGTAAACCAGGATGTAGAGAGCAGAAAATACTGTCGCGATATATCCGATAAGTTTTCCCGCGGAAACCTTATAGGGTCTTTCCAGTTCGGGTCTTTTGTAACGGAGTCTCAAAAACGCGATAGAAACCAAAAACCAGGTCACCACGAGGAACAAAGAGAAAACGTTCACTATTCCCACGTATATTGATTTGCTTGTCCCCAGCAAACAGAACAATGTGCTGAAGGCAAATAGAATCAGGATAATTATTGAAGGCGTCCTGTATTTCGGATTAATCACGGCAAGATTTTCCGGAATGAATTTCGCCCTCGAAAGACCGTAAATCAGCCTACTTCCCGCCATGTAGGCAGCGTTCCAGGTTGTCAACATTCCGAACAGCGCAGCAAACGTCACAAAGAATTTCGCAATCCCTGAACCGTTGAACAGTTTTCCGACCGCATCAACAACCACAAGCCCTTCTGCGGATCTCATAGAAAGATTAGCGGCGAACCCAAGTCCGAGAATTATCGCAACGTAGAAGAGAACGGAGCCCCATACAGTGTAGATGACAGAAGCGCCAAGTATCCTGTTAGGCACTTTAGCTTCCTCTGAAGCTTGAGGTATTGCATTGAATCCTGAGAGAAAACCGGGCACCATTAGAAAAACAAGCGAAATACCACCAAGGCTTCCGAAAAGCGGCTTGGCGTTACTCGGCTCACCTTTTATAACGCCGCTGAAAACGAAGAACAAAGCGGCCAAGAGGAGAACCACGACAGCAATCATTTGGAACACGCTCGAGATCTTGACGCCCCTGAAATTAATATAAGCGAAGAAAGCGTTTCCGATTAGCGAAATTAGAAGATAACTAAGATAAATAGAGGTTCCACCCAAACTGTACAATTTACCGAATTCAGGAACTTTCATTCCTAATCCCTCAAGAATAACCGGAAACATAAGAGTCTCAATCGTAATCAGACCAACCCACAAAAGAACCATTGCCCAGGAGACGAAAATCGCCGCTCTCTCGCCTATACCCTCGAATGCAAATACCACATCGCCACCCGCCCTCGGGAAAGCGGATGTCAACTCAGCGTAAACAAGCCCTATCAAGCTGCAAAGGACGCCGCAAATCGCAAACGCCAAAATACCCCCGAGAGTTCCTCCTTTTGAGCTCCACATTCCCGCGTAAATAACCCAAGACCATCCAATTACAGCGCCTAAACCAATCGCAAGGAGTTCCCATCTTGAGAGCGTTTTCACAAGCTCTCCGCTACCCTCTCCTCTCTCCATACTCTATTCCCCCTCCCTTAGACAAGCCTCCTCGTATTTACGCCCAAATTGCTCCCGACTTGCGCAAATTTGAAATCTCCTCAACGGACAAACCAAGTTCGCTTGATAAAACTTCTTCGGTGTGTTCGCCGAGCTCAGCATCAACGAGGTCTTCTTCCCCTCCAACTCCCGCCTGTGCGGTGAAAAACTTTATTGGGGTGTTGAAAGTTTTTACACTTCCAAGTTTTTCATGCTCAACGTCAATCACCATATTTCTTTCTCTAAGGTGCGAATCCTCAAGCAGTTCTTTTACGTCCTTAACTTCACCGCAAGGAATTCCGAGAGAATAGAGAAACTCCAGAAGATCTTCAGCCGTCTGAGTTTTTGTCCACTCAGCAAACGCACCGTTGATATATGCCAGGTCCCGGGACCTGGCCTCAGCGGCCTCAACCGAATCGCCTTTATATTTTTCAACGATATCTTCTCGACCAATGTGGCGGTAAAGTGTTTCAAACCTATCAGTACCAAGGTTGCAGACCATGACCCATTTTCCGTCCTTTGTTGGAAACGCATCCCAAGGCGCTCCGAGAGGGTCTGTATTTCCCCTCGCCGGCAGCGGGTCCCCAGTGATGCTTGCCCTAATCACGCTTTCCTCAAGAACCGAAAAGACGCTGTCCATCATTGACACCTCGAGCCTTTGGCCTTTCCCGGTCGCGTCCCTTCTTCGAAGAGTCGAAAGTATGCCTACAGCAAGAAACAAGGCAGCAAGAGCATCAGCGATTGCGGGACCTGTCTTCACGGGAGGCATGTTAGGATATCCTGTCATACTCATAAGTCCACCCATCGCTTGCGCCACTGGGTCAACGCAAGGTAGTTGCGAATACGGTCCGTAACTTCCGAAACCGCTTATCGACGCGATCACAAGTCTCGGATTGGCTTCGTGAATTGTGTCATAGGCGAGACCAAGCTTTTCAAGAGTGCCAGGGACAAAATTCTCGGTCAAAACATCAAAACGCTTGCACAGAGCAAGGAATACCTTCTTTCCCTCTTCATTTTTCAAGTTAAGGGTAATGGATTTTTTACCACGGTTGAGCATATAGAAATAGCCGCTCCACCCATTATTGAAGGGCGGTAATATCCGTGTGTAGTCTCCAATAGGCGGCGCCTCAAGCTTAACTATTTCTGCGCCCAGGTCACTTAACAGGAGAGTTGAAAAGGGACCGGCGTAAACCCATGTCAGATCAACTATTTTTACGCCTTCCAATGGTCTGCTGTTTTCCATTATCGCCTCCTCTTGTTAAAACTGACCTCAATCAGCAAGAACGAACTCCCACTCGCACATCACGTTTTCGATTGGCTCGTCCGGGTGAGCGTGAAGGCAGGTTACTTTGAATTTCTCGTTCACCGCATGAGCAATGGCTTCATATAAAGGGGGAGAACCAATCTTACAGGGAAACAAAGGCAGATTGTTGGCTTTTCTGTATGTGCCCATGGGGCACTTGTTGACCCGAAAAACGAGTTTTCGATCAGTTATTTCAAGAAATTCCCACTCGAACCCGGAATTCACCCATTGTGCAGCACAGAACTTCAGAACGGTTGCGAGGCTCTCGACATCATCTCCCAAATTTAATATGCGTTTTAATCTGTAAGCTTGGGCCCTTCCGGTTTTTTCCCATATTTCTCCATCAAGTCTTGCGGCAGTCTCAGACCCAAAATCCCTTTCAGTGAAAACAATCCAGTAATTTTGTTTCGTCCAATAGTTTCTAACCCACATGTCTATCAACTCAACGAGCTTCTCCTTTGGAAGGTCGAGAAGTTCCTCTCTGAGGTTTTCCCAAGTGACTTTTCCAGGTTGCGTGCTCAAATCAATCATCTCCCCTTCATGTTGTTCGAATTTGGATACTTCATTCTTCCATCGCTTTGATACATGCGATGTCCTCTGCAACAAAACTTCTTCCTCTTAAAATATGGGTGACCAGTCACCCATATTTTATTTTCCCCAAAAACGGTATGTCAATATTTTTTAAGAAAGTAAAAACGCTACTCACGACTGGATAATAGGCTACCTTGAGATTTTCTAATGCAGTGAAGCGATTGAAATCCAAAAACACCCGGTAAACACTTCAACAAATCAAAAACTGAGTCACAGGCAGGCTATATAATTTAAAAGCTGGAGGTGAGAACCACGGCTGAACAAAAAGACATAGCCGAAGTGATAATAGATTTGCCGGTCTTGGAAACTAATAAACCATTCTATTATTCAGTTCCTTCCGACCTGAAGGGAAAAATCACGATAGGCACAATTGTTGTGGTCCCCTTTCATGGACGTGAGGTTATCGGTTTTGTGACAGATTTTCCCAAAAAGACTGTTGAAAAGCATCTCAAAAGCATTATCTCTGTTTTAGAGGAACCTCCTGTTTTTGGAGAAAAAACCAGGGAGCTGTGCAAGTGGATTTCCGAAAGGTATTTTGGCACGTTCTCCTCCGCCCTGCGACTCATAATTCCCCCTGGCAGGGTTAGAAAAATAAAAGAGTTAATTGAACTCGCTGATGAATCTGAATCCGGAGTTTTTGGAAACATGCTCATTGACACGCTAAGACCAGAACTCAAAAGCGTTGTGGACGTGATCTCATGTGCTGGCGGCGTCATTGAGAGCAAAGCACTGAAAAGGCACATGGGTCCACGGGCGACCCGCCTTATAAACACTCTCGAAAATTCCGGGATCGTGAAGAGGAGATTCGTTCTTTCAGAACCGAGCGCATCCGTATGTTTTGAGTCATATGTCAAACTCGCCGTGCCGGAAGAGGAGATAAACAACCTTAGGCTGGGTAAAAGACAGGAGGAGCTAATCCGCAAACTCATTGCAGCGGGGGGTGAGGCTCCCAAAAAATTCTTAACTGGCAGATCCAGTTCCGCATCGTCAAGTCTTAAGTCTTTGGAAAAAAGAGGAATCGTAACATTTTCAGAAGCGGAAGTGAAGAGAAAACCACATTATCCCGTTTTTATAAAACAACAGGCAACGCCCGCACTTAACCTCCACCAGTCCCATGCCTTTCGAGGGATTTGCCAGGCAATAGAATCCCAAAAACACCGTGTATTTTTACTGGAAGGGGTGACCGGCTCAGGAAAGACCGAAGTATATTTGAGGTCCATAGAAAAAGTGCTCAACAACGGCAGAACCGCAATTGTCCTCGTCCCGGAAATTTCCCTTACGCCTCAGACCGTTGAGCGGTTTGAGTCAAGATTCCCAGGCAAGATCGCGGTGCTACACAGCGCGCTCAGAATCGGTGAGCGCTTCGATGAGTGGCGTTCCATACGAGACGGAAAAAAAAGCGTGGTAATTGGTGCCCGCTCAGCTGTCTTCGCTCCTCTTGAGAACATCGGCCTGTTCGTGATCGACGAAGAGCATGAACCCTCTTACAAAAATGATTCATCGCCGCGCTACCACGCCCGAGAAGTGGCCATCAAGCGCGCCGCTCTCTCCAACGCCGTGGTTATACTTGGCAGCGCTACCCCATCACTTGAATCATCCTACAAAGCGCGCGCCGGAATCTTCACGCACCTCACTCTACCCGAAAGAATAGACGGAAAACCTTTTCCTGATGTGGAAGTGATTGACATGCGACAGGTCGGCGGCGCAGGCGGGGTACCGATAATTTCGCCGCGGTTGCTGGACGCTCTTTCAAAAACACTGATCGCGGGAGAACAGGCGATACTTTTCCTCAACAGGCGGGGTTTTTCAAACTTTCTCCAGTGCAGGGCCTGCGGATATATTCCAAGCTGCGAAGACTGCGAAGTGAGTCTTTGCTATCACTTCAAAGGCAATCTCCTTATGTGCCACCATTGCTCACGAACAGTCCCCTCTTACGATACATGTCCCTCATGCGGGACCGCAAAAAATCTAAAAGGGTATGGAGCGGGTACCGAACGAGTGGAGGAAGAAATACGTAAGCATCTCGGAGATGTATCAATCGTTAGAATGGATACTGACACCACAAGAGGCAAGAACGCGCACTGGCGGCTTTTGGAAGTTTTTAAATCAGGCAGAGCGCCAATTCTTATTGGAACTCAAATGATAGCCAAGGGTCTGGACATTCCATCGGTGACCCTTGTGGGGGTCATCAACGCCGATACAGCTTTGAGTCTTCCAGATTTCCGGGCTTCAGAGAGAACATATCAGCTTCTCACACAGGTCAGCGGAAGAGCGGGAAGAGGATTAAGACCGGGTCAAGTGATAATCCAGACTTTCAACCCGGAGCATCCGGTCATCAAAGCGGTCGCCAACGGGAGCGTTAGTTTTCTTGAGTCTGAAATCAAGAAAAGGCGGGAGGCGCTTTACCCACCATTTTCGGAATTGATAAACATTGTCGTGAGCTCAACCGATATGTCTACTGCCGCAGTATGCTCCGAAAGGCTAAAGAAGGTCCTTCAGACCGACCTCAAATCAAGAGGTTTGACAATACTGGGTCCCGCTCCAGCACCTCTGACAAAAATAAAGAAGAATTACAGGTGGCATATCCTCATAAAATGCCCCGAAATAGAAAAGGTTTCTCAATCTATCAGAAATTCTATGGCCAGATTCAGAGACTATTCACGAAGTTTTTCGCTGCCTTCACAATTCAAAATCTCAATTGACGCCGATCCGGTCTCACTTCTTTGAATTTCAGGCAAACATGGCAAGAGGTTTGCGGACAAACCGAGGGCGAGTGTCAGAAAACGAACCTGTTTATGTGTTGACGGTTAGGCCTGCGTCATGAAAAGTAGACCTTCTATTCCATTGGTATTCTTTCCATTGGGTAAGGAAGCTGCGCGTCGGGTGGAATCTTCTTTATATACCGCCTTCTGAACTCTGGGTCCTGCATCCTGCATGAAACGGTCTTTTTTCTATATTCTGGGTGCGCTCTCATCCTGTTCCAAATCACGCTCAGCGGCTCTTCAAGCACATTCCCGAAATGAAGAGGGGTGAAATCGCAGGGTGTTACGTAACCGTCATGTGTTATATGTATCTGATATTTCGCCCCGAAACAACCGATGATGGATGGGTAATTAACATACGACATGGTGACAATCTTTGGACCCGTTTTTCTGATGAACTGACCTTCTTGAAGGTCTGAAAGATATCTATGCTCTTCAGAAGTAAGCAACATCTCCTCTTTGTCAATCAGCTTTCCGGTCGGGGTTACGTCAAATATGGTGAGTTCAGAAACACCGAGCTCTTCTCCGAGCCTGAAGAACAACTCGGGATATTTTCTGGAAACGGACTCGTGAGTGGCGAAAGTGCTTATGCCGGTCCTGATTCCGATCTGAGCAGCGTATTTAAGACCCTGGCATGCTTTTGAGAAAAGACCCTCTATACCTCTTGTTAAATCGTGCTCCTCCGCAATCGGGCTATCGAGGCTAACGAATAACACATCCAGCCCGGCCTCTTTGAGCATTTCAACCCGGGAATTTTCGAGAAAATACCCGCTTGTGAACATCTGCGGTGTGGCTTCCATGTCCCTGATGTATGAAATGAGCTCAAGGTGGTCTTCCCTAATCATTGGTTCCCCGCCGGTTAGCACGATGCTTCCAGTCATCAATTCAACACACTGCCTAATAACATCTTTTGCCGCCTCGGTACTCATTTCATTCTTACGGGAACGCCGGTCTGCCGAACAGTGGTAACAGGAACAAGGGCATCTTGCCGTGATGGCAAGTGTGACGGCCGATGGACCACCGCCGAGATCAAGGTCCCTTAAAATGCCCCCTTTTATCACTCTGCGATACGCTTTCGTCCCAAAGGGAGGAATATAGAACGTGTAGTGATCCTGGGATGCGTATTTCGTAAACGGAATCCTTTGCGGAAACCTCTCGACAAGAAAGCAACCGAGGGAAAAAGCCAGAGGCATCCTTGGCGGACCTAAATTACGATAGAAAAAACGGCGGATTTTTTTCAAAGGCGGACGGTAAACCGGAATTGACTCCACTTCGGTTTCCGCATCGCCACCCCGAGCAGCCGAACATTCTTTCTCTGGTTCAATAGTTTTTATATCTTTCAAACTTGCCCTTTCCGAAAACGGCAATTCTCAATCAGAAACATAAGATAGAAACTGTGGAGAAAAAAATCAATAGGGCTCATCGCAAGGGTCTCGGAGAGTAAATGACTCCACAGTGGAATTTTCCGGGAAAATCAATCAGGTCCACACCGGGAAAACCCGCATGAGCGGCAGACTCTGCATCCTCCCTCGAGTTCCATTTTCATTCCACACTCAGGACACCTGACCATAAAAAAATCTTCCTCAAGGGGAGGGAGCATGATTCCGTTCTCTTCAAGATACCGTTTTATGGCTCTCGCTATCGCATCCGGACACGAAAGCACCTCCGCCTGCTTGCTCTTTATCGAGGAAAGACATCTGATTCCCCTAAGCTGCTCGATAATCTCGGAAATATCAATCCCGGAACGCAAACCAAGGGATATGAGCCTGCTTGTGGCTTCCGACTGAGAGGGACAACCACCAGCGCGACCGAGCGAGGTAAATACCTCGCATATGCCGTGGTCGTCTGAGTTTACGGTGACATAAAGGTTGCCGCACCCTATCTTGAACTTCTCCGTTCTGCCGGAGGTGACTTTTTGTCGCTCCCGGGGTCTTATCCCTCTGTAAGGCACGCCGTAGCCCCGGTAGAGCACTTGTGCTGGCCTGCTACCGTAGCGGTAAATCGTTACTCCCTTGCAACCAAGCTTGTATGCCTCAAGGTATATGTTTTTCACATCCTCCACGCTCGCATCCTCAGGCAAGTTCACGGTCTTGCTTACGGCGTTATCGGTATGTTTTTGGAAAGCGGCCTGCATTTTCAAATGCCACTCGGGGGCGCATTCCTGAGCACTCACAAATAAACGCCTCACCTCATGGGGAACTGTCTTAATCTCACCTATCGAACCTCTCTCGGCAACCAAACTCATGAGCTCCTCGCTGTGAAAGCCCCTACCGCGGGCTATTCTTAGAAATTCGGGATGTATTTCCAGAAGTCTTTCACCGTCCAAGACCCTTCGCTCATATGCCACGGCGAAAATGGGTTCTATGCCGCTCGAACAACCCGCTATTATGCTTATCGAACCGGTAGGAGCTATCGTTGTGGTGGTGGCGTTTCTCAACGGGGGGATGCCCTTACCTGGATATACGCTTGATTCATAAGCGGGAAAAGCGCCTCTCTCTTTTGCCAGTTCAATGGAGGCATCCTTTGAGACATTTGATATAAACGACATTAATCTTTCCCCAATCGCCACCGCTTCCTCAGAATCATAGGGAACACCCAGTTTGATCAGAAGGTCCGCAAAACCCATGACACCAAGTCCGACTTTTCTGGTCAAAAAGGTCCTCTCCTCTATCTGGGGAAGGGGGTATTTACTGACCTCGATAACATTATCAAGGAAGCGAATAGCTTCCCTCGCGGTCAGCCCGAGACGTTCCCAGTCAATAGATAAGTCATCGCCCTCCTTCTTCACCATAAGAGACAAGTTAACGCTTCCCAGATTGCAGGATTCGAAAGGTAGAAGCGGCTGTTCCCCGCACGGATTTGTGCTCTCGATTTCCCCGAGAGCGGGAGTTGGATTGTGCTCGTTGATCCTATCAAGGAAAATCATGCCCGGTTCACCTGATTTCCAGGCAGTTGCCGAGATCTCTTCGAGAACATCCGAAGCGCGGAGGGTTCCCGTCACTTCTCCCGACCGCGGATTGATAAGCTCATACTCCTGCCCCTCTTCTAAAGCTTCCATGAAACCACGGGTGAGAGCGACCGAAATGTTGAAATTGTTGAGTCTATCCGATGCCTCCTTGGAGTGGATGAAATCCAAGATATCCGGGTGATCCACTCTCAGTACGCCCATGTTCGCGCCCCGCCTCGTGCCTCCCTGTTTAACCGTTTCAGTTGCAGCATCAAAAACCGACATGAAAGAAACAGGTCCGCTCGCGATTCCTCTTGTGGACATAACAACATCATTTCGAGGTCTCAGGCGCGAGAAACTGAAACCCGTCCCTCCCCCCGATTTATGTATCAAAGCCATGTTCTTCACGGCCTCAAAAATACCCTCCATGCTGTCTTCAACAGGCAGAACAAAACAGGCGGCAAGTTGCCCGAGTGGTCTTCCTGCGTTCATAAGGGTCGGAGAATTTGGAAGAAAAATTAAAGAGACCATCATTTCAAGAAATGTCTGGAAAGAACGTTTTACACCGCTATCTCCGCGATACGGCCTGTCAGCCTCCGCAATGGCACGCGCTACGCGTTCGAACATTTCCTCCGGGGTCTCAATAATTTTTCCTGATTCGTCCCTCGCTAAGTATCTTCTTTCGAGAACTTTGATCGCGTTTTCGGAAAGACTGGTCAACATGAGTCCTCCAAAGTAAGTCTTAAAAGCCTGTATATATATTCTAATCCTTACCTGGGTCAGAATGCCTTTCCAAAAAATCAATACGGGAATATTTTTGCCCCACTTATCCTTTATCAAGAAAACGCCTGAATCCTTTTTGATGCTCTCTTTTGTCGTTAAGACCTCCATAAGAATTGAAAACCGGGGTGAGTACCCGCTTTCAGTTGCTAACGATTTTTTTTATAACCTTCCGTCAATACATATTTTTTGATATAAATACAATTACTTTCCGCAAGCTCTCGATGGAGGTGGTATTAAATGGCAGCAAAGCACGACAAAGTAATTATCACGGCAGCATTGGCAGGCGCGGCAACAATGAAACACCAAAATCCAAACGTACCCTACACGAGAGATGAGTTCGTGGCTGAAGCCGTAAAATGCTATGAGGCAGGTGCTTCGATCGTCCACATTCACGCGAGAGACCCCGAAACTGGGCTACCAACAGCTGATCTGGATATATTAGGGGCGATAGTTGAGGGAATAAGGAACGAGACGCCGCTTATAATCAACCTCAGTACCGCGATCGGGATCGGAGCGACGAAAGAGCAAAGAATATCTGTGGTGGAGGCATTCAAACCCGAGATGGCATCTCTTAACACGAACAGCATGAACTTCGCTGTGGGAGACTGGAAAGAACACAAAGTCTTGTATGAAATAATATTTGAGAACACCTTCGATATGCTGGTTAACTATGCCAAAACAATGAGGGAGTGCGGCACCAAACCTGAACTTGAGATTTACGATATGGGTGGACTTTATAATGTTCTGTTCGTGAGACATCAGGGCATTTTCGAGGAACCCCTGCATTTCCAGTTCGTATGGGGAGTACTCGGAGGAATGCCATTCTCGCCCAGAAACTTCTCGCTTTTCCTTGACACAATACCGGAAGACGCCACCTGGAGCACCTGCGGAGTTGGTCCCGCCCAGTTTATGGGAGCCATGTACGCGGCGCCTATAGGTGGGCATATCCGGGTTGGGCTTGAGGACAATATCTGGGTAAGCAAAGGTAAGCTTGCCGAGGGTTCCTGGGAACAAGTCAAGAAAGCGGTCAAAATTGCCAAGCTTGCTGATAGAGAAGTTGCCACTCCTGACGAGGCTCGGGAGATGCTAAATCTCAAGAAACTATAACCATTGACGCAAACCTGTTTGAAAACCCCGCCCCGTGCGGGGTTTTCTTCTGTTAAATGTTTGCAAGCGACAAGTCAATAGGGTCAGAAATTTAGATTTCCAAACAGCCCGGGAATGAATATTTTCCGTTCTTTTCTGTTCATTGGCGCATCTCGGAAAACTTTACTCAATCAGTAGTTTATGATATCTATTTCGAGCGTGAGTGCCCAAACAGGCATAAGTCTGTCTGAAAATAAGGTAAATCGGATTATAGCGAGGTGTTGAGGATTGGACCAAGAGCTTATCGACATTGAAGAGGGATTAGAGGAACTTTTCTGCGACCCAGATCCAGACAAAGCAAGAGCGTTTTTTAAAACCAAAGAGAGGGGTCTTGTTAATAAGGTCACGACCGTAAAGGACGCAGTACGCGAACTCGTCAGAGACAGTGACTATCTCGCCGTTGGCGGTTTCGGTCATGTGAGAATCCCGACCGCCGTACTTTATGAAATTATCAGACAGAAAAAACGGGACCTCGGCATGGCAGGTCATACCTCCATATACGACAGCGACATATTGGCTTCCGCAGGATGTCTGAACCGCTGTGACATCTCATATGTCGTCGGTTATGAGATCAGAGGTCTCTCAGCCAGCGCGAGACGCGCTTTTGAAAGCAACAAGATAAAGAAAACAGACTGGTCAAACAGCGCACTCGCATGGCGTTTCTACGCTGGCGCCGCAGGGCTATCATTTGTTCCGTCAAGGAACATGCTCGGCACCGACACTTTTAAGCGTTCGGCTGCCAAAACGATTAGATGTCCGTTTACGGGCAAGAAGTTTGCCGCCCTTCCGGCTCTTTATCCCGACGTAGGCATAATTCACGTTCATAGAGCAGATATCTACGGAAACTGCCAAATAGACGGGATACTGATCTCTGACCCTTACCTGGCAAGAGCCTCAAAGAGAGTCATTATATCCGCTGAAAAACTTATCCCAAACGAGGAGATTAGAAAGAATCCTCAAATGACAACTATTCCCTACTGGTGTGTTGACGCGGTTATCGAGGAACCTTTCGGTAGCCATCCGGGAAACATGCCTGGAGAATACTGGTTTGATGAGGATTTCTTCAGAATGTATTTGGAGACCGTCAAGACAGAAGAAGGCACACAAAAGTTTCTGGATGACTACATATATAATGTGGAGAATTTCGAGGGATATCTCGAGAAAATCGGCGGATTGAGAAAGATGACAGAATTAAGAAACCTGGAAAATCTTATTTTCCAAAAAAGAGCGCAGCAAATGAAATCCCGAATCAAGGTTAAGAAACAATCGGCTTGATTATCAAAAAACGTTAAGGAGGTGCGAAGGCCATTTTTATGGCAGACAAGCGGTATGAGCAAATCAAATAACAACAACGACTACAATCCCTTAGAGCTTCTAATCTGTGTCGGCTCAAGAGTCCTCGAGGACAACTCGACTGTTGAGGTGGGGACGGGCGTTCCGATGGCGTCCACATTGCTCGCCCAAAGATTGTATGCCCCAAATATCATAGCAATCTTTGAGGCGGGAGGGGTGGCGCCTCTGATGCCCGGGTTACCAATATCTGTGGGAGATTCGAGAACTTCTTACAGAGCCATTATGGCAAGCACTATGAACGACGTGATGGAAACGTGCCAAAGGGGTATGGTTGATTACACTTTCCTCGGCGGCGCCCAAATTGACATGTACGGTAACCTCAACTCGACAATGATAGGTGCCATTTACCAAAATCCAAAAGTCAGGTTTCCGGGAAGCGGTGGGGCAAATGACCTTGGAAGTCTCTGCTGGAAAACCATTGTGATAACCCCCATGGACAGGCGGCGTTTCGTCAAAAAACTTGACTTTGTCACGACACCGGGATATCTAACTGGAAAGGGTGCTCGTGAGCGCGCGGGGCTTCCGGAGGGATCAGGACCCTATAAGGTAATTACGAATCTTTGTATTCTTGGTTATGATGAAGAGACATGCCGCATGAAGGTGGAATCGCTACATCCTGGGGTCGAACTCGAGCAGGTTCAGGAAAACTGTGAGTTTGAATTGCTCGTCGCAAATGACCTCAAGACGACTCCACCACCCACCGAGGAAGAGCTTAGAGTGTTAAGAGAAGAAGTTGACCCGGACGGATATATTATTGGAAGGGTGAAATGAAAACAGATCCAATTATTGAAAAAGCTTTGAGTAACGGTCAGAATGCGCTTTCGGAACATGAATCAAAAATTCTTCTTGAAAAATATGATGTTCCGATAACAAGAGAATTCCTTGTCGCTAGCGCGGAAGAAGCGGTGAAAGCGGCATCCGAACTGGGTTATCCCGTTGTCTTAAAAGCGTGCGGGTGGAAGATAACCCATAAGACTGAGCGGAACCTTGTCGCCGTTGGCATTAAGAACGATAACGAGGTTCGGGAAGCCTTTGAAACAATTACGAGAAACCTTGAAGGTGAGGACAGCGAGGGGATCCTTGTTCAAGAAATGGTAAAGGGATCAAGGGAACTTGCGATAGGCCTCGTGAGGGACCCTCAGTTCGGTCCGTGTGTCATGTTTGGACTTGGAGGAATATTCACTGAAATCCTCAGAGATACTTCCTTCAGGGTTGCTCCAATAAACGTGGATGACGCCTATCAAATGATGGAAGACATTAAGGCAAAAAAGATACTTGAATCAATCAGGGGAATGGCTCCAGCCAACAGAGAGAAGCTGGCAAGGGCGCTCGTAGGTCTCGGAAGGCTCGGTCTTGAGCAGAACTACATATCAGAAGTGGACGTTAACCCTCTGATTCTCACTCAAGAAGGCGAGCCTGTGGCGGTGGACGCGCTTGTTATACTTGCAAGCGGCGAGAACAAAAAAATAATTCAGGACCCAGCGGGAGAAAAATTCAAAAAGGGAAAAACTTGAGAAGAAAAGGTACCAAAATATTTCTCATTACCTTTCTGGTATTTGTGCTCCTCTGGGGCGTAAGCGAAATAATAATTCCCATGTTCGCGGTGCGCTATGTCCGCGAAAAAATAGACGCGAAGTACCCGGATATCGATAACGTCGTGGTTACCATCAGAGCGTTCCCGGCTCTTAAGCTCGCGTTCCAGAAATACGACAAGCTCAAAATACATCTCGACGGCGCAAAGCTTGAAGGTTTTAAATTCATCACCCTCACACTCGAGTCTAACGAATGGCCAGAGGGAAGATTCACAGCAATATTATCGGAGGAGGAAATAAACCGTTTCTTTACCGTTGAAAGCAACAGGCTTGTGGAGGGGAGGGTAAAGCTCAAGGACGATATGAGCTTTTTTGTGGGAAGAATAAGAACATCTTTTGGCTCGGTTAACGTGACCGCAAGCGGGAAACTCGAGCCCCAGTCGGGAAGATTCGTTTTCTTTATACCCGAGGATATCGAAGTGGGCGCAGTGACAGTCGGGAAAGAATTAACCATTTCCATAAGGGGAGCCTTTGAGGAGGCGCCCATATATGTCGTACGAAAAAACCTGCCGTACCGCATTTCATCAATCCAAATATCCGAGGGCAACCTTAAAATCAGTGGCACGGTAGAACTTGATACAGTATTTGCGCTTTCAGGGAAATGAGCCTGGTTTGCAAAAAGAGTTTTGTTTGAAGAATTGACGGCCATAATCCAACCGACAGTATCAGTGACACTCCAAAAATTCATTTAATGGATATTAAAATTAGAACCGAAGATTTTCTTATCTTCATTATTTATGGATGAACGATTAGCGTTAATCATAAGGGGAACAGCGTCTTGAGCGCGATAAGATGCGGATCTGGCAACTTTAACCCTGATAGACTGAAGGCAGAGTCTTTCATCATTTCGAATTTCCTTGAACGGAGAATACCGGTTCCGGTCACTTCATTCCTCGGGATCGCTGACGTTCACGATACACCCGTTTTGAATGAGGATTTAAGCAGGTCGATCCTTGAAAATCTGTACGAAAAGTTACAGCCTGTCGCGATCACCAGCGAGGACCTCAAAAGAGAAAACATATCGAGCCTCATTTCTTCCGCGATCAAAGAGGTCAATTCGACATTGCGGGAAAAGACAGAGCAAGGCAACACGCAAAGGGCTATCTCCGCGTCTCTTACTTTAGCGCTGACCACGAGAAGCTCAGCCTTCATTGGTCACATTGGAAAGAACAGAATCTTCCTGCTTCATGATGACAGACTTTTCGATCTAACACCATCTAAATCATACGGATCGCAAAAAGAAGAAGATGAGACGCTTCCCCTTTTTGAAAACCTTACCTCTCCCCTCAACGGTGGAAAGAAAAATGGGGAACCAAGGGCCGCGCCAACGGACAGTCTTTTAGGGCAAGAAAAAATCTTTCCCGGATACAACGAGGTCGCACTCACTCCCGGGGACATATTGATCATCTGCTCTGATGGAATGTGCCGTTCTGTAAAAGAAAAAGAAATTGCCGAAGTGTTCCTCTCTTCAATTAATGTTGCAAGAGCCTGCCGAGCACTTGAGAATATTGCCCGCCGGAGGAATTCAGACTCAAGCGCAACAATCATCGCCTGGAAATATAACATCCAGAGCTTAAGCGCCAGCACCAAGCGAGGCAATGGTATTTCGCGGAAAAGGCGGAAAACGAGAAGCAAAATTTCCTCAGCCCTGGTGACTTTCACCCTCGCCATTGTGCTTTTTCTACTATTTGCCTTTGGCTTCGCCATTGGCTGGAGAATAACCGACGCCTTCATGGGAAAAAACAGAGGAATCTCAACAGAACCCACGGAAAGAACCGAAAGCCAGGATGTCATTAAGACAGAGCCACCTGAAGCGAACGCGGAAAATACAAAACAAACACAGACTCAAAATCCCGCAAACGCTCAAACGGGTATAAGTGCCACCGTAACCGAAAGCGGTGTGCGAGTTAGATCCGCTCTGGGAACTCAAACGACTGTTCTCGGTCTGCTGGCAAAGGGAGAAACGGTAACCATCACCGAGAGGACGACATCCCCTGACGGGAAAACATGGTACAAAATAAAAGGATATGTTCACGCTGGGGGACAAAGAAAAATAATCGAAGGATACGTCAGAAGCGATTTTGTGAAAGCGACCTTGCAACAGTGAGAATCGGAGTCGAAGTATCTTGGAGCGGATTTGCCATTCTTCCCCTTGGACTCAAAGGAAAATGGCTGCCGTGGCTCCAGCCGCAATTCCAGCAAGAAGCACCGCCATAACTATCATTAGCGCGATTGTGAATTTCCGACGGATATCTTCGTCGGACCGCAGCAATTCAAGTCGAGCCATGTCAACATCTTCAGAGTGTCTGTCAACCCTTGCCGCCTCAATTCTGGCCACGAAATCGTCACCCCAGCGCATCTGTTCAGCGTAGTGCTTCGCTGTCTTGCTGCCGTCCATAATCACACGAGGATATTCTTCATCCTGAAAGAGTTTCAGAGGCTCAGCGAGCTCGGAGCTAACTGTGAATTTAGCGGAATAGTCTATAGTTTCTTTGCCGCTAACACCCTCGCCCGCGCTCTCAGCGTTGTGGCTGGTTTCGAACTCACCAAACCCGCTTGAATCAGTCTGCGCACGATCAAGGGGTTGAGCTTGATTCCTCTTGGCAACCTTATAACCCTTTTCGGAGGTATCATTTTTCGATGAACAATCGTCCGGACCCAACAGACTGTTCTTACTCGAGTCCTCCATCAAAACCTCCAACAAGGTTCGAAAATAACAGGTGGATTTGTTTTGAATTTTCCGAGCCTTATTTGATTCCTCAACGAAATCAAATTATACCCGATATCCTGACCTATCCTTAAAACGTTCGAAGCGCACACCAATACGGGAACCCGATTGGAGCAATCCATCCAACATCAGATAGCGGACAAAATTTTCCTTATGGCAAGACACGTAGAGTCTCAGCTTTTTAACGTTTTATTGCCATAAAATATATACAAAGGATAGATAAGGGAAGGAGGTTTTAATTGGCTCGCGTATTAATTGAGTTTCCGCACAGGCCGGGGGGTCACTGCAGCAGCACCGCTCTGCGGGACATGCTTAGCTTTTACGGGCATGAACTCACGGAGGAAATGGTTTTCGGAATAGGAGTTGGACTCGGATTTGTGTATTACAAGAATGCCGATATGAACCCGCCTATTTATGTGGGCGGGCGAATATACAATCTCGAGGAACATTTTACGAAACACTTAGGAATCGACATGGAAGTTGTATCGGGAATTGATGAAGAGCGCGGATGGCTCGAGGTCAAGGCTATGATTGACTCGGGAATACCGGTGATGGTTCACGCCGATGTTTACTATCTTGATTATCTTCGAGCCAAAGTCCATTTCAGCGGCCATAGGATAGTCATTGTCGGATATGACGAGGAAAAAGAAATAGCGTACGTAGCTGATAATGATAGAGACCAAATTCAGGAATGCTCCATCGAAAGCCTTCGAAAAGCAAGATCGGCCAGGTTTCTTCCCCAGCCGGCGGATAATACATATTACCGATTCAGGGTACCTGAAAATCTGAAACCTCTTAGAGAGGCAATTATCCAAGCCCTTGTCAAGGTGGTGAAATATAACCTGAGGCTACCTGCGGAGAAAACAATTACCAGCCACGATGGTGCTCTCATGGTCCGGGGAATTGAGGGTGTGCGCTTCCTGGCTGAAAACATGAATTGTTGGCTTGATGAGTTTGAAAAAGAGAAAGTGGTTCTCTTATGCAAGAACATTTACGTGACTGCCGAGAAAGGGGGAACCGGGTACGGAGGCAATTTCAGAAGAATCTACGGGAGGTTTCTCCGCGAAGCATCGAATGTCCTGCCGGAAAAGCGGCTCGAGGATATAGGAAACCATTTCATATCCATCGGCAACGAATGGACAAAAATGTGCATGATATTCAAAGAGTTCTCAAACGAACCTGAAAAGGCTATTGAGCTTGCGGCGCCAATCGCCTCGAAAATTTACGCCGATGAGCGCTCCGCTCTGGAATCGGTCGAGACAGTCCTTACCCAATTTGGGGTATAAAAATGGACCTCTTTGACTCCATGACAGATGAATTACAACAGGGGACCCCGTTGGCGGATAGGATGAGGCCACGCACCCTTGAAGAGTTCGAGGGCCAGGAGGAAATTGTTGGCCCGGGCGAGCCTTTAAGGAAGGCAATCGAGGAAGATAACATATCCTCAATGATATTCTGGGGACCTCCGGGCTCGGGTAAAACCACCCTTGCCCGGATAATCGCTAACTCCACAAGTTCGGATTTTGTCAAGTTTAGCGCCGTGACAGCGGGCGTCCCCGAACTAAGGAAAATAATACAGGCGGCAAAAGACACGAGAAAGTTTTACAACAGACGAACAATACTGTTCGTGGATGAAATCCACCGCTTCAACAAAGCCCAGCAGGACGCTTTCCTTCCCCATGTCGAAGACGGCACCATAATACTGATTGGAGCGACGACGGAAAACCCCTCATTTGAGGTTATTTCCCCTCTGCTTTCGCGGGTACGCGTTTATGTCCTGAAAAGACTCGAACCGCACCACCTGCGAAGGATATTGGAACGCGCGCTTTCGGATGAACAGAGGGGACTTGGTTCACTAAACCTGGAAGTGGATTACGAAGCAATTGATATTATCGTTGGGATCGCCGACGGTGACGCGAGAATCGCCCTGAATCTGCTCGAACTTGCGGCTTTCCTCGCGACCGAAAGCGGTAAGAAACTCAGGATTGACGCAGAAATAGTTAAGAAAGCAGCGCAGGAAAAAACTTTTCTGTACGATAAGGCCGGAGAAGAGCATTTCAATTTGATTTCCGCGCTGCACAAGAGCCTTCGAGATTCCGACCCGGACGCCAGCCTATACTGGCTCGGGAGAATGCTCGAAGCGGGTGAAGACCCTCTCTACATCGCGAGGCGCCTTATCCGTTTCGCTTCGGAAGACGTTGGGAATGCCGACCCTCAAGCTCTCGTCGTTGCTGTATCAGCCATGCAAGCCTGCCACTTCGTCGGAATGCCCGAGTGTGATCTTGCACTTGCCCAGGCTGTGACCTACCTCGCCACCGCTCCGAAAAGCAATTCACTATACATAGCATACGGAGAGGTCAGAAGTGACGTCAGAGAATACGGGGCTCTTCCGGTGCCCTTACATATTAGAAACGCGCCGACAAGATTAATGAAGGAATTGGGATACGGAAAAGGCTACAAGTATGCCCACGACTATCCCGAGCACCTCGTCAGTCAAAAACATATGCCCCCGGAACTGGAGGGGAAAAGATATTACAGACCCACAGACCAGGGTTACGAGAAAGTCATATCCGAACGTCTGAAAAACTGGCGCAAAAAACTCGGTTTGCAATGACAGCGGGTGAGCCTATTGCTCTACTTGCCGAATAGGTGTCTTGAGATAACAACCCTCTGAATCTGGTTGGTTCCCTCATATATCTGAGTTATCTTCGCGTCCCTCATCATTCGCTCCACCGGGTAATCCTTCATATATCCGTAACCACCCATCAACTGAACACAGTCGGTCGTCACCTTCATGGCGGTGTCTGTGGCGAAACACTTCGCCATCGCGGAAAGCGCGGAAAAACCCGGTTCTTTCTTTTCAACCGCGGTGGCGGCTCGATAGACGAGCGAACGAGCAGCCTCTATCATCATCGCGATATCGGCAACCATGAACTGAAGACCCTGAAGAGCCGCTATCGGGCGACCGAACTGAACGCGCTCTTTCATGTAGTTGATCGTGAAATCAAGCGCTCCGGCCGCCACTCCGACACCCTGCGCGCCAATCGTTGAACGCGTCCTGTCAAGCGTCATCATCGCTACGGCAAAACCCCTGCCCTCCTCTCCGAGGAGATTCTCGGCGGGAACCTCACAGTCCTCGAAAATAAGTTCCCTTGTCACAGAACCTCTGATTCCCATCTTGTTCTCGTGTTTTCCGAAAGTGAATCCCGGAAAGTCTTTTTCCACGATGAAAGCTGAAATTCCGCGAACCCCTTTATCGGGATCAGTCATAGCGAATATTGAGTAAGTGTCCGCTACCCCGCCATTCGTGATGAAGCACTTGGTTCCGTTCAAAATATAGCGGTCGCCCTTCTTATCGGCCCTTGTCTTCATGGCCGCCGCATCGCTACCCGCCTCGGGCTCAGTCAAACCGAACGCTGCAAGCTTTGCGCCGCTCGCAAGGTCAGGAAGATACTTTTTCTTCTGTTCTTCCGAGCCCGCTATCTTTATCGGCGTTGAACCGAGTTCCTGGCAACCCAAAATAAGCGACGAATTTACACAGACTTTGGCTATCTCCTCCATCGCTATGCAAAGGGTCAGAAGATCAGCCCCCTGTCCACCGTACTCCTCACTAAAAGGAAGACCAAGAATATCGTTTTCCCTGAAAATCTCAACGATATCCCATGGGAACTCCCCTTTTTCGTCAATCTCCATAGCTCGTGGCTCAACCTTTTCCTTGACAAGTTCCCTGATTGAATCCCTGAACATTTTTTGTTCTTCAGTGAGGTCAAACTGCATTATTCCACCTCCGAGTCAAATAGATTTCCACTCATTTACTTTTAAATATTCCCAAAAAGCTCAAGCTTCTTCCACATAAGCAAAAATGCGACCCAAAAATTATAAGTCATAAACAACGCCCATATCGAAAGCATTTGGGAACAAAATTATCCAAACACCTGACGAACAGATTGCTGCATTTTCACGCTCTTTTCATCGAATAACTCTGGCGCTTACGGCAAGCCTTCAAAAAGCCTAAACTGCCTACCCGGCGTAACCGAAAAAACAAAACAACTCAGAGCGCGGGTCCTTTATCCCTCAACTTCCAATATCACAGCGTCTCCCTGTCCGCCGCCGCCACATATAGCCGCAGCCCCAAGTCCGCCGCCACGTCTTTTAAGTTCGTTAACCAAAGCCATGACGATGCGCGAACCACTCGCGCCTATTGGATGCCCCAGGGCTATCGCACCCCCGTTGACGTTCACATTCTCAGCTGTCTCTGGGTTCAGATCAAGCATCTTGCATGAATGCCAGCAAACCGCAGCGAAAGCTTCGTTTATCTCAATAAGATCCAAATCCGAAACGCTCTTACCGATTTTCTTCAAAGCGGCTTTTATTGAGTTCGCAGGAACGGTTGCGAGGTATTCTGGCTTGTCGGCGACCATTCCGTGAGAAATCACGGTGGCAAGAGGCTCCAGACCGAGTTCTTCCGCTTTCTTTCTTGACGTGACAACTATGCAGGCCGCACCGTCGTTTATGCCCGAGGCGTTACCAGCCGTAATGGTTCCGTTCTCCCTGAATGCCGGTTTGAGTTTTGCAAGCGCTTCGATGGAGGTATCACGTCTTATATGCTCGTCTTTATCGAAAATGACTGTTTCTTTCTTCCCCCTTAACTCAACCGGAATAATTTCTTCCGCCAGTTTCCCCGAGTCCTGCGCGGCTGCCGCTCGCATGTGGCTTCGGTAGGCCCAAAGGTCCTGGTCTTCTCTTTTTGTTCCGAACTCCTCTGCCACCCTGTCAGTTCCCTCTCCCATATGCCAGTCATTGATAGCGCACCACAGCCCGTCGTGAATCATTCCATCGAGAATCTTGCCATGCCCCATCCTGTAACCAAAACGAGCCTTTGGGATATAGTAGTAACCCTGGCTCATGCTCTCCATACCACCCGTAACCGCGATCTCTATGTCACCGGCACGAATCATTTGGTCAGCCATCACCAGCGCGCTGATGCTCGAAATGCAAACTTTATTTATGTTTATGCACGGAATATGAAGAGGAATACCAGCCCTTAAAGCCGCCTGTCTTGCAGGCAATTGCCCACACCCACCGGTGATAACCTGACCCATCAGCACATAATCAACTTGCTCCGGCTCAATCGCTGCGCGGTTTAAGGCCTCGCGAATAACCACCGTGCCGAGATCCATGGCAGTCAACTCGGCGATCGCACCGCCAAGCCTTCCAAACGCAGTTCTTGCCATTCCAACTATTACTGTCTCCCCCATCATAGAGAACCTCCCTTTCCGTTTACCTCGCAGTAATTTTCACCCATAGATTGTTGTCAGAACCCGGTCACGTATAAAGCATTGGAATTTTTCATCAGGCCCAATCTTCCCCTAAAGACCAAGATGCCTTGTTAAGACAAGACGCTGAATCTCAGAGGTGCCCTCCCCGATCTCGAGAATCTTTGCGTCTCTGAAATACCTGCAAACGGGGTAGTCCTCAATATAACCGTAACCGCCGTGTATCTGGACAGCGGCGCTTGCCGCCCGCATAGCAGTTTCGCTGGCGAAAAGCTTCGCTATAGAAGCCTCTCGAGTGTATCTCCTTCCCTGGTCAGCAACCCAAGCGGCTTTATAGGTGGCAAGCCTCGCAAGTTCAACCTCCATGTACATGTCCGCGCATTTGAAACTGACACCCTGTTTTTTGCCTATCGGCTCACCAAATTGCACTCTTTCCTTTGCATATTTTACCGACTCTTCAAGACAGGCTTGGGCAAGACCAACAGAGAGCGCTGCGACACCAATTCTACCGCAATCAAGCACCCTCAAAAAAGCACGCAACCCGCCCCCTCTCTCACCGAGAAGGTTTTCCTTTGGCACCCTGCAATCGACAAAAGAGAGCTCTCGAGTATCGGAATACCGCCAGCCCATCTTTCTGTAAGGCGGGGCAATCTCCAAACCGGGCGTGCCGTGGGGAATTATTATATTGCTGATTTCCTTGCCCTTTTCATTCTCCCCGGTAACCGCGGTTATCGTAACCACGCCAGAAATTCTTGTTCCAGAGTTGGTTATAAAAACCTTTGTCCCGTTAATCACCCATTCATCCCCGTCAAGCACAGCGGTAGTTTTCGTGGCTCGCGCGTCGGATCCAGCCTCGGGTTCAGTAAGACCGAATGAGCCCAGCATCTCTCCCCTCGCGAGGGGAACAAGCCATTTTCTCTTCTGCTCCTCATTACCAAAGAGGTATATGGGCATGCAACCCAAAGAGGTGTGCGCTGCCATAGTGATCCCGAGTGAAGCGGAAACGCGAGATATCTCCTCTATGCCTATGCAATAAGTCACCATGTCTGCGCCACATCCCCCGTACTCCTCAGGGATAGGCAATCCCAAAAGTCCAAGCTCCGCCATTTTGGACACGATGTCGTACGGAAATTCTCCCTTCTCGTCGAGTTCCGCAGCGCGTGGCGCAATTTCGGCTTCGGCAAAATCCCTTACCGTTTTCCTGAAGAGTTCTTGTTCCTCCGTTAAACCGAAATCCATTTAAGCCTCCGTATAAACCTCATCTCTTCACCCAGTTTGCAAGAAAAAGGGATGGAATAAACCATCCCGCTTTCATCCAACGAGCATTTGATTGTCATAAAAACTAACACAGGTTAAGTAAGACTTCAACAAAATCTTTGACCCGGCTGGAGCAAAAGTAGCGCGCTTATGCTTTCCTAATGATATCTTTTCCTCATAGAGAGAACGCAAGACCGGCAATATTCATTAAATATGAATAACTACTACAGACTCCTCAATAGCTGGACATACACATTTCTAGTCCGAGGCCCGTCAAACTCACATAGATAGATCCCCTGCCACGTACCGAGACAGAGCCTTCCGTCTTCCACGGGAACGGCGATTGAACTCCCGACAAGTGATGCTTTGACATGCGCAGCGGCATTCCCTTCAAGATGCCTGTAAGGTCCGCTCCATGGGATAAGCTTTTCAAGCGTTTCAGCGATATCAGCTCTGACAGACGGGTCAGCATTTTCGTTTATGGTCACTCCGCAAGTGGTATGGGGCACAAAAACGAGGCAAATCCCCTTTTGAGTATCTGCCTTTGAAACCACTTTTGAAATCTCACCGGTGATATCAACGAAATCCGTGCGTGAACCTGTTCGAACGTTAAATCTTTCCATTTTCACCCTCCACACGCTTTCTTGGAAATCCAAAACCATTCGATTTGAGAAATACCTTGTTATCTCGCCGGAATTCCTCGCACAGGGTGTGCCGAAACCGAGAGTCCTCGAAAATTGCCTCCACTCAATTCTATCAATGCGCTGCGCAACCAGAAAATAGGAAAAGAGGCGTCCACTCGACGGATTTGAATCTAAGATTCAGATGAAGTGCAATCATTTGCTCACCGTTTACTTGGTTCCCTTTATTTAAATAAAAGTGAGTAAAGTTTGAAAGTTTTAACATAGTAAACATATCAAAGGCTAAAATGGTTATTCGACGAAATGAAACCGCCTCGCTTGCAGCATTCCTACTCTCGGTTAGTTTGCCCGGCGCAAACTGATTGGATAATATTCTTCTCATCCCAAGGATGGATTGGAGTATCAATATGAATAAAATGAAAGCAAGTCAGAAAAGGAAATTCCAGATAAGGGCGCTCATCGCGTTCTCCATCGTTCTTGCAATGACGGCAACGCTAATTCCCGGTCTCATATTTTTGTTCGGTGAGACGCAAAGCGCCGACGAACTCATCCGCATGGGAAGCAGTTCCTTCAAAGAAGGAAATTATGACCGCGCAATTGACCTCTACGCAAAAGCGGCAAAAAAGGATCCACTGCGCGCTGAAGCTCACAACCTGTTGGGAATGGCTTACAGGATGAAATACCGCACAACAAATAATCCCAAATACAGGGAAAAAGAGGTTCAATCTTTCAAGAAAGCAATCGAAATCGACCCAAGAAACGTTAGCGCCCTTGTGAATCTGGGAACCACGCTCTATGACATGAATAAGAGACAAGAAGCAGTTCCATACCTGAGGAAAGCGCTTGAGATTCAACCAGACCATCCTGACCGGGCGCAGATAGAGGAACTTATCGAAAAAGCAAGCGGGAGCAGCTAATTAGAATTTCTTGAAATTGAATTGATTTTGAGGGGCAAAATTTAAGTTAACTTTCTCAATGGTGCATACTTCAGCATCAACTCCTTTACGCCAACAGTCTCAAAATCCACCCTCACTTCTCCATCATCTCCCTCCCCCTTGACCTCAAGCACGACTCCCTTCCCCCACATTTCATGAAGCACCACATCGCCCTCGCGCAAATCAAGCAAGGGAAAAGCCTTCTCCTCCGCAGAAGACCATGAGATCTCCTCAATAAAATTGTCGGGAATCTCGAGCAGGAATCTCGAGGGCATCGAGGAAAACGGAACTCCCCTGTAACTTCTTGTAAGTGAACGAATTAGATAAAGCCCTTTCTTGGCCCTTGTCATTCCCACATAGCAAAGCCTGCGCTCTTCCTCAATGTCGCTTGAGTCCTCCATCGAACGAGAATGCGGGAAAAGCCCCTCTTCCATGCCAGTAATGAACACATGGGGAAATTCCAGGCCTTTCGCGTTATGCAGTGTCATGAGAGAAACATATCCACCCTTCTCGTCATAATCATCAGTTTCATTGACAAGCGCCACTCGCTCAAGGAAATCTTCAAGAGTTGCGGCACCATATTGATTCCTGAAATCCACCACCACGTTGAGAAGTTCCTTAAGGTTTAGAATTCTTGATTCAGCTTCGATCGTCTTTTCCGCTTCAAGTTCCGCCATGTATCCGGTCTTATCCCATATCTCTTCTATCAGCTCATCCACGCCGTTTTCCCTGCTGAAATCGACAAAATGTTCAATCAGTTTGACAAAATCCTTGATCCTATTCTTTGCCGCCTGACCGAGCGCGGGAATGTTATCAACATCTTTTAAAGCATCAAAAAAAGAAAGACCAGTCCTCTTTGAGTATTCCTCAACGATTGACACGGTTTTCCGACCTATGCCTCTTGAGGGAACATAAATAATTCTCTTCAGACTGAGCGAATCTTTCGGATTGTGAGTGACCTTCAAATACGCAATTATGTCCTTTATTTCCGCGCGCTCGTAAAACCTTATGCCCGCAAATATTTTATAGGGAATGCCCTCCATTACCATTATCTCCTCGATGACGCGTGACTGGGCGTGAATTCTGTAAAAGACAGCAATATCGCTGTATCGGGCATTTGAGTCTCCAACGAGCCTCTTGATTTTTTCCGCTATAAAGAACGCTTCCGTGTGCTCATCTGGAACAACGCAGACTTTAACCTTTTCACCGGGGGGATTCTCAGTCCAGAGTGTTTTCGGCTTTCGGGAGCGGTTGCATCTTACCACGGCGCCCGCCGCCTCGAGTATTGTCGAAGTGGAACGATAGTTCTGTTCAAGTTTTATCACCCGTGCGTCCGGATAATCCTTTTCGAACTCCAGTATATTTCTTATATCTGCGCCCCTCCATGAATATATGCCCTGGTCGTCATCACCAACCACGCAGAGATTCCTGTGTCCCTGGGCAAGAAGTTTGACCAGCAAATACTGCGGCATGTTTGTGTCCTGGTACTCGTCCACAAGTATGTGTTTGAAGCGTCTCTGATACTTCTTGAGAACGTCAGGGTAAATTTCGAACAGGTTTATGACGAGAAGCAGAAGGTCGTCAAAATCAAGCGCGTCGTTTTCTTTGAGCCTCTGCTGATAAAGGGAATAAGTTTCAGCCGCGACCTGCTCAAACGGGTTAGCCGCGTTCAAGGACGCGATATCGGGATCTATCATCTCGTTTTTAAAAAAACTTATATAAGAGCGCAATCCGCGGGGATGAAACTGCCGCTTGTCGTAGCCGAGTTCCGAAAGGCAAGACGTGATCAGTCGAATGGAGTCGGCTTCGTCATAGATGAGAAAACGAGATGAGTAACCAAGCCTCTCTATTTCACTTCGCAAGATTCTCGAGCATGCGGAATGAAAAGTGGATATCGTCATGTCCCTGGCAGCAATGCCGACAAGGGAAATGACCCTTTCCCTCATTTCAAGAGCGGCTTTGTTAGTGAAGGTTATCGCAAGTATCTCCGAGGGCTTAACACCATGAAATCTTATGAGGTTTGCGATTCTGTAGGTGAGGACCCTCGTTTTGCCACTTCCGGCCCCGGCGAGAATCAGAAGGGGACTTCCCATGTGTTCGACAGCTTCGCGTTGCTTCTCGTTCAATTGCCAGTCACGAAAAACTGATTCGATGTTTTCGCCGAGGACCTTCGCCATATTTATTCCCACTCAATTGTGCTCGGGGGTTTGCTCGAGATATCGTAGGCTACCCTATTCACGCCCTCAACTTCGTTTATGATCCTTGTTGAAATTCTTTCGAGAACCTCGTGCGGAATTCTTGCCCAATCCGCGGTCATGGCGTCCTCGCTGGTCACGGCCCTGACGACAATTGGATAAGCGTACGTACGCTCATCTCCCATCACCCCGACGGACTTAATGCATGGCAGAACCGCAAAAGACTGCCATAGTTGTCTGTAGAGATTGGCTCGTTTTATCTCTTCAATGACAATGGCGTCCGCCTTCCTGAGTATCTCCAGCCGTTCCCCCGTCACCTCGCCTATGATTCTTACCGCAAGACCGGGTCCCGGAAACGGTTGTCGCCAGACTATTTCCTCCGGTAAACCGAGCTCTTCGCCAACCGCGCGAACCTCATCCTTGAACAGCTCCCTCAATGGTTCTATAAGCTCAAAACGCATGTCTTCGGGAAGACCGCCAACGTTGTGATGTGACTTGATTTTCGCCGCGTCTCTCGTACCGCTTTCGATTATGTCGGGGTATAGGGTTCCCTGCACGAGAAATTTCGCGTCCTTCAAATCTTTTGCTATCTCCTCGAAGACCCTTATAAATTCCTCTCCTATGATTTTTCTCTTTTCCTCTGGGTCAACTACGCCTTTCAAGCGATTCAAGAATCTTTCGGAAGCATCGACGTGAACGAGGTTCATCTCGAAATGTTTCCCGAAAGTCTCGATGACCTCCTCAGCTTCCCCAAGTCTCAACAACCCGGTATCAACAAAAACGCATGTCAGCTGGTCTCCCACCGCTTTGTGGACAAGCACCGCCGCCGTGGAGGAGTCCACACCACCTGAAAGCCCGCAGATTATCCTTTCTCTGCCCACTCTCTCGCGTATTTCTCTTACAGCATCCTCAATGATTGAACTCATTGTCCAGGTGGGCAAACAATCGCAAGCGTCAAACAAGAAACGTTTCAGGATTTCAGTCCCGTAGGGAGTGTGAACGACCTCGGGGTGAAACTGCACCCCGTACAGACCCATTTGTGGGGCTTCCATCGCCGCCACCGGGGAGTTTGAAGTTCTTGCGGTAACGTTAAACCCCACAGGAGGCTTGGTTACCGTATCGCTGTGGCTCATCCAGACAACCTGCTCGAGCGGCAGATTGTCAAAAAGAACTCCCTCGGAGACCACGGTCATCGTAGTTTTTCCGTACTCTCTCGTCTCAGTCCTCTCAACCGTTCCGCCAAGAATTTTCGCCATTAATTGCATTCCGTAGCAGATGCCAAGCACAGGTATCCCGAGCCTGAAAACCTCCGGGTCCACGCCAGGCGCGCCCGCGGCATAAACACTCGAGGGACCACCGCTTAAAATTATCCCGTTAGGCTTCATTTTTCTTATTTCATCAACCGAGGTATCGTGAGGGATGATCTCGCTGTAAACCTTGCATTCCCTCACGCGCCGCGCGATTAGCCTCGCGTACTGTGCGCCATAATCAATGACGAGAACCTTGTAATCATGCGCTGTGCTCAAATCTTTCCTCCAAGCTCTGTAGATTTCAAGTTACGACATTATGCACACTCGGACGGTGAAAACCAGGAAGAAAAGAGATATTTTTACTGCTTTCCGACAAAACCAATTGAGAGGTTTCCAGCCTCTCCAGAGAAACGAGTTACTTGCCCATGCCCACGTCCTGGATTTTCTGCAGGGACTTTCCTTCAGTCTGTATGGCGGGCGCAACCATTACCTCCGCTCTCTGAAATTCCTTAATGGTCGCATACCCGCAAGTTGCCATTGAAGTTCTCAAAGCCCCGAATAGATTAAGAGTTCCATCGTTCTCAAAAGCGGGACCGATCAGTATTTCCTTGAGACTTGCCACCTGTCCGACGTAAACTCGGGTGCCTCGGGGAAGTTCGTGATGGAAAGTGGCCATGCCCCAGTGGTACCCCTTCCCCGGAGCTTCGTATGCCCTCGCGATTGGAGCGCCTATCATAACCGCGTCGGCACCGCAAGCAACGCACTTGGCGATGTCGCCGCCCGTCCTTATGCCGCCGTCCGCTATCACATTGACGTAGCGTCCGGATTCCTCCAGCACTCTCGCCCTTGCCGCCGCGGCGTCCGCCAGCGCGGTAGCCTGCGGCACCCCAATGCCTAAAACACCCCTGGTTGTGCAAGCGTGTCCCGGACCAACACCTATCAACACACCGATCGCGCCCGTTCTCATCAGATGAAGCGCCGTGTGGTAAGAAGCACAACCCCCAACTATGACCGGCACATCCAGTTCGGAGATAAACTTGTAAAGGTCAAGAGGAACCCTGTTTTTGCTAAGGTGTTCAGCGCTTACTACTGTTCCCTGTATGACCAAGATGTCAAGACCAGCCTCTATGGCGTATCTGTGATACTGTTCTACCCGTTGTGGAGTAAGCGATGCCGCTGTAATGACGCCCGACTCTTTTATCTTTCTTACCCTTTCGTAAATTAGCTCAGGCTTTACCGGCTCCTTGTATATTCTCTGGATTCCCCGGGTAGCCTCATCCTTGGGAAGGGAAGCAATTTCCTTGAGTAACGGATAAGGGTCCTCATATCTCGTATAAAGTCCCTCAAGATTCAATACTCCAACCCCGCCAAGTTTGCCTATCGCCACGGCCATGTCAGGGTCAACCACTCCGTCCATGGCGGAGGCCAGGAAAGGCAGTTCCCATCTGTATGGTCCAAGCTGCAGAGATATATCTATATCTTCTGGATCCCGGGTTCTCCTCGAGGGTACAATGGCAATGTCGTCAAGACCGTACGCCCTTCTACCGCTTTTGCCTAAACCTATTTCAACTTCCAATCTGACCCCCTCTAAATAGTCGGCAACGCGCGTTTTATCTATTTAATCATAGAGGAAGTTTGTGATAAACAATCCAGCTATGATTTCACCTGACTTGTTCGAACTCACCTCTCGAAATGCCAGTTTCTCGTTTTCAGGTGTGACAGATGAAACCCAAGTATATCTGTCACCATATAACTAAAGAACCAGAAAAAGGTAAGCGCCCGCACTTACGAGCGGGCGCTTCACCCTTTTTCAGACCTTCATGCGGTTTATAAAACTACATCGGAGGCATGCCGCCCGGCATCGAAGCCTTCTCCTCTTCGGGTTTTTCGGCCACGAGAGCTTCCGTGGTTAGAAGCAGACCGGCGATGCTTGCGGCATTCTGCAGCGCAGAACGCGTCACCTTCGCGGGGTCTATTATTCCAGCCTCAAGCATGTCAACATACTCTCCAGTGAGCGCATCGAGACCCATTTCCCCCTTAAGGGTCTTGACCTTCTCAACCACCACGGAACCCTCAAGTCCGGCGTTGTTAGCGATTTGCTTCAAGGGCTCAGTCAAGGCTTTCTTGACTATTTCCGCGCCAGTCTTCTCGTCATCCGACATGCCTCTTGTCTTTATGGCATCTATGTTGTTTATGAGGATCACGCCACCACCAGCGACTATTCCCTCCTCGATCGCCGCTTTGGTGGCGGATAGCGCGTCCTCAATGCGATGCTTCTTCTCTTTCAGCTCAACTTCGGTAGCCGCACCAACTTTGATCACGGCCACCCCACCAGAGAGCTTGGCAAGCCTTTCCTGCAGTTTCTCCCTGTCGAAATCAGAATCGGTCTTCTCAATCTCGGCGCGAATCTGGTTTATCCTTCCTTCAACCGCCTTGGGGTCGCCCTTACCCTCCACTATGATTGTGTCTTCCTTTGATACCTTTACCTGTCTGGCTTGACCAAGCATATCGAGCGTAACGTTCTCGAGTTTGATGCCAAGCTCCTCTGAGATGACCTGACCAGCAGTTACTATCGCTATATCCTGAAGCATCGCCTTGCGCCTGTCGCCAAAACCTGGCGCCTTTACGGCAACAGAGGAGAATGTCCCTCTTATCTTGTTGACAATCAACGTCGCCAGTGCCTCGCCTTCCACATCCTCGGCGATGACCAGAAGTGGCTTGCCAGCCTGCATCACCTTCTCGAGCACGGGAAGAAGATCAGCAACGGCGGATATCTTCTGGTTCGCCATGAGAATGTACGGATTGTCAAGGATGGCTTCCATCCTCTCCGTGTCGGTGATCATGTAAGGAGAAATGTATCCTTTGTCGAACTGAAGACCTTCGACAACCTCGAAATCAATACCGAAAGTCTGGGACTCTTCAACCGTAATCACGCCGTCCTTGCCAACTTTCTCCATCGCGTCCGCGATTATCTTGCCCACCTCATCATCATCGGCGGATATCGCAGCAACCCTCGCTATTTCTTCCTTGGTCTCGATTTCTTTGGCGCGCTTACGGATGTCCTCGACTACCTGTTCCACAGCCTTGTCAATCCCCCGCTTGATGAGCATTGGATTGGCACCGGCAGCAACATTCCTCAAACCCTCTTTAACCATTGCATGCGCCAAAACAGTCGCGGTAGTCGTTCCGTCACCGGCGACATCGTTTGTCTTGGTTGCAACCTCTTTGGCCAGCTGTGCGCCCATGTTCTCGTACGGGTCCTCAAGCTCTATCTCTCGGGCAATAGTCACGCCGTCATTAGTAATGGTAGGTGAGCCGAACTTCTTCTCGAGGACCACATTTCGCCCTTTCGGTCCTAAAGTTACCCTGACCGCGTCAGCGAGTTTGGTAACACCAGCTTCAAGAGCACGTCTTGCTTCCTCGCTATATTCGAGAATCTTTGGCATTTCCTACCCCCCTTTCATCATTTCTTTGATTTTCCAGATGGTTTACGCTTCGCGAGGATATCCCTCTCGCTCAATATGAGATATTCCTTTCCTCCTACTTTGACTTCCGTTCCACCGTACTTAGAAAAGATAACAATGTCACCCGGCTTTACATCGAGCGGAATGAGCTTGCCTTCCTCGTAGCGACCAGGTCCAACCGCCACTACCTTTCCTTCCTGGGGCTTTTCCTTGGCGGTGTCCGGTATCACGATCCCGCTCTCGGTCCGCTCTTCGCTTTCTCCGGGCTCGACTATAACCCTGTCTCCCAACGGCTCAAGATCCATTTCCATCCCTCCTTACATTTTTTATTAGCACTCTCAGGGGAAGAGTGCTAACAGTATTATATATACTCCAAAACAAAAATCAACAGCAACCGCTGAATTCTGAGGAAACTGTTGAAAAACCCTGAATCCGCCTTAAGTGAAGTGCCCTAAGTCTTGCTCAGAATAGATTTGCTAAAAATAAGCGCGGGAAAAACACTAATCATTGATAGAGATAGGTAGATAAATCATTGAGAGTTAATGAAATCGAGGGAGCGGTTAAATTTTGGACAGTGAAACCAGAAAGAAGCCAGTTCGCGCTCAGAAGCCCTCACCTCAAAGGCTTTTGAAAATATATTGAGCGGTATGAGACCACTCTTTGAAAGTGAGGGGATCATATTCTTTCGGATAATCGATGTAGTGCTTGTAAACTCCTTCAGCCCTTCTCATCGCCGCGTCAAATTTCAGCGAAAAAGCGGCGTCCGCGATATTCTTGATGATACAGTTCGCCAGCTTGAAGAAACTCCTCGCCTCGAAATTCCCCGAAAGCATGGCGCTCGCAAAACTCTTATCGATTAATCCCTTCTTGAAAGCCTTCTCAAGATGCGAATCTGACAAATTTCCAACGAATGCCTTTAGGGTGTCCAATGCCGCAAGCCGAGCCCCTATTTCCTTCATGAAGAGATAGTTGTATGACCATAAAGCATCTATACTTACATCCTGAACCTCAAGCGCAAACGAGGCCGCTTCGGCAGCACAATTAGCACCGATGAGCGCCCCTCCAATACCTCTGCTGAAAACTGGCATCGCCTGGCACGCTGAATCCCCCATCACCATAAAGCCGTTGCAGACCATCGAGTCCAACGGTCTTCTGGTGGGAACAACCCCGGTGCTTCTAAACAAAGTGCCCCCGATTTCAAGAGACGGATAATCCGTTTTGTCCAGAATCATGTCGGGCGGTTTTTTGTGAGACTCAAGCCCGCGAAAACCGATTTCCACCTCAAATATCTTCTTTCCGTTCTCCTCAACTATTGACCTTGAGAAACTGCCCCCGCCGTAAAGGTAGTACCTGACCTTTCCTCTCGAATTGCCATAATCTTGGTCCTCGGATTGAGAAAGCCATGCCTGAGAATAAAGCGTGACAAAATCACTTGAGGGAATTCTTCTGGGTAACCCCATCCCGAGCGGCATGGTTTTCAAAAGCGCCCGCTCGGCTCCAGTAGCGTCAACCGTGATCCTCGATTTGAAAATTCCCTCTGTCGTAGCAAGTCCGGTAACGAAACCGCTTTCAACAGTCGGTTTAACCCCCTTACACCCGTAGATAAGCTCAGCCCCGTTTTCTGAGGCCAGTTTCCGCAGATATCTCAGGAAGGGATTTCTCTCGATCATTCTGTATGCGCAATCGTTCAACTCGAATTTATACGTTGATTTCGATGGTCCCAGCTCAGCATTGGACAAAGGGGGGACTTCATCCAGCTCGGATGGCAATTCAACGCCTGCAATTTCCAAAAGCTGACATTCCACAAGGTCTAAGCGGTTTTGTATATCTTCCTGACCGCTCGATTTGTCTATCATTAAGACTTTATATCCCCTACCTGCCAGTTTTGCGCTGAAAAGCGAGCCTGCAATGCCTGCTCCGGCAACAATCACATCGTAGAGCTTACATGATTTAGCCATCTTGAACTCCCATTCCTCGATACGAAAAGGAATCGATCCAGATAACGCCGCCGGTTTAAATTACGTTTTCCAATGTCACCATTAACTTTTTCGGAAATGAACAATCTATACTGAATCCGAGGAATTGAAAATCAAACTTATAAGTTACTCCTGACCATACGAAGGTGTGATATTTGGCGACTACCGATAATAAGTGGTACCGAACGTGGCGTGGCAAAAACTCAAGGCGGATTAAATCAAAAGAACGCGTCAGTCATTTAATGAGCACAAAACAAGGCAAGTCGGTTCTCTTATATATTTTCGAACGTAAACTTGCAAAGAAGTACAAAACAAAGCTGGCAGATGGGATGCCGCACATTGGCATAATTAAACTCAAAACCTTGTCTTTTAGCTGCCGTAAAGGATTCTTTCCACCGCTTTTTTCCAGCCAAGGTACTTAATCTCCGCCATCTCGCCATCCCCACTTGGGGCAAAGGATTTCTCAACCTTCCATATACTCTCCAGCTCTTCTGTTCCTTTCCAAACCCCGACAGCAAGACCCGCAAGGTAAGCAGCGCCAAGGGCGGTAGTCTCCGTTACCTGCGGTCTGTCAACCGGTACCCCTATAAGGTCGGCTTGAAAAGAAAGCAACGCATCCATTACCGAAGCTCCCCCGTCAACCCTTAAGGAGGTTATCTCGATGCCCGAGTCTTTCCTCATCGCTTCAAGCACGTCGCGCGTTTGATACCCGATTGCCTCAACCGCGGCGCGAACTATGTGCTCTTTCCTTGTCCCGCGAGAAATTCCAAGAATCCCGCCACG